>Ga0209233_1000047_pt1 | contig 459614 bp, 402 predicted proteins | sample AraplaCL_Cvi_mCL_FD_184269 | JGI IMG/M metagenome (GOLD analysis project Ga0209233, IMG submission 184269) | Arabidopsis root microbial communities from the University of North Carolina, USA - plate scrape CL_Cvi_mCL (SPAdes) (version 2) | ecosystem: Host-associated > Plants > Roots >... | reverse complement strand
TGATGGCGCTGCTGATTTCGCCGATGATCGTCCCGGTCGTCATCGTTGCCGTCGGCAGCTACTTGTTCTTCGGCCAGTTCGGCCTGACCAACACGCGCACCGGCCTGGTGCTGGCCCACACGGCGCTCGCTACTCCATTCGTGGTCATCACCGTGACGGCGACGCTATCAACCTACGACACCAACCTTACACGGGCGGCATTGAGCCTGGGCGCGCCGCCGACCTCGGCCTTCTTCCGAGTGACGCTGCCGAACATCATGCCGGGTGTGGTGTCGGGGGCGATCTTCGCCTTCGCGACATCTTTCGACGAAGTGGTTGTGGCGCTGTTCATGACCGCGGCGGAGCAGCGCACGCTGCCTGTGCAGATGTTCTCCGGCATACGTGACCAGATCAATCCCACCATAATGGCGGCAGCCACCCTGCTTCTGGCGCTGTCGATCGTGCTGTTTCTTGCGCTGTCATTCCTGACGCGCCGCCGTGCTGGCTAACTGGCGAGCGCGCCGGGATCGCTTGCGACGAACATATCGGCAAAGCGCGCCGCGAAGCTCCGCGCGACGGCCGACCGCTTGCGGTCGGCGCTGACATATATACCCACCACGACATCGGCTAGCCGAGGCAGGTGCGCCGCCGGCTCGACGGTGCGCAGCGCGGACGGAACGATACGGCGCGCAAGGACGGTCATGCCAAAACCTGCCCCCACCGCTGCCTCCAGTCCCGACAGGCTTGGGCTTGTGTAGACGATCTCGAAACTGCGTCCGTCCCTCTGCAAGGCAGTGAGCATGTTTCGGCGATAGAGGCAGCCTTCCGGATAGCAGACGATGCGCAGCGGGCCTTTTTCGTAGTCCGCGAGCCCCTCACCGGGACCGGCGGCGCCGATCCATGCAAGTGGCTCTTTCCAGGTCATGAATGCCCCCTCGGCAGGGCCGTCCGGAGTCATCGCGACGACGATGTCGTATTGGCCCTTGCGCATGCCCTCCAAAAGATTGTGCGAAATATCGCAGACCACATCGAAGGTGATGTCGGCGCCGTCTCGCGCGAAGCTTGCCATCAGCCTGGGCAGGAAATGGTCGGCATAGTCGTTGGGAATGCCGAGCCTCAGCTTTCCGGTGCTTTCGCGGCTGGAAAGCTTGAGCATCATCTCGTCGTTGAGCGCGAGGATCTGGCGGGCGTAGCCGGCCACCAGCTCACCTTGCTCGGTCAGTTGCATGCCGCCTTCCTTGACAAACAGCGACACACCGAGAAGATCCTGCAGTTTCTTCATTTGTAGGCTGATTGCGGGCTGGGTGCGGCCAAGCTGCTCGCCGGCCCGCGTATAGCCGCGCAGGTCTATGACCGTGACGAAAGCTCGAAGCAAATCTGTGGGAATGCTGCGCATCGAGAGCCCCTGACGCAACAGTCAGCGCATGTTGCGCTGATAGGATCACCCGTTTCCGGACAAATGCAAGCGGGCCCCGGCGTAAGCCGAGACCCACTGGCAATTTCAGCTGGCAATCAGGCCTTGACGATGTTGTGTTCAGGACCGAACGGGAATTTCGTGATGTTCTCGGCTCCGTCCTCCTTGATGACAAGAATGTCGTGCTCGCGGTAACCCCCGGCTCCCGGCATGCCTTCCGGCAGGGCCACCATGGGTTCCATCGAAACCACCATGCCCGGCTGAAGCACGGTGTTGATGTCCTCGCGCAGCTCCACGCCGGCCTCGCGGCCGTAATAGTGCGACAGCACGCCGAAGGAATGCCCATAGCCGAACGAGCGGTAGCCGAGCAGGTCATGGCTGCGATAGATATCGTTCAGCTCCGTCGCCACGTCGCCGCAGCGCGCGCCCGGCCGCAGCAGCTCCAGTCCGCGCCGGTGCACCTTGCAGTTGATTTCCCAGATCCGCAGGTGTTCGTCGCTGGCATGGTCTAGAAACAACGTGCGTTCAAGCGCGGTGTAATAGCCGGCGATCATCGGAAAGCAGTTCAAGGAAAGGATGTCGCCCTTCCGCACCTTGCGCGACGTCACCGGGTTGTGGGCGCCGTCCGTGTTGATGCCGGACTGGAACCATACCCAGGTGTCCATCAGCTCGGCATGCGGAAAGGTCTTGGCGATATGGCGCACCATGGTCTGCGTAGCTGCCAGCGCCACCTCGTATTCTGGAACGCCTTCGCGGATGGCAGCCCGGATGGCTTCGCCGCCGAGGTCTGCCGTGTGCGCTCCTTCCTTGATGAGCGCGATCTCCTCGTCCGACTTGATGGTGCGCAGCCACATCGTGGGCGCGCCGATGTCGACGAATTCGACCTCCGGGAAGGCATCCTGCAGCAGCTTGCGGAGGTCGAGATTGACGTGGTCGAACTCGATGCCAAGGCGCCTCGCGCCAGGCAACTGCTGCTGGAGAGCATGGAAGTAGTTGTCGCGCTGCCAGTCGGTATAGGTGACGTTGTCGCCGAATGTGCGGCGCCAGGGCTGGCCCGCATCGATGCCGGCGGAAATGGAAACCGCCTTCTTGTCCGTCACCACGAAGGCGTAGCGGCGGCCAAAGTAGCAATAGAGGAAATCCGAGAAATAGCAGATGTTGTGATAGGAGGTGAGGATGGCGCCGTCGAGCCTCAACTCGATCAGGATCTTGCGCAAGCCATCATGGCGGCGCGCCATTTCGGCGGGGCTGAAGGTCGGGACGACCTTCTCGCCATTGTGCATGTTCTGCAGCCGCAGCAACTCGTTGGGCATGCCCTTGGCATAAACGTTCATTTTTGTCCTCCGTACCGCGAAAAGGGATGATCAGGCGTCGCTTCGGACAATAGGGAGGCGGCCAAGGCACGGGAAATTAGAAGTCGATATCAGCCAATTATAGTTGCTAATCGCGCCATCAGCTGCGGAGGTCTGAAATCAGGTCGATCATCATGCTGACCCGGCGCGGGCTGCGTGTTTCGGTAAATCCCGGTCAGCCTTTTCGCTAAACCCCGGACAGTGATTTCAGTAATTCGCGGACAGCGATTCCGCTAATCCCCGGACAGTTTTCGGGAGCGGATTTAGCGGTCGGTTCTCGGCTGCGCCGTTCTGGCAGTTTGGCCTCTCACGATGACGTTGAGAGGGGCCATGCCGAGACGGAAGCAAGCGAGACGAACGAGCGTGAGGGATATCCAAGCGATCTTGCGCCTGACCCATGAGCAGGGTCTTTCGGTGCGTGAGGTGTCGGAACGGCTGAAGATCAGCAAGACGACAGTATCGACCTATTTGCTGCGGGCGCGGGAGGCCGGGCTGTCATGCTGGCCTCTGCCACCGGGCCACGACGACGCGACGCTTGAGCGGCTGCTGTTTGGCCGTGCCGGTCGTCCGCCGCAAGACCTGAGCGAACCGGACTTTGCGCTGATCGCCAGGGAGCTGAAGCGCAAGGGGGTGACGCTGACGCTGTTGTGGCAGGAGTATCGCGTCGCCCATCCCGACGGCTACGGCTACACCTGGTTCTGCGAGCACTTCGCCGCTTTCGAGCGCCGGACGAGCGCGACATTCCGCAACCGGCATGCGGCGGGCGCGGTGATGCAGACTGACTATGCCGGGCAGACGGTGCCGGTGATCGATCCGGCGACCGGCGTCATTTACCCGGCGCAGATTTTTGTCGCGGTGCTGGGCGCCTCCAATCTGACCTTCGCCTTTGCCAGCTCCAGCCAAAAGCTGCCGGACTGGATCGAAGGCCAGGTGCGAGCGCTCGCCTTCTTCGGCGGCGTCACCAGAGCGATCGTGTGCGACAACCTGAAGGCCGGTGTCGTCAAGGCGCTGTGGTTCGAGCCGACGCTGAACGCGACCTTTGCCGCCATGGCCGAGCATTACGACACCACCATCCTGCCGACCCGCAGCCGCAAGCCGCGCGACAAGGCCAAGGTCGAGGGCGCGGTGCTGATCGTCGAACGCTGGATTCTGGCGCGGCTGAGGAATCGATCCTTCTTCTCGATCGCCGAGCTCAACGCGGCGATCGCCGAACTGCTCGAGGAGCTGAACAACCGGCCGATGCGCCATATCGGCCAAAGCCGCCGCGAACTGTTCGAGGAGATCGAACGGGGTGCCTTGAAGCCGCTGCCGGCGGCACCGTTCGAATACGCCGAGTGGAAGTCGGCGAAGGTCCATCCTGACTACCATGTCGAGGTCGACAAGACCTTCTACTCGGTGCCGCACCGGCTGATCGGGCGTACCGTCGAGGTGCGGCTCACGCATCGAGTGGTCGAGATATTCCACGATCACCAGCGCGTCGCCTGCCATGTCCGTCGCTCCCAGCGTTCCGGCCATGTCACCGTCAACGAGCACATGCCCAAGGCGCACCAGCGCTACGCCAACACCACACCGGCCAGCCTAATCAGCCGGGCGGCCAAGATCGGCCCCAATGCCGCCATCCTGGTCGAGCGCATGATGCGCGACCGACCGCATCCGGAACAGGGATACCGCTCGGCCATGGGCATCCTGTCACTGGCGCCGCGCTATGGGCCGGAGCGTCTCGATGCCGCCTGCGAGCGGGCGCTGCTGATCAACGCGATCGCCTACTCCTCCGTCACCGCCATCCTCAAAGCCGGCCTCGACCGAGCCAGCTCCGCAGAACCGGCAAAGCCGACACCCCAGCACGCCAACATCCGCGGCAGCACCTATTACCAGTGAAGGAAAGGAAGAAAGAATGCTGACGAACCCCACCCTCGACCAGATGCAGTCCCTCGGCCTGGCCGGCATGGCTGCCGCCTGGCGCGAACTGGCCGAACGGAACAACGCCAACGAGCTCAGCCGTGAAGAGTGGCTCGGCCTGATGCTCGACCGCGAGGTCGCCATGCGAACCGACAAGCGCGTCCGGAACCGGCTCGCCTCAGCCAGGCTGCGCTTTCCCGAAGCCTGCATCGAGGACATCGACTTTGCCGCGCCGCGCGGGCTCGACCGGCGCAGCACCATGGCGCTCGCCCAGGGTGAATGGCTGAAGGCCCACGAGAACCTGATCGTCACCGGCCAGACCGGAACCGGCAAATCCTGGCTGGCCTGTGCCTTCGGCCGGCAAGCGGCACGGCTCGATCATTCCGTGCTCTATGTGCGCGTGCCGCGCCTGTTCGAGGATTTGGCGCTCGCCCGTCTCGATGGCCGCTTCCCACGCCTCATCGACAAACTCACCCGCGCGCAACTGCTCATCCTCGACGACTTCGGAGCCCACAGCCTCACTGACCAACAGCGCTTCCATCTGTTCGAAATCGTCGAGGAACGCTATCGCCGCAAATCCACCCTGATCACGGCCCAGGTCCCGGTGGCCAGATGGCATGATCTGATCGCAGACCCCACCGTCGCCGACGCCATTCTCGACCGGATCGTGCACAACGCCCACCGCATCGTGCTCCAGGGCGATAGCATGCGAAAGCAAAAGGCCGCGCCCCTCTTGACCGGCACCGAAAACGGCGAAATCAATCATCCATGAACGCAACAAGGCACCCGAGGACCGACGCCGCCAATCTGTCCCGACATTACCGAAACCACTGTCCGGGAATTAGCGGAACCCCTGTCCGGCTTTTGCGAAATGCGCACGCGGGCCCCCGAGTGAGATTCACCCATCAAGGCCATGGCTTCGCTGCAGGAACGGAAAGGCGATATGGGAGTTTTCGGTCACAACCGTTTCTCCGGAAACCCTGGATGAAGGCGCCCAGAACCATGCCCTGGGCGAAGGTGGCGATGGTCGACACCAAACTGAAGCCATGGTCCCAGAAAGTCTTGTGCTCGGCATCGCGGTAGCGGAATTCGAAGGAGACGCCGCGAAAGATCAGCGCCAGGAGCATGACGAGGATCGGGACATAGACGGCCGGATAATGATGGCGAAGGCCAGCGGGAAGGCGGCCAGGAGCGCCAGCCCGCCCAGCACCAGCCAAGTTTCGTTGCCGTCCCAGATCGGCGCGATCGAATTCATGACCAAGTTGCGAGATGCGGTATCCGGCTGGAAGCCGAAGAGGATGCCGACACCAAGGTCGAAGCCATCCAGGATCACGTAAAAGCATACGCCGATCCCGAGGATCAGCGTCCATAGTGGCACGAAGTGAGGGGCGGAGGATTGTGCGAAGAACCATGCGAACCGGCGTGGATCGACCATTGTCGGCGGCTCCGAGCAGTCAGGGGTCAGAAAAAGAACAGTTCGAAATCGTATGCTAAGGCAGAACAGAGCACGAACGATGCCGTTGCTCGGATTTGCAGCATCCGATCCCTGTGGATTGCCATCCCGACGCTCCAGTTTGGATTTCTTCGTTTGCCCCGACTCGACAACGCTCCCCGCACGTTGGTCGCGGATGGAGTCGGACGATGGCAAAGCGGAAGCTTCTCAAAGATCAAGTTCGACGGAAGCTTTTCGACATACTACTCGACGAGGACAGCCTGATCCGACACTATTCGTTGTCACCGGCGGTTTGCCTCGAGATCGAACTGCGGAGGCGCGATCATAATCGGCTCGGGTTTGCCATTCAGCTATGCCTGATGCGATACCCGGGCCGGGTGCTGGGAGCAGGAGAAACTCCGCCTCGCGCCATGATTAGATATGTTGCTGATCAGATCGGCGCCGACCCAGAAGCATTTGTATTCTATGATCACACGGCGCGCCTAATTGTGTATTTGAATACGAGAAGCCCGACCGCGCAAGATCGTCGAGCCGCGCTATTGGCTGCAATTCAAGCTGCCATGATGTCCGATGAGGGTGCGGCGATAGCCAGCTCCATTGTCGCCACATTTCGTGAACGCGAATCTCTCCTACCAGCAATCGACACGATCGAACGGATCGGCCTTGCGCCATTGCTCGTCGGCGAGCAGAGAGAGTGCTGATCGAAGAAATTTCGCTCGATCGGCTTCAATTATTGGAAAAGCTGCTAGAGGTTGACGTCGCGATAGGGCAGACGCGTTTTCATTGGCCGCGATCGGCGCCGGATGCGCCGAGTGCGTCAAACCTGGTCGGGCTAACCGAACGGATCGCTTTCCTACGTGTGCTGGAGATCAATCCGAAATTGCAGACGCGCATATCCTCGGGACGGTGGGACCAGATCATCCGCGAGGGGAACGCAACGCCGGCTTGGCTGGCCAACGACTTCAATGCAAGCCGCCGGCATGCTCTGATCGTGGCACAGGCTATCAAGCTCGGCCAGAAACTCACCGACGATGCCGTGTCGATGTTCATCAAGCTTATGGGTCGGCTATTCTCGCAAGCCAATAACCGCAAGAAGCAGCGGCACACGGATTGCAGGCCAGATACCGCCAAGGCATTGCGCATGTTCCTCGACACGATCACAGCTCTGCAGTCCGCCAACGACTATGGTCGGAACGCGTTAGAGGTCCTCGATCAGAAGGTCGGTTGGCATCGGCTGCTCCGCATGAAGCCTGAACTCGAATCGATGGTCGAGGACAACGAAGCTTCGCCACTGGCCTTGGCGGCCGAGCAATATGCGACCGTCAATAAGTATGCTGCGGCGTTCCTGCGGGCGTTTACGTTCCAATCCATGCGGCGACACGATCCGCTCATTGCGGCAATTTCCCTTCTGAAACGGCTCTATGCTGGGAAGCGGCGGACTCTTCCGGATCGCGTCCCGGTCAGCCACCTCAGCCAATCTGATCGACGTCTAATCCTCGGGCAGGAGAAGCCCGATCGGCGTCTGTATGAGATAGCAACGCTCGCGGCTTTGCGAGACCGGCTTAGATCTGCGGACATTTGGGTCGATGGCAGCCGAGCCTTGCGACCGATCGACGAGCATCTGATGCCGCCGTCAACGTTCACAACCATGAAAGAGGAGGATCGACTGGGACTTGGTGTCAGAGGAGACGGCGCGGCCTGGCTCGCCGAGGGCGCGCCAGATCCTCGACTTTAACCTGAAGCGCTTGGCACACAGAGCGCGGTCCGGAAAGCTCGAAGGCGTTCGCCTCGAGGCTGGTACCTTGATTGTTACGCCGACCGCCGGCGAGGTGCCCGCTGCAGCCGAGGAACTAGACGCGATGGTCGAGGTTCCCGATCTGTTGAGGGAAGTGCATGATTGGACCGGCTTTGGGGATTTCTTCACGCATGTTCGCACCGGCGACCTCCCGAGAAATGTCCCGGCCATGCTCGCCGGCGTACTGGCGGATGCGACCAACCTTGGTCCGAAACGGATGGCCAGCGCGTCCAAAGGCATCAGCGCTCCCCAGATCAGTTGGATGCGAGCATTCCATGCACGGTCGGAGACCTACCGCGCGGCGCAAGCCTGCGTGACAGATGCGCACACCCGTCATCCGCATTCTCGCCTTTGGGGCGATGGCACGACGTCATCTTCTGATGGTCAATTTTTCCGCGCGAGCGACCGAGCCGCAAAGCGCGGCGACATCAATCTGCATTACGGCAGCGAACCCGGCTCAAAGTTCTACAGCCACCTTTCCGATCAGTACGGCTACTACAGCATCCTGCCCATCAGTCACACCGAAAGTGAGGCTGCTTATGTGCTCGATGGGCTGTTCGATTAGGACACGGTGCTCGACATCCAGGAGCACTTTACTACGGGCGGTGCGAGCGACCACGTCTTTGGGCTGTTCGCTCTGATCGGCAAGCGGTTCGCACCGCGACTGCGCAATCTCAAAGATCGAAAGTTCCACACGTTCGACGATGCGTATCCGGCCCTGTCGGGCCACATCGGAGCGCCGATCAACACCACTCTGATTCTCGACCATTGGGATGATTTGCTCCATCTGGCGGTGTCGATCACGACGCGATCCGTGATGCCATCTACTATCCTCAAGAAGCTGTCTGCATCTCCGAAGGAAAGCCAGCTGGCAAGGGCGCTAAGAGAGCTTGGTCGGATCGAACGATCGCTCTTTATGATCGAGTGGTACTCAAGTCCAATATTGCGTCGGCGCTGCCAAGCCGGCCTTAATAAAGGCGAGGCCGCACATAAGCTCAAGCGCGCCGTCTTCTTCCACGAGCGCGGAGAAATCCGTGACCGATCGTTCGAAAGCCAAGCGTTCCGCGCCTCGGGCCTCAATCTTGTCGTCAGCGCGATCGTGCATTGGAATACGGTCTATATCGAACGGGCCGTCAACCTCTTACGCAAAATGCGTCGCGAGATTCCGGATCACCTGCTCAAGCACATCTCGCCGTTGAGTTGGAACACATTAACTTGACCGGCCTCTACACATGGGATGCACAGCAACAGATGCGTAAAGGCTTCCGGTCGCTCCGACTCCCGGCCGGGTTAAAGCGTGCCGCCTAGAGTTGCTGCTTCCTTCGCACTTAGCGTACGATTTCGAACTACTCTTGTTCCGACCCCAGATACGCAGAAGCAGATGGCAGCATCACCATCAAATCGGCCGGCGCTGTCTTTGCTTGATAAAGGCCGCGTACAGCATTGGGTCCCCAGGGCCTACACAACCTCGATGAAGGTTGGGAAACCGTTCGCGGATGCGGCACAAAATCGGGCTTCATTAGCAATTACCGCTTGACTCCCGAAACAAGTCCGATAAAGAAAGAAAACCGGTTTACGAAACCGGGTTACAAACCTGACTGACGATCTGCCGCATGACTTGCCAAGGTAGAGTTGGCGAGAGCATGGAAGTTGGACTGGTTCTCAGGGGCGGTGGGGGCATTGATGCTCGTACAGCGTGAGAATGGTCATGCCAGAACGTGGACGTCGTCTGATCTCAATGGGAGTTCGGAAATGAGCAATGACTTTACCAGAAGGGACTTGCTAAAGCTGGGAGGTGCGCTTTCGTTGGCCGGAGCGGTTTCTACACCGCTACAGCTAGTGGCTGGCACTGCGGCCGCAGCCGCGCAGGAGATCACCGCTGTGACTTGGGGAGGCCCCCTGTTGAAGGCCAACGAGGTGATAGCTGCCGATTTCACAGCCAAGACCGGTACGAACGTCCTTTGGGAGCTTCACGAGGGCGGCGCCGCCAATATCCTCAGCAAGATCAAGGCCACTTGGCCAGCTAGCATCAAGTATGACATCGTCCAAGCATGGGATCCGGTCTTCTTTTCGATGATGAAGGAGGGCTGGCTCGAAGATGTGGACGACGTGCAGGGGCTCGATCAGGTCGCCAAGGCGCTCGTCGACAATTTCCGCGATGCCAGCGGCAAGGCTAAGGTCGTGCCGGTCGCGACAGACGGATCCTATTTCGGCTATCGTACGGACATGGTCGGAACGCCAATCAAGAGCGTCAAGGACCTGCTCGATCCAGGCCTCAAGAGTAAGGTCGGACTCCTCGACCCTTCGATGTATTCTTTCACGCCCTATGTCGCGATGGCACTTGAGTTGGGTGGAAACGAAAAGAACCTCGAGCCTGCCTGGGAGTTCATGAAGCAGCTGGCCGCGAGCGGCAATGTCGCGCAAGTTCTAAAGTCGGATGTCGACACCATCAACGCCTTGACCACCGGCTCTGTGGCCGTTTCTTATACGGGCATTGGCAATTGGGGCAAGATCGACCAGGCTGTCCCGACTCAACTCTGCAATCGCGTCGACGGTTCGAAGGGTCTGAAAGCGTTCCTGTTCACGCTCGGCTGGGGCATTCTTAAGGGCCCGAGGGCCGCGGCAGCCAAGGAATTCGCCAGCTACCTCATCCGCGCTGATCATGACGAAGCATACGCCGCAGCGACGACTGCCAGCCCGGTGAATGTGAATGCCAAACCATCGCCTGAGTTGAAGAAGTTTGTCTTGACGTCAGAAGAAGACATCAAGAAGTACGCCTATTTCCCGGACTTCGACTACATTTCCCAGAATATCGGCGATTGGTCGAAGCGCTTCGAAACCGAAATTCAGCCTCTACTTCGTCAAGGTTGAGCACTACGATCTCTCCTACGGGGCATGCTGCCGTGGCGGCGGCCGCCCCGGCTAGGATCAGGTGAGACATGGAAACCTACAAGTTCAGAAGCGTTGCGCCGCTTTTGCTGCCATCTGGCCTTCTGCTCCTCTTTCTCTACATCTTGCCGCTCCTGTACACCTTGCGGGAGAGCTTCAAGATTCACGAACAGGGGCGTGTCGGCGGTATTCCTGGATCGTTCACTTTCGTGAACTACCTGGATTTTCTCAAGCCTGCTTATCTGTCTGTCCTTTCCGATACGCTTTTCTTCAGTCTCATCGCCGCAGTTTTGGGGGTCGTTCTCAGCTACCCCTTGAGCTACTACCTCTCGCGCGGGTCAAGCCGGATCGGCAAGAAGATCGTGCTGGCGATACTGGTTGCGATGCTCTTTTCGGGCGCGATCGTGAGGGTCTATTCCATTTCTCTCACGTTCGGACCGGTCGGCATCTTCGCTCCGCTGGCCCGCTACGTTGTCCTTTCGCTGAACAGCATCTGGTACATCGAGACGACGCTGGTAGTCGGGCTTCTCAATTTCGTGGTGCCGGTAGCCACGTTGACGTTGCTCGCAACCATCAACAATATCGATCCCCGGCTTGAGGAGGCGGCTCAGTCTTTGGGCGCGCCGCGATGGTTCGCCTTCTGGGACACGACGCTGAGGTTGAGCATGCAGTCGATCACGTCGGTGGCGCTGCTCGGTTTTTCCGTGTCCGTTAGCGCTTTCATCGTTCCGCTCATCCTTGGGCGCGGCATCATTGTGTTTACCACAAACCTGATCTTCTCGCGCTTCGCCGAGATCGCCGATCATCCGAGCGGAGCGGCGGTAGCGATCATCTTGCTGGTGATCTCGCTCGCAATCATCGGAGCGGCCCAGTTCACCCTGAAACGGTTCCACTCAAATGTCTGAGCTCGGTCATCCTCTGATGAATACATCAGTCCTCAAGGTCCTTGACGGTGCCATCGGCTCGTTCTTCAAGCTCACCTTTGTTGTCAGTATCCTTCTCCTGATCGGTCCGCTCGTGATCACTCTGCTGATGTCATTCGATAGCCGGGAATATATGGGACCATTTCCACCACCCTCATTTTCGATGCAGTGGTACCAGAATTTCTTCAGCAGCCGTCTGTTTATGAGCAGCGCCTGGAATTCGCTGATCATCGGCGCGATCTCGGCTTCGCTTTCCACGGTTATCGGCCTTCTGGCAGCGTTTTCGCTCTCCCGATCGTCGTTTCGCGGCAAGGGCGCGCTTGAGGCTCTGATCGTGTCGCCGGTTATCGTTCCCGGCGTGATCATCGGCTTCTCCATCCTGCTGTTTTTCTCCTCGATCGGCTACTACGGCGGTAGGGGCCGTCTTGTGCTGGCCCATTCGCTGATTGCGCTGCCGTTCTCGGTTCGCATTCTGTATGCCGCTTTGCAGGGTATTCCCTACAGCCTTACCGAGGCGTCTTTGAACCTCGGCGCCAATGAACGCCAGTCGTTTTTCGATATTACCCTGCCGCTTGTGCGGTCCGGTGTGATCAGCAGCTTCCTGTTCTCGCTGGCGCTGTCGTTCGACGAAGTGGCGGTCAGCATATTCCTGGTGGACCCGCAGACGACCACCCTCCCGATAAGCCTGCTCGCGAATATGCGAAACCAGTTTGACCTCACTATTGCAGCCGCATCAGGCGTCTTGATCGCTTTCACGCTCTTTGTGATCGTCGTCGCGGATCGCTTGATTGGACTGGAGAGAGTGGTCGGCCAGGGCGTCTATGAAGGCAAGAGATAAGTGACATGTCTGAAATTCTGACCCTACGAAATGTGGACAAGTCTTTCGGCCCAGTAACGGGCGTGAAGGATGTCAGCTTTTCGGTGTCCTCTGGCGAAATCGTCTCGTTGCTCGGGCCGTCGGGGTGCGGGAAGACGACCACTTTGCGCATGATTGCCGGGTTCGAGCAGCCCTCGAGCGGTGATATTCAGATCGCGGGCAAGTCGGCAGTAGGGCTCAAGCCGTATCAACGAAATGTCGGGCTTGTCTTCCAGCATTTTGCGCTGTTTCCGCATATGACGATCCGCAACAACATCGCCTACGGTCTCAAATATCGCGGCGTTCCTGCTGGCGAGCGCGAGGCTCGGGTTAGCGAGGCGCTCAAGCTGGTACGGCTGGAGGGCTACGAGGATCGCAAGCCCGCGCAGTTGAGCGGCGGGCAGCAGCAACGCGTGGCGCTGGCTCGGGCTATCATCACTCGGCCTTCCATAATGCTGCTCGACGAACCGCTATCGGCGCTCGACGCCAAGCTTCGGCAGTCCCTGCAGGTCGAATTGCGGGAAATCCTCAAGTCCGTGAACAGTTCGACGATCGTCGTGACCCACGACCAAGAGGAGGCGATGAGCCTCGGCGACAGGCTGATCGTGATGAACAAGGGGCGGATCGAGCAGGACGGTCCACCTGAGTACGTCTATCGCCATCCGGAAACCACCTTCGTAGCGGACTTTATCGGCCGCAGCAGTTGGCTTGACGGCATCGTGGTTGGCCGCCGGGAAGCTGGCAGGGCCATTGTCCGGATTTCCAGCGGGGAAAATATCGAGGTGGTTTCCCAAAAGGAAAAGGATACTCCGGTTAATATTTGCATACGACCGGAGCATATCACTCTTTTGAGATGCGTTCCTGAAAAAGAAAATGACAAGAACACCCTTCGCGCGATAGTGAAGAATGTTTTGTATCTCGGTTCAAGCACGCAGTACACATTGGCGCTGTCCGATGAGAAGAGCTTGATGGTCGATGTCATGAATACGGCGGCCAATTCCTTCCGCGCTGGCGATGCGGTCGTCGTCCTGTTTGATCCCACCGATGCGAGCATTTTGTGAGCTATGATCGCCATGAGCGAAAATGGACGCCGTCTTGAAGACCTCAACAGGAAGCTGCGGGAGAATGATCTCGACGGCTTCGTGATTTGTGAGCCCGATAACATCTATTATTTCACCGGAAGTGAAAACTATATCGGCATGGACTTCGGTCGCCCCTCGATATTGTTCGTGGCCCGGGACGAGGAGCCTGTCCTCATGGTTCCAGCAGGCGATCTTGGGATGGTACAAGCCATGACAAGAGCGGTCGCCGTCCGAGGGTGGCGGGACTCCGCCGAAGGCGAGTGGAAGCAGCTTCTGAAAGAGACGCTTGCAACCAAGCCGATGCGCAGGGTCGGCTTCGAGGCGTCGTTCAATCCGCTTGTCTATACTCATTTCCGGGCCGTCTGCGACGCCGCGCCTATCATCGCCGACGACATTATCCACCGGATGCGTCTCATCAAGTCCGCTTCAGAAATCTCGGACCTTCGGAGGGCTGGGAAGGTCGCCGATGCAATGATGAAAGCGATAAGAGACGCAATCCGCGTGGGCGTGCCGGAGTTCGAGGTGTCGCTTGCGGGCATTGAGGCAGGAACGCGAAAGGCTGCGACACTCCTGTCGGAGGAAGGCGCCCACCCGTTGCGCACACCCATGGTCAACTATCTCCAGATTATGAAAAGCGGCACCAACACTGACCTGGGCCATTGTCGGCCGAGCTTGAAATGCATCGCTGCCGGCGAACCCGTCGCAATTTGTCTGTGCGGCATGGTCAACTACAAACATATGAAGCTCGCGATGGACCGGCCGTTCTTCGCCGAGACCATCAGCAAGGAGCAGGAGGTTATGACCCGAATCGCGCTGGAAAGTCAGGAGGCGGCTCTTTCCGCCCTGAAGCCGGGAGTACCGGTAGCGGACGTGCATGAGGCCGCCTCGGATGTTCTGGAGAAATATGGCTATGCACCCTGCACCAGGACTGGAAGGGGTCTAGGCGCTTCGTTCGCCGAGAAGCCGCAGATCATGACAGGCGATCCGACGATATTGCAGCCGGGCATGGTGCTAGCCATAGATGGAAATCTCACCGTTAAGCAATTCGGTGTCCAGTTTGGAGACTCGGTCCTTGTTACAGACGATGGATTTGAATTCCTCACCAACTATGCGCGCGACGTGCAGGTGATCTGAAGAAAAATCGGACAGAATTCGAGAAAGCGAGCCCAACATGTCAGTCAAGATACATTGCATTCTCACGGGCGCATTGGAAAGCAGCTACCGGACTAGCGTTTACGGAGCTCCCGAGCGGCATCCGCTCGTAAAAAGGGAAGACCTTGTCCCCTATGGCTATAAGGAACGCACCTACAATGCAGATGGCACCTTTTCGCCGGGCCTGATGGTTCCCGTGCCCATTTGGCTCATTGAGGGCGAGGACCAGACGATCCTCATCGATACCGGTTTGGGAGATTGTGATGAGATCATGGGCATGCAGGGGCAATACGGAATCGATTACATCGCGACCAAGAGCAAGGAAGAAGAAATCCTCACCGCCCTGGCGCAAAAGGGCGTGAAGCCCGAAGACATTGATGTTGTCGTACTCACACATCTGCACTTTGACCACATCGGCAACAATGAGCTGTTTTCCAAGGCGCGTTTCGTGGTTCAGAAGGACGAGGTTCCGTTCCTGGTGAGCCCACCCCCGTTCGCGACCTTTTACTACCGTGAGTGGCAGCACAAGCTGACCTCAATCAGCGATCGGCTCGACGTAATCGAGGGGGGCTACAAACTCAGCAAAAACGTCGAGCTGGTCAAGGTGGGCGGCCATGCTGCCGGGCAGATGATCGTAATGATCAAGACGTTATTCGGTGTCGTATGTATCGCATCGGATTTTTACTACAACTACACGAATATAGATCGATCCTGGCCGATGGGACCTTTGTGGAATGTTCAGCAGTGGATAGACAATGACAGATGGATCAAGTCCAATGCCGATATCATCCTGCCCAACCATGATTACGCATTATTCAACAAGTATCCCTCGCGGGTAATCGGCGGATGAGTCGCCTGTAGCGCATTTTGTCACGTCTCAACCTGTTTCAAGTTGAATTCAGGTCGCTGCGGACAGGTGCGCTCAGCGGTCGGAAAATGGAGGGGAGGCGGCGGAGCATTTTTGACGGGCCGCTTTCAATAAGGGGTTGGATCATGGCTAGGATCAAGGACGTAGCACGAGAAGCCGGTGTCTCGCCGACGACGGTGTCGAGATATCTGAACAATCATCTCGAACTGCCAGAAGCGACCAAATCCCGCATCGACGCAACCATCAAGCGTCTGGACTATCGGCCGAACCTGTTGGCGAAGCGTTTGAGCACCGGCAGGGCTGAAATCATCGGGGTTGTTGCTCCGGAGATTGCCAACCCGTTCTTCTCGAATCTGGTCGCTGCGATCGAAGACGAGGCCGAGCGGCACGGCTATTCGGTCCTCTTGTCAAGCACCCGCGGAATGCGATCGCGCGAGATGGAACAGATCAGTCGCCTTGAGGATCGACATGTCGACGGCCTGATCCTGATGACCAATCGTGCCGATGACGGCACGCTGGCGGCATTCATCGAGAAGCATACCAACGTCGTGCTTTTGGATGAGGATGTGCCTGGTTTTCCAGGGCCTAAAGTGTTTGTGGAGAACGAGCAGGGTGCCTACCAGGCGGCAAGGCACCTGATCGAGGCCGGCCACAGGCAGATTGCTCACATCGGGGGGCCAACTGGCCTTATGAGCACTATCGAACGTCAGAGTGGCTTTCTGCGCGCCATGGAGGAGGCCGGGCTTCAGCCTTCACACATGCTTTTTGGTTCCTACACCAGCGACTTTGGGGCCTCGGCGATGGCTGAGATCCTTTCTGATCCCCATCACCCGACCGCTGTGTTCGCCGGCAGCGATTTCGTGGCTATCGGCGTCATGCAATGCATCTATGAGCGAGGCATGCGTGTCCCGGACGACATCTCGCTTGTCGGTTTCGACGATATGCCCTTTGCCGACCTGCTCGCACCGCCCCTGACAACAATACGTCAGCCGGTGCAACAATTGGGTCGGAAAGCGTTTCAGGCGCTTTTTGCTGTGCTGAATGACCAGCCGTTTCCCGGGTTGGAAAGACTGCCTACCACACTTGTGGAGCGCCGGTCGGTCGCTAGAAGACCGCCGCTCTCAATCCCTGCCATGCGCGCTCACACCTCCAGTTAGGTCAAAAGAGAAGAGAAAAATGGAAAAGCATCGTCGTGTTCTCATTGCCGGAGAGTCCTGGACCGTACACAGCATCCACCAGAAGGGCTTCGACAGTTTCACTACGACGGAGTATTCGGAAGGGGTTCAATGGCTCCGGGCCGCTCTTGAAGGAGGCGGTTGGCAGGTCGATTACCAGCCCGCCCATATGGCAGCCAGGGAGTTCCCCTTCACCGTGGAAGAACTCTCCAAATACAGTTGCGTGATGCTGAGTGATATCGGCGCCAACACGCTATTGCTCCATCCCGACACGTTCGTCAGAGGCAAGGTGCTGCCGAACCGACTTGAGGTGATCCGCGATTACGTCGTCGCCGGTGGTGGTTTCGTGATGGTTGGCGGGTATCTTACCTTCCAGGGGATCGACGCCAAGGGCCAATACCGTGGCTCGGCGATTGAAGAAATTCTTCCCGTCAATCTCCAAACCACGGACGACCGCGCGGAGTTCCCGCAAGGTGTTGCGCCGCGCATCGAAACCGAAGGCCATCCGGCCGTAGCGGGGCTGGGTTCTAGCTGGCCACACCTCCTCGGCTACAACCGCGTCAGCATGAAACCGGAAGGTGAACTGGTGGCGTCTGTTGGCAAGGATCCCCTGATCGCCTGCGGCTCGTTTGGCAAGGGACGATCAGTGGCCTTCACATCCGATTGCGCGCCGCACTGGGCGCCGGAGGCATTCGTGACGTGGGATGGTTACGCGAAACTCTGGCAACAGATTACGTCGTGGACAGCGAGTTTGTCGTGACTGCGATTGCGCCTAACGGTTGCGCAGAGCGGATCCATCTAAATTTTGTCGCCGCCTTCGACGGCATACCAGCAATCGTCGAGCCGGTAGACACCTTCCCCAGTCAAACAGCAAGCCGTGCTAGCGCGTACTGCGTAAGTATCCGTTCTTGTTTCACCTAATTGCATTCGTTTTTTACGGCAACATTCAGTGTAGGCCGTTCGACCCGGATAAGGCCGTGAATCCAATCACTAAACGCTCGGATGGCAGGGCGGTTTTCTGCGGCTTCGGGATAGAAGATGGCGATTAGCTTGGCAGCTTTCACGTCAAAGTCGAAGAGCCGCACTATTCTGCCGGCGTGGATATCTTGCTCTACGAGGGAACGCATCGCGATGCCGATGCCTTGCCCCTGCATGGCCGCCTCGATCATCATGTAGGCGCGCGAGAAGGACAGCGATCGGTGCGAGTCGAAAGCCGGCAGGTTGAGCGTTGCGAGCCACTCTTCCCAGCTAGCGCCAAAATCCAAGCCCTCAAGCGTCGTATGAAGGATCGGATAGGTCGAAAGGCTCTCGCTCGTCTCGATTGGATCACTCTGGCGCAGGATCGACGGCGTGCAAATCGGCCAGATCTCGTCCTGAAGCAGAATTTCTTGGCAAATGCCGGATTGGCGTTCGCGCACGAAGCTGATGGCGATATCGACGCCGTTGGCGATGACGTCATCCAAACTCACATACGACAGGAGTCGGACCTCTATGTTGGGATGGAGGTCGACAAACTGTCTGAGACGAGGTGCGAGCCATTTGGCGCCGAAGGAAGGCAGCGATCCTATGACTAGCCTGCCGGAAATATCACTGGAACTAAGGCTGTCCAGCGCCCCTTCGATGTTCAGCAGGGATTTGCGCACGGCGCCGGCGAGAGCCTCGCCCTCGCGCGACAACACCAGCTTGCTGTTCATGCGGTGGAACAACCGCACGCCGAGCTGACTCTCGAGTTGGCTGATCTGCTGGCTCACTGCGGAACGCGTCAGAAAAAGCTCGTCCGCTGCCTTGGTGAAACTCAAATAACGGGATGCGACCTCGAACGTTCGCAACGCCGTAAGCGAGAAATGCGTGAGCGACATTTCAACTCCTAGCCGAGAAGTTCCAGTAACCTGACCTAACCCCACCCTCGAATTGTCATATCGGGCTGATGCCATATCCGTCCAGCCGAGGCAGGCAAGGAAACGACTATAGCGGATGCCGGCGCCTAACCACACGGACATGGTATTTTCGTGCCGTAAGCCCAGCTTACGGTAAGCGTAAGGTCTTCGCGCTTGTTGGCGCCTCCATTTCAGCAAATGGTGGAGGCGGAAATGACGAGGGTGACACCGCTGCCGTATGGTCGGCCCCACCAATTGTCAAACGAGGAACGGATGTCCAAGGCGGTTACCAGCGACGGCACGGTGGTGTTTTTCGGGAGCCACGCAGTCGATCACTATCTCCGTTGCGCCTATTGGCCTGCTGAAGGGCAGAAGATCAATGCTCAGCCCGTCGGACGCGTATATGGCGGAATGATCCCAAACGCCGCCACGATCTTTGCGGGTTACGGTCGTCCGCCCGTGTTGATGGGCCCCCTGGAGGACAACGAAGACGCCGATCCGATCCTGGATGAATTGGCGGAAGCCGGGGTTGACACGCGATACATGCGTCGCTCGTCCGAGTTTAAGAATTCCTATGCCTACAACTTCTTGAGCGAAGTCAACGCAAACGAGAAGACGCTGGTCATCGTAGATCCGGGCTATACCTTTGAACTGACGGCGCAGGAACGCGCTATCTTCACTGACGCGAAGTTCATCTACTCTACGATTGCTCATCTGACACGCATTGCCGATATCGAAGACGTCATAGCGGAGGCGCGGGGCAGGGGTGCTAAGCTCTTTATTGATGTTGAGGCGGAGTCGTTTCGCTCAGCGGATGAAGATTGGTGGGCCTTCTCATCCGCTGATTTTCTTTCCTTCAATGATGAAAGTGTCGGCAAGTTTCGAGGTGCGAAGACAAGTGAAGCGGCGATTGCTGAGCTTTTGGCCGCAACAGACGGCGAAGTCATCACGACCCTCGGCAAGGACGGATGCGAGGTCGCCTCGCGGGCCGGAAAGACGAGGATTGTGGGCCTTCGCGTCCCGGCCATTGATCCGCTAGGCGCGGGCGATACGTTCAATTCAACATATCTTTTCGGCCGCGCTTGTGGCCACTCAATAGAGCAGTCGGCCCGGTTCGCAAACCTTGCCGCCGCTCGTTCGACAACACTGATCGGCCCGCGCGGCGGCCGCGCCAGTGTCCAAGCAGTCGAGGATTTTCTGAGGAACCTGAAGCAGGCAGATGCTGCCTCTGCGCTTCCGGTCTAGCCAAAGGCAGCACAGCCAAGAGAGTTGAAAAAGGGGAATCGCATGAAAAAAAATCCCATGCTGCTGGCCGGCACGGCCGTAACCGTTCTCATCGCCGCCACCTGCCTCGCGCAGGCCACGGAGGTAAATGTCACTTCGACCGGCGGTTCCTACCAACGCAGCCAGGAACTCGGCTACGGCAAAGCCTACGAGAAGCTCGGCAACAAGATCAACTGGAACGTATATTCGGGTGGCCTCGGAGAAATCCGCACGCAGGTGGAATCCGGCAATGTCACCTGGGACGTGGTCGACGTGAACAGCGCGGAGGCAAATACGGGCTGCGCTGAAGGCATCTTCGAAAAGATCGATCTCAAGGAGATTACCGAGCCGGCGCCGAATGGCGCCACTGTGGACGATTACCAGGTCAAGCGCACCAATGACTGCTCGGTGGGCACGGTGCTGTATTCGTGGGATTTCGCGTATAACGACAAGGTATTTTCTGGAGAGCAGCCGGCCACGGTGGCGGACTATTTCGACACCAAGCGGTTCCCTGGCAAGCGTGGCATCTGGAGCAGCCCTACCCAGGCGATCGAATTGGCGCTGATGGCTGACGGCGTCGCTCCGAGGGAAGTTTATCAATATCTCGAGAAGTCTGGCGAAGCCGGCGTCGATCGCGCGCTTGCCAAGCTGAAGGCTCTGCATGACGACCCGAATGGCGGGCTGGTGTTCTGGACCGGCGGCGCAGAACCGCCGGAGTTGTTGGCCAAGGGCGAAGTAGTCATGTCCACTGGCTGGAGCGGTCGGTTCTTCAACGCGGTCGTGAAGGAAAATGCTCCAATCAAGCAGGTGTGGGACGGCCAGATCATGGACTTCCAGAACTTCGCAGTCGTAAAGGGCACCCCTCATCTCGACGCAGCGAAGGCATTCCTGAAGTTTGCCACCTCGACAGACCATATCGCTGAAACCGCTCGCTACATTCCCTATGCTCCGTGGCGCAAGTCGGCGGTCGACAAGATTCTGGCGAACGAGCCCTGGTCGGAGGACGGCAAGACGGCCGTTGGGCCTTATCTTTCGACTGCTCCCGATAACATGAAGAACTACATCGAGATGGGCGTCGACTACTGGCAAAATCATCAGGACGAAGTCACCGAGCGTTGGACCGCTTGGAAAGCCGGCCTCTGATCGCCTTGCAACGCCCTGCTGAAGCATCGGACGCGTCCGATGCTTCAGCAGACCCCCTCTGGGAGAAGCCTGGACAATGGCCGAAACATCCCTCTCGCGAGCCCCAGTGAGAACGGTGTCGTGGCGCCCTAAGCCCTCGTCGGCCGTCGGTCTCTGCCTGATCGCGCCACTCGTTCTGCTGGTCATCCTCTTCCTGGTATTGCCACTGCTGCGGTTCGCTTTCCTCAGCGTGGACAACATCAATGTCGCCGGGGCGCTGTCCCGGACGGCACAGGCAATGAAGAACCATCCGGCTGGGCCGGTTCCTGACGATGCGGTGTTTGCCGCGTTCGGGCAGGATCTTGCCCGCGATCCGGAAGGTGTCGCGAAGCTTGCCGCAAGATTGAATTTTTTCGAAGGCGGCATGAACAGCCTGGTTCGCAAAACCACCGCTCAACTCGGTAAGATCGAACCTAACCGGGTCGGTTTCATCACCTTCGACAAACGCTGGGGAGAGCCCAAGACGTGGCGCGCGATAAGCCTAGCAACCCATTCTGTGATTCCGGAATACTATCTCAACGCGCTGGACATGAGGACGTCCGATCCTTCCTCGGCATTTTCCATCGAGGCGAAGCCGGAAGGACAGCGCATATATCTGCGCCTCTGGTCGCGGACGATCTTCGTGGCCCTTTTCGTGGTCAGCGTCTGCACACTCGTCGGCTACCCGATCGCATATTATCTTTCGAAGGCTCGCGGCGCCGTCTTCACCTGCGCTATGGGCCTGGTTCTTCTGCCCTTCTGGACGCCCCTTCTTGCCCGCATTGCCAGCTGGCAGGTGTTGCTGGAATCGAACGGCGTCATCAACAGCATCCTTGTCGGAAGCGGACTCGTCGATGCCGCGAGCCGTCCTCAACTGCTAAACAACCTGTTCGCGACGGTGCTCGTCATGTCGTACGTCTTGTTGCCCTACGCGGTGCTGCCGACCTATGCGGTCATGAATCGCGTGCAGCCATCGCTGTTCAGTGCGGCTCTGACGCTTGGCGCCAGCCCTTTGCGTGCCTTTTTCTCGGTCTATCTGCCGCAGACACTTCCCGGCGTGCTTGCCGGGGGCATTCTGATCTTTGTTCTGTCCTTCGGCTTCTACCTGACGCCGGAACTGGTAGGCGGGCCGAGCGGAAGCCTTATCGGAAACCTGATCGCATACAACTTCTCCCAGTCGCTCAACTGGGGGCTGGCAGGCGCGCTCTCCACGATGCTGCTTCTGGTCATAGCCGCAGCCGCCCTGCTGCTTCGCGCCGTGAGGCCGAAGCCGGCGCGAAAAGCATAGCGAGGCTATCGTGAGGCATCTCATCAAGATCTGGGTCATGCTCGGACTGGCTTTTCTGGCCTTGCCGCTCCTGGTCATTATCCCTTTGTCGTTCACCTCCGGTCAGTACATGGTCTACACGCCGGAGATGGTAGCCCTCGATCCGTCCGCCTATTCGACGAAGTGGTATCTCGAAGTGATCCACGATCGCGACTGGATCCTCGCGTTGAAGAACAGCCTGTTTATTGGCGTGTCAGCAGCCCTGCTATCTACGTTGTTCGGAACCTTGGCAGCCCTAGGCCTGTCGCGGGCGGGAACTCCGATGAAGGGCCTTTGGACGGCGCTGATCCTGATGCCTCAGATCGTTCCGATCGTCGTGACGGCAGGCGGCATCTATGCGGCGTTTTCCGATCTCAAGCTGATCGGGACGTATACCGGCGTCATCATCGCGCATACCGTCCTGGCCGCGCCGGTCGCCGTCATTACCATCAGGGCCAGCCTGGAACGGTTCGACTGGGATTTGGTGGCGGCATCGTCGACGCTTGGCGCAGGACCATTGCTTACCTTCAGAAAGGTCACGCTGCCGCTGATCCGGCCTGCCGTGATCGCCGGGGCGATTTTTTCTTTCGCAACGTCGCTCGACGAGGTCGTCGTGATCCAGTTCATCGGCGCCTACAAGCAGAAAACGGTCCCGATCCAGATGTTGATCGGCCTGCGCGAACACCTCAGCCCGGCGATTCTCGCCGTCGCGACGATGCTCGTTTTTTTTGCGGTCGTGATCCTCATCCTGAGCGAGGTAATGCGCCGGCGCAGCGATGCGTATGCACAAAACACCAGGAAAGCCTGACAGACGCGCGCATCACGCGCGCCGGAAACGGAAAGAACCAAATGCGTAAAGGCACATTGCTCAACGGTTCCCTCACTGCCTTGATCGGGGATCTCGGGCATTCGGACAAGATCATGATCGTCGATGCGGGATGGCCGATCCCGAAGGACCTTCGCTACGATATCTGCCTCACCCACGGCATCCCCCGGCTGACCGAGGTGTTTTCCGTCATCGCCGAAGAACTCGCGATCGAGCGCGTCATCATCGATTCCGAAATGCAAAACCACGGCCCCGAGGTTCACGCCGAGGTGCAAAGCATCATAGCGGCGACCGAACGCGCGCAGGGCGAGAAGGTCGTCGTCGACCATGAGCCGCATGTCACTTTCAAGGAGCATGCGAAGTCGGTGAAGGGGATCATCCGCACGGGCGAGTGTATTCCCTACTGCAACGTCGTGATCGTGGCCGGCCTTGCGTTCAAGCCCCGGAGCCAAATGCAATGAGCGCGACCCGAGATATTGAAGAGATAAGGGTCGAGCCCTTGTCCGCCGAAGCCGCCCAGGGGTTCGGCAAGGCACTCCTCTTCGGTGCGACCCATCCGACCAGCGACGGCGGGTGGTGGAAATGCTGGGAAGGCTGCGCGGAACTGAGCCAGGGTCGGCAATGGGTCGGCTTTGTCCAAGCAGGGGACTCGATGCCCGACATAACAGAGATGGAGCGCGAACCGGGAACCGAACTCATCATCCCGGTCAGCGGCGAAATTGTGCAGTGCGTCGCGCGCGGCGTCCAGGACGCCTCCGGCATCGAGCGGCCCGACGGCCGAACCGCGCGGGCCTTTGTCGTCAAGCCCGGCAGCGCGCTCGCGATGAATGCAGGCGTATGGCACGCAGCGGCGTTCGGCCTGAAGGGCGAGGCTTCGTATTTCTATATAGCCCAGCGACGCAAGGCCGAGGACAGCGAGGGTCGAGGCGGATGGGTGGAGTTGCTTGGCCGGCTGATCCTGCGTCCGCGCGCCGACCAAATGGTGCCGCACATGGCTGCAGGTGATCGAGATGACTGACAACATCATCAGCCGTTACGAAAACGTATCGAAATCCTACGGCGGCCTTACCGTGGTGAAGGATCTCGACCTCGACATCCACCGCGGCGAATTCTTATCGCTTCTGGGACCGTCCGGATCGGGTAAGACAACCACCTTGATGATGCTCGCCGGCCTGCAATCGCCGAGCAGCGGACACATCTTCCTCAATGACCGGCCCATTGAAGGCATACCGCCGCATCGGCGAAACATCGGCGTCGTATTCCAGAACTATGCGCTATTTCCGCACATGACGATTGCCGAGAACCTGGCCTACCCGCTCAAGGCACGGCGAATACCGAAGCCCGAGATAGCACGGCGGGTCCAGCGCGGGCTCGAAATGGTCAAACTCCATGCGCTCGCTCAACGCCGTCCCACCGAATTGTCCGGCGGGCAGCAGCAGCGTGTCGCCCTCGCTCGCGCGCTGGTCTTCGAGCCGAGCATCGTTCTTCTCGATGAGCCGCTGGGCGCCCTTGATCGTCAACTTCGCGAGAGCATGCAACTCGAATTAAAGCAATTGCACCGGGAAACCGGAGTCACCATGGTCTATGTCACCCATGACCAAGCCGAAGCGATGACGATGTCCGACCGTGTGGCTGTCTTCAACGATGGCAGGCTCCTGCAATGCGCTCCGCCACGAGAGATCTACGACCAGCCGAAGAGCGCATTCGTGGCTGAATTCGTCGGCGAGAACAACCGTCTGGCTGGAACGATCGTGGCTTCGGCAAACGACGGTTGCACCGTCAAGGCCGACACCGGGCTCATGATCCGTACCCGGCCGCAGCCAGGGCTTGAAATAGGCGACGCGGTTTTCGTCTACTTGCGGCCTGAGCGGGTGATGGTAGGGCCTGCGGCGGCGAACTGCGAAAACAAATATGTCGTCGAGGTCGCTGACGCTATCTTTCTGGGCGATCATACGCGGTTGCGGCTCGATCTCCCCGGAAATCCGAACTTCACCATCAAACAGAACTTTTTCGGCGACGCCAGGCCTCCGGGACCGGCCGACCGGATTGAATTCGGGTGGACGGTCCAGGCCCCCCAGGTCGTAGCCGCCTAGCGAGCGTTGAACGGAAAGCGATTGCTTTAGCCGCCGACACATTCGGCGGCGCGGCGAGACTCGTCTTTAGAAAATTCAGGAGGAACGGATATAGAAATGAACCGGTTAGAATTTCACAGGCTTTTCAAATCGCCAGGCCCTGTCGTACTTCCCGTCGTGCACGTTCTCGATCATGCGCAGGCAGAGCGAAACGTCAGGATCGCGCTGCACGAGGGCGCCCCCGGCGTGCTGCTGATCAACCACGACATCACAGTCGAGGCGTTCCTTCCGGTCATCCGCGCCATGCGTCGGCAATTCCCGACATACTGGATCGGAGCCAATTTCCTCGCGGTCACCGGCAAGGATGCCTTTCCTATCCTGGGTGATCTTCAGCGTGACGGAATTCGCGTCGATGCTTACTGGGCGGATGACGCCCGTATTGATGAGACAAGCTCCGTTGACGACCAGAAAGAGGCGGCGAGCATCGCGAATGCGCGCCGCGAATCGGAGTGGGATGGGCTTTATTTCGGGGGCACCTGCTTCAAGAAGCAGCGGGAGGTCGCGCCAAAGCACTATGAGGTTTCGGCCAGAATTGCCACCTCCTGGATGGATGTCGTCACAACCTCCGGCACAGCGACCGGGCACGCGCCGGAGCTGAGCAAGGTTGCAACGTTCCGCCGTGGCGTCGGCGAGGCCACATTGGCGCTCGCATCCGGCCTCACGCCGGAGAACGCGCATCTTTTCGCGCCGATGATCGACTGTTTCATCGTCGGAACCGGAATCAACCGCTCCGGCGACTTCCACAACTTCGATCCGGCCAAGCTCGCGCGCCTCATGACCTTTGTGCGCCGACAGGGCGAAGTCACTGCGACCGATATTTGATGTGATCCTCACAAGGCAATCCAAACGGAGAATAAAATGACAGATGACATGCTGCATGTGATGAAGTGGCACAATGGTGAAAAGGCATATTCACCGTTTTCAGATGCCGAAATGAACCGCCGCCGGAACGATTTGCGTGGCTGGTTGTCTGAGAACAATGTCGATACTGCGCTGTTCACGTCTTACCACTGCATCAGCTACTATTCGGGCTAGCTCTACTGCTATTTTGGCCGCAAATACGGCATTGGTAATCGACCACGATAAGGCGACGACCATGTCCGCCGGCATCGACGGTGGCCAGCCCTGGCGCCGCGGCTTTGGCGACAACATCACCTATACAGACTGGCGCCGCGACAACTTCTACCGCGCGGTACGGCAACTAACGGCCGGAGCCAGGCGCATCGGGATCGAGTTGGGATCAGAACAAGAGCAGTGCGAAATCGTACGTTAAGGGCGAACGAAGCGGGAACTCTAGGCAGCCCGCCGCATCCCAGCTGGAAGGCGAAGCGACCGAAAACCTCCCGGCAGATGCTGCTCGCTATCCCAGGTGTAGATGCCTGTCAGATTGATGTGCTCCCAGCTCAGCGGCGAAATGTGCTTGAGCAGATGATCCGGAATCTCGCGACGCGCGTTGCGTAAGGGGGTGACGGCCCGTTCGATATAGACCGTGTTCCAGTGCACGATCGCACTAACGACGAGGTTGAGGCCGGAGGCGCGGAAGGCCTGACTTTCGAACGATCGGTCCCGGATCTCACCGCGCTCGTGGAAGAAGACGGCGCGCTTCAGCTTATGTGCCGCCTCTCCCTTATTGAGGCCGGCCTGGCAGCGCCGGCGTAACGCTGGACTTGAGTACCATTCGATCATGAACAGCGATCGCTCGATCCGGCCAAGTTCCCGTAGCGCCCTTGCGAGCTGGCTTTCCTTCGGTGATGCTGACAGCTTCTTCAGGATCGTAGACGGCACCACTGATCGAGTCGTGATCGACGCCGCCAGATGAAGCAGATCGTCCCAATGGTCGAGAATCAGGGTGGCGTTAATCGGCGCGCCAATGTGGTTCGACAGCGCCGGGTAGGCATCACCTTTCTCGAATGTGTGGAATTTCCGGTCCTTGAGGTTGCGCAGCCGAGGGGCAAAGCGCTTGCCGATCAGAGCGAACAGCCCGAAGACATGGTCGCTTGCACCGCCCGTATCGGTGAAGTGTTCCTGGATGTCGAGGACCGTGTCCTGATCGAACAGACCGTCGAGCACATAGGCCGCCTCGCTTTCGGTCGGACTGATGGGCAGAATGCTGAAGTAGCCATACTGGTCTGACAGGTGGCTGTAGAACTTGGATCCCGGCTCACTGCCGTAATGTAGATTGATATCTCCGCGTTTTGCGGCTCGGTCGCTCGCGCGAAAGAACTGCCCGTCGGATGACGCGGTCGTTCCATTACCCCAAAGTCGGGCATGCGGGTGACGAGTGTGCGCATCGGTGATGCATGCTTGCGCCGCGCGATAGGTCTCCGACCGGGCGTGGAACGTGCGCATCCAGCCGATCTGGTGAGCGCTAATGCCCTTGGATGCGCTCGCCATCCGTTTCGGACCGAGATTGGTCGCATCGGCCAGCACGCCGGCCAGCATGGCCGAGACGTTCCTGGGGCTGTCACCTGTGCGAACATGCGTGAAGTGATCGGCGAAGCCGGTCCATTCGTGCACTTCCCTTAAGAGGTCCGGCACCTCGACCATCGGATACATATCGCTGATCTCGGCATTCAGGTCCTCGACGGCGGCAGGAACTTCGCCAGCGGTCGGCGTGACGATCAAGGTACCGGTTTCAAGACGAACACCTTCAAGCTTCCCGGACCTTGCTCTGTGGGCCAGGCGCTTCAGATTGAAGTCGAGCATCTGACGCGCTTCGGCAAGCCACTGCGCGCCGTCCCCTTGGACGCCCAATCCGAGCCGATCCTCTTCCTTCATTGTGGTGAATGCCGACCGCGGCATCAGATGCTCGTCGATCGGCCGGAAGGATCGGCTGCCGTCGACCCAAATGTCGGCAGATCGAAGCCGGTCTCGCAAAGCCGCGAGCGTCGCAATCTCGTAGAGACAGCGATCAGGCCTCCCCTGGCCGAAGATGAGCCTTCGATCCGCTTGGCTGAGGTGGGTGACCGGGACGCGTTCCGGAAGTGTCCGCCGCTTCTCGGCATAGAGCCGTTTCAGCAGCGAAATTGCCGCAAGAAGCGGATCGTGCCGCCGCGCGGACTGGAATGAGAACGCCTGCAGAAACGCTCCCGCATATTTGCTTACGGTCGCATATTGCTCGCCTGCCAGGGCCAAGGACGACGCCTCGTTGTCTTCGACCATCGACTCAAGCTCAGGCTTGATCCGCAGCAGCCGGTGCCATCCAACTTCCCGATCGAGAACCTCCAGTGCGTTCCGGCCATAGTCGTTCGCGGACTGCAGGGCTGTGATGGTGTCGAGGAACATGCGCAGCGCTTTTGCGGTATTTGGCCTGCAGTCCATGTGTCGCCGCTTCTTACAGTTGTTGGCTTGCGAGAACAGCCGACCCATCAACTTGATAAACATCGACACTGCATCGTCGGTGAGTTTCTGGCCGAGCTTGATGACCTGCGCCACGATCAAAGCGTGCCGGCGGCTCGCATTGAAATCGTTGGCCAGCCATGCCGGCGTGGCGTTACCCTCACGGATCATCTGGTCCCACCGTCCAGATGATATTCGCGCCTGCAATTTCGGATCGATTTCCAGCTTGCGCAGGAAGGCAATGCGTTCTGTCAGCCCGACCAGATTGGACGCACCTGGCGCTTCTGGCGCCGAGCGCAGCCAATGAAAGCGGGTTTGGCCGATCGCTAGATCAACCTCCAACAGCCTATCCAATGATTGAAGCGTATCGACCGAAATTTCTTCGATCAGCGCCCTTTCAGCCCGTCGACGAGCAATGGCGCGGGCGGCAAGACCAATGCGTTCGATCGTGTCCATGGCGGGCAGAAGAGACCCACGTTCACGAAACGTCGCGACAATGGAACTGGCTATCGCAGCACCGTCGTCCGACATCGTGGCCGTTTGAATCGCAGCCAATAGAGCAGCCCGACGGTCTTGCGCTGACGCGCTTCTCGTACCCAGATACACCATCAAGCGCGCCGTGTGGTCGCGGCGGGTTTCTTCACGGCGCGCATATAGGGCAAAGGTACCCGGGTCGACGCCGATCTGTTCAGCAACGTACTTTAGCATTGCGCGGGGCGGAGTTTCGTCGGGCCCTAGCACTCTGCCTGGACATCGCATCAGACAGAGCTGAACGGCAAAGCCAAGCTGATTGTGCTCTCGCCTTCGCAGTCCAACTTCAAGCCGATCGGCCGGCGACAACGAATAGTGTCGGATTAGGCTGTCCTCGTCAGCCGGCACATCCAAGAGCTTCAGTCGTTCTCGAGCCTTGAGAAGCTTCCGTTTACCCATCGCCGACTCCGTGCACGACCTATGGGCCGAGAGCTTTGTCGAGTCGGGCGCACGAAGAAATCAAATCTGGCCCGATGCGATGGCAGTCCACAGGGATCGTATGCGCCGGTTTCCGCACCACGGCATAGTTCACGCTCCGTTCCCCGTTAGCGTACGATTTCGCACTGCTCTTGTTCTGACCCCTCAAAGTCGCTGATCGCCACTTCACTGAGATGGGCTTGGCGGCGAGTCGCACTCGCGACCAGTTCAATTGAACGAATTCGTGCGGCCCTTGATTGTGCTGTTGAGAGGGGGTCTCGTATATCCATAACAAGTCGAACATTGGGCATCCCTAAAATGTTCCCGCTGCCCAACGCCAGGATTCAATGGGGCCGCGCTGCTTAGAATTTTCACTTTCGCACGTTAAGCAGTTGGGGACCTTTTTCGGAGATTCACGGAACGGCGTTTTCCAACCTGGAGCGCGCCGCCGCCTGTCACCGTAAAGGTGGGGGACGATCAAGCAAAATGGCCAGTGACGCCGTTCCATCAGCGGACTGCGATCCGGGCCTGTAGGGCGGGCCAGGCTAACGAGATCGACGCTAAAACAGCATGCGGCATCTTTGTCGCCTTCGGCGCAAGAAGCACCTGCTTGTCGAGGACGCAACAAGCCCGCCCGCTGCCTGGAAACCTCAGCGCATGCGCCCCCCGGGCAACGATGCCGAACGTGACGGCCAGACGCCGCAATGGATGGAACCGCCCCTCGCTGCATGTATTGACCATATGGCGGGTGGTCGATCCTTCAGGGGTGTAGCCATTTGCCGATCCGTCGCCGGCACTCCAGGCCGGCGGCGGATTTTTATGTCAAAGTGAGGTAGACGCGAACGCACGCGATGCGTTTTTCGCTTGTGGTTTATCGTCCGTGAGAATTGCATCGCCGACCGGGCAGATGGGTTGCGTTTGTCTCGCGGAACATTTGTGCGGCATGCGCGTCCGACCCCGCATGGAAGACGACAAGCGGATATCGGTCCTAGACCTTGAGGACCTGCGCGAGGCGTTCAGACTGGCGGCGCCAGAGCAGCATATCGAAGGCGCCGATAGGGCCGATTACGCCGCTCTGTTCCTCAGGATGAAACCGGCATGGCGCCGCCAAAAGCACCGGACCTGGCCAGTCGCCGGGCTCAGGATCCTTGTATGTGGCACCATATGTCTTGAATATCAGCCTGTGCTAATAATGTGAGCGAATAGTCAATCAAATCCACCGAGAGTGCAGTCTCGGTATTTCAAACCTATGATCAGCAAGAAGCCCGCCCGGCCGCGAAGCCGGAGGGGCGAAGCTCTTTTTAACGGCGCCCGGGATCAATCCACAAGAATTGAAGACGGTGGAACCGCAGTGACTGCGCTCAGCCTATCGCGCTTCTTCAATTCTGGCTTCTCGTAAGCCTTTTTCATGCAACCCCCGCTTTGTTGATAAGCGATCGGTGTACAAATTTTGGATCAGCTTCCATAACAAAAGAGGTAAGCGGGATCTTAAGGGGCCGTTCCGCACCATTTTGTCACCCACTATAAAGCCGTCAGCTCGCTTGTGACTGCCTGGCGCGTGACGTACCATGTCAGTACAGGTCGCGGTGCTTTGATGGCGTGTCGCTCGGTGGGCAACCGAAGCGGCTTCGCGCTGAGCTCGACGAATGCGCCTTTTTGTTGTTTGAATGCAGATGTTTGCGCTCGTAGCCTGTCGTCGGCGCCCATCTCCGCGTCTCCGGCAGACAGATCAGAACAACCTTCTTGCTTCTTGGCTGCCGCAGTTTTGACCTTGCCTTCGTCCTTCGCTGCTGCTGGCCGTTGTCGCCATCGCGCAGTTCATCGGGCCGATTGCTAGGTGACCGCGTTGATCAACGAGCGAGGATTGGCTGACGCCGCGCACAGGCCGGGCCCGGCCAGCACATTGAGCACTCGACAAACTTACATCAGCCATTGAAGAGCAAGGCCGAGCGTCGCAAGACCCATGGCGCCAGTCGAGAGCCAGCCTAGCACGCGCAGCCAACCCTGGACCGGAAAGTCACCCATGATATCCGCCCGCCCCGCCATCAACATCATGACAACCATGACTGGAACGGCGCAGACGCCATTGATCACCGCGCTCCAATAAAGCGCCTGGATGGGGTCTATGGGCGTAAACATGATGCCGGTACCGAGAGCGGTTGCCGCCGCAAGGGTGGCGTAGAAGGCGGCAGCCTCCTTCGGCTTGCGTGCCAGCCCGACTTTCCATTTCAGGGCCTCTCCGACCGCGAAAGCGGCCGATCCTGCAAGTACGGGCACCGCAAGGAGCCCTGTTCCAATAATGCCGGCGGCGAAGACAATGAAGGCGAACTTACCCGCCACCGGTTCCAGCGCCTTGGCGGCATCAGTCGACGAGGCGATATCGGTCACACCCGCTTTGTGCAGCGTGGCGGCAGTAGTAATGATAATTGCAACGCCGATCAGGTTGGAGATGGCCATACCGATCAGGGTGTCGGCACGTATGCGCTGGAAAGCCTCGGAGGCCTGCCACGGTGCCCATTTGAGCGGCTTAGCCGCCGGGTCGAGTTTTTCTTCTTCGACCTCCTGCGAGGCCTGCCAGAAGAATAGGTAGGGAGAAATGGTTGTGCCGAGAATCGCCAGAAGCGTTGTCCAGAAGGTGCCGTTCCATTGAATGCGAGGAATTAGGAGGCCGTTCATCGCATCCGCCCACGATACCTTTGCCAGAAACATTGCGATGACATAAGCGAACAGGCTAAGCGTGGCCCATTTGAGGATCGTGACGTAACGGCTGTAGTGGAGAAAAACGATGGCCGCGACGCTCACCAGCCCAAACGCGACAACAAAGACCGAGCGGGGGCCGCCGGCAATCAGATTGAGTGCCTCAGCCATGGCGCTGAGGTCGGCGCCGATGTTGATGATGTTCGCGCTGAACAGGAGGATAACGATGACATAGAGCAAGGGCGGTGGATAGTAGCGCACCAGATTGCCAGAGATTCCCTTGCCGGTCGTGCGGCCGATGCGCGCTGCAATCTCCTGGATGGCCGCCATGAGCGGAAAGGCCGCGACCATGACCCAGCCGATGGTGAAACCAAGCTGTGCTCCTGCTTGGCTGTAGGTGCCGATGCCGGAAGGATCGTCGTCCGAAGCGCCGGTTATAAAGCCTGGACCAATGGTTCGTAGAAGCCGCTGAAACGGCCCTTTAGCGATGATATTGCTCTGTTCGCGGGAAACTTCCGAGCTGACGTCACTCAACTGCTACTCCTCCACGCCCTCGCCGAGAAGCCACGGACGAAGGTTCGATTCTTTCAATACGTTCCGACGGATTATGAGTGCCTGCTAAGATAGGTTGGGTGACTATGAACGAGCCCGAGGCGCTTCGGTTCCCGGGAGAACGTTTGTCCCCGCGGCGTACTGGATCGCTTACCCGCGGCAGGCCATCTGGTCTGTCGTCTGAAATCAACAAGGACCAGACGGGCGGTTCAATACTTGACCGGATGGCGGCGTCTAAATGCGCTGTCGAAGACTATAGAATCCGATAGAGCTGCACAGGACTTTCAATGCCATCCATGGCTCCCGGATGCAGAATGTCCAGGACCGCCAGTGCCGGACGTTTCGCGGCCGTGGCCTTAAGTGCTTCCACCGGCGGGCGCACGGTCTCGAAATGGTCGATCCGCTCCGCTGTTGCGGAACTGCGCGATTGTTCCTGCTCTTGGCTAAGGCGATCGTCGGGAATGCGCGTCGATGTTGCTGCCGACGGCTTGGTGCGGCGGGAGCCGACAACTGCTCGACGCGTTCCTTCGCGGCCTGGCCATCCAGCACGGAACATGCACGACATTGAAGCCTTAGCGAGAAACGACGGAGGCGCTGCCTTGCAGCGGCACCCCCCATGCCTCCTGGCAACGGCATGCCGTGCGCATGCTCCAAGAGGGAAGACTTGCAGTGCCATTCAGTCTGATAGCCTTTTACGGTTGGCCCTGACTTTCTTCCGGTAGGCAGCCGTCACCATGCCTGCGGTTGCTCCCGCGGCGATCATTGCTCCTGCCTCGGCCGCGGCCTCAATCTTTTCAAAGATCATTCGCTGCGCCTCACGTTCGGCCAGCTTGCCTCCTTTCGCCATTCGTAACATGCGCAACCACACAACTTGCTGAACTTCAAGAGCCGCTATCCCTAAATCGAGCCATGCGTGAAGCATCAACGTCCTCCTGACGAATTGGCCAAACCGGAAAAGCGGTTGATGGTTCCTCCGGAATGAGCGGTGCAGGTTTTTCTTGTCGCGTTGAGAACGCCGTCTGGGTTCGCGGTTTCTGCCACCAGGGTAATCGGCCAAAACCCGGTCTTCGACAAACTCCCGCCCTCCTTTAGAATGCCATCGATCGCCTGGCGGGGCTTGCTCCCGTGGGCAGGCGTGCCAACCTGTTCGAAGATTCGCTCCAAGCGCTCGACCTGACCTTAGGGTTGCGCAGCCGTTCTTCTCAGACCGCTGATGTTGTTTTGCGGAACCCCAATCGCTTTCAGCTTCCCCACGGCGTCGGAGGCGTCCTGATAGTCATCGAACAGTCCGGTGACAGTCGTCATTTTTTTCTCCATTTTTCGGGTTCGGTTATTGGGCGCCGGCAACACCGTTGCCTTGGAAGTCCAGCGCTACGCCGACTTGTCTTCAGTCTTTCTCCGCGCTACCGCGCCAGATGCCTTTATCGTCCCTTGTCAATGCGCTGACGTTCGAGTAGCCGGTATCCTCAATCCGCGTTTTGGCCTGCGCTTGCGTGCAGCTGTTTGCCCCAGGCACCGGGGCGGATCTATTCGACTGATCTGTGCTCGCCGCCGCAGGTTCTGTTGTGGTCGTTGGCGAAGTGTCACTTGCACCGGAGGCTATATTCTCAACCATCTCTTGGTGCATTTTCAGCGTCGCCAACGTCTGCTGAGCAAATGATTTGAGATCTGTGTTGTCGCCGTCGGATGCATAATTCTGCAACAGCTTCACGGCGTCGGAATGCGCGTCTTGCTGTATCTTGATGTAGGTTTGATCAACCGACCCAATCTTCGATTTCAATGTCTTGAGCTCGCTGTTGTGCTTGGCGTCCGTGTCCCCGCAACCTGAAGTTTTTGCTCGGCGGCGATCGACTGGAGCTTGGCATTGGCAGCGCGATGATCGGTTATCATTCTTTGGGCGAAATCATTGACCGCTTGATACTTCGCCTTGCCCTGGATGATGTTGGATGTTGCTGGACTCCAGCTCAAAAATCCCACCTGCGGCCTTGTTGCCAAAATCCTGCGCCTTTTCGGCACCGAGTGCGGGATGGGCAAAGCCAAGTCCGAGGGCCGTGCAAAACGCGGCCGATAGCAGATGAGCTTGCATAGTGGACTTTCTCCGACGCACCGGATTGTGCTTTGGGCCAAACCGAAGCGTGGTGCGTTTGTTCCAAATTCAAATCGATTTTGGCTTCCCGCATCGACGCCTTATCGGCTGCAAAGGAGCGTCACCCGCTCGCCATCTCCGCAGCCACCGATGCAAGCTCTATGGCGAGGCTGGGAAGTTTCCGTTGCTCGAATTTTCGGGAGCGCTCGTCAAGCAGCCGCAGGCAACATTCCAACTCGGTCATGCCATCGCGATTACGACTCGCCGCTCGTCTCAAGAGTCGGCTGATTAGCGATTTTCTTCGGGCGCCGTCAGTCGCCAAACATTACATGATGCCAAAGCGCCCAGAGGAAGATAGTCAGCTTGGCGCCACAAAACGGATTGAAATGCAGATCGATAGGGAGTGCTGAGGTTTGCTTTCCGACTGCAAAACATCTGATTCAGAATTCGCCTCAGATCACGCATTGCGCAACTGACAGCCTCCCCAAATAGACGTGATCCTGCGAGACCAGCGCAGATATCAGGAATACCGTCGCCTCGCCGGCTATGTAATTTCTGTCCTGCCTGTGGAACGAATTGGGCGTTCGCGCGTTCTGGTGCGCTTTGGGGGATACCGGTGGGCCAGCCAAACATTGCAGTTCTCGTCGTCGATGACGAGCCCTTATTGCGGATTTTTGCCGTCGACTTTCTCACGGAAGGCGGTTTTATGGCTTACAAGGCGAGCAACTCCGCCGAAGCCATAGAGGTGCTTGGCGCTCGTCCCGACATCTTCGCTGTCTTCACAGATATCCAAACGCCAGGCTCACTGGATGGCATCGGGCTGGCTCGGCATATCGCGGGGGCGTGGCCCAGTGTATTTGTCATCGTGACCTCCGGCCAGCAGCCGCCGGAAAACGGTGAGCTGCCCGATGCCATGCCATTTTTGACCAAACCTTATCTACCTGAAACGGTCGTCACAATGATCCGCCAGAAGCTTGCTCCCCAAGTAATCGCCGTTCTCCCGGGCAGCGGATAATAAAATCGAAGCATGCATTCCAACACGGCGTCAGCAGAGGTGACGCTGGGTTCGAGTTGTTCAAAAGAGTGCCGCTGATGCATTTCTATCGTAGCAGCAGCACAGGGAACCGGTCTCTACTGAAAAATGCGGCGACACCGTCTTAGCGAGAAGTGAATGATAACCAGCCGCTCGACCGATTTCTCCAAGACAACCCTTGGCCTAGACCCACCCGTTGCCCTCGGGCTTATGGCCGCACTCGTGTTCTTCCTGATCAGCGGCGCCATCGGCTACCTCAACCTGCAGGCGCTGCGTGACGGCAACCTGTCGATCACCCATTCCCATGATGTCATTGTTGCCCTCGACGAACTGCTATCGAGCGCCCAAGACGCGGAGACAGGCCAACGCGGATTTCTGCTCACGAACAACGAACGGTATCTCGAGCCTTATAACGCGGCTGTCCGGGCGATTCCGCCGAAGCTCAACGAGATAGAACAACTCACATTGGACAACCCCGCACAACGGCCTCGGATCGCCGCGCTTCGTCAAGATGTGGACGCCAAGCTTGCCGAACTAAGGGAAACGATCGAATTGCGCCGCGGCAACGGGCTCGACGCGGCTGTGGCTATCGTCAACTCGGATCGCGGCAAGCAAGCCATGGATGCCGTCCGGGCACAGCTCTCGGCCATGGCAGGCGAGGAGGCGCGGCTTCGGATCCAGCGACTTGCCGATATGGAAAATGCTCAGAAGACCGCCCTTGCGACGAGCTGGATGTCTGGCTTGCTTGGTATCTTGTTGACGGCTGCGATCGGCTTCTTGATGCGCAGGGCAACACTGGCGCGCCGGACTGAGGAATGGCTCCAGTCTGGGCAAGTGGGGCTGGCTGCAGCAACGATGGGTGATCAGCCCATCGAGAAACTCGGCAATAGCATTCTGGAGTTTCTGGCACGTTACGTCGGCGCGGTGGCCGGCGCGATTTTTGTCGACAAGGGCGACGCTTATCGGCGCACATCGACTTACGGTGTGCCTCAGGGCGCCACCGTCCTCGAACAATTCAAGGAACGCGAAAGCCTGTTGGGTCAGGTGGCCGCGGATCGTCAGATCATGGTGGTTGGCGAAATTCCCGAAGGCTATCTCACGTTTGGCTCGGCACTTGGACAGCATTCGCCACGCCACCTAGCAATCGTTCCCGCAAGTGTCGACGAAGCCGTCAATTCGGTCGTGGAGTTGGGCTTCCTGCAGCCTGTCGACGACAGAGTGGTCGCTCTTCTGGAGGAGGCAGCCGGCGCAGTGGCGATTGCAGTCCGATCGGCCAAATACCGGCAAGACCTGCAGGACCTGCTTGAGGAAACGCAGCGTCAGGCCGAGGAGCTGCAGACGCAGAGCGAGGAGTTGCGGGTCTCCAATGAAGAGCTGGAAGAGCAGGGTCGGGCTCTCAAGGAATCGCAATCTCGGCTCGAGCAACAACAGGTCGAGCTGGAACAGACCAACTCACAACTTGAGGAACAGGCGCAGCAACTGGAGAGTCAACGCGACGATCTTGAGCAAGTGAACGCCTCCGTGCAGCTCAAGGCGAGGGAACTTGAACAGGCCAGCCGCTACAAGTCGGACTTTCTGGCAAACATGTCGCATGAACTGCGCACGCCGCTCAATTCGTCGCTGATCCTGGCCAAGCTGCTTGCCGACAACCCGGAAGATAACCTCACTGCCGAACAGATCAAATACGCGCAGACAATCCAGTCCTCGGGCAATGACCTGCTAAACCTGATCAACGACATTCTCGACTTGTCCAAGATCGAAGCCGGACATGTAGAAATTCGTCCCGAGGCGGTCGCGATCGAGCGGCTGACGGATAACTTGAAACAGCTCTTTCAGCCCCTTGCCGGCGACAAGCAGCTAGGGTTCACGATCGACATCTCGGCAAACGTTCCACCGGCCATCGAGACCGATCCTCAACGGGTCGAGCAAGTCCTCAAGAATTTGCTGTCGAACGCCTTCAAATTCACTGAAACAGGTCTCGTGAAATTAACAATAAGCAGGGCCGGCGACGATCAGTTAGCCTTCGCGGTGTCAGACACTGGCGTCGGCATCGCCGAGGAGCAGCAACGGCGCGTCTTCGAGGCGTTTCATCAGGCCGACAGTACGATCAGCCGCAAATACGGCGGTACGGGTCTGGGCCTGTCGATTTCCCGGCAACTCGCACGCCTCCTCGGCGGCTCGATAGATCTCAAGAGCCAGCAGGGGCGGGGGAGTACGTTCACGGTTATGATCCCCGTGGTTTATGATCCTGCCAAGGTCTCTTCCCGCGAGGTCGAAAACGCAACGCCCAGTTTGCCGGCCTCTTCCCTGACAGATATGCCACGTCCGGCGCCGGCGCCTCACAAGCTGGAGGACGATCGCGGCGTGCCGCCCGACGAAAGGCGCATTCTGCTCGTCATTGAGGATGACGATACCTTCGCTGGGATCCTGCGCGACCTGTCGCGTGACATGGGCTTTCGAGCTCTGGTAGCACCCACAGCAGAGGAAGCGCTGGAACTGGCCAAGGCATTCATGCCCAATGCAATCGTCCTCGATGTCGGCCTCCCGGATGAGTCAGGCCTTTCGGTGCTCGACCGCCTCAAGCGCGACGTCAGAACACGCCACATCCCCATTCACGTCATCTCGGCCGGAGATCATGCCGAGACCGCTTATTCGCTTGGCGCGGTGGGCTACGAACTCAAACCGGTGAAACGTGAGCAACTGGTCGAGGTGCTGCAGGGACTGGAGACCCGGTTGTCACAAAGGGTGCATCGGGTCCTCATCGTAGAGGACGATCCGGTGCAAAGGGAAGCCGTTGCAAAGCTGCTAAGGTCCCTCGACGTCGAGACGGTCACCGCCGGCACCGCGGCCGAGTGCCTCAAGCTGCTAAAGGAGCTCACTTTCGACTGCATGGTGCTCGACCTTTCCTTGCCCGACGCATCGGGCTACTCGCTGCTCGAGACGCTCAGCCACGAGGACGCCTATTCCTTTCCTCCTGTTATCGTCTATACGGGCCGGGAACTCGCGGCCGATGATGAGCAGCGCCTGCGTCGCTATTCGAAGTCGATCATCATAAAGGGCGCGAAGTCACCAGAGCGGCTCTTGGACGAGGTCAGCCTGTTCCTTCATCAGGTGATCTCCGAGCTGCCGGACGAACAGCAGAGGATGATCCGCAAGGCCCGACACCGGGACGCGTTGCTGGAAGGCCGGCGCATCCTCGTGGTCGAGGACGATGTCCGCAACGTCTACGCCCTGACCAACGTTCTTGAACCACGCGGCGCGATTGTCGAAATCGCACGCAATGGCAAAGAGGCCCTGGCCGTCCTTGAAAAGACTGCCAACGACCCCGGCGAGACCGATCTCGTCCTCATGGACGTGATGATGCCGGTGATGGACGGGCTCACTGCCACGAGAGAAATCCGTAAGAACCCGCAATGGAAGAAGCTGCCGATCATCGCGCTTACGGCCAAGGCGATGCCCGACGACCAGCAGCGGTGCATCGATGCTGGCGCCAACGACTACATGGCGAAGCCTCTGGACGTAGAGAAGCTCCTGTCCCTGGTACGCGTCTGGATGCCGAAGTGAGCGAAACCCATCCATCCGAGAAGGTCGAGGACCTTGAGATAAGGCTCCTGCTCGAGGCGCTCTATGTCCGGTATCATTACGATTTCCGCGACTATTCCTCGGCCTCGATTAAGCGGCGTCTCAGACAGGCTCGCGAACAAATGGGGTTTGCAAGCTTCACCGCGCTCCAGGAGCGCGTCATGCACGAGCCGACCGTGCTGCCACGGCTCCTGCGCTACTTGACGGTCCAGGTCAGCGAGATGTTTCGTGATCCGCCCTACTTCCGCGCCATTCGGGAAAAGGTCGTCCCGCACCTGAAAACCTATCCCTCGCTCAAGGTCTGGGTCGCCGGCTGCAGCAACGGTGAAGAACTTTACTCCCTGGTCATCCTCTTTCGCGAGGAGGGCTTGGAAGAGCGCACGATCTTTTACGCCACTGATATCAACCAGGAGGCCCTCCATACCGCGGAGACAGGGATTTTCGCATTGGACCGCGTCCAGCTGTTCACTGAAAACCACCGCAAATCCGGCGGCAGATCGTCCCTGTCCGACTATTATCAGGCAGCCTATGGGCGGGCTCAATTTGACAAGACGCTGCGCAGGAACGTCGTGTTTTCCGATCACAGCCTGGTGACAGACGCGGTGTTTGGCGAGATGCACCTGATTTCCTGTCGCAACGTTCTGATCTATTTCAATCGAGGTTTGCAGGATCGAGCCTTGGGCCTGTTTGGCGACTCGCTTATCCGAAAAGGGTTTCTCGGGCTTGGGGCAAAGGAGAGTCTGCGGTTCTCGCATAATGCCGGGGCGTTCGAGGAATTCGTGCGCGAAGAGAAAATCTATCAAAAGCGGGCTGCATGATGTCGGCGGCCGCGGAGGCTGTAGTGATTGGCGCATCCGCCGGAGCGCTCGACGCGCTTTCGGTCATCCTGCCGGCTCTCGCGAAAGGATTCAGGCTGCCGGTGATGATCGTCGTGCACGTGCCACCTGACAAACGCAGCGTGCTGGCGGAGCTTCTACAGGCAAAGTGCCAGATCCCGGTTCAGGAGGCCGACGACAAGGAACCGATCGTGAGAGGGACGGTCTATTTCGCCCCCCCCGACTACCATCTTCTGATCGAGCCGGATAAAAGCCTGTCGCTATCCAGTGATGAGCCAGTCCTGTTTTCCCGCCCGTCGATCGATGTCCTGTTCGAAAGCGCCGCAGACGTCTATGGCCCGGCTTTGATCGCGATTGTTCTTACCGGTGCCAATCAGGATGGAGCCAAGGGCATGCAGGCTGTGCTCGAGCAGGGAGGCGTGGCGCTGGTGCAGGATCCTCGCCAGGCCTTTGCATCCGCCATGCCCGAAGCCGCAATACAATTGTCCCCACGCGCACAGGTGAAGGCGCTTGAGGAAATCGCTGTTTACTTGCAAAAGGTTTGAGATCGACCATGCCTCCCGTGTCCTTTCTCCTGGTCGATGATCTCGAGGAAAATCTCCTGTCCCTTGAGGCACTGTTGCGCCGCGAGAACCTGCTCCTTCTGAAAGCCCGCTCGGGAGACGAGGCGCTTGAGATTCTCCTGCGGCACGAAGTGGCGTTGGCACTCGTCGACGTGCAGATGCCCGGTCTGAACGGATTTGAACTGGCCGAGTTGATGCGCGGCAACGAGAGGACCCGGCACATTCCGATCATCTTCGTGACCGCCGGCAGCGCCGATGGTCAACGGCGGTTTCGAGGCTATGAGGCCGGCGCTGTCGATTTCATTCAGAAGCCGATCGAGCCGGACGTCCTGCGCAGCAAAGCGGGCGTGTTTTTCGAGCTCTATCGCCAGCGGCAGGAAATCACGTCGCAGCGCGATGAGTTGGCCGCTCAAGCCGAAGCGCTGAGAAATGCGGCACGCGACAAGGACCTTCTACTGCGCGAAATCAATCACCGGATCAAGAACCTCTTCAGCCTTACAGCTGGATTGATTTCTCTGAGCGCTCGACGTTCGACGAGCGTCGACCAACTCGAAGCTGATCTTACGGCACGACTGCAAGCGCTTTCCCGGGCCCATGACCTGACACTGCCGGACTTGAACGAAGGCAAGGCGACTGAACCGAATGCGACAACCGTCGTGTCACTATTGGAGGTCATCCTGGCCCCACATGAGCCTACCTCCGGTCGGCGTATCGCAATCAAGGGCGCGGACGCACCACTTTCGGGCAGGGCTCTTACGTCGCTTGCGTTGCTGTTTCACGAACTTGCGACGAACGCCGCCAAATATGGCGCGCTGTCCACCCAAAACGGCCAGTTGGCCATTGCCGTGTCGGCAGCCGATGACAACCTCCATGTGCAATGGGACGAGCAAGGCGTTCCGTCGCAAAGCGCCAGGTCTGCGCGTGAAGGCTTCGGAACGATGCTCGAAAGGGCGACCCTGGCTGGGCTGGGCGGGGCGATAGCCAGAGAGTGGGGACGTGGCGGACTGTCCCTGTCGCTACGCGTGCCTCTGGCTAACCTTTGACGTCCCCTGGCTGACTGGCGCGCACCGCGTGTAAGCTTTTCGAAGAGTGACGGGTTTAGCCGCTTCGGCCGGCTGAGCCGTTCACCTGGAAAACTGCGGAAAGTCAGAGCTAAAGATTGAGCGGCGTCTTGAAGACATTCCGCTACCGAACTGCCCGGTGTAGCTCCGCCCAAGCTTCGTCGCGTGGCCCAAATCTCGCTCAACGCCGGCTTCGATGACCGCCGTGTAACGCACTATAGGTGTACCTCTAATGGCGAAAGTATAGCTGCCGTCGAAGGTCATCTGCGCCGTCGGCGTGACTTGGGCGTAGGGGATGGCGCCAGTTAAGCTTGCCTCACGCCAAAGCGTGCTGAGACGGGCGTCGGTGGAAACCGAAGCCGTCAACGCCAGGAGGCTCCAGCTATGCCAGCATCCACTCCTCAGCGGCGCGTGCCACGGCGAGTTCCATGGCGTCTGGCGCCAGGATGCCGCGCGCCCCGGCGAAAGCTTCGAAGGCGACGCGTACGGTCTCGCTATCGCCTTCACCCGCCAGTGCGGCTTGGCACAAAGCCACTGTGGCTGCATGGCTGGGGCTGCGGCTGGCCGCCCATTCGTCAAGGAACTGATACGCATCGAGGACGGAATTGATTTCGCGCGGCAAGCCGAGCCCGACAAAGACAGAGACGGGACGCGAAAAATGATGAACGGGCATAGATTGGCTCCAGGGTACAAGGTGCTGAAACAACGCACTGGTCACGAGCCGGTTGCATCGGCAAAGCGATTGGGGTTCGCTGCTGAAAGACCGGATCGCAAGAATGGAAATTGCCTTCGGCCGGCTTTGCTCGGCCCTTTTTGAGACAGTTGAACAGCGCGATCCAGCGAGCCTGGCGCCAATTGCAACCGGCCGCTCGTTTGATCGGCTGGCGGGTTACTCCATTGAGTTAGGATGTCTGGCCCACAATTTATCAGGTTATTTTGAGGAGTGTCATCGCTTGTCGACACCCCCAAAACCGTTGGGATTGCGACGTGCATGGGCATGCCTTGTCCTTCGCATGCGGAGCGAGGGGAGCTTTGCGCCGTCATGTCGGTTGTAGATATAGACTTTGCAGCTTCCTGAGAGCGGACTTCGCTTGCGACGTCGCCGAAGGTTCAGGCTGCTCTGAAAACGGTGCTTCCGCGTTAGGAGGCTTGCCGAGCTATCGATCAACTCGCTTCACCAATCGAGCAGCAGCTGCGCTGGCCCGCTGACGCCGACGGTCTTCGCCCTCTCCACCTGCTCGGGAAAGAGCGGCGTGACAAAACCCGGCACAATGTCCGCCGCGGCGGTGGCGTTTGGGTCGGCAAGCGTGTAGTTGCCGGCGTCGGCGCCGTCGAGCGACAGGGTGGAAATATTCACTGTCTTGTCCGCGCCGGCATTTTTGTCGCTGAACGAGCCGGCAGCGCTCGCCACGGTCAAACGGCCGAAAATTCATACTGACCCACTGCCCCGTCTGCATAAATGGTTGACAGACGCAATGCTGCGACCGTGGCAAGCCAATATGTTCCGATAAGGGCCGGTCAGCCTCCGGCCCCAAACACGACACGGCTGCCTTGCGCCCCATTCAATACAATCGGTTTTTGCGCACCGAGCAGCAAAGATTGCCATCCGTCGATTTGTATTTCGGTTGTGGAGCAACCCCAAGCCGACGATCGGTCGAACAATCCGGCTCAAAAGCGTCGAAACCTTAACCGTAGCTGAACGAGTTCGTTCAGGCTGCATTGACGAGGAGGAGCGTAGCAGGAAAGCAGCGGAGGCTTGGAACTCGTTTGACAATCCTGCCGTTGTAGCGCGCGGTTTGGAGGGCCTCCTGATATGTCCAAAAGATGCGTGGCATTGAAGGTCGTGATTGTCACAGCCGTCCTTACCACCACACAAGTCCCGTTTCTGAGTTCTGTGGCACGAGGCAACGCTGCCGAGATGGCCGGGCCGGACCCCATTCCCGTCACCACCGTGGCCGCGAAAACCGGAACGGTGCCGCGCGTCATCGCCGGCATCGGCGTTGCCACCGCTCTCCAGTCTGTCACGGTGCGGCCGCGCATCGACGGAGCCGTCAAGGAGATCGACTTTGTCGAGGGCGATACGGTCAATGCCGGCGATGTGTTGATCCGGCTGGACCCGAGGGCGCTCCAAGCCACACTGGACGGGGCGCGGGCCAAGAAGAACCAGGACCAGGCCCTGTTAGACAATGCGCGGGCAGATCTTGAGCGATATACCGCGCTCGCCGACAAGAAAGTGGTCTCGTCCCAGGATCTGGACAGCAAGCGCTCGGCGGCCAAGCAGATTGAGGCGACTATGGCGGCGGATGATGCCTCGATCAGCAGCGCTGAGACCGAGCTTAGCTACGCTACTATACGGGCACCCATTGGCGGCCGAACCGGCTTCAAGAATATCAGCGTGGGGAGCGTCGTCAGCCCGAGCAGCACCGACGGCTTGCTGACGATCACCCAACTCGACCCGATCAGCGTTGTGTTCGTGGCCCCGGGTGACCGGTTCGGCGAGATCCAGAACGCCCTGAAGAACGGGGTCGCGGACGTGGAGGCCATCGCCACTGACGGGAGCAAGGTGCTGGCGAAGGGCAAGCTCACATTGATGGATAACACCGTCAATGCGTCCAATGGCTCGATCCGGTTGCGCGCCAGCTTTGACAATAGAGCAGGGACTTTGTGGCCAGGCCTCCCGGTCGCAACCCGCCTTGTCGTGGCGTTGGAGAAGGGCGTCGTGGTGCCCGATAAGGCATTGGCGCGCGGAACAGATGGTCTGTCGGCGTACGTCGTGGGTCAGGGCAACAAGGTCGCCAAAAGGCATGTCGAGGTTAGCGTCACCACCGACGGAATGGCTCTCATCACTAAGGGCCTCTCTGACGGCGACACGATAGTCTTCGACGGTCTCGGTCAGATCGGGGATGGCGCGGTCATACACGTGCTTGGACCCGGGAACGTCGTTCGGTCTGTCGACCAGGGGGTTGCAGCGACCGGTTCATCGGCGCAACCATGAGGAGCGGGAGCACGGCGCTACCAACCTCGCGCGACATTCCCCAGGTTAAGGCCGCCACTCAACCTCGGCTCGGCGGGATTTCAGCGTTCTTTATCTCGCACCCCGTCGCGACGACTCTTTTGATGGTCGGCGTCCTGTTTCTCGGCGCCGTTGCCTATCCTTTGTTGCCTGTCTCAGCCCTGCCTGAGATTTCCTTTCCCACGATCCAGGTTGCGGCGAACCTTCCGGGCGCTGCGCCCGACACCATGGCCTCGTCGGTGGCGCAGCCGCTTGAGACCCAGCTGTCGAAAGTTAGCGGCGTTACCGAGATGACGTCGTCGAGCTCACTGGGATCGACGGAGATAACCGTCCAGTTCGAGCTGGACCGGGATATCAATCAGGCCGCCAGCGATGTCCAGGCCGCCATTACCGCAGCGAGCGGCCAGTTGCCGAAGGATCTGCCGGCGCCGCCCACTTTTCGGAAGGTCAACCCCGCCGACGCACCGGTGATGCAGCTCTCGGCAACGTCCGATACTTTGCCGCTGATCGACGTCGACGAACTGATCGAGACCCGCGTTGCTCAGCGCATCAGCCAGATGCAGGGCGTGGCGCAGGTCAACATCGGCGGCCGGCAAAAGCCAGCGGTGCGCATATCCATCGATCCAGGCCGGATCGCCGCCGCCGGGGTCACGACGGAGGATGTCCGCTCCGCTATATCGGGCCTGAGCGTCAGCAGCCCGAAGGGCAACATCGATGACGCCACCCGCACGTTCCCGATCTACGACAACAACCAGATTACCGACGCGGCCGGCTGGAGCGATGCGGTGGTCGCCTACCGGGACGGCGGACCGATCCGCATCCGCGACATCGGTCAGGCGGTCACCGGGCCCGAAGACGTCAAGATGGCCCATTGGACCAATGGCGAGCGCGGCATCGCCGTCGATGTCTTTCGGCAACCAGGAGCGAACGTCATCGAGGTTGTCAACCGCGTCAAGGACATCCTGCCCGAGCTACAGGCCGCTTTGCCGCCCACCGTAAAACTCGCCCTTGTCACCGACCGGACGACGACGATCCGAGCCTCGGTGCGGGACGTGCAGTTCACCTTGATGATCACCTTAGCGCTCGTGGTGATGGTCATCTTCATTTTCCTGCGCAACCTGCGAGCGACCCTGATACCGACGGTCACGCTCCCTGTCGCGCTGCTGGGTGCGGCTGCACCGATGTACCTGTTCGGCTACAGCATCGACAATCTTTCGTTGATGGCGCTCGTGGTCGCCGTGGGCTTCGTCGTCGACGACGCGATCGTCATGCTGGAAAACATCAGCCGGCATATCGAGGACGGGGAGGAGCCGCTCGCGGCTGCACTGCGCGGGTCGCACGAGATCGGCTTCACGATCATCTCGATCAGCCTTTCGCTCATTGCCGTGCTCATCCCGATCCTTCTGATGGGGGGCATCGTCGGACGCCTGTTTCGCGAGTTCGCCGTCACACTGACCTTGGCGATTGCGTTGTCGACCCTTGTTTCCCTCACGCTAACGCCGATGATGGCGGCGCGGCTGATCAAGCCGGTAGACAAGCAGAAACATGGCCGCCTCTACTTGTGGAGTGAGCGCGCCTTCGATGCGCTCCAGAGCGGTTATGGCAGGATGCTGGACGTCGTGCTCCGCCAACAGGGGCTGACGTTGCTTATGTTTGGAGCCACCGTGGCTGCGACCGCCTGGCTGTTCATCACCATCCCGAAAGGGTTTTTCCCTGACCAGGATACCGGATTCATCGGCGCTCAATCGCAAGCCGCACCAGAGGTGTCATATCCCAAAATGGTCGAACTGCAGGAAAGGCTCAGCGCCGTGGTGCTCAAGGACCCCGCTGTCTATAGCGTTTTCATGGACATCGGCGGCGGCAACGGCGGCAACGCCCTCAACCAGGGGCATGTCAACATCACGCTGAAGCCGATCGGACAGCGCGACGCCAGCGCGCAACAGGTCATTGCGCGGCTGAAGCCCGAACTGGCCAAGGTGGAGGGCGTCCAATTGTTCATGCAAGCAGCCCAGGACATCAACATCGGCGCGAGGCCAGCACGAACCCAATACCAGTTTACGCTGGAGGACAGCGATGTTGCGGAACTCGGTGCCTGGGCATCGAAGGTCGTCGACGCGCTCAAGAGCATTCCACAGATCACCGATGTGGCGACCGACCTCCAGAAGGTCGCGCCCACGCTTTCGCTCAAGATTGACCGGGCGGCGGCGTCGCTGTTCGGCGTGGCGCCGCAAACCATTGACGACACGCTTTATGATGCCTTCGGCCAAAGGCAGGTCGCTCAGTTCACCACCCAGACCGACACCTTCCACGTCGTCCTGGAGGTGTTGCCAAACCTGCAGCACGATCTGCAGACGCTGGATCGGCTGTCGGTCAAGGCGGCCGACGGCACATTGGTTCCGCTTGGCAATATCGCGCATTGGACCACCGACACGGTGGCACCCGTCTCGATCAACCATCAGGGACAGTTCCCGGCGACGACGGTTTCGTTCAATCTGGCGCCCGGCGCCTCAATTGGCACGGCGACGTCGGCGGTTGATCAGGCCTTCAAGAACCTGAAGCCACCCTCGACGCTGACCGGCGCATTCGCGGGCAGCGCCCAGGCCTTCGAACAATCCCTTTCGACTGTCCCCTTGCTGATCGCGGCGTCGCTGGTGGTGGTCTATCTGATCCTGGGCGTTCTATACGAAAGCTTCATTCACCCGCTGACCATTCTGTCCACGTTGCCTTCTGCAGCGCTCGGCGCACTCGCCGCGCTAATGCTCGCCGGCCTCGACTTCAGCCTGGTAGCGATGATCGGAGTGATCCTCCTGATCGGCATCGTCAAAAAGAACGGCATCATGCTGGTCGACTTTGCGATCTCGGCCGAGCTGAACGGAGCCAGCCCCGTGGAAGCCATCCGTGAAGCCGCGTTGCTGCGCTTTCGGCCGATCCTTATGACCACCATGGCAGCCATCCTTGGCGGCATTCCGCTGATGCTTGGGCATGGCTCGGGCGCAGAAATCCGGCAGCCTCTCGGATACGCAATCGTCGGCGGGCTGATCGTCAGTCAGGTCTTGACGCTGTTCACGACCCCGGTCATCTACCTGACGCTGGATCGCCTGCGCGGCTCGCGACCCGTTCAGGCGGAAACGAAAGCCGCGTAATTGCAGGTGATTTTGACATGACGCCCAACGTCTGGATCTGGGTGATCGCGGGCGTTGCGACCGCCGGCGTGATCCTGCGCCCGTTTTCGTTGCAAGAATGGATTTGGGCCGTAGCTGGCGCCTCACTCCTGCTGATCGGAGAGCTTATAACCCCTTCCGAAGGGCTAAAAGGCGTCTTGAGCGGGGCGGATGTCTACCTCTTCCTGATCGGCATGATGCTGCTATCGGAGGTCGCCCGGGTCGAAGGACTGTTCGACTGGCTGGCGGCCCAGGCTGCGCGACACGCCAAGGGCTCGGCCACCAGGCTGTTTTTCCTGATCTACATCGTGGGCACGGTCGTCACGGTCTTCCTGTCCAACGATGCCACGGCAGTGGTGCTGACACCGGCCGTCGCTGCCGCGGTGCGGGCGGCAAAGGTTAAGAACCCGCTGCCCTATCTGCTCATCTGCGCCTCCATTGCCAATGCCGCCTCGTTCGTGCTGCCGATTTCCAACCCCGCGAACCTGGTGATCTACGGCAGGGCGATGCCACCGCTGCTCGAATGGCTGCCGCGCTACCTCGGACCGTCCATGGTTTCCATCGCCGCGACTTACTTGCTGCTGTTCTGGTCGCAGCGCGCAGCGCTGAACCAATCGGTTGTCACAGACGTGGACTTGCCGGAGCTATCGGCGGCGGGGCGTCTGGCAGCCTTGGGTATAGCAGCCACCGCAATTGTGCTCCTCACCGCATCAGCCTTCAACCTGCAACTCGGTCTCCCCACGGCTATCGCTGGATTCGCGACCACGAGTTTGGTGCTGGTGCGGGAGAGAAAATCCCCTTGGCCGATCATCAAGGATATCTCTTGGGGCGTGCTGCCGCTCGTCGCCGGACTGTTTGTCCTCGTTGGCGCGCTCGAGCAAACCGGACTCATTCACACCTTGGCCGGCATATTGCGGGATTGCGCGGCGCGGTCTCCGCTTCAGGCGGCATGGTTGGCGGGCGTCAGCACAGGCTTCGGCAGCAATCTTGCCAACAATCTGCCGATGGGTCTGGTGGCCGGCACTGTCGTCGCCGAGGCTCATGCGTCCGACCTGGTCAACCGCGCCGTCTTGATCGGAATCGATATCGGTCCGAACCTGTCGGTGACGGGATCGCTGGCTACGATCCTCTGGTTGAACGCCCTACGGCGAGAGGGGCACAAGGTAAGTGCCCTCGCATTTCTCAAGGTGGGCATGATCGTTATGCCGCCTGCATTACTGTTGGCACTTGCGGCGGCCTTCTCATATTGAACCCAGGCCGGCATCACTGGGCGGCGAGGGATCGGTTCTTCGGCAGCCGGATCACCGCTCTCAGACCGCCGGTGTCACCCCGGGAAAGGTCGAGGTTGCCGCCGTAGAGTTCGGCAAGCTCACGTGCGATCGGCAGCCCAAATCCGTGCCCCGGCGTCGCTTCATCGATACGCCGCCCCGGCCGCATCGCTTCGGGCATCTCGTTTTCTGCGATGCCCGGGCCATCGTCTTCGATAACGATGGCGACCCGGGCACCATCGTCAGTAGCTTGTATATTTACCCGAGACGCCGCCCATTTGCAGGCGTTGTCGAGGACGTTGCCGATGATTTCGTCGAAGTCCTGGGTTTCGACGGCGACGGCGAGTTCTGGCGCAACCGACATCTCGAAACGCAGCCCGCGCTCGCGATGCACATTGGCCATCATGCCTTTCAAGTCGGAGAGCCTTTCGCGAAGATCGGTGCTGGCGCGGACAGGCCCGGCGAGGGCCGCTACGCGCGCACGCGCCAGATGATGGCGGATCAGCCGCTCCATCAAGTCGAGTTGGTCGCGCATTTGCTGGACGTTAACGCCCATGACCCCGGCGATGTTGTCCGTCCTGGCGGTGCGGCGTTCCAGCGTTAGGCTCAGCGCAGCCAGCGGTGTCTTCAGGCCGTGCGCTAGGTTCGCTACGTGGCGACGCGCCCGTGCCAAACCCTCCGCATTTTCGGCAAGCAGGCCGTTGACCTCGTCCACTAGCGGGCGGATTTCGCTCGGTTGGCTGAGAGGTAGCGTTTCGCGCTTCCCGATCCGGATATCGGACAGTTGCGCCTGCAAATTTGCTAGTGGGCGAAGTCCTAGTCGCACCTGAGCGAACAGGGCGCCAAACAGCAGCACTCCCAGCGTCAAAAGCGCCAGTCCCAGCGGCAGCAAGGCTTCGCGCAGTGGCCCCGAGATTGCCCGGTAGGGTGCGCCGGCCGCAACAGTTGCGGTTTCAGTACCGAAGGGCGCTTCCAGCACCCTCCAATGCACTGCGTTGCCGTCGCCAATCGGCGCCTCGATCGGTTTCGGCCGGCCAAGGGACTTGAGCAGGCCAAACCAGTCCCGGATGCCCAAAAGGCTGTCCAGCCGATTTGACGAAAGGTTCGGTAGTTCGACCGGTCCGGTCGCGGCGAGCGATGCCGAAACCACATGGCCCGACGGCGCTGTCACTTGCCAGACCCATCCGGACCGGGGACGGTCATAGGGTGGCCCGCTTAGTGCCGGTGTGACGGACGGTTTGCCGCTACCGTCCCGCTGGAGCGCGGAAGCCACCGCATAGATCTGGGCGTCAAGACGCTGGTCGATCTGACCCATGACGAAGCGCTGCAAGATGATCGCGATGAAGATCCCCGCCACCAGAAGTGCTGCGACGATGGCGCAGACCGCAGCCAGCCGAAGCCGTGACGCCAGGGAGCGGGTGGCGGGGTTCATTGCCCGCCGCTCGTCAGCCGGTAACCCAGGCCCCGGACGGTTTCGATATGGTCATGGCCGATCTTGCGCCGCAACCGTGCGATGATGACCTCGAGCGAATTGGAGTCGACTTCGGCGTCGCCCTCGTAGACGCGCTCCAACAAGTCCAGGCGGGTGACCACGACCTCCTTGCGCAGCATCAGGCTGGAGAGCACGCGCCACTCGAGCGCAGTGAGTTTCAGCGGCAGCCCGTCGAACTCGAACGTCCCGATCTGGGCGTCGAAGGTAAGGGGGCCGCACACCACCTTCGTCTGGGCATGGCCTGCCGCACGGCGTACCAGTGCGCGCATCCGCATGACCAGTTCCTCGGTTCGGAACGGCTTGGTCAGGTAGTCGTCGGCGCCGGCCTTGAAGCCCTCGACCTTCTCCGACCAGCCGTCTCGCGCGGTTAGGATCAAAACGGGTAGCGGCCGTCCCGCAGTTCGCCAGGCTCTGAGCACCGACTTGCCATCGATCTTCGGAAGTCCAAGGTCGAGGACCGCGACGTCATAGGCTCCAGTCTCGCCCAGATGTTGACCGTCCTCGCCATTGCGCGCGACGTCAACGACGAAGTTCTCGGCGCGCAAGGCCTCCGCCAACTGGCAGGCTATCGACGGATCGTCTTCAACGAGCAACACCTTCATCCGCAACGCCTTTCGGCCACAAGGTTACCTTCGGTCTTAAGCCCGGCGGCTGAACCGAGCCTGAACGGCTCTGTTCAGGCTCGGTTCCTGAGGGCGCTGTAAAAGATGGCTATCCCAAACCAGCAGAAGGTTACCACCATGACCGATCCTCTCAACGCCGCCCCGGAGCCGGCGAACTCCACACCGCCGTCTCATCAAAGACGGCGTTACCTCACCGGCCTGTTAGCCGCTGGACTGATTGCAATCGGACTCGTCGCGGGGGCCGGTATTACCATTCTCGCCGAACCGCGCGAGAAGGTAGTGCTGATGCAGCCTACCAGCATCGCTTCGATGGCGCCCGATAGCGATGTCGCCGTCAAGGGCAAAGTCGCCGAAATATATGGCAATAAGTTCGTCGTCGTCGACGGCAGCGGCCGCGCCCTGGTTGAAACCGGGCGGGCAGGGGAGCGCGGCAAACTGGTTGCCGCCGGCGAAACTTTGACCGTGCAGGGACATTTCGACGACGGGTTCATCCATGGCGACTTACTTGTTCACGCCGACGGTAAAGCCGAGAGCTTGCGGCCGCCGCGTCCCGGCCCGCGTGGCCTGCTTGACCGCTTGCACGGGCTTAAAGTGGACGCGGTGGCGCCGAGTGCCCCTGGCTGAGCGTGTCGCGACCTCCGCGGCGCGGGTGACGGTGATCTGCGCCGCCTTTTCGACTTTAGGCCGCCAACGGCCAGTTGGACCTCTGCCTAAAGGTGTGCCCGGCATCGCCGGCTAAAAGCGGGTGGTTCTCGCGCTCGCACCGGCGTTTATGGGCCGGCAAGTCAGCCTAGTCGCCGCGCGGGCCGCCTGCGTGCTGCTTTCACATGCTTAGTCTTCCGGCTTCAAGCTGGACGCTTGTGGCGAGCGAACCGATCCGTGATCCGTTGCAGGACGTCTAGCGCACGACTTTCGAGATCCTGCCGGGTCTAGTCGCCGAAATGGCGATAATGGCGTCTGGCTGCAGAAGTGCAGCTATCTGAGCAATAGCAACCAAGACCACACGGTAGGGTATCGGCGCCACGGCGGACATCAGGATTTCCCTCGTTTCGGCCGGTTCCCTCGCAAAGCCAAAAATGGCTAGTAACCAGTATGCCGCGGCCGTCGGGATCCATGCGAGTTCCCGCGTACTTTTGGCGCCAATCGTGCAATTCGTCTCTCATTCACTTAAGCAGCAGCAATTGATTCCAAAAATATAATTCCAGTTCCATAAGATAGATTCTGCGACTCACATCGACCACAAGGTCGAAATGGGTGCCGCTTGCAGTTTTTGCCCGAATGGCGTCACCCGGTCGTGGTCATGCAGGACTAGCCCCCGCACGAAGCGATCGCCTACCGCTTCCTGCAGTTGGCGCAGCCCCCGAAAATCCTGTGGCCGCACCGTTGCCGAAGCCTTGACCTCAATGCCGATGATCCGGCCGCGCCGATCCTCGATCACGACGTCGACCTCGTCCCTGTCCTTGGTTCGGTAGTGCGAGAATGACATTTTGCGCTCGGACCACGACGCAAGCTTCAGGAGCTCCGAGACGACGAAGCTTTCGAGCACGGCACCGAACCGAGAATGATCCTCTCTCAGCGCCTCTTCCTCATCCTCGCGCAAGGTTGCCAGCAGTCCGCTGTCGAGAAAGTGCAACTTCGGCGTCTTAATCAGGCGGCTCAGCCGGTTGCTGGACCAAGGCGCCAGCATCCTGACAAGGAACAGCCGTTCAAGGATCGAAACATATTTCTGCGCAGTCACGCTCGAGAGGCCAAGCGCTGCGCCGAAGCTAGAATGGTTGACCAGTTGCCCTGCATGCTCGGCAAGGACGTTCAGCAACCGAGGCAGCCGGTCGAACTGGTCGATGTTGGCGATGTCGCGAACGTCCCGATCAAGAATTTGAGTCACATAGTTCTCGAGCCAAGCCGTGCGACGGGCCGATGTCATTCGGCGCAGAGCCTCCGGATAGCCTCCCCGCAGGATAAGCGCGATCAGTTCGTCGCCGAGTACGGGATCCACCGTTGGCTCGGGTTCCTCGCCAGCGAATAGACGGTCCAGAAACCGTCCGGGGCTGGAGCGGATTTCCGATTGCGCGAACGGCAACAGCGAGATCGTTGCCATTCGGCCCGCAAGAGAGTCTGCAATGGCCGGGATCGTGGCAATATTGGCGGAACCGGTCAGAAGAAACCTGCCCGGCCTATCGTTGCGGTCGACGCTTTCTTTGATCGCCAGCATCAGCTCGGGCGCTCGCTGGACTTCGTCGATCACGGCCTGCTCGGACCCTCTCACGAACCCAACTGGATCGGCGCGGGCGGCGCTCAGGGCCCCGGCGTCGTCGAGGGTTATGTAAGGTCGGTCAGTTCCGGCGAATTGCCTGGCTAGGGTCGTCTTTCCTGCCTGACGTGGGCCAACAATAAGCACCACACGCGTGTCGGCAAGAGCAGCTTCGACAAGCGGTTGGATCTTGCGATCGATGATCGGGCGCGGCGATGTTGAAGTGACCATACGTCCAGCTTTAATGCATAATCCGACCAATTTAAAGTGCAGGACCGTCTAATTCTTCTCGTCAGCCTGCAAGTCCCGATTCCACGGTACGGTGCAACGCGTGAAGTGTCATTTCTTCTGGAACGAGCAGCCGGCGCCAGATCATCGGCGAGATTCGTCGCAAGCTCACTTTGAGTTGGTACACTTCGGAATTTGCAACGTCGGACATGGCGGTCAGGCTAACCCAGAGCCGACGAGGCCCCCAACTTTTTCATGCTCCCCTTCAGGTCGATGGAGCTTCACTCTATCGCTCGTGCGCGAGCACTACCTGGACTTTGGGCCGACGCTTGCGGCCGAGAAGTTGGCCGAGGACCATGGTGTGACGGTGTCGCGCGAGACGCTGCGCAAATGGATGGCTGAGGCTGGAATCTGGCTACCGCGCAAGCATCGTCGTACATTCCACCAGCCACGTTTGCGCCGCGATTTTGAGCCGACAACCTTGACGCCGCTGGCTACTTTCCCAGTGACAAGCACAGGTTTCCACGATCCAGGACATGTGACAAGTCGGAGAAAGTCCGTCGGCCTGTTCCGCCGCTGCCGGGTTAAGACCTCCGGTCGCATTTGACGGCGTTTCATACCATGCGAAGTGCGAAAATACGCACGATTACGCGGTTGACGCACGGCACCGCATAGCTCACTCTCTTAAATCGGTTTAGACTACTCAGCGCTCCTTATCTTAAAATATGCACGATCAGGCAAAACAGCTCACGAAAACGATTACGCCGCGCAGGCGCCGACACATAAACGTGGACCTTATCGCGGTGGTCGCCGCCGTGAGCGAGCGTGAGCCTTGTGTTTTAACTGTGGGGCAGCGGGATTCCCTTCCCTCCGGTCCGTTCGAGCTCAGTCATCGTTCGCTGCAATCCGGCCTCAGGGACTGGGTCGAACAGCAGACAGGCCATCCGCTGGGTTATATCGAGCAACTCTATACCTTTGGCGACCGCGACCGGATCATCGCCGGGCGTGAGCAACGCAACATCTCCATCAGCTATCTCGCGCTGACCCGGCAGGACGCCATGTCGGCTTCGCGCGAGTCGCAGTGGAGAAGCTGGTACGAGTATTTTCCCTGGGAGGATCACCGTGCCGGCGTGCCTGAAGCGCTGGATCCATTGCGACGGCGCCTGATTGCCTGGGCGAAGGGCGCCGAGAACGCGGCCGCGCGGCGCGAACGCCGGCAGAAGGCGGCGATCGCGTTTGCTTTCGACGACCGACCATGGAACGAGGAGCTGACGCTCCAGCGCTACGAGCTGCTTTATGAAGCCGCGCTAGTCGAAGAGGCTGGTGGGGAAGCGAGTGCCGCTCCTGCCACATCTGTGTCGGGCAGAGCCATGGTCGCCGACCATCGCCGGATCCTCGCGACAGGCATTGCCCGGCTGCGCTCCAAGATCAAATACAGGCCCGTCGTCTTCGAGCTCATGCGACCGACATTCACGCTGCTCCAGTTGCAACGGACCGTCGAGGCGCTCGCTGGCAGGTTGATCAACAAGCCGAACTTCCGCAGATTGGTCGAGCAGCAGGAATTGGTCGAGGAGACGGGCGAGACGTCTCTCGACACCGGTGGAAGGCCGGCGAAGCTCTATCGCTTTCGCCGCGCCGTTCTCGACGACAGTGCCGTCGCTCTGGGGACAAAATTGCCGCTTGCACGGGCTTGACACCTTTATAGTCGGCGTAGATATATGCCACTTATTGTCAGGCGGAACATAAGCGGAGGCGCGGATGATCGGCGCGTTACCTACGGCCGCGTCGCTTTATGAGCGCGTCCGGCGGGTGATCCCGCCTATCGAATGGTCGGCCTTTGCCGGTGACATCGAGGCCATTCTGGCGCTGAAGCGCGAGCGCAATGCCGTTATCCTGGCGCACAATTATCAGACGCCAGAGATCTTCCACTGTGTTGCCGACATAGTCGGCGACAGCTTGGCGCTCGCACGCAAGGCGATGACGGTCGACGCGGACGTGATCGTCGTCGCCGGCGTGCACTTTATGGCGGAGACGGCCAAGCTCCTCAATCCCGGCAAGACCGTGCTCATTCCGGACCTTGCCGCCGGCTGTTCCCTGGCCGACTCGATCACCGCCGAGGACGTGCGGCTGATGCGGCAGCGCTATCCTTCCGCTCCAGTCGTCACCTACGTCAACACCTCCGCCGCCGTAAAGGCCGAGTCCGACATTTGCTGCACCTCTGGAAACGCGCTTGCGGTCGTGAAGTCGCTCAACGCGCCACGCGTCATCATGCTACCCGACGAATATCTTGCGAGGAACATCGCCGCCCAGACGAAGGTCGAGATCATCGCATGGAAAGGACGCTGCGAAGTGCATGAGCGCTTCAGTCCCGCCGATATACGCGAACTGCGCGAGGCGCATCCCGGCGTGACCGTGCTCGCCCATCCTGAGTGCCCTCCGGAGGTCGTCGCCGAGGCCGACTTCGCCGGTTCGACGGCGGCGATGTCCGATTATGTCGGGCAGCACAAGCCGGCGCGTGTGGTGCTGATGACGGAATGCTCGATGAGCGACAATGTCGCGGTCGAGCATCCGAACGTAGATTTCGTGCGTCCCTGCAACCTTTGCCCGCATATGAAGCGCATCTCGCTCGCCAATATCCGCAGCGCGCTCGAGGAGAACCGCCATATCGTCATGATCGATCCGCGTGTCGCTGAACGGGCCCGCTGGGCCGTCGAGCGCATGCTCTTCGTATGACGACCTACATCCATGACATTGGCGGGGCGCCGGTCATCATCGGCGCTGGCCTCGCCGGACTGATGACGGCACTGCATCTGGCGCCACAACCAGTCGTCCTCCTCTCCAGGACTCCACTTGGGAGGGATGCCTCGAGCACACTCGCTCAGGGTGGGCTTGCGGCAAGCCTTGGCGAGGACGACAGCCCTGACCTGCACCTTGCCGATACGCTTGCCGCAGGAGACGGGCTTTGCGACGAACAAATGGCCAGGCGTGTGGTCGAGGCCGCGCCCCAAGCTGTCGAGAACCTCATCCGTCTTGGTGCTCCCTTCGATCGCGCTCTAGATGGCAAACTGCGGCTCGGCCTGGAGGCAGCCCATTCACGGCGCCGGATCGTCCATGCCGCGGACGCCACGGGGCATCAGTTGTTCCATGCGCTGCTCGCCGTGGCGCGGCGAACCCGTTCGATCACAATCTTGGAAGGTGTGACAGCCCTTCGCCTGGTCGTTGCGGAAGGCGGTATTGTGGGCCTGTTGGCTGTCCTTGACAGCGGCGTTTTCGCATTGCCCACCCGCCGTGTGGTGCTGGCCACCGGCGGTATCGGGGGCCTCTTTTGTGACACGACCAATCCACTTGCCTCATTCGGCCACGGCCTTGCGCTCGCCGCCTGCACCGGCGCCGAGCTCTCCGATCTCGAATTCGTGCAGTTCCACCCGACCGCGCTCGACAATCCGCGCCGGCCGATGCCACTGATCAGCGAAGCGGTGCGCGGCGAAGGCGCTGTGCTGGTCGATGAACATGGCGATCGCTTCCTGACCGACACGCCTGGCGCCGAGCTCGCATCGCGCGACGTGGTCGCCCGCGCGATCGCCGATCAGCTCGCTGCCGGGCATCGTGTCTATCTCGACGCAAGGCAATGCCTCGGCCAAAGATTCGCAAAACGCTTTCCAGCAATCGACGCTGCGTGCAAGCAGGCCGGCATTGATCCGGCCGCGGAGCCTATTCCGGTGCGCCCGGCGGCGCACTACCACATGGGCGGCGTGTCTGTGGACGCCGAAGGGCGCAGTTGCGTCTCGGGTCTGTGGGCGTGCGGCGAAGTGGCTCGTACGGGACTGCACGGCGCAAATCGCCTGGCCAGCAACTCCTTGGCCGAACTGGTTGCGACAGCAGCCTGGGTAGCAAGGTGCATTGCGGGAACTTCCGCAGGCTGGCGGTGGCCGAGGATGCCCGCGATGCTGGCCGTGCGACCCGACCCTTCACCCGTACGACAGGTGGTCTCCAATGCGCTTGGTATTGTCCGCAACGGCAAAACACTGCGTGAAGCGATCGCGAACCTGCTGCCGGTCGCCGTCGGGGACACGGCGGCCGCGGACCCGGCGCTGGTTGCGCTGTTGATCGCGACCGCTGCGCTTTGGCGCGAGGAAAGCCGCGGTTCGCACTACCGATCCGATTTTCCGGGCCGCAATCCCGAAGCTCTGCCCTCGCGTCTGACGCTCTGCACGGCCTTTGAGAACGCCGTCTCACTCAACTAGCTGAGATCCGAACGGAGCTGTTGATATGAGTTCCCTTGCACCGCTTCCCCAGATCATCATGGAGCCGATCGTGCGTGGTGCCCTGCTCGAAGATCTGGGCAGAGCCGGCGACATCACCAGCGATGCCATCATACCCGCCGATTGCAAAGCGACGCTTGCGTTGAATGAACGGCAGGCCGGCGTTATCGCCGGGCTCGATCTGGTGATGTTTGCCTTTCTGCTGGTCGACCCCGGGATCAGCATGCAGTTGCGCTGCCCAGAGGGCGGCAAGGTTTCTGCCGGTGAGACCATCGCGGTCGTAACCGGGCCGGCGCGCAGCTTGCTGACGGCGGAACGGACCGCGCTCAATTTCCTATGCAAGCTGAGCGGCATCGCAACAGCGACGGCCTCGCTTGTAAACGCGGTGCGCGGCCATAACGCCAGGATCGTATGCACACGAAAAACGACGCCAGGCCTGCGTGTCCTGGAAAAATATGCCGTGCGCGCCGGTGGCGGCGCCAATCACCGCTTCGCGCTCGATGATGCGGTGCTGATCAAGGACAATCACATCGCTATTGCCGGCGACATCCGCACCGCTATCGAACGGGCGCGTAGCGCCATCGGTCACATGGTCAAGATCGAGGTCGAGGTCGACACGCTGGACCAACTGGAGATGGCGCTCCAGGCAGGCGTCGACGCCGTGCTCCTCGACAACATGTCGCTCGAGGATCTAGCCCAGGCCGTGGCGAGGGTTGGCGGGCGCGCGATCACCGAAGCATCCGGTCGGATCACGCGAGCGAGCGTCGCGGCAATTGCGGCGACCGGGGTCGACCTTATCTCCGTCGGTTGGCTCACCCACAGCGCCCCGATCCTCGACATTGGCTTGGACGTGCCGCTCGATGGCAATAGCAGTCGGCGCTTGAACTGAGGGCGAGACCGTGGAGCGAATTTTGCGGCGATGGGTCAAGTCGTGATCTGGCCACCGCGATTTGTTTCGCTGCTCGAAACATCGGCGCAACTGCGCTGCATGCGATGGCTTTGCACTGGTGAAGGGGGAGTGATGACGGACAATGGCCAAACAACAACCCGCGGCGAAGCGCTCGGCGTCATCGTCTGCCGGCTCGATGAGCTGCGCCAGCTGGCTGCCTCGCAAGGGCTGGAATTTCTCGGCTACCTTTTGGATGTCGCTTTCAATGAGTCATGCGACGCGATCAAAAGGGAGCGTTTATCCGATCACGGCCAAGAAACGACGGGCTAGCGTCCGACACCAGGGATCCAGGGCGGGTAGGCAAGATCGAAGTCGTTTTTCGGACGAAGGGATGCGCGAGATCGTTGCCGGCAAGCTGCACGGTTCTGTCGCAAATTCTGGGACGGATGAAAGAGGACCATTCCGCGGACGCACTTCAGGCGGCGATTGCCTCGAATTGCTCTTTGAGCGTCGGTGCTGGGTTGAAAGCAAAGCGCCCTTGCCGCGTTCGCATCACATGAACCATCTCGATCCCGGCCAGAGCAGCCGTAGCCGCGGCGAACGACTTGAAGCCCAGGATTGGCCGCAGGCGCCGCTTGATCCGACGATGATTCTGCTCGATCCGATTATTAAAGGACTGACTGTTGCGAATGCGGATCGGTTTCAGAGCCTGGCGGAATGAGCTCTGCAAACGATTTTCGGTATCGCAGGCCACGATCGCCTTCAGGTTCGTCTGGCTGCCATCTATGACAATCCGGTCGGGCCGACCATGACCGGCCAATGCCTTGCGCAGGAGGCGTTTCGCCGCTGACAGATCTCGATGCTCGGTGAACCAGAAGTCGACCCTTTCGCCAACGCTGTCGATGGCCCGATAGAGATACATCCACGCTCCGCGAACCTTCACGTAAGTCTCGTCCATGTGCCATTTGCCGATGACTGCGCGCTTTCGGCGGTTGAAGCGCTTGAGCAAGATCGGCGAAAAATGACGAATGCAGCGATTGACAGTCGAATGGTCGATAGTGACGCCACGCTCGGCCATTATCTCTTCCAGATCGCGCGCGCTCAGATTGTAAGCCTGGTACCATCGGACGCAGAGTAGGATGACGGACTGATCGAAATGGCGACCCTTGAACATCGTATGCTCCCCAAAAATCGAAGAGCCTCCATGCCCAGGCCATCCTTACCGCCCAGTTTGCGACGGAACCACGCATGAGATGTGCGGACATTTCGGGCATCCTGCCAGGCCGGCAAACCGTCGCTAGGCGGCCTTGTCGGCAGCTGCGATCGCGCCTTGTAATCGCCTCCCGAGCCATTCCATCACGGGGACAGACATACTGTTTCCGATGGCTTTGTAGCGCCAACTGTCTAAAGGTGGTTCGTCTCCGACCGGAACATCCGTCCAACCGTCGGGAAAGCCTTGGAGTCGCTCGCACTCAACAGGTAAGAGTCGCCTGACGACGTACCGGGCCGCCGGCGACTGGAGGTCCAGGTCAATCGCAGAAAGCGAGCTGCGCTGTCGCTGTATCTTGTCTCTTCCCTTCAGGTTTGGGATGAGTCTGTATGCCACCGTGGGCACCATGTTCGATCCGGAGAGAGATGCCTTCAATGTCGGAGACGTTGTCGTGGAGGCGGCAATGCTACCCGCACCAGAGCCTGCTCCCGCCATGAAGATCATGAGTTCTTCAAGGCAAGCTGAAGCAGCGGTGGAAGTGGTTTTTTGCGGGCCTTTGCGCGCTTTGCTATGCCCTTTTTGAGTTTCTTGCTCGAAGAGTATTTTCGTAAGGTCGACCGGGGGAGGTTCGTCTCCAAGATATGCGAGAGCGAAGACTCGCTCGCGCCGCTGGGGCACGCCGAAGTGTTTGCTGTCGAGGAGGCGCCAGGCCACCTGACCTTCCGCTCCAAACACCATACCAGCGTTTGCCCATCCTTTCCCTGGTGGGAGAATTGGATCCCCTCGCTGTCCGGCAAGCGACGCCAAAAGACATCCGAACCCGTTTTCCTTGTCACTCAACACCCCCTTTACATTTTCCCACAGGAGCCATCTCAATCCGTTGATCCGTCGCATCCGCTGCGCGAGGTCGCAAAATGCCATCATCAGGTTGCCACGGTAGTCGTCGACGCCCATCCTGTTGCCCGCGATAGAGAACGCCTGGCACGGGCTGCCACCCTCGAGAAGGTCAACCGGCCCGAGCGCTTCGAGGTCGGCGTCAGTGATCTGGCTTATGTCGCCGTAGTTTGGTACCGTCCCTTCGTAGGGAAAGATCATCCGTTTGTGCGCTCGCGCCGTCTTCTTGCGCCGCTCGAATTCCGCGTCGGCAGCGTCATTGATGCGCTCGATCTCGCGGTCCCAAAGGGCATTCAGCGTTTCGCGGCTTGGCCGGCGTTTCAATGTTGTGTGTTTTCTAAGAGGCCCAGGAATGGCGTCTCGCTCATCGAAATGCAGCATGGCGAGGAATTTCATGAATGCTTCCCTCCCCATGTCTCTCGCCTCGGGCAAATAGATTGGCGGCGTGGCGCCGCAACGGGCCGAAAGCACGAGCGCCGGGAACGCCTCCGGTTCGGCATAACCGACCATCTCCCAGCCAAGTGGTCTCCAAGCCGCCGAGGCGGCAGATATTCCTGAAAATGTTGATAAAACGCGCATTGATCCTTGCCCCAGTATTGCAGCCTGAGTAGCTGCAGGGGATTTAAGGAAAGGTTGGGTCCGATGGCGGTATCCATCCGTATGAATAACGAGACGTAAGTGGCGCGAGGGAGAACGAACGCGACCGCTTAACAGATCTGTAGGTGTAGCAGCCCAGCCGGCTAAAGCCGTCTGGCTGATGGTGACAAACTCCCCCCTAAAGTCGGTGTGCGCCAAACGAGAATGCACTCAGGTAAAGATAACCTGTCAGCTGAAAGGAAGTGGGGATGTGGAGTGCTCTTGAGCATTAGCGACGCGTAAGAATAGTCTGATCGCTATTAGAAAGTCCGCCGCTGACTGCAAACAAGCCAGGCTTCGGTGCTCCCATGCTCCGGTCGACGCGTGGTTATCGTCGAGACGTTTCGAAGGTGGATGCAGCGTGCGCGGATCACGAGACACAGCGGCGACGAATAGGGATCCTGTGACCCGGCATCCCCCATTGATGCGCACAACTACATCGCACCGGCACCAGCAAAAGAGGGATTGCATGTTCATGTCGCTAGGCCTCTTGAGGCTAGGACACAAGGCTGGTACACAATGCGCGTTCGACGTCGGTTGAAACCCTTGGTTTTCAAGGCTTGCAAACGCAGTTTTGAGGAGTTCAATCCTCTCTCGCAGCACCAGTCTTTTCCGCTTGAAATCAAAAAAAGATAGTCGCCTTCACGGGTTGGGTTGACTTCGGCTCTGCACCGGAGTCCTGCAGATGTCCCGCCCACGGAAGGACCGAAAGTCAGGCATCTATTGTTTTCGGCAGAAAACGCCCGCCGACCTTGTCGTCGTGTTCGGCGAGAAGGAGGTCAGTTGGCTACTCCGTACGACGACCCGGAGGAGGCCGAGAGGCGGAATGCGCAAACGGGCCATTGTATGGGAACGGCTTCGGAAGCGCCCCGAACCCCTCCCGCATCAACAAATCGTGGTCCTGTCAGGGACTGCCTACCCGGATGGATGGCGCTTCGCGAGGCGGTGCGGGCGTCTGGAACCGAAACGCTGCGCTACCTGACCGCGTTGCCGCGGATCCACAGGGGCGCGGAACGCCGGTATGGGGCGGCCCGTCGATAACCTGCTTCCGGAACGCGAGATTGTCTTCCTGGGTCCGGCGCAAAGCTTGGAAAAGACGGATGATGAAGGGCGGCTGAGCTATCTGATCGAGATTGTAATGGATTTCGGACTCTGCGATGATCGCAACGTAATCGCCGAGACCGCACCCAATCCGTACATGCTACGAAAATTACACTCGTGACTATCGCGTGGACGGCGGTAGCCATCGCCAAACAGTAAGGGTCAAGAAAGATGCCTGCCTCCATTACTTTCATGAAGAAGAGCAAATTGGCGACCCAGTGGATACAGCAATTCGCCCCGTACCACTACACGACCAAAGCTGGTCAGTCGGTCCGCGAGGTGGGCAGACAAGCCTCTGCCTATGGTGATAACGCCCAATTCTCGATGGCTGGGCACAAGTTCACGAAATTATCGACGTTGATGGATCAGTTCGAAGAACGCGTTCGAAAACAGCGAACGGACGATCTTGTCGACTACAAGTCCTACAGGTTTTGGGTCGAAAAATATCACCGGCAAGGATCCGGAAAATTTTTGGGAGATACAGCGAAAGCTGAACAAGATGAATGGGAAATGTATCTCAAGAAGGGTACAATTTTTGACAAGCGTGTTCAGTGGCTTTACAGCATCAACCATGCCCTTAAACTGATCTTTTTCGACAAGAGCAGGGATCGGCTTAAGCGGATAGAGTCGCAGAGCGTGGATGCCGGCGATAACGATCCTTGGGACATTATCTGGTTGCGCGGTTGATCCCTTCCTCGCAATTCCGCTCTGCTGTTGCACGCGGCGCAGCCGGCGGGCCGCCAAAACGCTCTTGCGTCCCTCGCGATGTCCTATGGCTTCACCCGAGATCAACGCAGCACCCCAATCACCAACCTCTCGAAGCGCCAGCCTATACCGCGTATTTCCAGGACCTTGCTGACGTGCGGCCCATGGAGGTCTGCGTGAAACGCACCAATCGCGCGTAGAACGCATGACGAACCGCGCAAAAGGCGTGCGAAATTGCGTCCAGGTGGGTCTACCGCCGTCCTTTCCAGGCCCTATGAGGGGGCGCCGGTACACGGCATACACGTTGGCTCGATTGATACCCATCAGCCTGTTTGAGGAGGAACTCGGTATTGCCCCTGTGCCTGCCGTTGATCCGCCACTTGAAATCTCCCGATCTGTTTGGCGCGATCGATCGCCTACCGGCGCTCGGGGCGCCGGCAGGCGGACGTTCGTTTGAGGTCTTCAATCCGTCGACCGGCGAATTGCTGGCGGAACTTCCCGACATGGGCGTCGAGGAGACGCGCGCGGCGATCGACAGGGCCTATGTCGCCCAGGCCGAATGGGCAGCGCTGACCGCCCGGGAGCGCAGCGAAATGCTATGGCAGTGGCACCAGCTGATAGTCACTCACACCGACGACCTTGCCGCAATTCTCACCGCCGAGATGGGCAAGCCGCTTGCCGAAGCCAAATCGGAGGTCTCCCATGCGGCCGCTTATCTGCAATGGTACGCCGAGGAGGCCAATCGCATCTACGGCGAAACGATCTCGGCGCCGTCGACCGACCGCCGCATGCTGGTGATCAAGCAACCCATCGGCGTCGTCGGCACGATCACGCCGTGGAATTTTCCTGCTTCGATGGTGGCGCGCAAAATCTCGCCGGCGCTGGCGGCGGGCTGCGCGATCGTGTTGAAGCCTGCCGAACAGACGCCGCTTGTCGCGGGCGCCATGTTCGCGCTGGCCGCCGAGGCCGGTTTTCCCGACGGTGTGGTGAACCTCGTCTACGCCGCGGAGGGCGGTGCCGTGGGGCGTGAGCTGTGCCACAACCCCAAGGTGCGCAAGATCAGTTTCACCGGATCGACCGAAGTCGGGCGCCTGCTCATGCGACAGTGTTCGGACCAGATCAAGAAGGTCAGTCTGGAGCTGGGCGGCAATGCACCTTTCATCGTCTTCGACGACGCCGACATCGACGCTGCCGTGGATGGAGCGATCCAGGCGAAGTTCCGCAATGCCGGCCAGACTTGCGTCTCCGCCAACCGCCTCTACGTGCAGTCGGGCGTTCATGACGAGTTCGTCGATAAATTCGTCGAGCGGGTTCGCCAGCTTCAGGTCGGTGACGGTTTCGATCCGGGCGTCGCGATCGGCCCGCTGATCGACGGCCACGCCCTGGCCAAGATCGAATCCCACATCGCCGACGCGGTCGGAAAAGGCGGCGAGATCCGATGCGGGGGAGGCAGGATTGGCGCAAACGGCACTTTTTTCCAACCGACGGTCCTTACACATATCTCCGGCGCCATGACGGTGGCGCAGGAAGAGACGTTTGGGCCATTGGCACCAGTCATCCGCTTCGAGGATGCGGATCAGGTCGTGCGCGAGGCCAACGACACGATCTACGGTCTCGCAGCCTATTTCTATGCCTCCAACCTGAAGCGGGTCTGGCGTGTGGCGGAGGCCCTGGAATATGGCATGGTCGGTATCAACACCGGACGCATGTCCTCGGAAGCCGCGCCTTTTGGCGGCGTCAAGCAGTCAGGCATCGGGCGGGAGGGCTCCCGCCACGGCCTCGAGGACTACCTCGAGATGAAGTATCTTTGCATGGGTGGTATCTGAGGCATAAACGGCCAGGTCGCTTTTGAAGAGCGACTTGCGCCGGATTTGTCGCTCGCGCAGGCCATCAGGTTCCGCTCGCCAGTTCAGTTGGTGACGTGCGACAGCCGCAGGCCGGCTTCGTCCGGGATCTCGGCCATGCCTTCCTCCGCGAAGCGGAACATGTCCTCGAAATCCAGCTCATGTTCGAACACGACGCCGCCGACGCTGATGGCAAGCACGTCCTTGTCGCCTTTCGGCGCGAAATAGATCTCGCCGACCGCGCTGCGAACGCGCTTGCCAATGTCCTTGGCGTCCTCCTCGCTCGCGCCCGGTAGGAAGACGCCGAACATCGAAGTTCCGATCCGGCCGATCAGATCGTCGTTGCGCACCGAGGACCGGATCGCCGATGCGATCAGCCGCAAGGCCTCGTCTCCCCATTCGAGGCCGAAGCGCAGGTTGATCGATGCCAGATGTTCCGGATGGATGACCAGGAAGGCGCCGGAGCGCGGACCGACCGGCCTCGCCGCCCTTCTGTCGACCATCGACGTGAACACCTTGCCATTCAGGCAGCCTGTCAGCTGGTCGTAGGTGCCGGATTTGGTGAGCTCCTGCCGGTAGCGCCGGATCTCGATCTGTTGCCAGCCGAGCAGGGCAAACAGCGGCAGGCCGATGACGATCGGGACCACGATTGCCGTAACGGCCCCGCGGCCGAACGGCGTCAGGCTGTCGCTGAACATGAGCAGGTAGTTCAACCCAAGCGAAAGGCCGACGCAAACGGCGGTGCCGAGCACGGCCAGCCAGATAGCCTGCTTCCATGTCTGAACCGGCGCGGTAGGCGTTTTCGGGGTCACGAGCCAATCTCCTGTTCGACGCATAGGCTTACAGGAGGTCCGTTCGATTTCGGTGTCAGTGAAGCGTACAATTTGAAGCAAAGTCGGCATCTTCTCCGTGGGAAAAGCTGGGTCTGGCATGCGCGGCCGCAGGAGGGCCCGGCTTCCGGGTCTGACGGCCCGCCTAGACGTTGGAGCTGTCCACGGTTCTTAGAATCGTCGAACCGCTCTGACCATTCTGCTTTCACGCAATTCCCGGCGGAAGCCGGCCATCGGCTTTCGTGCTATTGTGACGGGCCGAAAATGCCCATCCTGGCGCCTCTCGCCACCGCTTCCGCCTTGCCGTAAATGCCGGTGGGGGCAGCCGTCGCCCAGCCATTGGAGACCAGCCAGGCGCCGACATCCTGCTTGCCGAAAGTGCAGGGAGCGGCGATGGCGAAGCGGTCGGCATCCGGCGGCAGGAGACATTTGAGCGCCCGGCCGCGCAGCCAAGCGTTGAAGGCGGCGCGGGCGCGCTGGCCGCAGGGCCAGGTGGAGTTGTCGAAGGAACAGGTTCTGTCGGGGCCGATGTCGACCGTCCCGCTGATGGCGACTGTGCGTCCCATGGCCTCGAAGACCGTCGAAGAGATCGCGACCGGGCGGAAGAGCAGCGTCTCGCGCCAGTCCTGCGGCATCGGTGTCTTCGGCGGCGGCGCAAGGCCGAGTTCGCCAAGCGGAGGACGCGGCTCGACCCGTTCGATCCCGGACGGGTCGAGTGGCGGCGGTGCGATCAGATCCTCCGCGATCTTGCGCGCCGGCTGGCCTGGCCGCATGTCAAGGGCGGGTGCATGAGGGGCCAGTTTCAGGTCCCCGGCGGCTTGCGCCGAGGTGGCCGCGGGCGGGTCGCTCGACAGCCGGCGCCCGCCCTCGGCGATCAGCAGCATGCCGGCGAGCAACCCGACGCCGCCGAGCGCCGGCGCCAGCAGTCGGCGGCCAGGCGGTTTCACCTGGTTCACGCGCGGGTCCTCGTGCGGTCGCGCCGGCTGCCGGCGATGCCTCGCGAGCCCAACCCGATGGATCCTGTCGACACGGTGCCGCCCCCGATCGTTGAACCGGGTCATACATTAGACGCGAGAGACATTCCTTGAAAAGCAAGGTGTTGCGTTAAGTGTCGCGCAACCAATACGGCTTAGACTCGGCCATCGGATGTCGAGGGGGTGACATGATACGCAAGCCGATACTGCTCTTTGCTTTCCCGGCTCTGATACTGCTTCTGCTGGCGGCGGAGCGAATGGCGGCGATGCTTCTCGGCCTCTATCCGGCCAGTCCCGCCATGTGGCATGTCTGGCTCGAGCTGCGGCCGTTCTCGACCATGTTCTGGCAGCAGGTGAATTTCTATCTCGGCGGGTCGATGGCCCTCGACGCGGCTCTCATCGTCTTGGCGGCGGGCGCCTGCTGGATGGTTTGCCAGGCAAAAAGGTCTGCCGGGTTCTTCCTCGCCAATCACGTCGCTCTGCTCTTTGTCGGCAAGATGATCGCGTTGAGCAGCCATGCGGAAACGGCGAGCACCATCGCCGCTTTCACCATACCGAACGGCTTGCACTTCTCACTTATGCTCGACTTCACTTTGAAGAATTGCTTGGTGCTGTGCCTCGGCCTCGCCGCCTGCACTTACTGCCATGTCGCGTTCTTGCGTGAGGCAAGGTCTCGCACTGAGGCCCGCACGGTCCGCATGCTTTCGCTGCAGCGCGATCTCTAATCCCGCGGCCTTGTCCAGGCAGCTCGACGGCCCGCACGCTCAGTTGATCTTCTTGTAATAGACCTTGCCGTCAGGCTGCTGGATGCGCTGGTAGGACGGGTTGGGGCCGGGAGGCGCGACCTTCCTCTTGAACGAGGGCTGGGTGTCGACCGGGTCGACGCCGCCTTGGTCGACACCGGACGCATCCGCCACCGTGGTATTGGCGGCCATGGCCGGCTCCGGCGCGCTGGGCGCTTGCTCGCTGGCCGCCACGGGCTGGCCTTGCTCGATCCTGGCGAGATTGCCGTTGATCTGGCCGAAACTTGCCTGCAACTGGTGGTCCAGCGCCTCGAACCGGCTCTGGAAACCGTTGTTGACGGTGTCGATGCGGGCGCCGATGCGCTGCTCGAACTGGCCGAGCTGCTCCAGCCGTGCCTCCATCGTCCTGAGATCGTTGACGCCGCGATAGAGATAGACGGCGGCCGTCACGTTGACGAAGGTGACGAGCGCGGCGCCTGCCGCGACGACGCCGATCATCTTGGCGCGGCTGGGCTTTCCCGGCGCGGCTTCCCTGTGACCGAGTTCGATTGCCGGAACGTCCGGCTCGCTGATCATCGTCATTCAACCACCACCTTTGCGCCGACCGCGACGCGTTTGAAGAGATCGATCACGTCGGTGTTCGTCAGCCGGAAACATCCGGACGTGCCGTCGAAACCGACACCCTTGGGATCGTTGGTGCCATGGATGCGGTAGAGCGTGTCGCGCCCGTCGCGCGACAGATAGAGCGCCCTGGCGCCGAGCGGATTGTAAGGACCGGCCGGCACCATCGCCGGCAGTTCCGGCTGGCGCGCGCGCATCTCCTTGGGCGGGCGCCATTGCGGCCATTCGGTCTTGGAGGAGACCTTGACCGTTCCGGTCCAGCCGAAGCCGTCGCGGCCGACGCTGATCTGGTAGCGCAGCGCATGGCCCTGGCCGGTCACCAGGTAAAGCGCCTTCTCGTTTTTGCGGATGATGATCGTGCCCGGCTGCTCGTCGGTCTGGAAGGCGACCGCCTTGCGCAGGCTTGGGCCCATCGCCGGAAGTGGCGGCAGGCTTGACCCGGCCATCGCCAAGCCGCAAGCCGACGCCAGCGTGATGCCGATCAGGCTGGCGGCGGCAAGGCGCCTGGCTATGCGAAGCATTTGCTTTGCCGCAATTCCGGACGGAAGGCTACGGCGAAGTCGCCGAGCCCGACCGCTTCGCACTTTTCCTGGGATTGCTCTAGCGCTGGGCATTGTCCAGCCGCTCCTTGAACATGCGCTTGAGGTCCTTGTTGAAGCGCGCGCGACCGTCCACCTCGGAAGGCAGGATGGCGCGGTTCAGCGCGTCGGCCAGAAGCGCGTTGTCCAGCGCCAGCGATTTGATGTGCGGCGCCTTGAAGATTTTCTCCAGCTCGCTGCGCGAGAAGTGGTTGCCGAACCATTTGCGCTTGTGCTTGTTGGCGACCAGCGTGATGTTGACCTTGTTGCCGCGCAATTCGCGAATCTTCTTGTAGAGCCGCTTGCCTTGCCTGAGTGAGGCGACGTTGAGCTCGAAGACGATGAAGATCTCGTCGCTCGTGCGCAGCACCGAATCGTGCCACGGCGTCTCGATGTTGGGCAGGTCGATGACGATGTCGTCGAAGCGGTAGGCGACGAGGTCGAGCAGCCGGAAGACGAAGTCGGAACCGTGCGGCTCGAACGGCAGTTGCGGCCGCTCGAAGGAGTAGAGCGTGAGGCCGGATGGCCGCGACAGCTTGATGACGTCCACGAGCTCGACGTCGAGCCGGTCCGGCTGGCCGATGATGCCGGAGAGGTCGAACTGGTTGAACTGGTTGAGGTAGGCGCCGCAATTGGCGCTCTGGAAGTCGAGGTCGACGAGGCAGGTCGCGGCCGCCCGCTCGGCCGATTTCGAGGCGAGGTGCTCCGCCGCCGAGATCGCCAGTGTAGTGGCGCCGGCGCCGCCGCTCGCGGCGATGAAGGTGATGATGCGGCTCTTGGTGCCGTGGTTGCCGGTGTCGTGGAAGGTGACGGCGTTGAGCAACTCCTTGGCATCGAGCGGCTTGTGCAGCCAGTCCGACGCATTCATGCGCACCAGCACGCGCGTCTGCTCCGACGTCAATTCGTCCGAGATCGCGATCAGCGGCACCGAAGCCCAGGCCGCGCGCGCCTCGACGATTGCCGGATTGCCGAGCAGTTCGCCATTGCCGAGATCGAGGATGATGATGCCGGGCCGGCTGTCGACAGGCGGCCCTTTCAGAAACTCCGCCGCGTCGGAGACCTTGACGTCGTAGATCGCCAGGGCGTCGAGCCGTGTCGTCACATCGCGCTTGAAATTCGGATCGGACGAAAATAGCGCCACCTGCTTTCGCTTGGTCGGCAGAACCCTGGTGTCGATGGCGTTCATGGGTAGGTGCTCTTCATGTCTTCGCCCGTGACCGTGCTCAGCATGGAGGGCATGTTGATGTTGCCGAACCCGAGCAATCCGGCCAGGAAGAAGAATTGGAATTTGTGGCCGACGATGCTGACGGTGATGGTCGGCACAGGGCCATTGGGGCGGGTCCAGTATCCCAATCCCGAGGCTTGATACTGGATCTGCACGTCGGATTTCACCAGCATGGGGAAGAATGTCTGCATTCCAGGTCGACTGCTGCTGCCACTGAAGATGAAGTCAAAGGCGGCTTGATTTACGCTGAGACTTTGGCATGTCGCGCCCGTTCCGCAGACGCAGGAGACTGCACCAGCGGCATTGGCGTTGCAGATGTAATTGTAGGTGTTGGGCGGGACGGCATTGCCGACGTCAAGCGAATTGCTGGGCGTCACTGCTTCGAGGGAAAGCCCGCTGGCGACGGGGGTGGAAATCTGCGCCAGCCTCGCACCCGCCTGCACAGCCTTGTTGGCCGCATTCCACTGATAGAAGGCATAGCCGAAGTCGACGAAGCCGAGCAGGAGCGTCAGCAGCAGCGGCATGGCGATGGCCATCTCGACCATCGTCGCCCCGGACTCCGCTGCCCAAAACCTGCGTTGCAGCTTCACCATCCGAAGACGCGCTCCTGATGGAGTACCGTCAGGGTGAGCTGGCCGAAGCCAAGATAAGACCAGAGCCCGACACCAGCGTAAGGGTATGCCGTTTTGACCTGCACGGTAATAACGTTGGCGGTGCTGCTAAGGTAAAGTTCGGTGCCTGTGCTGGGGTCGATCGCTTGAGTGTACGTTGGCGTGATCTGGACCTCGTCCGTGGTCCATCCCGTGACCCTTGCGCTGCCGCCGGTTATGGCTCCGTTCACCGCAAGGTTTGTCGCGTAGCCGGAGCAGGTGTTCCAATCGCTGCTGCAGCGCGCCATGTAGCGAGCCGCATCCTTGACGCCGGCGTCGAGGAGCATGCGCGTGTTCAGGATGTTCGAGAATTCAAAAACGCCGGCCGACAGCAGCAGCACGAAGGGCGTCACAATGGCTATCTCGACCAGGGCGGCCCCCTGGTCGTCGCGCTTGAAGCGCCGGATGATCTGTTTGAGCGAGGCCAGCATGGTTCTACCGGTAAAGCTGCGCTTCGTTGCGCTGGAGTTTTTTCAGGGTGCCTTGGCCAACCGAGGTGCTGAGATCCTCGAACTCGGCATAGATGTCGGCGTTGGGCGCGCCGCCCGCTGGCTCGGTAATGAACATGCTGGCGAACGCCTGCACCGGCAAACTCTGGCTGCCGCCTTTAACGGTATTTGCAGTGCAATCGATAATTGCCACGTAGAGCAGACGTCTGTCGGCTGTCTGTGTTGTCGAATTGCACGCCGGAGCGGTCTGTTCGTAGCTGGTGTTCAGTGCGGCATCGGATTGATGTGCGATCTCATAGTTGTAAACACAATATCTGCTTGGGCTGCTGCCGCAGACATTCTTGACGATTTGCCCTTTGCTCGTGTCGTTCGGATAATTTGTGTCCCAGTAACCGGGATTGGTCGAAGTTCCGTAGAAATTCCAACTGCCGTCGCCTAGGACGCCGGCCTGAGTGCAGGTGCCGCCATAGAAGCAATTGTCCCTGGGCAACGCCATATAGTTTTTTGCCTGACCGTTACTTGGCGCTGAGTAGCTGCAATTATTCTTGCCAGCATTTGAGACAACCATCCCTTTGCGGACGTTTGGCGCCGGCGGATTGACGGTTGGATCGGTCTTGTACGGTCCGCCATTGCTGAAGATATCGAAGCGTGTGTTGATGCCGTCATTGACCGGTGGGATGTTCCCTGGCCGGGTAGTGACGGCGCTCTGGCCGTAGCAGGCGGGCGGATTGGTGACAGCGAACATCTCCGTCAGCGTTTTCGTCGATTTGTCGCCTTCGGGCGAAGACAGGAAGCCATAATTGCCGGGCAGGTACTGCGCGTTGCTGCCTCCCTGCTGCTCCTTCAGCCAGACCATGGGCTTCGCTGTGCCCGATACGGCCGTCTGAAGCGCGCCCAGCGACGTATAGGGATTGCAGATGAACATCGGCGTGAACTGGCACAGCGCGTTTGTGAAGCCTGCAACTGCTTGTGGCCGGATGTCCATCCTGTCAGTGCTGCCGAGAAAGCTGGCCGGAAAAATCGTCGCGAACGCGCCGGCGCCATCCGTCGTTGTGCTGGAAGCGTTGACGGTGACTTCCGCGAATTTCACCGCCTTGGGAGTCGTGCTTGCCCAATTATTGCCGTTGGAATCGACTCCCGCGGCCGTCAAGGTGGTGTCGTCGCTGGCAGGTAAGCCGGTCAGATAGGTGACTGTCACGTCGCTCAAGGCGATCTGATGGTTGCCGAGGGTCGAAAACAGGGTCGTATTTGCGAGAAGATTGGTGATGGCTCGGTTGGCTCGCGTAATGGCGTCCGGATTGCCGTCGAGCTCGGCAGCGCCTGCAAGCGCCAACGCGTCCACGCCTTTCTGCAAGTCGTTGTGCAGGCCGTTGGCGCGGCTCATGTCGATTGCCAGGACGGCGAAGCCGATGAGCACTGGCAGCATGACGGCGACAAGGATCATCGCCACGCCGCGCTGATCGCGCCAGAACTCACGAATGGTCCCCAACATGACCCTATTCTCCATTCGTGTCGGGTGTCCTCGCGCGCCCGACGCGCTCTGTCCTTCTCTTAGTTCGTTCCAGTGGCCGCGTTCGACGGCCCGACATTGACCGTCATGTTCGTCGCCGGCGCGGTTGTGCTTGGCGGTAGTTTGTATTTCTGAACGATGCCGACGGACCGGGCGCCGTCGCCTTCGATCTTCGTGTTGTTGGAAGCCGGGTTGTACGGATTGACCGTCTGCAGCAACTGATTGGCCTTCTGCGAGTCGCCGGCGGCCAAGGTCATCGTGTCGTAATTGTTCAGATAGTCGGCCGCGCAGCCGGCGAGCAGGCCGGTGCCGAGCAGGACGAGCAGGAGCTTACTTTTTGACATAGAGCAGCTTGTCCTTCGATTTCACATCCAGCATGTGGCCATAGGGTCCGGTGACGCCATCGCCATTCTCATACTTCCTGATCATGTCCTTGCTGACTTCGAGTTGACCGAGCAGGAACAACTCCGGGTCGTTGGCCGGCTTCGTCTTGTCGAACGGCGTCGCCAGTTGCTCGCCAGGCTTAACCGGCCTCACGATAGTCGGTGTGACGATCACGACGAGCTCCGTCTCTTTCTTCTGCGTGCTCGAATTCCTGAACAGCGCGCCGACGATCGGCACCTGACCAAGCCACGGCACCTGGTTCTGCAGCCGCGTGTTCTTGCTTTGGAGCAGTCCGCCAACCGCGAAGCTCTGGCCGTCGCGCAGGTCGACCACGGTCTGCAGCTTGCGGCTGGTGAAGATCGGATCGCCGGCGGGCGTGAAGTCGGTCACGTCGCTGACTTCGGGCGCCAGCTTCATGTGAATCTTCCCATCGTCCAGAACCGTGGGCGTAAAGTTCAGAGCCACACCGAATTGCTTGTAATCGATTTGGACCTGACCCAAAGCGCCGACGGTGCGGATAGGGACTTCGCCACCAGCGTTGAAGCTGGCGGTCTCGCCTGAAACCGTGGTAAGGTTAGGCTCGGCTAGCGTGCGCACCACCCCCTTGGCCTCAAGCGCCTCGATAATCATATCGATTTTGATGTTGCTGTTGAGGACTTGGGTAATCATCGCCCCGAACGGACTGCTTTTGGACAGCAGCCCAGACACGAGGGCGCCGGTACCTAGCTCATCACCGTTTTGGTCAACTGTTGCAATGCCAGTTCCGAAAATCGGCTTACCGTTGCTGTTTGTGCCCTGGAACGAAACACCGAGATCGCGGCCGGCATTGCGACTTGCCTCGAGGATGCGAACCGAAAGATTGACCTGCTGACTGTCATCGATCGTGACGGCGTTGATGATGGCGTCTGGGCCGTATTGCTGTGTCACCTCAACGATCTGCGCCAGCGTCGCGGCATCTTTGACGTGGCCGCTCAGCCGCACCTTGCCATTGATCGAACCGATCTCGATGCGCGCCTTTGGCGCCACCTGGCGGATCGCGGCCGCCATGTCGCCGACATCCTGGCCGACCTCGATCTGGATGGTGCCGAGCGATTTCTTGTCTTCGGAAAATAGATTGACGGTGGTGGTGCCGACGGTTTTGCCGATGATGTAGAGCGTCTTGTCGGTCATCGGCTGGGCGTCGGCGATTTTCTCGTCGCCGACAACAATGTCGCCCAAGGTGGCATTCACCTGAATCGTGGCGGACTGTGATACCGGCACGAACACGCGATGCAGCGATGGACGCGTTACATCGATGAAGCGATCAGCTGCCCTGGCCGGATGGCCAAGCGTCGCCGACACGCCCAAAAAGGACAGCGCGACCGCCGCCATCCTCGTCCAAAACCCCTTCATTCCCCGTCTCCCGCTTGCTGCCCATGGCAGCCCCGCCGCGCCGACCTTAGTCAGTCTTGTCGCGGCACTTCGTATGATTCCAGCTTGATGCCCCGGAACACGCCAACCGTTGCCTGCTTCGGCGGCTCCGGCTGCACGTATCTGACCACTTCCTTCACCTGTTGCGGGGCGGGGGCCGTGGCCGGAGCAGGCTTTGCCTTGCTCATCTGGTCGATCTGACTGCCGACCCGTTCCACTGCCTTTGCGAGGCCATCGATCTTTTCGTCGGCCTGTTTGCGCGCGGCGTCGTCGGCCTTCTGCCTGTCAAGCTCGGCCTGGCGCTTGGCGACATCCTCCGGCGTGTCGCCGGTCAGGTCCGCCAGCGTGACCCGCTCATTTATCTCGCCCTTGCTGCCGGCGGCTTGCCGCAACGCCAATGACAATTGGCCGGCGCCCGCCGCAAGCGTCAGCTTCTGTGCGTCCTTCGTGCTGACTTCGACGGTGACAGCCTTCACAACCTGCGGGTTGTCCTTGCTTTCGTCGGCGACCTGGTCGACGGCCAGCACCTTGACGCTCTGCAACAGCACATCGACGAAGCTCTTGTCGGCGCCGTCGCTGTCGCGAACCGTGCGGCTCAACAATATATCGACCCGATCGCCAGGGAAGACGAAACCGGCCACGCCGAGCACGTCATTGACCCTGATGGAAACGGCCTTCATGCCCTCGTCGAGCACGGCCGAAAGCGTGGCGCGCTGGCCCGCGCCGGTGATCTTGCCCGCCAGCAGTGGTTCGTTGACGCTGATCGACTGCAAAGCCTGTCGCGTGCCATTGCCGGCCAAGGCGTCGTTGATCGTCTTGAAGCTTCCCGGGGGCACCGCGTCTGCCGGCCACGCAACCTCACGCAATTTTTCAGCGCTCAGCGTATCGCCGAATTTCAAAGGCATTGCCGCGACGACCAGGGTACTGGCCTGCACGCCGGTCGATTGCGCCAAGGCACTGCGCTGGTTGGCCAGCCATATGTTGGCGAGCACGACCGCTAGCACGCCGAATATGCCGGCGAGGACGATCATTATTAGTGTGTTGGCCCTCATCTTCCCGCCCCGCGTCGCCCCCAACGGGCAACAAAAAAGTCCTGTCGCCAGGAAACTCCGGGCCGGATGGAACCCGGCCCGGAGAGCTCCACGAAATTATCAGCCGGTCGTGCTGCAGGTGCCCGTGCCGCTGCCGGAAGAGCTCAGGCCCTTGCCGTTGAGCTTGGCGCAGAGACCCGTGAACTGCTGGCCGACCCAGCCGCCGATTGCGATGATCGCAAGAATCGACGCCGCGGCGATGATGCCGATCAAGATTGAATATTCGACCATAGCAGCGCCGTTTTCATCGTCGCGGAACTGCCGGGCCATCGTCATGAGCTTGTTCATGCCAATTTCTCCCTTTTGGAGGTTTGAACCCGACGAGACAGAGCCAAGGATGAACCCCATACCCAAGCATCCCCCGTCACTTTCAATCCTAGGTCGCGTGAAAAAGCAGTGTCAAACGGATTAACGGAAACTTAACCTTTCAATACTCGGTCCGGCGAAATTTGAATTGCGACAAGCACTTGATTCGCCTCATTTTTCAAGCCATCTTAACCATTCATTCACAATTTGGCCGCGGTCCCTCCTTTGGCTTAAGTGAATTAGCAATTATGCATATCCCTTTATGCGCGGCCTGTTAGGATGCATATTAGCTTCTGCTGCGACAAAGGTCTTAAGACTTTGGTCGGAGCTCTTGCACTGGGTTGAAATAAAACGATTTCCAGATGGGTCGATTTTTTAACTATGTTGCAAGTAATACACGCTTGCGGCCTGTGCGCTGCTTGTGCCCCTTGTGGTTAACGCTTAGTTTCGATGCCGGGGAAACGAGCAGGGGTCGGCGGCATGTTGGGTCGCTTCATCAAAGGACAAGGTGACCGGGGAACGACCAATCCGGCACCGATGGTCGTGATTGCGAACGGGGTTGCTCCCGCCACGTCGGCGGATGCCGAGCCGCAAGGTGACGATTTCCTGACGCTGAAGGTGGAGCTGCACCGCCATCTCATCGACCGCTTCAACCTGACGGCGTTGGAAAGCGCCTCAAAGGATGAGATCCTGAACGAAATTCGGCCGATCGTGCGAGAGTTCGTGCGTGGCCGCAACGTGCCGTTGAACGCCCGCGAGCTCGATCAGTTGACCAGCGACACGGCCGACGAGATGCTGGGTCTCGGACCGATCGAACCGCTGCTCAAGGATGATTCGATCACCGACATCATGATCAACACGCATGAGCGCGTGTTCATCGAGCGTCGCGGCATGATCGAGGAGACCTCGATTCGCTTTCGCGACGAGGCGCATCTATTGCGTATCATCAACAAGATCGTCTCGGCGATTGGTCGTCGGGTCGACGAATCCGCCCCGATGGCGGACGCCCGACTGGAAGACGGCTCGCGCGTCAACATCGCCGTGCGGCCGGTCTCGGTCGACGGTCCGCTGGTCTCGATCCGCAAATTCTCGAAGAACCCTTATTCGCTGGAACGCCTGATGGCGTTCAACTCGATTCGCCAGCCCATGATAGAGATGCTGCGGATCGCCGTTCAGGCGCGCAAGTCGATCCTGGTCTCGGGCGGCACCGGCAGCGGCAAGACCACGCTGCTCAATGCATTATCGAGTTATATCCCGGCCAAGGAACGCCTCGTCACCATCGAGGACGCCGCGGAACTGCAATTGCAGCAGCCGCATGTCGGCCGTTTGGAAACCCGTCCGCCCAATGTCGAGGGCAAGGGTGAGATCCGCCAGCGCGAGCTGGTGAAGAACGCGCTGCGTATGCGCCCCGACCGCATTATCGTCGGCGAGGTGCGCGGCGAGGAAGCCTTCGACATGCTGCAGGCCATGAACACCGGCCATGAAGGTTCGATGACCACCATCCACGCCAACACGCCGCGCGACGCCATCTCGCGACTGGAGCAAATGGTCGGCATGGCCGGATTGCCGATGACGCACGAGTCGATCCGCGCACAAATCGCTTCGGCCATCGACATCATCGTGCAGACACAGCGCCTGTCGGACGGCGGACGGCGTGTTGTCTCCATCTCGGAAATCACCGGCATGGAAGGCAATGTCGTGCAATTGCAGGAAATCTACCACTATGTCAGGCGCGATGTCGCCGGCGACGGCACGATCATTGGTGACTTCCGTGCCACCGGGGTGCGTCCGCGCTTTGCTGGAGAGGCCGCCACGCTCGGCCTCCACTTCGCCAAGGATGCCTTCAATCCGCAGGTGGCGCTGTAATGCTGACGGGGCAGGCGCTTCTTTATTTCGTCTACATGGTTGCGGCCGCCTCCGTCATCCTTGCCGGCGAGGCCTTCTATCTTTCCCTGGCCGGCCGACGCTCCCGTCGGGTGGCGGTCAATCACCGGCTGCGCAGGCTCGCCGACGATGCGCCCGCGCAAGAAGCCTTGCAGAGCCTGTTGCGGGAGCGCGGTCTCACAGATTCAGGAGATTTTCTTTTCGGATTTATCTGGCTGAATCGGCTCTACACCCAGTCCGGCATCACCGGAAACCCTGTGACTTTCGCGGCGTCGTTCATGCTGGCCGGCTTGGTGCTGGGGTTGCTGCTCCGCTTGTTCCTGGGCACTGCCCTGCCTGCCGTTTTCCTGGTCTTTTTGCTGATAGGGTTGGCCTTGCCGCTTCTCGTATTGCGGCGAGCCCGAACAAGGAGAATACAGAGATTTGCAAGGCAATTGCCCGATGCCCTGGACATGATTGTCCGCTCTCTCCGTGCGGGGCACCCGGCCTCCGTCGCCATAGGTCTCGTCGGGCGTGAAATGCCCGACCCGCTCGGAACGGAGTTCGGCATCGTCGCCGACGAGATCACCTTTGGGCTGAGCATAGAGCAAGCAGTACGGAAGTTGACCGAGCGGGTAGGATTTGAAGGGCTCAATCTGCTCTCCATTTCACTCTCGATCCAATCGAAGACCGGCGGTAACCTCACTGAAATACTCGCCAACCTTTCGTCGGTTTTGCGCGAACGGCAGAAACTGCGATTGAAGATACGGGCCCTATCTTCCGAGGGGCGTGTGTCCGCATGGATCATATCGCTTTTCCCGGTTGCGATGTTCCTGATCCTGCAGCTCATAGCGCCAGCCTACTACGGCAATGTCTGGGGCGATCCCTCGATACTGCCAGTGTTCCTTATCTTCGGGGTATGGGCGCTGCTGGGCGACTTCATCATGTATCGCATGGTTACGTTCGATTTTTAGGAGCAAACCATCAACCTTCTTTCCGCCACCAACGACCTGACCCTGTTTATCTCCATCGCTGTCTTCGTGGCCGCGGTGGCGATGTTTCTCTTTGCCGCGCTGGTGTTCCTGCCGGCATTGCAAACGCGCAGGCTGGCCGACACTTTGATGGGCGATAACGCTGATCCTCGCTCCATCCTTGGCCGGGACATGCGCGCCAGGGTCGAGGCGCAGAAGCCGGTGGATGCCTACTTCAAGACGCTGGAGAAAGAGCGCAACGAGCCAAATGCGCTCGAAGCAAAGCTCTTTCGCGCCGGATTCTATCACCCGAGCGCACCGATCATTTACACGCTGATCAGGCTCGCCGGGGTGGGCGCGGGCTTCTTGGCTGCCTATGCCCTGCTTTCGCGCGTGCTGCCGGCGACTCTGCCTGCCTTTATAACTATAGCAGGCGCCGTCTTGTTCGGCCTGGCGTGCATCGTCATCCCGAGCATCATGCTCGATCGCTTCGAGAATGCGCAGAAGAAGATCTACCGTCGCTCCTTCCCCGATTTCATGGACATGATGATCACCTGCGCCGACGCCGGCATGAGCCTCGAGGCGGCGGTCGAACGGGTAAGCCAGGAATTGGCTGGCACGCACAAATGGCTGGGCATCCAGCTTTCGATCATGAATTTGCAGCTCCGCGCCGGCAAACCTCTGCGCGAGGCCTTGCGCGAGCTTGCCGATCGCATCGGACTGGAGGAAGCAAAGGCACTGGCGGTGCTGTTTCGGCAGTCGGAAGAGCTCGGCACCAGTCTGACGGAAGCCTTGCGAGTCTATAGCGCCGAAATGCGCGGTCAGCGGATACTGCACGCGGAGGAGCGCGCCAACTCGCTGCCCGTCAAAATGATGATCCCGCTGGGCCTCTGCATCTTCCCAGTCGTGCTGATGGTGATCATGCTGCCGGTGATCCTTCGCATGAAGGGCATTTTCTTCTAATTCGTCATATGATTATGTTCTGAAATAAGAGTCGGAGGACATGGTGGGGCATATAGTGAAAAAGCCGATGCGCCTTGCCGCTGCGGCAATTCTGCTGGCGGTCCTCGCTGGTTGCCAGTCGACAGACGGCAAGAGCACCGGCGTCGTGCGCACCAATGAGCCGGCCAAGGGCGATTACACAGCCTTCGGCGACGCCTTCGATGGACTGAAGACAGTCAGCGACGTCGACTACTACGCGTCGGACCAGGCGGTTGCCGAGGCCAAGACGCAGTTCCGTTCCGAAAATTACGGCAATGCCGGCGCCTTGTTCTATAAGGCCACGCGGCTGGCGCCGAATGACGGCGTCGCTTGGCTGGGCCTTGCCGCCTCCTGCGATCGCATCCGCCGTTTCGACCTCGCTGACATGGCCTATGGCAAGGCCTACCGGCTGCTTGGTGCGACGCCGGAATACTACAACAATGTCGGCTACTCTTACCTGCTGCGCGGCAAGCTGCAGGACGCGCGCAACAATTTCCTCAAGGCCTACGAGCTGGCGCCCAACGATCCGACGGTCGCCAACAATCTGAAGCTGCTGTCGTCCAGCGTCCAGAACATAGATCGGTAGGATTGTTCTATGCTGCTCACGGCTTCGCTCGTCTTCAAGGCGGTGGCTATCCTGCTCCTTGGCCGAATCGCCTGGATCGATTTCTCCGTTCAAAGGATTTCGAATCGTGACGTGCTGCTATTGCTCTGTTTGGGGCTCGGAGCGATGCAGTTTCAGGCATTGCAGACCGGATCCTGGCTCGAGATGGGCATCAGCGCGCTAGGCGGTCTCATTCTCTTCGCGGCGCTCTTCCCGTTTTGGCTCTTGGGCAAGATGGGGGCGGGGGATGTCAAGCTGATGAGCATCACACCCTTCCTGTTTGGCGGAAGCAATCTCGCCGTATTTTCGATATTGCTGCTGGTTTTCGCGATTGTCACGGCGACCGTGGTCAAGAACCCCTTCCTGCTACCCGCGGGAATGTTCCGTCATTACGTGCAGCACATGGATCGCAAGGGCGTAGTGCCGTTCGGTGTGCCGATCGCGGTGGCAGCCATTTGCACGATGACCTACCAAGTCTATGACGCTTTGGTGGTCGCGAGCAGTTCCGGGATTTTGCAGCAGCTTAACTAGCCGCCAGCGCGTGGTGATGATGGTCGGGAACTGTGGACAGCGTTGACGATCCTCCAAGAGCCCGAGTGGACCGGCAGCTTAGCGCCGCGGTTCGCTATTCCTTCGCTCAAAATGGCCCATTCTTGCTCATCGTCATTGTCTATGTCGCTCTATGGAACGGTTGGCGTATCGTCAGTACGAATAGCTATCAGGTTCACGTCTTCAATCGGCAGTTTTTTACCGCATCGTTTGCGTTCGTCTGCTTAACTTGCTTGATTCGGCTCATTTATCTTCTGACCAGAAGAATTCCTGAAAAGCCGCTGCTGGAGGTCCGGAACATCCTGCGCGGGGATGCGCCGAATCTCATTCTTGGCATTCCGATGTTGTTGATTATTCCGGCGTTCTTTGACGCATTCGGTCAATTTAAAGGCGCCATGCACTTATGGATACCCATCTACGCGGATCCATACCTCGTTAGGATTGATCGATGGATCTTCGCGAAAGACGCTTGGTTGACTTTTTCTGTGATTTTGGAATCGCGAGTCGCTGTAATTTTTTTCGATCGAATGTACATCTTATGGTTTCCGATTATGTATTGCACGATATGCGCAGCCGCTTTTATGGCGAGAAATCCGGAAAGACGGTTTTGTTTCTTTGCGACATACGTCGCGTCGTGGATTTTTTTGGGAAACTTGGTAGCAATTATATCAAATTCCTCTGGGCCTTGCTTTTATTCTTATTTCTACAAAGAAGACATCTTTTTAAATCTATGTCAGAGATTGCAGTACCTGAACGATACCGGGTATCCTTTAATTGCCTTAAGCGCGCAGAAATACCTGCTCGAACAATACCAAAGTGGTAGCGATGCCTTCGGAGAGGGAATTTCGGCGTTCCCATCTTTGCATGTTGCTATGGCTGCGCTCGTCGCGATCTTTCTCCTGGACATTAACCGCTTCATCGGCGCGATGGCCGTCGTATTTTGCGCAATCATATTTGTCAGTTCGATCATTTTAGGGTGGCATTATGCGATAGACGGCATTGCGTCGCTGTTCGCGGTTCCGGTTTTCTGGCGGTTGTCCAAGTGGATATGGGCCAAGTCACCGATGTCGTCTATCCAAATGCAGGGCGAGGCCTAGCTGAAAGCTGACGATCGCGCCGGTCTGGCGGCATTGATCGGCAGGGTCAGTCAGAATGCAAACGTCGCGCTACGGGTTGAGTGCGACTATCGCGGTCACCAAGGAGGTTGCCCTGATTGGCGCCAGAATACGAAGCACACAAGCTTGTTCGGCACCCGCAAAGATAGCTCGAACAGACTAACTGCGCGCATGGCCGTTAACTGTCTGGAAACCATTTCGTTGTGCCGGCGATAAGGAAATTTTAAGTTGCGGCCTTGGGGGTAGGTATGTTCACTGAGGATTTCTTTGGGCGAATGTCCGTCGCCGCTATTATAACGTTGTTGGTGACGTTTAGTGCAGTTCCCCTTGTCCTGTATTTCTGGAACGAATCCCATTCTATGACGCTGGCAGTCGCTGCCCAGCTGAGCTCAACCATATTTCTTTTGCTTCAACTCCTGATGACGGTTGCTCGGCTTCCAGCGCAAGGAACAGCAAAGGGGATAGAACCCAGGGTCACTGCTGTCGCCGGGACCTTCCTGATACTGGTGGCAATGATTCTGACTCCGCCAGTAAGGAGCTGGTCAGCGCAGCTATTTGCGCTTTGCGCCATTCTTGTCGGCACCTCCTGCTCAATTTTCTGTATCTGTTGGCTCGGCAGGTCCTTCTCACTCATGGCGACCGCGCGGCGCCTGGTAACTTCCGGCCCATATTCGGTCGTCCGGCACCCGCTTTACATATGCGAGGCTGTCTTCGTTTTGGGTATGATGATCTCGCATTTCTCAGCGCTGATGGTAGCGCTTGGCGCTCTTCAGTGTCTGTTGCAATATCGCCGCGCCAGGCATGAGGAAGCGATCCTTCGGCAGACCTTTCCCGAGTATGAGGAGTATGCCCGGCGGGTGCCGATGCTCATACCTCGGTTCTTTCCCGCGCCCCAGGCGGCCACTTCCCGGGATAGCTGAGGCCGCGGCGAAATCGTCGAGCCCAAACGCTCACATTTTCCTGGAACGGCGCCTCAAAACCCCGAGGTCGACTTCGCCACCAGCTTCAGCTTGCCCTTTTCCACCTTGAAGAAGGGCATCGACCTTTGGCTCGAGCCGTCGGCGCGGAAGCGGAACAGGCCGGTCGATCCGCGGAAGCCGGTCGCGTTCTCCAGCACCTGCTTGTTGAAGCCGTCGGGGCCGGCCGAGCTGGCGATGCCCGCGCTCAGCGCCACCATGTCGTAGGCATAGGCCACGTTGACGTCCGGCTGGTAGTTGTAGGTCGCCTTGAAGCGGTCGGCGATCGGCCCGGTCTCGCTCTCGTCGAGCGTCGCGATGTAGGCGCCCTCGTAGAGCGGATCGATGGGGCGCTCGAGCCAGCGGTCAGTGCCGATCAGCGTCACGGCCTTGCCGCCTTTCGCCTTGAGCGCGGCGAGCACGGCGGCCGGGCTGCCGTCGCCGCAGGCGACGACCACCGCGTCGGGCGCCTCGACCAGCGAGCCCATGTCGGACACCGCCTTCGCACCGTCGGCCACTGAATAGGGCAGCGTCACCGCGAGCGTGGCGCCGTAGATGCTGAGCGCGTTGGCAACCCGCGATTCGATGGTAGTGCTGTCGGCGCCAGCCGGCACCATCAGCACGAACTTCTTGGCGCCCTTGCTGGCGATGGCCGCGGCGCCGGCGGCGGCGCTGTCGGCCTCGCTGAGCCGCACGGAATAGACGCCGGAGCCGCCGGCGAAATTGTCGGCCAGCGCCAGCACCGGCGGCCGTTTCGAGCCGGAGAGCTTGGCAAGGTGCTGCGTGGCCGCAAGCTCGGACGGCCCGATGATGACCTTCGCCGTGCCCGACGTGATCGCCTTCACCGCGAGGTCCTTGGCGTAGCCGCTGTCGCCGCGCGTGTCCTGGATCGTCAGCGTCAGAAGCTTGTCGCCGAGATCGGCCATCGCGAGCCGCGCGCCGTCATACATCTTCCTGCCGTTCTCGCCTGTGCTTCCGGGGGCCGAAAGCGGCAGCAGCATAGCCACCTTGGTCGGGCCCGTGCCGAGCGTCAGGTTGGCCTTGGCGGCGGCGGCCGAGGTCGGGCCGCTTACGGTCGCGCTGCTCGCAGTCGGGCTGCCCGAGGCCGGGCTGGCCTGAGCCGGGCCATTTGCCTGTTGAGCAGGCGCAACCGCGCCGGCCGCCTGCCCGGCGGGCGGGGCGATTGCTGATGGATCGAGCACGTCCGACGCGCCGCTCTTCGACTGGCATCCGCACAACGTCACGACGAGCCCGAAAGCGATCGCCCAGACCCACGGATCGTGCCCCTCACGTTTCATGATGCTTCCACCCCATATGCTATCCGTCGAACAGTCGCGCCCTCAGCGCCCGTATCGTCCTTGCTTGCCCCGGGCTTCGATATTCGGCGCATCTCATGTATCTCGGTCCGGGCACGAAGAAGCGGCGTACGCAAACCCGTTGCCCCTGGCTGGAGGCGACCTCTTCCGCCGAACCATCCGAAAAGCCGATGGTAGCCACCGGCAATGGCGCGGTCACGTCGAGGCCTTCCCTGACCAGGATCGCGCCTGCGCGCCGACAGTAATTGACGGAGCGGACCGAGAGGCGGGTCTCCCCGTGCCCGGCGCGGTACTTCATCACGGTGGTGCAAAGATCGCCCGCCGCCAGTCTGTTTGCCTGGGCAAGGTATTTGACGCCCAGCGCGATATTGGTTGCTGGCTCGCCAAGCTCGTCGCGCGAACCGTGAAAGCCGAGCATCCGCGCCGTTGCCGGCACGACCTGCATCAGGCCGACTTCGCCATCGGCGCCGGGATCGAACCCGCTTTCGATCTCGATGACCGCATGCGCCAGCACCGGCTCGAGGCCGTGGAGCGACGCCTGGCAGGTTGCGAATGCCTTGAATGTCTCGCGGTTCCGGTCCGGCGCCAGGTTACAGTAGGCAGGCCGTTCCAACTGCGGTTGCGGCCGTTCCAGCCGGGTGGCGTGCACAGGCGTCTCGCCCGCGCCGAGCAAGGCGATCGTCAACGCGATCGCCTTCGGCAGCTTTCCGTCGGCCACCATCGCAGCCAGCCGGCGCCGGCTTGCCCGTCAGCTCAGTGCATGTACTCGACCATGCGGTCGTGGAAGCACTCGCATTTGTTGAGCGTGTCTTCGTCCTTGTAGTTCGTCTTGAGATAGCCATAGGCCATGCCGCAGGCGACCTTGGCTTCCGAAGCCCAGACGAAGGCGGGACGGGAGGAGTTGATCCATTCCGGGCTGTTGGCGACGGCGACGGATTCGTCCATCAGCTTCACCACATGGTCCTTGAGCTTGACCATGTTGTCGGTCAGCACCAGATCCGAGGTGCCGACGGTGCGGCAATAATTCACCGCCGGTTCGCCGATTATGTCGGCCGCGAAGCCCGTCGATCCTGCCAAGAGCAGCGCCGTGGCCGAAGCCAGCAATCTTGCACAACGCTTCATGTAAGTCCCTCTCCAAACTACAAATTCACGGTTCGCTAATGCATAGCATGGAAGCATGGTTGCGCGCTACGATAACTCGCAACCAAGTTTGCTTCACCGCTGCGCTGATCACACGTCAAGTCACCGTCGTCGTGTGGGTGTGGGTATGGTCATAAAGAATGGTAATCGCAGATCCGACACCAACGCCCGACAGCGTTGCCACTTCGACCATGCTGCCGCCGGCGGCGGTACCGTTGTTGTCTACCATGACGTGAGCCGAGCCGTTTGAGAAGGTCACGCTGACGGCATCTCCTGTCTGCTGATCCGTAGTCGGCGCATTGGCTCCAAGGGATTTGAGCAGATCGGAGAGGTCAATAACGTCCTGGCCCTGCGTATAGTCCGTGATGACGTCGGCTACATGGACAGTAAGCTTGGACGGATCGATCACGAACGTGTCGTTACCTGTTCCGCCAGTCATGGTGTTGAGTCCCGAACCGCCAACCAGGATGTCGTTTCCGGCGCCGCCGATCAGCGTGTTGTTGCCCGGGCCACCCGCTAGGTAGTTGTCTCCAGAGTTGCCGACCAGATAGTCGTCGCCCAAGCCGCCGATCAGGCCCGAGATTCCGGTAAGCGTATCGCCGGTGGCATCGCCGCCGCCAATCGTGCCGGCAGCAGGATTATTGAACTGCGCAGGTGCACCCGATGCATGTCCATCGTCAGCAAGATGGATCGAGATGGCTCCGAGGCTGCCGCTATAGTCGACGATGTCTTTTCCGCCGCCGCCGGAGATCGTGTCGGCATGCGAGCTTCCGGCGATTACGTCGTTGCCCGCCGTTCCCGTGAGCGTGAAGTGACCCGAGCCGTCTCCTGCGACCACATGGATGTTGACTGACTGTGCGACCGTGGTGTCGCCGTCCTTGTCGGTCGCCGAAACCTGGAACTGCAGGTACTGGTCAGATGGCAGCACTGTCTGCGTGATGCTGGCTGACGTCAGTCGGAAGGATTCACCGGCGGTAATGCCGGTTATGACGAGCTGATTAAACGAAATCGTCGGGTCGATCACCAGATGTCCGGTGGCGTCGACAGCGGCCGTTCCCGATTGTGTGATGTTGTGCACCGTGTCATTGGCTGTCCATGAGACCGCGTCGCCGGTATTGGCCTTATTGGTCGTAAAATCGACCTTATCGACGAAATTCGGATTCGACGAAGCCGGGTCGTCGACCCCGATGCCCGTTCCAGCCTTGTGGAACTCCATCGTGAAGGTGTCACCCTTGTCCAGGAAGTTGTTTCCGACGCCGAACCCTTGCGTCGAAGAATTCACGCTGCTCGGCGAAGAGAACTCAACGCTGCCGTCGGCCAGTTCCGCCCAGTTGCTGCTGCCTGAAGCCAGATTGGCGAGACTAGACGTCACCGAGGTCGAAGCTTGTGGTGTGATGAGGTCGAATTCGTATGTTCCATCCGGCCTAACGGTGAGGTTGAACACTTCGGTCGCACCCGCCATGCCATGCAGAACGGTCGTCCCGTCCGCAGCGGTAGTGGTATTGTAACTGATGCCCGCGATTGTGGGGCCTGTGATGTTGAAGTGGCCGATACCGTCGGCGCCGGGCACCAGCGAGAACAAGCCGTTGACGGATCCGATCTCGTTCGGGATGGTCGCCGACATGAAGGAGCCCAGCGTCGGCACGTCATCCTTGACGTCGACATAAATCGTGCCCGTCACCGTGTTGCCGTTGGCATCGGTCACCGTGTAGCCGAAGCTGTCGGCATGGTTGACCGTGTCGGTGCCGTTGTTGGCCGCGGGGGACTCGGTCACCGGCGAGGTCAGCATGTAAGTATAGCTGCCGTCCGGGTTCAGCGTCAGCGTGCCGTGGCTGCCGGTCGCCGAGGTGGTTAGCGCATAGGTCAGGCCGCCTGCGGCGCTCGAAGCGGTGATCTGGCCGGTGGTGAAAATATTGCTGCCGTCTCCGGCATGGCTGCCGGTTGGCAGGCCTGCTTCGTTCACCTGCGCCTCGTTGGCGCTGGCCGTGATCCCCGAGTCCGTCAGGTTGATCTTCAGCGTCGTCGTCGACAGGTCGCCGTCGCCGTCCTTGATCGTGTAGACGAACGTATCGGTCGCGCCGGCGGGGGGCACTACATTGGGTGTGCCGACATATTTGTAGGACCCGTCCGCATAGAGCGTCAGCGTGCCGTAAGCGCCCACAATGTTCGTACTAACGCCAGTCGTCACCGGTGTCGTAGTGTCGTTGCCCGCCCCAGCTGTACGAACTCCGACCACGCCGCCGCCGGCCGCGTAGCCGTCCGCGCCGGAAATGTCGTTGTGCAGCACGCCATTGGCCGCGCTGACGTTAAGCGTCGCACCTTCGATTCCCGTGTTGGTGTCGGCGACCGCGTGCGGGACGTCGTCCTTGATGTCGATGTTGAGGGAGGCCGTACCGGTGGTGTTGCTGGCGTCGGTCACCGTCAGGGTGAATGTGTCGCCGGGGCTGACGGTGTCGGTGCCGTTGTTGGCGGGAGCCTCGGTCACCGGCTTGGTCAGCGTGTAGGTGTAGGTGGCATTGCCCGTCGCCGCATCGTAGCCGGAGATGGTCAGCGTGCCGTGCGCGCTGCCGCTGGTGAAGTTGAACGTCTGGCTGCTCCCGCCGGTGATGGCGGAGATGTTGACGGTCTGCGTCGAGCCGCCGAGGCTCACCGTCAGCGTCTGAAGGTCGCCCGCGCCGTCCGTGTCGGCCAGGTGGATCGTGCCGGTGGCCTGCGTTGCCGGAACCGACGGGCTGGAGCCGTTCGAGAGACCGGCCTCGTTGACGATGTTGTAGCCGTCACCCGGGTTTGGATTCGTCGGCGTCACGTCGATCGTCGGGGTGTGGTTGGTGCCGGTGATCGTCACCGTCAGCGTCGTGTGCGACAGGTCGCCGTCGCCGTCCTTGATGGTGTAGGTGAAGGTGTCGGTCAGGGTGCTGCCCTTCGGCAGGTTCTTCACCGCCGCGTCATTGGGATCGAGCGTGTAGGTGTAGCCGCCGTTCGCGCCCAGGATCAGCGTGCCGTGATCGCCGGTCACGCTGGCGCCGACGCCTGCGTTGGCGCCACCGGCCGTCGTGCCCTTCTCGACGCCGACCACGCCGCCGCCGGCCGCATAGCCGTCGGCGCCGGGGGTGTCGTTGCTCTCGACATTGCCCGTGGCCTGCGGTCCCCCAACCGCAATGGCGCCGTCGTCGGCGACCGCGTGCGGGACGTCGTCCTTGATGTCGATGTTGAGGGAGGCCGTACCGGTGGTGTTGCTGGCGTCGGTCACCGTCAGGGTGAATGTGTCGCCGGGGCTGACGGTGTCGGTGCCGTTGTTGGCGGGAGCCTCGGTCACCGGCTTGGTCAGCGTGTAGGTGTAGGTGGCATTGCCCGTCGCCGCATCGTAGCCGGAGATGGTCAGCGTGCCGTGCGCGCTGCCGCTGGTGAAGTTGAACGTCTGGCTGCTCCCGCCGGTGATGGCGGAGATGTTGACGGTCTGCGTCGAGCCGCCGAGGCTCACCGTCAGCGTCTGAAGGTCGCCCGCGCCGTCCGTGTCGGCCAGGTGGATCGTGCCGGTGGCCTGCGTTGCCGGAACCGACGGGCTGGAGCCGTTCGAGAGACCGGCCTCATCCACGATGTTGAAGCCGTCCGCCGGGTTTGGACTCGTCGGCGTCACGTCGATCTCAGGCGTATGGTTGCTGCCGGTGATCGTCACCGTCAGCGTCGTGTGCGACAGGTCGCCGTCGCCATCCGCGATCGTGTAGGTGAAGGTGTCGGTCAGCGTCTGCCCCTTCGGCAGGTTGTTCACCGCCGCGTCATTGGGATTGAGTGTGTAGGTGTAGTGACCGTCCGCCCCCAGGATCAGCGTGCCGTGATCGCCGGCCACCCCGGTGCCGCCCAGCGTGCCGGCATTGTTGAGGTCCAGGCCGGTGTTGCCCGCGGCCACACCGACAACCCCGCCACCGGACGCAGCTCCGTCGGCGCCGAATGTATCTTGGTGGTCACCCGAGCCGTCCGTGACCAGCACATTGCCTGACGCCGAGGCGGCCCCGGCCGCGATGCCGCTGGTGTCGGCGACCGCATGAGGCACGTCGTCCTTGATGTCGATGACGAGGTTGGCGGTGCCCGTGGCGCCGCTGCCGTCCGTCACCGTCAGGTTGAACGTGTCGCCTGGGCTGACGGTGTCGGCGCCGTTGTTCGGCGTCGCGTCGTGTACCGGGTTGGTCAGCGTGTAGGTGTAGGTGGCATTGCCCGTCGCCGCATTGTAGCCGGTGATGGTCAGCGTGCCGTGTGCGCCGCCGCTGGTGAAGTTGAACGTCTGGCTGTTCGCGCCGGTGATGTCGGAGATGTTCACCGTCTGCGTCGAGCCGCCGAGGCCCACCGTCAGCGTCTTGAGGTCGCCCGCGCCGTCTGGATCCGTCATGTGGATCGTGCCGGTGGCGTGGATTGCCGCGTCCGACGGGTTGGAGCCGGTCGGTAGACCGGACTCATCCACGATGTTGAAGCCGTCCGACGGGTTTGGACTCGTCGGCGTCACGTCGATCTCAGGCGCGCGGTTGGGCTGAGCCAATCCCGGGAACAGGTCGCGATGCTCCGGCTGGCCGAACGCCAGGTCCGTCGGCGGCAGAAGCGGGCTGAGGCCGAAGCCGTTGCCGATGCCGCCGGCAGGCTGATCGAAATTGCCGCCTGCGCTGCTCGTCGAGCCATTGCCCGATGCCGAGATCGAGCCGTCGGCGCCGAAGGCGACATCGACATGGCTTGCCTCGAGCGCGGCGATGAGCGCCACGCGCGGCACCTCGACGTCGCCGAGGATGAAGGTCGGCACGTTCAGCGCGCCGTCCTTGATGATGATCTCGGATCCGTCGGGCTGCACCAGAACGAGGTTGTGCCCGTCGACCTTGATGTCGTCGATCGAGACATTGGCCGGGAGCTTCACGACATTGCCGGCTTGCACGACATATTCGTGCGGAACGTTCGAAGCCGCCGCATTCGTCGCCGGTGCATTTCCAGTCGGGGCGTTTGCGTTGGAAGCCGGAGCATTGGAGGCGGGGGCTTTGGCGTCGGCCGCCGGCTGGTTCGTCGCCGGCGCACCGCTGCCGGCATCGACCGGCACCGGCTCACTCGCCGCCTTGCCGTTGGCGGCCTGGGCGACCTGGACACCGGTCGAGATGTGATTTTCCCCAGCGTTCGTGTGCTCGTCCCAGGAATTTGAAACGGCGTCGAATTCGATATTGGTCGTCATAGCTCAAGCCCCTCCGGCGTTTCCCGGAAAAAGACATGTCGGGCTCACACTTTGCAACAGACCTTCAATCTATTTCATATAGTCGAATATGTAGAGAATTGCATTTTTTACACTTGGTAAATCGCCATGATATATGGAGGTATGCATTCTCTGAGCGAGCGCCGAATTGGCTGCGCCAGGCATTTGCGGGTTGGTAAATGAAAGTATAAATTTGAATAAAATTTGACTGAAAACAGAATAGAGTGATTCGCGGAAACTTATCCACCTTCCTTTCCGATAATTTGAGACAAGATTGGTAGCGTCCACAGTCAAAGGTGGGCGTCATGAAAATACAAAAAGCAGCCCCGGGGATGACGGGGGTCAAGGTTCTCTTGCTGGCGATCGGCCTTGCCGTTCCGGCAAATCCATCATCCGCCAGCGTGAATTCGGGCTTGGATCCGGTCCCGCAGAAGGCGCTGGCGCCGGCCAGCCTGGGCGGCGTTTCCCTGAGCCGTCCGCAGCCCTGGCAGCCGGCAGGCGCATATCGGATCGGCGCTGTCGCGTCGGCCTACAGCCCGATCGAGGCAGCGGGGGCCGCTTCGATCGCTCCGGCGGGGATCGATCCGATCCAGACTGCGGCAATCGTCCCGGGCGTGTTCGGTTCGGTTGCCTTGTCGATGCACAATTTCCCGGTCTCGGCGCACTGGGCTCCGGTCTACAAGGCGATCGTCGATTGCACGGCCGGCAGCGCTTGCGATCGCAAGAACGCGGCTTTCGGAGAGATCGTCGACATCGCGAGCAAGAAAGGCTTCCGCGAGAAGCTTTCTTTCATCAACAGCAGCATCAATCGCCTCATCACCTACAAGTCGGACATGGCCGTCTATGGCGAGCTGGACCATTGGGCCACGCCTTCGGAAGTCCTCGAACATCGCGCCGGCGATTGCGAGGACTACGCCATACTGAAGATGGCGGCGCTGCTGCGCGCCGGGATTCCCGCGCAAAGCATGTCGCTCGTGGTGCTCCAGGATCGCCGCCGCAAGTTCTTCCACGCCGTCGTGTCGGTGAGCACGGGAAGCGGCAACTTCATCCTCGACAGCCTCAGCAACCTCGTCCTGGTTGATACCCAGCTGCCCGACTATGTTCCGCTTTACTCCTTCAGCACGGATCGCGCCTGGATACACGGGTCGAAGTCCGGCTCGCAGGTCGCCGATATCGCCGGCGGCCTTGCCACGGTGGCACCCGGCGAAGGGGTGCCGGAAACCTCCGTCGCTTCAAGTCTGAGGCAGTAAGCGGTTTACCGTTTCACGGGAACGCGGAACCGCTCCGTCTTTTTGCTCCAGCCGCCTTTGTGCGACGCCAGGCGATTCCGTTTGGCTGCAAGATGATCTAGCCGTTGAAGACGAAGGCCATCAGGAGTTCCGGCTCGGTGACGGGCGCGCGCACGGCGCTGAGCTGGCCGCGATAGCGGCGCTCGCCCGCGCCGATGACGAAGCCGCTGGTGACCGGTGTCTCGCCATTGGCGTCGAGCCTGGCGAAGATGTCGGTGACATTGAGGTCGAGCGCCAGCTTGAGGTCCTGCCGGCCCTCGTCACCGGGTACGTTCGGCAGCTGGCGCCGGACCAGTTGCTGGAACGGCGCGTTGAACGTCAGGATTTTCTTCGACGAAGACAGCGCGAAGGCAGGCGAGGGGCAGGCGACCAGGATCGCGTTGATCGTACGGATCGACGCCAGCTTGCGCAGTTCCATGCTTTCCTCGGCCAGGCCGCGCATGCAGGCGACCCGGATCGCCGAGGTGAGGTTGCCCTGGTCGGGATGATGTTCGGCGATCTCCTCGACCAGCATGCCGATCGTGCACTTGCGGCTTTCCGCCATCTGCTTCAGCGACGCCCAGAAGGCGCGCTCCAGCCGGATGCCACGACGCACGCCGCCCCGCGCCACGACGCGGAACTCAGGGCCGAAATCCTCGGCCGCGAGCGTCGGCAGCAGCCGTTCGCGCGGAGCGTCTGGGCGGACGGAACTATCGCTCACTCATCGCCTCCTGACGCGCCTTGTTGATCGGCTTCAAAAGGTAGTTGAGGATGGTCTTGCGGCCGGTCTTGATGTCGACCGAGCAGATCATGCCGGGGATGATCGAATAGGTCTTGCCGTTCCTCGTCAGCGTCGACTTCTCGGTGGCGACCCGCACCTGGTAGTAAGGTTCGCCGGTCTTCTGGTCGACGAGACTGTCGGCGGTGATGTTGGAGACCTTGCCCTCGATGCCGCCGAAGATTGAGAAATCATAGGCCGTGACCTTGATCAGCGCCTCCTGGCCGGGCTGGATGAAGGCGACGTCGCGCGGCGAAACCCGTGCCTCGACCAGCAGCGTTTCGGAGGTCGGCACGATGCCGGCCACGACCGCGCCTGGCTGCACGAAGGCGCCGAGCGTGTTGACGTCGAGCGTGTTGACGATGCCGTCGACCGGCGAGCGTATATCGGTGCGCGCCACCTTGTCGGTGGCGCCGCGGATGGTTTCGTCGACCACGGAAAGATCGGCGAGTGCTTGGGTGAGGTCGCTCAACGCCTCCTGCTGCAATTGCAGGCCGAGCTCGTTCACCTGAAGCTGCGCCTCGGTGATCGCCGCCTGGCCCTTCTTGATGGTCTCGCCGGCGAGGTTGAGCTGGCCGTGCAGGTCGGTCTGCTCACGCTCGACGCGGATCTGCTCGGTCCTGGCCATCAGGCCCTTCTTGACCATGGGTTCGACCAGCGCCGCTTCCTGGTCGGTAACGGCCAGGCTCTTGGAGAGGCGATCCGAATTGGCGTTGGCCTCGTCCAGCTCCTTTTCGCGCTGATCGAGGCGCGATTTGAGGACCGAAAGCTTCACCTCGAAATTGTCGCGACGCGCGACGAGCAGCTTTTGCTCGTTGTCGCAGATTTCCGGCGCCGCCTTCTGGATATCCGCGGGGCAGGGGAACGACCCTTCGACATTGCCGCTCTGCTCGAACTGCAGTCGCGCGATGCGCGCCTGCAGCGCGCGCGCCTTGGCCTTCTCCTCGCCAAGGCTCGATGTGTTGCCCGAGTTGTCGAGACGGATGATGAGGTCGTTCTTCTTGACGGTCTGGCCGATCTGGACGGCGATCTCCTGCACCACGCCGGGCTCGCTGGCCTGAATGACCTGCGTCTTGGAAGCGGGTATCACTTTGCCGTCGCCGCGCGCGATCTCATCCACCTCGGCAAAGGATGCCCAGCCGGTGAAGCACACGAACAGCGCCCCGATGATGTAGACGGACACCGAGGCGAAAAGAGGTGGCCGATCTTCCCTTGCAAGCATGTCTACTTTCCGATCAGGCACTGCCCTTCTGCAGTGCCTGGATGACTTGTTCTTTTGGCCCGTCGGCGACAACGCGGCCTTGCTCGATGACGATGAGGCGGTCGGCAAGCTCCAGCATGCTGTAGCGGTGGGTCGACACGATCAGGGTCGTGTTGCGGTCGAACGCCACCTTGAGCTGCTTGATCAACTGCCGTTCCGAGGCGAGATCCATCGAACCCGATGGCTCGTCGAGGAAGACGACCTTCGGTTTGGTCAAAAGCAGCCGCGCGATCGCCACCGACTGCCTTTGCCCGCCCGAGAGATTGGTGCCCCGCTCGCCGACATTCATGTCGTAGCCGCGGGGGTGACGCGAGACGAAGTCGTCGACGCCGGCGGCTTTCGCCGCGTCGATGATCTCCTCGTCGGTCGCTTCCGGCGCCGCCATCAACAGGTTTTCCTTGATGGTTCCCGAAAACAGGTCGCCGGCCTGCGCGACAATGCCGACGGCGGCGCGAACCTCCGACGGGTGGTATTGGCGGATGTCGATGCCGTCGAGCAGCAGTTCGCCCGAAGTCGGCAGGAAAAGCCGGCCGATCAGGCGGCCCATCGTGGTCTTGCCGGAACCGATGCGGCCGATGATGCCGACCCGTTCGCCGGGCCTGACCGCGATGTTGAGCCCGCTCAGAACCTCGTTCTCCGTGCCCGGATAGGCGAAGCCGACATTCCTGAACACCAGCGCGCCGCTGCGGATCGGCCGGTTGACGAAACCGACCGTATCGGGGCGGTCCTCCGGCTGCGACATGATCGTGTTGATGATTCGGAGCGACAGCATGGCCTGCCGAAAGCGGGCAAGCGTGATGGCGATCTGGCCAAGCGGCGCCACGGCGCGGCCGGCGAGCATCACGGTGCCGATGATGGCGCCGGTCGAGACCTGGCCTTCCGAGAAGGCATAAGCGCCGGCCACCACCAGGGCGACCGTCACGAGTTGCTGGATAGCACCGGTGATGTTGCCTGCCGCCGCCGACAGTTCCTTGATCTTTTCCGACGTGTTGGCCGCGTTCTTGGAGTGCTCGCCCCACTTGCGCAGCAGGTAGGCTTCGGCACGCAGCGACTTGATCGTCTCCAGCGTGGAAATGGATTCGACCAGCAGGGCCTGGCGTTGCGAGGCCTCGTTCATCGAGGCGGCGACCCTCTTGCCGATCCGCCGCTGCGTTATCAAGCCGACGATGACGGAGATGACGAAGGCCAGTGCCGGTATGATCACGAGCCAGCCGCCGATGGCATAGATCACGGCCAGGAAGACGAAGACGAAGATCGTATCGATGAAGACGCTGATGGTGTTCGATGTGAAGAACTCTCGCACGAACTCGTACTGCGTGACACGGTTCGCGTATTCGCCCGTTGACCCGGGCCGGGCCGAAAGCGAGGAATTCAGCACTTTCTCGAACAGCAGATAGGAAATCCGCAGATCCGCCTTGCGGCCGGCATAGTCGATGAGAGAGGCGCGGGCCGTCTTCAGCAGGAGATCGAACAGGATGGCCGCGCCGATGCCGAGCGCAAGCACCCAAAGCGTGGAGATCGCCTTGTTGGGCAGGATGCGGTCGTAGACATTCATGGTGAAGATCGGCGAGGCGATCGCGAGCAGATTGATGAAGACCGCCGACAGCACCACCTTGGAGTAGGTGCGCCAGAACGCCCCCATGGTGCCGGTCAGCCAGTGGCGCCGTTCGATCCGCGCGGCGGTGCCGACTGTCATCTCCTCGGTCGTGTTGGCATAGGTGATCGAGAAGGACGTGCCGCCGCTGATATAGGTTTCGGCAAGTTCCGCCCTGCCGATCGTGGTGCGGCCGTTTTCCTGGGGCGCCGTCAGATATTGTCCGCCCTCGATTTCCGCCAGCAGAGCGATCGGCAACTGGCTGACACGGAAGACGATCGCCGGAAGGTCGAAGCGGCCGCGCAGGAAATCGCGATGGCTGAAATCCTGCGCCTCCAGGCCGATGCGCTCGGCCAGGTGGCGGATTTCGTCCGGCTCGATGCGAGTCTCCGAAAGCGGCACGCCGGCAAACAGCACTGTTTCCGCGCTCGGCCTGCCGAGGTAGGCCGCAACGGCGCAGAAGCAGGCTTTGAAAGCCTCCTTGGGCGACAGGATATTAGGTTGCTGGTTCACGATCCGGCCCGAAGGACTTAAGATCGATGCTTACATCGGCTACTTTTTCCTGACCGGAGCAAGGATGTCGAACGGCAGATCGTTCTTCTGTTCCGACGGCGTGCGCGCATAGGTCTCGGTATCGGCCGTCTTGGGCGACCCGAACTCCGTCTGCGCATACGCCGTGGCCTGCTTCGGCGGCTGGATGTTGAGCGTCTTCAGCAATTCCCCGGTTGCGGCCAGCAGCCGGTATTCTGCAAACAGCGACGCGTAAGATGATGTGTCGGCCAGTGTCGCGGTGTTGAAGCGCGTGTTCTGGGCGTCGAGCACATCGAGCAGCGAGCGCTGCCCGACCTTGAACTGCTCGCGGTAGGAGGCGACGAGCTTTTCATTGGTGGCTGCCTGCTGCCGCAGCGTCTTTGCGAGATCTGCCTGACGGAAGCGGCGGTCCCATGAAGTACGGACGGCTTCCTCGATCTCGCGCAGCACCTGGTGCAGCGCAAGACGCTGCTCGCTGGTGCGGCGAATCTGTTCCTGCTCGTTGGCCTTGTCGATGCCGCCGCGATAGAGGTTCCAGCGCAGCACCACCCGCGCCTGCAGGTCGCTCGCATCACCATTGTCGCCGTCGATGTCATAGCCGCCCCGGGCAACGCCTTCGGCGGTGATCGTCGGGCCGTATTTCGCCCGCGCCGCATCGACGAGCGAAGCGGCGGCGTCGATATCGCTGTTGGCCATATGGACGCGCGGATTGTTCTGCCTGGCGAGCCCGATCGCATCGTCCAGCGACCGCGGCAGGGCGGCCGAGACATCGGCCGGGCGCGACGCGTTGGTCAGCGGCTTGCCGACATTCTTGAAGAAACGGATTTTGGCCGCCTCGAGTTCTTCGGTCGCCTCCTGCATCCGAGCCTTGGCGGCGAAAAGGCGTTCCTCGGCCTGCTGCCGATCGGCGTCGTTGAGCGCGCCGCCCGCGATGCCTTGCTTGATGTCGCCGAGAATGGACTGATGGAAGCCAAGGTTCTTCTTGGCCTCGTTCACGATCGAAGCCTGCAGCATGTATTCCAGATAATCCTGGACGACAGCGAGCCCGATGAACTCGGACCGTTCGAGAACCCGGAAGGAAGCACCATCGACCCGCGAGGCCTGACGGTTCAATTCGGCCCGCCTTGCACCGTTGTCATAGAGTGTCTGCGAGACCGTGAGGTCGGCCTCGTTCGGGTAGAGAGCGCTGTGAGCTTCGTCGAGCGCGCGCCGGGTGTCGTTGTCCAGGCGGCGAATGCCCGTCGACGCTTCCAGATCGACACTGGGAAGATAAAGGCCTTTTGCCTGACGCAACTCGAATTCGGTCGCTTCGCGGTTTTCGATCGCCTGTCCAATCTCCGGATTGGATTCAACGGCAACGGCGACAGCCTCTTTGAGTGTGAGTGCGCTGGCGCTTCCACAAGCCAGCATCGACACCGTGACGGCGAGCGCAAAGCTCCAGCCGACGGTTACTTTACCCGTCCTGGTCATTTCTACCCCGTGACTATCCCCGCGCCATCTATTTTTTTATTGGCGCTATTGCCCAAGCCTGCCACCAGAGCTTGTGGCAGTATCTATCAGATTTTTTGGCGATGTGAGTGTCTAATAGATTAGGCGCCTCTTAAAAGGTCGATTCCGGCCATTAGTGCGAGACCCTGTAGCAAAAATGGCACAGAACCCGGCGCGACAGACAGTGTTTTTCGGTCCAAACGATGCCGTAGCGGTTGATTGTCTGAGGCAAGCCGCAAGTTGCAGCGAGGAATCGCCGATCGTCACGCGGGAGGCTGAACGAACCATTTCAGCGGCGCGGATATTTTTAGTCAACGCGCGGGGGATTGCGCCAAAGCAGGCGAGGAGTGCCTGGCACCAATGTCGATCGGGGCAAATACGGTAACGCCGCGACCGGCTCGGCGGCCCAACGACAGATCTGCTGCAGTTTTGCAAAACATGCGCAAGAAATAGCCATGCCTGTCTGGTTTGGTTGGCAAACCAAGATCGTTCCCTGTATTGCGAGCCAGAGTCAAAAGCCATGGATATTGCTTGCATGACCAATGTTGCCCCGACTGGGCTCGCCCGCGACCTTGCTCGACGCGCCGCCGAGGGCAGGCCGGTGCGCATCGGTGTCATCGGCTCCGGCGAGATGGGGACCGATCTGGTGACGCAGGGCATGTTGATGCCGGGCATTTCGATCGCTGCCATTTCCACCCGGCGCCCACACACCGCCCGCGAGGCGATCCGCATCGCCTATGGCGATGAGGCGATGGCGGTAGAGGCCGAAACCGCTTCCAGGCTCACCCAGGCGATCGAAGGCGGCAGGATCGCCATCACCTCGAATGAGATGTTGGTCACCAATCCGCTGATCGATGTCGTCATCGACGCCACGGGCAAACCGGGTGTCGCCGCCGACTTCGACCTGATGGCGATGGAGCATGGCAAGCATCTGGTGATGATGAATGTCGAGGCAGACGTAACCATCGGCTGCTACCTGAAACAGCAGGCCGACCGGCTCGGTGTCGTCTACTCGGTCGGCGCGGGCGACGAGCCGTCAAGCTGCATGGAATTGATCGAATTCGCCTCGGCGCTTGGGTTGACCATCGTTTCAGCCGGCAAGGGCAAGAACAATCCGCTCAACCACGACGCCGTTCCGGACGACTACCGGGAAGAGGCGGCCCGCCGCAACATGAATCCGCGCATGCTGGTCGAGTTCGTCGATGGCTCGAAAACCATGGTCGAGATGTGCGCCATCGCCAACGCCACCGGGCTGGTGCCGGATGTCCCCGGCATGCACGGCCCCAAGGCCGATCGGGATCAACTGGCCAAGGTGCTGATCCCGAAAGAGGGTGGTGGCCTCCTGTCGAGGAAGGGAGTGGTCGACTACACGATCGGCAAAGGCGTGGCGCCTGGCGTCTTCGTCATTGTCGAGGCGATGCATCCACGCGTCGTCGAGCGCATGGACGATCTGCACGTCGGCAAGGGTCCGTATTATGGCTTGTTCCGGCCGTATCACCTGACCTCGCTGGAAGTGCCACTGACGGCCGCCCGCATCATGCTCCACGGCAAACCCGACATGGTGCCTTTGCCGAGGCCGGTGGCGGAAGTCTGCGCGGTCGCCAAGCGCGACCTCGCCGCTGGCGAGACTTTCGACGCCATCGGCGAGACCTGCTACCGCTCGTGGACCATGACCGTCGCTGACGCCCGCGCCAGCCGCGCCCTACCGGTCGGACTGCTCGAAGGCGGCAAGGTGCTGAAGCCGGTCAGGAAGGGCGAGCTTCTTACCACCGACAACGCGATTGCGGATCAATCGACCAGACTGTACGCCCTGCGCCGGCTGCAGGACGAGATGCTTCACGGAACCGGGATCATGTCGCCGGCTTGAGCTGGCCCACCCGGATTGCGTTTACTTGCGCAGTTCCGCCTCGATCTCGTCCAGCACCTTGTCCTTGCCGATGCCGGTCAGGAAGGCGAGCCCCTTGATCACCGGCTTGGTCACGGATGCCGAGATCGGTGTCGTGGCGACGATGAAGTCGACGCTGTCGGCCAACCCCGGCACTTCGGTGGCCTTGGCCTGCTGCGCATGAAAGCTAAGGCCGCGTTTCTTCATCGCCTCGGTAACCGCGGCATTGACCGCGGTCGAGGTCGCGACGCCGGTGCCGCAGGCGAAAAGAATGGTTTTCTGTCTGGACATATTCGTTCCTTTGTCAGCCGAGAATGGCGCGGACTTCGTCGAAGGTCCTGGCCGTCCTCAAGCCATCCAGCGCCGCCGGATTCTGGATGGTGGCCATGACGGTCTGCAGCGTGTCAATCTGCTTGTCCTTGTCATTGATGGCAAGCAGGAAGACCAAGCCGACAGGCAGCTTCTCGTCGGGATCTTCCATATTGGCGAAGGTGACGGGCCGCTTGAGCGTACCCATCGCGACACCAGGTTTCAGCACGTGCTCCGGATCGGTATGCGGCACCGCGACATTGTCGGCGCGTTCCAGCGGCAGGCCTGTCGGGATCGCCATCTCGCGCCGCACGACGGCGTCGGCGTAGCTGCTCCTGACGTAGCCCAGCGCCTCCAGCCTGGCGGCCAGGATGCGGATGATCTCCTCATTCGTCGAGGCGTCGGAACCGAGGACGACTGCCTCGGGGTCGAGAAGTTGGATCAAGCCATTCGGCAAGGGTTGCTCCATCGATACGGGCCGTGCGCCCCGCTGTATCGGGCTTCGGGGCGCACGGTCATTTCAGATCAGGCTTGAGCCGTTCACGCGGTGCCTTCGGCCGCTTCGTCCTCGGCGCCCGCGGCTCGTTCCCAACCGAGCGGGTTGCGGCGGTAGAAGAGGAACAGCGCCGCGATGACCACCGCGATAACGACGATGCCGATCACGCCGAGCCCCTGGATCGCTTCGATGATCACGTAGGGGACCCAGAGGAAGCCGTCGACCACGGAGGTGATCTGCAGCGCATCCGCAGGCAGCTTGAAGCCCGAGGCGACGGCGGCGCTGGTGAACAGCGGCGCCAGCGCATTGGCGACGTAGAAGCCGACGGCAAGCGTCACCGTGCCGATGACCACCATGCGGAAGACATTGCCCCGCACCAGCGGCGCGGTCATCGCGACGATGAAGGGGATGACGGCAAGGTCGGCGAACAGGATGACGCGGTTGCCGGGCAGGATGATCGACAGGATGATCGCGATCGGCACCAGGATCAGCGACGACGAGATCGCCGCCGGGTGGCCGATCAGAATGGCCGAATCGAGCCCGACCAGCAGCTCGCGGTCGCCGGTGCGCTTGCGCACGAACTCCTGCGCGGCGTCCGAAACCGGAAGCAGGCCTTCCATGAGGATCTTCACCATGCGCGGCAGAAGCAGCATCACCGCCGCCAGCGTCATGCCGGTACCGAGCACCTTGGCAAGCACCGTGCCGAGATCGCCGGCGTTGTAGAAAGCGATAAGTCCGAGCACCAGGCCGATGATCAGCCCCAGTATCACCGGCTCGCCGAACACGCCGAAGCGGCGCTCGATGGTCTCGGTGCTGATGTTGATGCGGTTGATCCCGGGGATGCGGTCCATGATCCAGTTGAGGACGATGGCGATCGGCAGAATCTGAGCCGAGGCGAGGTGCGGCACGGAAATGCCTGGCACGCCGTAGAACTGCTGCACCGCGCGCGCCGACCAGTCGGCAAAGAGCAGCGCGAGTGCCGCGACGAGCGCCGCGATGATGATGCCATAAGCCAGATTGTTGGTGGCGGCGACGACCAGCGAGCCGACGAAGGCGAAATGCCAGAAATTCCACACGTCGACATTGAGCGTGCGGGTCATGCGGGTCAGCAAAAGCGCGATGTTGACCAGGATACCGACCGGGATGACCCAGAGGCCGACCGACGATCCGAAGGCGATCGCGGCGGCGGACGGCCAGCCGACATCGATGATGTCGCGGTGGATGCCGGTGTTGGTGACGATCGCCTTCGCCACGTCACCGATCGAGGTGAACATCAGGCCGAGGACGAGATTGATGCCGATGAAGGCGACGCCGATCGTGATGGCGGCGCGGAATGCCTTGCTGACCTTGGCTCCCAAGACCACGGCGATGATGAAAATGACGATCGGCAACAAGACTGTCGCGCCGAGCGTGTCGATGGCTCCCTTTAAGCCTGCAAGTATGGTGTCCATTCTACCTCCCCCAGGGGCATCGGCTTCGGACCCGAAGCGTGAAAAAGATGCCCGTCAATGCAATGACGCCTCCGCCCTTGCGGCGCAGGCACTCCCCACTCCCGACGAGGCGCGCATGTTCAGTCGACTCGATGAACATTTGCCTTCGTCAGCGAACGAAAGTTTTATCTGGGTGACCTATGCCAAAGTCAATCGGCATCCCTTGGGCCAAAAGCGAAACACACCGATTGTTTCGGTTGGTGTTGGAAATCTTGTTCGCCAGTGCGCTCGGCCCAGTTTGGCGAGCTTCCGCTGGCATGCGCGCTATATTGTCATGACAGACATGGAGGCAACAGCTATGAACCTTCAGATCAGGGATCCGCGGGCAAGGGAACTCGCCCGTCAGCTTGCCGATAAACGAAACATCTCGATGACCGAGGCGGTAATCGAGGCGCTCGAATCGGAACTGCGGCGCCACCGCAAACAGGCGCCATTGGCCGAACGACTTGCCGCCATCTCCGGGGATTTCAAATCCAAGGCCGGCAGCGGCGGAAGGACTTTGAGCAAGGATGAAGTCGACGGGATGTGGGGGCATTCCTGAATGTTCATCGATACCTCTGTCGTCGTCGCCATCCTGGCGGGCGAGGAAGACGCCGCCGAATGGAGCGGCCGGATAGAGTTGGCGTCCCGGCGAATAACATCTCCGCTGGTCGTACTCGAAGCGGCGATGCGGCTCTCATCGATGCTTGCGGTCCAGCCGGTCGTAGCCGAAGCGGCGATAGAAGCGTTTCTCCGGGAGGCTGAGGTGGAGGTCGTCCCGATCGAAAGCAGCGATGCAAAGCTCGCGATTCAGGCTTTTTCCGACTACGGCAAGGGTCGCGGCCACCCAGCCCAGCTCAATCTCGCCGATTGCCTGTCACATGCCTCGGCAAAAAGCCGAGGCATGCCTTTGCTCAACAAGGGCAATGATTTTTCGCACACCGACCTCGCGTGATGCGGACGGTCCTTACTTCCCCAGCTCTATCGATCTCAGCCGTGCCGCTTCAACGGCTTCGGTAACGAGCTTCGTCAGTCGGTCCTCGCCCATCAGCACGGCAAGCGCGGCGGCCGTCGTGCCGTTGGGGCTTGTCACCTGCTGGCGCAGCACGCCCGGCTCCTCGTCGCTTTCGGCGGCGAGCGAAGCGGCGCCGAAAACGGTCTGCATGGCAAGCAGCTTCGCGGTCTCTGCCGGCAGGCCGGCCTTCTCGGCCGCGACGGTCAGCGCCTCGATGAAGTGGAAGATATAGGCCGGGCCAGAGCCGGAGACGGCCGTCACGGCGTCCATAAGCGCCTCGTCGTCGATCGTCGTCACGACACCGCTTGCCGAAAGCAGTTCGGCGACGAAGCGGCGGACGTCGTCGGAGACCAGTGGATTGGAGAACAGCACCATCATGCCCTTGCCGATCGCGGCCGGCGTGTTCGGCATGCAGCGGATGACCGGCGCGAGTTCGCCCAGGATTTCCTCGAATGTGGCGACCGGGGTGCCGGCGGCGATGCTGAGGAAGCTGGTCCTGCCGTCGCCGAAGCGCTTGTAGTGCGCCGTCACCTCGCGGATCACCTGCGGCTTCACGGCGATGACGATGAGATCGGGATCGGCATCGGCCGGAATGCCGTCGGCATGGGCCGCGGCGTGGCAGCCGAGATGCTCGGCGCGCTGGCGCAATTCCGCATTGGGCTCGACCACGAACACCGCCGCCGGCTCGAGCTTCGCGGATTTCAGCCAGCCGGAAAGCATGGCGTAACCCATATTGCCGCAACCGGCGAGAACAAGCCTGATCGTCATGAAAGCCTCCGCGAGATGGCTCTCCTTAGACGTTTGCACGGCCCTGGAAAAGTCCAGGCGCAGGAGATCGATCGGCCAGGATCGAAGCAATTCCAGGAAAAGTGTCCAGCGGTTTTCCGTCCGGAATTGCGTAAACCAATTATTTTGAGAGGCGGACCGGGATCGGCCGCAGCGAGACTTGTCTCAGGCCCAGCACGCCGAGCACGAAGAACAGCCAGACCGGATCGCCGCGGTGGAAGAAGAAGCTTTCCAGGAAGGCGTTCAGCGCCGTGAACAGCACCACCATCATGAAGAAGTCGCCGAGGAAGATGTTTTCCTTGCGGGCAGGGATGCGCATGTAGTCGCGCAAGGGCGCGATCAGGAAGGTGTAGACGGCGACGCAGAGCGCGGGGATGCCCATCAGCACCGCGATGTCGAGATAGCCGTCATGGCCATGCACGATGGTGCGGATGTCCCAGGGCCGGTCGAAGGGCTGGTCCTGGTTGAGCAAAAGCGGCGTTCCCCAGAAGCTTTCGTAGCCGTAGCCGGTCCATGGCTTCTTCGCCAGCATCTCGCCGGCGAACTCCCAAAGCGTCGTGCGTCCGGTATAGGTGAGGTCGGGGAAATAGATGGCCGCCAGGTGCTTTACCGGCGGGATGAAGACGATGCCGAGCGTGCCGACGGCGGTCGCGATGATGGCCAGCGCGAACAGGATCGGGGTGCCCAGCCGCATGCCGATGAGGCTGGGCAGCACGACGATCATGATGGAAAACGGCACCAGTCCGGCAGTGGTCTTGGAGCCGGTGTGCAGCATGAAAATCATCGCCGCGCAGAAGATCCCGGCGCCCCACCAGCGCTGGCCGCGCCGGAACAGATAGAGCCCCGCGAAGCTGAAGCAGGCCATCACCGGACCGGCGATGTTCTTGTGCGTGAAGACACCGCGCCATAGGCCCGCATGCTCGGGCTCCTGCGAGTCGGCGGTATGCAAAGCCTCATGCGGGAAGACGACCAGGCCGATATAGGAGAGGCCGATCACCACGACCGCGGTGAAGATGATCACGCGGGCAAAGGAGTCGGCGTCGCGCGGCAGCACCAGGATCGTTGCCATGGTGATGATGCCGATCATGGTGAAGGAGGCGGCGCGCATCGCGGCAGGCGGGTCGGTGGCGAGCACCACCGACAGGAAGAAGAAGCCCAGCATCAGTGCCCAGGATGGGCTGACCACCGAACGCAGCACGCGCGGATCGGCGAAAGCCATCAGCGAGAAGATGGAGATCGCGCCGAGCGAGCCGAAACCGAGCTGGTTGACGATGTCGCCGCCGTCGCCGGTCAACTCGGCGCCTGCCGGCTGGAAGGGCCGGAACGAAACCATGATGACGGTGAACAAGAGCGCGGCGATGGCCGTCGCAACGCCGTCGCGCGTGAAGGCGGCGCCGAGCGGCGCGCGCTCAATTCTTCTCAGGCTGTCGGTATTGCTCATTGGCATATCCGAATTCGGCCAGCACCCGGCCGAGCGCGACATAGACCGGATAGAGGCCCGTCGTCAGCGAGCCGGTGCGCGCCAACCGGATGGCGCCGCGCAGCGGCGAGGCGGCAAGCAGCGCCAGGCTCTTCAGGAAGACCTTGAAGCCGGCAAGCGGCGTACCGGCCCGCTTCTTCTTTTCGACCAGCGTCGAGATCACGCCGTTGCGCAGGCTGCGGGCGCGGATCCAGTCGGCCTCGACGCGCCGGGCCGGCACGGTTTCGCTGACTTTGGCTTCGGCGCACCAGCCGAGCACGAAGCCCTTTTGCGCCGAACGGCTGAGGAAATCGGAATCGCCGCCGCCCATGAAATTGAACCTGAGGTCGAGGAAGGGCGGTCCCATGGCCTTCAGCACGTTGCGTCCGACCAAAAGGTTGCCTGACGAATAAAGCGCCGGCACGCGGCCCGTTTCACGATAGGGCGGCGCGAACACCGGATGCTCAGCCCATCTGGCATGACTGGGGTCCGCGAAGACCGGGACTTGCGGACCGCCGACGATGTCGGCGCCAAGCCTTTCCGCGGCGGCGCACATGCGCTCCAGCCAGTCCGGCTCGGCGATCTCGTCGTCGTCGATCACCAGCAGGTGCCTGAAATTGGGAAACTGCAGCACCGCCGTCTGCCAGCCGGCATTGTAGGCGCTGCAATTGCCGCGCTCATGCGCGATGATCACCAGGCCGGGCATCTCGCCGCTTTCGAACAGCGGCAGCGCCGCGCTCGCACCCTCGCGTGCTTCGGCCTCGTTCTCCATGACGATGACGGCAAAGCGCCGGTCGGTCCGCTGCGCCTTGAGCGAAGCCAGGGTTTCCAGCACCTGTTTTGGCCGCTTGAAGGTCGGCAGCGTCACGACCGCCTCGACGGTCTCGGCGGCAAGTCCCGGCGACCGTCCCGCGATCGATACAGAAGCGTCGGACGGCAAAGGGATCATCCGTTTCCAGCAGCGTGGGTTTGAGCCTCGATAGCATCGCGGTGATAACGTTTCGTTAATCACCTTCTCGCCCGGCTGTCGGAAAAGCCGGGTCTTTGGCCTTTGACGGTGCCATTTAATCAAGGCTTCACCGCGTTTTGCTACCGGCTGCACCCATGGATAGGTGAGATGCATCTGCTGTTCGCCACATCGATCGTGCCTGATGGCGCTCTCGCCTCCGGCTATGAGATTGCCAACGCCGCGATCATCGACGCGATGCGGCGCGCCGGCGTGCGCGTGACGGTGATCGGCTTCATCTGGCCGGGCAAGGCTCCCTCCGATCCCCAAAACACCATCGTGCTCGACGCCGTGGAGGTCCGCACCGAAAGCGCGTCACCGGCGCGGAAGCTTGCCTGGCTGGGCAAGGCGGTCCTCTCCGGCCTTACCTTTTCCTCGGCCAAGCTGCGCGTCGTTCCTGACGGCGAAGTCCGCGCCGCGATCGAACGCGCCGGTCCGTTCGATGGCTACGTCCTGAATTCGGTGCAGTTCGCCGGTGCTTTCGAAAAGGTGCTGGCCGACCGCCCGTCGATCTTCGTCGCGCACAATGTCGAGCATCGCTCGGCCGAGGAAAACGCCGCCGCGTCCGGCGGCGTGCTGCAACGCTGGATGTTCCGCCGCGAGGCGAGGCTGCTCAAGGTCGTGGAGGAACGTCTCTGCGGCGCGGCGCGCTTTGTCTTCACGCTGGCCGAGGAAGACCGATCAGCGCTCGGCGTCGCCTCCGACAGCCGCTCGGCGGTGCTGCCGCTGGTGACGCGCGCGCAGGCGCCGACAGGCAAGGTGGCGCGCGGCATCGATTGGGACGCCGCGCTGATCGGCACCTGGACCTGGCAGCCGAACCGCATCGGGCTCGACTGGTTCCTGACCAGGGTGGTTCCGCATCTGAAGCCGGATTTCCGCATCAGGATAGCGGGCAGCATGCCTTCCGGCATCAGTTCACCGCATCCCGGTGTCTCCTTCGTCGGCAGGGTTCCAGACGCGCAGGCCTTCGTGCGCGGCGCCGCCGTCATTCCCTTGATCAGCACCGCGGGCAGCGGCGTGCAGTTGAAAACCATCGAGACCTTCGAACTCGGCCTCCCGTCCGTCGCCACCAGCCGCTCGCTGCGCGGCATCGGCTATCGTCCCGACAACTGCGTGGTGACCGACGATCCGATTGCCTTCGCGGCGGCTCTCCAGGCGGCCGCGGCCAACATCCGCGACGTGGACGGCAGCGCCTTCCACCGCCGGCAGCTCAGGGCGCTCGACGCCGCGATCGGGCTTGGCCTGGAGAAGCTCGGCGCCTTCAGGCAGGAGGTCGCCGCATGAACATGCACACCGCGCGCGCCGCCTTCGGCTTCGACACGTTGAAGACCATTTTGGGCATACCCGTGCTTGCCATACGCTGGGACGAGGCCATCGCCCTGCTCACCAGGCTGATCGACGAGCGTCGCTTCACCAAGGTCAGCTTCCTCAACGCCCACAATGCCAACCTTGCCTGCACCGATCCCGTCTTTGCCGAGGCGCTGGAAGACTTCCTCATCCTTCCCGACGGCGTCGGTGTCGACATGGCGGCCAAGCTGCTCTACGGCGCGCCTTTCCCCAGCAATCTCAACGGCACCGATTTCATTCCGGCCTTCCTGCAGGCCTCGTCGCATCCGCTGACGGTGGCGCTGCTCGGCACGACGCGCGCAAATGCCGAAGCCGCCTGCGCGAAGCTTTCGACGCTCGCCGTGCAGCACAATTTCGTCGTCATCCATGACGGTTTCTTCTCCGCCGCCGAGGAGCCTTCGATCCTCGAGCGTATCGCCAGGCTGCGCCCGGATATATTGCTCGTCGCCATGGGCGTGCCGCGCCAGGAATTGTGGATCGAGCGCCATATCGACAGCCGCCATTGCACGCTGCCGGTCGCCGTCGGCGCGCTGCTCGATTTCATGAGCGGCTCGGTGCCGCGCGCGCCGCTTTGGCTGCGCCGGCTGCGGCTCGAATGGCTGTTCCGCCTTTGGATCGAACCCGGCCGCCTGTGGCGCCGCTACATCGTCGGCAATCCGCTGTTCCTGTGGCGCGTCCTCAAGCAGAAGCTGTCGCACGGACCGCGGCCGCTGGAGGCGCGCCGGTGAACAGCCGCTTCGTGCCCGGTGCCGCCACTGCGGCCGAGCCGCTGCCGTTCACGCCGTCGGCCGCGATCGTCACGGCGAGCTATGCGCCCGATTTCGAGCGCTGCCGGTTGCTGTGCGAAACCATCGACCGCCACGTCACTGGCATGGCGCATCACTACATCCTGACCGAGCATCGCGACGTCGCGCTGTTTCGCCGGCTTGAAGGCAGTCGCCGCAGCGTCATCGACGAGCGGGATCTGTTGCCGCGCTGGCTGCATGTTTTCGACGATCCGCTGAGCGGCTTTCGCCGCCGCGTGTGGTTGAGCTTCAGGACGCAGCCGCTGCGCGGTTGGCATGTGCAGCAGTTGCGCCGCATCGCCATTGCCGGCCACGCAAAAGAGGACGTGCTGGTCTTCTGCGATTCCGACGTCGCCTTTCTGAAGCCCTTCGACACCGCCGCCTTCTGGCACGACGGCAAGGTGCGGCTGTTCCGGCGCGACGGCGTGCTGTCCAACGATGGCCATGACGAGCATCGCATCTGGTCGCGCAACGCGGGCGCGGCATTGGGCATCGATCCCGCCAACCGATCGCGCCACGACTACATCTCGACGCTGATCGCCTGGCGCCGCGAGACGGTCAAGACGATGTGCGAGCGCATCGAGAAGGCGCACGGCCGCGACTGGGTCGGCGTCGTCGGCTCGGCGCGCCAATTCTCCGAATGCATGATCTATGGCCGCTATGTCGACGACGTGCTGGGCGGCGCCGGCCATTTCCATGGATCGGAAGAGTTCTGCCGCGTCCACTGGAACGGCAAGCCGTTGTCCGATGAGGCGTTCCGTCATTTCGTCGACACCATGGCGCCGGAACAGGTCGCGATCGGCATGCAGTCCTTCATCGGCACCGATGTCGGCCGTATCCGTCGCCTGATCGGGCTTTCCGCTTAGGGCTTAAATTGCTTTTGCCGGCCGCCGCATGGCCGAATAGGTCAAAAGCATCGAGGCGAGATAAAGCAGCAGGAAGGCGATGTTGAGCGACAGCACCAGGTTGGATGTGTCGGCGATCGTTGTCAGCACATAGGTCAAAAGGACCGCCTTCAACCCGGCGAGCAGGCCGAGATTGATTGCACGCACCGCCGTCTGGCCGCGCGCGAACAGAAGCTCGGCCTGGTATTCGACGAGGTTGCGCAGGCCCGGCACGCAGACCGCCAGCGCGACCAGCGGCGCCGCCTCGGCGACATTCCTGCCGAGCGCGTTCGGGAAGAAGTGCAGCACGACGCCGAGCGACAAAAGCGCCAGCGTCGAGACCAGGAACACGCCGCCTTCGATGCCGCTCTTGACCGCCAGCCGCGACAGCAACTCCGGCGCCCGCATCATGCGCTGCACCAGCATCATCGAGAAGGTGCGGATCGGGATGGCGGTGAGATCGACCAGTCGCATGATGATGGCGTAGATGCCGGCAAGATGCGGTCCGCCGATCGACAGCACCAGGAGCTTGTCGAATTCCATCTGCAGATAGAACAGCACCTCGGATCCGGCGACGTAGATGGAATCGGCCAGCCGCCGGAAATAAAGCTCGGTGCGCAGCCTGAGCCGCTGGCGTGGGTAGAAGAAGGCGAAGGCGACGACGAGCGAGGCGGCGTTGGCGCCGATGTAGAACAGCGACCAGACGCCGATCGTGTGCCGCGCGGCAAGCATGAACAGGATCGCGCCGGCTGCCCTGAGCGCCGTCGCCAGGATGGCGAGAAGGGCCGCCCGCCCGAACTTGCCGAGTCCGTTGTTGACGATCAGCGCCACTTCGACCGGCCGCCACAAAAGCGCCTCGGCGAACACGACCGCGGCGAAGGCCGACAGCGGCACGGTGCCGGCAAAGAAGATCAAGAAGACGACGTAGGACGCGGCGGCGAGGAACGGCAGCGACAGGGCGCCGAGAAGCAGGAACCCGGCGGTGAAGGTGCCGATCAGATTGGGACGGATCGTGGCGGTGCGGTACAGCGCCGAGATGAAGCCGAAGGCGAGAATGCGCGACAGCATGATGCCGGCGGCCGAGGCGGTCGCGAACATGCCGAATTCGGCGATCGAAAGCGTATTGGCCAAGGCCACGAAATAGGCCAGCGAGAACACCAGCCGGCCGCCGGCGCCGCTGATTGCCGAGAAATAGTCGAATACCAGTTTCCGGCGGGTGGCCACGAGGTGGCCGATCCGCGCGAAAGTCCGCCTTTGCGGCATGTCGCTGGCTTGGGTCATATCCGGGGCGATACATAGGTTGGAAAGTTTAACGCGGCGTTCTGGCGTCCGTCCTGGCGACGCTGCAATGCTGCGTACAAGGCCAGAAACCGCGCTCGCCGGTGCGCAAAATTAACCTTTTATTTCCCATGCCTGTTTAGCGTGACTTAACGATTGGCCGACCCGCCGCGCCCAAGCCGCCAGAGAGCAAGTTCCAGGACAATGGTCGACAGGGATAACCGTGATGACTGGAGGCGCGAGCGTTCCCTGCTCGCGCTCGGTCAGGCTATGCGCGGCGAGGACAACACGGTTTCGATCGGCGACCGGGCCAACTCCTCGTGGCGCGAGGACGCCGCCGCGCGCCATCGCGCCGCGCGTTTCGAGCGCGAAGAGCGATTGAACCCGCAATCGGCCGACATCGGCGAAGTCGGCCGCGATCAAGCACGACCGGAACCGAGCCCGGTCGAACCCGAACATGACTGGCGCGGAAGAAATCGGCCCGCTTCGCCGGGGCAGGATCATGAGGCCTCGGTGGAGAGCCATCAGCCGCAGGCCCATCCCGAACCTCGTCATGCAAGCCGGCCTCCCGCCGGCGACGATTCCCAGGAATGGAAACCGCTGATCGACCCGATGCAGGTCATTCACGGCATCACGCGATCCAGGGCGCTGATCCTGTCGACGACCATCCTGGGTGCCGCGCTTGGTGTCGCCATCGCGCTGTCGACGCCGAAGAAATACGAGGCCACCACTGACGTCATCGTCGACCCGCGCGACCTCAAGCTCACCGATCGTGACCTGACGCAGAACGTAATCGCCTCGGATGCGACGCTTGCCATCGTCGAGAACCAGGTGCGCATCCTGACTTCGGGCACCGTGCTCAACAAGGTCGTCACCGATCTCAACCTGACCAACGACCCGGAGTTCAACGGCCAGGGCAAGGGTGGTTTCGGGCTGATGTCGACGCTCCGCTCGATCCTGTCGCGGCAGGATGCGAGCTCCGCCGATGAAGCGCGTAAGCGCGCGCTGGCGGTCGGCAATCTGTCGGACAGCCTCGATGTCGAGCGCGGCGGCAAGACCTTCGTGGTCTCGGTCAGTGCCACCACTCAGAACGCGGAGAAATCCGCCCTGATCGCCAACACGATGGTCAAGGCGTTCAAGCAGATTTCCAGCGAGATCCAGTCCAGCACCGCGGGCCGCGCCAATGACGAGCTCACCGCCAGGCTCGACGAACTGCGCAAGGGCGTCGAGACGGCCGAACGCCAGGTCGAGGATTTCAGGGCGACGCACGACCTTGTCGACGCGCAGGGCCGCCTAATCAGCGACGACCAGATGCTCAAGCTCAACGAGCAGCTTTCGGTCGCCCGCGCCCGCACGCTCGAGCTCAATGCGCGCGCCGCCTCGGCGCGTTCGCTCAACGTCAATTCGGTCCTCAGCGGCACCTTGCCCGAGGAAATCAACTCCAACATGATGAGCGAGCTGCGCTCGCAATATGCCGCGCTGAAGCAGGAGGCCGACCGCGCCCAGGTCAAGCTTGGGCCGCGCCATCCGGAGATTGAAGCGCTCAACGCCCAGCTTGCCGGCGCGCGCGAACGCATTGGCGCCGAGCTGCAACGCATAGCGGCCTCGTTGCAGGTCGACCTGAAGCGCTCCGTCCAGCTCGAGCAGGATCTCTCCTCGCGCCTGGCGCAGGCCAAGGTGCAGAGTGGCGACGTCAACAACAGCCTGGTCTCGCTGCGCGAGCTGGAGCGCGAGGCGGCGGCCAAGCGTTCCGTCTACGAGCAATTCCTGCTGCGCGCCAAGGAAACCGGCGAGCAGAAGGATATCAACACCGCCAACATCAGCGTCATTTCGGACGCCTATGCACCGTTGCAGGCCAAGGGTCCGTCGCGTGCGGTGATCGCCTTGGCTGGCCTGTTCGCTGGCCTGTTCGCCGGCATCGGCCTCGGCGCGTTGCGTGGCATCCTTGCCAGCCTGCGCGAGACGGCCGATACCCGTTCGCGCCGCAGGGTCGATGAACGAGAGCCCATTGTGGAGAACAACCGGGCCGCTCCGCCGCCGGCGCCGCCATCATCCGTTACCCCGCCGCCGGCGCCGCCAGTTGCTCCGTCGCCTCCGGCTCCGTCTTTCATGCCGCCGCCTGCCTCGCCGCCGGTGTCGGCGGCCGTGTCGCCTCCACCCCAATCCGTCGAGCCACCGCCGACGCCGGCCAACGACGCCGGCCGGCCGGGGTTTTTCGGTTCGTTGGCCTCTGCGGTTCGCTATCTCGCGCGGCGCGGACCGGCTGAGACCGTCGATGTCGACATGGACTCTGCTCCGCCGGAAAGCGCCTGGCGGGCGCCCGCCCGCGAAGAGCGTTATCCCGAAGCCGGGACAACGGCTCGGGAGAGCGTCCAGCCGCCATACGAACAGGGCTATTCCTATTCATACCGACCGGACAATGCGCGGGCAGATCCCTACGACGATCATTATTCGGCATCGCCGGCGTCCTATCATGGGCAGTCGCCGACCACGGACGAGGCTCGCCAGTCCCCTGACGACCGGCAGGGCCAGATCGACGAGATCCGCGCTAGCCTGCGCGAGTTCCGCGAGGCGGTGCGGGAACTCACCGAGAGCCGTGCGCGCCGCCGCTATTTCTAAGAGGTCCGGCGTCCGATAAAAGCAATCGGTTTCGGGTTTACGGCATCCGACGACGCTTTGACGGGATTGCCTTGTCGAATTTTCGTGAAAATGCCGCGCGGCATTTCAGCCGCCCGCGTCCTGCGGAGGCGGATCGGGATGCCGGATTGAGGCATGGGGCTTGCATCGATGCGGCCTCAAAACGGAGAGTTCGTGATGACCGAAGTGATCGACGGAAAGCGTGTCGCCGAGGATGTGGTTTCGAAGGTCAAGGCGCTGACGTCGGAGCTGTCGGCCAAGGGCGCCACCAAGCCTGGCCTTGCTGTGGTGATCGTCGGCGAAGATCCGGCAAGCCAGGTCTACGTTGCCTCGAAATCGCGCACCGCCAAGGAATGCGGCTTCCATTCGCTCCAGCATACGCTGCCGGCCGACACCACCGAGGAGCAATTGCTGAAGATCATCGGCGACCTCAACGCCGACAAGTCGATCCACGGTATCCTCGTGCAACTGCCGCTGCCGGGCCACATCGACGCCGGCAAGGTCATCCAGACGATCGCGCCGGAAAAGGATGTCGACGGGTTCCATTTCATCAATGTCGGCAAGCTCGGCACCGGCGAGCTCGAGACGGCTTTCGTGCCCTGCACGCCGGCGGGCTCCATGCTGTTGATCGAACGCGTGCGCGGCAAGGACCTTTCCGGCCTCAACGCGGTCGTCGTCGGCCGCTCCAACATCGTCGGCAAGCCGATGGCCAATCTGCTGCTCGCCGCCAACTGCACCGTCACCATTGCCCACAGCCGCACCAAGGACCTGCCGGCGCTCGCCCGCACCGCCGACATCCTGGTGGCCGCCGTCGGCCGTCCGGAAATGGTCAAGGGCGATTGGGTGAAGCCCGGCGCGACCGTGATCGATGTCGGCATCAACCGCATTCCTGCGCCCGAAAAGGGTGAGGGCAAGAGCCGACTGGTCGGCGATGTCGCCTATGCCGAAGCGGCCAAGGTCGCTGGCGCCATCACGCCAGTCCCCGGCGGCGTCGGTCCGATGACCATTGCCATGCTGATGGCGAACACTGTAGCTTCCGCCTATCTCGCGGCCGGATTGAAGCGGCCATCCTTCTGATTTGAGAAAGCCTTCGCATTGCCGAACCTGAGTGCTCCCGTTGAACGGCCGATCACGAACGATCCCGTTCAGGGCGGCCGTCAGTTCGGTTTCCTGCTGGTCGACAAGTTTTCGATGTTCTCGCTGGCGGCGGCCATCGACTGCTTCCGCTCGGCGAACCGCCTGCTTGGCCGCGATTTTTACGGCTGGACGACGATTTCAGCCGATGGCGACGCGGTCATGGCCTCCAACGGCTTGCCGCTGAAGATCGATTACTCCGTCGCCGACATGCCGCCGGTCGACATCCTGTTCGTCTCGGTCGGCCTCTCCATCGAATTCCCCGGCAAAAGCAAGGTGCTGGCGGCGCTGCGCAGCTGGGGCCGGCGCGGCAATGCGCTCGGCGCGCTGTCGGTCGGCTCCTATCTGCTCGCCGAGGCGGGACAGCTCGACGGCTATCGCTGCACCATCCACTGGGAAAATCGCGCCGGCTTCATGGAGCGCTTCCCCGACATCAATTGCACCGGCAACGTCTTCGAGATCGACCGCAAGCGCTACACCTGCGCCGGCGGCACGACTTCGATCGACCTGATGCTGGAGATCGTGCGCGGCGATTTCGGCTCCAACCTTGCCAATGGCGTCGCCAACCAGTTCCAGCATGAGCGCATCCGCTCGGCCGGCGACCGCCAGCGCGTCGGGCCGGAGCGCGACCTCACCGGCAAGTCGGAGAAGCTGAGGCGCATCGTCGAGCTGATGGCGGACCATCTCGACGAGCCGCTGTCGGCGGTGCAGCTTGCCAAGTCGGCGGGCCTTTCGGTGCGCCAGGTCGAGCGCCTGTTCCTGCGCCATCTCAGCGTGACGCCCGGCCGCTATTACATGCGGCTGAGGTTGGAACGGGCGCGCGAATTGCTGCGCCAGACCAACATGCCGATCCTCGACGTGGCGATCGCCACCGGCTTCACCTCGCATTCCTATTTCGCGCAGAGCTACAGGCTGCAGTTCGGCCGCCCGCCGTCGGAAGAGCGCCGCACCACCTACTAGTCTAGGGCGTGATCCCGAAAAGTGGGAACCGGGTCACGGAAAAAGTTCATGCTCCAACAAAGAGTCAGATCAGGGTGGCGATTCAACGAAACGTCATCCTGATCCAGAGCGCCCCGCCTTCACCCTCGACCGGGCTTGTCTGCGGGAGCCGCGTCCAATAGCCTCCGGGCGCGGACGGGGGTTCACTCAGGAGACATCTATGGCGGGACTGATACGGAGCGTCGCTGCGGCGGCTTTCCTTTTGTCGATGACCGGTTTCGGCTTTGCCGCCAACAAGGTCATCATCATCCTTGATGCGTCGGGTTCCATGTGGGCACAGATCGACGGCAAGCCGAAGCTTGAGATCGCGCGTCAATCGCTGCGTACGGTGCTGCAGTCGGTTCCGGCCGACGACGAGATCGGCTTCATGGCCTATGGCCATCGCACCAAGGGCAGCTGCGACGACATCGAGCTGATCGTGCCGCCGCAAGCCGGCTCCGCCAGTGCCATTTCGGCAGCGGCCGACAGCATGAAATTCATGGGCAAGACGCCGCTGACGGCCGCCGTCAAGCAGGCGGCCGAAGCGCTGAAATATACCGAGGACAAGGCAACGGTGGTGTTGATCACCGATGGCGTGGAGACCTGCGGCGGCGATCCTTGCGCGCTTGGCAAGGAGCTCAAGGAAAGCGGCGTCGATTTCACCGCCGACGTCGTCGGCTTCGGCCTGAGTGCCGACGAGGGCAAGCAGGTCGCCTGTCTCGCCGAGAACACCGGCGGCAAATACATCCAGGCTTCGGATGAGAAGGCGCTGCAGCAGGCGCTGGTGGCGACCGTCGCGGCTCCCGCCCCGGCACCTGCGCCGGCCCCCGAACCAGCGCCGGCCCCCGCGCCAAAAGCAGCGGAGGTCGACTACAACCTCATCCCCACGGCGCTGCTGAAGGAGGGTGGCGAGGCACCGAAGTCCGACGTCTATTATGAAATCTTCAAGGACGACGCCAAGGGAACCGGCGGCGAGCACGTCGACTACGGCTACAACACCGTCAAGTTCCACCTTGCCGCCGGCAACTATATCGTCGTCGCCACCAGTGGCGCCGCCAGGGCCGAGCAGAAGGTCTCGCTGGCGGCTGACAAGGCAACGCAGCCGGCGCTCAACCTGAACGCCGCGGAGCTCTCCATCCACGCGCGGCCGGCGCCCGGCGCCGATATCGACCGTGGCGCGCAGATCAGCATCGCCTATCCCGGCGGGACTTCGGACGCCAATTACGGTGAGGTCAAGTATGTCGTCCCGACCGGCGAGACCAAGGTCACCGTGCGGCTGGGAGCCGGCGAGGCGAGCGAGACGCTGCAGCTTGCCGCCGGCCAGGTCATCGACAAGGACATGATCGTCGGCGTCGGCAAGGCAAAGGCCAACGCCTTCTACACCCAGGGCGGCGAAAAGGCCGGCGCTGACGCGGCCTGGAAGGTCTACAAGGCCGCCAAGAAGCTCGACGGCACCCGCGATCAGGTGACTTATGCCTATGGCGCCGACAGCCAGTTCGACCTGCCGCCCGGCGACTATGTGATGGGCGTCGACGTGCAGGCCGTGTCCGCCGAACAGCCTTTCAGCGTGACCGTCGGGCAGATGACCGATGTCAACGTGATGCTGAATGCCGGCGTCGTGGCGGTCGACGCGCCGGGCGCGGACGGCTTCAAGGTCTATGAGGCCAAGAAGGACATCCAGGGCGAGCGCAAGCAGGTGACCTACGCCTATGGAGAAAAGATGCAGACGACGCTTGCGGCGGGCGACTACGTGCTTGTGACCAACTTCACCACCGACAAGGCCGACAAGGAAACGCCCTTCACGGTCAAGGCCGGCGAGCGGAACGAGCTCACCGTCCAATAACATTGGGCAAGGTGGGAAAAGGGGCGGCTCAGGGCCGCCCTTTTTGCTTGGGTGACCTCAAAAGACGAAGTCAGGCGTTTGCGAAAGCGGCGGCGCCATGGTCGGCGCGGCCGACCAGTTGCCGGAACCCGGCGAAGAGCTCGCGGCCGAAGCCGAATTCGTTGCCGATGAGATCGGCGTCGGCCGTGCGGCGCAGGGCGAATTCCGTTCCCGGCACCAGCACTTCCAGCGTGCCGGCGTCGGCGTCGAGCCGGATGACGTCGCCGTCATGGATCCTGGCGATCGGTCCGTCCTCGACCGCCTCCGGCGTCACATGGATCGCCGCAGGCACCTTGCCGGAGGCGCCCGACATGCGGCCGTCGGTCACCAGCGCGACGCGCTGGCCGCGATCCTGCAGGATGCCGAGCACGGTGGTCAGCTTGTGCAGTTCCGGCATGCCGTTGGCCTTCGGCCCCTGGAACCTGATGACGGCGATGAAGTCGCCGGTAAGCTGGCCTGCCTTGAAGGCGTCGTTCAGCGCCTGCTGGCTGTGGAACACCTTGGCCGGCGCCTCGATGACGCGCCGCTCGGGCTTCACCGCCGAAGTCTTGATGACGGCATGGCCGAGATTGCCGCCGAGCACTTTCAATCCGCCGGTCGGCTGGAATGCTTTCTTGACCGGTGCCAGCACCTTCTCGTCGCCGCTCGCAAGTGGCGCTGCTTCGCGCACCACGCTGCCGTCGTCGCCAAGCCGGGCCTCGACCGCGTAGGGCCGCAGGCCCTCGCCCCAAACCGTCTGCACGTCCTCGTGCAGCAGGCCCTCGTCGAGCAGCTCGCGGATCAGGAAGCCGAGCCCGCCGGCGGCATGGAAATGGTTCACGTCGGCAAGCCCGTTCGGGTAGACGCGCGCGAGCAGCGGCACGGCCTCGGACAGGTCGGAAATATCCTGCCAGGTCAGCGCGATACCGGCCGCGGCGGCCATCGCGATCAGGTGGATGGTGTGGTTGGTCGAGCCGCCGGTGGCGTGCAGACCGACGACGCCGTTGACGATCGAGCGCTCGTCGATCATGCGCCCGACCGGCGTATAGGCATTGCCGAGCGCGGTGATCGCCAACGCCCGCTTCGCCGCTTCCCTGGTCAGCGCGTCGCGCAGCGGCGTGCCCGGATTGACGAAGGAGGCGCCGGGGGTGTGCAGGCCCATGATCTCCATGAGCATCTGGTTGGAATTGGCGGTGCCGTAGAAGGTGCAGGTGCCGGGCCCGTGATATGATTTGGACTCCGCCTCGAGCAGCTCGGCCCGGCCGACCTTGCCCTCGGCATAGAGCTGGCGGACCTTGGCCTTCTCGTCATTCGCTAGACCCGTCGTCATCGGCCCGGCCGGAATGAACACCGCCGGCAAGTGGCCGAAGGTCAGCGCTCCGATCAGCAGCCCGGGAACGATCTTGTCGCAGACGCCGAGAAAGACGGCTGCATCGAACATGTTGTGCGACAGGCCGATCGCCGCCGCCATGGCGATCACGTCGCGTGAGAACAGCGACAGCTCCATGCCGGGTTGGCCTTGGGTGACGCCGTCGCACATCGCCGGCACGCCGCCGGCGACCTGAGCGATCCCGCCCGCTTCGCGCGCGGCTTCCTTGATCAGCGCCGGGAACGTCTCGAAGGGCTGATGCGCCGACAGCATGTCGTTGTAGGAGGTGATGATGCCGAGATTCGGCACGCGGTCGCTGCCAAGCGCGATCTTTTCGGAAGGACTGCACACCGCAAAACCATGGGCGAGGTTGCCGCAGCCCAGAACCGCGCGGTTGGCGGTGCGGCTGGAAGCCTCCGCGATGCGGTCGAGATAGGCGTCGCGGCCGGCTTTCGAGCGTTGGCGGATGCGTTCCGTGATGGCTTCGATGTCGCGTCTGGCTGTCATGGTTCGTCCTTTCGAGCCCGGCAACGTCCTCCCTCTGTCGCCGGACTGTGCTTGCGTGGAATTAGGGTGCCCAGAACACCTCTATCGGTCTCGGCGCCGCCTCGATCACTCTGCGGATCGGCTTTTTCGCGCCCGGGCCCATCGCGCCGTTGAAGGCGGCGCGCTTGTCCTCGCCTTCGATGTGCAGCGCGGCGAAGCCGGCGGCGACGATGCGCGCCATCGAGAGCGTGAGCCGCGGCTCGCCACCGCTCGCCGCGTGCACCGGCAGGACGATCCGCCGCGAGGCAGGATCGAGCAATTCCTCGAGATTGCCGGCATCCGGGAAGAACGAGGCCGTGTGGCCGTCGCCGCCCATGCCGAGAATCACCACGTCGAGCGGCCAGGACAGCGACTGCAGCGCCTCGCTGTCCGCCGCGGCGGCGTCCTCGATGCTTGCCGCTTCATGGTAGAGCGGCACGAAGCGCGCCGCCTTGGCTTCGTTCTGCAGCAGGTTGGCCATCACCAGTCCGGCATTCGAGCGCGGCGACGACGGCGGCACGAAGCGCTCGTCGACCAGTGTGACCGTGACCTTGTCCCAGGCGATTGGCGTGGCCGACAGCGCGGCGAACAGCTTCGCCGGGGTGGTGCCGCCGGACACCGCTAGCAGCGCCGTGCCGCGTTGCGCGATGGCGCCGGTCAGCCGGTCGGCAATCTGTCCGGCCAGCGCCGCCGCCAGGTCCTGGCGATCGGCAAAGCCATTCCAACTGTAGCGGGTTTCGCTCAATTGCTCTCGTGCCATGTCCGTCCGTCACGTTCGATCAGCGCAATAGAGGCCGACGGCCCCCAGGTCCCGGCCGTATAGCCTTGTGCTTCCTGCTTGGCGCTTTCCCATGCGTTCTGGATCGGGTCGATCCATTTCCAGGCAGCCTCGACTTCGTCGCGGCGCATGAACAGCGTCTGGTTGCCGCGCACCACATCCATGATCAGCCGCTCATAGGCGTCCGGCGCGCGTCCGTCGAAGGACTGCGCGAAGCTCATGTCGAGCGAGATCTGGCGCAGCCGCATGCCGCCTGGCCCCGGATCCTTGATCATGATGTACTGCTTGACGCCTTCATCGGGCTGCAGCCGGATCACCAATTGGTTGGCGAAGATCGGCCCGGCGCTCTCGCCGAAGATCGAATAGGGGATGGGCTTGAACTCGATGACGATTTCCGAGACGCGGGTGGCGAGCCGCTTGCCGGTCCTGAGATAGAAGGGAACGCCGGCCCAGCGCCAGTTGCCGATCTCGGCCTTGATGGCGACGAAGGTCTCGGTGTCGCTGCCTTTGCCGAGCTCTTCGACATAGCCCTTGACCGGGCCGCCGGCGGAAGCGCCGGCGCGATACTGGCCGCGCACCGTATGCTTGGGCGCCTCGTTGCCGTTGATGCGCTTCAGCGCTCGCAGCACCTTCAGCTTCTCGTCACGGACGGCGTCGGCGTCCATCGAGGACGGCGTCTCCATGGCGACGAGACAAAGCAGCTGCAGCATATGGTTCTGCACCATGTCGCGCAGCGCCCCGGCCTTGTCGTAATAGGTGACGCGGTCTTCGAGGCCGACTGTCTCGGCGACCGTGATCTGCACATGGTCGATATGCGCCGAATTCCACAGCGGCTCATAGAGCGCGTTGGCAAAGCGCAGCGCCATCAGGTTTTGCACCGTCTCCTTGCCGAGATAGTGGTCGATGCGGAAGATCTGGCCTTCGTCGAAATCGTCGCCAACCGCGTCGTTGAGAGCCCGCGCGGAGGCAAGGTCGCGGCCGATCGGCTTTTCCAGCACGATGCGCGAGTTCGGCGTGATCAGCTTGTGCTGCTTGAGCTGGTGCGAGATGTCGCCGAACAGGGCCGGCGCCACCGCGAGGTAGAAAGCCCGGACGCGGTCGCTGTCGCCGATCGCCTTTTTGAGCTTGTCGAAGCCCGCGCCGCTGGTCGCGTCTGCCGAAACGTAGGAAAGGCGCGCAAGAAACGTCTCCAGTTCCTTCGCATCGACGTCGGCGGCATTCACGTGGTCCGATATCGCTTGCTTGGCGAAGGCCTGGAACTCGGCGTCGGTCATCTTCGCGCGCGATGTGCCGATGATGCGCGTCGGTTCGGAAAACTGATGGTCGCGCTGGCGATGGTAGAGCGACGGCAGGAGCTTGCGTTCCGACAGGTCGCCGGTGCCGCCGAAGATGATGAAGTCGAAGGGATCGACAGGGATGATCTGGCTGGTCATGGTCAGTCCGATTTGATGCCGGAGCCGGCAACGTGGTTGGTATATTCTAATCGATTTAAATTTTCCAGTGCCATGGTGTCACATGTGAGGACCAATCGCTTGCTATTGCATCGGTCCACATGTTTTCCGACACTCGCGCCGCCGGCCGGCTTGTCGGCAAGCCATGGCTTCCGGAAACGTTCGCGGCCGCACCATAGAACGCGAATGTGACGAAAGCTAAGGGATATATGTTGCTGCCGGGCGCCGGCTCGAGAGCCACTTCAAAAACTTCGGAAATCCAATGAGCGGGAAAACCATGCGTCTGGAAAACAAGGTCGCCATCATCACCGGTGCCGCGTCGGGCTTCGGCGAAGGCATGGCGAGGCGATTTGCCGAAGAGGGCGCGCGCGTGGTTGTCGCCGATCTGAACGCGAAGGGCGCCGAGCGGGTGGCCGAAGAGATCGGCGCCAATGCGATCTGGACCCAAACCGATGTTTCGCTGCGCTCCGAATTCGACGAGATGATCTATGCCGCCAAGAGCGCTTTCGGCCGCATCGACATCATGGTCAACAATGCCGGCTTCACCCACCGCAACGGCGATATGCTCGGCGTCGACGAGGAGACCTTCGACCTGATCACCGCCGTCAACATGAAGGCGATCTATCACGCCGCCCTCGGCGTCGTGCCGATCATGGACCGGCAGGGCGGCGGCGTCATCCTGACCACCGCCTCGACGGCCGGGCTTCGGCCGCGGCCGGGCCTGACCTGGTACAACGCATCGAAGGGCTGGGCGATCACGGCCACAAAGTCGATGGCCATCGAGCTGGCGCCGAAGAACATCCGCGTCAACTGCCTGTGCCCGGTCGCCGGCGAGACCGGCATGCTGGAGAAATTCATGGGCGCCGACACGCCGGAGATCCGTGAAAAATTCCGCGCCTCGATCCCACTCGGCCGGCTCTCGACGCCGCTCGACATCGCCAACGCGGCGCTGTGGCTGGCCTCGGACGAAGCCGCCTTCATCACCGGCGTCGCGCTAGAGGTCGACGGTGGCCGTTGCATCTGAGCCCGCTCCAGAAGCATATGGCGGGTTTCAAGTCGTGCTCCCAATGCCGGAAGCAGGCCAACGATCTTGGTGAAGGCTGAGCCGCGCCATGCGCCGCCTGGTTGACTCGATGTCGCGGCAATAGGCATAACGGACAGGGGTTGGGCCATGGCGCGATGAAGGCGGGTCTGCGGGAAATTCGCAAGAATTTGGCGTGGCGATTGCGTCTGCTGCGGGCCAGGCACGCCCGGGCGCGAAGCAAGACGACTTTCATTGGCGTTACCGGAAGTTCCGGCAAATCGACGACAGCGAGTCTGCTTGGACACATCCTCGCCGGCCGTGGCGCTGTTCATACGCAAGTCCTCGACAACACGATCAGGCCACTGGTCAGCATGCTCTACAGGCGCATGGCGAAGGGCGGCAAACCCGACTACGCCGTCTTCGAGGCCGCCGCCTTCGGTCCTGACACGATCAGGCCAATGGCGGAACTGCTGCGGCCCCATATTGCCGTCGTCACCATGGTCCGGCTCGAACACGCCTCCAGTTTCAGGACCTTGGAGAACGTCGCCCGCGAAAAGGGCTCGCTCGTCGATGCGCTGGAGCCGGGCGGCCTTGCCGTGCTCAATGCCGACGATCCCAATGTGGTTGGCATGGCATCCGGCCGCCGCTTTGTGACGTTCGGGCAGTCGGAGGCCGCCGATTATCGCGTGTCGGCCATCAGCGCCGCGTATCCGAAAGCCCTCGGTTTCCGCCTGCACTGGCGCGCCGGCGAGCTGAACCTTGAAACGCCGTTCCCAGGCGAGCATTTCTGGCTGCCGACGGCAGCGGCGGCTGCCACCGCGCTCGAGATTGGAGTTCCTCCCCAGATCGTGGAGGAAAGAGTCAGGACATTTCAGCCGCTGGACAATCGCTGCCAGGTGTTCATTCCCGAAGATGGTCCGCATTTCATCGTGGACTCGGTCAAGGCGCCCTGGCACTCGCTGGCCCTTGCTTTCGACATGGTGGCAAAATCGACTCTGGGAAAGAAGCGGATCGTTCTTGGTCAGCTGTCGGATTTTTCGGACTCAAATGCAAAATACGCCCGCGCTTACCAAAGCGCGCGTGGGATTGCGGAGCAAGTGATCTACGTTGGAGAGCATGCCCATCGTTCGAAAGCCAATCAGGCCGATCGCGGCGATGGCCGCTTCGTCGAACTGCGGACTCCGAAGGAAGTCTCGGATTACATCAGGCGTACGGCTGTGCCGGGCGAGTTGATCCTCTTGAAAAGCTCCTGCAACCTTCATCTGGAACGCATCGCGCTTGCATGGACCCACGACGTCCGATGCTGGATTCCGGATTGCGGCAAACGGGAAAATTGCCAGACTTGCGGCCTCTACGAGGTGCCGTTCGAGGAACACAAATCCTTCCTCGCAAATCGCAGGCTTGAGCGCAGAAGACGTCGCTTCGGACGGCTGCTTGGCGGATTAAGTCTTACGCGCCGGTCTTGACGTAGCTTCTGTAGACCCAGCCGTGCTTGCCGTTATAGACGATCTCGCACCATTGCTTGCAGTTCATCACCTGCACTGATGCCTTGGCGGGTATCGTGATGATCGCGGCGGCGCCTTTCTTCGGCCCGGAGCGCATCGTAACGGCCCTCAAAATGCGACCATTGGCGGCTGCGCTGACTTTTTGAGGCTTGGGCTGGACCGCGCCGTCCGTTGCCGCCGGATCGGCGTCGGGAACCTGCGGCTTGGCTTCGGGGATGGCGGCGGTTTGGGCGCCGTCCATCTTGTCGCCCGGCTTCTTCTGGGCGGTCTGCGTCTCGCTCGCGGGAGCAGGCTCGGCAACCTGCGACAGCGCGGCCGAAGCATCGTTCTCGGCGGCGGGCTCGGCGAAAGCCGTATCGGTTGATTGCCCGGCGCCGGTATCGGCGGCCTGCTCGGATGAGGCCGGTTGGTCCTTGGCCTGGTCCGGCGCGGTCTTGGAGCCGGAAGCCGTCCAGCGCGGGCTATTCGCCGCCAGCGCCGGAATATTCGCTTCGCGAGCCGGCGCAACCGGCAAAACCGCATCGGCCTTGCGCGCGGCCTGCGGCGCCGCCGCCACGGTGATGGCCGCGGCCGCCGGCGCGATCTTCGTGGTCTTCACCGGAACTGTCGGAACGGCCTGCTCGGCATTTGTCGCGGCCACTTGCCGGCTATTGCCCGGAACACACAGCCATAGCGCCACCGCGGCCACGCCGAGCAGCGCGGCCGTACCGACCGCCGCAATGACCAGATGCGCGTTCGACTGCACCCTCTGCCACAAGGACGGTCGGACGTTATAGCCGAACTGCATTGCAAAGCGCTGTCGTTCCGGCGTGCCGAAACTGAAGGGCCCGTTCACTCAAACCACCTCCAACAAGCGGGCCGACGTTCTTTCGATCATTGCCGTGAGAGTTGGCTTCGATCGGCATCGGTCCCGAAATCATTGCGGACAGGTCCGCTAAATCCCCGGATACTCGCCCATGATGGCATCTTTCACTGCTGATTATGGCATGAGTGAGCCAATTTGCGAAATTCTGTGCCTCCGTTAAGGCTTCCACAACTTGCAGCGTGCCAGCGGCCGGGTCGAATCATTGGCTTCGACTTGAGTAGCCGGTCTCAAATTCTGTCGCGCAGCGCGAACCAGTTGAGCGCGAGGAACAAGAGCGGCGCGCGGAAGCGGCGGCCGCCGGGGAAGGCAGGGATCTTCAGATCCTCGATCAGTTTCAGACGGTCGCGGTTGCCGGCAACCGTCTCGGCATAGAGCTTGCCGAAGAAGTTCGACAGCATGACGCCGTGGCCTGAATAGCCGCCCATCGAGATCACCTTCGGCATCACTTCGCGAACGAAGGGCTTTCTCGGTACCGTGATGCCGACATAGCCGCCCCAGCCATACGTGATCTCGACGTCCTTCAACGCCGGATAGAGCTCGGCGATCTGCCTGCGGATGTGAATATGGATGTCCTTCGGATCGTTGACGGCATAGACTTCGCGGCCGCCGAATAGCAGCCGGCCGTCTTTCGACTTGCGGAAATAACGCACCACGAAGCGGGAATCGTCGACCGACTCGCCGCCCGGCAACACCGAGGAGGTGGCGCCGAGCGGTACGGTCGCGCCGATGAAGGAGCCGATAGGCATGATATGCGCCGCGCTCACCGGCTCCAGATTGCCGCCATAGGCATTGACAGCGATCAGGCACTTGTCTGCGGTGATCGTCCCCTTGGGCGTCGTCACCCTCACCTTGCCGCCGTTGGAGACGATGCCGGTGGACGATGTCTGCTCGAAGAGGTGCGCGCCGGCCGCCGCTGCCGCCTTCGCCGTGCCGATCACCAGCTTCAACGGATGGATGTGACCTGTGCCGGTGTCGCGCGCACCGCCGAAATAGCGCGTCGAGCCCAGGCGCTCCGCCGTTTCCGCCGCGTCCATGAAGCTGACACGCGGATAGCCGAAGCGGTTCGCCATGATCTCGGCGTGGCGCTTGTAGTCGTCGACATAACGCTTCTTGTGCGCCACCGAAAGCTGGCCCGGCATATAGTCGATGTCGATCGCGTTGGTGGCGGCGAAGTCAAGCAGATGCGCCTTGGCTTCTTCGGCCATGTCGAACAGCGCCCTGGCGCGGGAGAGACCGTACTCGGCCTCCAGTTCCTCCGCCCAGGCGCGCTGGCCGGTGCCGAGCTGGCCGCCATTGCGCCCGGAGGCGCCGTCGCCGAAGCGATAGGCCTCGATCAGCACGACGTTCGCGCCGGCCTTGGCGAGATGCGCCGCGGCCGACAGGCCGGTGAAGCCGCCGCCGATAATGACGACGTCACAAGTCCGGTCGCCATCGAGAGCCGGATATTCGGGTCGCTCTCCCGCAGTATCCTCGTACCACGAGCGGCCGGGGGAGATGGGGGATTGGTAGGGCATGATGCTCGCCAGTAGGGCAGTAGGGCAGTAGGGCAGTAGGGCAGTAGGGCAGTAGGTAGCACTATTCGGGCGACAACTTACGGATCAGCAGCCGTAAGAGCGTGCCCACGCTCTCACTCTGCTTCATCAACGGTTCGGCTGCTCCATTGGAGGTGATTCCTGCGCGTTGTGCGATCAGTAGATGGGTTTCCAACTCTTTGAGTGATCCCTGTGCAACCCTGAGAAATTGTTGATAGGAGGCTCGGCTTTCTCGCCCATAGCCCTCAGCGATGTTGGCGGGCACAGATGTGGCCGCCCTTCGCAACTGAGTTGTCAGTCCATAAAGCTCTTCTTTTGGCCAGGCTTTTGTCGTTTGATATATTGAAACCGCGAGATCCATGGCTTGCTGCCAGACGACTAGATCTCTGTATGATTCGATCCTCGCCATCGCCCCCTACTGCCTTACTGCCCTACTGCCTTACTCCCCTACACATTGAGCAGCAGATATTCCCGCTCCCACGGGCTGATCACTTCCATGAAGGTCTCGAACTCGGCGCGCTTGATCGCTGCGTAGGTGGCGGCGAAGGATTTGCCGAGGATGGCGGCGAGCTCCGTGTCGCCTTCGAACAAGTCGACAGCCTCGAGCAGGCCACGCGGCAGGTCGATCTCATCGGCATTGGCGGTCGTCAGCACCGGCGGCTCAGCCTTGATCTTCTTGGTCATGCCGATCAATCCGCAGGCCAGCGATGCCGCCAGCGCCAGGTAGGGATTGGCGTCGGAGGATGGAATGCGGTTTTCCACGCGTCGCGCCGCGGGGTCCGAGCGCGGCACGCGGAACGCCGTCGTGCGGTTATCGTAGCCCCATTTGTTGTTGACCGGCGCTGAGGCGGCCTGCGTCAGTCGACGGTAGGAATTGACGTAGGGCGCGAACATCACCAGGGCGTTCGGCACATGCTTCTGCATGCCGCCGATGAAATGGAAAAAATCCTCCGTTTCGGAGCCGTCCTCGGCCGAGAAGACGTTCCGTCCGGTCTTCTTGTCGACGATTGACTGGTGGATATGCATGGCCGAGCCGGGCTGGCCCTGGATCGGTTTGGCCATGAAGGTGGCATAGGTCTCGTGTTTCAGCGCCGCCTCGCGGATGGTGCGCTTGAACATGAATACCTGGTCGGCGAGCTCGATCGGGTTGCCGTGGCGCAAATTGATCTCGAGCTGGCCGGCACCCTCCTCGTGGATCAGCGTGTCGATCTCCAGGCCCTGCCGCTCCGAGAAATGGTAGATGTCGTCGATCAGTTCGTCGAATTCGTTGACGCCGGCGATCGAATAGCCGGCGCCGCCGCCGATGGCGCGCCCCGAACGCCCGACGGGCGGAGTCAGCGGATAGTCCGGATCGGGGTTCTTGCGCACAAGATAGAATTCGATCTCGGGTGCCACCACCGGTTTCAAGCCGCGTTCGTCATAGGCTGCAAGCACGCGCTTGAGCACATTGCGCGGCGTGAACTCGACCGAGCGGCCGTCCTGGTGAACGAGATCGCAGATCACCGCGGCCGTCGGGTCCTCTTCCCAGGGCACCACGGTCAGCGTCGAAAGGTCGGGTAGAAGCTTCAGGTCGCCGTCATCCTCGGGATAGTGGAACCCGTTGCCGTCCTCAGGATAGCCGCCGGAGATCGTCGTCATGAACACCGCCGAAGGCAGCGCCAGCGAGGTGTTGGATGTGAACTTCTTCGACGGCATCATCTTGCCGCGGGCGACACCCGCCTGATCGGGCGTGATGCATTCGATGTCCTCGATGCCGCGCCATTCGAGCCAGGCGCTGGCTTCCTTCCAGTTCTTCACACCACGTTCGTTTTTCAGGAAAGCAGGCGTGCGGGCGCGTCCCCCCCGGCTTGACGGACGGACTTCCTTTTTTTCAGGCGGCATCATTCACCAGATTGTGTTTGCGGATTTCGGACTATAGCCGGGCGCCATGGGGGAAGGGAAGGGGAGGTGCCCGGGTTGCGGCAGGGCGAACAATCGTCTTCACGCTGGCGGCATGCCGCAACAAGGGTTAGACCGGCCCTCCACGGAGAATGGTATCCGCTTATGCCCGCCTCTCATTTGACGACGATCGGATTCGATGCCGACGACACGCTGTGGCAGAACGAGCAGTTCTTCCGCATGACCGAACGGCGCTTCATCGCCATGCTCGCCGAGCACGGCGACGCAAGCCACATTTCGGCAAACCTGCTTCAAGCCGCAAAGCGTAATCTCGGCCTCTATGGCTTCGGCATAAAGAGCTTCACGCTGTCGATGATCGAGACCGCGATCGAGGTTACTGAAGGCCGTGTCCCGGCTTCGACCATAGCGGAAATCCTGGCCGCCGGCCGCGATATGCTCAGCCACCCGATCGAGCCGCTGCCGCATGCGCGTGAGACGGTCGAAAAGCTCGTCGGCAGCTATCGCCTGGTGCTTATCACCAAGGGCGACCTGATGGATCAGGAGCGCAAGCTGGCGCAATCGGGGCTGGGTGAGCTCTTCGACGCCGTGGAGATCGTCAGCGACAAAAGTCCCGCCACCTATGCCCGTATCTTCAGCCGCCATGGCGATGGACCGCAAAAGAGCATGATGGTCGGCAATTCGCTCAAGTCGGATGTGGTCCCGGCCATCGACGCCGGCGGCTGGGGCATCTATGTCCCGCATGAGTTGACCTGGGCGGCCGAGCATGCCGAGGCGCCGGTCACGGCGCCGCGTTTCCGCCAGATCGCCGATCTGAGCGAACTGCCGGCGCTGCTCGAAAGCATCGCCACGACAGGCTGAGGGCGCCTGGCGGTTTTGCCGAATTGCCTTAGACGCGCCCGACCAGGCGATCGACCACCGGTTGCAGCCTTTCGGGCGTGATCGGCTTGGCGACCACAGCGTCGACCACACTGGACAGGCCAAGGCTTTCCGGGGTGCCATTCCTGGTTGAGAGCAGGATCACCGCCGGCAGTGGCTTGCCGGAGGCGCGCCGCAACGCGTCGATGGCGGACATCAGCCGGTCGCAATCCTTGTTGTCCGGCCCGCCATCCAGGACGACTGCGCCGGGCAGATGGCCGGTCAGGGCCTTTTCGGCGGTTTCTGGCGATTCCGAGATCGGTTTCAGTCCCGACTTCTCGACGATTTTCGACACCACGACCCGGTTGATCGACGACTTTCCGACCACGAGCACCTTGGAAAAATCCGCCGCCGTCGCGCCAGCGCGGGCCACCGGTTTCGGGTGTTTCTCGGACTGGTCGTCACGGTCGGCGGGACACATCGGCAGGCAGGCACTCTGGTTCAATGCAGGGTTGAAACCTGAGGCACCATTGGGTGAGATCACGGCCGGTGTCAAGCTGAAACGGCCGAAGTCAAAAATACAGCAAGAAATTCTGGAATTCAGCGCAAGTTCTATATCCCTGCGACGAAGGGAAATCGAAAAAATGCGATAGTCTCCCGAACGTATAACGCGCGGGAGACATTCGCCGAGACTATTGACGTTACGTCAAGTGTGGCTCTGATGGGTGACGATCACGGGGATCAAAAGATCGCCCCAGTTGCCGTCGCCACCATGGTGCCTGGCTGAACGCACCAGCTCCACCGAGACGCCCGCTTCGACTGCCTTCATCACCGACTGATTGAGCCTGTGCAGATCGTTGGCGAGCATGCGGATCGTCGCCTGCTGGTCGACGCTCATCGCGCTCGATTGTTCTTCTGCCCTTTCCTTCACGCGGCTTATCGATGCCATTGGTCTTCTCCTCGATGTGGATGCCCTGCGGGCGTTTCCTCTGGTTGTTGTCCGTTACTCGGCCGCTGGCCTGAACTGGGCGTGCTCGGTCGATTCATGCATGGCGGTGGTCGAGGACTGGCCGCCGGTGATCGCCATCGACACGGCGTCGAAATAGCCGGTGCCGACCTCGCGCTGATGCTTGGTAGCGGTATAGCCGTTGGCCTCGGCCGCGAACTCGGCTTCCTGCAGTTCCGAATAGGCCGCCATCTGGCGGTCCTTGTAGCCGCGCGCAAGCTCGAACATGCCGAAGTTCAACTGGTGGAAACCGGCGAGCGTGATGAACTGGAACTTGTAGCCCATTGCGCCGAGCTCCTTCTGGAACTTCGCGATCGTCGCGTCGTCGAGGTTCTTCTTCCAGTTGAAGGACGGCGAACAATTGTAGGCGAGCAGCTTGCCCGGATGATGCTTGTGCACGCCTTCGGCGAACTTCCTGGCCTGCGCGAGGTCCGGCTTCGAGGTCTCGCACCAGATCAGGTCGGCATGCGGCGCATAGGCGACGGCGCGCGCGATGCAAGGCTCGATGCCGTTCCTCACATTGTAGAAGCCCTCGACCGTGCGGCCGGCGTCATAGTCGACGAAAGGCCGGTCGCGCTCGTCGATATCGGAGGTCAAAAGCTTGGCGGCTTCCGCGTCCGTCCGCGCCACGACCAGCGTCGGCGTGCCCATGACGTCGGCAGCGAGCCGCGCCGCGTTGAGGTTGCGGATATGCGCGGCGGTCGGGATCAGCACCTTGCCGCCGAGGTGGCCGCACTTCTTTTCCGACGCCAACTGGTCCTCGTAGTGGACGCCGGCCGCACCCGCCTCGATGAAGGCCTTCATGATCTCGAAGGCATTGAGCGGGCCGCCGAAGCCGGCTTCGGCGTCGGCGACGATCGGCGCGAACCAGGTGTCGACTGAAAGTCCATTGCCTTCCGATGTCTCGATCTGGTCGGCGCGCTGCAAGGTGCGATTGATACGCTTGACCAGTTCCGGCGCCGCATTGGCCGGGTAAAGCGACTGGTCCGGATACATCGCCGAGGCGGTGTTGGCGTCGGCGGCCACCTGCCAGCCCGAGAGATAGATCGCCTTCAGGCCTGCCCGGACCTGCTGCATGGCCTGGTTGCCGGACATCGCGCCGAGCGCGTTGACGAAATCCTCCTCATGGATGAGCTTCCACAGCCGGTTCGCACCCATCTCGGCCAGCGTCTGGCGGATTTGCACGGAGCCGCGCAACCGCTTCACATCCTCCGGCGAATAGGGCCGCTCGATGCCGTCGAAACGGCCTTCCGGCGCGGAAGGGACGAGGTTGTAAAAATCGGTCATTGGTTACTCCAGGTCATTTGGCTGCTGCTTCAGCGCTGCGTCGAGAGGGTATTCTTCGCGACGTCTGCGTATGACATCATTTACATTGCGGTGCGAAAGCTGCCCAGAGAAACCAAGGATTTGCGCCAAAAATAAGGGAAAAGCTGTGTTGCTATTGACAGGCCAACTCTGTAAATTTGTCATGATTGTAAAAGCGCTGCGGCGGATGCCGGGCTCGATGTTCGTGTAAATTCTTGTCAAGGATGGCGGGGATGGCCGACCAGAAGATCTTCGCCGGGCCGCGGTTGCGCCGGCTGCGCAACGCCAGGGGACTGACCCAGACGGCAATGGCCGAGGGATTGGGCATCTCGCCCTCCTACCTCAACCTCATCGAACGCAACCAGCGACCTCTGACGGTGCAACTGATCCTCAAGCTGGCGTCCGCCTACAAGGTCGACCCGCATGAATTGCAAGGCGAGGCCAAGGGATCGATCGCCGCGCTGAAGGAAGTGTTCGGCGATCCCTTGCTGGCCGGCGAACTGCCTGGCGATCAGGAGCTGATCGATCTCGCCGAGACGGCGCCAAATGCATCGGCGGCGATGGTGAAGCTGTTTCGTGCCTACCGCGAGCAGGCCGAGCGCCTGTCCGACCTCAACCAGCTCCTGGCGAAGGAGGGCAGGGCGACCGCGCTGTCCGGCACGCGCCTGCCAGCCGATGAGGTCCACGAGGTGCTCGAACGCAGGCCGAACCACTTTGCGTCGCTGGAAGAGGAGGCGGAGGCTTTCACGTCGGTGCTCGACCCCGGCGACGATCTGTTCGGCGCGCTGAAGGCTTGGCTGAGACGTGAGCATGGCATCGTCGTCAAGGTGCTGCCGGTCGCCACCATGCCCAATTGGCGCCGCCGCTACGACCGTCATTCGCAGCGTCTGTTCCTGTCCGAGCGGCTGTCGCCCTTCGACCAGCTTCGCGAGATCGCCATGGAGGCGAGCCTGATCCGCATGTCGGTGGCCCTGGCCGGCGAGATCCAGGCGCTGAAGCTCGGCACCGACGAGGCGCGCCGGCTCGCCCGCTTCGAGCTCGGCCGCTACGCCGCGCACGCGCTGATGATGCCCTACCAGGCTTTCCATGCGGCCGCACTGCGCGGCCGCTACGACATCGATGTCCTGCGTTCGCGCTTCGGCGTCTCTTTCGAACAGGCGGCCAACCGCCTCACCATGCTTCAGCGGGAGGGCGCGGCGGGCGTTCCGTTCTTCATGCTGGAGGTCGACAATGCCGGCAATCGCTTCCGCAAGGCCGGCAGCCAGGGCTATCCGCAAAGCCGCTTCGGCGGCGGCTGCCCGAAGCTTCCCGTCCATGCGGCCTTCTCGCAGCCGGGCCAGGTCCTGGTCGAGGCGGTGGAAATGCCCGATGGCGCCGAGTTCCTTTGCATCGCCCGCACGCTGGAAGGTCCGCAAGGTGCCTTCTCCGAACGGCCGCGGCGCACCGCGCTGCTGCTTGGCTGCGATATCGGTTTTCGCGACGAGATCGTCTATGGCGCGGCGCTGCCGGCCGGAGCAGCCGGCAAGCCCGGGCAGGGGTTCGCGACGCCGGTAGGCCCCGCCTGCCGGCTTTGCGAGCGCGTCGGCTGCCTGGCGCGCGCCGAGCCGCCGGTTACGCGCCCGCTGGGCCTCGACGAGATGGTGACGGGCCTCAGCGCCTTCGATTTCCAGGGCTAGTACACGTCGCCCAGAACTTGCGCATGGGGCTGCGGGGTCCCGACAGGCGCCAAAGTAGACCGTGGCGGGGTTGTCCCACATTTCAGCGAATGCTGGATCACGCAGGGCTTTCTACTTTGCGCTACGCGATTGAGACACAGTCTTGTCGTCCGAGGCACAGAATTCCCGTTGTCCTTGGCGCATCGTAGCGCAGATAAATCGCTGACGGTCATGTCCATGTCCGATACCGCCTCGCCTCAAGTCGCCTTGCCAGCCATCTCACCACGCGAGGAGCGGGTCGGCATGCTCATGGTCTTCCTTTCGGCGCTCATGTGGAGTTTCGGCGGCACCATCGCCCGTTTCATCCACATCGCCGACAGCTGGACCGTGGTGTTCTGGCGTTCGCTGTGGGCAGCGGCCTTTCTCGTCGCGTTCATGCTCTGGCGCGACGGCTGGCGCGGCACCCTGAAACTCTTTCGAGGCATGGGCCTGCCCGGCCTTGGCGTCGCCTTCTGCTTCGCCACCGCCTCGACCTGCTTCGTGGTGGCGCTCGCTTATACGACGGTCGCGAATATACTTCTGATGCAGGCCGGCGTGCCGCTTCTGGCGGCTTTGCTCGCCTGGCTTTTGTTTCGCGAAAGTGTGAGCCTGGCCACCTGGGTCGCCATTGCCGCCGTCATCACCGGTGTCGCCATCATGGTCTCGGAATCACTCGATGGCGCCGTCTCGCCGGTCGGCGACGGGCTGGCCTTGCTGATCGCCGTTATGTTTTCCATCGCGACGGTGATCACCCGGCGTTTCGCCCATGTGCGCATGGTGCCGGCCACTTGCCTTGGAGCCGTCCTTGCCGGCGCGTTCGCCGCTGCGCAGGCGTCGGAGTTTGCGGTCTCCGGTCGCGACATGGGCTTCCTCTTTGCCTTCGGCGTCATCAATCTCGGCATCGGCCTCGCCTTTTTCGCCATGGGCGCGCGGCTGGTGCCGGCGGCGATCGCGGCATTGCTCGGCACCTTCGAGCCGATCCTTGGGCCGATCTGGGTCTGGCTCGTCCACTCCGAAGTGCCGTCGGTGCGCACCATCATCGGCGGCGCGGTCGTGGTTACTGCGCTGCTCGTCCATATCGGCCTGGAGTTCAAGCGTCAGGCACGACCGGCGCGCCCCGGCGTCACCGGCCTGCCGTCACCCAATTGATGATCGGCAGCCTCCCCCATTGACAACCCAGTCGCCGGGCAGGCAGGCTGCAATTACGGCAACAACAAGACAGGCGTATCTTGCCAAGTCTCTCCCCCGGCCCGCTCGGGACCGGACAGCATCGTCATAGCTCTACTTACGCCACGGTGAATGCCGCTGACGCTGCCCGGGTGCCTCGTCGGGGCGGCTGGAATGCCTTGAACCTTGATGCCGTGACCGAGCCTGGAGCGGACAGTTCGCGCTTGTCGCTCTTCGGAAAGCTCAATACTCTAAAGCCAACGCCGCTCCGCAATATCGCGAAGAGCCGGCGAGGGGACATTTACCAAAGGAGAACATCATGATCCGCAAAGCTCTCTGGCTTTCGGCGACATCGGTATTTCTGACGCTTTTCACTGCTGGCGGCCATGCCGAAGACCGCGTCGTCAACGTCTACAACTGGTCGGACTATATCGACAGCTCGATCATCGACGATTTTACCAAGAAGACCGGCATCAAGGTCGTCTACGACACTTTCGATTCCAACGAGATCCTGGAGACCAAGCTACTTGCCGGCGGCAGCGGCTACGACGTCGTCGTGCCGAGCGCCAATTTCCTGGCGCGCCAGATCCAGGCAGGCGTTTTCCAGAAGCTCGACAAGTCGAAGCTGCCGAACCTGTCCAACATGTGGGACGTCATTTCCGAGCGCACCGCCAAATACGATCCGGGCAACGAATATTCGGTCAACTACATGTGGGGCACGGTCGGCCTCGGTTATAACGTCAAGAAGGTGCAGGCCGCGCTCGGCACGGACAAGATCGACAGCTGGGACGTGTTCTTCAATCCCGACAAGCTGGCCAAGCTGAAGGATTGCGGCGTCTATGTGCTGGATTCTCCCGCCGACGTCATTCCGGCGGCGCTGAAATATCTTGGCCTCGACCCCAACAGCACCTCGCAGGATGACATCTCCAAGGCCGAGGAAGCGTTGCTGAAGGTGCGGCCTTATATCCGCAAGTTCCATTCGTCCGAATACATCAACGCCTTGGCCAACGGCGATATCTGCCTGGCGATCGGCTGGTCGGGCGACGTCTTCCAGGCGCGCAACCGCGCCACGGAAGCCAAGCAGGGCGTCGAGGTCGGTTATTCGGTGCCGAAGGAAGGCGCCCAGATGTGGTTCGATCAGATGGCGATCCCCGCCGACGCGCCGCATGTCGCCGACGCGCTCGAGTTCATCAACTACATGATGACGCCTGAAGTCATCGCCAAGTCGTCGAACTACGTGCTCTACGCCAACGGCAACAAGGCTTCGCAGCAGTTCGTCGACAAGGCGATCCTTGACGATACTTCTGTCTATCCGGACGAAGAGACGACGAAGAAGCTCTATACCGTCGCGCCTTACGATCCCAAGACACAGCGCATCATCACGCGCACCTGGACCAAGATCGTCACCGGCCAGTAAGCATTGAGACGCGGCCCCGGCAGCCAACTGCCGGGGTCGCTTTCTTTTGGGGAATTTGAAAAGTAACGGAGTGGGGACTATGAAATCGCTTGGCAGCATCCGCAGGGATTTCGCGCCATGGAACGACCCGAACGCCAAGCCGTACATCCAGTTCGACAAGGTCACCAAGAATTTCGGTGACTTCACCGCCGTCAACAACCTGTCGCTGACCATCTTCGAGCGGGAGTTCTTCGCCCTGCTCGGCGCCTCGGGATGTGGAAAGTCGACCCTGCTCAGGATGCTCGCCGGCTTCGAGGAGCCGTCCGCCGGCCGCATCCTGCTCGACGGGCAGGACCTGCGCGGCATCCCGCCCTACAAGCGGCCGGTCAACATGATGTTCCAGTCCTATGCGCTGTTCCCGCATATGACGGTGGAGAAGAACATCGCCTTCGGCCTCAAGCAGGAAGGCATGCCTGGACCCGATATCGAAAAGCGCGTCGCCGAGATGCTCAGGCTCGTCAAGCTAGAGCAGTTCGCAAAGCGCAAGCCGCACCAGCTCTCGGGCGGCCAACGCCAGCGCGTGGCGCTTGCCCGCTCGGTCGCCAAGCGTCCCAAGGTTCTGTTGCTCGACGAGCCGCTCGGCGCGCTCGACAAGAAGCTGCGCGAGGAGACGCAGTTCGAGCTGATGGACCTGCAGCAGGAGCTCGGCCTCACTTTTGTCGTCGTCACCCACGACCAGGAAGAGGCCATGACCATGGCCGACCGCATCGCCATCATGGACAAGGGCGAGGTGATGCAGGTCGCCACGCCGGCCGAGATCTACGAGGCGCCGACCTCGCGTTTCGTGGCGCATTTCGTAGGCAACGTGAACATGTTCGAGGGCAAGGTCGCCGAGCGCACGGGAAACACCACACGCATCACTGGCGCGACCGGTGCGCAGATCGTGGTCGACAACGGCAGCGACGCGACCGCAGGTTCCAGCATCGTCTTCGCGATCCGGCCGGAGAAGATCAAGGTCTCCTCCAAAAAGCCGGCCGATGCCGTCAACGCGCTGGAGGGCGAGGTCTATGACGTCGCCTATCTCGGCGACATGACCGTCTATCATATCAAGCTGGACGATGGGCAGATCGTGCGGGCGAGCGCGCTGAACGCCTCGCGCATCACCGAGGATCCGCTGACCTGGAACGACCGCGCCTGGGTTTCCTTCCGGCCCGACGCCGGCGTCGTGCTGACCAGGTAGGGGGTGGACATGACCAATATCGCAGCGACCGCCGCTCCATCGACCGTCACCGCCGCCGCGTTGCCGACACGGCTGGCAGCGGGCTTCGTCAACCGTCTCGTCATCATCGTTCCCTATCTCTGGCTGCTCTTCTTCTTCCTCGTCCCCTTCATCATCGTCTTCAAGATTTCGCTGTCGCAGACTGCGATCTCGATGCCGCCCTATACGCCGGTGCTCGACTTCAAGGATGGCGTTTCGGGATTCTTCGCGGGCTTCCGTCAACTCAGCTTCGACAATTACACCTGGCTCACCCAGGACGCGCTCTACTTCAACGCCTATGTGACGAGCCTGATCATCGCGGGTATCTCGACGATACTCACGCTGATCGTCGGCTATCCGATCGCCTACGGCATGGCGCGGGCGCCGGCGACGATCCGTCCGACCCTGCTGATGCTGGTGATCCTGCCGTTCTGGACTTCGTTCCTGATCCGCGTCTACGCCTGGATCGGCATCCTGAAGCCCGAGGGCCTGCTCAATCAACTGCTGATGTCGCTGCACATCATCAGCGAGCCGCTGGTCATCCTCAACACCTACACCGCGATCTTCATCGGCATCGTCTATTCCTACCTGCCCTTCATGGTGCTGCCGCTCTATTCCTCGCTCGAGAAGATGGACTATTCGCTGATCGAGGCCGCGCAGGACCTCGGCTGCCCGCCGACCGGCGCCTTCTGGAAGATCACCTTCCCGCTGTCGCTGCCCGGCGTCGTCGCCGGCTGCCTGCTGGTCTTCATTCCGGCCGTCGGCGAGTTCGTCATCCCCGACCTTCTCGGCGGCTCGCAGACGCTGATGATCGGCAAGACGCTCTGGAATGAATTCTTCTCCAATCGCGACTGGCCGGTCTCGTCGGCCGTGGCCGTCATCCTGCTTCTCGTGCTGACCATTCCGATCATGTTCTTCCAGCAGGCTCAGGCGAAAGCACAGGAGCAGGGCCGATGAATTCGACCTGGAGCCGCTTCAACATCACCTCTATCGTGTTGGGCTTTGCCTTCCTCTATTTGCCGATCGTGCTTTTGATCGTCTTTTCCTTCAACGAATCGAAGCTCGTCACCGTCTGGGGCGGCTTCTCGACCAAGTGGTACGTGTCGCTCTTCCACAACCAGGGCCTGATGGACGCCACCTGGGTCACGGCGCGCGTCGGTGTCATCTCGGCCACGGTGGCGACCGTGCTCGGCACGCTGGCGGCCATCACGCTCACGCGCTACACCCGCTTTAGGGGACGTGTGCTTTTCTCGGGCATGGTCTTCGCGCCGCTGGTCATGCCGGAAGTCATCACGGGCCTGTCGCTGCTCTTGCTCTTCGTCGCCGTCGGGTTCGACCGCGGCTTCTTCACGGTGACGCTCGCGCACATCACCTTCACCATGTGCTTCGTCGCCGTCGTGGTGCAGTCGCGCCTGGTCTCCTTCGACCGCTCGCTGGAGGAGGCGGCGATGGATCTCGGCGCACCGCCGGTGAAGACCTTCTTCCAGATCACCTTGCCGGTCATCCTGCCGGCAATCATCTCCGGCTGGATGCTGGCCTTCACGCTCTCGCTGGACGATCTGGTCATCGCGAGCTTCACCTCGGGGCCTGGCGCCACCACGCTGCCGATGAAGATCTATAGCCAGGTGCGCCTCGGCGTGACGCCGGAAATCAACGCCGCCTGCACCATCCTGATCGCGGTGGTGGCGATCGGCGTCATCATCGCCTCGATCGCCAACAAGCGCCGCGAGATGCAGCGCCAGCTCGACGAGCAGGCCGCGCAGCGTGGTTGAGTGGCGAGGGCGGGGACGCGCTTTTGCGTCCCTGCCTCTACTGACCTGAAACGCCGGGAGCGATCGGCGATATGAACGGCGCGCTCCAGTTGCCGCCGACGAAGAACAGCGACTGGCTCGGCGGCGCGGGTGCCGGGCTCGCCGCCTGGCCGTTGGCCTGGGGCTGCGGCGCCGGCTGACCGTTCGGCACGACGCCGCCCGAGAGCGCCAGCCCTCGTCCGACATAGGAGGCGATGCCGGACAGCCAGATCTTGTATTTCTGCGCATTGATCTCGGCCTTGTCGAGGCGCGCCACGCCCTTCGAGATGCTTGCCTTGATCTCGGCGCCGTCGATCGGCAGCGATCCTTTGGCGACGTCGTCGAGCGCGAAGAAGCCCCCCTGCTGGTTGCGCTTGAGGAAGGCCGGCAGGTCGAGCCCGTTGAGCGTGCCGGGTCCGAAAGTGGCTGAGAACGATCCGTCGGCATTCTCGAAGATGGAGTTCCAGGCCTTGCCCGGCCCCTTGAGGATGACCGATACTGTCCCTGTGCCGGCCGGCACCAGCCGCGTCATTCCGGCCGCCGTGGCAAAGGCCGCGGTATCCACGTCAGATGCCAGGAGCCGCATCTCGACCTGCGTGCCCTCAGGCTTGCGGTCGAAGCGCAGGCTGCTTTGGATGTTGCCGTTGAAGGCCGACGCGTCGGATATGTCGAAGACGGCAAGGCCGTTCTTGACCTGCGCGGTCGCAGCGACGTCGGCGAGCTGCACCGGTCCCGCAGTGGCGTGCGCCGCCGACAGCCTGAGGTCGAGGTTTATGCGGTCGGCGAAGCTGGTGTCGATGTCGCCGGGGCCGGCCTCTCCGGTCGGCGCGACGGGCGTGAAAGCCGACAGGAAGGATCTGAGATCCAGCGTATCGAAGGCGAGCGTGCCGGCAATCACCGGGCGTCCCTCGGCGAAGGAGAAATCCAGCGCTCCCATGCCCGGATTGTTGTTGAGCGTGACGGTGGTGTTCTCGAACTTCGCGCGTCCCGCCGAGGCATTCACCTTGCTGCTGACCGAGACCGCGCCGATCGCCGCCCCAGGCGCGATACCGGCCTGCGACCATTCCAACACCCGCCGCAGCGACGGCGCGGCGAACTTTGCCTGGCCGTCCAGATAGGCATTGTCCGACATCGAGGCCGTTCCGTCGAAGGAGAAGGTCGCGGGCGCCGCCTTGAAGGAGAAGGTGACGGGCGCCGCGCCCCCGGCAAACAGCACCAGCGGCTTCGCCGAGGAGAAATCGACCTGCACGCTTTCGCCGCGCCAGATTCCGGTCGCTGTCAGCGACGCGTCGCTGTTCATAGCTTCCCAGTTCACCTGGCCGTTCAGGCTGCTCAGGATTTCGCTGTCCTTGCCGTCAACCGACGTCACGACGCGGCCATCGCGGAACTCGACGGTGCCGAACGGATCGGAAGGCAGTTTGCCGAGATCGGGTTTCTGTGGGTTGGCGGTGATCACGCCGCGCGCGGTATCGATCGAGCGCGCGATGCGCCCGCCGGTCGGCAGTGGCGGCAGATAGAAGCCGCTCGCCGTGCGTTGCACCCTGATCGTCGGCCGCACCAGTCTTGCGGTCGAGAAGGCGACGTCGCCCTGCAAGGCGGCCATGGCCGACAGATCGACCTCCACGCGATCGGCCTCGACCACCGGCGGCGCGTCGGTCTCGGTCCATTGCGACAGCGTCACGTCGCTCAAGATGGCCCGGAACTTCGGCCATACCTCGATGCGCGGCGAGCCGTCGATGGTGACCCTGAAGCCGCTCCAGGCGCTCAGCTCCCAGGCGATGCGGTCGCGCACGATGCGGGTCGAGGCAATCAGCGGCAGCGCCGCGACCGCGAGCGCGATGACGAGCACGGCGACGCCGATGGCCCACACCCCGCGTCGGATCAGAGATGATGGCATTTCGCCCCGTATGCTTTCATTGCCGACAAATCGCCCGACGGGTGTAACCAAGCGCCGACGCTTTTCAAGTCTTTATGGCCTTGCGATGGCATTTACGCGCGGCCCGGGAACGGCCGCCCGAACAAAATCTTGCTCTGCTGCGCTGCAACATGCATAAGCGGTCTGCACGATCCCGGTCCACGGTTGCGCGCCGTTTTTGGGACGATGGCAAATGCGATGTTGAGCTTAACTGGCTCAGAACGCGACACGCTTTGGGAGGAGCGATCATGGCCGCTGATACACCTTTGTGGATCCCGACACAGGAGCGGATCGATGCGGCGCCCATAACCGCGTTCATGAAGGCCGCGGAAGCAAAGGCAGGGCTGACATTTTCCGACTATGCCGAGCTGCACCGCTGGTCGATCGAGGATCGCCAGGCCTTCTGGGACCTGGTCTGGGATTTTTGCAATCTTGTCGGGGACAAGGGTGAGCGGACCCTGATCGACGGCGAGCGGATGCCGGGCGCCGGCTTCTTTCCCGACGCCAGGCTCAATTTCGCAGAGAACCTTTTGAAGAAGACCGGCAGCGGCACGGCCATCGTCTTTCGCGGCGAGGACAAGGTCGAGCGCCGGCTGTCCTGGAACGAGCTCCATGCACTGACCTCGCGGCTTCAGCAGCTCTTCCTGTCGCTCGGCGTCAAGGCTGGTGACCGCATCGCCGCCATGATGCCGAACATGCCCGACACCATCGCCGCCATGCTGGCGGCAAGCTCGATCGGCGCCGTCTGGTCGTCCTGTTCTCCCGATTTCGGCGAGCAGGGCGTGCTCGACCGTTTCGGCCAGATCGAACCTGTCGTCTTCATCGCGCCGGACGGCTATTGGTATAACGGCAAGGCGATCGAGGTGGCCGACAAGGTGCGCGCGGTGGCGGCGAAGCTCCCCACCCTGCGCAAGGTGCTGATCATCGACTATCTTGGCACCTCGACCGACGTCGCCGCCACCATCGACAAGGCAGCCGCGCTCGAAGAGGCGCTCTCGCCCTTTGCCGCCAGGACAGTCAGCTTCGAGCGGCTGCCCTTCGCGCATCCGCTCTACATCCTGTTCTCCTCAGGCACGACCGGCATCCCGAAATGCATCGTGCATTCGGCCGGCGGCACGCTGATCCAGCATGTCAAGGAGCACCGGCTGCATGCCGGCCTGCTCGATGGCGACCATCTGTTCTATTTCACCACCTGCGGCTGGATGATGTGGAACTGGTTGGTCTCCGGGTTGGCCTCGGGCGCGACGCTGCTGCTTTATGACGGCTCGCCGTTCTACCCCGACGGCAATGTTCTGTTCGATTTTGCCGACGCCGAGAAGATGACCTATTTCGGCACCTCGGCGAAGTTCATCGATTCCGTTCGCAAGGCCGGTCTCAAGCCGATCGCGAGCCACGATCTATCCAGCGTGCGAACGGTTTCTTCCACCGGCTCGCCGCTGTCGCCGGAGGATTTCCGCTTCGTCTATGACGGCATCAAGAAAGACGTGCATCTGGCATCGATCTCGGGCGGCACCGACATCGTGTCCTGCTTCGTGCTCGGCGTGCCGACCGAGCCGGTCTGGAGCGGCGAGATCCAGGGGCCTGGCCTCGGCATGGCGGTCGATGTCTGGGACGACGACGGCAAGCCGGTAAGGCAGGAGAAGGGCGAGCTTGTCTGCACCAAGGCCTTCCCGTCGATGCCGATCGGCTTCTGGAACGACCCTGAGGGCAAGAAATATCGGTCCGCCTATTTCGAACGCTTCGACAACATCTGGTGCCACGGCGATTTCGCCGAATGGACGGCCCATGGCGGCATGGTCATCCATGGCCGCTCCGATGCCACGCTCAACCCGGGCGGCGTCAGGATCGGCACGGCCGAGATCTACAATCAGGTCGAGCAGATGCCGGAGATCCTGGAGGCGCTCTGCATAGGCCAGGATTTCGACAATGATGTCCGCGTCGTGCTGTTCGTGCGGCTGGCCGCCGGCGTGACCCTGGACGAGGACCTGGAAAAGCGCATCCGCGCCAAGATCCGCACTGGCGCCAGCCCGCGCCATGTGCCGGCCAAGATCGTCGCGGTCATGGACATCCCGCGCACCAAGTCCGGCAAGATCACCGAACTCGCGGTGCGCGACATGGTCCATGGCCGCACCGTCAAGAACAAGGAAGCGCTTGCCAATCCCGAGGCGCTGGAGCTGTTCCGCGACTTGCCGCAGCTGGCAAGCTGACGCCCCGATATGGTTAATGGAATCTGTCCACCGAATTTACCTAGATTTCATGGGTGGTACACATTCGTAAATTTTTTGGCGACCCGGTAAGGACTTGTTAAGGGACGAGCCCGATAGTCGCGTGTAACTTGAGGGAGAAATCCCGTTCCTCGTCCCCTGAGGTTCAGCTCAAGCCCCCGTTGTGACAGCATCCCATTTCTCAAGGCGTCCCTCAGGACGCCTTTTTCTTTGGCCGGGCCTTGTCCGGTGCAATGCTATTCGGCGAGCACGCGGGTGGACGGGAAGGCGACCTCGACCAGGGTTCCCTCGCCGGGCGTGGAGGTGATGGCGAAACGGGCGCGGTTCGCCTCCACCATCGCCTTGGTGAGCGGCAGGCCGAGCCCGGTGCCGTCGCCGCGTCCGCGCTTGAGCGCGTTGATCTGCTTGAACGGCTTCAGCGCCTGCTCGATCTCGGCCGGGGTCATGCCGATGCCGGTGTCGCGCACGCGCATGACGACGTCGCCCGATGCCTCGTAAGCGGTCGAGACGATCACCTGGCCGCCGGCCTGGGTGTAGCGGATGGCGTTGGACAGGATGTTGAGGGCGATTTGGCGCACGCTCCTCAAATCGGCCACCACCTCAGGCAGCCGCGAGGCGAAGCTGGAGCGGATGATGACGCGCTCGCGATTGGCCTGCGGCTGCATCATCGCCACCGTCTCGGCCAGCGTGTCGTTGAGCGACACCGCCTCGTAGTCCATCTCCTGCTGGCCGGCCTCGATCTTCGAGATGTCGAGCAGGTCGTTGACCAGGTCGAGCACATGGTTGCCCGACCGGTTGATGTCGCGCAGATAGTCGCGATAGCGGTCGTTGGCGATCGGCCCGAACTTCTCGTCCACCATCAGCTCGGAAAAGCCGATGATGGCGTTGAGCGGCGTGCGGATCTCGTGGCTGATGCGGGCCAGGAAATCCGTCTTTTGCGAGGAGGCGCGCTCGGCCACCGCGCGCGCCTGCGTCAGGTCTTCCTCGGCCCGCTTCCACTGCGTGATGTCGCGCACCACGGCGCAGAAACCGCTGTCGTTGGGCAGCCGGCCGATGGTCATGAACAGCGGAATGAAACGCCCCTGCGCCTCGCGGCCGATGACCTCGCGGCCGTCATTCAGGACGCTCGCCACGCCCGGCTCCGAAAGCCCCGCGAGATAGTCGCGCGCCGCGCGCTGGCTTTCGATGGCAAACAGTGATGCAAACGGCTTGCCGGCCACCTCGTCGCTGTCGAAGCCGAACAGGGCCTCCGCCGGCCGGCTGATCGAACGGATGTTGCCGTCGCGGCCGATCAGCACGACGCCGTCCGTGGCGGTGTCGATGATGGTGCGCATCTCGGCGATGCGCGATTTCAGTTCCGGCACGTCCGGCTGCAGCGCCGGTTCGTCATTCGCGGCGGTGAAATGCGCCGCATCGTCCTCGCCGGAGCGCCGCACCACCAGCATCAGCGCCTTGCCGTCGCGCCACGGCACGGAGCGCAGCAGCGCGTCGATCGGGAATTCCTGGCCCTGGCGGGTTTTGAGCTTGAGCGAGTGGTCGCTTTCGTCCGTGGAGGGGTCCTCGGCGTAAGGATCGGCAAAGAGCGCGCCCAGCCCCCCCGCATCCGTGAGCTCGTCCAGCGCATCGTAGCCGGTGAGCTCGAGAAAGGCTTCATTGGCATAGTGCAGCACATCGCCCGAATGGATGAGCAGCGGCACCGGCAGCCTGGCGAGGACAGATGTATCAGGCCCCTTGGCTTCCTCTCCGGTCGAAAAAGCGGATGGCACAAACCCCGCCTGTCTAAGCGGCGGTACTTCGAGGCGTGGCCGCGGCCGCTGCACCGGTTCGTCCGGTTGTCCCTCCGCCGTCGCGTCGGCATCGGCGTCGGAGCCGGCCCAATCCTCGCTGTCTTGCGCATCGCGGAAGTCGTCGGCGGTCATGCTGTCGTCGTCCGCCGCGGCGGGAGAAGCCTGCCCGGCCGCGGCCGGCTGCCGCGGCTCCGCGCCGCCATGTTCGGCGCCTGCCGCCAGCTCGTCTTCGGAAATGGGCGCGACGCCCGCTTCTTCGACGAATTTCTCGCCACCGGCATAGTTGAGCAGCGAGCCGGAAACGGACGGCGTCTCGGCCTGGCCGGTGTCGCCGGTCCCGGCCGCATCGTCGATGCCGTCGAGCCTCGCCAGGTCTTTCTGGTCTTCCGCCTCGGTCTGCGCTTCCGCTGTCTCTGCCTCGGCCTTCGCATCGGCAGGTTCCGAGGCCTCCGGCGCGGACGACAGCGGCGCGTCCTGCAAAGAGCTGCCGGCCTTCGCCGCGTCAAGCGGCTGGCTTGCCTCCGGCTTCGCTTCGCCGGCCTGGCTCTTCGCCGTTGCCTCATTCTTGCCGGCGGCAGTCGTCTCGGGCTGCTTGTCGGCTTCGGGCGCGCCCGCCTCGGAAGGAGCGGAACTGTCCCTGCGCAGCCGCTCGCCGATCTCGCGGAAGGCGCTGCGCTCGAGGATCGACAGGCCCTTGTGATTTGCCGGCGTGTCGCTTCCCGGCTGCTTGTCGTTGGCCGGCTGGCGATGCTCGGCCAGCCTTATCACCTTGTCGGCGAAGCGCCGCTCCGGCTTCGGCACGATGCTCAATGCCGGCACCTCGCCCTGGAAGGGGTCTTCAGGCTTAGGCTTCTCCGGGGACGTCTGCTCCGTGACCGGCAACCCGCCGGAGGGTTCCATCCCGGCGGGCATGGCGCCGGTTGGCGCGGCGTTCGGCACCAGAGCCATGCCAAGCGCTTCCGGATCGCGCGCGGCGTCGGCGCTGCGGGCGACGCCGAAACCGCGAAAACCCTCGAAGGCGCGGTTGCGGCCATAGACGGGCAGGGCGGCCAGATCGACCGGGATCTTCAGGGCGGTGCCGGCCACCGGCCACAGCACCGATCGGCCGGACCAGGTGTCACGCCGTTCGAGCAGGCCGGCAATCTCGCCGGAGGCATCGAGGCCGAAGGTGGCGGCGACGTCCTTGAAGCGCCGGCCGATCACATCGGCGGCCGGCTGGCCGACAATGTCGGCGAATTCGGGCGACAGCGCGCTGAACCTGCCTTCGGCATCGGTGCGCCAGACGAAGCGCAGCGGCGGCGCCGAGCGATCGAAGTCGTGGCGCGGGGCCGGCTGCGCAGGCACGATGGCTTCGTGTTCGCCAGCATCCGGCCGCTGTCCTTGCGCCATCGCGGCCGCGTCCGGCTCGTCCTTTGCAGGCGCTGTCGGTTGAGGCTGCCTGGCGTCCTCGCCGCCGGCGTTGAAGTACCAATGGTCATGCTGTCCAGCGTCGGCATTGACGTGTCGGCGATCCTCGGTCGCGGTCCGCTGGTCGGCCACGGTCCGGCTTTCGGTCTTGGTCCGTGCGTCGTCTTCCGAGGCGCCCGCGGCTGGCTCAGCCTGTTCGCCTGCCGCCGAGGCCGGGGCAGGGCCGTTGTCCTGGACAGGCCGGAATTCGGGCTGGAGCGCCGGGCTCTCATCCGATGGCGTGGGCGCCACGGCCTCGGGCGCCGCAACCTCCTGACTGCCGGTCGACTGGTCTTCCTGGTCGCCGTCGAGCTGGTCCTCGTCGATCACCACCAGCAGATGGCGCGTGTCGGTGAGTCGCGCGAAACCGGCGGGGTAGGAGGTGCCGGCGCCGGGGACAAGGCGCTTGACGAGGCGGTCACCGCTGCTTGCCACGTCCGCGACCAAGGCAACCAGTGTCGGCGCTTCGATGCCGAGCGCCGCAAAGCCGTCCGAAGCCGCCTCGACTTGACCCCGTGCGTCGACGAAGGCGATGAAATGCCCGGCCTCGGTGAACCCGCTAATGGCGCGGCCGGCGATCTCGCCGGCGCTGCGCGAACTGGTCTGCGCCGCCGGTACCGCCAGCAAGATTGCCGTCTCGCCATCCGGCATCGTCACGGCGTTCGCCAGGAAACCGACGGCGCGGCTCATCATGCCGGTGGCCAGCCTCACCGTGATGGCGCGGTCGTTGCCGATGTCCGGAAAACCGCTGGTCGCCATGATCTGCCGCCGGGCAATCAGCGGCAGCCGTGCCGAGGCGCCGATGATGGCCTCGATATCCGGATAGCCGAACACCGACGCTCCCGGACCGTTCGCCCAGATCACCTGTTCGAGGTCGGCCGACAAGATGGCCAGGGCGTCACCGGCGGCGAAGCGCTGGCGCACCGCGTCCAGCACGGCGACGTCGAGGAAGGAGTAGTTTTCAGGCGGCATGCGCTGGCCAACCCTCCGGAGCGGGCGTTTTTTCAGTTAACGCTTTGTTAATAAAAGCCCGTGGCCTGGAGGTCCACAAGCCAAGGCTTGTATCGGTCGAAATCTCTGGGCTCTTGGTTAACGGTCCGGTGGCTGACGTATGGGAAGATTTTTATGGTGCGGTGCAACAATGATGTTGCAATGCACAAAAAATCCTTTATATTGCCATCATACATGAACGAGACGGCTTTCTGTCAAAGCCGCTACCCCTGAAAGGTTGGGAAATGTCCAAGACCACCGCCAAGACCGCCGATACCATCGAAAACGTCGAATTCCCGAGCTTCGATGCTTCCAAGGCCACCGACCAGATCCGCGCCTTCGCCGAGAAGGGCGTCGAGCAGTCGAAGGAAGCCTATGCCAAGCTGAAGACCGGCGCCGAGGAGACCCAGAAGGTTCTGGAGTCTACCTACGAGACCGCCAAGTCCGTTTCCAGCGACATTTCGCTGAAGGCCATCGCCGCGCTGCGCGCCAATGCCGAGGCTAGCTTCTCGCATCTCGAAGCCCTGGTCGGCGCCAAGACCCTTTCGGAAGTCGTCGAACTGCAGACCGCTTTCCTGCGCAAGCGCGCCGAAATGGCCGTCGAGCAGGCCAAGGAATTCCAGACTGTCGCCACCAAGGCGGTCGAGGACGTGTCCAAGCCGGTCAAGAGCGCCTTCGAGAAGGCGATGAAGGACGCCAAGGCTGCCTGATTTCAGTGCACAACCTTGCGATGCATCAAAACGTCGCATTCGTCAGACAATAGTCGTGCGATAGGGTTGAACAACCAGATACCCGGAAATGGAACCTCCTCCCTCCGTTTCCGGGGTGACCAGCCAGCACCTCCTCCCGCTGGCTTGTAACAGGAAAAGGCCGGCACCTCCTCCCGCCGGCCTTTTCTTTTGCCTTGACGGAGGGTGCGACGGGGACAACCCGTCCTTTGCCTTATTAAGGGCCTTGAATTAGTGTCCGATAGCCCGTATTGGACGCATCGCCGACGACAGAGCGGATCTGGACGATTTTTCCTGAACCCGCTCGGCAGGAATGTGCCGTTGTAGCTCAGTTGGTTAGAGCACCAGATTGTGGATCTGGGGGTCGCTGGTTCGAGCCCAGCCAACGGTACCATCGGCTGTTCCGGCAAGGCACTGAATTCCTTGTAGGTGAATGCTGAGCAGTCATTGACAGGATCGGCGGGATTTCCGTTCGGGCTGATCTGAGATTCAAGACATTGGGGCCATGTTTGGCGGCGCGATGAAAGCGCCAACTCGCTGCCCGTTGGCCAGTGCGCTTCGGGTATTGCTGGAGTTGCGGCTCATGTGCTGCAGCGTTCAAGGCCACCTCGCATGAAGGCGCCGAGCCGGACATAGTTTGTCGCGATTTCGAGCACGACAGGCTCGCGATGGGGGCCGCGTCATCCGCGGCCCCGACGATCTACAGGTCAGGCCATCGCCTTGCGCTTTGAGGAGGGTTTCCTGACCGGAGCGGCCTTTCTGCCCAAACCCAACGATTTTGCCAGCGCCGATCGGGTCGCGGAATAGTTCGGCGCGACCATGGGATAGTCCTTCGCCAGGCTCCACTTCGTCCGGTATTCTTCGGGCGTCATTCCGTGCCGGGTTGCCAGATGACGCTTGAGCGACTTGTATTTCTGGCCGTCTTCAAGGCTTATGATATAGTCCGGGAACACCGACCTCTTGGGATTGACTGCGGGCTTTTGGATGGGAGCTTCGGCGGGAGCGTCCTGGCCAATATCAGACAATGCTGAATTCACGCTGGCGATCAGACCAGGCAATTCAGAAACTGGAACAGCGTTGTTCTGGACATAGGCGGAAACGATATCGGCAGTAAGTTCGATGAGATTGTTGCTGGCGTCTTCGGACATCATCATGCTCCTGGCCCCCAGCATGCTCATATCCTCCAATCCCCGGGCGTGCAACCAACGCTGATAATGGTCTGGTCCGAGACTATCGTTGCACTTTTGCTTGGCCTGGTTCTTCCGAGTGCCGCGATACTGACGCCAGTGGAAGCATCCCGCCGCAAAGTTGCTCAACCTGTCCGTTCCGCCATCGGAATGTTCGCTGATTGAAAACCGGCATGCGGTCATCCGAAAAAGGAGAGCCCGCTTTCAGCGCTACCGTCCTTTGGGAATTGGCGGTGAATGATTGCCTCGGGCGCCCGGACGCCGGCATTGGAATGGTCAAAGGCACTGGCGTCCTGCCTGCCTCGCCTCGCATACCAAACCAAACGCAACTCCGCCCTTTCCAAGCATACCTTTGCTGTCTTCACCTGGAGCGGACTTTCCGCCGCGGAAAGCCCTGCGATTTGCGAGAGGCACCCCCGCAAAAGTAGAATGGCTTGATGAGTCGACTTCTTTCGAGGATGTCACTATATAGCCGCTGCTCCAGCTTGGACGGAGCGAAACCGGCAGGAAGGATGTGCTGAAGTTTGTGCCACCCATTGTGATGCAAATCGCGATCCTGAGACCAAAAAGCTGAATGAAAACAACGGCTGGTTATACGAAATTGTCCCAGCCCACGATACCATCATCCTCAACGATCTGAACGTGCGCCTTGAACCCTTCCATTCCTTCGGCTGTGCGGACTGTGGCCAAGATGCCTTGTCCCATGGGCAAGATGCCTTGTCCCATGGGCAAGATGTCTTGCCGCCTGGGACCGACTCGGTTCGAATAGGGCTTTCGGGGTGCGGACGTTCATCGCTACCAACCGGCTTAGCCGCTAGGGAAGAAGCAGTATGAGTGAACATGCGATCGAGTTCTTGCGCGGGTGGATTGGCGAGAAGGTCCAATGCCAGCATTCGCCGGTCAAGATCGACCAGCAGGCCGAGACCCTAGCCAAGGAGTGCTGCGCCAAGGCCGCCGAGGCAGGCATTCTCCTGGAGGACATCCAGGAAGAGGTCGGCGACATCCAGGAACTGATCGCGTCGCGCTTGGAGGAAGCCGCCGAAGAGGGCGCGGGCGAAACGAAGCCGGACAAGCCGGTGGAGTGATACTTCGTCCCGGCTCTCGGGGCCGGGTAATCTCTCTCAGCCGAATTTCTCCTGCAGCCAAGCCTTCGGCAGCGCCGGTACGAAATTGCCGTCGCGCCCCGTCATGTCCTCATTGGCGACCAACGCATTGAGGATCGCCTCCTCGACACTTTGCACGACCGCGTCGAAGAACGGATCGATGTCGACGTCCGGGATGAACTCGGCGCGCGACATGTTGCCCGAAGCGCCAAGCGCCGCCTGAGGATTGGCGGTCGAAAACGCCAGGAAGATATCGCCCGAGCTGTGGTAGCCGTAGCCGCCGGTCATGGCGATGCCGAGCGGCACGCGCCGGGCGAGCCGCTTCATCTGATGCGGCAGGAAGGGCGCGTCGGTGGCGACGATCGCGATGATCGAACCCTTTTCGGCGCGCGTCGTACCCTCGCGGATGGCCGGTTCGACCAGCTCGTGGCCTACGCGTCGGCCACGAATGGTGAAATTGTGCCTTTTGCCGAAATTCGCCTGCACGAACACGCCGAGCGTGTAGCGCCTGTCCCGCCACTCGACGATGCGCGAGGCGGTGCCGGACCCGGCCTTGAAGCCGAAGGTGATCATGCCGGTGCCGCCGCCGACGCTGCCTTCCTCGACAGCCCCGCTCGTCGCCCCGTCAAGCGCGGCGGCGACATGCTCGAAGCGCACATGATGGCCGTTGATGTCGTTGAGGAAGCCGTCATAGGTCTCGGCCGCCACAGGCAGCCCCCAGGCGCTGTCGAGCGCCGCCGGCAACACTTTTTGCATCCAGCGCAGCGTGCCGTCGCGGGTGACGCCGCAGGAATGCGTGTTTGTGATGGTGACCGGGAAATTGAAGGCGCCGGTTTCCTCGATGATATGCGTTCCCGTCAGTTCGCCATTGCCGTTCTGGCTGAACACGCCGGCAAACACCGGCGTCGCGAGATCGGCGACCGTCCTTGGCAGGATGGCCGTGACGCCGGTGCGCACCGGTCCCTTGCCGACCTGCAGCGGACCGTCGCCCGAAATCAGCGTCGCATAGCCCACCGACACGCCCGGCACGTCGGTGATGGCGTTGAAGCGGCCCGACGTGCCATCGAGGGCGACGCCGAAGGCGCGCAGGCGCGGCTTGCCCGAAGGCGTGCCGAGATGCGGGTCATGATTGTTCATGCGGTCCTCAGAACAGCGAGCCCTGATTGCCCGGCTCCTTGGCCTTCGCGGGCGATTTCGCGGCCAGCTTCGGCCGCGCGCCGCCGCTGGTGGCGATGGCCTCGGCGCTGCCGTCGGCGAATTCCAACTGCAGCGCCGCGCCCGGCGCCAGCTCCGCGACCCGCTTGATCACGGCGCCGTCGGCATCCTTGACCAGCGCGAAGCCGCGCGCCAGCACGGCCTTGTGCGACAGCGTGGAAAGCAGCCGGTCCGCCTGGGTGAGGGCGGCGCGCAGCCGGTCCAGCCGCCGCGCCACCGCCTGGTCCTGGCGGCGCGTCAGCGTGGCCAGCATATCGGACTGCTGTTTCTGTCGCCGCACGATCGGCGCCGGCGACAATCTTGCCGCCGTGCGTTTGAAACGCGCGCGCCGTTCGCGCACGATGGCGAAGAACGCGGCCCGCGCCCGGGCAATATCGCGGCCAGTCAGCGTGCGCGCTTCGTTGAGGCGCCGCGTCAAGGTCGCCGGCGTCAGCCTTTGCCGCTCCAGCGTTGCCCGCTTCCGCTCGATGTTAACGGTCAATCCGCGGCCGAGGCGGCTGGTCGCGTCGTCGAAGCGGCGGCGCGGCAGCGCCAGCAACTGGTCGGGCGAGGGGAGTGCCCGCGCCGCGGCGCGCACCGCCTGGCGCTTGCGCTCCAGATGCCGCGAGGCGCAGGCGTTGAGCCGCGCGCCAAGGCTGGCCAGGGTCGCCTCGAGGTCAGCCCTGACCGGCACGGCTATCTCGGCGGCCCCGGTCGGCGTCGGCGCGCGCATGTCGGCGACGAAGTCGATCAGCGTCCAGTCGGTCTCGTGGCCCACGGCGGAGATCACAGGGATGCCGGAAGCCGCGACGGCGCGCGCCAGGCCTTCGTCGTTGAAACCCCACAGGTCTTCGAGGCTGCCGCCGCCGCGCGCCACGATCAGAACGTCGGGCTGGCGGATCGGGCCGTCCCACGTCAGCGCATTGAAGCCGTTGACGGCCGCGGTCACTTCCCTGGCCGTCGTGTCGCCCTGGACCCTGACGGGCCAGACCAGCACATGGAGCGGGAACCGGTCCTTGATGCGATGGATGATGTCGCGGATCACCGAGCCGGTCGGCGAGGTGACGACGCCGATGACCTGCGGCATGAACGGCAGCCGCCGCTTGCGGCCGGCATCGAACAGGCCTTCGGCTTGCAGCCGGCGCTTGCGCTCCTCCAGCAGCGCCATCAGCGCGCCGGCGCCCGCCGGCTCCAGATTGTCGATGACGATCTGGTAGTTCGATTTTCCCGGATAGGTCGTCAGCTTGCCGCTGGCGATCACCTCCATGCCTTCCTCGGGGCGGAATTTCAGCCTGGACATGGTGGTCTTCCAGACCACGGCGTCGATCCGCGCGCGGTCGTCCTTCAACGCGAAATAGGCGTGGCCGGACGAATGCGGGCCGCGATAGCCGGAAATCTCGCCGCGCACCCGCACATTGCCGAAGGCGTCCTCGACAGTGCGCTTCAGCGCGCCGGAAATCTCGCTCACCGTGTATTCGGTGGCGTTGCTGCGTGATTCGGTTGCTGTCTCACTCATCGTCCGATTGGGGGACGCTTATCGGCCTGCGTCAAGCACGGAGAAACCTCGCTAATATTATAACGTGATTTTAAGTCCGATTTGCTTTGACTGGCGGCAGTATAGCCGGCCAGGGACGCGATGAGCGCACGCCACAACAGCAGCCCGTTGACGCATCAGGTCACGCTGACCGTGCTGACACTTGCTGCTTTCGCGTTGGCCATCGTCGTCGGTTTCGGCTTCTACGCCGCCAGCCAGGCGGACAATGCCTCGCTTGAACGGCAGAAGATGTTCATCGCCGACGGCCTGCAGGATCAGATCGCAGCCGTGGAGCGGGAGCAGGAAAGCGTTTCGATCTGGGACGATTCCGTCACCAACGCAAAAACCGGCAACCAGGTTTGGATGGCCGAGAACCTCAGCGTCTGGATGTATACCTACTACGGCCACAACCGGGTCTACATCCTGGATAACGCCGATCATCCGATCCACGCCATGCGCGAGGGCAAGGTGGTCGACGCATCCGCCTATGGCAAGGACCAGCCCACGCTTCTTCCCACCATCGAGAAGCTGCGCGGCATGCTTGCGCGCCCGCCCACGGCCGATGTGCCGGGCCAACCCGCGAAGATGATCGCCGAGGACCTGGTGTCGCTCGAAGGCAAGCCGGCGATCTTGAGCGTCATGCCGCTGCTGCCGAGCTCGGACAGGGTCACCCAGGCGCCGGGCACCGAATATCTGCATGTCACGATCGAATTCATTGATGACGCGGTGATTGGCAAGATCGCCGGAAAGTATCTGCTAGAGGGCGCGCGCCTGGTGCCGCTGTCGCAGCCGGCGGGCGCAGCGGCCATTCCGCTGATCGATTCCCGTGGCGTCATTCTCGGCTACATCGGCTGGGACCAACTGCGGCCCGGCCTTACCTTGGTGCGCAAGGTCGCTCCGGCCCTGGCGATCGCGCTGCTTCTGGCAGGCGGCGTCCTGATGTTCCTGCTCCGAAGATTGCGCCGTGCCTCGGCGGCGCTGCAGACAAGCCAGGACCAGGCGCAATATCTTGCCTTCCACGACACTCTCACCGGCCTGCCCAACCGGGCGCTGTTCGAGGACCGTTTGCGGCGCACGCTGCTGTTCGCCAGCCAGGACGGAACGCGCGTGGCGCTGCTTTACCTCGACCTCGACCGCTTCAAGCATATCAACGACACGCTCGGTCACCCGGCTGGCGACGAGCTCGTGCGCCAGACGGCGGCGCGGCTCAAGCATACGATCCGCGAAGTCGACACCGTCGCGCGGCTAGGCGGCGACGAGTTCGCCATCATCCTGCTCGACGTTCCCAATGCCGCAAGCGCCGAGGACATCGCCGAAAGGCTGCTCTTGAAGCTGCGCGAGCCCTTCAGACTGATCGATGACCAGGTCTTCGTCGGCGCGAGCATCGGCATATCGCTGTCGTCCGGATCGGAGATCGACGCGGACGATCTGCTGCGCAAGGCCGATATCGCGCTTTACGAGGCCAAGAAGAATGGTCGCGGCCGCTACCAACTCTTCGCCGGCGACATGGACGATCTCCTGTTGCGCAAGCGCAAGGTCGAGGCGGAACTGCGCAAGGCGTTGGATGGCGACGGTGGCATAAAGCTCGCCTATCAACCGGTTTTCGCGGCCGACGGCCGCAGGATAATGGGGGCTGAGGCGCTGATCCGATGGGGACATGAAGTGCATGGCGCTTTGCCGGCGGCGCAGTTCATCGCCATCGCCGAAGAGCGCGGCCTGATCGGCGAGCTTGGCAAATGGGCGCTGAGCGAAGCCTGCCGTTTCGCCGTCGGGACCGAATTGCCATGGGTCGCGGTCAACATCTCGCCCATGCAACTGCGCGATATCGGCTTTGCCGAACAGGTCGCCGCGATCCTGAGCGAAACCGGGCTCGATCCGTCCCGCCTGCAGCTCGAGACCACCGAAAGCGTGCTGCTCGAGCACAATGACACGATCGGGACGGCGATCGCAGCACTGCGCCAATCCGGCGTCCGCATCGTGCTCGATGATTTCGGCACCGGCTATTCCTCGCTCAGCTATCTGCGGCGCCAGGCGATTGACAAGCTTAAGATCGACCGGTCTTTCGTGCATCTCCTCGGCGAGGACGAAAGTGCCTGTGCAATCGTCAAGAGCCTGATCGAGCTGGCGCTGGCGTTGAGGGTGGAGGTGACCGCCGAAGGCGTCGAGACCGAAACCCAAAGGACGCTACTGGTCGGCATGGGCTGCCACCAGTTGCAGGGTTATCTGTTGTCGCCGCCGCTGGAGCCCGGCCAGTTGCTTGCGCTGCCGGCGCTTTCTTCCGCCAGCCCGGAACGATCCGCCGTTCGCGCCTGATGTAGTCCGCCGTCTCACGGAAACGGCGAACTTCTCTATCTCTTTGTTTGGACGCAATTCCGGACGGACGGTTACGGCGAAGTCGCCGAACCTGACCACTTCACACTTTTCCTGGAATTGCTTCTGGCTACCAGCCAGGCATGATCTGGTTTGCCTTCACCCGCTTCATCTTGGCGAAGGCGAGCGCGGCGAAGTCGAAGCTTCCCGCCTCTTCGCTGACCGGTATGGAAATGTTGTCGAGGCTCTCGGCAATGTGGCGGGCCAAAGCGTCGACGATCTCCGGCTGAGAGGTCTGGCCACGCATGATACCGATGCGGCAATCCGGCAACTGGCCGAACCCGTCGGCCTCGCCGAGCACGCGCATGCCGGGCCGAAGCGCGCATTCCGGCAGCACCGAGACCGCCAGGCCGGACAGCACGGCGGCGGTGATCACCGTGGCCGAGAAGCTTGAGAACAGTACGCGATACTCGCGGCTTTGCCGGTCGAGCACCTCGACCGCCGCGCGCCGCCAGATGCAGTTCGGCCGGCCGAACGCCATCGGCAGGATTTCCTGCTCATGCGTGGCGTGGTTGGCCGAGGTCACCCATAAGAGCGGCTCGCGCCGCACCACTTCCGACTGGCCGCGCGTGTCGTTGTGGGTCACCAGCGCCAGATCGAGATTGCCACGCTTGATATGCTCGACGAGCCCCGGCGTCGGCTCGCAGACGACCGTCAGTTCGACACGCGGGTTGGAGCGCGAGAAGCGCGCCATGATCTCGGGCAGGAAACGGTCGGCATAGTCGTCCGGCGTGCCGATGCGTATCGTGCCTTCGAGCCGCTGGTCGTCGAAGGCGGCAAGCGTTTCGCGGTTGAGGTAGATCAGCCGCCGCGCATAGGAAAGCAGCCTGTCGCCCTCCTCGGTCAGCCTGTTGGTGCGGCCGTCCTTTTCGAACAGCGGCTTGCCGATCCGCTCCTCCAGCCGCCGCATCTGCATCGACACCGCCGACTGGGTGCGGTGCACCTCTTCGGCCGCGCGGGTGAAACTTCCTGTGTCGGCGATCGAGATGAAGGTCTGCAACTGATCGAGGTCGAGCGGCGCTTTCATCGGTCCAACCTATCATTGATGTTGATGCTAGAGATTAAAAACATTCGTTGGATTAATCAATCGCACGATGGCAAATTGCCATTGTCCACATGAGAACATGTGAATGGAAACCGGAACGGCGCTTCTCCCAGGGCGCCGATTGGCTGGTTTCGTCCGCTCGACTCCTGGAAGGAGACACTGACATGACCACGATTGAATTCGCCTCCGAGACCCCGCGCATCACCACGCGTCCGGCCGTTGCGACGCTTGTGGTCAATGCGATCGCCAACAGCTACCGAGCCTGGAAAAATCGCCGCGCCTTCTATCGCCTTGGCGAGATGTCCGATGCCGAGCTTGCCGATATCGGCCTGACCCGCGCCGACCTTCATGTCGCGATCGGCGTGCCCTTCGGCCGCGATCCGACGGTGAAGCTGCGCGCCATCGCCAGCGAACGCGCCGACACGATCGAGGACATCGCTCGGCAGGTGTCCTGAACGGCGGCGTTGCCTTGATTTCCGGTCGCGTTGAACCTTTTCGAGGCTCGGCGCGACCAAGTTTCATGCAGGCTCCCACACTCCCTGCCGGTTCCCCGCCGGCCAGCCTGCACATTGCCCGGTTCCTCCTCCAGGACCGGGCATTTTTTCTGTTCATCCTCGGGTCTTCGCTTCGCTACGCCCGCGGATGACGATCGCGCTATTGGAAGCGCAGCCTACCGCCGGTCCATGTCGCGCTTGAACTGGTCGAAGATCGTGCCGACGTTCTTCTCGTATTCATCGCGCTGTTGCGCGCCGGTCTCGAACATCTTGCCGAAGATGTCGTCGAACGGGTTTCGCGGACGGCCGCTCGGGTTGGTCTGCGGCTGTTGCGGCGCGCTCTGCTGCGGCTGCGGCGCCGGCTGCCCGCCGGGCAGGCCGAAACCGCCACCCTGGCGCAGCATCTCCTCGAAGATCTTGCCGAGCGGGTTGTCACCATAGGGGCTTGGCGTCTGTTGTGGCTGAGTCTGCTGCGTCGCGCCGCCGCCGAACATGTCCTGCAGCACCTTGCCGAGCGGGTTCTCGCCGTAGGGATTGGGCGCCTGCTGGGGTTGGCTCTGTGGCTGCGTGCCGCCGCCGAACATGTCCTGCAACACCTTGCCGAGCGGGTTGTCGCCATACGGATTGGGCGCCGGTTGCGGCGCCGGGCGTTGCTGCGGGGCAGGCGCCACGCCACCCTGCCGCATCATTTGCTCGATGATCTCGCCGAGCGGGTTGCTGCCGCCGCCGAAGCCGCCGGCGGCCCGCATCTGGTTGTTGGTCTGGTTGAACAGCCCGCCCATCATCATCGAGGCCATGGCCGGCAGCATCTGCTGCAGCATCTGCTGGCTGAGACCGGTCGCCTGCGCGGCCTGGCTCGCCACGGCGCGCGACAGGTCTTTCGAGCCGAACAGATGGCCGAGAATGCCGTTGCCCTCATCGATGCCTTGCGGCGAAAAGGCTCTGGTCGCATCCTCGAAATATTTGGCGTGCTGGCCGCTCGCCATCGCCGTCATGAAGGCGCCCATCCCATAGGGATCGGCTGTGTTTCGCTGCAGCCCTTGTGAGAAGGCCGGCAAAAGCGCCTGGACCGCAGCCTGGGTCTGCTGCATCGAAAGCCCGAATTGCTGCGCCAGCGCCTGCATGCCTGCGCCGTTCTGGGCCTGGGAAAAAATGTCGAACAGGGAAGGCATTGGGTTCTCCTCCGGAACATCCTTCCCGGAGAAGGTAGTTTGTTTCCATCCCTGATTGAAGCGGCTTTTGCCGCGCCGCGTCAGCCGGCTGGCGCAGGGTCAATAGGCATATTCCATGAACACCGGCTCTATCGAGCCGCCCCAGCGCGTGTGGTAGGCCGACAGCATCTCCTCGGCGCTGGTGGTGCCACGCGCCACGACCTCGTCGAGCGTGTTGAGGAACGAGGTCTCGTCATAGCCGTCGCGGTTCTTCCTGGCCCGATTCTTCAGGCCCGTGCGCGAGATGGCCAGCACGTCGCGGGCGACGTCGCGCAAGGTGGCGTTGCGGAACGGGGCGCCGATGCCCAGCTCCGGCACGGCGTTGCGCATCGCCAGCGCCTCCTCATAGGTCCAGCTCGCCGTGAGTGCCTCGGCTGCGTCCAGCGCCTGCTCGTCGTAGAGCAGCCCGACCCAGAAGGCGGGCAGGGCGCAGATCCGCCGCCATGGGCCGCCATCGGCGCCGCGCATTTCGAGGAAGCGCTTCAGCCGCACGTCCGGGAACAGGGTCGAGAGATGATTTGCCCAGTCGCCCATCGTCGGCAGGCCGTCAGGCACCTCGTTGCGGGCGGCGCCCGCCATGAACTGGCGGAACGTGTAGCGCGTCATGTCATGATAATGGCCGTCGCGGATGACGAAATACATCGGCACGTCGAGGGCCCATTCGACATAGTCGGCAAAGCCGAAATCGGGCGAGAAGCAGAATTCGAGCATGCCCGAGCGCTGGTTGTCGGTGTCGCGCCAGATGTCGCCGCGCCAGCTTTGCAGCCCGTTCGGCCGGCTCTCGGTGAAGGGCGAGTTGGCAAACAGCGCCGTCGACAGCGGCTGCAGCTTCAGCGACACCTGCATCTTGCGACGCATGTCGGCCTCGCTCTCGAAGTCGAGGTTAACCTGGATCGTGCAGGTGCGGTACATCATGTCGAGGCCCTTGGTGCCGACCTTCGGCATGTAGCGCGTCATGATCTCGTAGCGCGATTTCGGCATTTTCGGCGTGTCGGCCAGCGACCATTTCGGGCTGCCGCCGAGGCCGAGGAAGCGGATGCCGAGCGGCTCGGCGATCTCGCGCACCTGCGCCAGATGCGCGTTGCCCTCGCGGCAGGTCTGGTGGATCGACTCCAGCGGTGCGCCGGAAAGCTCGAACTGGCCGCCGGGCTCCAGCGAGATCGCACCCTGGCCGGTCGGCTCGACAAGGCCGATGATGCGACCGGCATCCATGATCGGATCCCAGCCGAGCTTTTCCTGCATGCCTTCGAGGATGGCGCGGATGCCGCGCTCGCCGCCGTAAGGCACCGGCGCGTTGCCGTCGACATAGAAGGGGAATTTCTCGTGTTCGGTGCCGATGCGCCATTTGTCGCGCGGCTTGTTTCCGGCGGCCAGGTAGCCGACCAGTTCGTCGATGCCTTCGATGGGCTGGATATCGGTTGTGTCGCGCGCCATGAAGCCCCTCCGAGCGCTTCGCCCCGGAAATCGGCATCGACTTCCGCCAGGCGTCCTGCACAAGATCCTAGTTTTACAGCCCCGTGTGCTCGTCGAAAAGCATGCGCGGGTGCTGCAGTGGCCGGACGGCCGCCGGCGCTAGATGGACGAAATGTCAGGAGCCGATCAAGCAAAAAATCCTGAGCCAGGCCTCAACAGGATTTGATCACCAGTCGCCGATGGTCGCCTGGATCGCGGCAAGTGCTGCCACCGCCGCCGTGTCGGCGCGCAGGATGCGCGGCCCGAGCGGGATGGCGGTGACGAAGGACAGGGCCCTCAGCATCTTGCGCTCGTCGTCGGAAAATCCGCCCTCCGGCCCAACAAGCAGCGCCAGTTTCTTCTCCTGGATCGCCTGCAGGGCCGGCAGCGGATTGTTGGTCTCGGCGTCCTCGTCGCAGAAGATCAGCCGCCGTTCCTTGTCCCAGTTGGCAAGAAGCCGTTCCAGCTTCTCCGCCTCGCGCATCTCCGGCACCGCCAGGATGCCGCATTGCTCGGCCGCCTCGACGACATTTGCGCGCAACCGATCGATGCCGGGCTTTGCCACCTGCGTGTGCTGGGTAATGACGGGTTGCAGCATGCCGGCGCCCATCTCGACCGCCTTCTGCACCAGGTAATCGAGCCGGCCCTGCTTGAGCGGCGCGAAGCAATAGACGAGATCGGGCAGCGGCGGCTGCGGCCGCTGCAACTCCAGCACCTTCAGCCGGACCGCCTTCTTGGACTTCGCGGCGACCGCGGCCGACCATTCACCGTCGCGCCCGTTGAAGAGAAGAACTTCTGCGCCTTCGCCGAGCCGCAGCACATGGGCGAGATAATGGCTCTGCTGCTGTCCGGCGTCGAATTCGAGGCCAGGGCCCAGATCGTCCGGCACGAACAGCCGCTGCATTTTGTAGTTGGCGCGCATGGCCTAAAGCAGGTTCCGCAAAAGTGTCCCGAGGTTTTGCAATCAGAACCTGCGAAAAACAAGGGAATCTAGGCGGATATTCGCAGGGTCATCCCACGATTGTCTGCCTGGCAATGAGTGAGACGTTGGTGTCCGTCAGGTATCGGCGGTCGGATGCCAGACCGGCGCAAAACCTTGCCGCAGCACCGCAATGGTGGTCGCCGGCGTCAGTAGGCGCAGCGAGGAGCCGGCGAAGCGATCGAAGGCAATCGGATCCGCGTAGCCCGCGAATGACCATTTGCGTGCCTTGCCGGCGCGCAACGCATAAGCATTGTCGCCATGTGCGATCATCGTTCCGTCGGGCAGGCCGCGAAGCTCCGGCACGGTCACTGTAGATGGCCTTCCTCCCGAAGCCAGCCTTTCCCTGTGCAGCCGCTTGTCGATCATCGGCGCACGCGGCTCGGCCACGCCGAAGGCTCTGCCAAAGCGGTCGACGAAGTCGGTCGCCCGTTCGCGCCGGCAGAAGAAGCAGGGCCGGTGGCCGGCAGCCAATGCCGTGACGTCGTCGAGGAAGAAAAGTTCGGTCCAGCCGGCTTTTCCTCCTGGTCGGTTACGGCCCATCGGCTCGCGCCGCACGTCGCGGAGCGCGGGGACGCAGATGATCCAGGCCTGCAAGGCCCAGCGCTTCTTCAAAAGCGTCTTGGTCTCCGGGTCATGGATGATGCCGCGATTGCCCATGAACAGGCCGCGTTCCGGCACGGCATGGATGGCGCCGAAGGGGTCGACCCGATTCTGCAGTGGCATAGCTTTCCCTCCGCCGCGCATCTTGGCTGAAACACGGGCCGCATGATATCGCTCACCCCAGCGTTTTCATGTCAGCAGGTTTTCCATGCGGGTCTTGGTCGTCCAGAATTTCGACAATGAGGGTCTTGGCCAGATCGGCGCCGCCCTCGTGGAGGCCGGCGCCGACATCGATCTGCGCAAGCCCTACCATGGCGAAGCGCTGCCGCAGGACAGCAGCCAGCACGACGCCATGGTGATGCTTGGTGGCGCCCAGAACGCGCTCGATGACGAGATTTGTCCGTACTTTCCCCAATTGCTCGACCTGACGCGCGATTTCGCCGACAAGGACCGCTCCGTGCTCGGCATCTGCCTCGGCAGTCAGCTCCTGGCGCGCGCCTTTGGCGGCACCAACCAGATCGGCGGCGCCACCGAGTTCGGCTGGCACAAGGTGTCGCTGACGCCGGATGCCAAATCGGACCCGGTCCTGGCGGCGCTGCCCGAGAAGTTCCCGATCTTCGAATGGCATGACGACACGTTCGGCCTGCCTGAGAATGCCGTGCGGCTCGCCGGCAGCCCGGTCGCCGAAAACCAGGCCTTCCGCCTCGGCCGTGCCGTCTATGGCTTCCAATTCCACTTCGAGGCCGATACGCCGATGGTGCGCGACTGGAGCACCTCCTTCGCGGCGACGATCGCCGCGCGCCATCCCGACTGGAATGATCGGCTCGACGAGGAGTTGGCCCGCAATGGCCCTGACGCCGATGCGGCCGGCCTGGCGATAGCCCGCGCCTGGGTGGCGACGATCTAAGTGTGTTGATCTTCAGGTGAGGCCGTCCTGCAAATGACGGCTTCCTGTGCTTCCGGTGCTCACGTAGTTCAAGTACGCTCCGCTCCGGTTCTCGCAACCCATCATTTCCGACCCGGCCTGACCTGAATCTCAACACACCTTGAGTCGTACCCGTGTGGGGGCGTGGCATAATTGGCACGCCCTTGCGGTTCCGCGTGGGGAAAACCTTCTTCTTCCTTGGTTTGTGTCCGGCCGCTCGCCTAAGAGGGCGCGCTTTGTATCGCCTGTGCAACCGGCATGAACCCTTTGTGTGATCTAGCCGACACACCGGCGATACAGAATCTGCTTAGCTACGCGAAATCGTCGAAACATTGAGACGCATTTTAGCGTTTCAACGCATTGGTAACCGCCTCGTGCACAGATGCTGAAAGCTCAACCAGAGATGACTTCCGTGAAAGCAGCGCTCCTGTCTTTTGTCATGTTGTCTGCCATCGTCCTGTGCGGTCTCGGCATCTATGCCGCCGATGCAGCGACCAACCACCGGGCCGTCGACGGCTACGGCGTCACCGCCTCGCTCGACTGAGACCGATCTTCCCCGACACCGCAGCGGGTCCGGGTCGGAAGCCGGCTTAGAACGCCTTTCCTTGCACGGTCAGGATGCGCTTGTCGCCGCCGTTGATGGCGAGCGCGCTCAGCATTCCTGATTGCCAGGCGAGCGTGTCGACGTTGACGCGATTGGCCGCCACCTCGGCCTCCGGCACCGGCGTGTGTCCATGCACGATCACCTTCGGATAAAGGCCCGGGTAATCGTGGAAGTCGTCGCGGATCCAGATCAGGTCCTGCTTGCTCTGGCTCTCCAGCGGCACGCCCGGCCGGATGCCGGCATGGCAGAAGAAGAAGTCGCCGAAGGCCGCTGAAAAGGGCAGCGAGCGCAGGAAATCGATATGGGCCTGTGGTACGGCTTCGACCAATGCCGCGTGCCCGTGCGACAGCGCTTCGTCCGACTTGCCGAACCAACTGCCGCCGTTGGAAAGCTTCACGCCGTATGACGCAGCGGTCTGGATGCCTCCATAGCGCATGAACAGGCCGTCCGGATCGGGTTTGGCGAGAAAATCGAGCATGCCGATATCGTGATTGCCGGTGAGCATGACGTTACGCGGATCGCGAGTCCGGGCCGCGATCAGGAAGTCGATGACGCTCCTGGAGTCGGGCCCGCGGTCGACATAGTCGCCGAGGTGGATGATGCGCCAATCGGATGCCGGCGCATATTCCAGCTCGCTCGCAATGCGGCGGTGCATGGCGGCGAGCAGGTCGTGACGGCCATGCACGTCGCCGATGGCATAGAGCCGCATGCCGTCCGGCCCGCGCGCGTCGAGATAGTGGATGCCGGTCTCAGTCAAGGCGAGCCTCCATGTCGATCACCGCGGGAACCTAGGGCGGATCGGTGAACAAGGCCCTAGCACACGTCCCCCAATGTCCGCCGCCGGCCCGGCGGCGGACATTGGGGACGGACACGTAAGACAATGACCCGCACCGCTTGATGCGGTTCAGCGGTATAGCTGGTCCTTGCCCATGTCGGTGACAAGACGCTTGCCGCACAGCGCTAGCGTGATGTCCATTTCCTTGCGGATGATCTCCAGCGCCTTGGTGACACCGTTCTTGCCCATGGCGCCCAGGCCATAGAGGAAGGGTCTACCGATATAGGTGCCCTTTGCGCCAAGGCAGAGTGCCTTCAGCACATCCTGGCCAGAGCGTATGCCGCCATCCATATGCACCTCGATCCTGTCGCCGACGGCATCGGCGATTTCTTCCAGTACCGAGATCGAGGATGGTGCGCCGTCGAGCTGCCGGCCGCCATGGTTCGAAACGATGATCGCGTCGGCGCCGGTCTGGGCGGCCATCAGCGCGTCCTCCTTGTCGAGGATGCCCTTCAGGATCAGCTTGCCACCCCAACGTTCCTTGATCCACGCGACGTCGTTCCAAGACAGATGCGGATCGAACTGCTCGGTCGTCCACGAGGACAGCGAGGACACGTCACCGACACCCTTGGCATGGCCGACAATGTTGCGGAAGGTGCGGCGCGGCGTGCCGGCGATGCCCATGCACCAGCGCGGCTTGAGGGCCAGGTCGAGGATGTTGGCAAGCGTCATCTTGGGCGGGGCCGAAAGCCCGTTTCGGACATCCTTGTGCCGTTGGCCGAGGATTTGCAGGTCTAGCGTCAGAACCAGCGCCGAGCATTTCGCTGCCTTGGCCCGGTCGATGAGGTTGAGCACGAAATCCTTGTCGCGCAGCACATAGAGCTGGAACCAGAAGGGCTTCTTCGTCGCCGAGGCCACGTCCTCGATCGAGCAGATGCTCATCGTCGACAGCGTGAACGGGACGCCGAATTCCTCGGCCGCCTGGGCCGCCAGCATCTCGCCGTCGGCATGCTGCATGCCTGTCAGCCCGGTCGGGGAGAGCGCCACCGGCATCGCCACCTTCTCGCCGATCATAGTCGATTCCAGCGAGCGGTTGCTCATGTCGACCAGCACGCGCTGGCGGAACTTGATCTTCTGGAAGTCCTCTTCGTTGGCCCGGTAGGTGCTCTCGGTCCAGGCACCGGAATCGGCATAGTCGAAGAACATCTTCGGCACCTTGCGGCGCGCCAGGTCCTTGAGGTCGGCGATGGTGAGGATTTCGCTCATGGTAGGTTCCCCGCTGATGGCTAGGAGCGTTTGCGTGTGGGTTCGATATCGCCGGCATCCGAGCGTTGCCTGAGGCGCAACCTCGACACCCGCTGCCAGTCGCCGCTGCGCTCGGCCTCGGCCATGGAGCGCTCGACATAGGTGATGTGGTCCATGGCCGCTCTGCGCGCGGCGGCAGGATCGGCTGCCTTGATCGCGGCATGGATCGCACGGTGCTGCTCGAGCAGCGCGTCGCGCGCGCCGGGCACGGTGAAGACCAGCAGCCTGTTCTGGAACACGCCCTCGGAAAGCAGCCGGTAGCAGGAGCGCAGCGTGTGCAGCAGGATCATGTTGTGCGCGCATTCGCACACCGCGTGATGGAACTCGACGTCGATCTCCGCCTCGTCGTCGAAGTCGCCGGTCCGGTGCGCCTCGTCCATGCGCGCCATGATGCGGTCGAGCAGCGCCAGATCCTCCGGCGTCGCGCGCCGCGCCGCATATTCGGCCGCCACAGCTTCGATCTCGCGCCGGTATTCCAGATAGTCGGTCACCGCCTTGCGATGCGTGGAGATGAGGTCCGTCACCGGCTTGGTGAAGAGCTGGCCGATCACGTCGGCGACATGCGTGCCGCCACCGGGTCGTGTCGTCAGCAGCCCGCGCCCCTCCAGCGCCTTCAGCGCGTCGCGCAGGATCGGCCGCGATACGTCGAACTGGCGCGCCAGCTCGCGCTCGCCGGGCAGCCGGTCGCCGGTGCGCAGCACGCCTTCGAGGATCAGGCTCTCGATCTGCTGCACCACCTCGTCGGCGGTGCGCGAATGCTCGATCCTGGAGAAAATGTCGCTCAATGGAAGTGCCTGGAGAACGGGACGGATGTCGTTCAGATTAAGGCGTCGGTCGCCAACTGGTCAAATTATTTATCCAATTTACCCCGGCCAGGTCGCATCGCCGCCGCGCGGCGCCGCCGCCAGAAGCCAATATTTGCTGTTTACGCGTCCTCCTGATTGCCGCAAGACGACGGGATTGCACGAAGGGTCGAAACCAGGGGGACCAGCCGTGTCCGACGAGATGTCCAGTCTCGAATTCCAGCCGCGCGCCCAGGGCAGCGTGATGGGTTTCCCGGCGCATGAGGGGCGGCCCGGGGCGCTGGGCGAGGTCCATGCCCGCCCGCACCCGCTGATCGAAAAGCCACGAGTGCTCATCCAGCTTTCCTTCATGACGGAGGGTGGCACCGCGGTCGACCATGCCGTGCTCTCCGAGCTGTCGCGACGGCTGGGCATCGCCGCGCCCGAGCGCTACGCGCGCCATCACGCCATGAAATGGGGCAAGGGCACGCTACGCTGGGAGCGGCACACGGAATTCTCGACCTATCTCTGGGAAGGGCCGTTGGCCGAGAACGGTCGCGGGCAGGAGGATTCGCCGTTCGGCAACGGCTTCTCGCCGCCAGGCACGGTGATCTCCGGGATCCGGCTCGAAATCCGCAAATGGACGCAGGCGAGCGAAAAGCTGATCGCCGGCTTCGATCCGACCAGCCTGTGCTATTCGCTGGTCGAGCGGGGTGCCGCCGCCATCATCACCGATTTCCGCCAGGATGGCGACGGCCTGACCCGGATGCTGGTGCTCGACCGCGGCCTGACGCCGGCCAGCACAGGCGCCTTGTCGCAGCGGCTGATCGACATCGAGACTTACCGGACGCTCGCCATGCTCGGCCTGCCGCTGGCGCTGACGCTGTCCGGCCGCGCCCGCCGCATCGAGGACCGGCTGGCCACGACGACGCTGGAAATGAAGGCGACCGAATCCCGCGACAGCCAGACCTTGCTCGCCGACCTCACCGAACTCGCCGCCGAGCTCGAGGCGGACGCCGCGTCCAGCCTCTACCGTTTCGGCGCCAGCCGCGCCTATGACGGCATCGTCACCGAGAGGCTGGAGGCGCTGGAAGAGGAGCCGGTGCAGGGCTACGACACCTGGGCGGGCTTCCTGCTGCGCCGAATGGCGCCGGCCATGCGCACCTGCCGCTCGGTCGAGGAGCGCCAGGCCAACCTGTCGCGCAAGCTCACCCGCGCCACGACGCTTTTGCGCACCTGGGTCGATGTCGAGGTCGAGCGCCAGAACCGCGATCTGCTGGCGTCGATGAACAACCGGGCCCGGCTGCAACTGCGTCTGCAGCAGACAGTCGAAGGCCTCTCGGTCGCGGCCGTCTCCTACTACGTGGTCGGGCTTGTCGGCCACGTCGCCGAGGGCATGTCGATCTTCGGCCATGCTTTCGAGCCGGAGGTCGTCACTGCCGCGTCGGTGCCATTCGCCGTCCTTCTGGTCTGGTGGGGCGTGCGCCGGGTGCGGCGCATGCACTCCGAGCCGGCCAAGCACCCAGGCGAATAACCGGCGCAGTCTCTTCAAACACGATGGATACGCAGCGGCAGATTGCCGCTGCGTAAGCCCGTGCGTGCTTCGAGCACTCGATCCGACCAAAGCAGGGTTTGCAACCAACACGCTTCACTGGTAAAAGATTTTGACCAGTCAAGCCAGATGAGGCCCGCCCGATGTCCGGCCTAGCCATGCCCAAGCCAGACGCCGCGACGATGCGCCGTCGCGCCGAGATCGTCGCCGACATGCGCATCATCGTGCCGGGCGAGGGGGTCGTCGACGCGGCCAATGAAATGCGTGCCTTCGAAAGCGACGGTCTCACTGCGTATCGGCAGTTGCCCCTGGTCGTTGTGCTGCCAGAGACGGTGGCGCAGGTCTCGCGGGTACTCAAATACTGCAACGAGCGTAACATCCGCGTCGTGCCGCGCGGCTCAGGCACTTCATTGTCAGGCGGCGCGCTGCCGCTGGAAGATGCTGTTCTGCTGGTGATGAGCCGCTTCAACCGCATCCTGGCGATCGACTATCCCAACCGCATCGTCGTCGCCCAGCCGGGCGTCACCAATCTCGGCATCACCACCGCCGTCGAGCAGGAGGGCTTCTATTATGCCCCCGATCCATCCTCCCAGATCGCCTGCTCGATCGGCGGCAATGTCGCGGAGAATTCCGGTGGCGTGCACTGCCTGAAATACGGCCTCACCGCCAACAATGTGCTCGGCATCGAGATGGTGCTGATGAATGGCGAGGTGGTGCGCCTCGGCGGCGGCCATCTCGATCAGGAGGGCTACGACCTGCTCGGCGTCATGACCGGCTCGGAAGGGCTGCTCGGCGTCGTCACCGAGGTCACCGTGCGCATCCTGAAGAAGCCGGAGACGGCGCGCGCGCTGCTGATCGGCTTTCCGACCAGCGAGGAGGGCGGCCAATGCGTCGCCGATATCATCGGCGCCGGCATCATCCCGGGCGGCATGGAGATGATGGATCGCCCGGCGATCCATGCGGCGGAGGATTTCGTCCACGCCGGCTATCCGCTCGACGTCGAGGCGCTGCTGATCGTCGAGCTCGACGGACCGAGTGTCGAGGTCGATCACCTGATCGGCCTCGTCGAGGCGATCGCCTACAGGAATGGCTCGACCACCTGCCGCATCTCGCAATCGGAGCAGGAGCGGTTGAGCTTCTGGGCTGGCCGCAAGGCGGCCTTCCCGGCGGTCGGCCGCCTCTCGCCCGATTACTACTGCATGGACGGCACCATCCCGCGCAAGGAACTGCCGCGCGTGCTCGCCGGCATGCGGGATCTCTCCGAGAAATACGGTCTGGGCGTCGCCAATGTCTTCCACGCCGGCGACGGCAACCTGCACCCGCTGATCCTCTACGACGCCAACGTACCGGGCGAACTCGACAAGGCCGAGAGCTTCGGCGCCGACATATTGCGGCTTTGCGTCGAGGTAGGCGGCGTCCTGACCGGTGAGCACGGGGTCGGCGTCGAGAAGCGCGACCTGATGCCGGAAATGTTCAATCAGATCGACCTCGACCAGCAGATGCGCGTCAAATGCGCGTTCGACCCCAATCACCTGCTCAACCCCGGCAAGGTCTTCCCGCAGCTGCGCCGGTGTGCGGAATTGGGCAGGATGCATGTGCATCGCGGCCAGGTGGCGTTTCCGGATATTCCGAGGTTTTGATGAGGGCTCAAACTCGCATGTCGGCGTTCCGCCGCCTGTCTCGGGCTTCGCCCAAGCCACCTCTCCCCCGCTTCGCGGGGACGAGGAAAGGCGCTCACCACCCATGACCACCTTCACCCCCTCCACTCCCGCCGAAGTCCTCGCCACCGTCCAATGGGCGGCGGGGGAGGAAACGCCGCTAGAAATCCTCGGCCATGGCTCCAGGCGCGGCGTCGGTCGTCCGCTGCAGACCGAGCACACGCTCGACCTCTCGCATCTCACGGGCGTGACCCTCTATGAGCCGGCCGAGCTGGTGCTGTCGGCCCGCGCCGGCACGCCGCTCGCCGAAATCGAAAAACTGCTTGCCGAAAACGGCCAGCAATTCGCCTTCGAGCCGATGGACTACGGCCTGCTGCTCGGCGGCGAGCCGGGCCGGGGTACCATAGGCGGCGTTCTGGCCTCGAACCTCTGTGGCCCACGCCGTCTGAAGGCCGGTGCCGCGCGCGACCATATCTTGGGCGTTGCCGCTGTCTCGGGGCGTGCCGAGGCCTTCAAGTCTGGTGGTCGCGTCGTCAAGAACGTCACCGGCTACGATCTTTCCAAGTTGATGGCGAACAGCTGGGGCACGCTTGCCGTCTTGACCGATGTCACGTTCAAGGTCCTGCCGGCGGCGGAAACGGAAGTGACCTTGGCCATCCGCGGCCTTCTCGACGATGCCGCCGTCGCCGCGATGGCGCTGGCGCTTGGTTCCAGCGCCGAAGTGTCGAGCGCCGCCCATTTGCCGGAGCGGATCGCCGCCCGCGTCGCCGGCGGCAAGCATGGCAGCGATGCCGCGACGCTGCTGCGTGTCGAAGGCTTTGGGCCTTCGGTCGTCTATCGCGTCGAGGCGCTCAAGCAACTGCTCGGCAAGGCCGGCCCACTGGAAGAGATCGCTGGAGAGGCTTCGAAAACCATCTGGCACGACATTCGCGATTGCGTCCCCTTCGCCGGCGGCGGTGCGCGGCCTGTCTGGCGCGTCTCGATGGCGCCGTCCGAGGCGCATCAAATGGTGATGGCCTTGCGCATGCAGGCGGCGGTCGATGCCTTCTATGACTGGCAGGGCGGGCTGGTGTGGCTGTCGATGCGCGAGCACGATCCGGAGGCCGAACTGCTGCGCGGGCTGATCCGCAGGCATGGCGGCGGCCACGCGACGCTGGTGCGCGCGTCGCCCTCGCATCGCGCTGCGCTGCCGGTGTTCGAACCGCAGCCGCCGCATCTGGCGGCGCTGTCGGCGCGGCTCAAGGCCGAGTTCGATCCGAAGCAGATCCTCAACCCCGGCCGTATGGCCTAGAGCAATTCCGGGAAAAGTGTGAAACGGTTTTCCGTCCGGGATTGCGACTGAAACAATGGTCTAGGACATCCGCAATGCAGACCAATTTCTCCCCCGCGCAGCTTGCCGACCCGCATGTCGCGGAATCGGAAAAGATCCTGCGCAAATGCGTGCATTGCGGCTTCTGCACCGCCACCTGCCCGACCTATGTGACTTTGGGCAATGAGTTGGACTCGCCGCGCGGCCGCATCTACCTCATCAAGGATATGCTGGAAAACGGCCGGCCGGCCGACAAGGAGATCGTCACCCACATCGACCGCTGCCTCTCATGCCTGGCCTGCATGACGACGTGCCCTTCGGGCGTGAACTACATGCATCTCGTCGACCACGCCCGCGCCCATATCCAGGAGACCTACAAGCGGCCGCTGCTCGACCGGCTGACGCGCGCAATGCTGGCCGCCGTGCTGCCTTACCCGGGCCGCTTCCGCGCCGCTTTGAAACTGGCTGGGCTCGGCCGGCCATTCATCGGCCTGTTCGAGAAACTGCCGGCTCTGAAGCCGGTCGCCGCCATGTTGAAGCTCGCGCCAGCGTCGATACCGCCGGCATCGCCGATGGCTTCGCCCGGTACGCATGCCGGGCAGGGGACCAAGCGGGGCCGCGTCGCCATCCTCACCGGCTGCGCGCAGTCCGTGCTCGATCCAGCCATCAACGAAACCACCATCTCCCTGCTGACACGCCTCGGCGTCGAAGTCGTCGTTCCGGAAGGCGAGGGCTGCTGCGGCGCGCTCGTCCATCACATGGGCCGCGAGGAAGCGGCGCTGGCGTCCGCCAGACGGAATGTCGACGCGTGGACCCGCGCCATCGAGAGGGGCGGGCTCGACGCCATCATCATCACCGCGTCCGGCTGCGGCACGACGATCAAGGATTACGGCTTCATGCTGCGCCTCGATCCCGCCTATGCCGAAAAGGCCGCGCGCGTATCGGCTCTCGCCAAGGACATCACCGAATATCTCGCTGGCATGGATTTGCCCGAGCCGGTGCGCAAGCCGGGCACGCTCGTCGCCTATCATTCGGCCTGCTCGATGCAACATGGCCAGAAGATCACGCGTCAGCCGAAAGAGCTTCTCGCCAGGGCAGGCTTTGTCGTGCGTGAGCCGCGCGAAGGACATCTCTGCTGCGGCTCCGCCGGCACCTACAACATCCTGCAGTCCGAGATTTCGGCCAAGCTGCGCGACCGCAAGGTCAAAAACATAGAGGCGACCGGCGCTTCGATTGTGGCCACCGGCAACATAGGCTGCATCACCCAGATCGCGTCCGCCGCCAAGCTGCCGGTGGTGCATACGATCAAATTGCTCGACTGGGCCTATGGCGGCCCGAAGCCGGAAGGCGTCTCCGAAGCGGCGCTGGTGGCCGCCGAATAGCCGAGGCTACTCCGCCGCGAGCTGGTCCGGCACTCCATACGTCGCGCGATAAAGCGCGCGCTGGCGGTTGAGCGCCACCATGGTGTTGCGCAAAAGGATCGCGACCGTCAACGGGCCGACGCCGCCCGGCACCGGCGTGATCCAGGACGCCACTTCCTTGACGCTGTCGGTGTCGACGTCGCCGACGATGCGGCTTTCGCCATCGGGGCCGATTTCCGAATTGATGCCGATATCGATGACTGCGGCTCCCGGCTTCACCATGTCGGCCTTGATCAGCCGCGGCTTGCCGACCGCGACGAACAGTGCGTCGGCGCGCCGCGCATGCGCGGCCAGAGAGCGCGTCATGTGGTGGCACACCGTCACCGTCGCGCCCTCGCTCATCAAAAGGAAGGCGATCGGCTTGCCGACGATCTCGGAATGGCCGACGACGACGACCTCCAGACCTTTGAGCTCCAGGCCGGTTTCCTTCAAGAGTTCGACCGAGGCGGCCGCCGTGCAGGGGGCGAGGTCGAGCTGGTTGTAGACGATGTTGCCGATCGAGGCCGGGTGCATGCCCTCGACGTCCTTCAGGGGATGCACGGCCGCCTGCAGCGTCTTGATCGGAATATGCGCCGGAACCGGCCGCTGGATGATGATGCCGGTGACGCGCGGGTCGGCGTTGAGGCCGTGGATCGCGGCTTCGAGCTCACCCGCCGTGATGTCGGCGCCGAAGCGCCGTTCCTCGAAGCCGATGCCGGCAAGGACTGCCTTGGCGCGCTGGTTGCGCACATAGACATCGACGGCGGCGGTATCGCCGACCGTGATCGAAACCAGCTTCGGCGGAAAGCCTTCCGCCGTGGCGATCGCCGCGTCCTCGCGCACCGAAGCGATGATGCGCTGGGCGACCGGGCCGCCTTTCAGATGGCGGCTGTCGTCGGTCCTGGTCATGGCTGGCACCTTTTGCCTTCTGGAGCAATTCGAGGACAAGCGCGCCCGCGGCCTACCGTCCGGAATTGCTTAACAACTGGGATTTGTGCGCTGCAATAGCAGAGCCGCGCCGGGAAATCAGCCCCGGAAACGAAACGTCCTGCTTTCGGGGCGACCTGTCGCACTCCCAATAAGAAAAAAGGCAGCGCGGTTTCCCGCGCTGCCTTTTCGTGACCGGCCGTATCCCCACACGGCCCGTCCCCCGTAAACTCGTTGCCAGTCTAAGCATCTCTTGCAGACGCGCGCTATGGCTTGAGGGCAACAGCAAGCCCCAAAAGAACCATTTTGCGCCGTCTGACCGGCTGATTCGTCGTTACTATATCACCTCGACCGTGGTTCCGACATTCACGCGCTCGTAGAGGTCGACGACATCTTCGTTCCGCATGCGGATGCAGCCGGAAGACACTGCCCCGCCGATCGTCCAGGGCTGGTTGGTGCCGTGGATGCGGTATTCGGTGGTGCCGAGATAGAGCGCGCGCGCACCGAGCGGGTTCTCGATGCCGCCGGCCAGGTAGGTCGGCAGGTAACGGCCCTTGGCGGCTTCGCGCTTGATCATCTCCGCCGGCGGGCGCCAGTCCGGCCACTCGCGCTTGTTGGTGATCTTGTGCGTGCCCGACCATTCGAAGCCGGGCTTGCCGGTGCCGACGCCATAGCGCCGCGCCTTGCCGTCCTTCTCGACCAGGTAGAGGAAGTTCTGGTGGGTATCGATGACGATAGTGCCGGGCTTTGCCGGGCCGTCATAGGCGACTTCCTGCGGCAGGTACATCGGGTTGATCTGCGGCCGCATCACCATGCGCCTGGCCGGCTGCTGCACGGCCGCCGTGCGCTGCTGGTCCGGCCGCGCCTGGAACAGGCGCCGCAATGGCTGCTGCGTCGCCTGGCGCGTCGGGCGCACGATGCCGGGCGCATGGCCAAGCTGCAGCACCCAGGGCGCCGAAAGGTCGGGGCTCACCATCACCGGCGGCATGTCGGCGTAGCGGTCGTTGGCTAAAGTGGTCGTGGCGCCGGCGGCAAGAACCGCCGCAGCACCTAGCAGGGAACAAAACGCTGTCTTCATCGGGAACGCACCTTGATCGTCGAACTCGTGCCGAGTGCGGGAAGGGCGCCCCCGGTTTCGCGATCCTTGGCGCGGAGCGGCAAGCAAAACATGAATCGGAATGCGTAAAATGCCGCTTTGTCAGTAAACCTTTTGGTGTGGTTACCGGCCGGTTCAGGAATCTGGTAAAGCCACGGTAAAGCAGCGCTGAAGCGCATTAACGAATGGGTCTGCTCGCAATGGCAACTGAAAATGCCGGCATTCTCGATGGCCCCGACGGCAAGGCGCGCTGCTTCTGGCATGGCAACCTGCCGGACTATCTCCACTACCACGACCATGAATGGGGCAGGCCGGTAACGGATGATCGCCGGCTGTTCGAGAAGATCTGCCTGGAAGGCTTCCAGTCGGGCCTTTCCTGGCTGACCATCCTGCGCAAGCGCGAAAATTTTCGCGAAGCCTTCGCCAGCTTCGACTTCGACAAGGTGGCGGCGTTCACCGACGCGGATGTCGAGCGCCTGCTCGGCAATGCCGGCATCATCCGCCATCGCGGCAAGATCGTCTCGACCATCAACAACGCCAAGCGCGCCCGTGAGATGGTGGACGAGTTCGGCTCGCTCGCCGCCTGGTTCTGGAAGTTCGAGCCGGGGCAGGAGGAACGGCCCGAGATCGTCGACCTGGCGCATCTGCGCGCCAACCCGACGACGGCGGTGTCGGTCAGGATATCGAAGGAGTTAAAGAAGCGCGGCTGGACCTTTGTCGGCCCGACGACGGTCTACGCCTTCATGCAGGCGATGGGCCTGGTCAACGACCACCTCGAAGGCTGCTACTGCCGCGCCGAAGTGGAGAAAGAGCGCAAGAAGCTGAAGCGGCCGAAGTAGGGCGCCGAAGTCAAATGCGGCCGGCGCCGGCCAAAAACAGCCCGGCGATGATCGCGGCCACGGCGGCGAAGGCGGGGTAGATCACCAGCAGACCGGTCACCAGCGCGTCGCGCGCGGTTGGCTCGCGGGCCTCGGTCGCGACCTCGAATGGCCCGGCCGGCTGCTGCGCCGGCTTGAGCCCGCCGCCGGCAGGACGCAGCCTGGCCGATTTGCCGCCTTCGATGATGTCTTCAACCGCCGTCATGGCCCCGAACCCCTTGTTTCGGCGTGTTTTATGGTCGTCGATTGTGTCGGCAGCATGCCGCGCTGGTGGCGGAATTGTTTCGTTTTTGGCGCGGTTTTGTTTCCGGAGCTGCCTCGCTTCCCCATAGGGGACGGAGCTGACCCTTGCCGCTCCAAGTCGCATCGTCTAGGAAACGCGCGCCCATTTACCAGAGAAGATCATCCCATGGCCGACAAATCGGAAAAGACGAAAGCGCGGCTGCCGCGCGGTTTTGCCGACCGCAGCGCTGAAGACATCCGCGCCGTCGAAAAGATGATGGCGACCATCCGCTCGGTCTATGAGCTCTACGGTTTCGAGCCGGTCGACCAGCCGATGATCGAATACACCGATGCGCTGGGCAAATTCCTGCCCGACCAGGACCGGCCGAACGAAGGCGTGTTCTCCTTCCAGGACGATGACGACCAGTGGCTGTCGCTGCGCTACGACCTGACCGCGCCGACCGCGCGTTTCGTCGCAGAGAATTTCGACAAGTTGCCGAAACCCTATCGCAGCTATCGTTCCGGCTGGGTGTTCCGCAACGAAAAACCCGGCCCCGGCCGCTTCCGCCAGTTCATGCAGTTCGACGCCGACACGATCGGCACGCCGGGCGTCGCCGCCGACGCCGAGATGGCGATGATGATGGCCGATGTGATGGAAGCGCTGGGCATCAAGCGCGGCGACTACGTCATCCGCGTCAACAACCGCAAGGTGCTGGACGGCGTGCTGGAGGCGATCGGGCTCGGCGGCGAGGGCAATGTCGGCCGCCGGCTGACGGTGCTGCGCGCCATCGACAAGTTGGACAAGCTCGGGCCGGAAGGCGTCAAGCTGCTGCTCGGCCCGGGCCGGTGGGATGGCGGTAAGGAAGGCGAGGGCGATTTCGCCAAGGGCGCCGGGTTGGATGACGCACAGGCCGAAGCGGTTCTTCTCGCGACGGCAAGGAACGCGCAGGCCGGCCAGGATGCCAGCGTGAGTGCCAACGCCGTGTACCAGGAGGGGGTCGGCGAACTGGCGACGATTGAAGCCTTGGTCAGGGCGGCCGGATATGGCGAAGACCGCATTGCCATGGACCGTTCCGTCGTGCGTGGCCTCGAATATTACACCGGTCCGGTCTTCGAGGCCGAACTGCTGGCCGAGATCCCCAATGACGAAGGCCAGATCGTTCGCTTCGGCTCGGTCGGCGGCGGCGGGCGCTATGACGGGCTGGTCTCGCGCTTCCGCGGCGAGCCGGTGCCGGCGACCGGCTTTTCCATCGGCGTCTCGCGGCTAATGACCGCGCTGAAGAACCTTGGCAAGCTCGATGTGTCCGATGTCATTGCTCCGGTCGTCGTGCTGGTCATGGACAAGGATACGGAGAGCCTCGGCCGTTACCAGAAGATGGTCGCCGATCTGCGCGCCGCCGGCATCCGCTCCGAAATGTATCTCGGTGGCGCCGGCATGAAGGCGCAGCTGAAATATGCCGACCGACGCGGCAGCCCGGTCGCCATCATCCAGGGCGGCGACGAGCGCGCCAAGGGTGAATTGCAGATCAAGGACCTGATCGAAGGCGCCCGCATGTCGGCCGAGATCACCGACAATGCCGAATGGCGCGCCGCGCGGCCCGCGCAGGTGACGGTGGCGGAAGGCGAACTGGTTGGCGAGGTGAAGAAGATCCTGGCGGCGCAGGCCGAGGAGCGGGCACGTGGGAAGTAGGGCTCCGACCTTACCTTCTCCCCTCGTGGGAGAAGGTGGCTCGGCGCGGGGCGCCGAGACGGATGAGGGGTGTTCCAGGGAACGCCAACGCCTCATTTCGTGCAACACCCCTCATCCGATCGAGCTTCGCTCGGCCACCTTCTCCCACAAAGGGAGAAGGGAGGGGCGTGCCGCATGACCTCCCGCCCCGCCATCGCCGCCGACATCGTCAAGCTCTTCGCCACCCGCGACACCCATGCGGTCGAAGTCGCCGTGCTGCAACCGGCCGATCCGTTCCTCGACATGGCCGGCGAGGACCTGCGCCGACGCATCTTTCTCACCGAGAGCGAGACCGGCAAGACCTTGTGCCTGCGGCCCGAATTCACCATTCCGGTCTGCCTCGACCACATCGCCAGCCAGGCGGGCACGCCGCGTCGCTATTCCTATCTCGGCGAAGTGTTCCGCCAGCGCCGCGACGGCGGCAACGAGTTCTTCCAGGCCGGTATCGAGGACCTCGGCGACCGCGACACGGCCGCTGCCGATGCCCGCTCGCTGGCCGACGCGCATGCGCTGCTGTCGCTGGTGCTGCCCGGGCAAGCGCTCGCCGTCACGCTCGGTGACCAGACCCTGTTCGAGGCGGTGCTGGCCGCCCTCGGACTTCCGCGCGGCTGGCGCATGCGCCTTGCGCGCGCCTTCGGCTCCGCGCCGATGCTGGAAGCCGCCCTTGCCGATCTCGCCAATCCCCCGCGCAACAGCCAGCTCTCCGGCCCGGTCGCCATGCTGGCGCTTGATGGCGACGCGGAAGGGCTTGCCGCACACATCGCCGCCGGCATGGAGGAAGCCGGCCTGTCGGCTTCATCCGGCCGTGCGCCTGCCGATATCGCTCGGCGCCTGATCGAGAAGGCGCAATTGCGCAGCGTGCGCCTCTCGAACGAAGCGTTCTCGGCGCTGAAGGGCTTTCTGGAGATCGATGTTGCGCTCAAGGACGCGACGACGGCGCTCGAAAAATTCGCAACCGATGCCGGCCTGTCGCTGGGGCCGGCGCTGGAGAATTTTGCCGCCCGCGCCAAGGCGATAGAGGCGCATGGCCTGTCCTCGGCGCAAATTCGCTACGACGCCGCTTTCGGCCGTCCGCTCGACTATTATACCGGTCTGGTCTTCGAGATTGCCGCGGGTGACGGCGACCGGCCGTTGGTCGGTGGCGGCCGCTACGACCGGCTGTTGACGCTGCTCGGCGCGAAGAAGCCGATCCCCGGCGTCGGCTTCTCTGTCTGGCTCGACCGCATCGAAGCCCTGCGGGAGGCCGCGCAATGATCACGCTGGCGATCCCGTCGAAAGGCCGTCTCAAGGAGCAGTCGCTGGAGGTACTGGCCAAGGCAGGCCTCGCGGTCATCCTGCCCGAGGACGATCGCAAGTACCGCGCCCGTATCGATGGCCTCGACAATGTCGAGGTGGCTTTCCTCTCGGCCTTCGAAATTGCCGGCGAGATCGGGCAAGGCGCCGTCGATCTCGGCATCACGGGTGAGGATCTGCTGCGCGAGAACCTTGCCGACTGGGAAGAGCGCGCCGAGATCGTCGCGCGGCTCGGCTTCGGCCATGCCGATGTTGTCGTGGCGGTGCCGGACATCTGGCTCGATGTCGAGAGCATGGCCGATCTCGACGACGTCGCCGCCGATTTCCGCCAGCGCCACGGCCGGCGCCTTAGGATCGCCACCAAATACTGGCGCCTGACGCAACAGTTCTTTTCGCTCAAGCACGGCATTCAGGTCTACCGCATCGTCGAGAGCCTCGGCGCCACCGAAGGCGCCCCGGCGGCGGGATTGGCCGACATCATCGTCGACATCACCACCACCGGCTCGACGCTGCGCGCCAATCATCTCAAGGTGCTGGGCGACGGCACGATCCTGAAGTCGCAGGCCTGTCTGGTCGCTTCCAGGAAGCAGCGTGATGCCGCGGATGAAGCGCAATTGCGCGACATCGCCTCAAGGATGAGCGCCCTCCCTCCCCCTTGAGATGAGGGTGGACGGCCGCCGAAGGCGGATGGACAGGAGGGGTCGCTGCGACAGTGCCCGAGATCATCTGAGGCCCCATCCGCTTCGCTTCGCGAGGCACCTCCCCTCGAGAGGAGGGGGACCTTTGGCGGATTTCCACCGCCTTTGCAGGCTGCTAGGCTCAATCATCCCGGGAGGAGACGGCGATGGCGATCAAACTCGACGAGCTCATGAACGCCAGCAATCTGCGCGGTCGCGGCGCGAGTGGCACCTTCATTGCTCCGGTGGACGGCAAGGCGCATGTGTCGGGCGACCGCTCGGTGCCCTTGCTCGTCAAAACCATTCCGGAGCTGTTTTCCGAAACGGTGAGCAAATACGCCACGCTCGATGCCGCCATCTTCGTCGGCCAGGACAAGCGTTTCACCTGGAGCGAGCTCTCTGACGCGGTCGATGCTTTGGCTGCCGGTTTCCTGTCGCTCGGCCTCGAAAAGGGCGATCGTGTCGGCATCTGGTCGCCGAACCGTTGGGAATGGCTGGTGACGCAGTTCGCCACCGCGCGCATCGGCCTGATCCTGGTCAACATCAATCCGGCCTACCGGCTGACCGAGCTCGAATATGCTCTCAACAAGGTCGGGTGCAAGGCGCTCGTCACCGCCGCCCAATTCAAGACGTCCGACTATCTCGGCATGATCGAGACGCTGGCGCCTGAGCTTGCAACGGCTGAGCCGGGCAAGCTGAAGGCGAAAAAACTGCCTTCGCTCAGGACCATCATCCGCATGGGCGATGACAATTCGCCCGGAATGTTCAATTTCAGCGACGTGCTGGCCACCGCTGCGCGCGACGACTATGACAAGCTCGACCGCATCACCGAGAGCCTGAAGCCCGGCGACGCCATCAACATCCAGTTCACCAGCGGGACCACTGGTGCGCCGAAGGGCGCGACGCTCACGCACTTAAACATCGTCAACAACGGCAATTTCGTCACCTCGGCGATCAGGCTCACCGTCGACGACCGGCTCTGCATCCCCGTGCCGCTTTATCATTGCTTCGGCATGTCGATGGGCACGATGGGCTGCGTCTCCAAAGGCGCCACGATGGTCTTCCCGGGCGAAGGTTTCGATGCCGGCGCGACGCTTAAAGCAGCGGCGCAGGAAGCTTGCACCGGGCTCTACGGCGTGCCGACCATGTTCGTCGCCATGCTCGACCACGCCGACTTCCCAACCTTCGATCTCTCCAGCTTGCGCACCGGCATCATGGCCGGCTCGCCTTGCCCGATCGAGGTGATGAAGAAGGTGGTGTCGCTGATGCACATGGCGCAAGTGACGATTGCCTATGGCATGACCGAGACCAGCCCCGTCTCCTTCCAGAGCGGCGTCGACGACCCGCTGGAAAAGCGCGTCTCCACCGTTGGCCGCATCCACCCGCACGTCGAGGTCAAGGCTGTCGGGCCGGATGGCGCCGCCGTCGCGGTCGGGGAGCCGGGCGAACTCTGCACGCGCGGCTATTCGGTGATGAAGGGCTATTGGGACGACCCGGAAAAGACCCGCGAGGCGATCGACGCCGAAGGTTGGATGCATACCGGCGATCTCGCCACTATCGATGACGAGGGCTATTGCAACATCGTCGGCCGGGTGAAGGACATGGTCATCCGTGGCGGCGAGAACGTCTACCCGCGCGAGGTCGAAGAATTCCTCTACCGCCACCCGAAGATCAAGGAAGTGCAGGTCTTCGGCATTCCGGATGATAAATACGGCGAGGAGCTTTGCGCTTGGATCGTGCTGAAGCCTGGCCAGATCGCCACCGAGCAGGAGATCAAAGCCTTCTGCGCCGGCCAGATCGCCCACTACAAGGTACCGCGCTACATCCGCTTCCGCACCGAACTGCCGATGACGGTGACCGGCAAGCCGCAGAAATTCCTGATGCGCGAAGCGATGGTGGAAGAACTGGGGCTGGTGGCGCAGAAGACGGCGTGAAGCGGTATTGATCGGGAAATGTTGAGCGTTTGGGAAGGCGCTGCAAAGCGCGAACGCCTTCTTTGCTTGTTTGGATCAGGGAATGGATGACGAGTTTCCGAATTTCGCGGCGTTGAAAGCCGCCAAGGCCGAAAACATAGATTATCGCATAGTGGTCCGGCGTGGCGCGCGGACCGGCGGGGCGATCGTCATGGCGCCGCATGGCGGTAAGATCGAACCCCGCACCTCCCTCATCACCGAGACGATAGCCGGGCGCGACCTCGATATGTATTGCTTCGAAGGGCTCATGCCGGATAGCAACCGGGAGCTGCACATAACGTCCCGGAATTTTGACGAGGGGACCGCGCTCGAACTGTTGCGGACGAAGTCCACGGTCGTCACCATCCACGGCCGGCACGACCGGGACGATCCTTCGGCGGTCTATATGGGCGGCAAGGACGCCGCGCTGGTTTCAGAGATAGCCGGGCGTCTGCACGAGGCCGGCTTCCAGACGAAAAAGGATAACCATCCGTTTCCGGGTACCCAGGATTCGAACATCGTCAACCGGGGACTGACGGGCAAAGGAGCACAGCTTGAAGTGCCCCTCTCGCTGCGCCGCAGATTGGGGAACGAGCCGGAACTTCTCGAAAAATTCTGCGGGGCGGTTCGCAAGGCGATCGATGCATCGGACGCCCGAAATGGCGCTCGGTCCACGATTGCATCTTGAAACAACGTCAGGCCAGCGACTTTGACGGCCAGCGCCCATCAGCGCCTCAGGCCACCGCGAGCACCGCCTGATCCAGGCCCCGTATGATCCTCGCCAGTTCCACGCACTCGTCCTGCCTCACCTTGTTGCGGCGCCAGGCCATGCAGATCATGCGCTGCGGCATCGGCTCCTGGAACGGCACGATCCTCAAATCCGGCATGACGCCGGCGGCTCGTGCCGCCATCTCCGGCACCAGAGTGACGCCCAGCCCATGCGCCACCATCTGCAAGAGCGTCGTCAGGCTGGTCGCGCCGTAGCTTGCCATCGCGACCGGCCGCACATTGCCGCAGACGGCCAAGGCCTGCTCGCGCAGGCAGTGGCCTTCCTCCAAAAGCATCAGCCGTTCCAGCGCCGGGCTCTCGGGCGGCACCGGTGGGGAGGCGAAGGCCGGATCGCCGGCGGGCACCGCGAGGAAGAAGCGATCGGAGAAAAGTTCTTCGGTGACGATCGCCGGTTGCTCTAGCGGCAAGGCCGCGATGAAGGCGTCGAGCCGGCCGGAAGCCGCGTCCTCGACCAGCGACGCCGTCACTGCCTCGCGCAGTTCGAGCTGCAGCGCAGGATATTGCTGCTTCAGCTCCGGCAGCACATGCGGCAGCAGATAAGGCGCTACCGTCGGGATGATGCCCAGCCGGAAGCGGCCCTCCATGGCGGGACGACCGCGCCGGGCCGTCGTCTCGACGTCACGTATGTCGGCCAGGATGCGCTCGATACGCGGCTGCAGGACGAGCGCCTCGTCGGTCATGCGCACCGTCTTGCCGCCGCGTTCGAACAGCAGGCAGTTCAGCCGCTCTTCCATCTCGGCGATCTGCGCGGAAAGGGCCGGCTGGCTGACGCCGGCAAGCTTCGCCGCGCGGCCGAAATGCAGCGTCTGCGCCAGCGCGGCGAAATATTGCATCTGACGGACTGTGAGGCCAATCATAAGAAAAGATTATCAAAACAAACAGGAAAGGCAATTTGTCTTTATCGGCTGGCCGGCCTAGTCTGGAATCATTCCAGGTTGGCGCGGCCAATGGCTGCCTCCCGAAACGCGGGAACCTCGGCAAAATTCAACCTCGGCAAAAACCACGGCAGAACCGGAGACTAAGATGGACGCGAAAACCGACGACAACAGCGCTGGCAAGTGCCCCGTGGCACATGGATCCGCCGGCCGGACCAATCGTGACTGGTGGCCGAACCAGCTCGACCTTGCCGTCCTCCACCAGCAATCGAACCTCTCGGACCCGATGGGCGAAGACTTCGACTACGCCAAGGAGTTCGCCAGCCTCGACCTCGATGCGGTGGTCAAGGACCTGCACAAGGTGATGACGGATTCGCAGGACTGGTGGCCGGCCGACTTCGGCCATTACGGGCCGCTCTTCATCCGCATGGCCTGGCACAGCGCCGGCACCTACCGCATCGGCGACGGCCGCGGCGGCGCTGGTGCCGGTCAGCAGCGTTTCGCGCCTCTGAACAGCTGGCCGGATAACGCCAATCTCGACAAGGCCCGCCGTCTTCTTTGGCCGGTCAAGCAGAAATACGGCCGCAGGATTTCCTGGGCCGACCTTCTGATCCTCACCGGCAACGTCGCCCTGGAATCGATGGGCTTCAAGACCTTCGGCTTCGCCGGCGGCCGCGCCGACGTGTGGGAGCCGGAGCAGGACGTCAACTGGGGTTCCGAAAGCAAGTGGCTCGGCGACGAGCGCTATTCGGGCGATCGCGAGCTGAGCGGCAATCTCGGCGCCGTGCAGATGGGCCTGATCTACGTCAACCCGGAAGGCCCGAACGGCAAGCCGGATCCGATCGCCGCCGCGCGCGATATACGCGAGACCTTTGCCCGCATGGCGATGAACGACGAGGAAACCGTGGCGCTGATCGCCGGCGGCCATACCTTCGGCAAGACGCATGGCGCCGGTGACGCCTCGCTGGTCGGCGCGGAGCCGGAGGGCGCTGGCATCGAGGCGCAGGGCTTGGGCTGGTCGAGCAAATATGCCTCCGGCATAGCCGGCGATGCGATCACCTCGGGTCTCGAGGTCATCTGGACGACGACGCCGACCAAATGGAGCAACAACTTCTTCGACAATTTGCTCAACTACGAATGGGAGTTGACGAAGAGCCCGGCAGGCGCCCATCAGTGGACGCCAAAGGGTGGCGCCGGCGCCGGCACGGTTCCGGACGCGCACAATCCGTCCAAGCGCCATGCGCCGGCCATGCTCACAACCGACCTCGCGCTGCGTTTCGACCCGGCCTATGAGAAGATCTCGCGCCGCTTCCACCAGCATCCGGATCAGTTCGCCGACGCTTTCGCCCGGGCCTGGTTCAAGCTCACCCACCGCGACATGGGCCCGGTATCGCGCTATCTCGGCCCGCTCGTGCCGAAGGAAGAGCTGATCTGGCAGGATCCGATCCCGGCTATCGACCATGAGCTGGTCAGCGAGCAGGACATCGCCTCGCTCAAGTCGAAGATCCTGGCTTCCGGCCTCTCGGTTTCCGAGCTGGTATCGGCCGCCTGGGCTTCGGCGTCGACTTTCCGCGGCTCGGACAAGCGCGGCGGCGCCAATGGCGGCCGCGTCCGTCTCAGCCCCCAGAAGGACTGGGAGGTCAACCAGCCCGCCCAGCTCTCGAAGGTGCTGGCCAAGCTCGAAGCCATCCAGAAGGAGTTCAACGCGGCGCAGGCCGGCGACAAGAAAGTCTCGCTCGCTGACCTCATCGTGCTCGGCGGTGTCGCGGCCGTCGAGAAGGCGGCGAAGGACGGCGGCAATGAGGTGAAGGTGCCTTTCACGCCGGGCCGCATGGATGCGTCGCAGGAACAGACGGATGTCCACTCCTTCGCGCCGCTCGAGCCGGTCGCCGATGGCTTCCGCAACTACAGCAGAGGCAAGCTGCCGATGTCGGTCGAAGCGATGCTGGTCGACCGCGCCCAACTCCTGACGCTGACGGCGCCGGAGATGACTGTGCTGGTCGGCGGCCTGCGCGTGCTCGGCGCCAATGCCGGCGGCTCCAGGCATGGCGTCTTCACCGACAAGCCGGGCACGCTGACCAACGACTTCTTCGTCAACCTGCTCTCGATGGCTACCGTCTGGGATCCGGCGGCTGGCTCCGAGCCTGGCTCGGACGAAGTCTATGAAGCGCGCGACCGCAAGACCAAGCAGGTGAAGTGGACCGGCACCCGCGCCGACCTGATCTTCGGCTCGCACGCGCAACTGCGCGCGCTCTCCGAAGTCTACGGCTCGGGCGACGCCAAGGCCAAGTTCGTCAAGGACTTCGTCAAGGCATGGACCAAGGTGATGAACCTCGACCGCTTCGAGATCGCCGCGAAGTAAGCCTCAACCTCCCAAGTAAAAAGGCGCGGGCCATGCCCGCGCCTTTTTTGTTCGACTCTTGGAGACCGGTCAGTCTTTCTCGAAGATGCCGGCCTTGGCGACGACGCCGGCAATCGCGCCGCCGATCAGCGGCGCGACGATGAACAGCCAGAGCTGGCTGAGCGCCGCGCCGCCCGAAAACAGAGCCGGGCCGATCGAGCGCGCCGGATTGACCGATGTGCCGGTCACCGGGATCATGGCGAAGTGAATGCCCGCCAGCGTCAGGCCGATGACCAAGCCGGCGAACGCGGTCGTGTGCTTGGCATTGGTGACGCCGAGGATGACGGTTACGAAGGTGAAGGTCCCGATCAGCTCCCACAGGAAGGCTGAGCTCGTGCCCCATTTCGTCGCGTCCCAACCATTGGCGCCGAAGCCGCCGGTGTGGCCGCCGGCCTGGCCGGAAACGATGATCCACAGCGCCAGCGAAGCGATGATGGCGCCGATGATCTGCGCGATCCAGTAAGGGACGACATCCTTGGCCGGCATCCGTCCCGCCAGGAACACGCCGAGCGTCACCGCCGGATTGAGATGCGCGCCCGAGATAGGGCCGATCGCATAGGCCGCGGCGATCAGGCCGATGCCGAATGCCAGGCCGATGCCTTCCTGTCCGAGCGGCAGCGCGCCGCCGAAACCGCCCGTTACCACGGAGGCCGTGCCGATGAACACCAACAAAAACGTGCCTAGAACTTCTGCCAGATAAGTCTTCATTGCCCTCTCCTTATCGGATCCGCCTGTGCCGCACTGCTCGCGTCGCGAATCACAGGCGAAAGAGTATTCCTGCCGCCAAAACTTGGAAAGCTGAGAGGTTAACTCCGAAAGCTTTCTTGTAGACGTCAATCAAAAGCATTAGAAAGATTTCATATTCTGGTCGACTGTTCTTGTTTTCCGGCGGTGTGACCGCCGTGAAAAGCCGTTCGGGGAAAATCGCCGGTTTTGAAAACGTGGTTTCACAGGCAGTCCGAACAGAACCCTTCCAATCCAGGCATGAAACGCTTTAAGAGCGGGCGGAGCCAATTTTTTGTGATGTAGGCGGAAATCGGGATGCGACTGGGCGGAAGGCTGGCGGCGGCGATAGAGGTTCTGGAAGACATTGGCCGGCGTCACCGGCCGGTGGCCGATGCCTTGCGCGATTGGGGCCTGTCGCACCGCTTCGCCGGCGGCGGCGACCGCGCCGCGATCGGCAACATCGTCTATGACGCGCTGCGCCGCAAACGCTCGGCCGGCTGGCTGTTCGGCGAGGATACGCCGCGCGCGATCGGCTTTGGCGCCCTGCTGCTCGAATGGGGGCAGACGGCGCAGTCGCTGAATGATGCGCTCGACGGCGACAAGTTCGCCCCGCCGCTGCTCGGCGCCGCCGAGTTGAAGGCGGCGGCCGGGAGCAAGCTCGGCGAGGCGCCCGAGGCCGTGCGGGCGGATGTCCCGGACTGGTGCGCGCCGCTGCTCGAGCAAGCCTATGGCGACACCTGGGTCGAGGAAGGCGCGGCCCTGGCGCGGCGCCCGCCGCTGGATCTCCGGGTCAACACGCTCCAGGCCGATCGCGCCAAGGTGCTGGCCGAGCTCCAGGGGACGGGTGCCGCGCCGGCGGTGATCGCGCCGCACGGCATCCGTATCCCGCCGATCGACGGCGACGGCCGGCACCCGAACGTGCAGGCCGAGCCGGCTTTCCAGAAAGGCTGGTTCGAGGTGCAGGACGAGGGCTCGCAGCTTGCCGCGGCGCTCGCGGGTGCCGCGCCCGGCATGCAGGTGCTCGACTATTGCGCCGGCGCCGGCGGCAAGACGCTGGCCCTGTCGGCCGAGATGGGCAATACGGGCCAGCTCTTCGCGCATGACGCGGAGAAGGTGCGGCTGGCGCCGATCTTCGAGCGCATCCGCCGCTCGCACAACCGCAACATCCAGGTTGTCAGCAAGCCCGCGGAGCTTGCGCCGCTTACCGCGCATATGGATCTCGTGCTGATCGATGCGCCCTGCACCGGCAGCGGCACCTGGCGGCGGCGGCCCGACGCCAAATGGCGGCTGACCGAGCGACAGCTCGATGCCCGCAGGGCCGAGCAGCAGGCGATCCTCGACACGGCTCAGGCTTTCGTCAAACCGGGCGGCCTGCTGGTCTACATCACCTGTTCGGTATTCGATGCCGAAAATGGCGAGCAGGTCGCGGCCTTCCGCGAGCGCCATCAAGGTTTTGCGCCGGTCGACCATCGCCAGCTCTGGGATGGCCGCTTCCCCGGCCATCAGGCGGCCGCGCGGCTCGGCGAAGGCGGTGGCATCTCACTGTCCCCGGCGTTGAGCGGCACCGACGGCTTCTATTTCCACGCCTTGCGCAGGGCCGCTTAACCTTGACGCAAGCTTGCGTCGCTCCAGTTCTATCCCGGTCAACCCGGGGGCGTGCTTGCAGAAATACCGGTCGCTTGTCGTCTTTTTGCTTCTCGTCCTCGGCGGTGGCCTGCTGATCGGCTACGCCACGCTTCCCGGCGCCTGGTATGCATCGTTGGTCAAGCCGCCATTCAATCCGCCGAACTGGGTTTTCGGGCCGGTCTGGTCGCTGCTTTACATTCTGATCGCTATTCCCGGCTGGCGCACCTGGCGGCAGCAGCCCGGCAACGGCGCCATGAGGGTCTGGGCGGCCCAATTGGTTCTCAATTTCCTTTGGTCGCCGACATTCTTCGGCGCCAGGATGATGGGACTCGCGCTGGTCGTCATCGTGTTGCTGTTCATCGCAATCTTACTTTTCATTGTCCGCGCCTGGACACGCGACAGGCTTTCCGCCGGGCTCTTCGTGCCCTATGCGGCCTGGGTGGCTTTTGCCACTTTGCTCAACGCCTCGCTCCTCTGGCTGAATTGATCGTATTGCTGCAGTGCAGCAATTGAGATTGCGCGCCGCTCCGGGCTCTGCAATAAGCTTCGCCAGCAAATATGAGGCGAAACGCCATGGCCGCAGCCAAGATCGTACCCGCTCCAGACTTCGAGGAACGAGTCAGGACCTCCTTCGCCCGGCAGAAAGCCATGGCCACGATCGGCGCCGAGCTGACGTTGGTCACGCCCGGCATCATCGAGATCGAGATGCCGTATTCCGCCTCGCTCACCCAGCAGCACGGCTTCCTGCATGCCGGCGTCATTTCGACCGCGCTGGATTCGGCCTGCGGCTATGCCGCGTTTTCGCTGATGCCGCAGAATTCCAGCGTGCTGACCATCGAGTTCAAGGTGAACCTGTTGGCTCCGGGCAGGGGCGAGCGCTTCCTGTTCCGCGGCTCGGTGACGAAACCCGGCCGCACCATCATCGTCGCCGACGGCCAGGCCTACGCCTTTGCCGCCGATGGCGAGGCCAAGCTGATCGCCACCATGACCGGCACCATGATGACGGTGGTCGGTCGCGACGGAATAGAAGGCTGAACCATGGCGAGCGCGGTTCAGATCGCAGGCAAGGCCGTTCTGTTCGTCATGGCGGTCGAAGCAGAATACGGCCCGCATCTGAAAAGCCTGTTCACGCCGCTGATGACCGGCGTCGGTCCGGTCGAGGCGGGGGTCAGGCTGAGCGCCGAACTCGCGGCGCTGAAGGCCGAAGGAGCGCTTCCGGACCTCGTCGTTTCTCTGGGTTCGGCCGGCAGCCGCAAGCTGGAACAGACCGAAATCTACCAGGCCGTGTCGGTGAGCTATCGCGACATCGACGCTTCGCCGCTCGGCTTCGAGAAGGGCGCGACGCCTTTCCTCGACCTGCCGGTGGCGGTGCCGCTGCCTTTCCTTGTTCCGGGCATCCGAAGCGCCACGCTGTCGACCGGCGGCGCTATCATTTCGGGCGCGGCCTATGACGCCATCGATGCCGACATGGTCGATATGGAGACCTTCGCCTGTCTGCGCGCCTGCCAGCTCTTCGGCGTGCCGCTGCTCAGCCTGCGCGGCATTTCCGATGGCGCCGCCGATCTCAGGCATGTCGGCGACTGGACCGAGTATCTGCACGTCATCGACGAGAAGCTGGCTGGCGCCATCGGGTTGCTCGAACAGGCGATCGAGTCCGGCGCGATCCGACTGGTGTAGGGGCGGAAAGGACGCAAAGCCGCGGTGCCGAGCCCATTGCGCCGACTCGTTTCTTTCTCTAAAGGCTCGCCATGACGACAGCCAAACATCCCGACACCGTCCTGATTGTCGATTTCGGCAGCCAGTTCACGCAGCTCATCGCCCGCCGCATCCGCGAGGCCGGCGTCTTTTCCGAGATCGTGCCGTTCCAATCGGCCGAAGCGGCCTTCAACCGCATCAAGCCGAAAGCGGTGATCCTGTCGGGCGGCCCCGCCTCGACCACCGACATCGGCAGCCCGCGCGCGCCGCAGATCGTCTTCGACGCAGGCGTGCCGGTGCTCGGCATCTGTTACGGCCAGATGGCGCTTTGCGTGCAGATGGGCGGCGTCGCCGAAAGCTCCAACCATCGCGAATTCGGCCGCGCCTTCGTCGAGATCGAGAAGGAAAGTCCGCTGTTCGAGGGCCTGTGGGCGCCCGGCCAGCGCCATCAGGTGTGGATGAGCCACGGCGACCGCGTCATCGAGCTGCCGCCAGGCTTCAAGGTGCTGGGCAAGTCGGAAAGCTCGCCCTTCGCCATTTTCGGCGATATCGAGCGCAAGATGTACGGCATCATGTTCCATCCGGAAGTGGTGCATACGCCCGATGGCGCGAGGCTGCTCAGGAACTTCGTCCACAACATCGCCGGCATCGAGGGCGACTGGACGATGCGCGCCTATCGCGAGCACGCGGTGGAAACGATCCGCAACCAGGTCGGCAAGGGCAAGGTCATCTGCGCGCTCTCGGGCGGCGTCGACTCCTCGGTCGCCGCGCTTCTCATCCATGAGGCGGTCGGCGACCAGTTGACCTGCATCCTGGTCGACCACGGCCTTATGCGCAAGGACGAGGCGCAGGGCGTGGTGGAGATGTTCCGCCAGCACTACAACCTGCCGCTGATCCTGGTCGACGCGTCCGACCGCTTCATCTCGGCGCTGGAAGGCGAGGCGGATCCCGAGAAGAAGCGCAAGACGATCGGCCGCCTGTTCATCGAAGTGTTCGAGGAAGAGGCGAAGAAGCTTGGCGGCGCCGATTTCCTGGCGCAGGGCACGCTTTATCCCGACGTCATCGAGAGCGTCTCCTTCTCCGGCGGCCCGTCGGTGACGATCAAGTCGCACCACAATGTCGGCGGCCTGCCCGAGCGCATGAACATGAAGCTCGTCGAGCCTCTGCGCGAATTGTTCAAGGACGAGGTGAGGGCGCTCGGCAAGGAACTCGGCCTGCCCGAGAGCTTCATCGGCCGCCATCCCTTCCCGGGTCCGGGCCTTGCCATCCGCTGCCCGGGCGGCATCACCCGCGAGAAGCTGGAGATCCTGCGCGAAGCCGACGCCATCTACCTCGACGAGATCCGCAAGGCCGGCCTCTACGACGCCATCTGGCAAGCCTTCGCGGTGCTGCTGCCGGTGCAGACGGTCGGCGTGATGGGCGACGGCCGCACCTACGAGTTCGTCTGCGCGCTGCGCGCCGTGACTTCGGTCGACGGCATGACGGCCGACTTCTACCACTACGACATGAACTTCCTCGGCGCCGCCGCCACCCGCATCATCAATGAGGTCAAGGGCATCAACCGCGTCGTCTACGACGTGACGTCGAAGCCACCCGGCACGATCGAGTGGGAATGATTCAGGCCTACTCTTACGTCGTCTAAACTACGCTCTCATACGACGTAAGCGATTGAAAAAAAAGATAAATCCGTTTCATGATATTCGGTACCTATCGGCACGCAGAATTTAGCTCTGGCGGCTTCGCTGACGGACCTCCGGCATATTGCTCGTGCCGAATTTCAAAGTACCGTCACGGCCGATAGGGCTCGTGACGGTACTTTTTTGCACTAAGGCATTGAAGGGCACGCTGCGGCGTTCGGTCGAGCTCGCCAGCGGCAGATACGCCGTCGTCGAGAAGTCGCGCGAGTTCACGCTCGTTCCAGGGCGGCCGGCGCTGGATCGGCATATCGGCAAGCAGGTTTCCGCGGCTGTCAGGTCGGAGGGGATTTCTTGGACCTTCGGACGGCAAAGGAGCGCGCCGAGCGCTTCGTGACATGGCTGCACGGTCATTCTCTCGGTCGGAACTCAAGCCAGAGTTCGCGGGTAAGATGAACTTCCATCTGTCAGCGGTGGACGACCAGTTGCGGCACGAGGCCGATGCCCCGAGCATCGGGATTATCCTGCAAAGTCAGGAATGAGATCATCGTCGAGTACACCTTGCGCGACGGCACGAAGCCTATGGGTGTTGCGGAGTACCGTCTATCTCGGCCTCATCGTTGAGGAACTGCTCGCCCATGAGGTGGCGACGGGCGCTGAGCATCCAATGCTCGCCATCTTTCGGCCCGAGCGCTTCGCGTCGTGATAGGCATATTCTTGAGGTCCCGCCGCAGCTGGCGCAATCCGGCGTGGCGGTCGGCGTGCTCCATCCCACCGCCGCAGGGCCTATCCGAAGCGGCAACCCGAAGCTACAAGGGGCAGCACAAACGGCTGCTCGTAGGATTTAGGGGTGATATGGTTCGCAAATCGGCGACTTTAAGGGATGTGGCGGCACTGGCGAATGTATCGCGCGCAACCGCGGCCCGCGCCCTGAACAGCTACGGCTATGTTGGCGACGAAACCGCCCAGAAGGTGCAGGCGGCGGCCGGGAAGCTCGGCTATCGCGGCAATCGTCTGGCGCAGGCATTGCGCAGCGGGCAGTTGCCGATCGTCGGCTGCATTCTCGGCGACATCCAGAACCCGTTCTTCGCGCGCATCGCCCATGACATCGAGGTGCTTGCCCGCGAGTGCGGGTACAATCTCGTCATCGGCAGCAGCGAGGAGGAGCTGGGGCAGGAAGTCTCGCTCCTGGCGAGCCTCCGGTCGCTCTCCATACGAGGCTTCATCGTCGCGCCGACATCGGCCGACAACAATGCGCATCTGCAGGGTCTGATCGCGGAAAACGTGCCGCTGATCCTGATCGACCGTGTCGCGGAGGGCGTCGACTGCGACAGCGTCGTTGTCGACAACGAGGGAGGAGCCCGCAAGGCGGTCGAATATCTGATCGCCATGGGCCACCGCCGTATCGGGCTGCTGCAGGACGACATCAGTATCTTCACCTCCCGGGAGCGCATGACCGGCTACCAGACGGCGCTTGGCGCCGCCGGGATAGCGCCCGACGAACGGATGATCGCGGTCTCGCAATCCACGGTGGAGCATGCCGTCGACGCGACGATACGCCTCTTCAGCCAGAAGACGCCGCCGACGGCGCTTTTCACCGTCGACAGCCTCATGACGCAGGGCGCGCTTCTCGCTTTTCGTTCGATGGGGATTTCCATTCCCCACAATGTCTCGCTGATCGGATTCGACGATTTCAACCTGGCGACGTTCACCGATCCGCAGATCACCGTCGTCTCGCAGCCGGTTTCGGAAATCGGACGCGCGGCGGCCCGGCTGCTGTTCGACCGGCTTTCCGGAAAAACCGATGCGCCGCGAAAAGTGCGCTTTGAAACCAAGCTGATCGTTCGCGGGTCCGTGAGCCGGCGCGGCTGAACCGCGAAAACGCCCGGCCAGATTTTTTTGAGACCCTACTTGCCAGCATCGAATTCTCATGCGTTAAATGTATGTGAGATCGATCTCACATTGTCTCAAGATCATTGCGTGAAGACGCCCGCGTGGTTCGGGACCAGTGCGAAATGCAAAACGGGAAGGTTCAAATGCTCAATTTCGATAGGGATCGCTTTGTAAAGATCCAAAGCGGCGCGGTTGCAATCGCCAAGGACGTGCGTGTCCTGATGCGCGATCTGCTGGACGGCGGTCTGGAACGCATCTTCTTCATGGGAACCGGCGGCGTGCAGTTTCTGACCCTGCCGGCCATCGAGCTTGCTCGCAACACGACACTTTTCCCGGTTTCCGCGGCCTATTCCGCACAGGTCGTGCTGGAACCACCGGCGGGCCTCGACGAGAAGGCGCTGGTCGTTCTGCCCTCGCTGTCCGGCACCACAAAGGAAAGCGTGCAGCTCCTCGCCTTCCTGAAGGAGCGTGGCGTCAAGACGCTGTCGCTCACCGGCCATAAGGATACGCCGCTCGGCCGCGACGCCGACTACAACTTCACCAACTTTGCCGAGGACGACACGTCTTCGGAATCCTTCTACCTCCAGACCCTTCTCATCGTGCTGGCCCTCCTGGCCGAACGCGGCGAATATGCCGATTTCGATGCGACCGTGGCCGAGCTGGCGCTGCTGCCGAAGCTGCTGGTTTCGGTGAAGGAAGGCTATGAGGCCGAGGCCGCGGCCCTCGCCAAGGAGATCAAGGACGAGACCTATCACATCTTCACGGGCGCCGGTTCCGTCTGGCCGGAAGCCCACTACTACGGCATGTGCATCCTCGAGGAGATGCAGTGGATCCGCACCCGCCCGGTGCAGGCATCCGACTTCTTCCACGGCACGCTCGAACTGGTGGAGCCGGGCGTCAGCCTCTTCATCTTCAAGGGCGAGGATGCGTTCCGGCCGCTGACCGACCGGGTGGAGAACTTCGCCAAGCGCTACACCAACAAGGTGCGCGTCCTCGATGCGGCTTCCGCCAGCCTGCCGGGTATCTCGGCTAAAACGCGCGGCCTCATCTCGCCGATCGTCCTCGCAACCATGCTGGAGCGCCTCAGCGCGCATCTGGAGGTGCTGCGCGACCATCCGCTGACCACGCGCCGCTATTACAAGCGCGTCGAATATTGAGCTTTGCGGTCCGGCGGTGCCGCCGGACCGCACGCCTGCCTGCATGCCTGACGAGACAAAACAACAGAGAGGAACTGCGAAATGAAAGCCAATACATACTTGAGCACGTCCAGCCTCGCGGCGATCGTCGCCGCCGCCTTCGTCGTCGGCGGCATCAGTGCCGCATCCGCCGCCGACGTGGTCGTCGCTGATCCCAATGCGAAGGTCGACTATTCGGGCACGGTTAGCGTCCTGACGAAATTCGGCCTGCAGCAGCTTTCTCCCTTTTTCGTCGACGCCGCCAAGAAATATGAAGCGCTTCATCCCGGCGTGAAGGTCGAGCTCATCCAGGAGAGCGACGACAGCGTAAAGGGCAAGACCAAGGCGCTGGTCGCCTCCAATTCGCTGCCGGACGTCTACTTCACCTGGACAGGCAGCTGGGGCGAGAACTTCGTGCGCGGCAAGCGCGCCGTCGATCTCACCCCCGTCATCGGACCCGATACGGAATGGGGCAAGACGCTCGCGACCGCCGCCGTCTCCGCCTTCCAGTACAATGGCAAGCTCTACGGCATCCCGCTTTATCTCGACGCCAAGTTCATGGGCTACAACAAGAGCCTGTTCAAAAAGGCCGGCATTGCCGAGCCCAAGACCTTCGACGACTTGCTGAGCGCCTGCGCGGCTCTCAAGAAGACCGGCGTCACGCCGATCTCCTACGGCAACAAGGAAGGCTGGCCGGGGGTGCATTATGCGGGACAGCTCCTTGCCTACAATGTGCCGCAGGCGACCCTCGAGAAGGATTTCGTCCCGGCCACCGCCGAATATACCGATCCCGGCTATGTCGAGAGCCTGAAGCAGTACAAGCAGATCATCGATGAATGTTCGGACGGATCCGGCACCAACGGTTCCTCCTATGCATCGGCCTTGCAGCAGTTCAGCAACGGCAAGTCCGCCATGTACTATCAGGAGATCATCGAGTTCGATCAGTCGACTGCCGACGGCGCGCTGAAGCGCGAGGATTTCGGTTTCTTCAAGCTGCCGGTGCCGAAGGATGCCAAGGGCGACGCCAAAGCCATAGAAGGCGCGCCGGAAGGCTACATGATCAACGCGGCCTCGAAGAACGTCCCTCTCGCGATCGACTTCATGCGCTTCGTCACCTCGGCCGAAAACGGTAAGATTTTGTCGGCGCCGCCTTACGGCCAGCCGAGCGCAACGGTCGGTGGCTATTCGGCGGAGAACATGAACCCGACCGTTGTCGACGGCCTGAAGGTGATCGCTGACTCTTCCTACCTCATGCCCTGGCTCGATACCGCGAACCCGCCGCGCGTGGCGGCCGCCTGGCTCTCCGGCCTGCAGGCGCTGATCGGCGGCTCGATGACCCCGGAACAGGTCATGGAGCGGGTGAAGGAAGCGGCGGCTTCGTCCAAGTAGGGATTGGCCAGCGATGACCGTCATGAAGCCTGGGCACAGGGGTGAAGCCGTCAAAATCGGCTTTGCCGGGTCGAGCCGGTCCGAGAGGGACTGGCTCGGCCCCCTGGCCGCGGTTTGGTCGTTCCGCTGGATCCTGGTCGCCTTCGTGCTGATCCTCTGGTTCGTCTACTATCCGATCGTCGACAACTTTGTCGTCAGCACGAAGAACCAGGACATCTTCACGGGCGAAACCGCTTTCGTCGGACTGGAAAACTATCGCCGCCTGCAAGCCGACCCGGTGGTCTGGACGTCGATCGTCAACAACACGCTCTATGCCGCCATCTCGGTCGTCTTCCAGGTCTTTGGCGCCTTCGTGCTGGCCGCATTGATCGAAGGACTCGCCGGGGAAAGATGGCGTCGCTTCTGGCGCGCCGTCTATTTCGTGCCCTCGGCCATCTCGATCACCGTGACCGGCCTTCTCTTCTACTTCATCTATCAGCCCGACATCGGCCTTCTGGATTCGGCGCTGACGCAGATCGGCCTGGCGGGATGGTCGCGCGCCTGGCTCGGCGAGGAGCAGACCGCCATCTATGCCATCATCGCCATGAGCCAATGGCAGGGGTTCGGCTACTCCACCCTGTTGTTCGCCATCGCCATCCAGAAGATCCCGCGCGACCTCTATGACGCGGCGATCATGGACGGAGCCGGAACCTGGCGACGCCTGTGGCGCATCACCTTTCCGCTAACGCGGGAAATGACGGGCCTGATGGTGATCATCACCATCACCGGCGCCTTCCAGGTCTTCAACGAGGTCATGGTGATGACCGCCGGCGGCCCCAACAACAGCAGCCAGGTCCTCGGCACGTGGCTCTATCAGCAAGGTTTCATCGAAAATGACTTCGGCTACGGCGCGGCGATCGCATCGGTCATCTTCGTCATCACGCTCATGACCGGCTTCGCACAGCTTTGGTACACAAAGAGGCGGAGGGTCGAGCTGTGAGCCACTCCTGTCAGCCGCGCCCGACGGAGCGCACGGACTTCGTCGCCGTGCTGGCGAAGGTCTGCCTCGTCACCTTCCTCACCAGCCTCGGCATCGTCGTGCTCTATCCGCTGTTCTGGATGGCCCTGAATGGCTTCAAGACCAATGCGGAGATCTTCGGCAACCCGTTCGCGCTGCCGACCGGCTTCAGCCTCACCAACTACATCGCCGCCTGGAACCAGGGCATTCGCAACTACATCGCGACGAGCGTCATCGTCACGCTCGGATCGGCCGCCTGCACCGTGCTGGTCAGCGCATGGACCGCCTACGGCCTGACCCGCTCGAAGCTGCCGGGCAAGCCGTTCTTCGTCGGCATCGTGCTTGGCGGCCTGATGCTGAGCCCGACGGTCGCCGTCATCCCGCTGGTGCGTATGATGCAGGATCTCGGCCTCTACAACACCTACTGGGCGCTGATCATCCTCTACACCGCATTCCGCATCCCCTTCACGACCTTCCTGATCCGCGCCTACATGCTCGGCCTGCCGCGCGACCTCGACGAGGCCGCCATCATGGATGGCGCCAGCGAAGGCCAGATCTTCTGGAAGGTGACGCTGCCGCTGTGCAAGCCGATCCTGGTGTCCTGCGTCATCCTGCACGTGCTCTTCGCCTGGAACGAGTATCTCTTCGCGATGATCTTCACCAGCGGCGCGGACCTTCAGACGCTGCCCGTCGGCCTGACCTCCATCATGGCGAAACACGGCACGAACTACGCCGTCGTCTTCGCCGCCATGACGCTCTCGGCGCTTCCCATCGTCATGGTCTTCTTCGCGGCTCAGCGTTTCTTCATCCGCGGGCTTGCCGAGGGCATCGGAAAATAGGGCAAGGTCCATGTTGAAACGCAGACAGCTTATCGGTGCGAATTTCTCCTTTCAGCACCATCCCTTCCGCTGGACCGCCGAAAAGCTCAGCGCCATGGGATTCGACCGGATGGAATTCTGGGGCGTCGCCCCGCATCTCGACCTCTTCCACGACAACCGCGCGCGGCTCGCCGAGGTAAAGTCGATCCTCGCCGACAACGGCCTGAGCGTTCGCTGTTTTACGCCGGAGCAGGTTCTCTATCCGATCAATATCGCCTCCGGCGACAGCGCCTATCGCGAGGCCAGCGTCGAGCGCTTCATGCGCGCGGCCGATATCAGCGCGGAACTCGGCGCGAGATATCTCTTCCTGACGCCGGGCCGCGGTTTCGAATGCGAAAGCAGGGAAACCGCCTGGGCGCATTCGGTCGCCTCGATCAACCGCATCGCGGCGCATGCGCGGTCGCTCGGCGTTTCCTGCCTTCTGGAGCCGCTGCAGCGCCTCGAAAGCAACATCGTCACCAATGCGGATCAGCTTCACGCCCTCTGGCGCGCACTCGACGGCGACGATGTCGACATGGTTCTCGATCTCGTTGCCATGGCGACAGCGGGCGACAGCGTCGGCGGTTATTTCGAGCGGTTCGGAAAGCGTATCGCGCATGTCCATGTCGTCGACGGGACGCCGGCGGGGCATCTTGCCTGGGGCGACGGCAACCTGCCGCTCGCCCACCATCTCGGGCAGCTTGGCGCGCAGGGCTTTGCCGGCACGCTGACCTTCGAGCCCTTCGGCAACGGGTCCTATGCGCTCGATCCCGTTTCCACCTGGCGGCGATGCCTGGACGCGATTGCACCTCATCTCGATCAGGCGGACGAAGAATGACGAAAGCCAATCCCACGCTGATCGCCGTCGGCGACAATTGTCTCGACGCCTACCTGACGAAGGGTTTCGTCACCGTGGGCGGCAACGCGCTCAATGTCGCCGTGCAGTGGCGGCGGCAGGGGCTGAACGCCCGCTATTTCGGGGCGCTGGGGCAGGATGCGGAAGCCGACATCATGCTCGCGGCCATCGAGGAGGCTGGGCTCGACCGGAACGATGTCGAGATCCGTCCCGGGGCTTCCGCTGTAACGCTGCTCAGGGACGATGCCGGCGAACGGCGCTTCGTTCTCGAATCGCTCGGCGTGGGGGAGGACTACGTTCCGACTGCCGAACGCTACGAGGCGCTGCGGCAGGCCGATTGGGTGCATCTCGGGACGAATGCCAGCGAGAAACTCGTTCGCAAGCTCGTAGCGGATGGCATGCCCTTCAGCATCGATGTGTCCACCCGGCATTTCGACCTTTCGCTGGAGGGTGTGCCGCTGGTCTTCGCCTCCGGCCCGGATGATCCGGCGGAGGCCGTCGAACCGCTGATCGCGCGGTTCAGGGCCGCGGGCGCGCGCCAGACGGTGATCACCTGCGGCAAGCGCGGCTCCTTCTATGATGATGGCGGCAGGGTGATCGAGGCGGGTTCGGTGCCGGTCGGTGTCGTCGATACCTGCGGCGCTGGGGACAGCTTCATCGCGACCTTCATCACGTCGCGATTCCTCGCGGACCAACCAGGCAGAGCCGCTCTCGAGCTCGCCGCCGAAAGGGCGTCGGAAACCTGCACGCATCTCGGCGGCTTCCCGCAGCCCATCCTGGCGATCCCGCAATGGCTGCTTGCCAAATATGACGATGCCATCCGTGGCACGCAGAGGACCGGAACATGAGCACCATCACGATACGGCCGCCCGTTTCAGCGGCGAAGGCCGATCGCTCCTACTGGCTGCGCAGTATAGAGGCCGACGCCGCGACCCCGCCCTTGCAGGGCGAGGCGGACTGCGATGTGGCCATTGTCGGCGGTGGGTATGCCGGCCTGTGGACAGCCCTGCGGATCAAGGAACAGTCGCCTGAAACACGCGTCAGCGTGCTCGAAGCCGATTTCTGCGGCTCCGGCGCCTCGGGCCGCAATGGCGGCCAGGTTCATAGCTGGTTCGCAGAGATCGACATGCTGCGCGCGCTCGTTGGCGAGAACGATGCGCTGATGCTGTGCCGGGCGACCGCCGACGCCATCGAGGAACTGAACGGCCTCCAGGCCTCCGGCGCCGTCGACATGGGCCTCAGGCTCGACGGCTGGCTGTGGACGGCGAGTTCGACCGCGCAGGAAGGGGCCTGGGCCGCGGCCCGCGACCTCTGCCTCGCACTTGGCGAAGAGCGCTTCCAGCCGCTTCAGCGCGCCGACATCCTGCGCCGCACCGGCTCGGACGCTTCCTATGTCGGCATCGTCGAGGAGAGGGCGGGGACAGTGCAGCCCGCGAAGCTCGCCGTCGGACTGCGCCGGCTTGCCCTGGAAAGGGGCATCGTCATCCATGAGCGGAGCCCCGTCGTCGAAATTACGCCCGGTCCGCGGCCGCGGCTGCGCACGGCCGGCGGCATGCTTTCCGCCGGCAAGGTGGTGCTCGCCGCCAATGCCTGGCTTTCGGGCATTCCGGAACTGCATCCCTATCTCTATGTGGTGAGCAGCCAGGTCATCGCGACCGCGCCCGCGCCTGGCATTCTCGAGCGGATCGGCTGGACGGACGGCGCCTCGATCTGCGACGCGCAGCACCATGTGCTCTACTACCAGCGCACCTCCGATGGCACGGTCATCTTCGGGCGGGGCACGGGCGGCATCGCCTATGACGACCGCATCGATGCCCGGTTCAACCGCGGCGGCGACGGAGGCGCGGACAATATCCGGGAACTGCACCGGGTCTACCCGCAATTGAAGGACGTGGCGGTGCTTTGCGACTGGAGCGGCCCGATCGACTGCACGGCGGAGCACCTGCCGGTCTTCGGGCATCTGCAGGACCACGCGAACATCTTCTACGCGATGGGTTTCAATGGCACGGGCATTGCGCAGACGCCTGTCGCCGGCCGCATCATGGCAAGTCTCGTCCTCGGGCTTGACGACGCGTGGAGCCGGTGCGGGCTGGTCGGTATCGGCAAGCGCACGAGGCTTCCGTCCGAGCCCCTGCGCTATCTCGGCGCGCGGGTCGTGCGCCGCGCCATCCGGCGAAAGAACGACCTCGAAATCCTCAACAGGAAGCCGGACGCGGTAACGCGATTCCTGGCCGGGCTCGCTCCCTGACGGCGCATGCCTTCGAAATCAAACCAATGGAATGGGAACGATGGCCGATTTATCGCTGAGAAACATTCGCAAGGTTTATGGTGATCTGGAGGTCCTGCACGGTATCGACCTTGAGATAAAGTCGGGAGAGCTCATCGTCTTCGTCGGCCCGTCGGGCTGCGGGAAATCCACATTGCTGCGCTCGATCGCAGGCCTCGAGACGATCACCTCCGGCGAACTCGTCATCGATGGCGAGCGGATGAACTCCGTCGCGCCCTCGAAGCGTGGCATCTCCATGGTGTTCCAGTCCTATGCGCTCTACCCCCACATGACGGTCTACGAGAACATGGCTTTCGGGCTGCGCATAGCCGGAATGACCAAGGCCGAGATCGATGAGCGGGTGCGCAAGGCCGCCGAAATCCTCCAGCTCGACAAATATCTCGAGCGCCAGCCGAAGGCGCTTTCCGGCGGGCAGCGGCAGCGCGTGGCGATCGGCCGCGCCATCGTGCGCAACCCACGTGTCTTCCTGTTCGACGAGCCGCTCTCCAACCTCGATGCCGCGCTGCGCGTCGCCACCCGCATCGAGATCGCCAAGCTGAAGCAGAGCATGCCCGACGTGACGATGATCTACGTCACCCACGACCAGGTCGAGGCAATGACGCTGGCGGATCGGATCGTCGTGTTCAAGGACGGCAATATCGAGCAGCTGGGCACACCGACCGATCTTTACCGGAGGCCGGCGAATCTCTTCGTCGCCCAGTTCATCGGCTCGCCGGCGATGAACATCCTGAAGGGAACGGTCGTCGACAGCACCGGGACATCGGCGCGCTGCCGACTCGACTGCGGCATCACTCTCGATCTGGATGTGGAACGCGGCAGGCTCTCGAAAGGCGACGCCGTCAGCCTCGGCATCCGTCCGGAAAACCTGCGGATCGCCCAAGGTAGCGGGGCCGATCCGGCATTTATCGGAACCGTCGATCTCGTCGAGCATCTCGGCGAGGTGCAGATCCTCTATGTGGACCTGCCCGGCGTCAGCGAAAAGTTCCTGGTGAAAGTGGATGGGGAGAGTTCCGTTGCGCGCAACGACAGTATCGGTGTCACCGCGCGCCTGAAGGACATCCGCGTCTTCGATGCAGAAGGCAACGCTATTTCCCGGTCTGAGCCGGCGCGACAGCCTGACTGACGAGATTCAGAATACGAAAAGCCCTCTTCCTTGATTGTCCCGTCGTGATCCCAACCGATATCATCCTGCCGGATAACGGCAGGCGTTGGATCCGCCGCTTGTCCCCGACTTATCAGCGTTTTGTCGCCAATCCATCCGGTTTATCGGGCATTCGTCGATCTGGTGCCCGGAGATAGCAATGGCAGCCGTTTGATCTGCGCTCGGATCGACCCCGCCGCTCCAGCAAACCTATTGTGCCTGTCCCTGGGACGGCTGTTGCTGTTGTGTCTGCTGCTGTTGCAATTGCTGCTGCTTCAACTTTTGCGCCGCCTTTTGTTTCTTGTGCAATTCATGACCGGCGACACAACCGCCCATGGCACCCAGCACGCCGTGATGCCCAGCGTAGTGTCCGGCAACCCCTCCCGCGATGGCACCTGAAATGCACCCAACGGCTCCGGCGTGGGAGACCGGCATCACGAGAGCCGAAATAAGCAAGGCTGAGATCACGTATTTTTTCATGGTGTACCTCGAAGGTGGATGTCCTTGGAACCATAGGCGTCGATCGAACGGTGGGGACATCTGACGAAGGTCAGGGTCGTTAATGACTAAGGTCATGATCTTTTGCGCCAAAAGTTTGTCGGCTCGTCAGGTTCGGAGGTGCGCGACGGGGTATTCGCCACCATGGCCCTCTGTCGACACGAAATGCCCGATTGGCCGCAAATCCATGTGAAAGCTTACCCGGACCAAGAGCCAGACCGCGCGGGAATTAGCGACGCTGGCGCTTCGTTAGCCCGAGCATATTCTGAAATGAGGAACATAGTCCTACATCGTCAAGGGGCTCTCTTGACTCCTGTGTTCTAGGCTCCTGACAGCCAAGCGAGGCTGGTCATGGACATTATGATGAATGCACGGGGCGCGACCCGCCGTGAGTCGTTCAAGAAATGGAGTGCGCTGCCGACCGCGTTGTTGGAGCCTCGTGGGCAGTATTAATCCGCAGCCCTTGCCCTCGATGGGATGAGGCGCTATATCTTCCAAATCGATCTTGCTGAACGAACGTTGTTCTGGCGCAGTCTGCGCTCCTACGATCTTCCATCTCAATTTCGAAATTGCATCGCTTTGCAATTGCTAAGCGAGCCTATTTTTGCGTCGATTTTGAAAGGAGATCGCAATGACCACCGGAACCGTGAAGTTCTTCAATTCAACTAAGGGCTTCGGCTTCATCGAGCAGGGCAATGGACAGCCGGACGTCTTTGTCCATATCTCGGCCGTGGAGCGCGCGGGAATGCGTTCCCTCGTCGAAGGCCAGAAGGTGAGCTTTGATATCGTCAAGGATAACCGCAGCGGCAAAAGCGCGGCGGAAAACCTTCAGGCTGCCTGATTGCCACGCCTCTGGTCGTTGACCACGGATGTACTGGCACCGGCTGTGAAGTGCGTATTGGAGAAGGTCGGGCTTGCCCGGCCTTTTTTGATTAAGGAGAAAACAATGAAATCCCTTCCCGATGTCGGACTCTTTAAGCCCGTTCCATCGCGAGTAGAAGCCAAGACCGATGCGACCACTCGCGTGGCGCGGCAGATCGTCGATCTTGAAGCGGCGGCAAGGTCCGCCAAGACGGAGCGTTTGCGCGCCGCCAGGCTGGCGCAGGAATCCCAAGCACCTGCCATCGTCCCCAAGAAACCTGCCCAGAAGCGTAAAAGCAGCGGCCGGTAGGCGCTGGAACGCCGAATCGAGAGAGGCGACTACGCGATCGAGCCCTCTTCGACCTAGCAATCGACAGTAAGTTGCGCGGCTGCGACCTGGCCAAGATCAAGATCGGGACCTTGGTTCTCGGTGCGGAAATTCGAACTCGCGCGATCGTCATGCAACAGAAGACAGGCCGGCCGGTGCAGCTCGAGTTGATGAGCGGTGCATGCTCCAGTCTTCTCGCGTGGCTGGAACGGCGGGGCGGCACTGTCGAGGAACTACGCACTCCCGAGCAGCGTCGACCCAGAGGGTCACATGAGCACGAGGCAGTATGCCCGCCTCGTGGACGAGTGGGTTGTGGCGATCGGACTTCCACCCCAGGAATACGGCACGCATTCCCTGCGGCGTACCAAAGCTTCGATCATTTACAAGGCGACAGGTAGCCTGCGAGCTGTTCAGATTCTGCTGGGCCACGCCAAAATCGAGAACACAGTCCGGTATCTGGGTGTCGACATCGAAGATGCCCTCGAACTCGCCCAGGCCACGGAAGTCTAATCGGATACGGCTCCATTTTCGAGTGGAGCCGTCGATGCTAAGCGCCTCGTGACGGTCATTCCCGTTGTCCGTACCGTTCGCCAATAGCGACGTCGGTGGTGACTTAGCGATTGCCGGGTTTCGGCGTCATTGGACACTGGTGCGAGCGGCTCGGGCTGGATGCCTTGTCAAGCGATCCATTGCTTCTCGTCGCCAAATCGGGGATCCAGAACACCGTCATTCACCACCACACGCCCGCGACAGACGACCGTGCGCTTGCGAGGAGTGAGGGCGACGGCTTCGGCCAGGGTCCGCGCATCGACCAGCACCACGTTGCCGTGGCAACCGGGCGTGAGTCCATAGTCCGTCAGGCCGATGCCCTCGGCGCCGCCGAAGCTGCAGATGCGCAGGGTCTCCTCAAGGTCGGCATCGTTGGTCATGCCGTTGCGCTGCGCCAGATACTTGGCCCGCTCCAGCATGTCGCCATTGCCCCAGGGCTCCCAGGTGCCCTGGATGCCATCGGAGCCGGACGCCACGACAAGGCCCGATTGGCGCATCAGGCGAAGCGGAACCGCTGGTGCGGAAGGACTGCCGACCGTCATGACGGCGATGTTTGCCGTCGCCAGCGCATCGATCAACGCGTGCTGCCTTTGCGGTTCCAGCATGCCGAGACAATAGGCGTGACTGACCATGACGCGTCCCTGCAAGGAAAGCGCGCGCGTCCGCTCGACAATGAGTTCCAGGCAGAAGGCGCCCAGCTCGCCCAACTCATGCAAATGGATGTCGATCGGCTTGCTGTATTTGTCCGCGAGCGCGAAGATCGCGTCGAGATGGCGCGCCGGATCGCGCTCGATCGTCGCGGGGTCGATGCCGCCCACGATATCGGTGCCTGCCTTCATCGCGTCTTCCATCAGCGCCAGCGTGCCTTCGCGCCCCAGCATCCCGCTTTGCGGGAAGGCGACGATCTGCACGTCGACCAAGCCCCTGAAGGCCTCCCGCGTCCCAACCACGCCCTCGACATTGGCGATGCCGATTTCAGTATCCACGTCGACATGGCTTCGGATGTGGGTGACGCCGAACGTCAGCGTTTGCAGGACCTGTCGGGCTGACTGCCTTCGCGCGTCGATGCCTAGCGCCCGCTTGGCTCTCCGGTCGGCCAGGATCCTGTCTTTGCGCGTGGGGCCGACGCGGTTTTCAAACCAGTCCATTCCGATAAGCGTCTTGTCGAGATGGGTGTGCGCTTCGACCAGCCCGGGCAGGGCGATCTGGCCACGCCCGTCGATCTCGCGAGCGGTGGTGCCAGGGTTGCCGGGCCCAGCGAAGCGGCCGTCGCGGATATAGAGATCCGTCGCGCCTCCGCCCATCGGTCGGACGTTACGGATGAGGAGGTCTTCGCTCATTGTGCAGCCTTTCATCTCTATCTCGATATTGGCCTATGCCAGGCCCGCGCGCTCGATCATCTGGCGGAACGCCCTTCCGCCGCGATCCAGGATCGCATCTTCGTCATGGCTGACGAGCTTTCGTCCGCGCATCAGGATGCGTCCGCCGATGATCGTCGTATCTACATCCGCTCCGTTCGCGAAGCGTGCCAGCCGCTGCAGGGGATGCGCTGGTGGCCACAGATGCGGTTGACGCATGTTGACCAGAATGATGTCGGCACGCTTTCCTGGTTCCAGGGACCCGATTTCACTATCCATCGACAGGGCTCGCGCGCCGCCCATGGTCGCCATCTCCAGCAGCTGTGCCGGCGGCAGGATGCTATCATCCCCGAAGTGCCTGGCGTGATAGCGATGCGCCTGGAACATGTTGCGGAACATGTCGAATGAGCGATCGGGGGCGGCAGCATCGGTGCCGAGCGAAACGACAACACCGCTCTCCATCAGTTCGGTTGCGGGGCAGCGACCGTACACCGACATCAATGCGCTCGGATTGTGCGCGACCTTCGCGCCGGTGCGTTTCAGCGCCGCGATGTCTCCATCCGTCAATTCAATGCAATGAGCCAGCAGGGAGTGGTCGTCGAACAGTTCAAGCCGTTCCGCATTGGCGGCGATGGAGCCTTCCCGATGGCCGTCCTGAATGAAAAGCACACCCTTTTCGCGGGCGAGATTCCTCGTTTTATCGGACAAATTGTATACTGATTTCTCCTCCAATTCCCGCGCCGTAAACACAGGAAGCGACACAGCGATCCGTTGATCGCCGTCGGTCGGAAAGGCGTCGATCAGCTCCGCGCATACGGTGAGCTGTGCGTCCGGTGATACCTGGATTTCGGCATATCGGTTTCGCGTGTAGCTGCGATACAGATGCTGCGACGTCGGTCGGTTCGGCCCCACGGCAAGTATCTCGCGCACGCCCATATCGGCGACAGCGGCCAGATGCGCTTGGGCGGCCTCAGGCGCCTCCGTACGCATGATGTCGGGCCCCCCGCCGAACAGCAGGGCGGCGGTGGTCGTACCGCATTTTATGCGTTCCAGAGCCGACAACGCGGCCTCCGCGGCCCAGAATTCGGTATCAACCGCTTGCGCATAGATGCGCCCGGCAATGTTCATCCAAGCTTCGGAGTCACTGCCCAGCCCCTTTGTCAGCGTGTGTCCGGCATGGGCGTGCGTATCGACCAAACCCGGCATAACGACCATTCCGGAGGCCTCAATTCGCTCCACGTCCCCCTCAGGTGGCGCACCTTCGCCAACGGCGACGATCCGGCCATCCTCCACCAGAACATAACCCTCTGAGAAGATGCGATGTTCTGCGTCCATTGTGATTATGGTGCCGTTTTCGATCGACAGGGATCGAGCCATCTGAATCGCCTCCTTGGACGTCTGGATCACGGCTTGTTGAGCGGGCCGTATCAAAAACCGTGCCGTGGTGCCTTGAAACTGTATACAAGATATGTATAGTGAAAATCGGATAGCACTGCATTCAAAAAATAATCACAAGTGCGTATCGAAACCGGAGGAATTTGTGAACAATTGTCTGAAAGCCCTTTTGGCCGCGCTCGCCGTTCTGGTGCCGCTGGCCACGCCGTCCTTCGCCCAGACGCTGCGTTGGTCCGCGGCGGGCGACGTCATCTCATATGATCCGAACGCCCAGGTCGACAGTTTCACGCAGAGCGTGCAGCACATGGTGTTCGACCCGCTGGTGCGTCGCAACAAGGACCTGGCCCTCGAGCCCGCGCTTGCCACGTCGTGGGAGATCGTTGAGCCGACCCGCTGGCGGTTCAAGCTGCGCCAGGGCGTAAAATTTCACGAAGGTCAGCCCTTCACTGCCGATGACGTCGTCGCGACGATCCTGCGCGAGATCGACCCCGGTTCGCGCAATCGCGAAAACCTTCCGGCGGTGATCGACGCCAAGAAGGTGGACGACTTCACCGTCGACATCATCCTGAAAGGCCCGTACCCGCTGCTGCTCAACGACCTAGCGGCCGTCTACATCATGAGCAAGCCATGGATGGAGGAGCACAACGCTCTGAAGCCCGGGAATGCGTCGACGGGCGTGGTCACCTACGCCAGCAACCATGCCAACGGCACCGGTCCCTTCAAGCTGGTCAGCTACGAGCCGGATTCCAAATCCGTCTTCACCGTCAACAAGGATTGGTGGGACAAGCCTCAGCATAATCTGACCGACGTCGTATTTCGCCCCATCGCGTCCGATGCGACGCGTGTCGCGGCGCTGCTGTCGGGCGAAGTGGATCTCATCGCTCCGGTTCCGCTGCAGGATATCGACCGCGTTGCCAACACGCCGGGCCTGAAGGTGGTGGAGAACCCGTCGCTGCGTGTCATCCTGCTCAGCTTCAACTGGAAGCCCGAGCTGCATGCGATGCCCGGCAAGCCCAATCCGCTTCTCGATGTTCGTGTGCGCCAGGCCCTGTGGGATGCGGTCGATCTCCAGACGATCCAGAAGCGCCTGATGCGGGGCAAGTCGCGCGTGACGGGCACGTTGGTGGCCCCTCCGGTCACGGGCTACGACAAGAGCGCCGATGCGCCGCCGGCCTACGATCCCGCGAAGGCCAAGGCCCTGCTGGCCGAGGCGGGCTACCCGAACGGGTTCAAGGTGAACCTGAACTGCACGAATGATCGCTACATCGCCGACGAGCAGATCTGCCTGGCCCTCGCTTCAATGTGGGCCAAGATCGGGGTCGAGGCCAATGCAGGCGTGGAAAGCAAGACCACTTTCTTCCCGAAGTCCGACCAGGGAGCGTTCGACATCTTTATGTTCGGATGGGCCTCGCTTCCGCCGATGGACGGGTTCAGCGTCCTGCAGTCCCTGCTTGCAACCAATGACGGTTCCTTTGGCGGCAGCAACACGAGCGGGCTGTCGAATGCGAAGATCGATGAGCTTGCCCACGCCGCGGCCACGGAACTCGATGAGACCAAGCGCGTGGCCCTGCTGAAGGAAGCCTTCAAGATCGCGCACGATCAGGTTCTCTACCTGCCGCTGCACCAGCAGCCGGTCGCCTGGGCGATGTCGGACAAGCTCGAAATGCCGCAGTTCGCCGACGAATATGTGCGACCCTGGTTTGCCCACATGAAATGAGTCTAAGGGCCGTGCCATCGTCAGGTGGCGCGGCCCCGCTGGTTTTGGGATAGCCCGCAATCGTGCCGGTTATCGACCAAAGACAACGCCTTGCTCCGCAAGTCGGCTCAGGCTCCGTAGGAAGCCATTCTGATGATCAAGATTGTCTCGGCGAGACTGCTCCAGGCTGTCCTGGTGATGGTCGCCGTAACGGCGGTCGCCTTCGTGATGTTCCGCTTCGTCGGTGACCCCGTGTCGATGATGGTGCGGGAGGGCGCAAGCCAGGCCGAGAAGGACGCACTGCGCGTGGCGCTCGGCCTCGATAAGTCCCTGGCGGTCCAGTTCGGCGAGTTTGTCTGGCGCGTTCTTCATGGAAATCTGGGTACGAGCCTGCGCTATCAGCAGCCGGTCACCGAACTGCTGATAGCGCGCTTGCCCGCGACGCTCGAACTGGTCATCGTCGCCACCATACTTTCGCTCGCTCTCGGCATTCCCCTCGGCATCATCTCTGCCCTCAAGCCCAACGGCATCCTGTCGCGGCTCATCCAGTCGGTCACCCTCATCGGCGTGTCGATGCCCACTTTCGTCACCGGCCTGCTGCTGATCCTGGTTTTCGCGGTCAATCTTCGTTGGCTGCCGTCCTCCGGACGCGGCGACGTCGTCGATCTGGGCTTCTGGCAGACGGGCTTCCTGACAGCCTCGGGATTGAAGTCGCTGATCCTGCCTTCCATCACGCTCGCCCTGTTCCAGCTCACGCTGATCATGCGGCTGGTGCGCTCGGAGATGATCGACGTGCTGTCGTCGGACTACATCCGCTTCGCCTTCGCGCGTGGCCTGTCGCGCCGGCACATCTATGGCCGGCTCGCCCTTCGCAACACGCTGATGCCGGTCATCACGGTGACCGGCCTGCAGATCGGCCAGTTGATCGCCTTCGCCATCGTCACGGAAACCGTCTTCCAGTGGCCGGGCATGGGTCTGCTGTTCACCAACGCGGTCGGCTTTCCGGACATCCCGGTTCTGGCCGCATATCTCCTGTTCGTCGGCCTCATGTTCGTTCTGATCAACATGATCGTCGACGTCCTCTACACCTTCGTCGATCCCCGGCTGAGGACAAAACAATGACGTCGCGCGTGTTTCACCGCATCCAGCTTCCACCTGTGTCCGTGATGATCGCCGGTATTGTCCTGGTCGTTATTCTGCTGCTGGCGATCTTCACCCCGCTGATCGCGCCCATCGATCCGAGGAACGTGTCCTCCTATTCGCTCGTCGACATGGAGATACCGCCTGTCTTCATGGACGGTGGCGATCCCAGGTTCTTGCTGGGCACCGACAACCAGGGTCGCGATCTCGTGTCGGTCATTCTCTTCGGTTTGCGCATATCCATCCTCATCGGCGTCGGCGCGGTCCTGCTGGCCGCCTCGATCGGTGTCGCCCTGGGGTCGATAGCCGGCTATTTCGGCGGCATCATCGACACCGTCGTAATGCGGGTCGCCGATGTCCTCGTCAGCTTTCCCACCATCCTCGTCGCCCTGCTGGTCAGCGGCATTGCCCGCGCGCAGCTCGGACCGGAGACTGTTTCGACCTGGGCTCCGGTCATCCTGATCCTTGCGATCGCGGTGAACGAATGGGTGCAATACGCACGCACCGTACGCGGATCCAGCATGGTGGAGATTTCCCGGGACTACGTTCGTGCCGCCAAGGTCATCGGCCTGCCGTCGGGTCGCATCATTCTTCGCCACATACTGCCCAATGTCATGAGCTCAGTGATGGTCATCGCCACTCTCAATCTCGCCGGCGCGATCCTGACCGAGGCGACCCTGTCGTTTCTTGGTGCCGGCATGCCCGCCACCTATCCCTCGCTCGGCACGCTGATCCGCATCGGCAACGAGTTCCTGTTCTCGGGCCTGTGGTGGATCGCCGTCATGCCTGCCGCCGTTCTGGTCGTCCTGGTCCTGGCCGTCAACGTGGTCGGCGACTACCTGCGCGATCGCTTCAATCCAAAATTGATGACGAACTGATGGAAAACGCAACGCCGCCCGTACTCGACATCAGGAACCTGCGTGTCGAATATCCGCTCGCCAATGGCACACTGCTTGTCGCCGTCAACGACGTCGACCTGACGATCCAACCCGGCGAAATCCACGCCCTGGTCGGGGAGTCGGGAGCCGGCAAGACCACCGTCGGCAATGCGCTGATGGGGTTGCTGCAAGCTCCCGGCAGGATCGCCTCCGGCTCCATTACGATCGACGGCAAGCCGATCGACATCCGTACCGGGAGAACGGCAGGCATTGTTCCCGGACGCGACGTGGGCGCGATCTTCCAGGATCCGATGACGAGCCTCAACCCGCTCTTCACCGTGGAGAGCCAGCTCTGCGAAGGCATGCTGACGCATCTGAAGATCGGCCGTCGCGAGGCCCGCGCCCGCGCGCTCGAATTGATGAAGGCCGTCAGCATTCCCGAGCCGGAGCGTCGGCTCGGCAGCTACCCGCATCAGCTGTCCGGCGGACAGCGTCAGAGGGTCGTGATTGCCACCGCGCTCGCCTGCGGCCCCCGGCTGATTGTTGCGGATGAGCCAACGACTGCGCTCGACGTCTCCGTACAGGCACAGATCCTCAAACTTATCCGCGACCTTGCCGATGAGCGTCGCGTCGGCGTCCTTCTGGTGACGCACAATATGGGCGTGGTCGCGGAAATCGCCGACCGGGTGACGATCATGCAGAACGGCTGCCTGGTTGAAAGCGGACTTGCGCGCGATGTGCTGACCGCGCCGAAGGCACCCTATGCGCGCACGCTGATTGCTGCCGTTCCGCCGATCGACACCCGCCTCGAACGCCTACCGATCCCGAGCGAGGCGACCAGGGCGACTCTGGATGCGCGTGAGGCCGTGCGCGCCAAGAACACCAATACCGTCGCGGGCAGGAATGGCGAAGCCGCGCTCACGGTACGCGACCTTTGCGTTGAGTATGGCCAGAGCTCCTTCATGCCGGGCCGCAAGACCTCGGTGTTCAAAGCCGTGAAGAACGTGTCCTTCGAGGTTCGCCGCGGTGAAATCTTCGGGCTTGTCGGCGAATCCGGCTGCGGCAAGACCACGGTTGCCAACACTATCGCCGGTCTTGTGAAGCAAAGTTCGGGGACGATCGATTTTCAAGGCACGTCGCTCGCCGCGCGCCGGGAGAAATCGGTTCGTCAATCATTGCAGATGGTGTTTCAGGATCCTTATTCGGCGCTCAATCCGAGGCTCCGGATCAATGCGGCCATCGCCGAGCCGATCCTGTTCTACAGGCTGGCCTCGAATTCCGCCGAGGCGCGACTGGACGCCGAGACGCTGCTCGAAGCGGTCGGTTTGCCGATCGAGGCCGGCGCGCGGTTCGCTCATGCATTTTCCGGCGGCCAGCGCCAGCGCATCGCGATCGCCAGGTCGCTCGGACCGCGGCCGTCGCTGCTGATCTGTGACGAGCCGACGTCGGCCCTGGATGTGTCGGTGCAGGCACAGATCCTGAACCTGCTGAAGGATCTGCGCGACCTTGCCGGGCTGTCGATGCTGTTCATCAGCCACGATCTGGCGGTGATACGGCAGATGTGCGATCGCGTGGCGGTGATGAAGGCTGGCGAGATCGTCGAGCTTGCCGATACCGAGACGCTGTTTTCCGCGCCTGCGCATGACTATACCAGCGAGCTCCTGCGCCTGGCGCCCTCGCTCGACCGTATCCTCTCCAGGGAAGGCAGGAAGGCGACCGTGTGATGGCGGATATCCTGATCAGAAACGGCACGGTCATCGCGATCGATGATCAACGACGGATCATTCCCGACGGCGCGGTCGCGATCGAGGGCGACCGCATCGTGGCCGTGGGAACCGCGGAAGAGGTGGCGCGCAGCCATCCAGCGCGAGAAACCATCGACGCCAAGGGCATGGCAATCATGCCGGGCTTCGTCGACAGCCACGCTCACGCCGGACATGGTCTCATCAAGACGATGGGCGGCGGCCGCGGCGACATCTGGTACCAGGCGTGCCGGGGAGCCTATACTGTAGGCTCGACGCCGGAATTCTGGCATGCCGAGGCCCAGCTCGCCGCGCTGGAGCGCCTGCGCTTCGGCGTGACGACCGGTGTGTCGCTACTCGGCGGCGGCGATTCCGTGATGCGCACCGACGACCCCGCCTATGGCGATGCGCATATGGAAGGCGTGCTGGGCATCGGCACGCGCTCGGTGGTGGCGGTCGGTACCACCCGTCCCCCGCACCCGTTGACCTATGCGCGCTGGGAAGGTTCTCGACGCACTGACTACCCGGTGTCCTTCGGCACGCAACTCGACACTTCGTTAAGGCTGGTCGAGCGCTGGCATCGCACGCATGAGGATCGTCTCCACCTCGCGCTGCTGACGCCTACCATCCATCGCGAGCATCTTGACGGCGCGGACGCCGACGCCGCCGTTGCCCAATCGCGCCAGGTAAAGCGCATTGCCGAGGAGCGCGGTCTTGTCTTCACCCAGGACGGTCACATGAGAGGCAGCGTGAAGATCGCCAATGAGATCGGCATCCTTGGGCCGGGAACGCTGCTTTCGCATGCGACCGGTCTCGGCGATGACGAAATTGCGATCTGCGCCGAGACCGGCACCTGCATCGTCCATAACCCCAGCGCGGTCGCGGCCATCCTGGCACGCTGCCCTGTCACCGAACTCCTCGACGCTGGCGTCGCGGTGGCCATCGGATCCGATGCGACCGCGCCGGATCGGTCAGCGGATATGTTCCGGCATATGCAGCAATGCATGCACTATCATCGTACCTATTTCCACGATCCGAGCTGGCTTCCGCCCGGCAAGGTTCTGGAGATGTGCACCATCGACGGCGCGCGTGTTCTCGGGCTCGGTCGCGAGATCGGGTCTCTGGAACCGGGCAAGAAGGCGGATGTCATTCTGGTCGACTTGCGCCGCCCGCATCTCTACCCGGCCAACATGCCGGAGTTCCGCGTCACCTATTTCGCCAACGGCAATGACGTTCACACGGTGCTGGTCGGCGGGCGCGTGCTGCTGCGCGACCGAAGGCCGGTGCATGTTGACCAGGACGCCGTCCTCGATGCCGCGCAACGGGAGACGGAACTGATGATCGAGCGGTTGGGATTGCGCCATTCCCTAAGAACGCCTGACAAGTTCTGGCGTCACAGCCGCGACACCGACCTGGTCGAATAGCGATTGCGGGTGCCCCTTGCGGCCATCCTCCCAGGCGACGGCAAGGAGTTCCGACTCCTTGCCGTCGCCGTTCGTATCCGCAGGCATCCCGGCGCATACGCGGCGGCTTTCGCCTAGCGAAGGCCGGTTATTTGAGCTTGCCTTCGAGCGCCTTGATCGCCGCCAGCGCACAGGCTTCGTCGAGGTTTCCGCCGGGGGCGCCACCGACACCGACCGCACCGATGGTCTCGTTGCCGATCTTGACCGGTACGCCGCCGGCGAGAATGAGGAAATCGTCGATGGCGACAAGCTGGGCCGCAGCGGGGTTGTCCTGGATATTTTTGGCCATCACGCTGGTGGGCGTGCGCGCGGAGACCGCGGTATAGGCCTTGCGGCGCGCCGCATCGGGCGTATGGACGCCGGCATTGTCTGCGCGCAGCAGCGCCCGCAAGACGCCGGAGCGATCCACAACCGCCGCCGATACGTTGTAGTTGTCGGCCGTGCATGCCTTCACTGCGCCTTGGGCGAGTTCAAGCGCGATGTCCATCGGCATGTCTCGTTCCTGCAATACCTCCGCGGAAGCGCCGCCGCTCAGCAACGCGGCCAGGCCAGCAACCAGGTATCGAAGCTTCGTCATTTTGATCTCCTTTTGGTCTGGCGTGAGTAGGGCGGGGCATGAACGCTGCCCCGTCACCCCAACCTGCGGTGGGGCCGGTTTGGCCATCGGTGGACAGCCCAGCCCAAGCTCACCTTGCATATTTCGTATTCACATTCTTATAATAGTGTATACTGTCAACAAGTGAAGAGGAAATGTCAAACACAAGCAGGCGCTTATCGACGGCGTTGCCGTTGACACTATCGAGATCCCAACCCAATAAATCCCTCGCCATGACTGATCACAAATCATCGACCAAGCGGAAAAATCGCACAGGAAACCTGGCCGACGGTGTATACCAGGCACTGCGGCTGGCAATTATCGAACAGGCGCTGTCGCCCGGGACGAAGCTTCCCGAGGACTCCGTAGGCGAAAGCTTCGGAGTTAGCCGGACTGTGGTGCGAAGCGTGCTGGCGCGGCTGACGCTCGAAGGATTGGTGTCGCAGCGGCCCAACAAGCGGGCGGAAGTAGCTTCGCCAAGTTTGGCCGAAGCGCGCGGTGTCTTTCAGGTGAGGCGGGGCCTGGAGCGCACGGTTATCGAAATCCTGGCTGGGCAGCTTACCGCGGAACAGGCCAGGCAACTGGAGGCCCACGTGGTCGCCGAGGAGCAGGCTCAGGAACGCGACGGTCCCGAGTCGATCAGGTTGTCAGGGGATTTCCACACGCTGCTTGCCAGCATGACAGCCAACGACCTTCTCATACGCTATGTGCAGGAGGTGGCTTCCCGTTGCTCGTTGATCCTGGCGCTCTACGGCCGGCCGCATTCTTCTGACTGCTCGGTGAACGAGCATCAGGCGATCATCGAGGCACTGCTGCGCGGCGACGAGCAGGCGGCGGTCAAGCTCATGGACGAGCATTTGTTAGCCGTCGCGACCCGTGGTTTGCTTGATCTGAAGCCGGCGCGCGAGCGCGAGCTCAAGCATCTGCTGGCGGGTTACCGGGAACGCCTGGCTGCTAATTGAAAAGCGCCGAACTTCGCTACGCTACTCATGACAAGACGCGTCGCTCGGCGAATGAGCGACACAGTGGATGCGGCAACAGTCGTTGCCATGGAACCAGCCGCGTCGTCATCGGTGATGGCTGCTTCCTGATTGGGGAAGGCCGTATGGCCGCCGAAATTCGCGCATTGTCGACCGCTGCGTGTCTATGACTGGTTCGTACTCGAAGATGGAAGCGCTAACAGGCCCCGAGCGTCGTCGCTGGTCGGGTCGCCGAGAAGCTGGAGATAGTGGCACAGACGCGTGAGCCCGGCGCCACCGTCAGCCTAGTGGAGCGCCGGTGCGGTGTATCGCCGAACCAGCTCAAGAGCTCTGGACGGGGAACTATCGACGACCGTTCTCGCAACGCGGACGACAAAAGCTGTCAGTCCGCTCTCGGCCCATTCCAGATTTTCAGTCTGCCGTCTTCAGGAACCGGCAGCTTTGCGCCCAGTATCGGACATTTGACTGTCGACTACAGGAGAGCGCCAGCGTTTGCCACTTCGGAACTCGGTTGGTCTAATGGAATATCTATGCGATCTGCCGGACGAACTGCCTGGCGCGGTCATGGCTGGGCCGCTCGAAGAACTCCGCGGGGGGCGCTACCTCGACTATCTCGCCCGCATCCATGAAGACGATGCGATCGGCGACCTTGCGGGCGAAGGCCATTTCGTGGGTGACGCAGATCATGGTCATCCCCTCCTCGGCAAGATCAAGCATTGTCTGGAGCACTTCGGCGACGAGCTCGGGGTCAAGCGCTGATGTCGGCTCATCGAAGAGCATGATGCGCGGGCTCATGCACAAGGCACGCGCGATCGCAGCGCGCTGCTGTTGCCCACCTGAAAGCTGACCGGGATACTTCTGGGCCTGGTCGATAATGCGGACTTTGCGCAGGTTCTGATGCGCGCGCTCTCGTGCTTGCGAACGCGACAGCTTCAGCACTCGCATCGGCGCCAATTCGCAGTTCTCCTGAACGGTCAGGTGGGGAAAGAGATTGAAGCTCTGAAAGACCATTCCGACATCGCGGCGGATCCTGCTGGCATCCGCCTCGCTCGCAAGGCGGATTCCATCTACCGCGATGGTGCCACGGTCATAGCGTTCAAGACCGTTGATGCAGCGCAACGCTGTCGATTTTCCGGAGCCGGACGGGCCGCATATGACGATGCGCTCGCCCTGGCCCACAGTCAGGTCTATGTCGCGAAGCACTTTGAATGTGCCGAATGACTTGCTGACGCTCTGAAAGACTACCGCGGGCGCATCGGTTCGAGGCAAAGGTCTTGTCATCATGAAATCCTCCCTGCCGCCGCGGCTTCAAGCGGCGTGCGACGTGATTGCTGCTGAGTTTTAGTCGTCGCTGCGGGTGCTAGCTGCCGGCGGACCATGGTCAGACGGCAGGTTGTCGTGATCCTCCCCGGCGCACACGCAGATGATCGTCGCATCAACATCACCCACCGAGAGGTAGGCATGGCCCATGGTGCTGTCGATGTAGAGGCTATCTCCTGGCCCGAGCTGGGTCGGCGCGTAATGCTCTGTATGAACGATGACCGATCCCTCGAGAACAACAATGAACTCTTCGCCGGGATGACGGATGAGATCCCCGAAATCGCGCATCGTGCGCGCCCGCAGCACCATGCGAAACGGGGTCATCGTCCGCCGCAGGAGGTCGGTATGAAGGTAGGTGTAGGTGTAGTGATGCGTCGAGAAACTGACGGGCATGTTCGATCGCGCGACGCTTCGGCGTGCTGCGCCCGAGGGTGGCGCGACAAGCGCCTTCCCTTCCTCATGGAAAAGTTCGGCGACGCCGACATCGAGACCGTGACTTAACTGCTGCAGCTTGGCAAAGGTCAGGGACATCTTTCCATTCTCGACCTTTGACAGGCTGGCTTTGGAAATGCCCGACAACTCGCTGAGCTGATCGAGGGATATGTTGCGCGACTTGCGCAGGGCCCGAACTTTGGCCCCCAGACTTTCGCTCGATGTCATGCCCAGCCGCTCGCCTTTCCGCCGATGATTCAATCCGCTGAATGTTTCTTATAAGAAATTTTCATCTGAATCAATCCGATTTTTGATTTTCGGAGTTTACAATACGAAACTTTTATGGCTTGCTTGGAAACATAGGGAAACGAGAGAAAAGGGAGGAACCAATGTTCTCGACGTTCCGCACACGACGCACGGCAATCACCGGAATGGTGGCATGCCTTGTCGCGTTGGCATTCCAGGCGCACGCCGAAACGACGCTTGAGCGAGCCCGCTCCGATGGTGTTCTGCGCGTAGGGTTTGCCAATGAAGCTCCTTGGGGATTCATGAAGGCGGATGGGACCCTGACGGGCGAATCCCCTGAAATCCTCAAGGCGCTGGCGCCGAAGCTTGGGGTGAAGGAGGTCCAGGGCGTGCTGGTCGAGTTTGGCTCGCTTATACCAGGTCTTCAGGCCAACCGTTTCGACGTCGTGGCGACGGCTCTCTACATCCGGCCTGACCGCTGCGCTCAGGTCGCCTTTACAAATCCGACAGTCGCGGTCGGCATGGGTTTCATTGTGCCGAAAGGCAATCCCAAAGCCCTCCACTCCTACGGCGACGTTGCCAAGGCCGCTGACGTTCGTCTTGGTTTGGTGGCCGGGACCACCGACCTGAAATACGCCCGTGAGGCGGGCGTGCCAGACGATCGTATCGTTCAGCTTGGCGACACGGCTTCTGAACTCGAGGCGTTGCGGGGCGGGCGCATAGACGCGATCTCGGGAACGGGTCCGACAGTTCAGCTGCTGCTGGACCGTACCGGCGGCGAATTTGACCGCGCGCTTCCTTTCGCCAAGACTGAAAGCACCACCGGCTATGGCGCCTTTGCCGTGCGCAAGGACGATACCGATCTGCTGGCAGCTCTGAACGGCGCGCTCGCCGGCTTTATCGGTTCGCCCGAACACCTTGCCCTTGTGAAGCCGTTTGGCGTCACCGGCGAGGAAGTTCCCGCCACTGGCAAGACGGCCGATCACCTTTGTGCCGGCAATTGATCCGGCTTCCGCAGTAAAAATCTTGAAGGAGCCATGCCGTGGACCAGCACGCGAAGATTCTGAAGCATTTCGATTTCACCGCCGCCGAGTATGAACTGCGCATCGAGCGCGTCCGCGCCTTGATGACACAGGAGAAACTCGACGCCATCGTCATCACTTCAGAGTTCAATCATCGATATCTGACCGGGTTCACGACGCAGTTCTGGCGCTCGCCGACACGGCCCTGGTATTTCATCCTGCCACGCCAGGGCGATCCGGTCGTGGTTGTGCCGAGTCAAGGCGTGGAAAACACCATCCGCACGTCGTGGGTCGAAACCGTCCTGACCTTTCCGTCGCCGAACCCGGACAATGAGGGCATCGACGTTGTCGTCGACCAACTGCGTCGGTGCCACTCGACCTTCGGCAGGATCGGGTTCGAAATCGGCCGAGAATCGCGGATGGGGATCACCATCAACGATTTCCAGCGCATCGTTGCGGGCATTTCGCCATCCACCGTCGGCGATGCCGAGAGCATTCTGCGCCGGGTACGACAGATCAAGACGCCGGCCGAAGTCGCCAAGATAGCCAGGGCCTGCGCGTTGGCTGGCGACGCCTACGACCAGGTCCCTTCGTATGCGCGCATAGGCCATCGCGAGGACGAGATCATCCGAAACATGCATGTCGACCTCATCCGTCGCGGCATGGACAAGGCCCCGTATCTCATTGGCTGCTCCGGTCCGGGCGGCTATCCGGACGGGATCATGGGACCGACAGACAAGGTGGTCGAGGCCGGCGACGTAATGATCATCGACACCGGCAGCGTCTTCGACGGCTATTATTGCGATTTCAACCGCAACTGGGCTTTCGGCCACGCGACGGATGAGGCCAAGCGAGCCTACGAATTGTGCTGGGATGCGACCGAAGCGGGACTTGCAGCGTTGAGGCCCGGGGCCAAGGCGAGCGATCTCTTCCGGGCCCAGGCCAAAGTGCTGGAAAGCGTTTCGTCGGATTGGCTTGGGACCAGGATGGGACATGGTCTTGGCATCCAGATGACCGAGACGCCATCAAACCGCATAGGCGACGACACCATTCTCGAGGTCGGGATGGTCATGACCATTGAGCCGGGCATCTTCTACGGTCCGAGGCACCTGATGCTCCATGAAGAGGATGCTCTCATCACCGACAGCGGCATCGAGCTGCTGACGCGGCGGGCGCCGCGGGAGCTGCCTGTCATCCCGGCCTGACAGCTCACCGTTTCACGTCACATATCCTTTTTCCGTATTGGGGTTGGTCATGCTGCTTCCAACGATCGACGGCGTGCGCCGTGCGCAGTCCGAAATCAGTCCTTACCTTGCCGAGACGCCGCTCGTCCGTTCGCTGCTCTTGTCTGACGCCTTTCAGGCTGACGTCTGGCTGAAGAACGAGACCATCTCCACCATAGGATGCTTCAAGTTACGCGGCGCACTGGCCGACGTGCTGCGCGCAGTTTCGCGCGGCAGGCCCGCTGGCATCGTCACGTCGTCGAGTGGCAACCACGGACAGGGCGTCGCCTATGCGGGACGCTCACTGGGTCTCCCGGTGACAGTGTTCCTGCCGGCGGGCGCGAACCGGATCAAACGACGGACCATCGAGTTGCTCGAGGCCGAGATCCGCGAGGTCGATGCCGACAGCTACGGAGCCAAGCTCGTCGCCCAGCAGTTCGCCGCCAAGACGGGCCGTTATTTTGTCGACGACGGAACCTCGACGGATCTTTCGGAGGGGGCTGGCACGGTCGGCCTCGAAATCGCTCAGCGGCTTGACGGGATTGACGCGGTGTTCCTCCCGGTTGGGGATGCTGCCCTGGTCAACGGCGCGGCAAGCGCGCTGAGGTCGCTGCAGCCAGCCGCTTCCATCATAGGTGTGCAGGCCGCCGGGGCACCTGCGTATGCACTAAGCCATCGACAGCAGGCGATAGTTGATCACAAGGTCGACACGATCGCCGATGGGCTCGCCACCCGCATGCCGTCCGAACTGGCCCTTGCTGGAATGCTCGAGTTTGTCGACCGATTCATTCTCGTCGATGAAGCCGCTCTGCTGTCGAGCATGCATTCCCTGGCAATCGCCGGCCATGTCCTGGCCGAACCCTCGGGGGCTGCCACGCTCGCAGGCGCCTGGCACGAACGGGAGAAGTGGCGCGACAAGCGGATTGTTCTCGTCGTGACAGGCGCCAATGTGGAGAGTGGCGTGCTGCGACGCGCGCTGGATACGGCGCCGCTCTGGAACCTGCCACTCTGACGGTCACGGGTAGACAGATGCCGCCCCTTGCTTTTCTCGAATACGGCCCCCCGCTGCTGTCAGGTGCAGTTGTCACGATCAAGCTCGCTCTGCTTTCCGAGGTGGTGGCGCTGCTTGTCGGCTTTGTCGTCGGGCCGGCACTGCTGTCACGGTGGTCGCCGTTGCGTGTGCTGTGCAGATGCTATGTCGAGCTGTTTCGCGGCACGTCAGCGTTGATCCAGCTCTTCTTCCTCTATTTTGTCCTGCCGCAGCTCGGCGTGGACCTGCCGCCAGTAACTGTCGCGGTCCTAGGACTTGGCCTGAACAGCGGCGCTTACTGCGCCGAGTTTGTGCGGGGCGCCATCCTGGCTGTCCCTCGTGGCCAACGGGAAGCCGCGGCGGCACTTGGCCTGTCGCGTCGGGACCAGTTCCGTTTCGTGGTCCTGCCTCAGGCAGCCTTCTACGCGGTGCCGCCGCTTGGCAATATGAGCATCGACCTTCTCAAGCTGACTTCGATCGTGTCGTTCATCACCATCGCCGACATGACCTTCGTTGCCTACCAAATCAACCAGACCACCCTCGATACCATCCCGCTGTTTTCGATGGTGCTTGCCTTCTACTTCGTCGTTGCTCAAGCGATCGCGTTCGCATTTCGCAGGGCGGAGAGCCGGCTGGGGCGTGGGATGCGACGCGTGAGTACGCTGCCATGAGTTTTGACCCTGCTTTCGCCCTTTCCATCCTGCCGTTGCTTGCGCGCGCTGCCCTGACCACAATTGCGGCGGCGGCCTGTGGATACGCCTTCGCATTGATCGGTGGGCTCGCACTGGCGCTGGCGCGTCTCCACGGGCCGGTCATCACCCGCCGGGCAGTGGCTTTCGCGCTGGAATTCGTACGCAGCACCCCGCTGCTCGTTCAGGTGTTTTTCCTTTATTTCGTTCTACCCCGTTTCGGCATCCGCATGGGCGCGTTCCAGACGGGTGTGTTGGCGATAGGCATCCATTACGCAGCCTATCTGGCCGAGGTTTTCCGCTCCGGGTTCCAGTCCGTCGGCCAAGGGCAGTGGGATGCAGCACTTGGGCTCGGCTTGCACCGTTGGCAATGCTATCGACTGGTCATCCTGCCCCAGATCGTGCCGCCACTCATTCCCGCGTTCGGTAACTATCTGGTCCTGATGTTCAAGGACACGCCGCTGCTCTCGGCGGTCTCCGTGCCCGAACTGATGCAGACCGCCAAACTCATAGGTTCAGAGACGTTTCGCTATCTCGAACCGTTCACACTCGTTGCGCTGTTTTTCCTGGTGATGAGCCTCATCAGCGCGGTCCTCATCCGGCTCGCCGAGGTCAGATTCCAGCGCTGGATCGCGCGATGAACACTTTTTCACTTCCCATCAACCGGGACCGGATTTGGCAACGGCTCATGGAACTCGCGGAAATTGGTCGATACGGCAGGAGCGGCGTTGACCGCCAGGCGCTCACTCCAGGTGACCTTGAGGCAAAGCGGTGGCTGATCGCTTGGGCGAGGGCGCGTGGGCTCGATGCGTCCACTGACGCGATTGGCAATCTCTTCGTGCGCCTACCGGGACGCAGTCCTCAAGCCGAACCGGTGGCCGTGGGTTCGCATCTCGACACCGAAGCCAGCGGAGGACGGTTTGACGGTGCCTACGGCGTCGTTGCTGCCATGGAACTGATCGATAGCCTCATGGAGCAGCGGATTGAGATCGACAGGCCAGTCGACCTGGTTGCGTGGACCAATGAGGAAGGCAGTCGTTTCCGGCCTGGCTGCATGGGGTCTAAGGCCTATGTCGATCCCGGATCGCTGCCGGCGCTGTTGGCGGAACAGGACGACGAGGGCGTAAGCGTCGCCGCCGCGTTGAAGCTGCACGAAGAGGCGCTTCCCGACCTCCCCGTCCGCCGTCTCGGGGCGTCTTTTGCCGCATTCATCGAAGCACACATCGAACAAGGCCCCGTTCTCGAGCGCGCCGGCAAGGCTGTCGCCGCGGTTCATGGCATCCAAGGCAGGCGGGTCTACGAGATCAGCGTAACCGGCAGGACCGCTCATGCCGGAACCACGCCCTACGAGGCGCGCCGCGACGCGCTTGAATTCACGACCGGCCTGCTGGGCCAATTCTATGCGCGTGCGGCCGAAGAGCCGGCAATACGTATTACGCCCGGCCGTCTTGTCGTCGAGCCAAACTCGCCAAGTGTGGTGCCCGGCAGGGTCCGCCTTACCGTCGATATCCGCCATCCGGATGCCTCGGTCCTGAACGGGCTCCCGGAATGGCTTTCGTCCCTTGTTGGCGCGTCGGGTCGAGCAGGAGCCTCCATCGTCGAGATCGACCGGTTGGATCCAGTGACATTCGACCCAGACCTGGTCGAAGCAGGACGCGTCGCGAGCATAGCCGAGGGCGGCCTTGCCGTTTCAATGGTGTCAGGCGCCTCGCATGACTCCCACGTCCTGGCGGGTTTCTATCCGACAGCAATGATCTTCGTACGCTGCCGCGAAGGCATCAGCCACCACGAGGACGAGTACGCTTCTCCAGACGATCTGGCTGCGGGAGCGCGGGCTCTAGCTGCGTGCCTGCTGCGCGCCTCCAGCAATCCATCCAGCCAGCAACCGGCGTGAACCTCACATGAAAACGAGCTCTACAACGCAACGCCACGCCGAGCCGTCAAGACCCGACGTGGTGATCGACGAAGCTTCGCTCCGCGCGCTGGCCATGGCTGCATGCGGCAACGCCGGCATAGCGCCTGCGCATGCGCGGCTGCAGGTCGACCTTCTCGTCGAGGCCGAACTGCGCGGGCGCGCTTCGCATGGCCTGTTGCGACTGCCGAGGATCATCGAGCGGATAGCCAACGGCGTAGCCGACCCCGCAGCGAAGGGCAGTCACAACTGGCTGGGCGCAAGTCTCAGGGTCGACGGGCAGATGGGCCTCGGTCCAGTTGTCGCCATGGAGGCTATCGAAGCGATGCTGGCGCATCTCGACCGGAACGGCGTGTGCATCGCGGCAATCTCCAACAACAACCATCTGGGCATGCTCGCCTGGTACGCCGAGCAGGTGGCCGGACGAGGCAGGGTCTTCATCGGATTGAGCACGAGCGAGGCGCTGGTCCACCCTTGGGGTGGGCGACACGCCATGCTCGGCACCAATCCCGTGGCGATCGGCATTCCAACGTCGGCAGGGCCCTTTGTCCTCGACATGGCAACCAGCCTCGTGGCGATGGGAACCGTTCACGATTATGCCGGCCGCGGAATGCCTATCCCGCCCGGCTGGGCGCTGGACGAAAATGGCGATCCGACTACGGACGCTGCTCGTGCAAGGAACGGAGCGCTTGCGCCATTCGGCGAGGCCAAAGGCTATGCACTGGGGCTCGCCTTTGAACTGTTGGTCACAGCCATGACCGGAGCGGCGATCGGGCGCGATGTTGCAGGTACGCTCGATTCCGATCGGATATGCAACAAGGGCGACCTTTTCGTGGTGCTGGATCCTTCCCGGCAGAGCGGGCTGCTCGCCCGGCTCGCGGCCTTCCTCGATGAGATCAGGCAGTCGGGAGACGGCGATCCGGTTCTTGTTCCAGGCGATCGCGCACGCAGCAGTCGAGACAGGGCGCGGTCCGTTGGCATGGCAATACCTGCAGCGTTGCACACCCGGCTGGTTGCGTTGGCAAAGAAGGAGGTTTTCCATTGAGCGATTTCGGAGTGATCCGCTCACCCAGGCTGACACTGTTCGGCTCGGGAAAGCGTGCTGCGCTGGCAGGTAGCGTCAGGCTGCTGGGGGATCGTGCTTTCATTTGCACGGACAGCCGCTGGCGGATTGATCCGCACTTGCGTGCGCTGGCCGACGGTCTGCTGCAGGCTGGCCTCCACGTGGAAATCTATGATCAGACACTGCCCGAACTGCCACTGGATTGCGTGGAGGAGGCCACAAGGCTCGCTCGGGCATTCGAGCCAGATGTCGTGATCGGCGTCGGTGGCGGCAGCTGCCTCGATCTCGCCAAGCTGGTATCACTCGGGCTGGCGCACACGGACCCGCTTCCCACATACTACGGGGAATTCAAGGTGCCCGGGCCGATCCGGCCAGTGATTGCCGTACCCACCACTGCGGGAACAGGATCCGAAGTGACTCCGGTCGCGGTCGTGGCCGATCCGCTTCGCATCACCAAGGTCGGCATATCGAGTCCGTACCTCATTCCCGAGATCGCGATCTGCGATCCGGAACTGACTGTCAGCTGCCCGGCGCGCCTGACCGCGATCGCTGGCGCTGATGCACTGACGCATGCGATAGAAGCCTTCACCGCGGTGAGCCGCCCGACCGAACCCGAAATCGCACTCGAGCGCGTCTTCGTGGGCAAGAACCGCTCCAGCGATGTCGCGGCGCGCGAGGCGATAAGGACGCTGTCGGCGGCTTTGCCACGGGCTGTAGCCGACGGCGCCGATCATCTGGCGCGCGAGCAGGTCATGTTCGGCGCTTTTTCTGCGGGTCAGGCCTTCGGCGTAGCCGGCACGGCGGCGGCCCATGCAATCCAGTATCCCATAGGTGCACTGACCGGCACCGCCCATGGCCTCGGCGTCGCCACGCTCATGCCTTACGTCATGACTTTCAACCTTCCAGCCCGGCTCGCGGAGATGGCCGAGATCGCGGACCTGATGGGCCTGCACGCGACCGGCTCCGACGAAGCGCGAGGCTTCCGCGCGATCGCCGCGGTTGCAGAACTCTTTGCCGGGATAGGCATTCCATCGACACTCGCCGAGCTCGGTCTCGGTAACGATCGCCTCGACTGGGTGGCCGAACAGTCACTTGGCGCTACACGTCTTGTCACCAACAACCCACGCCAGCTCGACCAGGATGCGGCAACAGCCATTGTCGCCGCCGCCTACAGCGGTTGCCGTGAACAACTCATTGCCTGAGGAAAGCTTGATCATGTCAGACACGTCTGCCGCGCGCGTACAGGAACTCCTGCGCCAGGTGCCGACCAGACTTTTTATCGCCGGCGAGTGGCGGGAGGCGACATCCTCCCGCCGCTTCGCAGTGACCGACCCATCGACCGAAGCAACCCTTGCTGAGGTATCAGATGCCAGCGTGGAGGACGGCATTGCCGCCGTCGATGCAGCGGCGGTGGCAGCCCAGCAATGGGCAAGGACGGCTCCGCGTGTCCGTGCTGAAATCCTGCGCCAGGCTTTCGAACTGATGAGCGCCCGGCTCGACGAATTCGCGCTGTTGATTGCGCTGGAAAACGGCAAGTCGCTCAACGATGCAAAGGGCGAAGCTGTTTACGCCGCAGAATTCTTCCGCTGGTATGCCGAGGAGGCGGTGCGCATCGGGGGCGATATCGGCGTTGCGCCGGGCGGCGGCAACAGAATGCTTGTCCAGTACCAGCCCGTCGGCATCGCGGTGCTTGTCACGCCGTGGAATTTCCCCGCCGCGATGGCGACGCGGAAGATCGCCCCGGCCCTGGCCGCCGGCTGCACATGCATCCTCAAGCCAGCCGGGGAGACCCCGCTTACGGCGCTGGCGATGGCAAGTCTTCTGTCAGAGGCAGGTGTGCCGGCTGGTGTCGTCAATGTCGTCACGACGACCTCGTCGAGCAAAGTGATCGATGCAATGCTGCACGATAGCCGGGTCCGCAAACTTTCCTTCACTGGTTCAACCGAGGTCGGCCGCGTGCTCCTGCGCCAGGCCGCGGACCAGGTGATCAACTGCTCGATGGAACTCGGCGGCAATGCTCCGTTCATCGTCCTCGATGACGCAGACCTGGATGCCGCCGTTGACGGAGCGATGGTGGCCAAGATGCGCAATGGCGGGGAGGCATGCACGGCGGCCAATCGCTTCTATGTCCATCGCAGCGTCTGCGACGCCTTTACCCGAAAGCTGGTCGAGCGCATGCAGGCCATGACGACCGGCCCGGCAATCGATCCCACCACGCGGCTCGGGCCGCTCGTTAACGAGAAGACCCGCAGCAAGGTCGCGCTTCTGGTGGAGGACGCAGTCGTCCGAGGCGCAGTGGTTCACTGCGGCGGAACGATCGTGCAAGGCCGGGGATATTTCTATCCGGCAACCGTCATCTCCAACGTTGCGGCGGATGCCCGTCTTCTCAGGGAGGAGATATTCGGCCCTGTCGCGCCGATCGTGCCATTCGACACCGATGTGGAGGCGATCGAGTTGGCCAACGATACCGAGTATGGCCTGGTCGCCTATCTTTACACGCGCGATCTCGCGCGCGGCCTGCGAATTTCCGAGGATCTGGAGAGCGGCATGGTGGGTCTCAACCGTGGACTGGTATCCGATCCTGCCGCGCCCTTCGGAGGCGTCAAGCAGAGCGGCGTCGGCCGCGAAGGCGCGCATCACGGCATGATGGACTATCTCGAGGCAAAATACATCGCGACGCAGTGGTAGCCGCATCGCGTCAAGATTCGGAAGTTATCCGAACAGTGACAACGACGGGAAGGAAGGGACGATGATGGAAAAGCGCGTGGTGTTCGACTTCGACGTCGCGTTCTCCAACGGTGGTGGCATACAGGGGCAGGGTTTTCGTCTCGACATCGAGGGCGACGACATCGACGATGCAGCGCTTGCCGCCTACATCATCAAGGATCTCCGGCTGCTGATGGTCGGCAAGGTCACCATCCTGAACAAGCAGATCATAGATGAGCGGCATAAGAGGTCGAGCCAGGCGCCGGCTGCGGCGGATGTGGTGGACGCTGTGCGGTTTGTCGATCTCAGCCACACAATCGAGAGCGGCATGATCACCTACAAGGGGCTTCCCGCGCCTGTGGTGTGCGATCACATATCGCGGCTGCAGTCTCGGTCTTCCTATGCCGAGGGAACGGAATTCCAGATTGGCCGGATCGACATGGTCGGCAACACCGGGACCTATCTCGACACACCTTACCACCGCTACGCAGATGGGTTCGACCTCGCCGGACTGCCGTTGGAAAGCGCCTCCAGTCTGCCCGGCATTGTCGTACGCGCGCTAGGCGCGACGGGGCGGGCCATCGATTGGACGATGTTTGCCGCTTCTGAGGTCCGTGGCCGGGCGGTCCTTGTGCACACTGGATGGGACAGCAACTGGCGCACAGACAGGTATTTCGACGGCCACCCATTCCTTACCGAGGCCGCGGCCATTCGCCTGCGGGACCAGGGCGCAAGGTTGGTGGGCATAGATTTACTCAACATCGATGACACCGCGGACCCGCGTCGGCCCGTGCATTCCATCTTGCTTGCCGCAGGCATTCCGATTGTGGAGCACCTTACCAACTTGGAAGCACTGCCCGTCGAGAATTTCCGGTTCCACGCCACTCCGCCGAAAATATCGTGCATGGGCACTTTTCCGGTACGCGCGCATGCAATTCTGGACTGATCCGGGGTAATCCGAAGCACTGGCTACGTTTCAGCAAGCATTCCCGAAAGCTGACTTTCCGCTTGCGGCCCGTTCCAACCGTCGAGGGTCCGGCCGGTAAGAGCGTCCGCTAAACTTGGTCGTCAAAGCCGCGTTCGCCGATCTGCTCTCCGCGTTGAGCGAGCTCCGATTGCCGCGACGCTCATAACTCGTCTTACCGTGCCCACCCTATACCCGCGACTGGCCGGGGGGCTCTCGTGCCGGCGCCGAGCCGGAGCACCATCCGGCGGACAAGGACGCCAGGGGCGGTCACAGCCCCAGTGCCGCAGCGACCCGTTCCTGGAAATACTGCACCCCCCGCTCATGCCGCCCCGAGAGCGGGCCGGAGCTATAGGCCCCCGCGGCATAGTTGCGATGCGTATCGGCGCAGATGGTGTAGTCCTCGCGTACCACGGCCAGGGTGCCTTGCACGGATTTCGCCCTGCTCTCGGATGCTTCCGCGGAGGTGTCGGCAAAAAAGAAATGGTAGTGCTGGTCTGTGTGATGCGGTGAGGTCGGATTGATCCGGCTAACGTTCATGCCGCCATCGAAAAGCGACAGCGTCCAGTTCGGCCACATCCAAAGCCATTTGCCGCGATAGAACAGACCGTCTTTCGGCGGTGCGGTCATCCGGACAAAACCGGGATGGGCGGTGGTCTGGAAAGCTTCGAAGTCGATGGCAGCGTAGAACGAGGGATGCGTGCCGGGGATGTGGTAGCCTTCGACGAAATTGTCGGTGTAGATTTTCCAGTTCGCCGCAAAGCTGACGGTGGCCTGATCGGTGGCGGCATAGGTCTCCAACGGCTCGTCCGCCAGTTCGGCGGGCAGAGAGCCAAGTTGATCCAGAAGGCTCTCCTTCGGGTCGAGTGCCGCGAAGAGCAGCCCGCGCCATTCGGACAACTGCACCGTCTCCAGCGGCCAGTCTTCGGGGATGATCGCGGGATCCTTGCCATACCATGGGGCCTGCACCAGCCGTCCGGTGTCGGCAAAGGACCATTTGTGATAGGGACAAACGATCAGCCCACATTTGCCCGCGCCATCGGCCAGAAGTTTCGCCCCCCGGTGGCGGCAGACGTTCTTGAACCCGCGCAAGGTCCCGTCCCGGCCCCGGATGGCGAAGACCGGCGTGCCGGCGATGTCGATGGCGAGGTATTGACCGGACGTCGCGACCGAGGCGGCAGGCCCCATGAACTGCCAGGTGCGCGCGAAGATGTCGCGCCGTTCCTGCTGCCAGATATCATCGCGGACATAAAGCGACGGGTCCAAGTTCAGGTATTGCACGGGCGGAGTGTCGAGTGGCGGGTGGTCGCGTCGCAAGGTATCTGGCGTCATAGGCTAAGCTCCAGTTGCGGCAATCCTGTCGTAAGCGCGGCGACATCGCAAGGGAATTGGCTCTGCTGCGCACAGCCTGTAAGCCGGCGTGCAATTTTGCTCTAACGCAGATTTGCTGGAGTTGCGGTTCATTTCCAATTCGCCGACCTGGTTGTCGACAGCGATCAACACGTCGGATGCCTTAACCGCAGCACAGATTCCAGGCCGACTTCGAGCCCAGTTCGTCGTCCGCCTGATGAATGGCCGGTATCAGAATGGTTTCGGTGCCATAAGTTGCGGCGGCGGTTTCGCTGCGGCAGGCGAACCCGCATCACCTCTCTCGCAGCACGTCTTGCCTGTAGCGAATGAGTGGCGACAGCAGGTAGCTGATGATGCGGCGCGAGCCGGTCTTGATCTCGACCGTGACCGACATTCCTGGCGAGAGTTCAGCGGATCTGCCTTCAACCTGCATCCTCGTGCGGTCCAGCGAGACACGCGCCACGTAGGCCGGTTCCTGGCTCTTCGTGCCTGCGTCGGAGTTCTCCATGGTCGACGACTGTTCGGCTCCGGCGTCGCCGCGTCTGTCGTTCGCAACGGTATCGTGCGAGATACCCAGCACGCGTCCGTGCAGGAGCCCGTAGCGGGTGAAATTGAAGGTATCGACCTTGATCTCCGCTTCCTGTCCCGGAGAGATAAAGCCTATGTCGCTGTTCGACACCATCGCTTCGATCTCGAGCGAAGCATCGGCTGGAACGACGACCGCGAGCGCCTGCGCCGGGGTGACGACACCTCCGATCGTGTGAACGGAAAGCTGCTGCACGACGCCGTCCACAGGGGCGGTCAGCGTCTGCATCCTTGCTCTCTGCTCGGCCTTCTTCAGATCCTGGGCCAGGCCAGCTGTCTTTTGCTCCGCCTTCGCGAGGTCGTCGAACAAGGTGCGGTGATATTCGGCCTCGGTCCGGGCACGTGTCTCCTTCAACACGGCGACAGCCGCCTCTGCCTCGCGCTGGCGGCTCTCCAGGACCGGGAGGTCATGCTGCTGGCCAACCAGATCCTGCAAGTCGGTAAGATAGGAAATCTTCGAGGCAAGGCCCTTGTCGTAGAGGCTCTTGCTCACCGACACCCGCTCCTGAAGTGGAGGCAGAACAGCCTGCAGCTTGGCGATAGTGGCTGTGATGGTTTCGCTTTCCGCCTCTTTCTCGCCGAGCTGGCGCGTGATCTCGGCGAGTTTCGCGTCCTGCTCGGCGGTCTGCATCACGAGGAAATGGCGCTGCATGTCGACCAGGGATTGGCTGGCATCGGCAGGAGCGACGAAATCGTCGAGAGGATTGGCGTGGCCCGCAAGGGCCGCCCGAAGCCGCGCCGTCTCGAGCTGCGCGGCGACGAGATCGCTTTTGATGTGGTCGGCCTCGGCAGTGCTCACGGTCGGATCGAGTTCGATGAGCACGTCTCCGGCCTTGACCGAGGCGCCGTCGCGCACGTGGATGGCACGCACGACGCCGATCTCGAAGGGTTGGACGACCTTCACGCGGTCATCGGGAACGACCCTGCCGGGAGCCGTTGCCACGATGTCGATCTTGCCGACCGTGGCCCAGGCAAGGGCGGCGCAGAAGAACAGGATGATGGTCGCGCCGATGGCCCTACCCAAGGGGGAGGGCGGTGTCTCCATCACCTCGAGCGCCGCGGGCAGGAAAGCGATCTCGTGATCGCGTCGGCGGACCTGCCGTGCGGGAAATTCAACGATGTTTCCGGCGGCTGCCATTGGAGTTTCCCGCTTGCAGATGATGCAGGTTGGCGTAACGGCCGTTCGACCGCATCAGGTCGTCATGCGTGCCGTCCTCGGCGATGCGGCCCCGATCGATGGTGATGATGCGGTCGGCATACCGAACCATGGACAGGCGATGGGCTATGATGATGACGGTGCGCCCTTCCGCCATGCTGCGCATATTGTCCTGCACGATGCGTTCGCTCTCGTAGTCGAGCGCGCTCGTCGCCTCGTCGAAGATCAGGATACGCGGGTCGCCGACAAGCGCCCGGGCGATGGCGATCCGCTGGCGCTGTCCGCCTGAGAGCGAGCAGCCACGTTCCCCGATCACGGTGTCGTAGCCTTCCGGCAACTGAAGGATGAAGTCGTGCGCCCCGGCCAACTCGGCGGCGGCGATGACGTCCTTCATCGGCATGGCCGGGTCCGCAAGGGCGATATTGTCGCGCACCGAGCGGTTGAACAGCACGTCCTCCTGCAGCACCACGCCAACCTGGCGCCGCAGCCAGGCGGTATCGACCATGGCAAGGTCGACGCCGTCGGCCAGGACCCGGCCGCTCTCGGGCACGTACAGGCGCTGGATCAGTTTGGCGATCGTGCTCTTGCCTGAGCCGGACGTCCCGACAAGCCCGATGGTCTGGCCGGGGAGGAATTGGAAGCTCACATCGTGAAGAACTTCCGGCCCATCGACACGATAGCGGAAGCTGACATGCTCGAAAGTGATCTCGCCGCGGACCGGTGGCAGCGAGGCACGGCCCGACCCGAACGACGGCTCTGGCTGCGTATTGAGGATATCGCCAAGCCGGGCGACCGAAATGCGCGCTTGATGGAAATCCTGCCAGATCTGGGCGATCCGCAGCACCGGGGCGCTCACGCGGCTGGCCAGCATGTTGAAAGCCACCAGTTCGCCGACCGTCAGCCTGCCGTCTATCACCAGCTTGGCGCCGAAGAACAGGATGGCGGCGGTGACGATCTTGCTGGCGAACTGGATGATCTGGCTCGCGGTATTGCCCAGGCTCAGCACGCTGAAGCTTGCCCCCACATACGCGGCGAGCTGTTCCTCCCAGCGGCGCTGCATCTGCGGTTCGACCGCCAGCGCCTTCAGCGTCTCCACCCCGGTGACGCTTTCAACCAGCAATGCCTGATTTTCAGCTCCGCACCTGAACTTCTCGTCGAGGCGCCGGCGGAAGAGCGGCGTGGCTCCCGCCGAAACGCCGATGTAGACCGGGAAGGCGCTCAGCACGACCAGGGTAAGGAGCGGCGAATAGACAACCATCACGCCCAGGAAGATCACAGTGAAGGCGAGGTCGACGACGAGCGTGAGCGCCGAACTCGTAAGGAAGTTGCGGATGTTTTCCAACTCCCGCACACGGGCAATCGAATCTCCCGCGCGCCGCGCCTGGAAATAGGCAAGCGGCAACGCCATCAGATGGCGGTAGAGGCGCGCGCCGAGTTCGACGTCTATGCGATTGGTCGTATGGGCGAATAGATAGGTGCGCAGGCCGCCCAGAACGGCCTCGAAGGCAGCGATCGCCACCAGCCCGACGGTCAGGATTTCCAAGGTGCTCAAGCCACGATGCACCAACACCTTGTCGATCACGACCTGGAAGAGCAGCGGGCTGATGAGCGCAAAGAGCTGCAGGAACAGGGACGCGACGAGAACCTCGCCAAGGAGACGACGATATTTCCATATCGCGCCGAGAAACCATGTGATGTCGAAGCGTCGAGAAAGATCAGACAGGGAGGCCCGGCGCGCCATCAGGATCAGTCGCCCGTCCCAGACGTTTTCGAACTCGGCCCGCGACAGCGCCTCCGGACGCGGCGCGTAGGGACGCTGGACGAGGATCTGCTCGTCCCCGGCCTTGCCGACCAGCAGGAAGCCGCCATCCCTGAGCGCCGCGATTGCCGGCAGGGGAGTGCGGGCAAGACGGGGCCAGGTGCTTTTGACGCTGCGCGCCTTGAGCCCGAAGTCCTTGGCGCAGCGAAGCATCTCTCTCACGCCGATGCGTAGCTGGCCAAGCCTGTGCCGGATCTGCGGTCCCTCCGCGGCAACTCCATTGAGCTGCAGCAGCATGACCAGCGCGCCAAGCCCCTGATCGTCCTCCTGCCCGACCTGAGACCCCCCGAATGCCATTTTCCGGCTCTCCTCAGCTATGGTGACTTGGCGTCGTCAGGAACGCCACGACATCGTTGCCGCCATGTTGCGTCCAGGTCGGAGCGATCTCGCCGGCGCTGGATTGACTGCCGAGGAAGCCCGATGCGGCGTACTGGTTCAACAGCGCCAACAGGTTTGATATCGGGCTTGTCGTGGTGGCAGGGGGGTCCGCGACCTTGATGGTCTGGGGTGGCGAACTGGCCGCTTCCCCCGAGGTCGTATTGCTGGCAGTGACTGTCAGCGTGGCGACCGGATGACTTGTGCCATTATATGAGGACGCAAGCGTGAGTCCGGTGATCGGCTTTCCGGTCGTGGACGAAGTCTCGCTGATCGTCCATGTATAGGTGCCGTTCAACTGCAACGCTTTGCTGACCCGGTAGCCGCTCGGCGCCGTGATCGTCTCGTAGCTCGGTAGACCGGCGATCCTCACCGTGACGCTGTCGTCGGAATCGACTGGAGTCGCGGTGATCCCGAGTGCCACCGAGCTATGCGCCTGAACTGTCAGCGCAGAGCTGGCGATCGTCAGAACCGGCGGTTCCGGAGTCTTGTCTTCGTCGACGGTCAAGGCCCTGGTGGCGAGCGGAGCGAGGTTGCCCGCCTTGTCGGCCACTTCGGCGGTTACAGTGTAGGCGCCGTCGGCGAGTGCTTGCGCCTGCGCGCTCGTCACGTTGATCGACCACGCGTTGTTCTGATCCGAGGTCGTGTAGCTGTCGACGACGACGTTCTGGCTGTTGACGATGTGGACGGTGACCGCCTGACCGTTCTCTACGCCTGTTGACGTGCCGGCGATGGCGAAGCCGGTCAGCGCCTTCAGGGCATTGATGTTGTTGTTGCTGGCGATCGTATTGATGGCGATGGTCGGCGCCGTCGTGTCGATCTGCAGCGTGCCGGCCGGGTTGTAGTTGGCGGCACCCGCCAGATTGGCATTGTTGCCTGCGCCGTCGGCGATGACAGATCCGTTCAGGCTGAGCGAGGAAACGGTCAGGTCCGCGGTGTTCTGCCCGGCTGCCACGGTATAGCTGAAGGTCAATGCGGTCGTGCCCGAGCCGCCGCTGTAGGTTGCTATGCCGTTGTCGTTGAGAAGGAGTTGCGGCGAACCGGCTGCGGTGTTGACCGTCACCGCCTGGCTGAAACTCACCGTCAATGTGACGGTCTTGCCGGCGTTGAGATCGCCGTTGCCGTTGGTGATCCCGGCGCCTGTCGTCACGATTGAGGCGATCGTCGGCGCCACCGTGTCGATCTGCAGCGTACCGGCCGGATTGTAGTTCGTGGCGCCCGAGATGTTGGCGCTGTTGCCCGCGCCGTCGGCGATGGTCGATCCATTCAGGCTGAGCGAGGAGACGGCTAGGTCGGCGGTGTTCTGCCCTGCCGCCACGGTATAGGCGAAGGTCAGTGCGGTCGTGCCCGAGCCGCCGCTGTATGTTGCGATGCCGTTGTCGTTGAGAAGGAGTTGCGGTGAACCGCCCGCCGTATTCACCGTCACCGCTTCGCTGAAGTTCACTGTCAGCGTGACGGTCTTGCCCGCGTTCAGGTCCCCGTTGCCGTTGGTGATGCCTGTGCCGGAGGTCGCGATCGAAGCGATCGTCGGGATGGTCGTGTCGATCTGCAGCGTGCCGGTCGGGGTATAGTTGGTGGCGCCCGAGGTGTCGGCGCTGTTGCCCGCGCCATCGGCGATGGCCGATCCATTGAGATTGAGCGAGGAGACAGTCAGATCTGCGGTGTTTTGGCCGGAGGCCACTGTATAGCTGAAGGTCAGCGCGGTCGTTCCCGAGCCGCCGCTAAACGTCGCTATGCCGCCGTCATTGAGAATAAGCTGCGGCGAACCGCCTGCGGTGTTGACCGTCACGGCGGAGCTGAAGTTCACCGTCAAGGTGACGGTCTTGCCTGCGTTCAGGTCGCCATTGCCGTTGGTGATCCCCGTGCCGGAGGTCGCGATCGAGGCGATGGTGGGCGCCGTGGTGTCGATCTGCAACGTGCCTGCTGGGTTGTAGTTGGTGGCGCCTGACAGGTCCGCGCTGTTCGCCGAACTGTCGCTGATGGTCGAACCGTTGAGATTGAGCGAAGAGACGGTCAGGTCCGGAGTGTTCTGCCCCGCGGCCACGGTATAGCTGAAGGTCAGAGCGGTCGTGCCGGAGCCGCCGACATAGGTCGCGACGCCGGTGTCGTTGAGAACGAGCGTTGGCGAACCGCCCGCGGTGTTGACCGTCACGGCGGAGCTGAAGTTCACCGTCAAAGTGACGGTCTTGCCTGCATTCAGATCACCGGTGCCGCTGGTTATGCCGGCGCCGGACGTCGTGATCGAGGCGACAGTCGGTGTCCCTTGAACCGCAACCTGGGCAACCGCGGTCTGCCACCAATTGTTTGCGATATACTCGTTGGAGATCCAGAAAGCGTTGGGGTTGTTGGGATCCACGACGGCCGAGGAATTGGCGCCCCAGCGATTGGTGTCCAGGACGAAAGGCTGGGTACTCGCCTGATAGAGGACCGGAGTGGTGAATCCGAAGGATAGGTTGTTGGTCTTGCCGAGCACGTAGTAGTCCGACGGAAGCATGTTCGGGCCGCTGGCATTGAAGTTTATGATCACGTCTCCGGAGGCGTCGACCGCGATCGAGCCGTTGAACGTCGCCACGTTCTGGCCGATGGTGCTGCCGGATATCGTGCCCTGCGCCACCACGACCGGGCTGGCCGGGTTGCTGGCGTCGATCTTGAACCAGTGAACGCTGGGGGCGCTCGATCCCGGCGATTGGATTTCGTTCGTGCCGTAGAGGAACCCGTTGGCGTAGACGAGGTTGCCGATGCGGCCGTCGTTGACGTCGAGCAGCACGCTCGAGCCTTGCTGTTGGGCGTAGTAGCTCGTGCCGCCGGTGCCTTGGTCGATATTGCCGAACGAGACGCTGGCCATGGCCCCGAACGTGTTTGAAGCCACGTCATAGGTCTGCAGGGCGAGGAAGCTCTGGCCGCCGCTGTTGTACGTGCTGGCAAAGTAGGTCTTGCCGTTGTTGCCCGCCGCATCGCGGAACACGCCCAGGCTAGGGTCCGTCAGCTGAGTCGCTATGACGGTTGGCGTGCCGCCATTGTAGATGCCGCCGCCCGCTCCAGCCGTATCGCTGATGACCCACAGTTCCGACCCCATGTAGCCGGGACCGGAGGCGTTATACTGCGGAGACGCGATGTAGATGTTTGTCCCGTCGACAGCCAGTGTCGGCTCGTCGGATTCCGTCGCAACGCCGTTGATGCTCGTCGACGTGTTGATCGAACCGAAAACCCAGCCATCGTTAGGGTTCGAATCCTTGGAAACAGCGAACACCTCGGCGGTGCTGCCGGGGCTGGTGTGGGGATTGAGATTTTCAGAGCTGTAAACGAACCGGTTGTTCACGGCGTCATATGCGGTGAAGGTGTCCTTCAGAGAGCCGACCCAGGAGGTGGCGCCTCCTTGCGGAGGGAAGAAGCTGTAGGCCGACATGTTGGTGGCGGCGGTGCCGGCGAGGTTCGTCCATTCCACACGCTGCCCTTCGGCCATCGTAATGCCGCCCGGCCCTATGGCCAGGCCATTGTCCGGCGGATCGTCGGACGTGTCCGAGATGCCGGAGAACAATGTCTCGATCGACGATGGTGGTACGGTGATGGTGTAGGTTACTGGCGCGCTGGTCCCGACATTGCCCGCCAGGTCCGTGTTCCTGGCCGTCAAGGTGTTGGTGCCATTGGTCAAGGAGATGCTGGTGCTCCAGGTTCCGTCCGCTTGGACGATAGCGGTTCCAACCTGGGTGGCGCCGTCGAATATCACGATCGTGGAGCCGGGGCCCGAAACATCGGGATCGCTGACGGATCCTGCTACCGTCAACGCTGACTGACCGGTTGCACCGCCCGTATTGCTGATCGTCACTGTCGGCGCCGTGGTATCGAGTGTGAACGTCAACGATGCCGGTGCCGGATTCCCGGGCGCGCCGGTCTCGCTGGCCACGATCGTATGCTGCCCGTCCGCGAGCCCCGTCGGCGTGAAGGTCCATGCGCCGCCGGCGTTGGCCGTGACCGTGGTCGCAATCGGATTGCCGTCCACCGTGAAGGAGACGACGGCATTCGCCACGCCGGTGCCGACCAGTTTGTCGTTGCTGGTGATATTGTCCGTCGCCGATGCGCCAGTGTCCTTGCTCAGCCGCTCCGTCACATTCGCGGTCGGCGTCTGGATCTGGACCTCAGCCACCGATGTCTGCCACCAGCCATTGGCGACATACTCGCCCGAGAGCCAGAAGGAATTCGGATCGTTGGGATCCGCCGTCGCCGAGGAGTTGGTACCCCAGCGCTGGACGTTTCCTCCGTCGCCATTGGCGAGGTAGCTCGAGCTTGCCTGATAGAGAACCGGAGCGCTGAAGGTGCCCGACGGATCGCCCGCCGCCATGAAGCTGTAGTAGTCGGCCGGATACATGCCCGGGCCGCTGGCGGTGTAGTTGATGACGACGTCCCCGGCTCCGTCGACGGCGATCGAGCCGTCGAAGGTGGCAACGCCGGTGCCGATCGCCGCCCCGAGTATATCGCCCTGCGCTACGAGGGTCGGACTGTTCGGGTTGCTGACATCGATCTTGAACCAGTGGACATTCGGAGTGCTCGATCCAGCGGGCATCACCTCGGAGACGCCGTAGAGGAAGCCATTGGAATAGGCGAGGTTCTGGATGTTCGCGTCGCCGGCATCGAGCAGGACGCTCGTTCCTTGCTGTTGTGCGGTGTAATCCGACCCTCCGCCGCCCTGGTCGATGTTGCCCAGCGACACCGTGGTCGTGGGGCCGAAACTGTTGCTGGCAAGATTGTAGGTCTGCAGGGTGACGAGAGTCTGGCTGCCGCTGTTCTCAGCCGAGGCGTAATATGTCTGGCCATTGTTGCCGGCGACCACCCTGGCGATGCCTTGATTGGGCGAAGCAACCTGATTGGCGACGACCGTCATCGTGCCGCCATTGTAGATGCCGCCCCCGGCGCCAACGGTATCGCCGATGACCCATTGCTCCGTCCCGGCGAAACCGGAGACGTTGACACCATACTGAGGCGCGGTGATGTAGATGTTGGTGCCGTCCACCGATACGGTCGGCTGGTCGGCCGCCGTCAACTGGCCGTTGATCGAGAGCGATGTGTTCAGCGAGTAGAAATACCAGCCGTCATTCGGATTAGAGTCCCGCGATACGGCGATATCGATATTGCTGATCGTGCCGCCCGAGCCGATGTTGTCGACGGTGACGATGTATCTCTGGTTGACGCTGTCATAGCTCGCGCGCGGATCGAACAGGGCATTCGTCGCGGTCGCGCCGAGCGAACCGAAGAACTGATACATCGATTCGACGTTTGGCGAGCCTCCGGACGTATCCGTCCATTCGATCTGCGATCCTTCCGCGGTCACGACATTGCTCGGACCGGCGGCGAGCGCATTGTGTGGCGGGTCGCTGGACGTGTCGGAAATGCCGGAGAATTCAGTAGTGATCTGGGACGAACTGGTCATTCGGAACCCCACCCATCAGGATGGATCACCGCTTATGGCGATCCTGAGATCAATCCGATCCTCGCGAGACCGGACAAGGCTTCCAAGCCGCGAATGCGGGAAGCTCTCCGGTTAGATCGAATCCGAAACCGGGAGCATCGGTTTACTGTCGCCACCGCATCCGTACTGAAGCAATGTTTCGGAATAGATCGGCGCCATGTAATGCGCACCCTCTATTCGAATGATGCAGGTCTCAAACCGTTGTCACTTCACGTGAACTTCTTGCTGACGTCGTCGGCGATCGGCGATGAAATCCGCCCATGGCCGAGGATTTCGCCGGTGGGGCGCCGATCTATTCTTTGATGGAGTGGCAGGACTGCTTGCCGGTTGCAGGCATCACCGGCCGGAATGGAGGCGTCGGGGAGCGGTCTCACCTACATCTCCCAAGGACGCAGCCAGCACGCTGCAATCGATCTCCTCGGCAAAGGAAGCCTGCGGATCCGCCTCCGCCATCAGGAATAGCGTGCGAAGCGATTTCAACCTGGCTGCCTTGGCGGCGCGCTCGGCGCATTCGGCTTCGAGGATCGCCAGCGTGGATTGGCCAATTTCTTCGTGTCGCTGTCCGCGCATGTGTCCGACCTCACAATGCCACCCGGGTCTTGCGCTTACCAGATCACGCAGACTTCCGATTGTCGCCCTTCGTTGTGATGAAGACAGCGAGGCACTACAGGCCTGTTGGCCGATGGGCTGATCGCCGGGCCCGTCGGAATCCGGTGAATACCGAGCGCGATCAATCGTGTTCGTTCGAATGATGCCGTGCCGACGACGCACGCGCATACTTGCTCCAGCCGGCGACCCAATAGGTCCCATGCCCCGCCGGTTAGGCCCGGTGGCCGACTGAGTAACCCCCCCGCGAAGAGGCCGCCGGGCCGCTTGAACACCAATGCGCCGTGTCTCCTACGTCATTGGCGAAATGCACGGGACATCTGATCGGTCAGAGGCTTGAGCAGGTAGGACCAGGCGCTGCGTTGATCAGTGCGTATGTGGACTTCGGCCGGCATTCCAGGTTTGAGCACCTTCGCTCCAGTGAGGCAGTCCGCCTTGTTTTCGACGCTGATCCGGGCCGAGAAATACGAGAGCTGATGTTGGGGATCCTTGATCAGATCCGCCGAAACGCGCCGAACAGTGCCTTGGCAGGCGGGTGTAGTGCCGGCGTCGAACGCCGGAAAGCGTATGGAGACAAGCTGGCCCGGACGAATGTCATCGATCCGCGACGGCGGGATGAGCGCGTCCACCACAAGGTCGTCCATATCGGGAACGATCATCATGAGCACTTCCCCGGCGCCGACCACGCCGCCGATCGTATGGACCGAGGATTCCTGTATTGTGCCCGACTGCGGCGCGCGGATGGTTGTTTTGGTAAGTTCGTCCTGCGCCACGACTCTGCGCTCGTTGAGTTCGGTCAGCTTGGCTTCCGTATCGCGAAGTTCGCTCGTCACGTCGCTGCGTTTCTGCTCGTCCAGTTGCAGGATCTGCAGTTCGGTCTCGCTGACCCGGGCTTCGGCCTCGGCAATCGCCGCGGTCAGGCGCCCAGCCTCTCCGTGGGCTCGCGTCGCTTCCAGCCTGGCATTGCTCAATCGTTCCTTGGCCACCAGCTTCTTCGAATAGAGCACTTCGACATCGGCCCGATCCCGATCAAGCAGCACCACCGAGTCGTCCGTCGCGGCCTTCTGCGCCTGCAGCCCCTCGATCTGATTTTGCAGCTGCTTCGAGCGGCTTTGCAGTTGTGCCTTCTGACCTCTCAAGGCGGCCGCGCGACTTTCGAACAGGGCTTGCTCACCTTTGACGAGCCCGGCCAGATCCGGATCGCCCATTTCGGCCTGAAGAGCCGCCGGAAGCTTCATATCCGCCAACCCCTGGCGCTCGGCCTCCAGTCGAGCGAGACGAACGGTCGCGCGATCGAAATCTCCATTGATTATCTGCAGATTTGCCCGTGTAAGCGTATCGTCCAGCCTGACCAGCACATCACCGGCCCGCACATGATCGCCGTCCTGCGCGAAGATTCCGCCAATGGTGCCGCCAGTCTGATGCTGGATCTTCTTGATGTTGCTCTCGACAACCACGGTGGCAGGCGCAATCACCGCGCCGGCCACCTTGGTAAGGCCGAGCCAGAGCCCACCCCCGACGATCAGCAGCACCGTCACTGCAAAACCCAGTGTCAAATTGGCCCGGATGCCGTCGGAGGCTTCAAGCGTGTTCGTCCCCACCGCCCATTCGCCTTGGCCGGTGGGCAGGCTATGCGGCCACGCCGTTGCTTCAGTCAGCTGCCCGATCTCAGACATGCCCGCTTGCGCCCTTCTGCAACGGAACGACCGAGCTGGGGCGCTCTCCAGGCGGGACGGGCCGGATCACATTCGCCAGGACCTCCTCGCGGGAGCCGAACGAATGGAGCATGCCATTCGACATCACAAGGACCTGATCAATATTGGCAAGCGCAGAGGGCCGATGCGCGACGACGATGACGATCCCACCGCGCTGGCGCACCGACAGGATCGCCGTCGCCAAAGCGGCATCGCCATCCACATCCAGGTTTGAATTCGGCTCGTCCAGCACGACGAGAAACGGGTTGCCATAAAGTGCCCTGGCTAGCCCGACAAGCTGCCTCTGCCCGGCAGACAGTGACGCACCTCCTTCGCCCACGCGCGTATGAAAGCCCTTCACTAGGCGCATGATCATCTTGTCGGCCCCGGCGGCCCTTGCGGCGGCCAGTACACCCTTGGCGTCCCCGCTGCCGCCGAACCGTGAGATGTTGTCCGCCACCGTTCCGTCGAACAGTTCGATGTCCTGCGGCAGATAGCCGATGTGGGCGCCGAGCTGCTCCGGGCTCCATTGGTCGAGCGTGGCTCCATCCAATCTCACCGTGCCACGAAGCGGGCTCCAGACCCCGACCAAGGCTCGTGCGAGCGTGGTTTTCCCCGAGCCGCTTGGGCCAATGATGGCCATTCCCGCGCCCCTCGTCAGATGGAAGCCGACGTTCACCACGGTCGGCTTCTGCTGACCCGGCGGTGATATGGTCAGTTCCTCGACCGCGAGCATGGCCTGGGGCGGTGGCAGTTCCATCGGTTCGACATTGCCGCCGAAAGCAGTCAGGGCAGCAGCAAGCTGAGCATAGCTTTGCCGGAAGGACACGAACCCTCTCCAGTTCGCGATCGCCGCGTCGACCGGCGCCAGCGAGCGGCCCAGGAGTATGGAGGATGCGATGATGACTCCCGGCGAGGCTTCGCCGCCGATCACGAGGTAGGCGCCGAGCCCGAGGACGGAAGACTGCAATGCCATCCTCAGCGCTCTCGACAGCGAGCTGGTGGCGCCGACGATGTCGGAGAGCCGCTCCTGATGGATGAGGTGGGCGCGACTGGTCTCGTTCCAGCGCCAGCCGAGGCGCCTTGAAATGCCCATGGCTCGCACGACCTCAGCGTTGCGGCGTCCAGACTCGGCAAGGTTACGTTGTGCAAGAAGCGTTTCAGAGGCGCGAGCCGCCGGCCCGCGGCCGAGGAACTCGGCGACCACCGTCACCAGCACGACCACGAGCGCACCGACCGTTGCCAAAAGCCCCAGCGAGGGATGCAGCAAATAAATGACGATCAGGTAGAACGGCATCCAGGGAGCATCGAAGACGACGGTCGGCCCCAGCCCGGAAAGAAAGCCGCGCAACTGATCGAGATCACGAAGCGGCTGCATGCGGCTCGCGTCCTGACCCTTGATCAGCGGCAGGGAAAGCGAGAGCGCAAAGACCTTGGACTGCAGATTTCGGTGAAGGCGGCTGCCTGTTCGAACCAGCAGCCGAAGCCGCACGAAATCGAGCAGTCCGTAAACCGCGTAGAGGCCGAGCATGCCGATCGTGAATCCGATAAGTGTCGGAACGCTCTGCGACGGCAGAACACGATCGTAGACCTGAAGCATGTAGATGGAGCCGGTCAGCGAGAGGATGTTTATGACCGCCGAGAACAGACCGACGCCGACCAGCCCCGGTACACAGCGCAACATCGCGTTATGCAGATCGAACGCGCGCCTCTCCGTTGGCTTCATGATCTGCTGTCTTCCAGGCCAAAGCGCTGAGCGATCGCATTGGCTCTGCCGATGATGATGGACAAGCTGGACCTTCCTGGGGCAGCTTTGCCGCCCCATCCTTGTCGAACATTCATCCCCGCTAATGTTAGTCCGTCCTTGCAAAATGCAGCAAAATCGTGACGCCACTCTCGATCGGCGCCATACCGGCCGATCAAGTTGGGGATAGAGTGTCGCACAACGGAGTTTTGCGAGGGCTGGGGGGATAGGAGCCCGAAGGGTGCTCCGGGTCGGGTCGATACGATGACGAACCGGGACGGGTCGCGGTGTCGCCGGCCCGCGCTTCACACGGGCCGCGTCCCTCTTCTGTTGGCTGAACCGTGCCGCGTCATTGGATGGCGCTGCTTTCGAATTCGCTTGCGAATTTGACCTCAATAGTGTCGCCGGGCGCTATGGCTGCGTCTTCATCGACAGGCAGCTTTCGCCACTCGGCGCCGACTTTGCGAATGACGGTCACCTGGGCCTGGACCGTTTCGCCGGCTATCGGCAGGGGTTGGGCGGATGCCCCGTTCGGCTGCAATTTCTGGCTTGCGGCGTGAAGCTTCGCGGTGAGCTCCGCCAGCGAAGCTTCGGTTTCCTTAAGGTCGGTCAAAAGACCGATGCTTCTTTGATTGTCATCGTGTTCGCGCTGCCTGGCGTAATCTTCCTGTTGGTGGCGTGTCCGTAACAACTCGACTGACGTTTGAAGTGCTCCGCTGGACGACAGCAGCAGCGCACGCCGGACATCGGCCAATCTGTTGTTGGTCAAATTGCCTGCCTCGTAGAGCTTGGTGACCCGCGCCAGGTCCTCTTCGTCAGCCTTGACCCCGTCGGCCTCCACTTGCTGGCGCTTGGTAAGCACTTCGACCTCGGTGGCAGCGTCCTTTTCGGCCTTGTCGAGGAACCGCTGCTCCTGCTGGTAATCGCCGAGCGCTATCTTGAGCGCCTCCCCCTCGGCCTTGGCGATAGCCGCGCCGATGCTGTCCGGCAAGGGCGAGCCTTGCGGCATCTGGGGATCGAAGCTGTCCTTGTTCGCCAATTCGGCCCGGATGCGGGCACCGTGAAAATAGGCCTTGGTGTATTCTCCCCACAGGGATTCATAGTCGCGCCGCAGATCCACCGGATCAGGGCCGGCCTGACTGGTCCTTGAACGTAGGAGGCTGTACCCGCCGGCGACCGCAATTGCCTGTCGCACGGTCATCATTGGACGGTAGGCCTGCTGTCCGGGAGTAAGCACGTCACCAGTCACATAGACAGGGCGATAGTCGGCAATGATGGCGGTCACATCATCCGGCTTGATGATGATGGTCTGCTCCCCTCCGTCGGTCAGGCGTATGTGAAAGATCTTGGTGGGCAAGATCGTTGCCATCCGGATCTGCAATTCGGTCGAGGTCAGGCCGGCGACGGAAATCATCCCGACTTCAGGAAGCGCGATCGTGCCGTCCATCTGGACCACTGCTCGGCGCGGCCAATCGGGAACAGAGGCAATCCCAACCTCGACCGTGTCGCCGGGAGAAAGCTGATAAGGGCCCACCACATCCGCGGCCACGGCCAACTGCGTTGCGCAGAACGCCGCAATCGACGCGAGCGCAATTCGGCTAATGAGCACCATTTGCGGCAACCTCCGTGTGGTTCGAAGACGTCTTCCGAGGCCAGTCGAGGTGCGCGACGAAATCGTAGACCGGACCGCCAGGCACTCCCCAATTGCTCGACCAGACCACCTGAGAACCATCCGGCGATGGTGAGGCATGGGTTTCGCTCCAGTAGTCGAACGGTATGTTCCTGGTCTGGACGATGGGCCGGACTTCGCCGCTTCCGTCTATGCGCAGCGCGACAACCGCGCGCGCGTAGGGCGCCCAATCCGGATGTCTGGCGACCTGGTCCGGGTTTCCGCCGTAGCTCAGGAATACCCAGCCGGGCAAGCCAAGGGATCTGAGCGAAGCATGTTGAGCTTCGCCATACTTCATCAAAGGGGTGACCTTTCCGTCGGACAGCCGCCGCTTGATCACCTGATACTTGTCCGGGTCCGATTTGCTTATCCCGACATAGACTTCGCTGCCGTCGGCATCGACCGTCATATCGCCATGGCCGGGTCGATGATGCTCGGGCCATGTTTGGCGCAACGCTCCGTCCACGGTGAAGATGAAAGCTTGCTCGACACCGTCTTTGAGAGTCTGAAAACAGAGAATGCTTGTTCCCAGCGGGGAGATCGAGCAGGCGTTGTTGGTCCCGGCAATTTGGGCAAGATCGATGTCCGCGAACTTCCGCCGTTGCTTCAGGTCGAAGGCGAAGACGACATGATGGCCGTCCGTGCGCGTGGCGCGCACCGCAATGCGGGTGCCGTCGAGGCTTGGATTGCCCTTATACGGCCCGAATTGGAGCCCGGCGTAGTCGGTCGAAGCAAATTGGATGTCCTCGCGATCGGCGCGCGGCGCCCAGGTCGAAATCTCCCGATCGTGAACGCAGATCATCAGATCAGGGTCACGGGGGTGCCATTCGCATTCGGTGGATCGGTCGCGGTGAAAAAGCGGAGCATACGTCCGCCCATCGAGAAAGCACATACCGCCGCAGCCATTGGTCAGTAGAAGAAGGCTCTGGTCCGAATTCCAGGCCTGCGAGCTTGAATAACGATGGCTGCAATATGTGCTGGCGCAAACGACACCTTCGCCGAGGTCGCCGGGCTTGGTGATCCGGGTGAAGACAGTTCCGAACGCCGGATCCTTTGTCTGCTGCAGGTAGTCGGGCAATTCCATTGGCGCCGTCGCAAGCAGCTGTGCGGCCACGCCATTGTCTTGCCTTTCGGCCGCCCGCAGAGCCAAGGACATGACCCCGCCAATCAACACCAGCGCGAGTGCTCCCGGCAGAAGGCGCGTCATATCATGTAGTCCTTTTGGCGGCGTACGCGGCCCTCATTGATGCGCACGCGCCACCAGTCGATGGTCCGCTCAAGTCCATCACGCAAACTGGTTCCTGCTCGCCAGCCGGTCTCTTCCGCGAAGCGCGAGCAGTCCGCGAGCAGTGCCCGGACCTCCGAATTATGCGGCCGCAAGCGACTTTCGTCGCGACGGACGGGTTTCTTCGAACCACTCAATTCGAGCACCAGATCAAGCACCTCGGAGATGCTTGAGGCGCGCTGGCTGCCGGCGTTGTAGGGACGACCAAATTCGAGTTCGGCTATACCGGCGCTCAGGAATGCCGACGCCGTGTCCTCGACAAAAGTGAGATCGCGGATCGGGCTTGTGTCCCCGACCATTATCGCCGGACAATTCGGATCGAGGGCCTGCCTTATGATAGTTGGCACGATGGCGCGTTCACTCTGGCGCGGGCCATAGGTATTGAAAGGTCGCATGATGACGACTGGGACATCGAAGGACCTGGCATATGACTCTGCCATCATGTCCGCTCCGATCTTGGATGCCGAGTAAGGCGACTGTCCCTGCAGAGGGTGTGTCTCGCTGATCGGCATGGTCAGGGCCGTACCGTATACCTCGCTGGTCGACGTTTGCACCACGCGCTCCGTCTCCCAATGGCGTGCGGCCTCGAGCACATTGACCGTGCCCAGAATATTGGTCTCCACATACGATTGCGCGGCGGCGTATGAGTATGGAATGGCGATCAGAGCCGCCAAGTGGAACACGATGGCCTGGCCACGTGTAATCCGGTTGAGCAATGCGCTGTCACGAACGTCGCCACGAACCAGCTTCAACTGGTTTCGAACGCTTTCGGGGAGGTCGTCCAGCCAGCCATGGCTGTCAAAGGAATTGTAGAGAGCCAGCGCGGTGACATCGGCGCCGTTGCGAACCAATGCCTCGGTAAGATGAGATCCGATAAATCCATCGGCACCGGTGACCAGAACTTTCTTTCCCGCATAAGCCATGATCAGGCCTTCCTCTCCGACCTAGCTGGTCGGGCTCTGGATGCTGCGGCGTGTGGCCTCTGGATTCTCACCGGCTGGCCGCGGAGGACGAAGGACCGCCCGGAGGGAGCGAAACATCCAGGCGATGTCCGAGGCGATCGAGCGCTCTGGGTAGTATGAGAGGTCGATCCTGGCCTTGGCTGGAAACAGGATCTCACGATAAAACAGCACCGGATCCAGGTTCTGCGGATATAAAAGGGCTTCGTGCCGAAAAAGGGCCTGCGTCGGACCGAGCAAGCCGGGCCGGTATTGCAGCAAAGCCTCGAAGCCCTCGAGGAAACAGTCAGCGAAGGCAAGGCTTTCCGGTCGCGGCCCGACAATCGCCATGTCACCCTTGAGGACATTCCAGAGCTGAGGCAACTCGTCGAGCTTGGAGGCGGCGAGGAGGCTTCCTACCATCGTCATGCGGTTGTCGCTGGCGACGGTCAGCGGAAGGCCGTTTGGGCTGCATCGCACGGCGAACTTGCGGAATTTGAACATGCGGAAGGGCAGGCCGCCTGCTCCGACACGGGTTTGAACAAACAGGAAGGGCCAGCCGCTCTCGATCAACAAGGCTATGGCGATCAGCAGCATCAGCGGCGACAACACTACACTCGCTATCATCGCGACGGTGAAGTCTATTGACCGCCTTACGAATCCGTGACCGGGACATGGGCTGAAATATCGATGCAGCGATAGGTCCGAAGCGTTCATGCCGCCGTTCCCGTTTTCCTGCAGCTGTCAAGCGAGCTTGCGAGGGCGGCCACGACCGCCTCGGCCGCCGACGACGTGACCTGAGGATGCAGCGGAATCGTAAGTTCCCGCTGAGCGAAGTCTTCCGTAAGCGGCAGATGGATACCGGGGAAACGCTCACGATAGAGCGTCATCCGATGCAGGGGAGGATAGTGGACGGTCGTCTGTATTCCCTGAGCCCGCAACTCGTCGATTACATCCTGACGCCTGGCGGAACGCGGCAGAATGATCGGCATGATATGGTAGGCGGATGTTCGCGGCTCGCTGAATGGGACGGTCACCGCCGGGCAATAGTTTGCGATCAGGCGCCGGTACAGCACCGTCAGGATGCGCCTTATCTCGTTCCACTCCTGCAGGTTCTGAAGTTGGACCAGGCCGATAGCGGCCCTCATCTCGTCCATGCGATAGTTGAAGCCGAGCATGGTCACGTCGTACTGCGGCGTGCGGCTGTTCAATCGCTGGTGTGTTCCCGACGTCATCCCATGTCCGCGGGCCAGTCGGATTTTCTCACGCAGGTCTGGGTCGCGGGCAATGACGGCCCCCCCTTCCGCCGTCGTGATGTTCTTGTTGCCATAGAAGCTGAATGCGGCGGCGGCGCCGAATGTGCCAACTTCCCTTAGGCCCGGTGCATGCGCCGCGTCCTCAATGATGTGCAGCCCGCGGGCGCGGGCGAACCTCTGCCATTGCTCACGATTGGCGAGATAGCCCGCAAAGTGAACGAGAATGATCGCCTTCGTGCGCGGCGTGCATCGCGCTTCGGCATCCGCAAGCGACATCAGCGGCACATCGATGGATTCAATGTCTATGAAGACAGGTGTCGCCCCGACGTACAGTACCGCATTGGCGGTCGCCACGAAGGTCAGCGAGGGAACCAGCACTTCGTCGCCGGGGCCGATCCCGAGCGCGTGGAGGATCAGATGAAGCGCAGCGGTGCAGGAGCTGACAGCGACGCAATCCTCCGCGCCATGGACATCCGCGAGAGCCTCCTCAAAGGCCCGTACCCGTTCGCCCATCGTCAGCCAACCGCTTTCAATCACCTTCGATAGCGCAGCTTTCTCCGGTACGCCTAGGATCGGAGCACTGACCAACAGCATCGTGACCTCCGGGATTGTTTATGTAGCACCCCCTTACGACCGTTCTTCACGCGGCCGCGGCGGCAACCTCTATCGAAGCCGACATCTCTTCCCAAGAGATCGATTGTGCGTTCTGGAAGTCGTCGACCCGACCGATGTCGAGCCAGAGGCCTTCGTGCTTGTACACGTGCACGACCGTCCCGACCTGCATCATCTGCAGCATGAGGTCGTCGAACCCAAACGGCACTCCGGAGGGGATGAACTGCAGAACACTCGGATCCATGCAGTAAATTCCCATGCTGACGAGATGAGACAGCGTCGGCTTCTCGCGGAAGACCTGAACGGCGTTGTTCACCTCGTCAATGACGCCGAAATCCATCTTGATCACACGGCAGGCCGTGGCGATCGTCACCGGGTCCTTGTGCATCCGGTGAGCCGCGATGAACCGACTGAGGCTCAGGTCGGTAAGGACATCGCCGTTGAGCACGAGAAATGTCTCAGTCAGTTCGTCCCTGATCAGGGAGAGCGGGCCGATGGTCCCGAGCGGTTCCATTTCCTGGGTGTACCGAATTTTCAGATTCCACTGGGAGCCATCGCCACAGACGCTTCGGATCAGGTGCCCAAGATACCCGGTCGTGACATAGACATCTTCAATGCCGTTGCGGCGCAGCCATTTCAGGAGCAACTCCAGAACCGGTCGCGCGCCGATAGGCATGAGTGGCTTCGGCAGAACCGAGGTGAAGGGCCGAAGGCGCGTTCCCATCCCACCGCATTGAATCACCGCTTTCATCTGATCCTCCCAAGGTTCTCACCCGGCTGCATCGTCCAGTGCCAGCTAGCAAGCAGTGTCGCCGTAAAGCCAGCGGGAGAGGGTGTCCTGAGACCCGCCGCCCAAGCTCGTTCGAAGAGCTTGCAGTGGATGTTATGGCTACTCGGAATGAGTGTCGTCGTGCATTCGAATGGCGGCGATCGGGCGTTGCCCAGGACCGTAAGTGCCCACTGGTCCATTGGGCTCGGGCGCACACGAGGAATTGACCGGCACCCATGCGGAGGCGCGAATGCGGCCGGTTTCCGGCCGCCAATGCGTGCACGACGACTGGCCCTGACCCCATCATCGAGCGATCTTCGATATGCGTTAAAAAGAAGGCTTTCCGCTTTGCAAATTAAGATTATATTAGGAATTCGATGTTTGCGGGTGAGGGGACACCGCGGGCGCGCTGTGATGTGACGACTAGGGATCGGCCACGGGTTCAAGCTTATCGCGGTCGGTGCATTGCGGAATGGTGAGTGCGGCGAGTTCGTAGGGTATGCTCGCCGACGAGCGTTGGGGTAATCAAAATGCATCGGATCGTCATCGCCGACGATCACGGGTTGTATCGTCGCGGCTTGCGGTTGGCATTGACGGCGGGCATCCCGGGGGCGGAGATATTCGACGCGGCGTGCTTCGACGCCGTCGTCAGCCTCTTGGAGGAACAGGCATCGATCGATTTGGCGATCCTTGATCTGAACATGCCAGGCCTGTTCGACCAGGAGATCCTCGCCGACGTCATAGCTGCCTATCCAGATACACACTTTGCTATTGTTTCCGCGGACGATTCTCGCGCCGAGATTCTCAAGGCCCTTTCGATCGGGCTCCAAGGCTACATCGTAAAGTCGCAAAAGGACGAGGAAGTCGTACTTGCCGTGAACGAGATCCTGGCGGGCCGCATCTACGTTCCGTCGCTGCTTTCGCGCACATCTGCTGGATTGGGACAGCACATGCCCGTGCTCCAGAAGAGGCTTCCGGCCAGGCGACGCACAAGCGTCGGCAGCCTGGACAGGCTGACATCGCGACAGAAGGAAGTCCTGAAGCTCATGGCGGAGGGGTACTCAAACAAGGAGATTGCCCGCAATTTGGAGATCGCCGAGGCAACAACGAAAATTCACGCAGCGGCCATTCTGCGCGAGCTTGGGGTCCGTAACCGGACAGAGGCGGCCGTTTTGTTGCAAAGCTGGGTTGCGAACAACGAGAATTAGAGCTCGATTTCTTTCCGCGATAGCCGCAAGGAATACCTGTACCCGTACTCCGATATTTCCAATTTGGGCGAATGACCGACCAGCGGCGAACCGTCCACGCCGATTATCATAGAACCGAAACCACGGCGTACGACGTTTGCGAGTTTCCGCTGCCCCGATTCCACCCAGTCAAATACAACGTCGCTACCTGCGTCAGCCGACGCGAAGTCCCACCTTACATCCACACGACCCTCGGCATCGCCCAGCGCCCCGTGTTTGACCGAGTTGGTCGTCAACTCGTGAAGGATCATGGCAAAGCTCTCGGCGGCGCCCGCGGCCATTACCACTGGGGGGCCGACGATTTTGATGCCATTCGTCTCCGCAAACGGTTGCAGCTCCTGAGCGACGAGTTCACGGAGCACGCCTGATGAGTTCGAGTGCCGGGACAAGATCAGATGGGTTGCCTCAAGCGTTCTAATCCGGTCGATCAACATCTCCTTGTATTTGGCGACGTCGTCATCAGGAGCGTTTATCATCTTCACCAGGGCGGTGATCACGGGAAACAAGTTGCTGAAGCGATGGCGCTCTTCCCGCATGGCGCGTTCGCGTTTCTTTGCGGCCGCACGCAAGAGCGTGGTCTGTCGGCGTTCCGTGAGGTCGGCAGCCACTCCGATGTATAGCGAACGATCGTCGTATTTCTCCTTGCGGCCGCGCAGTGCGACCCAACGCACATGCCCATCGGGCCGTCGGACCCGAATCTCGATATCGTAGTTCGCTGTCGCCGAAGGTTTGACCGAAGCTGCAAGCTTCGGCCAATCGGCCGGATCGACCACGACCGAAAGCTCGTCCAGGCGACGGTTGGGATTTGGCGGCAGGCCGAGAATGTCCCAGAATTTGTCAGAGCCGGTTACGATGCCGTCCCTGAAATCGATGCGCCAAGTGCCCATGCGCCCGGCGGACAGAGCCAGATCGAGCCATTCCTTCTGTGCCAGGAGCGCCTCGCGCGCGGTTCGTCGCTCGGAAATATCGTCGATCACAACAAACACGCTGTCGGCGAAGACCACATCGAGCGGGGACGAAGACAGGGTCAGCCGGGCCCAGAACGTTGTTGCGTCCTTTCGCAGCAAACGAACCTCCGCTCCGAATGAAGCGGCGCCGCTGCCCAGGTCATCCAGAAATTTCTGCACCACGGCCCGCTCAGCGGGGTGGACGAGTGCCACGAGCCGCAACCCGGCAAGCTCCAACTCGCCGTACCCGGTAATTTCGCAAAGGCGTTCGTTCGCCTGCAGCAATTCGCCTCGTCGATTGCTGTTTGCGAAACCCATGGCGGCACGCTCGAAAGCCCAGCGGTAGCGACTTTCGGTTTCCTGAACGGCGGCGAGCCGCGCCTCCGCGACCCCAAGCGCCTTGTTCAAGTCGGTCCGCAAACGGTGGAATATCGTCGCAATTACCCCGCCTGAAACGAGGAGCAAGGTGGCGCGCGCCCAGTCCTCGTAGGAAACTTGGGTATTCAACGCTCGCCGGGCCCAAAGCCCTGACGCCGCCATCACGAGCGTCGCGGCGATCGCGGCGGCCCGACCTTCAAGGTATACAATGATAATAATGGCAGGAATAAACGCAATAAAAGCCCCATCCTGCCCGACATGTATTGAATTTGTTGCCTCGAAAATTACAGAAATGATCAGGATCACTGCGGAAGCTACATGAGCTAACGGTGTTCCAGGCACGGTCGAATTCAGCCAGCGCAGGCACGAGCCCATGCATCAGACTACCGCCTTGGGACTAGTTCGTCGAGACTAGGTTCGCCTGTGGACAACCTAGTACCACCGTCGGATTGCCACGCCTTAGCCGGCGAATAGAATCACATGGCAAATGGGCTGTTGGAAACGTGTATTTCTTGGGCTGTGACCGGTCACAACCGGTCGAAGCCATCTCAGGCATATCGAAACTCAGGCTAGGGGAATTCGTCCGAACAACGAAACGTCGGTAACCGCGAATAGTCGCGGAGTCTGCGTACACGTAGGGTGGGGTAGAAACATGGCTTTGATCGAAAGGCAAAGCCGTCCAGTTGTGGGCGGCCGATTCAATGCGCTGAAAAATGCATATGCACGACAGTCGCGCACGACACAACCGACGCGCATGTTGGATTTGGATAGGGCCGACGATTCGGCCGGCGGGTCGCGACGTCGCAGTCTGGAGTCCATCGCCGGCATGCTTGAACGTATCGGGTGCGGCTACCTGGTGCTGAATGGCGAGAAAAAAATTATCGAATGGAACTCGGCTGCTCAGGCTACGATCGAGAGGCAGGGCGAAGCGGCCGACACGGCCGTTGCGCTTGCGGCTGGGCTCAAGCGGCTGGTCGCGAACGTGCCAGTGCATTTCCTGCCGGGGTCGCTATCCTGGGTCGTGATCAGAAGCCGGGGCGACAGGCCGGTCGTACTGAATGAAATGGGTGTCGTGGCACCCCAGGGAACTTGCATCGTCGCATTGCTGGATCGAGAAAACAGGTCCGCGGCCAATCCTGACACCCTTCAGCGGATGTTCGGCTTGACGAGCGCCGAGACGCACCTTGCGTTGCGGTTGGCTCAAGGCGACGCGCCCTTGGACATCGCCCGGAGCTGGCGCCTCAGCCGCACGACGATCCGCTCTCAGCTTGCTTCGTTGTTTGCCAAGACCGAGACCAAGCGTCAGGCGGAACTGGTAGCGCTTCTTGGGCGCATTGCGGTTCTGCCGTAACCGCGAGATCGACCTTTCAACCGAAGCCGCGCCGCCGCGTTCCGTGGCGGCGCGGCTTTTCTCGTTGGGAGACGCTTGCAAAGGAACGACGCCCTCCGAGGAAGGTGACCGACACTCTCGATGGCATCCGCGCTCGCAATATTCGCCACGCGAAGTCTGTGTCCGGACAGGCTTCCACAGGTCAGAGCATCCGCCAGATCTCGGCCTTGGCCGACCGGATGACCTCGGCCAGTGGTTGCCCCGCATCGATACTCACCACGTTGGGGCTTCCGAAGGTCAGGCGCTGCAGCGCGGGCACACGCTTTTGAACGACCAGAGGATCCATGTCCGGTTCGCGTGACATGATGACATCGGGACTGGTCTGCAATTTGATCACCAGGTCCGGCGGCAGGCGGCGGGCGAGGGCATAGGCATTCGCCTCGAAACGCCGAAGCCATGCCGGGACCTTGGCCAGGCGGGGCAACAACGGAGCGTCGTTGAAGTCCGCGATCTGATCCTGGGGGAACCTATCGGCCACGACGACCATCCCTCGATCCGCGCCGCGCCGCGCCGTAAGCAGTTTCTTCCGCTTCTCGACAGCAACGAGGCTTGCCCATACCCCAAGCAGAATACTGTAGATAGCCCCAGGCGAGCGATCTGATACGTTGCCGTGCGAGCTTCCAGCCGGCTTGCTTCGCAGCACGGACGTGGCCAGCGGGACCAGCAATTTGAACGGCAACAGCAACAGCGATGGCCGGCCGCCTCCAGTGCCGAAATAGATGGGAAGGACGTCGACCTCCGGTCCCAGCCATTGGCGGATCGCAGCTACCAAGGTTGTCTTACCGCTGCCGTCGATACCAACCACGGCCACGACGATGCCTCCGCCAGGCGCGAGTCGGCCCCACGGTCTCGGCATGTGCAGGAAGCGCTTGTTCATGCTTCCGGCTGTCCACAGGACAGTACGTCCGATGCCTCGCAAAAGAGCGTCGAAGGCGTTGTAGGTCCGGTACACAGCTAGTGCCCGGCGGATTTGAGCGTGAAGGCGATGCTGTGTCGAGAGGGGCTGCGCCTCGAACAGGGCCGTCACGACCGAGTCCGCAAGCTCCTCCCTCACCAGCTTTGCCGCCAGGCAGCGAAGGTCGCGGCGGTCGACAAGCGGCGCCAGATATTCGCGATCCAGCTCAAACTTCTCCTGCAACCTTTCCCAGTTGCGGCGCGCGATAGGATCTCGACGCCGCAGCTCGAGGCTAGATCGGACCACCAGCAGAAGTGCTTCTGTCGCCGGATCCAGAGTTCGGATGGGCAACGCTGGATGTGGAACCGCCGAAGCCAGAATGAGCCCTTCCCAAGGAAGCTGATGGTTTTTCAAGACGGGTTCGCCGACGACGAGGCGGAGATGAAGGTGGATATGGATGATCCGGCCGCTCGGTTCGTCATAGCCGAGGAAACTCTGAACCGCGGGGTGGCCGTGGCTGTTCGCGGACTCGAACCTCTTGAGGCCGCAGGCAAGCAATGCCTGTGCGGCCCGATGTTGATCGGACCTTGCAACAAGCAGGTCCAGGTCCGATTCACCCTCAAGCACAGCTGCAAGGCGCCGGCTGCTTTTCCAATGGCAGTATCCGACGTTCCGCTGCCGCAAGGCGTTCAGCACTGCGAGCAGGATGCTCAGCACCTCAGGCGCTGGTGCGGCATCCGTGAGTATGGATTTGCCGACGGGGGCTGCCTTGGGGGCCTCAAATCTTAGCACGCTGCTGGTCTTGCGATCTGCGGATGTCATGGCGTCGAACTCCAGGATCGGGACATGCTGCCTATCCCCAGCGAGCCCTGAGTTGCCCCGACCTGACGGCCAGGGCGGCAAAGATCAGACCGGGCACGATGTTCAATCGCCTGCGGATGTAGATTGCCATCGCCAGGTTCCAGATGACCAGTGAGAGCGAGAAGCCCACCGCAGCTCCGATCGTGCCGTCGAGCGCAATTCCAATGGCGCAGGCGATGACGTTGGCCGCGGCGCCGCTGACCATCGTCGCCGCGGCGGCCCATTCGTGGCCGGTCATTGTCATGAGGTTCAACTGTGGTCCGCAAACCGCGCTGCAGAGGTACCCCATGATCAGGATTCGCCCGACCGGCGCCCCGGCCGCGAAATCCTTGCCGAACCAGCCCAGGAGAGGTTCGATAACCAGCAGCAACGGCACGGCCAGCGCGAGTCCCCCGCTGAAGCTCAAAACCGCCGCTCGAGAGAACAGCCGCTGCAGGCCCTCGTGATCCTTGCGGGCATGAAGATCCGCCGCTGTCGGCGAAAACATAGTGCTGACTGCGACGCTCGAAAGGCCGACCAGCAGCGCCACGTTTGCACCAAGGGCGAAAACGCCGGCCTCATGGACCCGGCCGGTCCAGCCAAGAAGCATGACTCCCGTTCGACCTACGAAAACATCGAGCCCGGTGATCAGCATGGTGGGGGGGATCACCGACCACCACCATTGGCGTCCGCTGTAGCTCGCCCGCGCCTTGCGCAGCCCGGCCGGCCGCAGCTTCACCGCGGTGAGGAACACAAGTATCGCGGTAACGGCCGAACTTGTTACGACGGCTGTCATCGCGAATTGGGCGTTCAGCGTCCACTCGCCCGAAAAAGCTGCGCCGCCCAGCAATATCAACAGCAATCCGTCTCGCGCCACACGCTCAGGCAAGAGCGCCGACACTACCCCTCCAAAGGCTCGAACCAAGGTCGCGCCGAGCGTATAGGCGGTGATCATCGGCACCACTGCCATGCCCAGCAGCATAGCCGCCTGGAAGTCCTGGGCGAGTTGTTGCGACGGAAGAAAGACGATGAATCCGGCACCGGCCAATCCTGCCAGCGTCGCCGTCAACAATGACGAGCACAGTGCGAAATTGATAACGCCGCGCGCTAGGTCCAAACGCCCATCAGCGCTGTATGCCGGCACGAAGCGCAACAATGAAACATTGAAGCCGAGGGTCGAGAGGGTGGCGAGAACGGTGCTCCATGCCAGCGCGTAGGAGTAGATTCCGTAACTGGTCGCGCCGACCATCCGCGCAATTCCAAGTTGGGCCATGCTGGTGAGGCCAGCTCCGCCGACATAGACCATAAGGGCGAAGATGCTTGCGTGAACAAGGCGCCGGCTGGCGTTGCGACGCGGTGGAGACATCGTGGCGATGGCGCTGCGAGTAGCCTCCTCGATTGGAATGGAAAGCGGTGAGGCGTCCGTGGCCGCGTCGGCTGCGCGGCGTTCGAACAGCGCCCTTTGCGGACTTCCTTTCATGCTCTGCTCGCCCGCTGCTTGGCCGCCGCTCGTCTGGTTGTCGGCCCTCGCGTGTTATTGGTGGAATGAGTTTCAATCCGCGACAGCCGTGCCAGGATTTCCTTTTCCACCCGACACAGGTCCCTTACGGTCGATTGTTGGTCGACTGGCCGAACCGATAGCGTATTTCGGCGGGCGCCCTGGAGAACACGGCCAATCTTGTCGAAGACCTCAAAAGCGTTCATGTTTCCCGCCACGTCTACCTCGAACAGCCGTTCCGCAGCCGGTTCCTGCATCATTCTTGCCTGGAGCCGTGGTTCCACGATTTCGCCCGGCACCACCACTCGAACGACCAGATCGGCCCGCGGGGCAAAGCTGAGCGCTCGCGCGATCATCGAGCGGTCAGCGCCGCCGCTAAATACCGCCAGGGACCCGATGGCTTGGACGAAGCCCTGATCAAATATCGTTATGTCAGCCGATTCCTGCGCTTTCTTCCAGCAACCCGACAGGCGAACGATGTATTGCCAAATACGTGCGCGCCAAACTACGCTTTTGGGGGGTATCGATTTTATCAGGAGATTGGTCGTTCTTATGCCGGTATCTCCAGCGAACGAGGATAGAAGTGCCACAAATACGGAAATGGCGGCCGCGGAAATTCTGATGGTGATAGAAAAAATGGCGAAATGATCCCAGCCATCGCCCTTGTTGCGTGGCTGATAGAAGCGGGCGACCCGGGCCACATACCCCCGATCGCACAAGCGGTCGGCGAGCGCGTTTGCAAAGGTTGTTTTGCCGGATCCCGGTGGTCCGAAAAATTCGATGATCATGCCAATTCAATCTGGAGATCGAGTTGTCGCGGCCTTGTGGCTGCAACCGGTCGTTCTTTGGTAGCGGGCTTTGTCCTCCTCAAAATCCTCTCAACAACAGGTCGCCGCTATCTCCGAACCGATAGCTGGCATGCTGCTTGAGATCGACCTGCGTCAGAACGCTGGAAGGGGATGCAGGCAGGTTCCACGGCAACTTCTCCTCTAAGCCGATGAACTCGAGCACGCTGCGGGCAATGTTCCGCGGCGTCGAGCCCCAACGTACGGTCAACAACACCGCATCGGCCCAACCTGTGAGCAATCGCGCTTCCGGCCCTGCCACTCCGGATGGACCGTTCAGGATCACGAAACTGTATTTCTCACGCAACTGGCTCATGACTTTCGCCCCATCCACCATCGCTATGAGGTGGAGCAAGTCGCGTGAGACAGGCGGCGCGGACATGAAGCTGACCCGGATTTCCGTCATATCCTCCACCGTCTCGGCCAACGACCGGTTATCGATGAGGAAGTCGGCTACGGAACCATTGTTTCTGGACGTGCTGAACTCGTTCCGAAACTCGCGTGTGATCCGCGTTTCCTGCTGATCGAAGTCCACGAAAAGCACCTGTTCTCCGAGACGGGTTGCAGTCAACGCAAGGCTCCATGCCAGCAGTGTTCTGTCTTCGTCTTCGTCGCTAGGCATGATCAGAATCACGCCAGGCAGGCGCAGCCTTGCGTTGGCCAGACTCATCAACAGCGAGCCGACGGCACATGTGTAGAGGGCCTTGTGCTGCCCAAGCAGCAAACTGCAGAGCCGCCTTGCGCTGGGCCGGGCGATCTTTGGAATGAGACCAGAGCACGTGATCCCCAACGCAGCCTCTGCTTCGGCCTGGCTGCGAAGCGTCCGATCGAAACGCCGGCGTGCGAGTAGGAGAATGGCGGTGGCAAGGCCAAATATGATCATGCCAGGCGGAAGCAGGAATATCGCAGGCTGCGTTATTGGACGTGTCGGCGGCATCGCCTGTGACAGGATGGCGACGTCGGCCTGAGGAGACTCGATGCGCTGTTCGAGATCCTGTTGGCGGCCCAGCAGATAATTGTAACGCTGAGAGATGACGTCGGCCTTCAATTCGAGGGCGCGTAAACCTGAGAGACGGCTTGCTGCGTCGGCCGAAGCAGCCTTCAATGCGGCTCCTTGCTGCTGAAGCGATGCGATCTGCCTTTGATAGACTTGCCGTTCGGCTTCCAGCCGAGCGACCTCACGGTCAATCTCGCCTATTGTAGCATCGCGACCATTCAGGTTGCCCTCGCCTGTGTCGGTGCCGGCGGGGGGGCCGATCAGGGCAGCCTGTCCGATTGCCGCCGCCATATCCGAGGCCGGCGCACCGCTGTCGCGAAGGCTGCGAATCCCTTCGAGCCGCGTTTCGACATCGGCCAGACTCGTCTTGGCCAAGGACATCTGCCGCCCGATGTCGGCGATCTCGCGACCATTGTCATCGACATTCCCCGGGCCGAGTGCGCCGTTGTCGAGACGGTATGTCTGCAACTGATCGGTAGCTTGCGCCAACTCGTCCTTGGTCTCAGGTAGGCGCGCGACGATCGAGGTGAGTTCCTCCTGGTCTGACGCGCGGCTCTGCTGCGTCAGACCGTCGACGTAGACAGCGGCGACGGTGTTGGCGACTTGGGCGGCCCGGACAGGATTGGGATCGGTGAAGCCGATGCTGATTATTCGGGAACGAAGTTCCTGGCCGACCCTGAGTTCATCATGCAATGCCCTCAGAGCTGCTGCGTCCCTGGATTCCGACGATGCGGCAGCATCCTGTCGGTCGGAAATTATCCAAGACAAAAGACCGCTCACCCACGCACGCGCTTTCTGCGTCATCGCACCGACGATCCTGCGTGGCGCGCTCTGTTCGGTCGCGGTCTGGACTGGCGGCGCGAGCGGCTGGTCCGCATCGGCCTTGCGGAGAGCCGCCAACACGTTTCTCAAATTCCCTTCGGACGAAAGCACCGTCAGATGACCGTCGACGATCGCGGCCAGCGAGTCCGGCGACGCCGCCGCCGCACCGGCTGGAGTGGAACTCCCAGGCAGGGCGACGACCATTTGCGTGCTGGCCTCATAGAGGGGAGGGCGCATCAACCCTATGAATCCTGCCAGGGCGCCGCCCAGGACGCTCATGCCGAGGACGAGCCATTTCCTTCGCCAAACAGTTATCGCCATCTGCTGGAAAGGCGTCGCGCTGTCCGCCTCTTCGAAGATTGGTCGCCTCAGTTTCACACTGGCTTCGTGCGCATGTGCAGGCGCTTGCTTCGGTCTTAGAAGTTGAATTTGGTTGACCATCTCAATCATCCTGCAAAAGCGCGTTCTTGCGATGTAGTTGCACCGGCTGTGATCGGTCGTGCTGCCTCGCGGCGCCACGCTTCGAACATCAGAACCGGCCATAGATCGCGCGCGCGGTCGTACCTTCCGTCGAGATGTTCCCGCCAGCAGGCATCCACCTTGGCAAAGTCCAGTATCCCAACGTCGGAGAGATGAGCCGAGGCAATCAAGTCCGAAGCCCACACGCGAAGGGGGCCTCTGAGCCAAGCGCCGACCGGAACGTCGAAGCCTTGCTTCGGCCGGTCAATCAATTGTCGCGGCACATAGCGACCAAGCAGATGGCGAAGGATCCACTTGCCCTGGCCATTTCGAACTTTCGCGTCGGCGGGCAGGCGCCACGAGAATTCGACGACGCGATGGTCGAGGAACGGGCACCGACCCTCAAGGCTATTGGCCATGGTGGCGCGGTCGAGCTTGACCAGAATGTCGCCGGGGAGATAGCGGGTCATGTCCTCGAACTGAAGTCGAGACAACAAATCGTCGAGCTGCGGCGCATCGAAATCCAGCGGGGGCGGCTGATGGCGGACGAGCGCCTTGGTCGAAGGATTCGTCAGCCGTTGCAGCAGGTCATCCTCGTTTGCCGCTTTGAGCAAATGGGTGAGCCGCTGCAAACGGTCGCTTCGCAAGGCATGCCGCACATTCGCCGACAGCGGCATGCTTCCAATCAGGCTGCGGTCGGACACCTGGGCGAGCAGCCCGGCTCCGGCGGCGATAGCCCGGCGAACAGGCGCCGGGAGCCGCTGCTGGCGTGTCAGGTGGCTTGCGAGGAAATGCCTTGAGTAGCCGGCGAAGCATTCGTCGCCGCCGTCGCCGGACAGAGCCACCGTAACGTGCTGGCGGGCGAGCCTTGACACGAGCAGCGTTGGAATCTGCGATTCATCGCCGAACGGCTCATCCCAAATCCGCGGCAGCTCAGGAATGACTTCGCACGCGGTGGCCGCGGACAAATGGAGTTCGGTATGATCCGTGCCCAGGAAGTGTGCGACGGCCGCCGCATGGGGAGCTTCATCAAACCCGCTTTCGCTGAAAGCGATGGTGAATGTCCGCACTGGCGTCGGGGACTGCGCTTGCATGATTGCGACGACGGCTGAACTGTCTATGCCGCCCGAAAGGAAGGCGCCAAGCGGCACGTCGGCCACCATCCGTTCACGCACTGCGAGACGCAGCAGGCGATCCAACTCGGCCGTGAGGTCTTCGTCGCTTCCGGCTGCCGGCTCTCGCCGGTTTGAACTGGCGATTTCGGCAAGCGACCACCAGCGCCGAATGCAACGGGCAAGCGCATCGGCGTCGAGAGCATGGCCAAGATCGGTGGCTTTCACCGACATTATCGAGCCAGGCGGCAGCTTGAACGCTGCCCGCCAGATACAGTTGCTGTCCGGTACCCATCCCCTCGACAGCATTGCTGCCGCCGCGCCGGCATCCAGATCCGCGCGGAAACCGGGGAAATGGCGGATTGCGTTGAGTTCCGAGGCAAAGATCAGCGCTTCCCGTGTGAGGCCGACATAGAGTGGCTTTTTGCCCATTCGATCGCGGACGAGATGAAGAGTGCGGGTCTGCAGGTCCCACAGTCCGAATGCGAACATGCCGGCGAAGCGAGCAACAGCTGCGTCGAGACCCCAGGTTTCGATCGCGCACAGCATCATTTCGGTATCGCCGGTCCCGCGGAAGGCGTTGCCCGCTTCTTCCAGTTCTCGGCGTAGGTCGCGGAAGTTGTAAATTTCGCCGTTGAAGGTGATGACATATCGGCCGCTCGCCGAGATCATCGGCTGGCGACCCGTCTCCGAGAGGTCAACGATGGCCAGTCGCCGGTGGCCGAAGGCAATGCCGGTCTCGCGATTTGTCCAGAACCCTTCGCCGTCCGGCCCACGGTGGCGAAGGGCCGTTGTCATGGGACCTATTGCTCTGAGCGGCTTGGTGTCGGCCGCCCCACGTGCAAGAAGAATTCCGGCAATCCCGCACATCCTGGTTATCCCGTGTAACGAGCGGTTGCAGGCATCGTTCGGTCGCTTCCGGCGACAAGTGCCATCGTCAATGCAAACCACACGATCGGATGGCGGATGATCAGATGCGGAATGCTGAAGACGATGATCGAGGCGATCAGCGCCAGGAGGGCGTCGGCCCTGGCGCGCCACGCCGATAGCGCGGCCGATCCAACGATCCATGCCAGGGCCAAGACCGCGATCAGACCACCCTGTAAATAGAGATCGAGGATGGTGCTGTGGGCTTCGAAAGGCCGCGGCAGGAACTGCTTGTCGACGATTGGCGGGCGTTCAAGATGCGGCCCGGGACCGAGGCCCAGCGACCCGGCCATCTTCCCCTTCTCGATCGCCTCATCCCAGAGAAAGAGGCGAAGCTCGGCGGTTTCTTCGGTGGCTTCTCCGCCTTTACCCTTGGTAAGGCTCTTGGCGTAATTCTCCGCCGAGCCGACCTCAGCCAGAGCGTAGGGGGTGAACGAGATCGCAAGCGGAACGACCCCGACCAACAACAGCAGCGCGACCTGTCGGAAAAGGCTGTTGTCGGCACCGCCTGCAGTGAACCAGGTCCGTAGCCGCAGCCCAACAAATATCAGGCCGGTGAGAATGCTGGTGTAGAGGTATGTGTCGCTCTTCGTGAGCCTTCCGACATAGAAGGTAAGAACCAGGGAGCTTAGTCCCAGCAGCTTGCCCCACTTGCTGCGGGTAGTGGTGGCGAGGTGCAGCGCAAGCGGGCCGAACAACGCACAGTAGATCGCGAGTTGGTTCGGATTCTCCGACCAGCCGCGGAACCGGTCCCAGTACCACGGGTCCACGCCGGATTGATGGATCCAGCCCCAGCCGGCTGCCAGCTGGATGGCGAAGCATATGTTCGCTATGGCAATCACCCACCAGGCGCTGCGGCGCAAACGGACACCGGCGTCGGGTTCTGCCGCCATCAGGCAGGTAACGCAAATCAGCAGCGCATAAGCCAGCGTGTCGTGCAGCAGAGGATCTAGAAAGAGAACCGTCGTCATGAAGCCGACGACGGTGCCCAAGCCGAGGACGAAGACCAGTATCAGCCAGAAGCCGGTAAGCTTGACCAGCGCAGGCGTCGCTTCCAGGCGGCCACCCGCCAGCGCCCTCACGACCGACAGCAGGATCCACAGCGCGAGGAATAACTCGCCATAGCCGAAGGGCAGTCTCGGGATATCGATCTGCGTCGCATAGGCCATCGCTACCCCGCAGGCCAGTAGCGCGTCGCGGATCATTGTGGCGCCTCGCTGAACTCGGAGTTGTTTGCGTCGGCTGCCGTCAGCGTTGGCGCGGCGTGTTGCGGCGAGCTTGCTTTGGTTCTGCCGGAAAGCACACGCTCATAAAGATCGCGGTACTGGTCGACGATATCCGGGAGCGCAAACCGCTCGCGGATAAATCCGACTGATCGACCGCCCATCAGCCTTGCGCGGTCGCGATCCGAGAGGACCTTGATTGTTCCGGACGCCAGGGCGCCCACGTCGCGCGACGCGACGAGATAACCGTTCCACCCGTCCTCAACCACGTCATTGCAGCCGGGCATCCTGGACGCCACGATGGGCAGCCCGGCCAGGCCGGCTTCCAACAGGACGCGCGGGATGCCTTCGCGATATTGCGTTGGGAAAGCAAAGACGTCGGCCATGCCAAGCAGGCTTGCAACATCCCGTCTCGGGCCAAGCTCGATCACGTGAGGGGCGTGTCGGTCAATTAGCGCCTTGTCGACGGCGAACGGACCTTCGCTTTCGCGTGGGCCGACAAGGACGAAACGGGCATTCGGCCTTTCGCGCAGGATGCGAGGGACCGCTTCGAGCAGGGTTGGAATTCCCTTCTGGTGGGTCAACCGACCGACGAAGATCACGACCTCCGCGAAGCTCAGCCCAAGCTGCTCGCGCATGCTGGCTGGCGAAGGCCCGCAACGACGGGCCGCCACGAACGCCTCCACGTCGATACCCGAACCCGCTATCAGCCTTGTCGCGCCTTTTCTGGCCAAGCGATAACGCTGGAAGAACGCCTGGTCGTCACGGTTCTGAAACACGGTTGCCGTCGTCCAGCACGAAGCAAGCCACTGCAGGCCGCAGAAGACTGGACGCAGGGCGAGCGCCCGGGGCTCCAGCGAGGAGAACGTCCAGCCAAGGCCGTTGATTGTGCGCACGACAGGCACCTCGCCTCGCACTGCGAGCGGTGCGAGCAAGTTGGGCTTGGTGTCGAAGCTTTGTACGATGTCCGGCCGAAGTTCGGACATCAATCCGCGCATCGAGCGCAGTGTACTCACCTCCGCGCGGCTGCTGGCAAATCGATTGAACCGGATTTGGCGATGTGGAATTCCGTGGCGCGAGAATGCAGCCCCGTCGTCGCTCGATACCGCCGTGAGCCTGAAACCCTTTCCGCGCAGCGAAAGCAGAAACGGAATACGCAGAGGGTGATCCTCGCCTCCCACGCAAACCAGGTGGGGGTTCATCTTGCCGCTCCCGGCAGCGCAAGGCAGCTCGAGCGCACGACATGGCAGGTGTCTGGATTTGCTCTCATTGCCGGTTTGCGATGCCTTCCGCCCGAATGTCACCCAACTCACGCTAAGGGCCCGCTTGCCTACTGTCCTCGTCCGTTTGAATGAAGCAGAGGGCCGTGCTCCGCGGCGGCAATGAACTGAAGCAGTTTTGGTGGCTATGAACCGAAGAGCGAAGTGGCCCTCCTGATAGCCGGGCGCCCCGCTGCCACCATCCGCCTGCAACCTGGCTACTCAACGGAGAAATGAACGAGACATGCCTCGCCGCGTCGGCATTGCCGATCAACAATTCTGACCGGCGGCACATGTATTTTACTTGTCGCTAATTTAGGCGTCAGCTAGGCAGCCGAGGGGGCTTGTCGAATCAGACGAAAAGGAAGTCGGATGACAACTCTCCACTACACGTCTGGATCTGGCGGGCTCGGTACAGCCATTGCCGCCGACGGATTCAATCTGGTCGACGTCCAGAGCGTGGACCAGCTCAACGCGCTCCCGGCCGGAATGAAGGGTCTGGTCTGGCTCGACGAATACAGCGGCACGACCGCGTCCTTCATCCAGAAAGTCACGCCCTTCATCGGCAACCCGAAACTGTTCGGATTCTTCCTCGTCGACGAGCCGGATCCGACAGGCAAGTGGGGTACTTATGTGACGGCGGCTAACCTCATGGCCGAGTCCGACTGGATCCACTCCAATGTGCCGGGCGCAAAAACTTTCATCACCATGATGAACATGGGGTCTTCCGCAAACCCAGACTTCTCCAACACCTACAATCCGGCCAACACGCATATCGACTATTACGGACTGGATCCCTATCCGGTGCGCACGGGTGTGACCACGATAGACTACAGCATGATCGACAGAACCGTGGCCGCGGCGGAAGCGTCGGGTATACCCGCCAGCCAGATTGTGCCGGTGTTTCAGGCGTTTGGAGGCGGGAGCTATACGACCGACACCGGTGGCCAATATGTGATTCCCACGCCGGCTCAGGAGCAGACCATGATGGCCCACTGGGCCGCGCTGGTGCCGTCCCCCGCCTTTGACTACGCGTATGCCTGGGGATCGCAACAAGGCGATACACCGCTCGGAAGCGATCCCGCGCTGCAAGCCGTTTTCCTCCAGCACAATACATCCTCGACCACCGGTACCACATCGTCAGGCACAGGCACGTCGTCCTCGGGCACGGGCACCTCCGGTACGGGAACCTCGGGCACGGGAACCTCCGGTACGGGCACATCGTCCTCGGGCACCGGCTCGTCCTCAGGTACGGGCACCTCGACGGGTCATAGAAGCCATGGCGGTCACACCTTGTCCGACACCCTCGGTGCGGGCGTTCTTCACGCGACGACCAGCGCGGAGACCTTGATCAGTGCCGCTGCCAGCGGCGGCGTCCACCAACTCCTGACCGGAAACGGCGGCGGGGACGTCTTCGTCTTCAATTCCGCCCTCAAGGCTGGCAATGTCGCTAGGATCACCGACTTCAACGTGGCCCAGGACAAGATCCAACTCGACCACACCATTTTCACGGGGCTTCAACCGGGCGCGTTGCCGGCTGCTGATTTCCATATCGGCAAAGATGCGATCAACAGTTCCGAGCACATTATCTACAACAGTTCGACCGGAGCGCTATCGTTCGATGTCGACGGCACTGGTAGCGTTCATCAAGTACATTTCGCTACCCTTGCTCCGCACCTCTCGCTCACGGCGGCTTCGTTCGTCGTCACGTGAACCTCTGGTAGGTCGAAGGTTGTCAATGCCGTCGTCGGTGACGATGGGTGCGTTTAATTTCGATGCGGGATAAGTTGCGTGCGCGCCCACTATGGGCGCGTCGCTACCCGATCCGTGTCCACATCCCAAACCAGGCAAAGTGCTTTTCAAGGAGTACGAGATCGCCGGCAATCAGGAGCGCTCGCGCGTTGGCGGGCGCCGGCACGTCCTTGCATTCGCAGACAAAGATGAGCGATGCCCGATCAAATGACCGAAGGGCGCGGAGGCGGCGTGACCCTATGGATGGGCGCCCGGATTGTATCGACCATCGTGTGACCTGCCTTCCGAAAGCGGACTCCGCGCTTTGATGCCCGCGTCCGAAATGCGGAGGTCTTCCGGCGCGATGAAGTATCTGAAAGCGGTGATCGTCGGCATTTCCTGAGGCTCGCCGCGAGGCAGTCGTTCATCCGGCGAGCGGGTATCAGGCGCCGGCTGGCGCCGCGGCCAGGGGCGCTCGAACCGGCGCAGCAGGCCGCCAGGCATTCGCTGGCTACACGGTTCCAAGACGGCACCGCCGGCGGCGCGGGTCACCTCCAGATCCCTTCAAGGTTACATTTGTAGTTAGCAATGTTTCACGCCGCCGTTGCGTGGCCTCATGCCGCGTCATCAATGGGAGACGGCACAATGGCATTACTTGCAACGATCAAGCATCCCGCCGCCGCGATAGCGCTGGCGCTTCTTTCGGCGCTGCCTGTCCGCGCCGAAACCAAGGGACCGGTTACCGATGACAACGGAGTTGTGGAGGTGCCGAAAGGGGAGCCGCTGATGATAGGCAGTTTCCTCGCCCTCACCGGCGCGGACGCAGCTCTCGGCATCGACGCTCGCCGCGGCATCGAGATCGCGCTCGATAGCATCGGCGCGACCTACAAGGGCCATCCGATCGAGATTTCGTTTGAGGATGAAACCTGCAGCCCGGAAGGCGGTCAGACCGCCGCAACGCGCCTTGCCTCCAATGACCAGCTGGTCGCAATTCTCGGTCCCAGCTGCTCCGGCGCGGCGCGAGCCGGGGTGCCGATCCTTTGGCAGCACAAGTTTCCGGTCGTCGGCGTCGGCCCCACCTCGCCGACGCTCACCGACCCGGCGCGCGGCCCGGACTTCGACGGATTCGTCCGGGTCTCGTTCAACGACAATGCCACGGGAAAGTTCGCTGCTTCCTACGCCGCGAAGGAAGCGAAGACCGCGGCGACGCTGCATGATGGCAGCACGTACGGCCAACAGGTTGTCCGGACGTTCGAGGCCCAGTTCAAGGCGCAGGGCGGCACCATCGTTGCCGAAGAAGCAATCGGCCCCACGGACACTGACCTGCGGCCCGTGCTGACCAGGATCGGCACGAAGAAGCCCGATCTTCTGTTCGCGCCCCTTTACGTGGCCGCGGGTGCCTATCTCGTCCGGCAAAAGGAGGAGGTCGACGGCCTCAAGGACACCAAGCTGCTCTCCACGGACCCGATCATGGCCCCGGCATTCCTGACCGCCGCGGGCAAGGCCGCCGTCAACGTAAAGATGGTTGGCATCGACTTCCGCCCGGAGACCCTGGGGCCTGCGTACCAGAAGTTCGTCGAGACCTACAAAACGAAATATGGCGAGGCGCCCATCGCGGGTTTCCACGCTTACGGCTACGACGCGCTGGGCGTGCTGATGGCGGCGATCGACAAGGTTGCCGTGGAGAAGGACGGGGAACTCTTCATCGGCCGAGACGCGCTCAACAAGGCCATCCATGCCACCGCAGGCTACGAGGGTCTTACGGGCAAGCTGACCTGCGACAAGATGGGCGACTGCGCCTCGCCGGTCTATGCCGTTTGGCAGTTCACATCGGACGACGCGGGCAGCTACGCCCTTGGGACCAACCCGAAACGAGTGGACTGATGAGCGAGAACACGATCATCTCCGGCGCTCAGAACGTCGACGGTTCGGGCCCTGGCCCGAACCGTTCGCTCTCAGGCCCGCGCACCTTCCTTAACTGGTCGTCGAGCGTCATCTCGGAGTGGCGGCGGCGATCGACTTGGGTTGATCACGTGATGCTGGCGCTGCGCGTCGGGCTGCTGATCCTGGTTACGATAGGCCTGATCCGGTCGCTGACCAGCAACGAGTACAGCATTCGGGACTGGGCATCGTTCGCGGTCTTCGGTCTGACACTTGGCAGCATCTACGCGCTGGTCTCGCTAGGCTACACGATGGTCTACGGCGTTCTGCGGATGATCAACTTTGCCCATGGCGACGTGTTCATGGCCGGGGCATTTGGCGGCCTGATCGTTGCCGATCCTCTCATTGGAAGCAGCTCGATCGTCGGACTGGTAGGCCTGCTTGTCGCGGGGGCCGCCACTTCCGCGGTCATCGCCATTCTCATCGAGCGGGTTGCGTACCGGGCTTTCAGCCGAAGCGGTTCACTTGCCCCCTTGATCTGCGCGATCGGCGCCTCTTTCGTCTTGCAGTACACGGCTCGAGGTCTCTTCGGAACCGGCTCCAGGGCCTATCCCGATGTGCCTGCGCTCAATGGCGTCATCAGCCTGGGCATTGTGCAGATCCCGCTGGTCCAGTTATTCGTGATCGTCGCCGCGCTGCTCGCGATGGCGGTGCTCCACGTCATCGTACAGCATACGACCCTTGGCACGTCGATGCGAGCCGTTGCCGAAGATCGCGAGGCGGCAGCCTTGATGGGAATCAACTCCGATCGGGTCGTGACGCTTACTTTCATGATCGGTGGCGCGATGGCCGGTGGGGCGGGCGTTCTGTACGCGCTGGTGTTCAAGCAGATCCACGCGTTCATGGGCTTCTCGCTCGGCATCAAAGGGTTTGCCGCGGCGGTGCTTGGCGGGATTGGAAATATCCCCGGCGCAATGGCCGGAGGTTTCGTGCTCGGCCTGTCGGAGAGCTTTGGACCGGCGGCTCTCCTCAGCGGGTTCGGCATCCCCGCCCCGTATCAGCTCAAGGATGCGATCGCATACGGGCTGCTGGTGATGATCCTGATCTTCCGGCCAAAGGGCATCTTTGGCGAACGCCTTTCCGTGAAACGGATGTAGCCATGCACATTTCTTCCGCTCACTCCAAGCCAATTGCGTGGCAAACCGCACTCAAGACAGGAACGACGTGCGGCCTGATCGCAGTCTATGTTGTCGCGGTCGGCGTATTCAGCGCATTTGCCGCGCGTTCGGTGGTGGCGCAGGCGCTTTCGCTCGGGCAGATCCTGTTGCTGGCCATCGCATTTGTCGGCGGCTGGTACACTGCGGCGGCCAGCTACTTGCGGTCCGTCGATCGGTGGTTCGCCACCGCCGGCACAGGCGTCATAGCAGGCCTGGTCTATGCCGCGATTTTGCTCCTTGCTCGCGGCGCGAACGTCCAGGCGATGTTCGTGTCATTCAATCCGTCCACGCTGTCCGCGGCGTTACTTGGTCAGTCCGGCGCCCTCGCGAGCGTCGCAACTGCTGGACTCGCGGCCATGGCGGCCCTCGCGGGCGCCGGTCTGTCCCGATGCCCCTCGGGTGTTCGTCGGATCTTTCTCGCTGCCGCCGTGGCCATCCTTTTCGGAGCATTGCTGCATGATCTGTGGGTCAGCCTGTTCGCAACGCTGCTCGGCGGGCGGTGGTGGGTCCCGACGATTTACGTTTCAGGTGGCGGGCTTACCTGGATCGGTACGGGCGTCGCGGCGATGACTGGCATCGTCTGGCAAATCGCGCATCGGGCCGTGGGGAAGCGTCGCACGTCCTTGATCGACATTGCCGTGCTTCTGATAGCCGCGTTGCTCATCCCGTTTCTGACCAATGCTTTCGTCGCCCAGGTCATGCTGCTCGTTGGCCTCTACGCGTTGATGGGCATGGGATTGAATATGGAATTGGGCCTTGCCGGGTTGCTTGATCTGGGTTTCGTGGCCTTCTTCGCGATCGGCGCCTATGCGACCGCGTTGCTGACCTCGGACTCGCCTCTCGCCTTGGCGCATCTGACCTTTTGGGAAGCCCTTCCCATCGCGACGCTTTGCGCGGCAGCGGGCGGATTTGTCTTCGGCCTGCCAGTTCTGCGAGTGAGAGGGGATTACCTTGCCCTCGCAACGCTCGGTCTGGGCGAGATCGTGCGCATCATCGTCGTATCCGACATGGCAGCTCCTCTGATCGGCGGGGCGCAGGGTGTCGTGGGGATCCCCCGTCCGACGCTCCTCGGCACGCCGATGATTTCGCAGCTCAGCCTCTACTACCTGACCTTTGCGCTGGCATGTCTCGTGGCTCTCGCCGGGTGGCGGCTGCAGCATTCGCCTGTCGGGCGTGCCTGGACAGCAGCCCGCGATGACGAGGACGTCGCTGCGACGCTCGGCTTGGATCTCGTCAAGAGCAAGCTGCGCGCTTACGTCCTTGGAGCGGCGTTCGCCGGCGTCGCCGGGGCGCTGTTTGCCACCACCCTCGGCTCCGTCTTTCCGCAGAGCCTGCGTCTCGACGTGTCGATCAACGTTCTTGCCTTGCTGGTCATCGGCGGCTTGGGCAGCCTTCCCGGAGTGTTCGTCGGGAGCTTCATCCTCATAGGCCTGCCCGAATTCCTGCGCGAGTTCGGAGAGTACCGTTACCTGTTCTACGGCTTCCTGCTGATCCTCGTGATGCGCGTTCGCCCCCAGGGTCTTTGGCCAAATCCTCTTTCCGCAAGGCACGGCTGACATGCTGAGACTCGACAACGTATCCATCCGCTATGGCGGCCTGCAGGCCCTTTCCGACATCTCCATCACTGTGGACGCCGGGGCGATCCACAGCGTGATCGGACCGAATGGCGCCGGCAAGACGACGCTTTTCAACGCGATCACCGGCGTCGCTCGCCTGTCGTCCGGCACAGTCCATCTGGCCGGACGCCGCATCGATGGCCAGCCGCCACATGTCATCGCGCGCCAGGGCATCGCACGCACCTTCCAAAATGTTCGCTTGTTCGGGGCGGTCAGCGTCCTCGACAATGTCTTGGTCGCTGAGGAAGCCCGCCCAGGCGTCGTTCCAGGATTGCTCTCGACATTGTTTTGCCTTCCTTCGGCGCTTCGCGCGGAGAAGGCAGCCCGCGAGGAGGCGCTCAGGTTGCTGGACGCTGTCGGAATAGCGCCCCATGCACAAAGACTCGCAAGCACCCTTTCTTACGGAGATCAGCGGCGCCTGGAGATAGCCCGCGCCCTGGCAACGCGCCCCAAGCTTCTGTTGCTGGACGAACCTGCGGCCGGAATGAATCCGCAGGAGACGGCCCGGCTTTCCGATTTCATCGCAGGGCTGCCCTCGCGCTTCGGCATAAGCATCCTGCTTATCGAGCATCAGATGAGGCTGGTAATGGATATTTCCGACCGTGTGACGGTGTTGGAATATGGCCGCAAGATCATCAGTGGCGAACCTTCGGAGGTCCGTGAGAATCCTGAAGTGCTCAGGGCTTATCTCGGAGGGCGGACGGCGGAGCGAGCGCTTAGAATGGGAGCTTCCGCATGACGCTGCTTTCCGTGAGTGGGGTCGACGTCCACTACGGCCAGATCGCGGCCGTTCGCGATGCTGGGCTGGAGATCGGCCACGGCGAAGTGGTGACGCTCATCGGCGCGAACGGCGCCGGAAAGAGCAGCCTGATCAACTCGATCTGTCGACTGCGCGGCTGCGGGAGCGGCCGTATCTCATTCCGGGATACCGACATAGTTCCCTTGCCCCCGAATGAGCTCCCCGCTCTCGGCCTCGTGCAGGTGCCCGAGGGCCGGAGGGTCTTCGGCCGTTTGACGGTCTTGGAGAACCTGAAGCTCGGCGCCTTCTGCCGAAAGGCATCGCGAGAAGAACTCGAAACGGATCTGGCAGGCGTCTTCGAGCTGTTTCCGCGGCTTGCCGAGCGGCGGGACCAGGCGGCCGGAACGCTCTCAGGGGGCGAACAGCAGATGCTTGCCATCGGTCGCGGATTGATGGCCAAGCCGCAAATGCTTCTTCTCGATGAACCGAGCATGGGCCTGGCTCCCCGGATAATCGATGTCATCTACGGAGCGATTTCGACGGTCGCTGGGCGCGGTGTTTCTCTCTTGATCGTGGAGCAAAACGCGTTCCTGGCGCTCGAGATCGCCCAACGAGCCTACGTCATGGAGGCGGGGGGCATCACCCTTTCCGGCCGCAGCGCCGACCTCGTCAACGACGAGAGGGTGCGCGACGCCTATCTCGGCCACGCGCATTGAGATGTCATGTTTGCGCTTGCCGGTCCGGGATCGGTCGTCGCAGATGTGACGATCTAGAGCGTTTCACCGTTTCACGGAAACGGCGAACCGCTCTATCTCTTTGTTTTTACGCAATTCCAGATGGAAAACCGCTCATACTTTTCCTGGAATTGCTTCAGCTGCCGACCATTGCGCAGAGAAGCTCAAAGAGCAGGGTTGCGCCGGTTAGTGCCGTCAGTCCCGAAGGGTCGAGCGGCGGCGAAACTTCCACAAGGTCGGCGCCGGCAATCTCGAGCCCGGCGAGGGCGCGTATCATCTTCTGTGCCTGATAGGTCGAAATGCCGCCTATCTCCGGCGTGCCGGTTCCCGGGGCGAACGACGGATCGACCGCGTCGATATCGAACGAGACGTATGTCCGCGAATTTCCCACGATGGAGCGGGCCTCGTCCATGACTGAGTCCACGCCGCGCTCCATAAGCTCCTCGATGAAGATGATGCGGATGCCCGCGTCTCGGGCGAAATCGTAGTTGCGCGCGTCGGAGATCGAGCCCCTGATGCCGATCTGCACCATGCGCTTCGGATCGAGCAGGCCCTCCTCCACGGCACGGCGAAAGGGAGTGCCGTGGTTGTAGCGATTGCCGAAGAACTCGTCATAGGTGTCCGAATGGGCATCAAAATGGATGAGCCCGAGCGGCTTGTCGGTTAGTCCGCGCAAGATCGGCAATGTCACCAGATGATCGCCGCCGACGGCGAGCGGCCGGGCTCCTGCCTGGCGGATATCGGCGAAAAAGGCAGTGATCGTATCGAGTGCGCCCATCAAGTCGAACGGGCTCACCGAGACGTCGCCGCAATCCCCTATACGAGCCAGGTCGAAGGGAGAGCGCCCGGAAACATGGTGGACGCGCCGCACCAAGCTGGACTGATTGCGGATCTCGCGCGGCCCGTGCCGCGCACCGGGACGATTGGTCGTCCCGCTATCGAACGGCACACCCACGATCGCAATGTCCACCTGGTCGGGCCTTGTGATCGGCAGCCGCATGAAGGTGGACGGTCCCGCGAAACGCGGCACGACACCGGAATCGAGTGGCTGGAAATCCGCATTGCTCATAGTCCATTCCTTTCCGCCGCGTGGAGCCGCTGGGTTCCATTGGAGTCTTGGATGCCGCTGTTTGCTTCCTATCGATCGGTCGCATGGGCATGCCGCCACGCGTCCTGCTTCCCGGCTTTGCTTGCAGCGAGGCAGAACAATGCCTCGGCCAGAAGGCGTGCCGCCAGCACGCTGGTTGTCCCGCTGGCGGAATCGAAATCCGGCGACACCTCGACGAGATCGAAACCGGAAAACCCGTCGCGGGCGACGATGCGCACTCCGCGAATGATCTCGCGCGAGGTCAGGCCTCCCGATTCCGGGCTGTTCGTAGCAGGAGCGAAAGCCGGATCGACACCGTCGATATCGAGGCTGACGTAGAGGCGCGCGCCGCCGGCGACAGCGATCTCCCGTGCGCGTTCCGCGACCGTGTCGATGCCGAGGCGTTCGACTTCCGCCATCGAGAACACCGTGATTCCGAGTTTCCGGTACAGTGGGGTCCATTCCGGCAGGTTGCGGGGCCCGCGCGCGCCGATCACCACGATGCGCCGTGGATCCACCTTGTCGAGTTCCGCGATGCGCAGCAGTGGCGAGGCCCGCGTGAGACGGTCGCCGCCGAAGGACTCGCTGAGATCGAGATGGGTGTCGAAGACGATCAGCCCGAGCGGCGCATCGCCTGCCTCGGCTACCGCGCGAACGGCCGGGTAGCTGATGCCGTGATCGCCGCCGATCGTCAGCGGAACGGCTCCCGTGGCCAGCACGGCTCCGAGGCGCGCCTCGAGACGAGCGTAGCTTTCGGCATTGTCGCCGGGAACGACGTCGATATCGCCGGCGTCGGCCACGGCGATGTGGCTCAACAGATCCATGTCCCAGTCGAAGGAATAGCTGCCGTAGAGAAGCGAGTACTTGCGGATTTCCTGGGGCGCGCGGCGCGTCGCGCCGCCGCGGAAGGTGGCGAGCCCGTCATAGGGCATTCCGACCACCACGGCATCGGCCGAGAGCGCCGACAGGTCGCGGACATGGGGGAAGGCCATGAAGGGCGGCACGTCGCCATAGATGCGTGGAACGCCAAGCGGGCTGAGAGCTTCTGTCAAGAGCGAGCTCCTTGGCCGCGTCTACCGGAGGTCGGCTCCTCGGTCTGGAAGAGCATGTTGCGGGATCTCCAGGTGTCGAGGAATTCGCGCAGGCGCGGACTTTCCGGTTCGTTGAAGAGCTTGGCGGGCGGGCCTTGCTCGACGATCTTGCCGTGATCCATGAACACGACCCGGTCGGCCACCTGGGCGGCGAAACCCATCTCGTGCGTGACGACGACCATGGTTATGCCTTCGCTGGCAAGCTGCTTCATCGTGTCGAGAACCTCGCCCACGAGCTGAGGATCGAGGGCCGAAGTCGGCTCGTCGAACAGGATGACGTGCGGCTCCATGGCCAGAGCGCGCGCGATGCCGACGCGCTGCTGCTGGCCCCCGGAAAGCTGGGAGGGATAGCGGTCGGCGAATTTCTCCAGCCCGACCTTGGCAAGCGCGCGCCTGCCCAGCTCCCGTGCCTTTACCGCGGGAACACGTTTGGTCAGGCGTGGGCCAAGCGTGACATTGTCCAGCACCGACATGTGCGGCCATAGGTTGAAGTGTTGGAACACCATGCCGACATTGCGGCGCACGGCATCGATGTTCTGCTCGCTTTCGCGCACCAACCCGGAGGCGCCGCGGCGGTAGCCCAGCAAGCGTCCTTCGATTTCCACCTCGCCGCTGGTGTATTCCTCCAGGAAGCTGGTGCAGCGCAACAGGGTGCTCTTGCCCGACCCTGATGGTCCGATGATGCAGACGACCTCCGAAGGGTTGATGTCCAGCGAGATGCCCGACAGGGCCGAGAAATTGACGAACTCCTTCGTCAGGTCGCGAATCCTGATTATGGGTTCAAGGGATTGGGTGGCCATCGCGTCTGTCCGATCGTTCCATGGTGGGTTGGCGGCTTGGTGGGTCGCCGTGCTAGAATCTCACCCGCCGCTCGACGAGTTTGCCGAGTTGCGCAACGGCCTCGACAAGCAGCCAGTACAGCACCGCGGCTGCGACATAGGGCTGGATGACCGCATATGTCTCATTGACGAACTGGGTCGTGTTCTTCGTCAGCTCCGCCACCGTGATGATCGACAGGACCGCCGATTCCTTGATGAGAATGATGATCTGGTTGACCATGGGAGGCGTGATCAGGACCAGCATTTGCGGCAGCTTGATGTGGCGGATGATCTGCGAGCCGGTGAGACCGGCCATGCGCGCGGCCTCGATCTGGCCCTTGGGGATCGATTGGAAACCGGAGCGGAAGATTTCCGCGAAATAGGCGGCGCCGTAGAAGCCGAGGCCGAATACGCCGACGGTCCCCGCGCTCAGCCTGAGCCCGACGCTCGGCCCGCCATAGTAGAGCACGAACAGAAGGATCAGGATCGGCAGCCCTCGCATGATCTCGACATAGGCGCGTATCGCCCAGCGCAGCGGTTCGAAGGCGATGCCGTCCAGGCAGGCCAGGACGAGGCCGACAGCGATCCCCAGCACCGTCGCCAGCGCGCAGATCCAGGCCGTGGTCACCAGCCCGGCGAGCATCAGCGGGGCGTATTGGACCCAAAGATCGAGGAACTGGGCCATGGTTTCAGGTCCCGTGCGCCAGCCGCCGCTCGGCCGTGCGGCCAGCCAGCGAGAGAACGAGGTTGATCACGATGTAGATTACGGCCGCCGCGATGTAGATCTCGAACGGTCGGTAGGTGGTTGCCACGATCTGCTGGCTTACCCGCATGAGCTCCGTCACCGCGATGACCGAAACCAGAGACGAGTTTTTCAGGATGCTGATGGTCTCGTTGACGAGCGAAGGGATGACCAGCCTGAATATCTGCGGCACCAGGATGGTGCGGCGCGCGGCCCATATGCGAATCCCGACCATACGCGCGGCTTCCATCTGCCCCGGCGGAATGGCCTGCAGCCCCCCGCGGAATATCTCGGCCTGGAAGGCGATTGTGTTCAGCGTCAGGGCGATGATGGCGGCCAGGATAGGCGGCACGTTGATGCCGATCAGCGGCAGCAGGTAATAGATGATCAGCAACTGCACGAGGATCGGCGTGCCGCGCCAGACGCTTTGGTAGACGCGTGAGATCCGGCTCACCCACCTGTTGGACGACGACACGCCGAAACACAGGACCAGCCCCAGCGGCATGCCGAGGATGATGGCGATCCCTGAGACCAGGACGGTCATGCCTGCGCCCCACAGCATCACGGGCAGATTGTTCTGAATGAGGGTGAAGGTGGTCACCGGCATCACCTTGAGAGACGTATCGGGAACTGGACGCGACGCAGCGGGAAGACACCTGCAGGACATGCGCAGGGACGAATGCCGATACGGTCAGACATCCCCGCGGTTTGTCGAGCCTGGCAGCCGGTCCGTCACTCCTGCGGGGTCGGCAGGGCATCGGTCGGCAGTTTCATGGTGAAGCCGAACCATTTTTCCTGCAGCTTGGCCATGGTGCCGTCGGCCGCCATCTTGCGGAACTGGTCGTCGACGAGGTCGGCCAGCGACTTGCTGTCGTCATCCTTGCGGAAGACCCAGCTGAAGTAGGTCGGTGCACCGAAGGTTGTCTTCGGAGTCTCGAATACGTCGCCGCGCTGCGTTTGCAGATAGAGCAGGTTGGGCAGGGAATTGACCACGGCATCGGTGCGCCCGGCGGCGAGGTCCGCGTAAGCCTCGTTGAAGTCGACATAGGTCTGGATGTTGGCGATCGGCGCCAGGCCCTTCGCCTTCAACTGCTCGGAGAACAGCTCGGTACCCTTGAGCTGGGCCGAGCCGGCCTGCGTTCCAACGGTCTTGCCGGCCAGATCCTCGGGCTTGTTGATCGAGGTGTCGCCCTTGCGCCTCACGAAGGAGAACGAGGCGTCCGCGATCGGCAACGACAGGCGATAGGTGTCGTAACGCTGCTTGTTCACCGTCACCGAGGTGATGATGGCGTCGAACTTGTTGGCCTGCAGGCCGGGCAGCAATCCCTGGAACGGCAGGTCGAGCCGGGTTACCTTGATGCCGGGAAGCGCCTTCATGACCTCATCGAACAGGTCAACGCCATAGCCGACGATCTTGCCGTTCTCGACATATTCGAATGGCGGATATCTCGCTTCGGAAGCGATGACGATCTCGCCCTTTTCCTTGATGCGGTCGAGAAGATCCGCGGCCGCAGCCGCTCCCGCCGCCAAGAACGACAGCGATGCCGTCACGCATGCCAATGTGAATAGCCTCAATACAGATGCCATGAAGTGCTCCTGTTCCCCTTGTTCGCTTGGTCGCGAAGCTGCTCGGCTGGCGCGTTGGAGACGCGACGCCGAGGGCAGCATGTCAGGATTGACACTCCGATAAAGACGGAAGAAATAAACTATATATCGACTTTGACGATGTAATCGCCGACCTGTCCTAGAGTCCGCTGAAGCCCCAGAGGCATCCATGCGTTTGTCCGCGTCCGACATTCAGGCCCTCAAGGTGTTTCGCTCCGTGGTGGAACACGGCGGCTTCACGGGCGCGCAACTAGCGCTGTCCATGAGCCAGTCGACGATCAGTTTCCAGATCAACGCATTGGAGCAGAGACTGGGCTTTTCGCTCTGCCAGCGCGGCCGCCGCGGCTTCGGGCTCACCGACCGCGGTCGGGCGGTTTACGACCACTCCCATTCGTTGACCTCGGCCATTTCCTCGTTCGAGCGGCAGCTTGGCGAACTACGCTCTCGCGCCACCGGGGTACTTCGCGTCGGGGTCGTGGATGCCACGATAACGGACCCGGCGTTGGGTTTGAGTGACGTGATCAACCAGTTCATTGGCCGGGCGAGTGAGGTGGACCTGCGGATCACCATCGGTACGCCGGAGCAACTCATCGCGGACATCGCCAAGGACGGAATCGACTGCGCGATCTCGCCTCGGATCAAGGCGCTCCCCGGCTATGCGCAGGTCGAGTTCCACCACGAGATCAACTCGTTGTACTGCAGCCAGCGCCATCCGCTGTTCACGAAGGCCGCAGTCACCAGGGCGGACGTCGAGGCGGTAAAGTTGGTCGTCCGCCCCTATGCGAACAGGTCGGAGCTCCAGCACTTCCCGGACGCACAGGTGGGCGCCTATGCCTCCAATATGGAAGCGCAGGCAATGTACATCCTGAGCGGCCATTTCATCGGCTATCTGCCCGACCACATGACCGTGATGCTGCAGGGCAGGAACCGGCTGCGCGCACTGCTGGTGCCGGATGCCCAGATACGCTCGAAGTTCGTGATCATTTCGCCGAAGCACAAGAAGGCTTCGCTTTCGCAGCAGATATTCGTTCAGGAATTGCGCAAGCGGGTAGCAGGCGGCCCTTCGCGCCAGCCGGAAGCTTCCAAGGGCTGAAGAAAGTTCAGGCTCAGTCGATCCTGTAATGGGCGTCGATGGGCGTGCAGGCTGCGCCGTTCACTGGGACGAGATCTTGCGGACATGCCGAAAAGGCGACGATCAGGTCCATTTCGGCTCGCAGGCTGACATGGGAGCCGGGCGTCGAAATAGGCGGCTGGAAGGAAATCGACCCTTCAGCGTCGATCGGGATATTCATGAAGAGATTCAGCGGAGAAGGCGTTTCCGGCGGCTCGTGCCCGAGTGCCGCAAGCGCGGCGGCGAGATTGTCCGTGCAGTTGTCATGGTGGCCAACATGTCCGAGCTGCTCATAGCGGTAACGGTCGCAGGCCGCGATCAGCGTATCGTGCACGCCGCCCGACGTGTCCTCCACAATGGTCAGCATCGGGCGCCGCCTGTTGCTGCGCAGCGTGTCGCCATTGCCCGGATTGACCTTCAGCATAGCGCCGCGGCTGTGCTCCATCGACATGAATTCGGAGAGGTCGTCCGCACGGAACGCCCAGGTGTCCACCACCTGGCTGCCATGCGTATTTATGACCGTGATGACTTGTCCCTTGCCGACATGCGCCGCCACTCCCTTGCGCGCGGGAATGAGCTGGACTCCCTTGGGCCGGTCGCTCGTGTTCATGGTGCCTTGTCCTCTCCGTTATGCGTTCAGCCCTTCCGCGCTTGCCGTTCGACAAAGATATAGCCGAGGAAGTTCAGCAGCACCTGAGCGGCAAGAAAGCCGGTGATACCCGAAGGGTCGTAGGCGGGCGCGACCTCAACCAGGTCGATGCCGACGATATCGCCGCGTTTCACCAGACCCTGAAGGATTTCCATGACCTCGTAATACAGGAAGCCGCCATGGCTCGGCGTACCCGTGCCGGGAGCGATCGAAGGATCGAAACCGTCGATATCGATCGTCACATAATAGCGGGCACCTGCCGGGATGGCGGCGAGAACGCCTTCCGCGCCCAATTCGCGCGCCCGACGGACGGAAAGGATTGTCGAACCGCGCTGGCGGGCATCGTCATAGCCGTCGCGCGCGGTCGAGGAGACATTGCGGATGCCGATCTGGCTGAGACCCGTGACATACGACTGCTCGGCCGCTCGGCGCATGGGGTTGCCGTGGCCTTCCCTGACGCCGTGACGCACGTCGACGAAATCCAAGTGAGCGTCGATCTGGACGATGTGGATCGGTCCATGGTCGCTGAAGGCCCTGACGCAAGGAATATTGATGGCGTGGTCGCCGCCAAGCACGACGGGAAGCGCCCCCTTCTCCAGGATCTTTCGGACCGCCTTTTCGGTGTTGGCATGGCTGGTAGCCGTATCCGTGTGGACGATGTCGGCATCGCCTATGTCGACGATGCGGACCTTGTCGAGCGGCAGGTAGACCTGATCGTCCTCATGATCATATGCGCCGCTGTGGCCGAAGGAGAAAAGCGTCGATGCCTCCCGGATGGCCCGCGGGCCAAAACGGGCCCCGGAGCGATATTGGGTTCCCATGTCGAACGGCACGCCAAGCACGGCCACGTCGGCGTCGATCTTGTCCCAGTCCAGGCAGACAGGTCGTTTGCCGAACGTGCTGAGTCCTACGAAAGGAAGATCAAGCCGTCCGCCTTCATATCCGTGCCCTGACAAGAGAATTCTCCTATTTTGAATATGCCCGTTGCCGCGGCAACAAACGTCGAAATGCCGGCCAGCGATGTGCTCTCACGGTCTGGTCGCCGGGTTCAGTCCGATCGCCTTGAAGTCTGACAGGCGCATTCCCTAACATCGGTCTTGAATACCAATCCATAACGAGTGTCGGGCGTTCATATCGTGAATTTCGATCAAAGCCTCGCGATAGGAAATTCCCGGAGGCCCCGACGAGAGCGTCCAAGTCAAGCGACCGGCTAGGGAGCCACGTTTGGGAGAACTATGGCTGGTGGCGGAATCCGCTGTTTTATTTGCACGGCCGTAACGACCGGAGTTACGCCTTGGCGAGGGCAATCCATCCCTGCGCGAAGCCTCCGAATGCTCGTTGCGTCTATGCCAGTTTCAAATCCCAAGGTGCTCTAGTTGAGGGCGGCCAAATTGTCCTTTGGCTGCCGGCGGGGCTGCCATGATGCCAGCGCCGGAAGATCGAACGCCTCGACCTTGTCGTCCTTGCGCCCACCGACCGAGGCGTAAAGGTCCTGAATGAACGCTTTCAACGTTGGCGTTGTACGAACGCCCTTGCGCGTCGCCAGCTGGAACCGCACGGCATAGGACGTCTCTACCGAAAGCAATGAGCGAAGGAGCCCCTTGTCCACCCAAGATTGGGCGTAGTGGGTCGGCAAGTAGGCAAGATAGGCACCAGACAGGACGAGGATCAGCTGGGCTTCAACCTGCTCGACCGAAGCAGTGTTTTTGCACATTCCTAGGCGCTCAAGATCCTGATTGCACCAATATGAACGGCTGGCGAAGGCGTAGTCGCGCAGGACGTCCAAGGAAAGCTCGTCTTCCGCAACGCCGAACAACGGATGGCCATGCCCGCAGAAGAGGGCGCTCGTTTCCGCATAGAGGTTCTGGTATCGCAGGTTGGATAGCCGCGGGACGAATCCAAAGATCGCCAGATCGATCTGGCGTTCCACGAGCCGCTTTTGAAGCGAGGGAGGGCTGTCGACGACAAGCTTCACATTTACATTGTTGGCTCTCGCGCTAAATCGCCGGAAGGCTGCGGAGATCGGCGAATGCGGATCCGTGACCGTGTTATCCACGACACCAATTCGAAGACTGCCCGTCAGCACGGAATGCAGCGATTCCGTTTCGCTGCTGAACTCCTCCAGTGCCTCGAACAGGCGCATCGACGCCTCATAGACCGTCCGGCCATGATCGGTCAGTTCGAATCCGGAACGTCCGCGCTGGCAGAGCTTGAGGCGAAGGCGCTCTTCCAGTGCGATCATGTGGTTGCTGATCGTCGACTGGCTGATGTTCAGTTCGGCCTGCGCGGCCGAGAAGCCGTTGCACTTCACGACTGTCGTAAAGACCCGAAGCAAGCGAAGATCGACGTTGGCAATGTTCACCATGTTCAACCTCTTTCCAAAGCCGGGCTGTGTGGCTTCCGGCATGACTACAGAGGGAACCGCGCAATTCTCGGGCCAGGCTGCTTTTGCTTAACCTTGTCCGTCGGCCCGCGTTGCGTCGGTGCATGTCAGCGGCCCTTCGCACCGCTTCCGACACATCCGGATCTTTGGCCTCAAACCGATGCCTAGAACGGGATGTTAAAGGTGCCAGCCATTGTTGGAATTTGTAGCTTGGCTTGATAGGTTCCCCTACGTTAGAGAACGCCAACTAAGAGTTTTCGTCAAGCAAATTTTCTTTTGAAAACCGATGCTTAAAAGCAGCCTGGGGCACTGCCGCCAGCCTTGGCGGCAGAATATGCTGCGATAATTCAATCGCCCGGATATCTCGGGAGAAGCAGCCTCGCCGGCAGTCATTCCGCGCGATCTACGCGCGCCCCTCAGAAGAACGCGAACGTCGGCTCGACAGTGTAGCTGTGGACAATGGCGCGATCGAGCACCGGGTCATAAAGCCTGATGGTCATTTCCGCCTTTTCGCGTGGGCAGCGGCCATGCATCTCCAGCGTGCCCGAAAAGATCATCCGGCCTTCATGGTCGTTGCCGTCGTGTTCGGCCACGAATTCTTGCAGTTGCGCGGGCGTCATCATCTGCTCGACCTTGCCCTGCTGCATGACCTTGCCATCGCAGACAAGGGACAATTCCAACCTGTCCCAGTGATCCACCAATTCTTCGAGAGGCCAAGCTTCCGGCGCGATCGATTTCAAGCACATGTTCTTTGCGATCGGTGCATTCTGCGCCTCCATGATGGAGTCCGTCTGGTCGCTGCCCACGGTGACGTAGTCGCGGCCATCCTGCCGGAAAACGACATACTCGACCTCAGGCGATGTCTCCGCTCCCAGCACCTGCGTTTCCGTGGATTGCGACAGCAGACCGGGGATGATTGGAAACAGCATTGGGACATGCGGCGGCGCCGGGATACCGATCTCCTTGAGCTCCTCGATGTGAGCTTCCACCAGGTGGCGCGTGCGGCCCGTATACCCGGCGGCAAGCACGCGCCGGACTGTGGCTGCAACCGGGCCAGCAGGCGTTTCAAAGGAAAGGGCGACGGTCATGGGGCACCTGCGTGAATGGGGTCAAAGCGTCGCGACCATAGGGATACGCAGCTTCGGCAAACACATTGAGATGCCAATCGTTAGCTTGATGGAATCGAATGATTGGCTGCGGCATTACATTGACAGGCATCCGAGTATTGTTGGGCAACCTTCCCTTGAAGTCGCCACGCGTCCCATCGAAGTTTGACCCGGAACGGGGGGTGCCGCTTAACCTGGCTGGCCTCGCGTCGAGAAATGAAACCAGGTGATGCGATGAATAAGCCTTTTAACCAGCCGCTCAGCGGCAACGAGATGCCGCGCTTCGGCGGAATTGCGACCATGATGCGCCTGCCTCACGCACCGAACGCCGCGGATTTGGATGCCTGTTTTGTAGGCATACCGCTCGATATCGGTACGGGCAACCGAAGCGGCACCCGCTACGGCCCGAGGCAGATTCGTGCCGAATCTGTACTCCTGCGGCCGTACAACATGGCCACGCGCGCCGCGCCGTTCGACTCGCTCCGCGTCGCCGATGTCGGGGACATTCCAACCAACCCATACAGCCTTCTCAAGTCGGTGGATGCGATCGAACAGGGCATCAGCGAAATCCTGTCGCATGGATGCAAGCCGCTCTCGCTCGGCGGCGACCACACCATGACGCTTCCGATCCTACGGGCAATGGCCAAGAAGCATGGCCCTGTCGGCCTGATCCATGTCGATGCGCATGCCGACATCAACGATACGATGTCGGGCGAGAAGATCGCCCACGGAACGCCATTCCGCCGGGCCGTGGAAGAGAACCTTATCAATCCGAAGAGGACCGTCCAGATAGGACTGCGCGGAACGGGATATGCTGCGGATGATTTCGACTGGCCCCGGCGCCAGGGCTTCAAGGTGTATCAGGCGGACGAACTCTGGCACCGCTCCCTGGTCTCGCTGATGGATGAAGTTCGCGCGCACCTGGGCAGCGGGCCCGTCTACATCACTTTCGACATCGACTCGCTCGACCCGGCCTATGCGCAGGGCACAGGCACGCCGGAAATCGGCGGGCTCACGAGCATGCAGGCGCTCGAGATCATACGTGGCTGCTGGGGACTGGACATCGTTGGTTGCGATCTGGTCGAGGTCTCGCCTCCTTTCGATACTTCAGGCAATACGGCGCTAGCCGCCGCGAACTTGCTCTTCGAACTTCTTTGCATCTTCCCCGGCGTGCAACGGAGGGACTGACATGGCCGGGCATACCGTTCTCTTCGCATCGAACATCGATGACCCAGCCCCCTGGGAGGCCCTCTTCGCCAGGGAAAGACCGGACGTCGAGTTTCGGATCTGGCCCGACATCGGCGATCCTGAGGACATCACGCATGCTCTGATCTGGAGGATACCAAACGGTGTCTTGGCATCCCTGGCAAACCTGAAGGTTGTTTTCTCGCTGGGCGCCGGCATCGACCAGATCATCGTGGACCCAGAGTTCCCCAGGGACAAACCGCTCTTTCGGCTCATCGACGCAGGCCTGCGCGAGCAGATGACGGAGTATGCGCTCTATGGGGTCCTTCATTGGCACAGAAGGATGGGCGACTATGCCTTGCAGCAAGCGCGCTCGGAATGGCGGATGCACCCGGCCGTTCATCCGTCTCAGCGGTCGGTAGGCGTGATGGGGCTCGGCGTCTTCGGAGCCGACATCGCCGCGAAATTGGCATCCATGGGTTTTCAGGTTTCAGGCTGGAGCCGCACCCGAAAGACGGTCGATGGGGTCGCGAGTTTTGTGGGCGACGACGAGTTCAATGATTTTCTCGGCAAGAGCGAAATCCTGATCAACGTCCTGCCCCTTACCAGCGAAACGCGCGGCATTCTGTCTTCAAAGCTCTTCGATCGCCTGCCAGGCGGAGGAGCGCTTGTCCATCTTGGAAGAGGTGGCCACCTAGTGGAAGCCGATCTGGTCGCCGCGCTCGATGCCGGTCGCCTCGACTGGGCCATGCTCGACGTTTTCCCCACGGAGCCGTTGCCGGCGGGCAGCCCCCTTTGGACACACCCGAAGGCGTTCGTCACGCCGCATGTTGCGGCGCAACCGGTCAGCGACGCCGCTGAGCGCCTGGTTCTGGACAACTTCAACAAGTTTGATCGCGGTGAGGAACCGAGCGGTCGGGTTGATTTGAGCGTCGGATACTAGAGCATGATCCCGAAAAGTGGGAACCGGTTTTCGGATAAGATCATGCTCCAACAAAGAGCTGGATCAGGATTCAACGAAACGTCATCCTGATCTAAGGCGGCTAGCTGACACTTGCTAGCGCGAGATCGGTTTGGACGCGATAGCGCGCGCTGGGTGCAAGGATGAGCATGAAGCTGGACCGGATCGACATCAAGATTCTGCATGAGCTGCAGAAAAATGGCCGGGTAACGAATGTCGATCTGGCCGAGCTCGTCAACCTTACGCCAAGCCCCTGCCTGATGCGGGTAAAAAGGTTGCAAGCCGAAGGCTATATCGATGGGTATTCGGCGCTTATCAATGTCGCGAAGCTTGGGCAGACATTGACTGTCTTCACCGAAGTTACGCTTAAAAACCATCGGCAAATGGACTTCGCCAAGTTCCTTGGCGCCGTCGAAAAGGTCGAGCAACTGGTGGAGTGCCACCTTGTGTCCGGTGGTTATGATTACCTTCTGAAATTTGTCACCGCCGGTATCAGCGACTATCAGTCCATCATGGAAGGGCTGACAAACATCGATGCGGGTATCGACAAGTACTTCAGCTTCGTGGTCCTCAAATCCCCTATCTCCAGGTCTCACATCCCGCTTCCAAGCCTCTTTCCCCTGTGAGGGTGGCGGCTTTGGCTCATCGCATAGCGCTGCGAACATCACTATCGGCCAAAGTCTGGTCGAGTGTTTTTCGCGTTGCATCGACAATGCCGTCGATCTCCGCATCGGAACAGCAAAGAGGCGGTGCGTAGCCGAGCACGCCTTGCGGAAACGCCCGGATGATCAATCCGTTGTCCCATGCCCGATCGAAAATTCGCCGCGCGGGTTCGGCGGCGGCCGGAAGCGGCGTCTTGCGTTCCTTGTCGACGACAAGCTCAACGGCCGCGAGCATGCCCCGACCCCGAACATCTCCGACCAGCGGATGGTCCCGCAAGGCCTCGAGTCCAGCCATAAGCCGCGCGCCCGAGCGCCTGCCATTCTCCAGCAGTCCACCCTCGTACAGCCTCAAGACCTCCAAGCCGACGGCGGCGGAAACGGGGTGCGCCGAATAGGTGTAGCCGTGTCCGACCGCGTTGTCGCCGGCGCGATCCGCGATCACGTCATAGACTTCGTCGGTCATGAAGACCGCCCCCATCGGCACGTAGCCTGACGTCAGCCCCTTCGCCACCGTCAAGAAGTCCGGAACGATGCCGTCTTCCTCGCAGGCGAACAACGGTCCGGTGCGGCCAAAACCGGTGATGACTTCATCCGCGACGAAGATGATGTCGTTGTCCTTGCAGAAGGTCCGGACCGCCTTCATCCAGCCAGGCGGCGGCACGAGCACGCCGCCGGACCCCTGTATCGGCTCGGCATAGAAGGCGGCGACGCGCTCGGCTCCGCCGAGCTCCGCTACCTTTGCTTCAAGTGCCGCCAACGAGGCGGCAATGACGGCCGAGGGATCCGATCCGACTGGATTGCGATACACGTAGTGCGACGGAATTTTGTGCTGCCATTCGAAGGGCAGGCCGAAGCCGGCATGGAAGACCGGAAGCGCTGTCAGACCTGCCCCGACGGTGGAAGAACCATGGTAGCCCTGCGCGATCGAGATGAACTGGTCCTTCTCGGGTTTTCCCTTCGCATTCCAGTAATATCGGATGAAGCGCACGGTGCTGTCGACGGCATCGGAACCGCCAAGGGTGAAGTAGATATGGTTCAGATCGCCCGGCGCGCGCTCGGCCAGTTCAGCCGCGAGCCGGATTGCCGGCTCGGAGCCGAGACCGAAGTAGCCTGTCGCGTATGGCAGCTCACGAAGCTGGCGCGTGGCGGCTTCGACGATGCTATCCTGCCCGTATCCGGCGTTGACGCACCAGAGACCCGCGAAACCGTCAAGCAGCTGATGCCCGCCAGCGTCGGTAACTGTTGCGCCCTTGGCGCTTTTAAGGACCCGAACGCCTTGCCGTTCATGCCCGCGGAATGAAGCAACCGGGTGCACGAGATGAGCGCGGTCGAGCGCAACGAGCGAGTTGCTGAGCATCTTGGTCTCCGGGAATGTGCAACTTGTTGTACGGCCATTGAAAATTAGCGCATTCCAACCGGAGTATTGTTTTGAAGGGTCATAGTTTTGCGCAATGTTAATCTCTCATGTCACCTTCAGCGGAATCTTGTTTTGAGACCCTTGCAATGATCGCGGGCGACAGTGTTTCGTCGAAGACGCTCGCAAAGGGCTGCCGACGCAGCCCTTCGGAGGGATACGCAAAGCGGGAGGCGGTCAGGCCAGGCCGCCGATATGGAAGGATTTGATCTCGAGATATTCCTCGATGCCGAATTGCGAGCCCTCGCGCCCGAGGCCCGATTGCTTCACGCCGCCGAAAGGCGCGACTTCGGTGGAGATGGCTCCCGTGTTTAGACCGACCATGCCGAATTCGAGCGCCTCGCCGACGCGCCATGCGCGCCTAAGGTTCTGAGTGTAGAAGTAGGCCGCGAGCCCGAAGGGGGTTCCGTTGGCGATCGCGATGGCTTCCTCCTCGGTCTCGAAGCGGAAGAGCGGCGCGACGGGACCAAACGTTTCCTCGCTGGCGAGCAGCATGCGGGTATTGGCCTCGGTGAGCACCACTGGCGCGATATATTGCGGGCCTTCCGGCAGGTGGTGCTTCTTGGTGATGATTTTCGCGCCCTTGGCGAGTGCATCCTCGACATGCGCGCGTATCTTGGCGATGGCCGGTTCGTTGATCATCGGGCCGATGGACACGCCGGGCTCGGTGCCTGGCCCAACCGTCATGGCGTCCACGCGCGCGGCGAGCTTTTGAGCGAATATGTCGTAGATCCTGGCCTGTACCAGAACGCGGTTTGCGCAGACACACGTCTGGCCGCCATTTCGAAATTTGGAGATGATGGCGCCATCGATTGCGAGATCGATGTCGGCGTCGTCAAAGACGATGAAGGGGGCATTGCCGCCAAGCTCGAGCGAAAGCCGTTTCACACTGTCGGCGGCGCCGCGCATGAGCAAGGAGCCGACGGGCGTTGAGCCGGTGAATGAGATCTTGCGCACCGTTTCATTCGCCATGATCTCGTTGCCGATCTCGGTCGGTTTGCCCGTGACGACGTTGACGACGCCTCCAGGAATACCGGCGCGCTCGGCCAGGGCCGCGAGCGCCAACGCGGAGTAGGGTGTGAATTGCGCCGGCTTGATAACGACGGTGCAGCCCGCCGCAAGCGCGGGCGCGACCTTGCGGGTGATCATCGCATTCGGGAAATTCCACGGCGTGATGATGCCGCAAACGCCGACGGGCTCCTTAAGCACCACGATGCGCCGATCCGGGGTAGGGGAGGGAATCGTTGAGCCACTGATGCGGCGGGCTTCCTCCGCGAACCACTTGACGAAAGAAGCGCCGTAACGGATTTCGCCTTTCGCCTCGTCCAGCGGCTTGCCCTGCTCCATAGTCAGGATCAGGCTGAGGTCGTCGAGGTGCTCGATCATCAATGCGTGCCATCGCTCCAGCAGATTGGCGCGCTCTGCATGGGTCGCTTTCTTCCATGGGCCGAATGCGGCGTTGGCGGCCTCGATGGCGGCGCGGGTTTCCTCACCACCCATGGCCGGAACGGTGCCGATGACGGCCTGCGTCGCTGGATCTGTGACATCCATGGTCTTGCCCGAGACGGCTGGCATCCATTCGCCGCCGATCAGTCCCAGCTCGCGGAAAAGTCCCTTGTCCTTCAATGCCCGCATAACGTGTCTCCAGATGGTCAATCGAGCGCGGAAAGGACCGCGGCGAGGATGGCGTCCGTCTTGTCTTTTCCTTGAATCGTGCCGACGCCGCGGGCGGTCGTCGCCTCCAAAGCGTCCATGACTCGTTTGGCGGCTTCCTGTTCTCCGAGATGGTCCAGCATCATCGCGCCTGACCAGATCGCCGCTATCGGGTTGGCGATACCGAGATGGGCGATATCGGGCGCGGAGCCATGCACTGGCTCGAACATCGACGGCGCCGTGCGGTCGGGATTGATGTTTGCGGAGGCAGCGAACCCCAAGCCGCCTTGGATGGCCGCGCCAAGATCGGTGAGGATGTCGCCGAACAGGTTGGAAGCCACAATGACGTCTAGGCTTTCCGGCACCATGACCATTCGGGCCGCCATGGCGTCGATATGGTAGCTGGCGAGAGCGACATCCGGATAGTCGGCGCTCAGTTCCCGCGCGACTTCGTCCCAGAACACCATGGAATACTTCTGGGCGTTCGACTTGGTCACCGAGGCGAGCTTGCCTCGGCGTGCCCGCGCTTGCTCGAATGCGAAGCGAAGGATCCGCTCGACGCCCTTTCGGGTGAAGATCGAGGTTTCCACCGCAACCTCGCCATCCGTGCCCTGGTGAACCCGGCCGCCGGCGCCGCTATACTCGCCTTCCGTGTTCTCGCGAATGCAGACGATATCGAAGGTTTCCGACCTCAGCGGCCCGATCACGCCCGGCAACAGGCGGTGCGGCCGGATGTTGGCATATTGCGCAAAGGCTTTGCGGATCGGCAGCAACAGCCCGTGCAGCGAAACGGAATCCGGCACTTCCGCGGGCCAGCCGACGGCGCCCAGCAGGATGGCATCGAAGCCACGCAGGGTTTCGATACCGTCGGCAGGCATCATTGCGCCCGTTTCCTTGTAGAAGGCGCACGACCAGGGGAATTCGGTGCCCGCGAGGCTGAAGCCAGCGCTGGATGCGGCGGCGCCGAGCACGCGCCAGGCCGCGTCGATCACGTCGCGACCTACGCCATCGCCTGGGATGAGCGCGATCCGGTAGGTTCTCATTCAACATTCCCCTTGGACGACGAATTAGTGTCGGTGTCCTGGCCGTGAGCCGATCCGACACTATTGCCGCGCGATCCCGAAAATGGGCTGCTGAATGTATCGTCGGGCTAGTTGAATATGCTGCGCTGGTGGCCGTCGGGAGATGAATGTTGGGCCGCGGTCGAACGCCGCTTTTCGTGCGTCATGCAAGCTTGCCAGTGCTTTGCCGCAAGCCGTGAACGAGCAGGTCGTGAAGAAGCAACAGAAGAAGCTCCGCGCCGGCGCCGATCGCCGTCGGTGTCGAATGCTCGTCGCGATGGTGACTGATACCGCCCTTGCTTTCGATGAAAATCATCGCCGACGGCACGTGGTTGGCGAAAACCTGGGCATCGTGGCATGCGCCGGACGGCAGCAGCGCGTGCCGGATGCCGTTACGCTCGGCAAGGGCGGAGACGCGGTCGCGCAGATACGGTGACATGTGGGCAGGAGCATCAAAGACATTCGGCCCTTTCGCTATCGCCAATCCGGATCGGGCGTTCTGGAAGGCCTTGTCGACCAGAGATCGGAGGGTCGCGATCGTTTCGCGGTCCCCGGCGCGCACCTCGCTGTCGACAACCACCTCCCCGGGAACGACATTCGTCGAACCGGGACTGACGCGCAGGTTGCCAAACGTCATGGTGCCGGCGCCGGCCAGGCCCGCCTCATGCATTGCCGCGACAGCGCTCTGGATTCCCGATGCCGCGACAACCAGAGCATCCTGGCGGTCGGCCATCGGCGTCGAGCCGGCATGTCGCGCTTCCCCTGAAACGGTGTAGTTCGCCAGGTCCATGCCGACGATGGCGTCTACGATGCCGACATCCAGCCCTAGGCGCTCCAGGACCGGGCCCTGCTCGATGTGAAGCTCAACGTAGGCTTCGACGTCGCCCAGGTCGCGGGCGGCATCGGTTATCCTGCCAATATCGAGACCGGCGTTCCCCATCGCGTGGGCCAGCGCGGTGGCATCGTTCAGCGCGTCGGGCTCGAGTGCCCCGGTCATGGCCTTGGAACCCAATAGGCCGTGGTATGCGCCTTCTTCGTCCGCGAAGGCCACGACCTCCAGCGCGACCTCCGAAAGCTTCAATCCACTAGCGCTGATTGCGCGAGCGCATTCCAGTCCCGACAGAACGCCGAGCGCTCCGTCGAGCGAGCCGCCGCCGCGCACGGTGTCTATATGGGAGCCGCATATGATTGCCTTGCCAGTCCGCGGCCCGAGCCGACCGATGATGTTTCCGGCAGCATCGCGGCGCGCGGTCATACCAGCGCGCCGCATCGCTTCAATCAACCACGCCTCGGCTCCGGCGATCGCCTCGGAGAAGGCGGGACGATCGATCCCGCCTTCCTTCAGCCCGCCAAAACCCGACAACGTCCGGATGTCGCCGAGGAGACGATCCAGGTTGAGATAGGCGCGGATATCGGAGGACATCCTACGCCTTGACGATGATTTCCCGAGGCAGTTTCGAGAATCGCTCGCAGCCAGTTTCCGTCACGAGAATGCTCTCCGAGAAGCCAATGCCGTATTCACGGTACTTGAGGCAGAGCGGCGGCATATGGAACGTCATCCCCGGCTGGAGCAAGCGGGACTCATTCTGCTGAAGGGAGATGATCTCGCCTTCGCCCCAGTCCGGCGGATAGCTTACGCCGATGCTGTAGCCCAGACGGTTGCGGTGGTAAGCCGCGAAACCTGCCTTTGTCGTCACCGCTCGCGCGGCGGTATCGGCGTCGTGGGAGGAGACGCCGGGGCGGATGAATTCAAGCGCCGCGGTCGTCGCGTCGATGCAGGCTTGAGCTGCGCGCAGCCACTCGTCCTTGGGCTTGCCGAGGAAGATGGTGCGCATCAAGGCGGCGGTGTATCTGCGGTGTGAAGCCGAAATCTCGAAGTACATGAGATCGTCGTTCGCCAGCGCATTCTTGCCGCCCGTCTGATGCGGCAGGCAACTGCGTTCTCCGGCGAGCACGAATGGCGGCAAACCCATGTACTCGCCGCCTGCCGCCAGCAGGGCCCTGTTTACTTCGCCGTTGATCTGGTCGCCCGTGGCGCCGGGGCGCGTTGCCTCATAGCCCGCCAGCATGGCCGTATCGACGAGTGCCGCGGACCTGCGCATGACCTCGACCTCTTCCGCCGATTTGATCATGCGCGCGTTCCAGAGAATCTGCGTCGCGTCGACATATTCGTTGGTAGGAGCTGCGCGACTGAGAGTTTCGTGCTCGTCCACCGTGTAGAAGAAGCACTGCTTCTCGACGCCGATGCGCTTGTTGCTGCCGAGCCCGAGCTGGCTGAGGACATTGGCCGTCACGCTCGGCGCGTGGTCCCAGTCATAGACCTTCACGAATTTCGTGGACCAGGCGAATTCGGGCGTGTTTATCCACTCGAAGTCCCGAACGAGAAAGACCGGCTCTCCATCCTTGGGCACGACGATGCAGTGGTAGCGATAGTAGCCAGGCGTTTCGTAGCCAGAGAAATAGGTGACGTTCTCCGGTCCGCGTACAAGAAGCGCGTCCAGGCCAAGATCGTCCATCGAAGCCTGGATCAGATCGTAGCGGCGAACGAATTCCTCCGGCGAGAAAGCGAGCCGCTCGTGGGAAATCATTGGCAACTGATACCCACGGGCCGTTGGCCGGACCGTCGGCTGAAAGGTGACGTGCTCGGTGTGCTCGGCCACGCTGAGTATCTTATGGTCGGCTAAGCTCAGATTTCCCACAACTCCCACGATCGTTCTCCCTTGGGCTTGATGCGTCGCATGCACCATTCCCAGCTTGTTATTTCGAAAAAAATCTGAATGCTCTTGAGTTCGTTTGAGCATTTTTCAATGTGAGGACACGGGAGAGCCGGATGCCGACCAGGGTCATGGACGTGGACCTGAGGCTGCTGCGCGTGTTCGTCGCCGTCGTGGAGGCCGAAAGCTACACGGGCGCCCAGATCACGCTGAACGTAGGCAGCTCGACGATCAGCCTGCACATGTCCGACTTGGAAAAGCGCCTTGGGTTCCGCCTTTGCGAGCGGGGCCGGAGCGGATTTCGCCTTACCGAGAAGGGGCGCGCGGCTTACGAGGAGACCAAGCGGATGCTTGCGCAACTCGACGACTTCGCAGGCAACATGGCCGGCCTCAAGAAACGCCTTGCCGGGAGGTTGGTGATCGGAATGGTCGATTGCCTAACGATGGATCCGCGCTTTCCGCTTGTGGCGGCCCTGAGGGATTTCAACGAGCTCGAGCACGACGTCCATGTGGAACTCGTCGTCTCCAACCGGCTTGATCTTGAAAGGGCCATCCTGGCCGGCCACATGCACGCGGCCATCGTTCCATTCGTGCGCGCTATCAGCGGACTTGATTTCAGGCCCCTCCTTGAAGAGGTCCATCGCCTTTACGTCGGCAGGGGTCATCCACTCTTCCTTCAGGCAGGTGAAGAGGTGCCCGAGGACGAAATCCTGAAGTATCCGTTCGTCTTGCGAGGATACCAGCAGCAATTTGATGAACAGTATTTTCCTGCGCTGCTCTATCACGCGACGATCAACAATATGGAAGCCATGCTGGTGATGCTCCTTTCGGGGAGTTACGTGGGGTTTTTGCCAGAGCATTATGCGAAATACTGGGTAGACCGGGGTGAACTGAAGGCGGTCGACTGTCGTTCCCTGGTTTATCGATCTCGGCATCAATGGGCGACATCGACCTCCAAGGGGGCTCCCAAGGCCCCAGCCTTCGCGGCGTTTTCAAAGGTATTTGAGCGATTCCTTGAGCCCGATCTCAGGCGGCGTGCGGCCTCCAAGGTCAAGGCGGTTGAGGTCCGTTGACGGGCAGGTGCGTCGCGAAGGCATGCCGGTTGCGGCCGCCTCGACACTTTGAAGGCGGTCAATCTTTGGAACGCAATCCTTGCATCGACCTTGTTGGCCACGATTCCGTAGAATGCTCCCATAAGGAACGGGAGTGTCCTTATATGATCGAAAGAGCTGTAGGCTATGTGGTTGCCGGGCCATGGTACGGTGACGAAAACAAGTCCCTGACCGAAGCAGATGAAGCCGCTGTCCGTCGGTTTGTCGCCACAAGCGCGTCGATCGCGTTTCTTGCCAGCGTCGTCCTGGCGTTCTTGCTCAATACGACAGTGCCGCTTGGCTAACCGGGCAGCTTCGGTGGGTCCTGAGCCACGGACAAGTGCGTGCCGCGAATACCGGCTGCAACGCTTCGCCTCACATCTGGAGGCCCGTCCCGCCCTAGCCGAACACGTTCTATTCCCGTTTTGGAAACGGTTGCGCGCAGAGGCGGGCGTCACAGCTTGAACCCTGCTCGCCCAGAATCCCCCGGGTCATCCATGTGGTCGCGAGATTGCTGGTCACGACCGGCTTTCCTATCCGCTGCTCGATTTCAGCGGCAACCGCCGCAGAGCGCAGGGCTGTGCAAGAGATAAACAGCGCATCCGCGCTTTGGGATGCTGATCGGACAGCGGCCTCGACAATGGACTTGTGCGAAATCCTGGCCATTTCGCGATCATCGTCCAAATCGAGATAAGCAAGCTGATTGACTCGGCAGCGGCGGCTATCGAAGTAATCGGCGACCAGAACGCTGACTTCCCGGTTGTAGGGTGTCAGGATATCGATGGAGCCGACACCGAGCGCGACAAACGCGGATAAGGCTGCAATTGTCGGCGTTACGACGGCGGCTTCGGGCTTCGATACCTTGATCGCCCGGCTGACCTCGTCGTCGCCTATGACGACCGATGCCGAAGTGCAGGAAAAACAGATGACGTCGACTTGCTCGCCCTGCAGGATCAGCGACGAGGCATCCGACAGCTTCGGAAGGATGTTCCGCAAATTGGCTGGCGTGGTAGGATTGTCATAGGCCACACGAGCGGCAAAGATGCCGACCCGGGGCGAGCTGACCAGTCTGTGGAAGTCTGGTTCTGTCGAATTGCAGGTCCCCAGCACCACCAGACCGACGCGCTTCGCGGTCGGCAGCTCATCAAAGGATATCGGTAGAGACAATTTCGCCGTTTCCATAGGTGAGCCTCCAATTGGAGCTGCAGTTGGAGTGCTTCATGGCTCCCTTAAAATATGAAAGTTCCTGACTTCATATCAGCCGTGGTCAAAGCAAACCAACACGCCGCAAACCAGCAGGGTGAGCAAAGGCGACCGCGATCTTCGACGATGTGCTCAGGCTGGCAAGGCAATCTGCTAGTCAGGAACTGACGGAACGTCTGGCAGCCGACAATTGTCGACCCCATGACTGAACATCTACTGCTCTCTCGACGCGACTGACACTCGCACGGGCCGCGTTGAGATGAGAACTGACATGTTTTCCTCAGGCTGCATCTTTGACGGTCTTTTTGGCGACTTCAAAAGGATTGAAAGAAAATTGATTATACAAATCAATATGTTAATATAGACATAGCTTCTCGCGTGTTCCCATAATCCCGGCGACAGTTGGCGGTGCGATGTCGCGGATCGCGCCGCCGCCTGTTCATCCCAAGACGTAAGCGGCAGAAGTTTGCTCGCCTTGGCAGATACGCTCAGTTCCCACCGCTTTGCTTCATCCGCTCGATGATGTCGGCCATCAGCGCGAGGTCGGCTCGCGAGTCGGCAAGGTCGGTGAGCGGCTTGGTGCCCTCCATGATATGGCGATGGAATGTCTCCAACTCGTTGGAGAAGGCATCGCCATAGAGAGGTCCGAGGGCCTTGGTCACCGGACCGAGCGGCCCGGCCTCCGTTACTTCCAGCCGCGTCGGCAGGCTGCGGATATAGGGCGTGTCGTAGATGATCCGGACGCGCTTGGTGTTGGAGCGCACCTCGATCATGGCTTCGAACAGGCCGAGATCGTCTACCACCGCGTCGTAGAGGCAGGCGAAATGGCCGTAGTCGAAGGTGACGCTGGTGTTGGCGCCGCCATTGGTGCGATGCGCCGCCACCACGCGCTTCGGCTCGCCGATCAAGCCGCGCATGGCTGAGATGTGGTGCGAGGAGAGCGCGGTCAGGCCGCGATAGGCGCGCACCAGATCGGTCGAGGCATCCTGCCCGACCACCTCGCGGATCAGCGCGTCGCGCTCCTTGGCGCCGCGCGCCAGGATCGCCGGGTCGATGTCGGTTGGGTAGAGGATATTCTGGCTCTTCTTGAGGAAATGCCGGCCTTCCGAGATCAGGTCGTAAATGCGGACATGGGTGATGTCGGCATGCGCCGGCAACTCTTCGCGCGCCGCCAGATAGGCCGGCGCGTAGCGGCGCATGTAGCCGACGAAGATCGTCTTCTCGTAGTCCTTGCTCAGAGCCAGAAGCCCGTCGATCTCGCGCACCGTGAGGCAGGCGGGCTTTTCAAGCAGGATGTGCTTCCTGGCTTGGATAGCTGCCTGCACGAAGCGGCTGTGGGTGTCGTCGGACGAGAGCACGAACACCGCGTCGATGTCGGGCGAATTGATCAGCGCCTCGGCGCTCTCATAGGCCTTGGCGGCCGCGTATTCCGAGGTGACGAGTGACACCAGGCCCGGCGAGACATCATGCACGCCGGCGATGACCCAGCGGTCGCGCTGGTCGGCCAGCACCGGCAGATGGATCGACTGCGCGACCTCTCCAAGACCCACAAGCCCGACACGGATCAGCGCCACGGCAAACTCCTCTTCACTGCGTTTGTTTCAAGTCTTGCGCGGCGCGGCTGTCACGCCGCGCCGGTCACCAGCGCCACGAGCTCGTTGCCGGTGGTTTCGGACGAGCGCACCGTCGCCACCATCTTGCCGGCGCGCATCACCCAGATCTGGTCGGAGAGACGTCGCACCTGATCGAAATTGTGGCTGATCAGGATGACGCTCACGCCTTGCTCGCGCAGCTTGCGGATGAGGGCTTCGACATTGGCCGTTTCCTGCACGCCGAGCGCCGCGGTCGGCTCGTCCATGACCACCAATTTGGCGCCGGACCCGGCCGCGCGGCATATCGAGATCGCCTGCCGCTGTCCGCCGGACAGGCGGCGCACGCGCTGCGTTACCGACGGCACGTTGATCGACAGCCGCGACAGCATGGCGCGCGCCTGGTTCTTCATCGCCTTGCGGTCGAGCAGGGCGAAGGGGCCGACGCGGCGCACGATCTCGCGGTTGAGGAAAAGGTTCTGCGCCACCGTCAGTTCGTCGATCAGCGCGAGGTTCTGGTGCACGGTCTCGATGCCCGATTTGCGTGCCTCGTCCGGGTTGGAGAACGGGTGCTGGCGGCCGTCGAAATAGATCGTGCCACCGTCGGGCACATGCACGCCGACCAGGCAGCGGATGAGCGTCGACTTGCCGGCACCGTTATCGCCGATCACGGCGGTGACCTCGCCGCGCCTAGCCTGGAAGCCGACATCGGTGAAGGCGCGGATGCCGCCGAAATGCTTGCTCAGGCCCTGGCAGGCAAGGATCGCTTCGGCGGGCGGGATGTGATTGACGGCGCTCATTTCTGGTACCGCATGATCAGCGCCGCCAGGACCACGATGGCGCCCACGGCAAGCGGTTGGTAGAAGGCCGAGACGCTGAGCAGCGTCAGCCCGTTTACGAGGGCCGTCAGCATCAGCGCCCCGATGGCCGGTCCCAGGATGCTGGCGCGGCCGCCGAACAGGCTGACGCCGCCAAGCACCACGGCCGCCACCGAATTCAGGAGCAGGCTCGTGTTGATCTGCGGTTCGGCCGAGCCGATGCGCGCCACAAGCAGGATTGACGCGATGCCGGCGCAGAAGCCGGAGATCGTGTAGGCGGCGATCTTGACCCGGTTGGTGCGGATGCCCAGCGCGCCGGCGCTTTCGGCCTGGCCGCCGGTGGCGAGCAGATGCACGCCGAAGCGCGTGTGATAGAGCGCGATATGCGCGACGATGACGGCCGCGATCGCCACCCAGACCGGATAGCCGAATGGTCCAAGGTAACCGGAGGCGAGCTTGAGCAGGAAGGTCGAGCCGACCATGGTCGGTTCGCCGCCCGACAGGATCAGGCCAAGGCCAGTGATGCCGGAGAGCGTGCCCAGCGTCACCACGAAATCGGGAATGCGCCCGGCGGTGATCAGCACGCCGTTCATGAAGCCGATGGCGCTGGTGGCGACTACCGCGAGCACGCAGGCGGCGAGGATGCCGAGGCCCGCCGCATTGACCAGACCGAGGATCACGGCGCCGAGCATGACGGAGGCGGCGAGCGAGAGGTCGATGCCGGAAGTCGCGACGACGAAGGTCTGGCCGATCGACAGCACGACAAGGATCGCGGCGGCGAGCAGCAGCGCCTGCATGTTGGCGACGCTGAGGAAGACCGGCGAGGTGATGCCGAACAGGATGACGAGGCCAACCAGGCCGACGACGGATGCCCAATCGGCCCAGAAGGAAGGATCGATGAGGAGAGCCGCAAGGGAGGGGCGGCTCTCCTCGTTGGCGCCCGCCTGTGGAGTGGCGGGCGCGTTGTCGACTGGAAGGCTCACTTCAGCATCTCGCGCAGGGGATCGGGATAGTCGCCGCCGGGACGCGGGAAGTTCTTCAGCGAGGCCTCGGCATTGTCCTTGTTGATGAGGAGCACCGGCGCCGGCACGTTGGCGGGCAGTTCCTTGCCCTTGACGGCGGCCTTGCAGGCCTCGACGCCCATGGCGCCGACCACATAAGGATACTGCGCGACAGTGGCCGAGAGCTCGCCCGCGGCGACCGATTTCAGCGCGTCGACGATGCCGTCGAGGCCGATCACCTTGACGTCCTTGCCGGATGTCTGGACAGCGCGCTCGACACCGAGCGCCATGATGTCGTTGGCGGCGAAGAAGCCGGCGAGATCCGGGTGCGCGTGCAGGATGTCGGTTGCCGCCGTCAGCGCCTTCTCGCGATCCCAGTCGGCGCTCACCATCACGACCACTTCGAGCTTGCCCTCGATCGCCTGCTTGAAGCCCTTGATGCGGGCGTTCGAGCCGACATCGCCGACGATGCCGGCAATCAGCGCGACCTTTGAGCCTTTCGGCACCAGCTTCAGCATCTCTTCGCCGGCCAGCGCGCCGGCGGCGACATTGTCGGTGCCGATATAGGTGGAGACCTGGAAGCCGGCGGCCTTGGCCTGCTCGGGGTCGATCGTGCTGTCGATGTTGACGATCGGCTTCTTCTTTTGCGCAACCGGCACCAGCGCCTGCACCAGGTTCGAGACGCTGATCGGATTGACCAGGTAGCAGTCATAGTCCTGCATCGCCATGGCGGTCAGCTTGTCGGCCTGGCCGGTAGCGTCGCCCATATTGGCGGCCGCCTGCACGGTCACGCCGACACCTTCGGCCTTGGCCTGCTCCTCGATGCCTTTCTGCATGGTCTGGAAGAAGGGATTGTCGAGACCCTTGACGATCGCCGCGACCTTGGCCTGGTCCCCGGCATGGGCGGGCAATGCAAGCGTCGTCGCAAGCAGGCTGGCGCCGAGCGCCAGGCAATTGGATATGCGCATATGTCTTCCTCCTCCGGATATTTGGTTGTCGGCTCGTTTCTCTGCGAGCGGAACGCCTGACGCGGCACAAGCAACCCCGGCGCTTGAGCTGGGAAAATGGTGACCGCCTGGCACGCGAGGCGCGCGCCCGGCTCGGGTTTCTTCGGTGTCAGGCATGGCTCCTCCCAGAGCGCTGGCTGAATGCCTTGCCAGCATTTCCGCATGTTTTATAAATTTTTGACACGCGTCAAGAATTAAAATGATGCGCAGCGAGTTTTGCTGTGCGCGGCTTGGGAAGAAATCGTGAGACCAGAGGACACGTCAGGAAGAGCCGCGCTGTCGCCGGCCTGCAATGTCTGGCGAATGGCGCGAGCTCAGGCCAGCGGCTGCAGTGCTGGCCCTTCAAGCCGGAACAGGTGGCAGGCGGACGGCGCGACGTCGAGCGTGATCGGCGCATGCAGTGGCGTGGCGTCGCCGCCTTCGGCCTGCACCACCAGCGAGACGCCAGGAGTGACCTCGACATGGAAGATGGTCAGGCTGCCCAGCCGCTCGGCGAGCGCTGCCTGTCCCTTGAACGGGCCGTCATTCGCGATCTTCAGATGCTCCGGCCGCATGCCGATCAGCAGCTCGTCTCCAGCTTTGGCGCCGCCAGCGTCGACCGGCACGGTGAGCGTCTTGCCGCCCGGCAATGTGACGCTCACGCCATCGGCTCCGGTCGATGCCACCTTGACCTTGACCAGGTTCATCTTCGGCGAGCCGATGAAGCCGGCGACGAAGATGTTGGCCGGACGGTTGTAGAGGTCGAGCGGCGAGCCGACCTGCTCGATGCGGCCGCCATTGAGCACCACGATCTTGTCGGCCATGGTCATGGCCTCGATCTGGTCATGCGTCACGTAGATCATCGTCGCATTCAACTGCCCGTGCAGTCGCATCAGCTCCAGCCGCATGCTGACGCGCAGCGCGGCGTCGAGATTGGACAGCGGCTCGTCGAACAGGAACACTTTCGGATTGCGCACGATGGCGCGGCCGATGGCGACGCGCTGGCGCTGGCCGCCCGAGAGAGCCTTTGGCCGCCGGTCGAGCAGATGCGCGAGCTGCAGCACGTCCGCCGCTTCCTTCACCTTGCGCTCGCGCTCCTGCGCTGGCACGCCGGCGATCTTCAGCGCGAAGCCCATGTTCTCGGCCACGCTCATATGCGGATAAAGCGCATAGGACTGGAACACCATCGCAAGCCCGCGTTCCGACGGGTCGATGTCGTTGGCGCGCGTGCCGTCGATGGTCAGATCGCCGGCGGTGATCTTCTCCAGCCCCGCGATCATGCGCAGCAAGGTCGACTTGCCGCAGCCGGACGGGCCGACGAAGACGACGAACTCCCGGTCGGCGACATCGAGGTCGATGCCTTTGATGATCTCCGCCGATCCGTAGGACTTGCGCGCGCCGCGCAACTTGAGCTCAGCCATGGCTTTTCTCCCTGGCGCCGGCATGCCCGCCGGCGTTGTTCGTTGCCTCCTCGTCCTGCACCATGGCCAGAGCGGTGCCCGGCTCGCCTTCCCACAGGATGAGGCTTGCAGCGCCCACCAGCCCGGCGCGGTCGCCGAGCTCGGCGGGCACGATCGGCACGTCGCGATAGGCCCGCATAGCGCGCTCCTCGACGGTTGCCCTGATGCCCGGCGCCAGCAGGTCGAACCCGTTGGCGAGCCCGCCACCCATCACGATCACCTCGGGCGAATACAGATGCAGAAGGTTGGTGAAGCCGATGCCGAGCCATTTTGCTTCCGCCTCGACCAGCTCGCGAGCGGTTGCATCGCCGACCCGGGCAGCCTCGACGACATGACGGGCCGAGACATCGCCATTCGTCGAAAGACGCCGCAGTTGGGAGCCGTCTCCGGCTCTGGTAAGCCGCGTTGCGCGACGTCCCAGTGCCGTGCCGGAAGCCACTGCCTCGAAGCAGCCGACATTGCCGCAGAAGCAGCGCTCGCCTTCGCCGGTGATCGTCATGTGGCCGATCTCGGCCGCCAGGCCACGCCTGCCGTGATAGATGCGGCCGTCGCCGATGACGCCGCCGCCTATGCCGGTCGACACGGTGACGAAGACCATGGAATCGGCGCCGCGGCCGGCTCCGAAGCGCCATTCGCCCAATGCCGCCGCGTTGGCGTCGTTCTCCAGCCGCACGGGCAGGCCGAACTGGCGGCTCAGGATGTCGATCAGCGGCACATTGTGCCAGCCGGCCAGCGTCGGCGGCCCGATGACGATCCCTGCCTTCGGGTCCAGCGGACCGGGCGCGCACATGCCGATGCCGACGACCCTTGCCTGGGGATGCGCCTCGAGCAGCCTGCCGGCCAGTGCGATGATCTGGCCGATCACGGCCTCGGATCCCGCGCCCGCCAATGTCGGTTCCCAAACACGCGCGACAACCTCGCCGCCGCGTTCCACGAGAGCGCCGCGCAACTCCGTGCCACCGAGATCGAAGGCAAGCGCGAGCGTGCTCATCAGGCGGCGACCTCCAGCCCATGCAGCCAGGCCATGCGCCGCGCAAGGTCCGGATCGCCGAAGGCGAGCGAGCCGAGCACCACGGTGTCGGCGCCGGCGGCGCGCAGCAAAGGCACGGTCTCGTGCCGGATGCCACCGTCGGCGGCGAGCAGGATATCGTCCTCGCGCCCGGCCTGTCTTATCAGCGAGCGCGCTTCGATAAGGCGCGGGCAGGCATGTTCCGACAGGCTCTGGCCCTTGACGCCGATGGAGGTGCCGAGAAGCGTCACGAAGGCCACTTCCGGCAGGAAGGGAACGATTGCCGCGACCGGCGTCTCGAGCCGCAGCACGACGCCGGCCCCGGCGCCAAGTTCATGCGCAAGTCGCACCGCGCGCAGGCCCGCATCGCCGTTTTCGGCATGGATGGTGACGAGGTCTGCGCCGGCCTCGATGAACTGCCGCGTCTGCGCTTCGACGATTTCGGCCTCGACCATCAGGTGCACGTGGATCGGCTTGGCCGTCAGCTTTGCGATGCGAGCCACCAGGTCGGGGAAGAACAGGAAGCCGGGCGTGAAGCGGGCGTCAGCCACGTCGATGTGGTGGATATCGGCATGGGCTTCGATCCGCTTGAGGTCGCGCTCCATGTTGGCGAGGTCCGCCGACCACAGCGAGAACTCGCCGATGAGCCGGTTGCGGGGCAGGCCGGCGATGGCGGCGGGGCCGGAGAGAGGTTTGGCGGTCATGACGCAATGAGGCTCCGGACTTGTGGATTTGCTTGGAGGAAGGACGTGATCTGCCCATGCAGCGCGCTGAAGTGCCTGGCGCTGTCCTGGGCCTTGGGCGCGATTTCGACGAATGTCGCGTTGGGGATTGCCGCGGCGAGTGTGTAGGCGGACGAGAGCGGATGCACGGCATCGACGGCATTGCCGATGACCAGTGTGGGAATGTCGAGGGCTGCCGCGTCGCGCTCGGATACGCCCGGTCCGTCGGAGGCGATGTTGGCGAGCACCTGTGCGAACGCGCCGGCGTCGGGCCGGTCGAAATAGCCGAGCAGCGAGGAGAGATTGTCCGGCGCCTCGCGATAGAGGCGAGTGGCGGTTTCGGACTGCGCGAAGATCGTGCGCGCCTCGTCGGGCCCGTATTCGAGGATGAGACCGCCGACCTCGGCGATCGGCCGCATGTTCGGCGGCGCCGGCGAGAACGTCCAAGCGGGCCGCACCAGGATCAGGCCGGAAACGCGCGCGGGATGACGGCAGGCGAGGCGCAGCGCGATCGCAGCGCCCATCGAAACGCCGCCGGCGACGAAGCGGTCGAGCCCGGCATGATCGGCAGCCGCAAGAACGTCATCCGCGAACATCTCGAAGGAGAACGGGCGCCGTTCGCCGAGCGTCGAGCCGCCATGGCCACGGCATTCCAGCGTCATGCGCCGGAAGCCACCGGGGAAAGTTTGAGCCACCTGCGCTTCGCCGCCGCCGAGCCCATGCTGGAAGACGACCGGAAGGCCGTCGCCGGTGTCGGTGACGTGGAGCGAGGCACCGTCGCGCAGCAGTGTGCCCATTACGCCAACCCCTTGAGGAGGCGGGCGACGCCGGGGGCTTCCTCGGCCGAGAGCCCGTGCGTCACCAACGGCCCGTCGAAGCCGGTGTCCTTGAGGCGGCCGATGAAGTCGGCGAAGTCGACGACGCCTTGCCCGGCGGTGGCGAAGCGGCCGTCGGCATAACGATCCTTGGCATGGGCGAGCGCGACATTGCCCGCCGTGCGTTCGATCGCGCCGGTTACGATGGCGCGCGCGGTAGCGGTATCGGCCTCTTCGAACAGGTTGGCGGGATCGAGCACGACGCGCAGCCGCTTCGAGCCCATCTCGGCGATCAGGCGCATGGCATCATCGGCCGAGGTGACGATGTTGGCCTGTTCCGGCTCGATCCCGAGATCGACGCCGTGGCTCTCGGCGATCAGCAAGGCTTTTTCCATTTCCCGCGCCATGTCGGCCCATGCCGACGAATCTGCGTTGTCGGGGTGGTAAGCCCACTGGTCGTCGGCGTTGCGCGTTCCTGTGCAAAGCGTGACGAGCGGGATCGAAAGCTTGGCCGCCGTCTCGATGACGACCGCGAGCCGCCTCAATCCATCGACGCGCACGCTGTGGTCGGGATGGGCCATGTTGTAGGTGCCAGAGAGCGCGGCAAGACCGATGCCGGAATGTCGCGATGCGGCCTCGATGGCGCGGATCGCCGCGTCCGGAACGCTCTCAGGCATGGAGGGCAGCCCGGCGCAGGCCAGGTTGAACTGGGTGACCGCGAAACCCGCGTCGCGCACGGCGGCCAGCACGCCGGCCGGCTCGCTGCCCGCAAAAGTCTTGGCGAACACCCCGACCTGCATCAGACCGCTCCAGTCACGCTGGCGATCTCGACGCGCTCGCCGCTTTCGACCGAGCGGGCGATCGCCACCATAGCACGGATCGAGGCAAGCCCGTCCTCGACATTGGCGCCACGTTGCGGCGCGCCGTCGAGAACGGTGTCGGCGAGGCCTTCCAACTGGCGCCGGAAGAAATGGCCGTCGGCGCCGAGCGGCTTGCGCGAAGTCGCGTCCTTCTCGTGGAAGATGTCGACCTCGCTGGCGCGGAAGTACCAGGGATTGAAGGTCTTGGCGATCACCGAGCCGTTCTCGCCATAGAGCTGGAAGCCTTCGTGCCAGTCCATGCGCACGGCAACGGTAAGGTCGAGGTGGCCGAGCGCGCCGTTGGCGAACTCGGTCTCGACGAACCAGCAATAGGCGCCGAAGCGTTCGTTGAGGCGCGCGCGGACCGCCGTGATCTCGCCACACAGGAACCGCGCGGTGTCGACCAGGTGCGATCCATGCGCCAGCATGAAATACTGTCTCAGGTCCGCTTTCGGATTGCCGGCCGGCTTCCTCGCCAGCTTGCTGGTGACGGGCAGCGGCTGCACTGCGTCGGTGTTGGTGTAGCGATGGGTGGAATCGCAGTACCAGGCCTTGAGCGCCAGGATCTCGCCCATTTCGTCGCGCACGAAATCGCGCGCCGCCTCCAGCGCCGGGTCGAAGCGCTTCATGTGCCCGACCTGCAGCACCTTGCCGGAATGCTTGACCGCCTCGGCGAGCTTCTCGCCTTCCTCGACCGAGACGCCGATCGGCTTTTCGCACAGCACATGCTTGCCGGCTTCGAGCGCCTTGATCGACATCGGTACGTGATAGGCATCCGACGTCGCGACGACCACGGCTTCCAGCTCAGGGTCGGCCAGCATCTCGTCGTAGTCGCCATAGATCTTCCGCGGCTCGTAGGTCGCGCCCATGCGTGCGAGCAGATCCGGCGCCGCATCGCAGATCGCGTGGAGATCGGCATTGGCAGCCTTCACGCAGGATTCCAGATGCGCGAACTGCGCGATCGGCCCGCAACCCAGCACACCGACACGAAGGCGACGGTCTTTCTTGCGGATCATCGTCTCAGGCCCCGTAGCCGCGCATGGTCTGGCGGTTGGTCTTGACCGCGCCCGCCGGGTCAGCCGCCGCGGTCTCGGATTCTTCCTCCAGCACCAGCCAGCCGTTGAAGTGCGGGGCCGCGCTTGCGATCTCGATCACCTTCGCGGTGTCGCAGACACCCTTGCCCAGCATCGCCCACGTGCCGCCGGCATCGACATCCTTGAGGTGCACGTAGCGGATGCGGTCGCGATAAGTGGTGAGCGTGTCCGCCATGTCCTGGTGGCCGCGCAGGATGTGTCCGGTATCCGGCACCCAGCCGACCAGCGAGGCGTCGAGCAATCCGAAGATATTGTCGTAGTCGGCGCGGTCGAAGAGCAGCGTGTTGTGATGAGAGCTCGGATGCACCGCCACCTGCACGCCCGCCTTGCGCCCGAGTTCGCCGGCCTTGTTGTAGACCTCCGCCGCGATGGCGAATTTTTCGCCACGCGCACCTTCGGAGACCACGGTCGCCGAGCCCATCGACACCAGCGCGCCCGGGAAGGCGGCGGCGAAGTCGATCCAGCGCTTCGCTGCCTCGAGGTCGGCGCCGATCTGGTCCTTCAGCGTGAAGCCGCTCTTCGAGCCGAAGGCGAAGGACACCAGAGTCAGGCCGGACGATTTCAGCGCGGCGGCGAACTCCGACGGTCTGTCGGCATAGCGGCCGATCATGGTGTCGGTGATCTCGATGCCGGCATAGCCGCCGTCGGCGATCGCCTTGAGCAGGTCGTCGGGGCCGCCAGTGAAACGGTCTCCCAGCATTTCCCAGGTGAAGGTCTGGCAACCGACTTTGAGGTCTTTCACGTTCATCCTTTCATTCCTTGATGCCACCTATTCCTTGATCCCACCTTGGGTCAGGCCCTCGATGATGTGGCGCTGGAAGAACAGCACGAGCACGATCAACGGAACCGTGACGACGGCCGAGGCCGCGGCGATATCGCCCCAGGGCACGTAGTAGAGGTTGGTGAAGTTGGCGATGCCGACGGGTATCGTCTGGTGGTCGATATTGGAGGTGAAGGCGAGCGCGAACAGGAACTCGTTCCAGGCGCTGATGAAGGCGAGCAGGCCGGTGGTCACCAGGCTGGGCAGCGACATCGGCAGGATGATGTGCCAGAGCAGCCCGGGGATGCTGACGCCGTCCATGCGCGCAGCCTCGTCGATCTCGCGCGGCAGCGTCTCGAAATAGCCGAACAGCACCCACGTCACCAGGGGCAGGCCGAGCGCCAGATAGGTGATGATCAGCGCCGTGTAGGTGTCGAGCAGGCCGAGATTTGTGGCCACCAGATAAAGCGGACCGACCAGCGCGATCTGCGGGAACATCGACACCGAGAGGATCACCATCAATATGCCGAAGCGACCCTTGACGTTCAGCCTGGAGAGCGCGAACGCCGCCAGCGATCCGACCACCAGGCACAGGAACGTCGTCGCCAGCGAGACCACCAGCGAGTTCCAGACGTAGCGGTGCAATTCCTTCTCGACGAAGGCGTTGTAGTAATGCTCCAGCGTGAAGGGATGCGGGATCAGCGACGGCGAGCCCGAGGTCAGCATCTTGTCGAGCTGGAACGAGGTCGAGAACTGCCAGATGAACGGTCCCCCTGACCAGACCAGGATCAGGAAGGCGCCGAGATAGATGGCGAAGCTCTGCAGCGGGGAACGCGCGTCCTTCATTGCGTCCTCCTGATCCTACGGATGAGGTAGAGGACGAACGCCAGCGCGATGACGCCTTCGGTGATGAACATCGCCGTCGAGACAGCGGAGCCGTAGCCGAACTGCAGCGTCGAGAAGAGCACCTTGTAGGACAGCGTCGACAGCGTCTCGGTGGAGTCGGCGGGGCCGCCGCCGGTCAGCACATAGACCAGGTCGAAGACGCGGAAGGCGTCGAGCGCGCGGAACAGGCCGGCGATCAGCAATGTCGGCATCAGCAGCGGCAGGCGGATATACCAGAAGGTGATCCAGCCCTTGGCGCCGTCCATGCGGGCGGCTTCGATCAACGAATTGGGAATGGTCTGCAGGCCGGTGAGCAGGAGCAGCGCCATGAACGGGGTCGTCTTCCAGACGTCGGCGATGATGATTGTGGTCATCGCCGTCTGGGGCGAGCCGTACCAATTGACGTTCTGGTCGATCAGACCGGCATGCAGCAGGATGTAGTTGATGATGCCGTTCTGGCCGTCGAACAGCCAGCCGAACATCTTGGAGGTGACCACCGTGGGCATCGCCCACGGCACCAGCATCGCGGCGCGCACCAGCCCGCGGCCCTTGAAGGCTTCACACAGGATCAGCGCCATGGCGAGCCCGATCACCGTCTCGAGCACCGTGGAGGCCAGGGTGAACCACATCGTGTGCCACCACGCATTCCAGAACTGCGCGTCGCCCCACAACTGCACGTAGTTGGCGAGGCCGGTGAAGTCCTGGTCCTGCGTGATCAGCGAGGTGTTGGTCAGTGAGAGGTACAGACCATTGACGATCGGATAGAAGGACACCGACGCCAGCGACACGAAGGCCGGCGCCAGAAGAAGCAGGGCCCACAGGGCGCCCGGAAGCGCCCTGCCGAGCCGCCGCGGCCGGCCAGCGCCTGATACTGTGGCGGCCGCGGTCATGGTCAGGCGACGATCTTGTTGATCTGGTCGGCCAGCGCGTCCATCTCGGCCTGGACGTTGCCCGAAACCAGCGCCTTGGAGATGCCGGACTGCAGCGCCAGCGTCACCTTGGCGTATTGCGGCGTCTTCGGCCGCGCGGTGGCGCCGGTGAAGACCTTTTCGAGGCTCGCCATGAAGGGCTGTTCCTTCTTGATCTGCGCGTCCTGGAACAGCGCCGGGCGGGTCGGCGCCAGGCCGAAGTTCAGCGCGATGCGGTGCTGCGTCTCGGTCGACGACAGCCAGGTGAGAAGTTCGATCGCCGCTTCACGCTGCTTCGAATTGGCGTTGACGCCAAGCTGGTAGCCGCCGAGGCAAGCCGAGCTCTTGCCGCCCGGGAAGGCGGGTAGGGGTGCCACGCCAACCTTGTCCACCACCTGCGATGCCTTGGCATCCTGGGCGATCGGGTAGACGTAGGACCAGTTGCGCATGAACATCGCCTTGCCCGAGGTGAAGGGCTGGCGCGACGGCTCCTCATCCCAGGACAGGACGTCCTGCGGACTGATCTTGGTCTTGGCGATGGTGTCGTGCAGGAACTGGATCGCCTCGACCGCGCCCTTCTGGTTGATCAGCGAGGACTTGCCGTCGGGAGCAAGGATTGCGCCGTTGTTGGAAGTGATGATCTCGACCGCGTCGCAGACCAGCACCTCGGCCTGCTTGCCTTGCCACAGATAGCCGAAATCGATGTCGCCGGCCTTCTGCGCCTCGGCCGCCAGGGTCGCCATGTCGGCCCAGTTGTCCGGCACCTTGCCGCCGTGCTTCTCCAGCACGTCCTTGCGATAATAGAACATGCCCGAATCCATGAACCAGGGAAGGGCGGTGAGCTTGCCGCCATAGGTACAGGCATCGAGCGTTCCGGCAAAGTAGGCGCTGCGCTTGTCGGCCGGGAAGTACTCGTCCAGCGGCAGCGCCCAGCCGGCGGCGGCGAAGCCGGCGATCCAGATCACGTCCTGGCTGAAGACGTCCGGCGTGCCGCTGCGGCGGGCAAGCTGCTGCACCAGGCCCTGATAGACTTCGGTCGAGGAACTCGGCGGCGGCAACTCGATGTTCTTGACGAGGATACGGTCCTGCGACTCGTTGAAGGCCTTGATCAGGTCGCCGAAGGTCTCCTTGCCGAAGAAGGCGGCGCTGGCGAAGCTGATTTCGGCCCGTGACGCCGCGCGTGCCTTGCGGACGCCGAGACCTGTGCCGGCGAGCGTGGCCGCGCCAAGCATGCCCGCGCCGATGAGAAACTGCCGGCGGTCCGCGACCGTGACGTGACCAGGGGTCATCGTGACGTGACCCACGGGCTTCGAGTCGGCGGTCGGCCGTTCTTTCATGTCAGTCATTTTCTCCTCCTGGAAGGCTGGCGACCTCCGATGTTGCGCCAGCATTTCCACATGCTCTATAAAAATTTTACGCGCGTCAAGATTTAAAATGCGCTATAGCGAATCCCGAAACTGTCCGTCGCACTCGCGGCGGATGGCCAGTAAACGCTGCCGCATCGGGAGGCTGGAACGGAAATGCAAGCAAAATCAGACAGGAAGCTGGGCATCGGTGTCATCGGATGCGGCAACATTTCGATGACCTATCTGCGCAACGCCGCGCTTTTTTCGGGTGTGGAATTGCGCGCCTGTGCCGATATTTCCGCCGACATGGCTGCGCTGCGGGCGAAGGAATATGGCGTCCGCGCGCTTGGCGTCGACGCGTTGCTGGCCGACCCGGAAGTCGATCTCGTCCTCAACCTCACTATCCCTTCCGCGCATTTCGACATCACCCACTCGGCACTCACGGTCGGCAAGCATGTCTTCACCGAGAAGCCGTTGGCGACCTCTGCAAGTGACGGGCGCCGGCTGGTCGCCGAGGCGGCAAGGCGCGGGCTGCTCCTGGGCTCGGCTCCCGACACCTTCCTTGGCGCGGCGGGTCGTCGGGCACGTCGGCTGATGGACGAGGGCGCGATCGGCCGCGCCGTCACCGGCACGGCCTTCATGATGGGACGCGGCATGGAGCATTGGCATCCGAACCCGCAGTTCTACTACCAGCCGGGCGGCGGCCCGGTCTTCGACATGGGGCCGTACTACCTCACCATGCTGGTCAACCTGCTCGGCCCGGTCGCCCGCGTCATGGCGATGGCGACGCGCGGCCAGGACGAGCGCCTGATCACTGCCGACGGTCCCTTCAAGAACACCTCTTTCAGGGTCGGCACGCCGACCAACATCCTGTCGCTGCTTGAATTCCGCTCCGGCGCCACCGTCACCTTCGGCGCGTCCTGGGATGTGTTCAAGCACTCCAACCACCCGATCGAGTTGCACGGCACGCAAGGCTCGCTGCGGCTGCCAGACCCCGACACGTTCGGCGGCACGGTCTCGCTCTCCGCGCGCGGCGCCGACTGGAAGGATTTCGAAAGCGAAGGCGAACTCTACGGCGCGCGCAACTGGCCCTACGCCGCGCCTGACCGCGCCAACTACCGCATGCTCGGTGTCGCCGACCTGGCGCGGGCGCTGTCGGAAGGGAGAAGGCCACGCGCCTCCGGCGAGCTGGCGCTGCACGTGCTTGAGATCATGGAAGCGATCCTTGCCTCGGGCGAAAGCCGCAATTCGGTCGCGGTCGTCGGCGCGGTCGACCAGCCGCCGCTGCTCGGCGAGGACGAAGCCGCTAGCCTGCTTGCCTGAGGCTGGGGATGACATCGCTCGACCCACAGGCAAAACGTGTCCTCGAACTTGGCCGGCGGGAAGACGAGCCGCCTTTCGAAGTCGGCACGCCGCAACAAGCGCGGCGCGCCTACGAGAAGGGCTTCCCGGATCTCCAGGGCGATCGGGAGCCGGTCGCCGAGATCGGTGACCGCGCAATCGCGGGACCGGGCGGACCGCTCACGCTGCGCATTTATCGCGGGCAGGGCGCGCCTGCGGTCGATGCTCCGGCACTACTCTATCTGCACGGCGGCGGCTGGGTGATAGGCAACCTCGACTCGCATGACGAGATCTGCCGCTGGTTCGCCAACTTCGCAGCCTGCGTCGTCGTCTCGCCCGATTACCGGTTGGCGCCGGAGCACAAGTTCCCGGCGGCGGTCGAGGATTGCCGCTCAGTGCTTGCCTTCATGCGGGAAGCAGCCGGCGATCTCGGTATCGACGGCGCTCGCATCGCCGTTGCCGGCGACAGCGCCGGCGGCAATCTCGCCGCCGTGCTTGGCCTGCTTGCGCGGGATGACGGGCAGCAACTGACCGCGCAGCTTTTGCTCTACCCGAACACCGATGCGTCCCAGACCGCCGACAGCTATCGCCGCTTCGGCGAGGGTTTCGGCCTGACCGCCTCGACCATGGCCTGGTTCCGCGACCACTATATTCGCGATATCGCGGACATCGACGATTGGCGTGTTTCGCCGCTGAGGGCGAAAAGCCTGGTAGGCGTTGCTCCAGCCTTCATCGCCATTGCCGGCCACGACATCCTCGCCGATGAAGGCGAAGCCTACGCGAAACGCCTCGGCGAGGCGGGCGTGCCGGTCGTGCTGAAGCGCTGGCCTGGGCAGATCCATGGCTTCGTCTCGATGGGCCGCCACGGCGTGGCGTCACGCCAGGCTGTCGAAGCGGCGGTCGCTGCCTGGCGAGACCTCGACCCGGCTTTCGGCCGGGATCACGCCGACTGACGCATCACCAGTGTTGCGTCGAGACTGACCTTCGGTGAAACGGCGCCGCCGTCCTCGTCGAGCAGCGCAAGCAGGGTCTCCACGCTGCGCCCCGCCATGGCCGCGAAATCCTGCGCCATGGTGGTGAGCGCCGGGCAGGTGTAGCGGCTGAGCGGATGGTCGTCATGCGCGGCCACGCGCAGATCACAGTCCGCCTTGCGGCCCACCCTCAGGCCCTTCGAGAACGCCGCCGCCATGACGCCGAAGGCGAGGCGGTCGTTGGCGCACAGGATGGTCTTGCCGGGCAGACCGCCGTTACCGAGCATCTTCTCGGTCTGCTCGTAGCCAATGCGCTCGAAGTCCCAGGTGTAGTCGTCGATATTGCCGAAGACGACCGGTTCCTGGTCGAGCCGCCGCATGGCGTCGGCATAGCTGTCCACGCGCTCGCGCGAATTATGGTTGACGTGCGGGATGTCGAAATAGACGGGCGCGTCGCCCGAGCGGCACAGATAGTCGACGATGGTCGACATGCTCTGCGCGTTGTTGTTGCCGACGAAGGGTGTGTCGCCTTCGAGGTAGGTATCGAAATAGACGATCGGGATCTCCTGCGTCAGCTTGTCGATCGCCCTTTGGTCCGAACGCCGGCCAAGCGGCGCGATCAGCGCACCCGAGACCTTCAGCGACAGGATCGTCCGCGTCGCCTCGGCTTCGAGCTCGCTCGATCCGTGCGATGAAATCACGATCGGCCAATACCCCTCGTCGCGCAGCCTGAGCTCGATACGGCTGACCATCTCCGAATAAAAAGGGTCCGCGACCGTCGGCACGACGATGCCGATACTGCGCGTGCGCTTGCGGTTGAGGTTCCGTGCGAACAGATTGGGTTGATAGTCCGACGAGCGCAGCGCTTCCTCTATGCGCCTTCGCGTCGCCGGTTTGACGCTGGTCGGGTCGTCGAAATATTTCGACAGTGTCGGTCTGGAGACGCCGCAGGAACGGGCGAAATCCTCCATCGTCTTGTACGTCATCGGCATTCCAACCCTCGCGACATGGAATCCTTGGTCCCATGCGCCGCCCCGACGCCTACATAGGGCGCGCCGGCGCGCGACTGCAAGGTGAAATTTTACAGACAAGTTTGCAAGTTTCAACGCGCTCTGCAAAATTTTTGCATACGTAAATTTATTAATTGACGTGAAAAAGGGCGAGTCGTATTCAATTTCAGGGTGCGGTGCCTGCGAATGGCGGCTTCGCCGACCAATGCCGGGAGGATGTAATGAAGAAGCTGGTCTCAGCCGGCGAGATCCTCGTCGAGATCATGGCCGAGCATGTCGGCCAGAGCTTTCTCGAACCCGGGCCACTCGTCGGGCCGTTTCCGTCCGGCGCGCCGGCCATCTTCATAGGACAGGCGGCGGCGCTCGGTCAGCCCGCGGGTCTTGTCGGCGCCGTCGGCAAGGACGATTTCGGCCAACTGAATGTCGACCGGCTGCGCGCGCTCGGCGCCGATGTCTCGGCGATCGCCGTCCATGAGGGCCATGCCACCGGCACGGCTTTCGTCACATACCGGGCAGACGCCTCCAGGCATTTCGTCTTCAACATCCGCAACAGCGCGGCGGGACTGCTGGACATCGATGATGCGGCAAGACGGTTGCTCGCCGGCGCCGACCACGTCCATGTCATGGGCTCATCGTTGTTCTCGGACAAGGCCACGGAGGTTGCGCTCGCCGCGATCGCGACCGTGAAGGCCAAAGGCGGTACCGTGTCCTTCGATCCGAACATCCGTCGCGAGATCATGCAGGCTACGGGAATGCGCGCGGCGCTCGACCAGGTGCTCGCCCAGACCGATGTCTTCTTGCCCAGCGGCAATGAGCTGTTTCTCTTTTCCACGGCTGGCGACGAGCAGGGCGCTATCGGTGACCTTCTGGGAAGAGGCATTTCCTGCATCGTGCTGAAGAAAGGCGCCGATGGCGCCGCCTGTCACGACCGGCACGGCGTGGTCTCGATGCCCGGCTTTGCCGTCGAGGAAGTGGACCCGACCGGAGCCGGCGACTGCTTCGGCGCGGCCTTCGTCTCCTTCTGGTTGCGCGGCGCGCCGCCCGCCGACGCGCTGCGCGTCGCCAATGCCTGCGGCGCGCTGACCGTCACCCGCAAGGGGCCGATGGAAGGCATTCACCGGCTCGCCGATGTCGAGGCCTTCATCGCCAGGGCAGGGACACGAACATGAGCGGCGCGACGGAAAGATTTGCGGAAATCGCCGCGCGACGCGCGGCCGGCGGCAAGGGCGGCATCGCCTCCATCTGCTCAGCCCATCCGCTGGTGATCGAGGCGACGCTCCGCCACGGCGCGAAGCACGGCTCCGATATTCTGATCGAAGCGACCTGCAACCAGGTCAATCACGAGGGTGGCTACACCGGCATGACGCCCGCCGCCTTCCGGACCTTTGTCGAGGCGCACGCCGCCGGCACGGGTTTCCCGCTCGACCGGCTGATCCTTGGCGGCGATCACCTTGGCCCCAATCCCTGGAAGCACCTGGCGGCGGCGGAGGCAATGAAGCAGGCTGCCGCGATGATCGACGCCTACGCCGAAGCCGGTTTCACCAAGCTGCATCTCGACACCAGCATGGCCTGCGCCGACGATCCGGCGCCGCTTTCCGACCTGACGATCGGCGCGCGCGCGGCCGAGCTTGCCAAGGTCGCCGAGGCCGCGGTCGCGCGCACTGGCGGGCAGAAGCCCGCCTACATCATCGGCACCGAGGTGCCGGTGCCGGGCGGCGCGCTGGAAGCGCTCGACCATATGCACGTCACCGAGCCGGGCGACGCGCTGCGCACCGTCGAGGTCCATCGCCAGGCCTTTGCACGCCTCGATCTCGACGAGGCCTTTGCCCGAGCCGTCGGCGTCGTTGTCCAGCCCGGGGTCGAATTCGGCAATGCCGACATCATCGCCTATGCGCCGGAGAAGGCGACGAAGCTGGTGGCGGTTCTCGGCCAGTTCCCACAGTTCGTCTTCGAGGCGCATTCGACCGACTATCAGCCCGCCAAGGCTTTGGCCGCGCTCGTGCGCGACGGCTTCGCCATCCTGAAGGTCGGCCCCTGGCTTACCTTCGCGTTGCGCGAGGCGCTGTACGGCCTCAGCCTGATAGCCGATCAGCTTGTGCCCGATCCGTCCCGGGAAAGCCTGCCGGCGGCGATGGAGCGCGTGATGCTCGGCTCGCCCGGCAACTGGCAGAAATATTATCCCGGGACATCGCACGAGCAACGCCTGCAAAGGCATTTCTCATTCAGCGACCGCATCCGCTACTACTGGCCGTCCCCCGATGCGCGGTACGCAACCGAAGCGTTGCTGGCGGCGCTTGGCGACGCGGAAATACCCCGCCCGCTGATCAGCCAGTATCTTGGCCACCTCGATGTCGATGTCGGCGCGGGCCGCGTCAGATCGACTGCGCATGGGCTTCTGATCGGCAGCGTGACCCGCGTGCTCGACATCTATCGCGGCGCAACGAACCCCTAGGAATGGCCCAAGCATAAGTGCATCGGCCTGGTTGCCGCTTATCGCGCCACTTGGCCCGCGTTGGCACGTCGCTCAATCCGACTAGCCAAGAGCTTTCAGGATGAAGCGTATCAGCTCGCGGAGGCTCGCCTCCAACCAATGTCACGCATGTGCCTCTGATCGACCAGTGCCGCCTTGCCATGGTGGTGAACCGCGATCAAAAGCCGACTGAGAACGCCCGGGGGAACCCGGGCGGCAGTAGGCGCTGGCTTCCCCTGCATGGCGCTGGGATCGGTCGACGATGGCCGTATGTGGCCCACGATCCATTTCGTGCGCCGACCGGACCAGGATTGCCACGGCTTGAGCGACCTCCCGGTGGATGCGGACATCGAAGCGCTCCAGGCGGGCTGCTCACGCGCTCGGTTGGCCCTCCAAGTCTATTTGTCCAGGACTCCACGATTATGTTTGATCATCCTCGAACCAATTGGTATGCCAAAGCAATTCCAGAAGGATTCCGCTTAGCACGTCATGTCCCATCCTCAGGCCAGTATCTGTCAGTCCCCGCATTGCGTGGCGGTCGAGCCGGCCGGACGGTGGGACGCGCCCGGATCCGCGGTCTGCCCGGAGGCCTTGTGAGACAGCAAGGAACACAGATGAACGCGGCCAGCAGCCTGGCCGAGGATTTTCTTCTCGAGCTCGAGAAGCGGACGCATGACGAGCCCGGGGTGACCCGCGACGCTTACGGTGCCGGAGAAGCCGCGGGTCACGCCTTGCTGGCCGACTTCGCTGCCAGGCTCGGCTTGCCGGTCACGGTCGATCCCGCCGGGAATATGTATGTGACCCTGGAGGGCAGGGCGCCCGAACTGCCAGCCTGGATGATCGGCTCGCATCTCGATTCCGTGCCGCACGGCGGCAATTTCGACGGAGCGGCGGGCATCGCGGCCGGGTTGGCGGTGCTGGCGCGGGCCAAGCAGGGCACGGTGAGATCGGAGCGCTCTATTGTGCTGATGGCGATCCGCGCGGAGGAGAGCACCTGGTTTCCGGCTTCCTATATCGGCAGCCGCGCGGCATTCGGCTTGATCGAACCCGAAGAGCTGGCGTTGCGTCGCAGCGACACCGGGGAGACGCTGGCGGCCCATATGCGCGCGGCTGGCCTTTCGCCGGAACGGCTGACAGAGGGCCATCCGTTCCTGTCACGGTCCCGGATCAAGGGCTTCATCGAGGTCCATATCGAGCAGGGGCCGACGCTTGTCCTCGAGGATAAGCCGATCGGCGTGGTCTCGGCGATCGCCGGCAGCTTTCGCTACCGGTCAGCCATGGTCAGGGGAGCGTATGGCCATTCGGGCGCGGTGGCGCGGCGCCACCGCCACGATGCGGTCTTCGCCTTCGCCGATCTCGTGGCCGAACTGGACAAACTGTGGTCGGCGCTGGACGCGCGCGGCAAGGCGGTAACCGTCACGTTCGGAGAAGTCGGCACCGACCCGCAACTGCATGCCTTCAGCAAGATACCGGGCGAACTGCGCTTCAGCGTCGATGTCCGCAGCGGATGCAGCGCCACGCTGGAAGAGATCAGGCGGAAGTTCGGGGAAATCTGCCGCGAGATCGAGAGCTGCCGTGGTGTCCGCTTTGACCTCGGGCCACTGACCGGAAGCACGCCGGCGGTGCTGTGCCAGGCGCTGCAGGACGCCTTGTCGAGGCACGCCGCGGCGCGCGGCATCGGCTGCCTTTCGCTGCCGAGCGGCGCTGGCCACGACGCCGCGGTATTCACCCAACAAGGCGTGCCGACGGCCATGATCTTCGTGCGCAACGACAACGGCAGCCACAATCCGGATGAATCGATGCATCTCGACGACCTGGCTTGCGCCATCGACGTGCTGACCGATCTGGTTCTGGAGCCGGAAGCGCCGCCTCATTCCTGACGGCGGCGCAAAGCCTGGTCGGTGAAAAGGAGCGCGGCGCTGAGGACGATCAGCAGCACCGCCACCGCCGCGATGGAGGGGTCGAGATCCTCGTTGATGCCGTCCCAGATCTGGCGCGGCAGGGTTATGACCCTGCGGCTGGCAATGAACAGCACAACGACCAGCTCGTCCCACGAGTTCAGGAACGCGAACAGCGCGCCGGAAAAGATACCGGGCGCTATGCTTGGCAGCACGATCAGCCGGAGCCGCGCCATCGGATAGGCGCCGAGGCCGGCCGCCGCCTGCTCCAGCCTGGAATCGAAGCCGGATAGCGCGGCGGAAACGGTGATCACCACATAGGGGATACTCATGACGCCGTGGGCGAGGATGACCCCAGTGAAGCTGTCCAGCAGCTTGAGGTCGATCCATAGCCGGTAGATGCCCAGCGCATAAACCACCGAGGGAACGACGGCAGGCAGGATCATCAACGTGCGGATATTGGCGGAAAGCCGGCCGCCGGCGCGCCAGCATCCGAGCGCGCACAATGTGCCCGACACCGTCGCCAGCAGGGTGGCGCCGGCGGCGATGCCGGTGCTCTGGAGAAACGACGAGATCCAGCCGGGCTTTTCCCACAGCGCCTCGTAATGCGCGAGCGACAGGCCATGCGAGGGCATGGACAGGTATGTGTTGTCCGTGAACGAGATGGGCAGCACGAAGACCAGCGGCCCGAGCAAGAAGGTCGCCACCAGGGCGGCCAGGGTGAGCACAGGCCAGGACGGCCTGGAGGTATAGCCTATCATGACCGCTCCGTTCGTGAATGCGAGGGATCGAAGAAACGGGAAAGGATCGCCAGAAGCACGATCGTCACCGCCACCAGAACGGTTGCCAGCATGGCGCCGACGCCCCATCGCGGAAGCACGAGGATCTGCGTGGTGATATACTGGGCGATCATCGTGGTGCGACCGCCGCCGAGGATGGCCGGCGTGGTGTAGAAGCCGAAGGTCAGGATGAGCACCAGGATCGCGGCAGCCGCTATGCCCGGTACCGACAGCGGCAGGAACACCTGGCGGAAGGCCATACCCTTGGATGCGCCCATGCCGCGCGCCGCCTGCACCAGCCGCAGGTCGATCGAGGCCATGGTGGCAAGCAGCGGCAGCACGGCATAGGGGATCATGTAGTGTACCATGCCGACGATGACGCCGAACTCGTTCCAGATCAGCGGCAGCGGCTCGTGGATCACCCCTAGCCACTGCAGGAACTGATTGAGCAGGCCGCGTCGCTGGAGCAAGGTGACCCAGACGAAGGAGCGCACGAGCGCAGAAACCCACAGCGGCAGGAGCACCGCATAGAGCATCAGCGCGCGCATGCGCGACGAGCCGGTGGTGATCACGTAGGCCACGGCATAGCCGAGCGGCACCGAGATGGCGGTGGTGATGAGACAGATGCGCGCCGTGGCCATCAGTACGGTGCGGATGCCGCTGGAGGTCCACAACAGTTCGTAGTTGCCCAGGCCCGGTGTCGGATCGAGGAAGCCGAGCGACAGGACGCGCAGGACGGGGAAGATGTAGAAGGCGCCGAGAAGCAGCAGCGCCGGCGTGGCCTGCAGCAGGCCCGTACGTACGTTCGAAGAACCGGTCGTGGACATGGCGGCTATTCCGACAGCACGGTCGCCGCGGCGGCTGGCCACCATAGCGAGACGGTGCAGCCCGGTTCCGGGATCGCTCCGGGGCAAAGCTCGCCGGCCGGCCACGAAGCGGTCGTGACAAGGACCGGGCCTATGCCATCGACATGGACGTCGATCTCCGTGCTCGAGCCGAGGTAGACGCGCGATCCGACGGTGCCTTCGATGCCGCCACCGTCCTGCTGCGCGCGGCCGAAAGCGATGCGTTCGGGCCGAACTGCCAGCGTGACCGCGGCCCCGACGGCCGGGCCGCCCGGTGCTTTCGCCAGAAGCCGCCAGGGGCCGACACGTACCGCGATCTCCTCTCCCCGCCGTTCCTCCACGGTGCCCTCCATGAAATTGCTGCGGCCGAGGAAGCCCGCGATGAAGCGCGTGGCGGGGCGCTCGTACAATTCGCTCGGCGTACCGATCTGCGCCAGGCGGCCGTTGGTCATCACGCCGACACGGTCGGACAGCGACATCGCCTCATCCTGATCGTGGGTGATGAAGACGAAGGTGAGGCCCAGGTCGCGGTTGAGATCGCGCAGTTCACGCTGGACCTCCACGCGCAACTGCCTGTCAAGGGCGCTGAGCGGCTCGTCTAGCAGAAGCAGGTTGGGTTCGAACGCGATGGCCCGGGCCAGCGCCACGCGCTGCTGCTGACCACCGGACAGCTGGCGCGGCAAACGATCCTCGAAACCAGTCAGCCGAACACGCTTGAGCAGCGCCGTCACCCGCTCCTCGATCTCCGGCTTCGGCCGCTGCCGCATGCGCAGGCCGAAGCCGACATTATCGGCCACGCTCATGTGGGGGAACAGCGCATAGCCCTGATAGACCATGCCGAAGGCGCGCTTCTCGGGACTCCAGTTGGTGATATCCCGGCCATGCAACAGGATGCTCCCGGCGTTCGGCTGCGAGAACCCCGCGATCATGCTGAGCACTGTCGACTTGCCGGAACCCGAGGGGCCCAGCAGCGTCAGGAATTCACCGGCACCGATATCGACGCTGAAATCGTCCACGGCGGTGACGGAACCGAAGCGTTTCGTAACGTTCCGGACGGACAGGGCGGGGGCTTCGCTCATTTCGCTTCCATGGTTCGACCGGGCCTCTTCACATCAGCATACGCCATCTCGCAGAGTTGTAGACAAATGGCGTTCAATTGGCATACCATAAATGCACAAACCTTTTCCATGCCAGATTTGGCGACCGAGATCGTCCGGCATGGGGTGTCTGAAAAAGGCCAGCGGAGTCAAAATGGCAAAGGATTTTTCGACCAGGGTCAACGGACGCAGCGTGACGTTGCGCTTCGAGCGCGGCGAGCACGAGGACCGCATCGCCCGCGCCCGCGCGGCTATGCGAGCCAAGGGGCTTTCGAGCCTTCTGATCTTCGCGCAGGAAAGCCACTTCTATCTCACGGGCTACGACACGGCCGGCTATGTATTCTTCCAGTGTGGCGTGCTGACGGCGGACGATGGCCCGAAGATCCTGCTGACGCGCACGCCCGATCGATCCCAGGCGCAGGACACCTCGCTCTATGACGACATCCGCATCTGGCTGAATGCCGAGGACGTCAACCCGGCTGAAGAACTGCGCAAGATCCTGGAGGAACTCGGCCTCAAGGGCGAGCGCGTGGGCATCGAACTCGCGACCTACGGACTGACCGGGTACAACCACGAGCGCGTCCGCGTGGCGATGGAGGGGTTCTGCACGCTGGTCGACGCTTCCGAGATCGTGCGGGAGCTGCGCGTGCGCAAGTCGCCGGCGGAAATGGAATATGTGCGTCGGGCCGGCCAGCTTGCCGACGACGGCGTGCGGGCGATGGTGGAGACCGCTCGCCCCGGTATTTCCGACAGCCTGGTCACGGCGGCCTGCATCCACGCCATGCTGGCCGGAGGCGGCGACATGCCATCCGGCGACCCGATGGTGAATTCGGGGCCGCGTGCCGTGTACGGCCGCGGTCTCGGCGTGCCGCGCGTGCTGGAGGCACAGGATCAGATCATGCTCGAGCACGCGGCGTCCTATTGCCGCTACACGGTCGTGACCGAGCGGACGGTGGTGCTGGGAAAGGTGCCGGAGCGTCAGCGCACCATGTTCAAGGTGGCCACCGACACACTCTACGAGATCATCGACCATGCCAGGCCAGGGCGGCTGATTGGCGAACTGGACGACATACATCGTCGCAACTTGGACGCCGCGGGATATGAGAAATACCGGTTCGCGGCTTGTGGTTATTCGCTTGGCGCGACCTTCCGCCCGACCTGGATGGACCCGCCGCCCATGCTCTACTCCGGCAACCGGACGCCGATCGAAACCGGCATGGTGCTGTTCTGCCACGTGGTTATCGGCGATCGCGACCATGGGCTGACGGCCGCTACGGGACTGACCTTTCACGTGGACAAGGACCGGACGGAGATTCTCAGCGACATCCCGATGGAACTCCATTTGAAATGAACTTTTCGATCCATAACGACAAAGGGGAATAGTCATGACTTGGAATCCATTCCTGCAGGAGACGCAGGACCTGATACGCGAAGGTATGGCAACTGGACGATTGAGCCGGCGGGACGTGCTGGGCGGGCTAGGCCTCGCCTCGGTCGCCCTGATGGCGGGCAAGGGGCTGGCGCTGGCTGAAACCATGGCCAAGGAGATCGTGCTCGCCAACTACGGCGGCGACGCGGCGACCTCGATGAAGGAGAGCTTTGCCGATCCTTACACCAAGGACACCGGCATTCCTGTCGTCATCGACGGCTCCGGCCCGACCCTCGGAAAGATCCGCGCGATGGAGGAAAGCGGCAACGTAACCTGGGATATCTGCGACTCGTCCCCAGGCGATTCCTTCATCCTCGGCCGGGCCGGCCAATTGGAGGAGATCGACTACACGATCGTCGACAAGACCAAGATGCTGCCGGGCTTCGACATGCCCTATTGCGCGGGCATCTCGGCCTACAGCTTCGTTCTGGCCTTCGATCGCAAGGCCGTCGGAGACACGCCGCCGGCCAACTGGGTCGACTTCTGGGACGTGAAGAAATTTCCTGGCAAGCGCGGCCTGTGGCACGACATGACCGGCGTGCTGGAAGCGGCGTTGATGGCGGACGGCGTACCGCGTGACAAGCTCTACCCGATCGATGTGGACAGGGCGCTCAAGAAGATCGAGGAGATCAAGGACCATACCATCTTCTGGCAGTCGGGCTCCAACAGCCAGCAGTTGTTGCGCGACGGCGAGGTAGTGATGGCGCAGGTGTGGAGCACCCGCGCCCGCATCCTCTCCGACGAAACGAAGGACCGCATCTCCTGGACCTGGAACGACGGTTTGCTGCTCGCCGGCGTCTTTTCCGTGCCGAAGAACAATCCGGCCGGCAAGGAGGCGATGCGCTTCATCAACTCCGTGCTGACCCCGGAACGGCAGATCGCCTTCCTGCGCACACTGGGCAGCGGCCCGTCCAACCCGGCGGCGGCCAAGATCGTTCCGGCGGACCTGCAGCGGATCAACCCGACCTCCGACGAGGCGCGGGCAGTACAAGGCATGTGCAACGACGCCTGGTACGCCGACAATTACGAGAAGACCTTCGAGCGGTATCTCGAGCTCATCTCCTCCTGAGACGAACAGCAGGGCTGCGCTCCATGACCGCGCGGCCCTGCAGATTCCATCCCGGAAGGTCGGTCGCCTCAGGATGGGCGGCCGTAGCTGTTGATCCAGTTGACGATGCTGGTGCGGACGTTGCCCAGATGCATGGCGATCGCCTTGCGGGCCGCGTCCGGGTCGTTGGCGATGAGCGCGTCGATGATGGCGATGTGCTCGTCCACGACGGGTCCCGTGCGTTCCGGAATGCGCCCGACGTTGAACATGGCCGTCTTCTTGCGCAGTTGGGCCACGATGCCGGCAAGCGTCCGGTTCCCGGAATGATCGAGGATCGTGCCGTGGAGGTCGCTGTCCAGCGCGACGAAGTCCGCCTTGGAGGCACCCTTCATGGCCTTGGTGCGCGCCTTGAGGCGCTGCAGCTCTTCCAGCGGGATATGGCCGCAAGCGAGCCCGACCGCATCGGTCTCCAGCAGCATGCGGACATGCAGGATTTCCAGGAAATCCTGCAGCGTGATGGTGCGCACGATCGAGACGCGCTGCTCACGCGTCACCAGGCCTTCGTTCTCCAGCCGGCTCAGGGCTTCGCGCACCGGGGTCCGTGACAGCGACAGCTCGTCGCCGAGCCGTCTTTCCTGGAGGCGGGCGCCGGGTTTCAGCCTGCCGTCCAGGATCCGGTTGAGGATCGCTTCATAAGCGGTTTCCGTCAGTGATTGATCCTGTGCCATGCGTCGATCCTCTTCCCTGCTTCATTTGGTATACCAAATGGTTTGTCAAGACGCGCACGCATCGGCGGGCGCCGCGGCCGTGGTCATCGGCCACCCGTCACCGGTATGTTGGCGCCAGTCACGTAGCTCGCCGCTTCGCTGAGCAGGAACATCACCACCTTAGCAATCTCATCGGGTTCGGCCGCCCGGCCGAGCGGGACTTGCCGGACCCAGTGCAGATATTCTTCCTGCGTCATGAAGGCATGGCCCATCGGATTGTCGACCAGGCAGGGCATGACACCGTTGATGCGGATGCCGCGTTGCCCAAGCTCGATCGAGAGATGGCGCACGAGGCCGTTCAGCCCCCATTTGCTCACCGTGTAGTGGGGCCCGCCGCCGGGGCTGCGATCCAGCGCGGCGGTCGAGGAGACCAGCACCATGCTGCCCCCGGCCGTCATTTGCGCGGCCGCGGCGTGGACGATGGTGTAGACGCTGTTGAGGTTGACGTCCATCAGGCGGCGCCACCGCTGAGGCGGCACCGCCTCGAGCGGCCCTGGCTCGAGCAGGCCGTGCGTCAGCACCACATGATCCAGTGGGCCCATCGCCTCGACGGCGGCGGCGAGCGCGGCGTCGTCGGTGAAGTCGACCTGCATGCCGTCCTGTCCTGGAAGATGCGTGAGCGCCAGGATCTCCGCACCCGCTTCCACCAGGCGGCCGCGCGAAGCCTCGCCGATGCTGCCGGCCACTCCGGTCAGAAGCACGCGGGCGCGGGGCCCGCCGGACCGGGCAGGCAGTGAGAGTTCGATCATGCCTCGCGTCCTTCCTTGCCGGCATCGCGACGGTCGAGCACCGTCGTGCCGGCTTTGACGACAAGCTTGAGGTGGCGGTCGGGCGAGGCGAGGGCCTCGATATCGTGCAAGGGGTTCGCGTCGAACGCGACCAGGTCCGCCGCCGCGCCAAGGTCGACGACGCCGAGACGCGGCGTGGCCGGCAACAAGCTGGCACCGATCCTTGTCGCGGAGGCGATCACCTCGGCGAGCGGCATGACGCCCGCCTTGAGGCGGAATTCCTCGCTTTGCCGGGCATGGGCACCGCCCTCCAGGTCGCTGCCGTGGGCGATCGCGACTCCAGCGGCCCGCGCCAGCTCGATGCTCGCGCAGGATTCGTCGAATATCCGGGCCGCGATGCCAGCCAGGGCGCCGCCGGCTTGCGCCAGCCGGTCGAACACCACCAGTGTCGGTACCAGTATCGTCCCGCGTTCAGCCATCAGCGCCGCTGTCGCCTCGTTCAGCCCGCTGCCGTGCTCGATCGAGCGGATGCCCGCCTCCACGCAGGCGCGGATCGCGGCAGCACCATAGGCGTGCGCCATGACATAGGTGCCGGCCTCGGCCGCGGCATCGACGACGGTTCGCAACTCGGCGGCGTCGTATTGCAGTGCCTCGGGCCCGCCTGGCGATGCGATGCCGCCCGAGGCCATCACCTTTATCTGGGTAGCGCCGGCCGCGATCTCGTCAAGGACCGCCGCGCGCAGGGCCGCCGGGCCGGCCGCCAGCCGCGTGATGCTGCGCGCTCCCGAGCAGAAGGGGCAACCCAGTTCCGCTTCACCCTCGGCGCGAAAGTCGCCCTGGCCGCCGGGGCGGGCCAGGCCACGGCCCGACGGGAACAGCCGCGGCCCGGAAAAAAGCCCGGTCTCGACAGCCACGGCCAGGCTGCCGTCAGCGCCGCCTGCGTCGCGCACGCTGGTGAAGCCGCGCGAGAGCATGTTTTCCAGCACGCGGGCGGATTTCGCCGCCACCAGGTAAGGTGGCTGCCGATGCAGCGCCCGCAGGTCGTCTTCGACGCCGATCGCGTGGACATGCGCGTCGATCAATCCCGGCAGGAGCCACAGGCCGTGCGCCGTGATCACCACTTCGCCAGGCTCGGGCTCCAATTGCTCCCGCGCCGCCGCGACGAGACCCCCGGTAATGCGCAGGTCCAGCTTGCGAAAGCGCCGGCCTTCAGCATCGAGGACATGACCGCCGGCGATCAGCACGATGAGGTTCCTTCCAGGGCGATTTGTCGACTCATCGGAGCACCCTAGCGGTAGCCGCCCGCGACCGGAACATTGGTCCCGGTGACGTAGCGCGAGCGCGGCTCCAGCAGGAATTGGACGACCTCGGCGATCTCGTCGCCCTCCGCGGCCCGGCCGAGGGGGATCGCCTTCAGCGATTCCTCATAGGCTTCCGCGCTGAGCAACGCCCGCGCCATCGGGCCTTCCACCGTGCCCGGGCAGACCGAGTTGATACGAATGCCGCGCGGCCCGAGATCGAAGGCGAGGTGGCGCACCAGGCCGTTCAAAGCCCATTTGCTCGCGGTGTAGTGGGGGCCTCCCACCGGGCTGTGGTCGAAGGCGGCGGTGGAGGAGACGGCGACGATCGAGGCGCCGGACGCGAGGCGCGGCAATGCGTGGTGAATGATGGTGTAGATGCTGTCGAGATTGATGGACAGCATCCGTCGCCATTCGGCCGGCGTCACGGCGTCGATCGGGCCGGGCAGCAGCAGGCCATGGGCGAATACCAGCCCGTCGATCGGCCTGGCGGCCGCGCAAACGGCCGCCTCCAGCGCCGCCTCTTCGGTGAAATCCGCGACATGGTCCGCAAGGCCCGGGCGATGGCCGATTGTGGTCACTGCGGCGCCGGCACCGGCCAACCTTGCCCTGATCGCCGAACCGATGGTCCCGTCGGCACCGGTCATCACTACGTGTCTTCCCGCCAGCATTGAAAGCCTTCCCTTCTGTCCTTCATCCCGTCGCGCCGCGCTGCCTGGTGTCTCCGCAGGGACTTCGATCACACGATCCAGCAGTCGCAAATTCTATCTTGCGGATTGGCATGTTAGTGGTATACCAATTGACTTTCAAGGGAATGCAAATGGCTTTCTTTTGCCGGAAAGGCCCGTCGATGCCACGATTCCATGTCTTGTCCCGTGCCAGGCGGGCCGGAGCCCGGTCATGAGCCTGGCCTATCTGGACAATGGCGTGAAACCCGACGCCGTGAGCGGCCTGCCGCAATTCTTCGAGCGCGAGGGCGTCGATGTGACGACCTATCGCGCCTTCGACGGCGCGTTCCCGCGCGATGCGGCCGCTCATGACGGCATCCTGCTTTCGGGCAGCGGCCTCAGCGCCTACGACGACATTGCCTTCATCCATCGGGAGCACGCCTTCATCCGCGATGCGGCCGAGGCGGGGACGCCCATGCTGGGCCTGTGCTTCGGCAGCCAGATTCTGGCGTCCGCGCTTTGCGGTCGCGATCAGGTGTTCCGCCGTCCGGCTTGCGAGGTCGGTCATGCGATGCTTGCGATGCTGGAGCCGGCGAAGGCCGACGCGCTTGCCGGCGGCTGTGGCGCGCGGGAGCGCATGTTCGTCTGGCACAACGACGAGGTGCGCGCGGACCATCCCGACATGGTGGTACTGGCCGCCACCGAGGAATGCCCAAACCAGGTATGGCGCTTCCGCGACCTCAAGGTCTGGGGAATACAGGGCCATCCCGAACTCACCAGGGCCAATGCGCGCGCGTGGATCGGCAAATCCGTGGACGCCCTGCGCAAGGACGGCGCCGACCCCGAGCAACTCATCCGCGAAACCGAGGACAGCCGGGCAGGGCTCGGAATGCTTCGCAACTTCGCCCGCATCTGCAAATCCGCAGCAAACCGCAAAAAAGGGGAATGAAATCATGCGTATGAAGTCGATAGCCGGGGCCCTGGGCCTCGCGATGCTGATAGCCGGCGGCGCGGGTGCCGCCAGCGCCAAGGACATGGTGTTCGTCAGTTGGGGCGGCGCCTACCAGGACGCGGTGCGCGAAGCCTGGCTGAAGCCCTTCATGGCGGCCACCGGCGCCAAGATCACCGAGGAGACGTCGCCGGAAACCGCGAAGATCCAGGCCATGATCAATTCCGGGACCGTGAACTGGGACATCGTGACCGACGGCGGCCTCGGCGTGGCGCGCGGCGCGCAGGCCGGACTGTTCGAAGAGATTACGCCACAGATGGTGGATCAGTCCGGCGTCTATCCGCAGATCATCAACAAATATGGCGTGCCATCCGAGATTTATTCCACCGCCTTCGCATTTTCCACCAAGGCGTTCCCGGACGGCAAGCCTCAGCCGCAGAGCTGGGCCGACTTCTGGGACGTGCAGAAATTCCCAGGCGAACGCGCGCTCTACGGCTCGCCGCAGTCGGTGCTGGAGGCCGCGCTGATGGCCGACGGCGTGCCGCAGGCCGACATCTACAAGGTGCTGGACACCAAGGAAGGCCAGGACCGCGCCTTCAACAAGGTGCGCGAGCTCAAGCCGCATGTCGCGCTGTGGTGGACCGGCGGCTCCCAGCCGGTGCAGGCCATCGGCAGTGGCGAGGTTGTCATGGCCAATGGCTGGAACGGTCGCCTGCAGGCCGGCATCACCGACGGCGTGCCGCTCAAGATCGTCTGGAACGGCGCGATCGACGAGGTGGGCTACTTCATGATGGTGAAGGGCGCGCCGCACAAGGAAGAGGCGACGGAGCTGCTGCGCTGGATCGCCAAGCCGCAGTCGCAGGCCGAGTTCTACAAATACGTCTCATACGGCCCAACCATGCCCGGAGCCTGGGACCTCATCCCGAAATCGGAATGGGGCCGCCTGCCGTCTTCGCCCGACATCATGAAGCAGTCGATCTTCCTCAACGTCGATTGGTGGCTGAAGAACGAGGGCGCCATGACCGAGCGTTATAACGCGCTGATGCAGGAATAGCCGGAACGGCTCGGAGAACCGACATGTCCAGTTTGATGTGGTTTACGCGGGAGGAATACGCCTCCCGCCTGGCCCGGCTGCAAGCCGAACTCACGGCGCGCGGCCTCGACGGCCTGGTGTGCTACCAGCCGGAAACCGTGACCTGGACGACCGGTTTCTATACCAAGGCCTATACGAACTACCATATGGCCGTCATCCCGGCACAGGGCGCCCCGAGCCTGCTCTGCCGGGATGTCTCGCGCTACTATGCCGAGCAGACCTTCGCCTTCGAGGACGTGCGCTACTGGAGCGACGGACAGGATCAGGACGGGCTGGCCCTCTCCCTGATCCGGGAACGCTTCGGCGCAGGGGCGAAGCTCGGCATCGAATTCTCCTCCTGGATGGTGCCGGTGCAGCGCTTCGGGCGCTTCAGCGAAGAACTGCCGGGGACGCACTGGACCGATGTGAGCGACATCGGCCCAGGCCTGCGCATCATCAAGTCCGCCGCTGAAATCGCCTACCAGCGCAAGGCGGCACGCGCGGCGGAGGCTGCGATGGCAGCCGTCGTCGGGGCCGCCGCGCCCGGCCGCAACGAACTCGACATCGCCGCGGCCGCGGCCGCGGCGCTGGTTCGGGCGGCAAGCGACACGCCGGGGCCGGGTGTCTTCTCGTCCGGCGAGCGCGCCAAGCATCTGCATGGCGGCTACATCGATCGCGTGTTGGAGCGCGGCGACACGATCCAGTACGAGCCGACGCCGCATGTGCGGCACTACAACGCCCGCTTCATGCGCACCATCAAGGTCGGTGCGGCCAGCCAGGCCGAGCAGGACCTGGCGCACCGGCTCATCGAGGTGCAGGACGAGGCGCTGGCAACCGTTGCGCCGGGCGTTCTGGCCACCGTCCCCGACACGATCTACCGCGAGGGCATCGCCGCGACCGGCAAGGTCGGGCGTTACACCAACAAGACCTTCTATTCGCTCGGCATGATCATGAATCCGAGCAACGCCGAGCCGCTGGAGGCGACGCCGACAGCGATGTGGTCCTTCCAGCCCGGCATGGTCTTCCACAGCTACCTCCTGGTTGGCGATTTCGGCATGTCCGAGACCGTCCTGGTGACGGCGACCGGCATGGAGCGGCTTACGACCTATCCGCGCGAACTGCTGATTGCCGGGCAGGGCTGAGTTGTCCCCGCTCGTCCACGACCGCAACCCGGCGGCCCCAAGCGACCTTCGTCTTCCCAAGCGGCTGCGCGGGTCGAGACTAGCCGCCGGGCTGGTGGCGCTGCTCTTCCTCGCGCTGTTTGTCTGGCCGATCGTGCGGCTGATCGCGATCACCGTGTTCACCGGGGGCGGGGGGCTTGAGGCCTTTGCCAGGATCGCGGCGACGCCGATGTATCGCACCGCCTTCGTCAACACCTTCTTGATTTCCGGCCTGGTGACGTTGATCGCGCTCGTGGCCGCATATCCTATCGCCTATTTCATGGCCACGGTGCGCCCGCGGACGGCGAAGCTGATCGCCTTCGTGGTGCTGTTGCCGTTCTGGACCAGCGCGCTGGTGCGCACCACGGCCTGGATGGTGCTGCTGCAGCGCACCGGCATCGTCAACAGCCTGCTCATGGGCTCGGGGCTGACCGATGCTCCCATACCCCTGCTTTACAATCTGACGGGCGTCCTCATCGGCATGGTGCACGTCCTGTTGCCTTTCATGGTGCTGCCGCTCTACGCCACCTTCCTGGCGGTGGACCAGAGGCTGATATCGGCGGCCGATGGCCTGGGCGCGGGACGTTTGACGATCCTGCGTCGTATCGTCCTGCCGCTCACCGCGCCGGGCGCGGCGGCCGGTTCGCTGATCGTGTTCATGGGGGCGATCGGCACCTTCATCACGCCGGTGCTGATGGGCGGCCCGCGCCAGATGATGATCGCCCAGGCGATCAGCTACAACATCCAGAAGCAGCTCGACTGGCGCATGGCGGGCGCACTCTCGCTGGTGCTGCTTGCCGTCACCCTGTTGCTGTTCGTGCTTTACCGACGCCTGTTCGGACTGGACCGGCTGTTCGCCGCCGACACCGCTGGCGTCAACGACTCAGACGGCCCGCTGGCCGGGGCACTCGGCATCGGTCGCTGGCCGGCCGCCGCCGTGGCGCTCGCGGTGGGCATCTTCCTCATCGCTCCCATCGTGATGGTGTTCCCGCTCAGCGTCTCCTCCGCGCCCTTCCTGCAGTTCCCGCCGGCGCGATGGACGTTCGCATGGTACAGCCGCCTGGCAGAAGATCCCAAATGGCTCCGGGCAAGCCTTTCCAGCCTGCGGGTGGCGGCCGAGGCGATCGCCATGTCGACCGTCGTCGGCACTGCAGCCGCGATCGCCGCCGCGCGTGTCCCGGCCCGGCTGCGTGCCGGCATGGAAATCCTCATCCTGCTGCCGATGATCGTGCCCACCATCATTACCGCGATCGCGCTCTACAGTCAGTACGCGCCGCTCGGCGTCCTCGGCTCCCCCGAAAGCCTGGCGGTGGGGCACACGCTGCTCGCTGCCCCATTCGTCTTCATAACCGTCGGCGCCTCGCTGAAGGGCTTCGACGGCAACCTTGAGCTCGCCGCGCTGGGACTGGGCGCCTCCTGGGGCGCGATGTTCCGGCGCATAATGCTGCCCGCCATCCTGCCCGGCATCCTGGCGGGTGCGGTCTTCGCCTTCATCACCTCTTTCGACGACGTGGTGCTGTCGATCTTCCTGACCGACTCCGCCAGCCGCACCCTGCCGCGCGTGATCTACGAAGGCGTCAAGGACGACACCGACCCCACCGTCGTGGCGCTCGCCGCCATCCTCATCACGATTTCCTTCGTGCTTTTCCTCTCCAGCCTCATCACCCGGAAAAAGCGGCCATGAACGCCCTGGACCTTGAACTCGCCACCACTGGCAAGCGCGTCCGCATCCAAGCGCTTTCCAAACAGTACGGCGCCCAAACGGCGGTGAACCGCGTGTCAATCGACATTCCCGCGGGTGCCTTCTGCACGATCCTGGGCGCATCCGGCTCCGGCAAGACCACGCTTCTCAAAATGGTCGCCGGCTACGAAAGACCGTCCGACGGCAGGATCGAGATCGGCGGGCGCGACGTTGCCTCGACGCCCGTGGCAGACCGCAACATCGGCATGGTCTTCCAGAACTACGCGCTCTTCCCACACATGACGGTTGCGGCGAACCTGGCCTTTCCGCTGGAGATGCGCCGCCTGCCGCGCCCGGCGATCAAGGCGAAAGTCGCCGCCATGCTCGAACTGATCGGCCTCGCGGATCTGGGCGCGCGCTTGCCGCGACAATTGTCTGGCGGGCAGCAGCAGCGTGTGGCGCTCGGCCGTGCGCTGATCTTCCAGCCCGATATTCTGTTGATGGACGAACCGCTCGGCGCCCTTGACAAGAACATGCGCCAAGCCATGCAGCGCGAGATCGGCGCCATTCACCGGCGTGTCGGCGTCACCGTGCTTTACGTCACGCACGACCAGGACGAGGCGATGAGCATGGCCGACATGGTCGTGGTGATGGACCAGGGCCAGGTCGCGCAGGTCGGCTCGCCACTCGATATCTACAACGCGCCGAACACCGATTTCGTGGCGACCTTCCTCGGCGACTGCAACCTGATCGAGATCGACCGGAACGGAAGCGAGCCGACGCTGATGATGGCCGGCGGCATCCGGCTGCCAGCCACGGCGCTGGCCTCCCGCGATACCCAGCTCGTCGGCATCCGCCCCGAGCGCCTGCTGGTGAGTGGCGAGCGACCGGAATGCGACATCGCCATGGCAGGCACGGTGACGGAAGCGCATTTCAACGGGGCCGACCACGACCTCGTGGTCGAGGTCCGGGGAAAGCCGCTGCGCGCCCGTCTCGCCAATTTTGGCAAGGCGCCACCGGCGGTCGGCAGCATGACCTATCTGGGCTGCGGCTACACCGACCTGATCGCGCTGGACGTCACGGACATCATGTCAGGCAAGGCCAAGGAGCAAGAGAGTTGAGCAAAACCATCACGCGCGAGACCAGAGGCGTCTACATCATTGCCGCGACGCCGTTCGGCGACGATGGATCGCTCGATCTCGACAGCACCGACCGCATGGTCGACTTCTATCTGAGGCACGGCGTCGACGGCATCACGATCCTCGGCATGATGGGCGAGGCCAACAAGCTCACCGAGGAGGAAGCTCGCGTTTTCGCTTCCCGTGTGCTCAAGCGGATTGCAGGATGCATTCCCGTGGTGGTCGGCGTGTCCGGCGCGGGGATAGACAACCTCAAGAGCCTTGCCCGCTTCGCCATGGGCGCGGGAGCGGCGGGTATCATGGTGGCGCCGACACCGGGGCCGGCGGTGGAGGACCGCATCATCGGATATTTCGCCCAGGTCTGCGACGCGGTCGGGCCCGATGTGCCGATTTGTTTCCAGGATTTCCCCCAATCCACCGGGGTGCCAGTGTCCTCCAGCACGATCCTCACCCTGACTCGTCAGCACCCGCAGATCGTCATGCTCAAGCATGAGGATTGTCCCGGCCTGGCCAAGGTCGAGGCAGTGCGCAACCGCTCAGGTACCGGCGACACGCCGCGCATGTCGATCCTGTGCGGCAATGGCGGGCTCTACCTGCCGCTGGAATTGACGCGCGGCGCCGACGGCGCGATGACCGGCTTCGCCTATCCCGAGATGCTGGTGCAACTGGTTGCCAAGCACATGGCCGGCGACGTGGACGGGGCCGAGGACCTGTTCGATGCCTACCTGCCCATCCTGCGCTACGAGCAGCAACTTAACTTCGGCCTCGCCGCGCGCAAGGAGATACTGCGCCGGCGCGGCGCCATCGCCTCCGCCTTCGTGCGCAGGCCGGGGCCGAGGCTCTCCGCTGCCGACCACGTCGACATCGATCGGCTGATGCGCCGTACGGAAATCAACGTGGAGAAGCTCGGCCATGCAGCTTGACCTCCACGGTAAGCGCGCGCTCGTCCTGTCCTCCTCGCGCGGGCTCGGCCTCGGTATCGCCGAGGCCCTGGCCGAGGAGGGCGTGCATGTGCTGCTTTGCGGGCGCGACGAGGCCCGCCTCGCCGCTGCCGCCGGGGCCATCGTCGCCCGCGGTGGTCGGGCGGACTACATCAGCGCCGACCTCGCCGACCCCGGCTTCGCCGCGACGGTCGCGGCGGGGGCTGAAGACAGGTTGGTCGGCGTCGACATCCTGGTCAACAACACTGGCGGCCCCCCGCCCGGAACCGCTGCGGAGATGTCGCCGGCCATGCTCGTTCCGCAGTTTTCGATGATGGTGGGCGCGCTCGTGGAGACGACGGGCCGTTTGCTCCCGCAGATGCGCGCGCGCAAATGGGGGCGCATACTCACCTTGGCGTCCTCGGGCGTGGTGCAGCCGATCCCCAACCTTGCGATGTCGAATGCATTGCGCCCAGCTCTCATTGGCTGGTCGAAGACGCTCGCTTCCGAGGTGGCTGCCGATGGCGTGACCGTCAATGCGCTGTTGCCTGGGCGTATCGCGACCGATCGTATCGAGGAACTCGACGTCGCGAACGCCAAGCGTCAGGGCAAGTCGGTCGATGAAATCCGCGCTCGGTCGCGGGCGGACATTCCCATGGGCCGTTACGGCGAGATCCGCGAATTCGCGGCCGTGGCGACGTTCCTGTGCTCCGGCGCGGCCAGCTATGTCACTGGCACGATAATTCGCTGCGACGGCGGCCTCATCAAGAGTGTATAGCGGAGCAAAAGCACTCGGCAGTCGCGGCCAGATCGAGCACATACCGTGCCGGGCATCGCCAGACATGCATCAACCGGGGAGTTCGCGATGTCTGCGAAAGATAAGTTCAGCAAGCTCGGCACCGACAATGCGCCTGGCCAAGAGGTACGCCAGGAGACTGGCGACCTGCACAAGCTGATGCGCGGCAATGCACTCGCGGGTAGGCCGGTCGATTTCTCGCATGGCGATGTCGACGCCTTCACACCCACCCCCGGCTCCTTCGACGTCTTTGCCGAGGGGGTTCGCAAGGGCGGCCAGCAGGCCTACACGGAATATCGGGGAGCCGCCGCGGTCCGTGAGAATCTCGCCGACAAGCTTGCGGCCTTCACTGGCGCTCCGGTCGATGCGGCCGAAGGAATGATCCTGACACCCGGCACGCAGGGTGCTCTCTTCCTTGCCATGGCAAGCACGGTCGGCCGTGGCGACAAGGTGGCGGTCGTCCAGCCCGACTATTTCGCCAACCGCAAGCTTGTCGCGTTTTTCGAGGGTGAGATCGTGCCGGTGCGGCTCGATTACATGAGGACTGCCGCCGAGGCTGGGCTTGATCTGAACCAGTTGGAGGATGCCTTCCGGCAGGGCGCCAGGGTGTTCGTCTTCTCCAATCCGAACAATCCGGCGGGTGTCGTCTATTCCGAAGCCGAGATACGGCGGATCGCGGAACTGGCGGGAAAATATGGCGCCACCGTCATTGCCGACCAGCTCTATTCGCGCCTGCGCTACGCGGACGCCGGGTATACACATCTGCGCGCCAGCGGCATCGACCCCGCCAATGTCATCACCATCATGGGGCCTTCCAAGACGGAATCATTGAGCGGCTACCGCCTTGGCGTAGCCTTCGGCTCTTCAATGCTGATCGAACGCATGGAGAAGCTGCAGGCCATCGTCTCCTTGCGTGCCGCCGGCTACAGCCAGGCCGTCCTGCAGACCTGGTTCTCCGAGCCCAAGGGCTGGATGGACGAACGCATCCGCCTGCACCAGGCCATTCGCGATGATCTGCTCGAAATACTGCGGGGCGTGGACGGCATCGAGGCTCGCACGCCGCAGGCGGGCAGCTACCTCTTCCCGCGCCTGCCCGACCTTGCCGTGTCCCCCTCGGACTTTGTCCGTATCCTGCGGTTGCAGGCCAATGTCGTCGTTACGCCCGGAACCGAGTTCAGCCCGCATTCCGCCGCCAGCGTGCGCCTGAATTTCTCGCAGGACCACGTCGCCGCCATGGAGGCCGCCAAACGCATGACGGAACTCGTCGCGCGCTACCGCGCGTGAACACGCTCGCAGCCATTGGCCGTCGCCGACCGATCCGGCCTGGGGCAGGCAGTGGAAGCAAGCGCGGCGTTCACGCCGAAAGCTTCCACGCTTCGGGATTGATGGCGGTGGCTGGCAGCGTCCCTGACAAGGCCGTCGCCACATGCTCGGCGGCAACCTCGGCCACGCGGCGCAACGCATCCTCGGTGGTTGCGCCGAGATGGGGCGTGAAGATCACGTTCGGGAAATCGGCCAGGGGGCCCTTGGGCGCTCCGGGCGAGTAGACATCCAGCGCGGCGCCCGCCAGATGCCGCGTCCGCAGCGCCTCGTGCAACGCCTCCTCATCCACCAATCCGGCCCGCGCAACATTGACCAGGATCGCCCCCGGTTTCATCGCCGCGAATGCCTCGCGCCCGATCATGAGGGCGGTTTCGGCGCGCAACGGCGTGTGCAACGTCACGAGGTCCGCCTCCGCCAGACCCTCGGCAAGCGTTTCGACGCGGATATAGTCGCCGATCTCCGGCGCACGCGGGGAATGGACCATCACCCGCATTCCGAAGGCATGATCCAATATCCGGCCGACATCGCGCCCGATGGCGCCCCAGCCGACGATAAGCGCGGTCTTGCCGGAAAGCTCGGTGAAGCGGATGGACTCGCGAAAGCCATGGCGGCCCGCGCGCTCACTGCGATCGGCCGCAGGGATGGCGCGGGCCGCGGCAATGGCAAGCCCGACCGTCAGCTCCGCAACCGAGCGGGCGTTGGCGCCAGGCGTATTGGCGACAAGCACGCCGTTGCGGGTGGCGGCGATCTTGTCCACGGAATCGTGGCCTGTTCCGTGTACCACCACCACGCGCAGCCGGTCCGCCGCGGCAAACGCGGAGGCTTTCAGCCCGGCATCGCGGGTGATGACCGCATCGCAACCTGGTATATGGGCGGCGACAGTATCCATGTCGGGCGAGGGGCTGATTACAGGCTCGATTCCCCGCGCCCGGAGCAGGTTCAGGCCGGCCTCATGGATGGGCTGTACGATGAGACATTTCATGACGGATAACGGGGCTGGACATTCATATGATGGAACCGGGAGAGGATCGCGTCGCACGACTGTACGAGACGGTGCATAGCCGCCGCCACCGCCTGGGAATGCCCCCCTGCAATGGGGGGCCGGACGTGGGCGGCCCTGCGGGGGGCATGCCGATGGCGCGATGACGCGCAATCACCGGTAAGGTTTGGGGTCATGGGGTTCGCGTCTCCTGCCTCGGGTCGATCGCTTCCATTTGCCCCGCGCCGAAAACGCCGCTTATCAGGTTGCAGGACAGCAGATATTCCGACCGAAGCAAACCCTCGGGCTTGGGCTGCAATTGCGCCAGCGTGACGCGCAAGGCTTTTGCTTGGGCGAGCCATGCCTCCTCGCCCTCGTCGCGGGAAACCACGCTGAAGCGTAGGCGCGCGCCCGTCGGCAACTGCGCCAACCGCGGCAGATCCGCGGTGATGACCGTCGCGATCTTGGGATAACCGCCCGTCGTCTGGCTTTCCGCCATCAACACCATGGGTTTGCGTGAGCCCGGCACCTGGATCGAACCGGGCACGGTGGCGTCCGACACGATGTCGTGCCCACGCGCGGCGGGCAGCTCGGCGCCGTCCAGGATCATCGCCATGCGGTCACGGCGAGGGGTGACGGTAAACTCCGTCCCGGTCAGCCGGGCAATGACTTCCGAATCGAAATAATCATCCTGCGGGCCGAGGACGATCCGGATCGGGCCGCCGGTATCGGAGGGGGTATGCGTCTCGTGGCGGAGGCAGCGATCGGGCGCCTCGTCTTCGCCCAGGGGCAGGATATCGCCAGCCCGTAAGGGGCGGCCTTCGAGTCCCCCCAGCCCGCTGCGCAGATGCGTGGCGCGCGAGCCCAGCACAGGTGGTACCGCAATGCCGCCGGCGAAGGCGACATAGCCCCATACGGCGCCCTCGATCGCCCCTACCTTCAGCACCTCGCCAGGGTTGAGCCGATGACTTTCACCGGGTGCAATTCGCCGTCCGTCGACACGAACGTCGCAGTTGCCGCCCGTCGCCGCAAACCGCAAAGGTCGAGTGGCGCTGAAGTTGCCTCCCAGAGCGGCAAATTCGAGTGCCGCGGCCAATGGGGGGTTGCCACATAGGGCGTTGGCCAAGGCAAGGGCCGGACAGTCCATCGGCCCGGCGGTTGAAACGCCGAAGTGCCTCAATCCGTGCCGCCCGCCGTCCTGGATCGTGAGCATCGGCCCAGCGGAAAGAACCTCCACGCTCATACCGGGACCCTTGGCTCGACAACAGTATCGCCTGCCGCGGCACGCCGCGCCAGCTGCGCGCCAGTTTCGCTGTCGATGGGCGCGAAGCGCACCCGGTCTCCAGCCCGCAGCAGAAATGGAACCTCGCGTGAGGGGTCGAACAACCTGACCGGCGTCCAACCGATGAAGCGCCAGCCGGAAGGCCCGGCGACGGAGTTCACGCTGCCTTGCTGGCCGCCGATGCCTATGGCGCCTGCCGGTATGTTCTGGCGGGGTATTTGCAACCGCGGCGTATGGAGGATCGGGGGCAGCCCGCCCAGATAGGCCAGGCCTGGCGCGAAGCCGATCATGAACACGCGATATTCGTTCGCGACGTGCAGCGCGATCACCTCCCGCGGCGAAAGCTTCTTCAGGGCGGCGATCTCCTCCAGATCTTGGCCGACCTCGCCGCCATAGACCACTGGTATTGTCCAGGCCCGGCCTTGCCAGCCGGCACCGTCCACATCAGTGGAGAGTTCCGCCAGCCTCTCCTCCAGCGCCCGCCCGCGAACGATTTCGGGATCATACCGGACCAGCAGCGAGCGGTAGCTGGGCACCACCTCGATGACCCCGGCCATGCCCGCCGTCTCTATCGCCGCAGCAAGCGCGATGACGCGGGCATTCACCTCGGCGTCGATCCGGTCGCTGAACTGAAGCACCAGCGCGCTGTCGCCGGAAGGCAGGAAAACCGGCAGGCAATGGGTCACGCGGACCTCGCGCCGGCGAACCAGCGACAGCACGGACAAGCTTTCGCCACCTGAGCTTCAATGGGCCATTGCCGCCATTTGCCGCGCTCGTCAAATTGCCTTGCGATTTCGGTATACCACATGTATCCATTGTGGACATCACATAGTGCCCTGTCAATCAGGCGTGGCAATGCTATCAACTTTGAACGGCCAGGCAGTGTGCTTCGCGCCTCTTTTCTGTGAGCACTGGAATGACGAGAAGGCTTGATCTCAACTGCGACATGGGGGAAAGCTTCGGCGCCTATACGATCGGCGACGATGCCGCCATGCTGAAGCTCGTCACGTCGGCCAATATAGCCTGCGGGTTTCATGCTGGCGATCCGGTGGTGATGCGCCGCACGATACGCCAGGCGCGCGAGAACGGTGTGTCGGTGGGGGCGCATCCGTCCTTCGCCGATCTTTACGGCTTCGGCCGCCGGCGCATTTCAGGTGAGCGGCCGGACGATCTCGAAACACAGTTGATCTACCAGATCGTCGCCATGCAGGGTATGTGCGCGTTGGAAGGCCATCCCATGACCCATGTCAAGACACACGGCGCGCTGGGCAACATGGCGGCGGCGGACCCCGAGCTCGCCGCATTGTGCGCGCGGGCGGTCCGGGCGGTGGACCCATCTCTCGTCTATGTATCGCTCCCCTATTGCGAAACGTACAAGGCGGCCGAATCGGCCGGGCTTCGCGTCGCCTGCGAGGTTTACGCCGATCGCACCTACACCGACGCTGGCCAGCTGACGTCGCGGAGCGAACCTGGAGCGGTGATCCACGATCCTCGCCAGAGTCTCGACCAGGTTCTCGAAATGGTGATTGGCGGCCATATTCCGACCGTTGGCGGCAAGCGGCTTCCGGTTGAGGCTGCAACATTATGCGTCCACGGCGATACGCCCGGCGCCGTCGAGATCGTGCGCGCGCTGCGTACCGCTCTCACTAAGAACGGTGTCGAGATCGCGCCCTTCGCCAAACCCTGAATTCATCTGCCAATGCTTATCCGGCATCGCCTCACGCGGCGTCCGGAGCGACAAGGCGATGAGCCGCTGAGTCAGGGTCCCGATATCACGCGCAGATCACCGGCAGCTTCCCAGAAGTCGATGCGCGAGATCCGCCTGTCCGTAAACAGCCCGAAGCGTCCCGCCGGAACGACTTCTTCAGCCGCCCACGCTTTGACAAGGTTGTCGATTTCGTCGACGACCGCCGTGCCGCGCAATTGCCACTGATTGAGCGGAAAGTCATAACAGAACTCTGCCGCAAGCTGGAAATGCGCTCAGTCCGCTTGGAGGATGCGATTGAACAGACGGAACCTGCAATTGTTCGTTTCTATCGCGGCGTTCGCCGGGATCGCCGCGGCAACCTCGACGGACGCAAAGTGTCTCGCCCCGAATGGCGAGTTTGAGCTGGGCCAGTATTCCTGCCTGGCGGCAGGCCCCAATAGTTATCTCGCCCGCTGCGAAACCGACCAGAACGTTTTTTCCTGGAACAAGATCGCTGATTACTGTCCGGGCGGGGCAATTCAGATACCGAAAAGTGCCTTGGCCTCTTCATGTCGAGGCGACGGCCAGACGTTTCCGGTGGGAAGTTTCGCTTGTTTGGCTGTCGAGGGGCAGGGCCACCTGGCGCGCTGCGACATGGTGCTCAATAGTCCTTCATGGACGAAAATGCAGGAAAGCTGCTCTGCCATGCCTCCTCCAAAGGCCGCTGTGGCGCCGCCACGCAGCCCTTGGTTTAAAAAGGCGTTGGATATTCCTCGTGGCCTGCTGAACCGCTTCTGATTGCGACCAAACTGCCAGCCCAGCGTGAAAGCGCTTGGCTTCCGGGACCACTTCCTCTGGCCAGACGCGACGGCGCGGCCATGCGCGAGTTGCCCGCATGGGCTCTCCTGGGCACTCCACCCGCTCAAGCCCCAAAAGCTGATCGCCTGTCGCGCAAACAATCGACAATCGCCTCGGCCAGGCAGCACACGCTGAGCCCGCTGCTTCGGTTTCGGCGAAGCAAAAGACAGAAAAAGACTTCTTTTGGCGATCCGGCCCGGATGCTCTGTTGCGGTACCTAGAACACGCTAGGCCCGCCTGGGAGGCGACGCATAACAAGAGAGCGGCTGCCGAAACACCGCTTGGCATAGGCCGCTTGAACGGGGCCGATGCCAGCAACAGCCATGGGGAACCACGACAATGAAGACATTCCGAAATTGCCTGCTGACCGCGGTCGGCGCAGGTCTGCTGGGCTTGGGGCTTGCCGCTCCCGCCAACGCCGGCGCCATTCGCCTCGGCATGACCACCTGGGTGGGCTACGGGCCGCTGTTTCTTGCCCGCGACCTCGGCTACTTCAAGGAGGCCGGCGTTGATGTCGACCTGAAGATCATCGAAGAATCAGCGCTTTACATGGCCGCGGTGGCCGGCGGCGATCTCGACGGCGCCGCGTCCACGGTCGACGAACTGATGAAGTACCGCTCCGACGACCTCTGCTTCAAATATGTGGTTGCGCTCGACGACAGCCATGGCGGCGATGGCGTCGTCACACAGGCAGACGTCAAGTCCCTCAAGGACCTGAAGGGCCAGCAGGTGGCCCTGAACGAGGGTTCCATTTCGGAATTCTGGTTCAACGTGCTCCTGAAAAAGGAAGGCATGACCGAGGACGACGTCACCATCACCAACATGACGGCCGATGACGCCGCGACCGCCTTCATCGCCGGCCAGGTTCCCGCCGCGGTGACCTGGGAGCCGCATCTCACCGAGGTCCGCAAGGGCGGCAAGGGCAAGGTGCTGATCGATTCCACGACCACGCCCGGCCTGATCGTCGACGTGATCGCTCTCAAATGCGACCTGATCGAGAAGCACCCCGATGACGTGAAGGCTCTCATCAAGGGCTATTACAAGGCGGTCGAATACATCAAGACCAACCCGGAAAAGGCCTACGAGATCATGGCCAAGGGCATTGGCGGCTACCTCGAGAAGCCCGAGGATTTCGCCGCCGGCGCCAAGGGCGTGCGCTACTACGATCGCGCTCGCAACCTGGAATTCTTCGGCACCCCTGAGAAGAGCGAGGCGGCCGACCTGGTGAACTTCGCGCAGGACATCTGGGGCAAGGCCGGCAAGCTCAAGATGACGATCGACTCGAAAACCATCCTCGACACCGATTTCATCAAGGAACAGTGAGCCTTCGGGATCGCAGGGGTCGGCTCGTCCGGGCCGATCCCTTTTTCTCGAAGCCCGGTTTTCGCGTTCAGATCTACGGAGGCCATCTTATGGCACAGAGGCGGACGGCGTGGACACGCCTGACGACCCCATTCGCCAACATTCCCGCCAGCACGGCAACGACACTCGCGTTGGCGATGTGGGTGGCCGTGATCGGTGGATGGGCGCTCTTGTCCTATGGCCGCGTCGTGCCGAACATGTTCCTGCCGACGCCCGGTACCGTGCTCGATACGGCCTACCGCATGTCGCTCGACGGCAGCCTTTTCTACCACACTTTTACCAGCGCCAAGGTGGTGATCCTGGGCTTCATCGTATCCTCGGTGATCGCGGTGCCGCTTGGGCTGTGGATGGGCACCTACCGGGCCGTGCAGGCGCCGCTTGAACCGCTGGTCAATTTCATCCGCTATCTGCCCGTGACCTCTTTCGTGCCGCTGTTCATCCTGTGGATCGGCATCGGCATCGAACAGCGCATAGCGGTCATCTTCTTCGGCACGTTCTTCCAGCAGCTCGTGATGATTTCCGACTGCGCGCGCAGCGTCTCCAGGGATCTGGTCAACGCGTCCTACACGCTCGGCACGAAGCGAGGCGAAGCGGTGTGGCATGTCATTTTCCCCGCAGCGCTTCCCGCGATCCTCGACACGCTTCGCGTCACCATGGGCTGGGCCTGGACATATCTGGTGGTGGCCGAACTCGTCGCCGCGTCGAGCGGCCTCGGCTATATCAGCCTCAAGGCGATGCGCGGTTTCCAGGTCGATGTGATCTTCATGGCGATCGCCGCCATCGGGCTCCTCGGCCTCATCACCGACACGGCATTCCGCATTCTCCGCGCGAAGGTGGCACCATGGGCGCCTTGATTTTGAACGCAACGATGCAAACCGCAGCCGGATCAAGGGTAACGATGACCGACTCCATCAAGGCAAGCGATCCGGCCGGCACGGCCTCGATGACCGGCGCCCCACGTTCGGCCGGCACCACGATGGCCATCGAAGACGTGACACTGCGTTACGGCGAAGCCAACGGCGTGCTGGCGCTGGACGATGTATCCCTGAAGGTGACGAAGAACGAATTCTGCGTCATCGTCGGCCCTTCCGGGTGCGGCAAATCCAGTCTGCTCTACCTGGCCGCCGGCCTCAATGACGCGACGTCGGGCAGCATCAAGGTCGACGGCAGGGAAGTGATCGAGCCCGGTCCCGACCGGGGCATGGTGTTCCAGAGCTACACCTTGTTCCCGTGGCTGACGGTGCGCGCCAACATCGAATATGGACCCAAGCGCAAGGGTCTGCCGGCCGAGCAGCGCAGGCAGATCGTCGACCAGTATCTCAACGAAGTCGGCCTCGCGCCCTTCGCCGACCATTATCCGGCGCAGCTCTCGGGCGGCATGAAGCAGCGCGTGGCGATCGCGCGCGCGCTCGCCAACGACCCGGCCGTCCTCTTGATGGACGAGCCGTTCGGCGCTCTCGACAGCCAGACGCGCGGCACCATGCAGAAGCTGCTCCTGCGCGTCTGGGAGCGGCAGCAGAAGACGGTGCTCTTCGTCACCCACGATATCGACGAAGCGCTGGTGCTCGGCGATCGCGTCCTGGTGATGACGGCCAGGCCCGGCAAGATCAAAGCCGAGATCAAGGTCGACATTCCGCGGCCGCGCTCGATGGACGTGATCCTCGAACCGGACTTCATCGCGCTCAAGCGCCGCATCCTCGGCCTCCTGCATGACGAGATCGACGAGGACCACTGAACTGGTCTCTCGACATAGGGTTTCTGAAAAGGTTGCAGGGCTGGTCGGCGGCAAGATTTTCACCGTCCATTGCCGTGAAAACAGCGCAGGCGCTGGAGATTGGCCAGGCCTTTCAGCTTCGTCATCCACAGGGAGCGAAGCGGACGTGCAGACCCTGGAATGGCGACGTTTGGAGGGCTTAAGGCAATTCCGGACGTTTGTGGTGGTTCACTGAAACATCGGCGACCTATTTGCCGCCGTTGCGCGCCGAGCCGAGGATCATCTCGGAAGCTTTCTGCCCGATCATCATGCTCGGCGCGTTGGTGTTGCCGCCGATCAACTTCGGCATGACCGAGGCATCCGCGACGCGAAGTCCATCCACGCCTCGTACCTTGAGCGTCGCCGGATCGACGACAGCCATGTCGTCCGTTCCCATCTTGCAGGTTCCGACCGGATGATAGACGGTCAGCGCCTCGGCGCGCAGATAGGCCAGGATCTCGTCGTCGCTACGGACATCCTTGCCCGGCAGCATCTCCCTGCCGCGCACCGCGTCGAACTCTGACGAGGCAAAGATCTGGCGTGCGATCTTGATGCCTTCGACCAGCACCATCGCGTCGTCTTCATGCGTGAAGAAACGGTGGTCGATCAGGACGTCCCGGCCAGTGCCGTCGCGCGACAGCCTTATCTCGCCCACGCTTTTCGGCCGCAGCACACAGGTGTGAATGGCGTAGCCATGGCCATATTCGATCAGCCTGCCGCGATGGCTTCGATAGCCCGGCACGAAGTGGAACTGGATGTCGGGAAGGCCGTTCGCGTGCCTCGTCTTCGCAAAGCCGCCCGCTTCGACATAGTTGGTGGTGAGCATGCCCTTGCGGCGCGCGAAATACTGGAAAGGCGCCGCCGCCATGCGCGGCAGATTGGCTAGCGAAAGGCCAAGCGTCCTGGTGCTCCTGGAACGCACGGTGATCATGCCGTCGACGTGGTCCTGCAGGTTCTTGCCGACGCCCGGCAGGTCGAGGACCGGCGCGATGCCGATCTGTTGCAGCTCTGCCGCCGGACCGATGCCTGAGGCCATCAGGATCTTGGGTGAGTTGATGGCGCCGGCCGAGAGCACGATCTCGCGTTTGGCCGCGAGCAGCTTTTGCCGGCCCTCATGCTGCACGCGCATTCCCGTGGCGCGCCCTTGCGAGATAACGAGGTCGATCACCTCGCATTGGCTGAGCAACGTCAGGTTCTTGCGATAGAGCACCGGACGCATGAAGGCGCTGAAGCTGCTGAAGCGCTGTCCCCGGTTCTGCGTTACATTGTAGATGCCGACGCCGAACTGGCTCTCGGCATTGAAATCCGCGTTGGCTGGCAGATCGGCATTTTTCCCGGCCTGGACGAACATGCCGGAAAGCACGTTCGGATCGCGCGGATTGTCGACCAGCAACTCACCGTCGCTGCCGTGGTAGCGCGGGTCCTGGGCGATCAGGTTGCGCTCCAGTTTCTTGAACACCGGCAACACGTCGCTGTAGGCCCAGCCGGCGCATCCAAGCCTGGCCCACTCGTCATAGTCCTCGGCGGCGCCGCGAATGTAGACCATCGAATTGATCGAGCTCGATCCGCCGAGCGCCTTGCCGCGGTTGACTGGAATCCTGCGGTTGTTGAGCTGGGGCTGCGGCACGCCGACGAAACAATAGTCATAGGTCGGGTTGCCGTAGAGCGAGAGTATGCCAGCCGGCACCTTGACGCGCAGGCTGTCGTCGCTGCCGCCGGCCTCAAGCAGGCACACCTTCACCGACGGATCGGCGCTCAGTCGATTTGCGACCACGCAACCGGCCGAGCCGGCGCCGACGACGATGTAGTCGAATTCAACCGCGTCCATCCGCCCCCCAAGCCGTGGTCTCAAACCGCGTTTTGTTCCCAGACGGATTTGCCGCCGACGATCGTTTTCAGCACCCTGATATCCGCGATTTTGTCCGGCTCGACCTGAAGCGGATCATCGGAAAGGACGATGAAGTCGGCGAGCTTCCCCGCCGTCAAACTACCCTCGTCGTTCTCCCGGTGGCCGGCAATGGCCGCCCCCAGCGTATAGGCATGGAGCGCCTGCGCGACGGTGATCCTCTGTTCAGGAACCCAGCCGGTTTCCGGCTGGTGGTCCCGGCTTTGGCGCAGCACCGCGTTGCGTATGCCGATGAGCGGATTGAGGTCGACGATGGGCCAATCGGTTCCGAACGCGACGGCGCCTGCGGCCTCGAGGATGGAGCGAACGGGAAAGGCCCGAGGTAGGGAGCTGGAGCCGACGCGCACCTCCCAAAGCCCCTCCATCCCGAGCCACTGGTCGCGTGGATAGATCATGGCGGGCTGGAAGCTCGCTATCGCTCCTATGTCGCCGAAACGTTCGATGTCGCGCGCGGTGGGTATCTCGCAGTGCTCCACCCGTGGCCGGCGCTGCCGAGAGCGTTCCCCGTCCGATGCATAGGCGTCGAGGGCCATTTCGATGGCTCCCGTGCCGATCGCGTGCGTCCAGACCTGAAAGCCTTCCTGTTGGGCGCGTCTGACGGCCGCGTTGTAGGCAGGCGCCTTCCACAGGCACGTTCCGGTTTCGCCTGGTTTGTCGGCATAGCCCTGGGGCATGAAGCCGGTATGGGATTCCAGGACGCCGTCCAGGAAGAATTTGATGACGCGACCGTCGAGGAAGTCAGGATCGAGGTCGTTCCTCCATCCCGATACGCGCGCGATCACCTCGTCGAGGTTCGAATCCGGATTTGCAATGCTCGAAAGCGTGAACCGCAGGCTCAGCTCGCCACTCGCGAACATATCAGCGAGCAACGGAACCGCTTCGTCATCCATGCCAGCGCTTTGGACCCGCGACAATCCCAGACGGTTCGCTTCCTTGATGGCGCGGAGCAGCGCCGATCGCATATCCGATTGTGAGGATTGGGGGACCAGCGCTTCAAACTTGGACCACGCTTTTTCCTTCAGCCATCCAGTCGGCTCACCGCTTGCGTCTCTTACGATCTCGCCACCTTCAGGATCGGGCGTGTCCCGCGTGATGCCGGCCAGTTCCAGCGCCTTGCTGTTCACCCAGGCCGCGTGCGCCATGCCGGAGCGGAAGAAAACCGGGCGATCGGCAACGACTTGATCGAGAAGCGATTTGTGGAAGCCATCGTCAGGAAGATCGGGGTAGCCGTAACTGAATTCGCTGCCCACGATCCATGCGCGGCCCGGATGTGCCTGCGAATAGGCCTTCAGGCGGGCGAGGACGTCGACAAACGTCTTTGCCTCGCGCAACCGTACTTCATCGAGATATTTGCTTCCCCAGGCAAAATGGACATGGGAGTCGATGAAGGCCGGCATTGCGAACCGGCCCTGGAGATCGACGGTTTCGGCATCCGCCGAGGCTTGCGATCTGACGGATGACCACGGGCCGACAACGACGATGCGGTCGCCGCGGACAAGCATCGCCTCCGCATGGTGGTTCGCCGTATCGACCGTATAGAAAGCGCCATTGGCGTAAAGGGTCTCGTGCGCCATTTCACTCCCGGCGGTCGTCGCTGTCATGCGGATGATGCGAGCAACGAACCACCAAATCCGGGATGGAAGAATAACTTTTTCCGGTACTCGTGCTTAGGGTTTGCCTAAGTCTTATCGATGTCCGGAGGTGGCTTTATCGGAACTTGATGGCGGGAAGTCCGCGCCCGCTCCCTGATCCTGCTCCAGCGTTTAGGGATAAGCTAAGCACTGACACATGAAATCATAATTTTCGCTCCGTCAGACCGTCACTAAAAGCAAACCGGACTTCCATCACAGCGGCGAAAGCCCCATCGAAAGAGACGTGGATATGTCGGTTGAGAAGGTAGACACGCTTGTCGTCGGCGGCGGCCAGGCAGGGGTGGCTATGAGCGAGCATCTGAGCAAATGCGGCGTGCCGCATCTCGTTCTCGAGCGCGGCCGGATTGCCGAGCGCTGGCGTTCGCAACGGTGGGACTCCCTGGTTGCCAACGGACCGGCCTGGCATGACCGGTTCCCGGGCATGGAGTTTCCCGTGACAGGCCCCGATGGCTTTCCTTCCAAGGAGGAGGTTGCCGATTATTTCGTCGCCTACGCAAAGCAGATCAACGCGCCGATCCGCTGCGGCGTCGAGGTCAAGCTCGTGCAAAGGAATGTCGGCCGGCCCGGATTCCGTGTCGAGACGTCGGAAGGCGTGATCGAAGCCAACAGCATCGTCGCGGCGACCGGACCTTTCCAGGTCCCCGTCATCCCGTCTGTCGTTCCCGCGGATTCCGGCATCCTGCAAATCCATTCCAGCGCGTACCGCAATCCGGCGCAACTGCCGAAGGGCGCGGTGCTGGTGGTCGGAGCGGGATCGTCAGGCGTGCAGATCGCGGATGAGCTCCAGCGCGCTGGGCGGCGCGTCTATCTGTCGGTCGGACCGCATGACCGCCCGCCGCGCGCCTATCGCGGCCGCGACTTCTGCTGGTGGCTGGGTGTTCTCGGCAAATGGGACCTCGAAACCCCGGGGCCCGGCACGGAACATGTCACGATCGCGGTCAGTGGCGCGCGCGGCGGCGAAACGATCGATTTCCGCCGGCTTGCCGCGCAGGGGCTCACCTTGGTCGGCATGACGAAGACGTACAAGGACGGCGTGATGAGCTTCGCGCCGGACCTTGCAAAGAACATTGCGCGCGGCGACGCCAATCTGATGTCGCTGCTGGACGAAGCGGACGCCTATGTCGCCCGCAACGGTCTGGACCTTCCGGAAGAGCCCGCCCTGCGCAAAATTGGCCCGGACCCGGACTGCGTGACCAATCCGATCGGCGAACTCAATCTCGCCGAGGCCGGGATAACGGCGATCATCTGGGCGACGGGCTTCGCCGTCGATTATAGCTGGCTGAAGGTCGACGCCTTCGACGAGAAGGGCCGGCCAAGGCACCAGCGCGGCGTCTCGGTCGAGCCGGGGATCTATTTCCTGGGCCTGCCCTGGCAGTCGCGCAGGGGGTCGAGCTTTATCTGGGGCGTCTGGCATGATGCCAAGCATGTGGCCGACCGTATTTCAACGCAGCGCAAGTATCTGGCCTACCACGCCGCCGCCAAGCGCGAGCCCGTGGACGCCTGACCAAAGCCGACGCTGCAAGCCCGACCTCATGGAGACCAAGATGGCGCATACGCGAATTCGCAAGTTCAACACCAAGGATACCTATCCCGAGCAGAAGCTCGACAACGATCTCTGCCAGGCCGTTGTCACGCGCGGCGGCCGCACCGTCTATCTGCGCGGCCAGTGCCCGCAGGACCTCGACACGGCGAAGAATATCGGCAGCCATGATCCGGTCGAGCAGACCCACAAGGTCATGCAGAATATCAGGCAGCTCATCGAGGAATGCGGCGGCACAATGGAGCATCTGGTCAAGGTGGTCGTCTACATCACCGACGTGCGCCATCGCGAAGCCGTCTACCGGACGATGGGCGAGTATATCAAAGGCGTCCACCCGGTTTCGACCGGCCTGGTCGTGTCGGCCCTGGCGCGGCCGGATTGGCTGGTCGAGATCGACGGCACCGCCGTCATCCCGGACTGAAGCGCCATGACCTTTTCCATCGTCGCGCGCTGCAGGCGCACAGGCATGTTCGGGGTGGCGGTGTCCTCGTCTTCTCCTGCCGTCGCGGCGCGCTGCGCCTACGCGCAGGCGGGTGTCGGCGCGGTCGCCAGCCAGAACGTCACCGACCCGACGCTCGGCCCACGGACTTTGGAGCTGATGGCGCGCGGCGCCTCCGCCGCCGAGGCGGTCGCGATCGTCAAGCGCACGGCCGCCTTCAGCGAATACCGGCAAGTGCTGGCGGTCGACGCCGCCGGCGGCAGCGCAATCCATTCGGGACCGAAAGCGCTTGGCATCTGGGCCGAGGCGCGCGGCGAGGACGTCGCCTGTGGCGGCAACCTGCTTTCGAACGATGGCATCCCGCAAGCGATGGTCGACGCCTTTCTCGCCTCTGAGGGCAACCTCGGCGACCGGCTGATCGCCACGATGCGCGCCGCGCTCAAAGCCGGCGGCGAGGCCGGGCCTGTCCGCTCCGCCGGCATGAAGCTGGTGCGCGATGTATCCTGGCCCGTCGCCGACCTGCGATGCGACTGGACCGAGGACTGTCCGATCGAGCAACTGGCAACGCTGTGGGAGATATACAAACCCCAGCTCGATGCCTATGTCACCCGCGCCCTCAACCCGTCCGATGCGCCGAGCTACGGCGTCCCCGGCGACGAGTAATCCCGACAGTCTGGAGCCAGCATGAGCGAACTCAGCCACAACGAGTGGATCGGCAAGGCGTCGGCGATCCGCTTCCGCGACAAAGCCTTCATCGACGGCGAGCCGGTGGCCGCGCGCTCCGGCCGGACCTTCGCCAGCATCAATCCGGCAACGGGAGCAACGCTCGCCGAGGTCGCCTCCTGCGGTGAGGAGGATATCGACCTCGCCGTTGCCGCGGCGCGGCGCAGTTTTGAGGCCGGCGTGTGGTCGCGGACGAGTCCCCAGCATCGCAAGGAGGTGCTGCTGCGGCTGGCGGCGTTGCTGCGCGAGAACCTGCAGGAGCTGGCGCTGCTGGAATCGCTGGACATGGGCAAGCTCGTCAGGGACGCCGCCACCATTGACGTGCCGGGCTCGGCGGCGATCTTCCAGTGGTACGCCGAGGCGATCGACAAGGTCTATGACGAGGTGGCGCCGACAGGGCAGGGCGACCTCGCATTGGTGCGGCGGGAGCCGCTCGGCGTGGTCGGCGCTGTCGTGCCGTGGAATTTCCCGCTCGACATGGCGACCTGGAAATGCGCGCCCGCGCTGGCGGCCGGCAATTCGGTGGTGCTGAAGCCGGCCGAGCAATCGCCTTTCTCTGCGCTCAGGTTGGCTGAGCTCGCGATGGAGGCAGGCCTGCCCGCCGGCGTGCTCAATGTGGTTCCGGGCCTCGGCGAGACGGCGGGCCAGGCGCTTGGCCGCCATATGGATGTGGATTGCCTCGCCTTCACCGGGTCGACCGCCGTCGGCAAACTGTTCCTGCAATATTCCGGCCAGTCGAACATGAAGCAGGTCTGGCTGGAGACGGGCGGCAAGAGCCCCAATCTGGTGTTCGCGGATTGCGGCGACCTGGACGCGGCGGCCGACATGGCCGCCTTCGGCATCTTCTTCAACCAGGGACAGGTGTGCTCGGCCAATTCACGGCTGCTGGTGGAGCGCGGCGTCAAGGACGCGCTGGTGGAGAAACTGGCGGAGCGCGCGGTGGCGACGCAACCCGGCGACCCGCTCGACCCGGCATCCAGGATGGGCGCGATGGTGGATGCGAGACACGCAGCGACCGTGATGCGCTTCATCGATGGCGGCAAGAAGTCGGCCCGGCTGGTGACAGGCGGCGACCGGGTGGCCGTCGACGGGCGCGGCAGCTTCGTGCAGCCCACGATCTTCGATGATGTCTCGCCAAACGATCCGCTCGCCCGCGACGAGATTTTCGGTCCGGTGCTGTCGGTCATCGCCTTCGACAGCGAGGACGAGGCGCTCCGGATCGCCAATGACAGCGTCTACGGACTGGCGGCCTCGCTGTGGACCGACAGCCTGTCGCGCGCCCATCGTGTCGCCGAGCGGCTTCGGGTGGGAACCGTCTCGGTGAACACGGTCGATGCCCTGAGCCCGATGACGCCCTTCGGCGGCTTCAAGCAGTCCGGCTTCGGGCGCGACCTGTCGCTGCATGCGCTCGACAAATACACCGCGCTGAAAACCACCTGGATCAAGTACTGAGGAGCGGCCCCGACTTGATCACAGGGTGCAAACCGGCAACATAGCACCATGCCGCTCCGCTTCACGCTCAGACAGCTCGAATACTTCGTCGCCGTTGGCGAAGCGGGTTCGATCGCCAAGGCGGCCGAGCAGGTGAACGTCTCGCCGCCATCGATCTCGGCGTCGATCGCCCAGCTCGAAGCGGAGTTCGGCGTCCAGCTCTTCGTGCGCAAGCACTCGCATGCGCTGGCGCTGACCGCGGGCGGGCGTCTGTTCCTCAAGGAAGCCGCGCGGCTGCTCAACGACGCGGATGCTCTGCACGACATTGCCGGCGATATCGCCGAAAAGGTGCGCGGACCGCTGGCGATCGGCTGCCTGCTCACTTTCGCGCAGATCGTGCTGCCCACGCTGCGCAGGAAGTTCGAGGACGCCTATCCGGAGGTGCGCGTCAGGCAGTTCGAGCGCAACCAGGGGCAATTGTTCGAGATGCTGCAGCGCGGCGAAATCGACGCGGCGCTGACCTACGACCTCGAATTGTCGCAGGACATGACCTTCGAGCCGCTGATGCAGTTGCCTGCCTATGTGATGCTGCCGGCCGCGCATCGCCTGGCCGCGAGGGCGGGCATCACGCCCGAGGAACTGGTCGATGAGCCGATGGTGCTGCTCGACCTGCCCTATAGTCGCGAATATTTCCTCTCGGCTTTCCAGCCCAAGGGACTTCGGCCGAAGATCGCAGAGCGCACCGGCGACATCGCCGTGATGCGCTCGATGGTCGCCAACGGCTTCGGCTACGGCATCGCCAATATGCGGCCGCTCAACACGATGTCGCCGGACGGCAAGCTGCTGGTTTTCGTGCCACTGCTCGACGATATCAGGCCGCTGACCATGGGAATTGCGTTGCCGAACGCCGAGCACCGCACGTTGACGGTGCAGGCCTTCATCGACCACTGCCGGCGTTTCGTGGTCGAGCAAGGCGTCTTCGGCACCGAACGCGTCGTCAAGTGAGGAAGCTCACGGCCAGCCATCGGTGAGCCGCGATAGCAGCCTGTCCAGCATCTCGTCGCAACGCCGCAGCTGTTCGACGCTGACGAATTCGTCGGGCTTGTGGCCCTGCGCCATGGAGCCCGGGCCGCAGACGACGGCCGGCGTGCCGAGATCGCGACTGAACAAGCCCCCTTCCGTGCCGAAGGCGACTTTCATGGTGCTGTTTGCGCCGGTCAGCGATTTGACGAACGCCACCGCTTCGGAAGCGGCCGGCGTGTCGAGGCCCGGATAGGTGTTGGTGATCTCGATGTCGATCTTGGCTTCGGGCGCGATCGAGGCGGCGTCGGCGGCAATGCGCGCCGCGGAGTCGCGAAGCCTGTCGAGAATGGCGGCCGCGTCGTCGGCTGCAACGTTTCGGATTTCGAAATCGACCTGACAGAGGTTGGGCACGATATTGAGCGCGACACCGGCATTGATCTTGCCGACATGCACGGTGGTGTAGGGAATGTCGTAGTCGCCGTCACGCGCGCCGTCGCGGGCCAGCCGATCCTGCTCGTCGCGCAAGGCGCGCACGAAATCGCAACCGAGATGGATCGCGTTGAGCGCCAGCGGCGCGAGCGCGGAATGACCTTCTCGCCCCCTGCAGACGGCGCGCGCCGCAAGCTTGCCCTTGTGCCCCGTCGCCACCTGCATGTCGGTTGGCTCACCGATAATGCATAGCAGCGGGCGCTGGGGTGCGGCGCCCAGCATGTCGATCAGGTCGCGCACACCGAGACATCCGACCTCCTCATCGTAGGAGAGCGCCAGATGCAAGGGCGTGCGAAGCGCCATCTTCGAGGCCTTGACACACACGGCAAGAGCGCAGGCCACAAAACCCTTCATGTCCGCCGCGCCGCGTCCGTAGAGCTTGCCGTCACGCTCGGTCATGGCGAATGGCGGCATCGTCCAGTTCTGGCCGTCGACGGGCACGACGTCGGTGTGGCCGGACAGCATGATGCCCGACCTGCCGGCCGGGCCGATCGTGGCAAAGAGGTTGGCCTTGTGGCCGTCGGCGCTGTGGATGAGCTGGCTGGCTATGCCGTTCGCTTCGAGCAGGTCCGCCGCATAACCGATGAGATCGAGGTTTGAGTCGCGGCTCACCGTTGGAAAGGCGATCAGCCGTTCGAGTATCCTGATGCTGTCCATGTCTCTATTCCGTTGCGTTCCCGGCTGTTTAGCATCGTCGCGCGGCGGCACTGAAGTCGCATTTGGCTCCGCTTCGTTTCATCGCAAACTAACCCTACGCAATGCGCGATTAGGCCTGTCCTAACCCGCGCAGAAGAAATCCATAGTTTTCCCGCGCCCGCTCCAACTTATGAGTAATCTCCAAGATGCCGGCGACGCCAAGTCGACAGGAAGGAAGCACTATGCGCGACCCACGCTACGACATTCTGTTCGAGCCGATGAAGATCGGTCCGGTGACCGCCAAGAACCGCTTCTATCAGGTTCCCCATTGCAATGGCGGTGGCTATCGCGATCCATCGGCCGCGGCCGAGATGCGCCGCATGAAGTCCGAGGGCGGATGGGGCGTCATCTTCACCGAGCAGACGGAGATGCACCACACCTCGGAGATCACGCCCTTCATCGAGCTCAGGCTGTGGGACGACGCCGACATTCCGGCCCTGGCCAAGATGGCCAAGGCCATGCATCAGCATGGCGCGCTGGCCGGCATTCAACTCGCCTATTCCGGCATCAACGGCCCCAATCTCTACACCAAGGAGGTCCCGCGCGGGCCCTCGGCGCTGCCGATCCGCACCTTTACCAATGATCCCGTGCAGGCGCGCGCCATGGACAAGCAGGACATCCGCGATCTGCGCCGTTGGCACCGCAATGCCTTCATGCGCGCCAAGCAGGCGGGTTTCGACCTTGTGTGCCTCTATGGCGCGCACGGCTTCGGCATCATCCAGCATTTCCTGTCCACCGCCACCAACCAGCGCAGCGACGAATATGGCGGCTCGCTGGAAAACCGCTCGCGGCTGATGCGCGAGCTGATCGAGGAAGGGCGCGACGCGATCGGCGACACGTGCGGCCTGACGCTCAGGCTGTCGCTGGACGAGATGATCGGCGAGCTCGGCTTCGCCAATTCGGAAGTCCGCGACATGATCGAGATGCATGCCGAGCTGCCCGATCTCTGGGATCTTGCCCACGGCGCCTGGGAGGATTGCTCGGGGCCGTCGCGCTTCAAGGAGGAGGCGGCGCAGGAAAGCCTGGTCTCAGGCATCAAGAAGCTGACCTCGAAGCCGGTCGTCGGCGTCGGCCGCTTCACCTCGCCGGACGTGATGGTGAGGATGATCAGGTCGGGCACGCTCGATTTCATCGGCTGCGCCCGCCCGTCGATCGCCGATCCTTTCCTGCCCAGGAAGGTCGAGGAGGGTCGCATCGAGGACATCCGCGAATGCATCGGCTGTAACATCTGCATCACCGGCGACATGACCATGTCGATCTCGCGCTGCACGCAGAACCCGACCTTCATGGAGGAATGGCGCAAGGGCTGGCATCCCGAGCGCATGCAGGCCAAGGGCGCGAGCGACAGCGTGCTGATCGTCGGCGCCGGACCAGCAGGGCTGGAAGCCGCCCGCGCGCTCGGCCTGCGCGGCTATCAGGTGGCGATTGCGGAAGCCGGCACCGAACTCGGCGGCCGCGTGGCGCGCGAGTGCCTGCTTCCGGGTCTCTCAGCGTGGGGGAGGGTGCGCGACTATCGCCAGTACCAACTCGGCCAGATGCCGAATGTTGATATCTATTTCGAAAGCCGCCTGTCGGCCGACGACATCCTCTCCTTCGGCTTCCAGAACGTCGCCATTGCCACCGGATCGAGCTGGCGGCGGGACGGCGTCGCGCGAGCCCATGTCGTGCCGATGCCGATCGACGCCGCGATGCCGGTCTACACGCCGGACGATCTGATGGCCGGCAAGGTGCCGTCCGGCAATGTCGTGCTGTTCGACGACGACCACTACTACATGGGCGGCGTGCTGGCCGAGCTGATGGCGCGCCGGGGCGCGAAGGTGACACTGGTCACCCCGTCGGCCTATGTCTCCGACTGGACCCGCAACACGCTGGAGCAGGGCGCCATCCACCGCCGCCTGGCGGAGCTGGGAATCGATATCGTCCTCAACAGGACCGTCACGAACATAGTTTCGGGCGGCGTCGTCACGGCCTGCGTCTATACCGGCGCGAAACAGGAGCTGGCGGCCGATGCCGTCGTCCTGGTCACGTCGCGCGATCAGGACGATGCCGTCTGGCGTGAGCTCAAGGCGCGGGAGAACGAGTGGGCCGACAAGGGCATCCGTTCGATCAAGGTCATCGGCGATGCCGAGGCGCCGGGGCCGATCGCCTGGGCCACCTATGCCGGCCACCGCTTCGCCCGCGAGACGGACGAGCCGGACATCGGCGACGCCCTGCCTTTCCGGCGGGAAGTGACGGCGCTGGCGGCGGACTAGGCCTCTTTCGTTCAACCGATTTGGCCGGATGACCGCCTAAAGCTCGACCTGGCGGGTTTCGGCGTGAACATCCCGACTTGTTGTGGGAGACCGCCGGGTTTCTGCTCCATGATCACGCTGATCGTGTAGCCATAGGGGATCGCACGATAGACGAAGCAGGCGAGGAGATTGGCAAGGGTAACTAGAACCACCCGCCGCCCTGAATTCACCGTTCCAGGCAGATCGCCACGCCCTGGCCGCCGCCGATGCAGAGCGAGGCCAGCCCCTTGCGCGCATCGCGGCGGATCATCTCGTGCAGCAGCGTCACCACGATGCGGCAGCCGGAGCCGGCCAGCGGATGGCCGAGCGCGATGGCGCCACCACTCAGATTGATGATGTCCTCGTTCCAGCCCATCTCCCGGTTGACGGCGATGGCCTGTGCGGCAAACGCCTCGTTGATCTCCATCACGTCGAGGTCGGAATGCCGCCATCCGGCCTTGTCGAGCGCGCGGCGCGAGGCCGCGACGGGGCCTAGGCCCATGTCCATCGGCTCGACGCCGGCCGAAGCATAGGACGCGATGCGGGCGAGGGGCGCGAGGCCAAGCTCCTTCATCCGCGCCTCCGCCATGACCAGCACCGCCGCGGCGCCGTCATTGAGGCCCGACGAATTGCCGGCCGTGATCGTTCCCGCCGCATCGAAGACCGGTTTCAGCCGGCCAAGGCCTTCGATCGTGGTCGAGGGATTGGGGTGCTCGTCACGCGTGACGACGACGTCGCCCTGCCTGGTCTTGATCGATACGGGAGCGATCTCGTCGCCGAACCGTCCGGCCCGGATCGCGGCGTCCGCCTTCTCTTGCGAGCGCAGCGCGAAGCGGTCCTGTTCCTCGCGGGTGATCTGGTAGCGCTGAGCCAGTGCCTCGACGGTCACGCCCATATGCACCTGATGGAAGGCGTCCCACAGCCCGTCGGTGATCATGGAATCCTTGACCGTGCGGTCGCCCATGCGGATCCCGCCGCGGACACCGGAAATGAAATGCGGCGCCGAGGTCATCGAATCCTGCCCGCCGGCAATGACGCAATCGGCGTCGCCGCAGCGGATCGCCTGGGCCGCGAGATGGATCGACTTCTGGCCGGCGCCGCACACCTTGTTGACGGTCATGGCCGGCACGCTGACCGGCAGACCGGCCTTGAGCGCCGCCTGCCGCGCCGGGTTCTGCCCGGCGCCACCGGTCAGCACCTGGCCCATGATCACCTCGCTGACGGCGTCGGCTTCAAGCTGAGCGTCGGCAAGCATAGCCTGGATGAGCTGCCCGCCCAGATCCGCTGCCGAGAGGTTGGCGAACGCGCCATTCAGCTTGCCGATCGGCGTGCGTCTGGCCGCAACGATATACACAGCATCCATCTCAACTGATCCTCCGCCGGCGTGATCCGCATCGTCGCGATCGCCGCTTGACATTCTGGTTATAACCAATAATCTGAAACGCATCGGCAGGCAAGGTCGCGGCATCGAGCCGCCCTGCATTGCGGGAGGAAATCCATGTCATCCGTGCTTTGGACGCCGGCGCCGGCCGCGTTCCAATCGTCCAACCTTGCGCGCTTTGCACTCGTCAACGGCTTCGACCCGCGCGACTACGAGACGCTGCACCGCTGGTCGATCGGCGATCCGGGCGCATTCTGGCGGGCAGTGTGGGATTTTGCTCAGGTCATCGGCGAGCCTGGTGCGATTTCCTTCCTGCGCGACGACAATGCGCCGATGACCAAAAGCCGCTTCCTGCCGGAAGCAACGCTCAATCTCGCGGAAAACCTGTTGCGTGGTGACGAGGCAAAAGTCGCGGTCGTCGAGGCCGACGAGAGCGGCCATTTCCGCGCCGTCACGCTCGGCGAATTGCGCCGGCTCGTCGCCCGGACGGCGCACGGTCTCCGTGCCGCCGGCGTCGGCAAGGGCGATTGCGTCGGCGGCATCCTGCCCAATCGCGTCGAGGCTCTGGTGGCGCTTCTGGCGACGTTGTCGATCGGCGCCGTCTGGTCGTCCTGTTCGCCGGATTTCGGCGCCGCCGCGATCATCGACCGCCTCGGCCAGATCGGCGTTAAGGTGCTGTTCGCGGCGCCCCGCTACCGCTATTCGGGCAAGGAGCACGACATCTCCGGCAGGCTGGCCGAGATCGTCGCGGCGATGCCGACGGCGGCGACGCTCGTGCTGACCGGCGACGCGAGCGCCAAGCCTGATTGCGCGGCGGCTACCTGCCCCTTTGACGAATTCGGCGCTGACGATCCTCTCACCTTCGAGCACGTGCCCTTCGACCATCCGGCCTATGTGCTCTACACCTCCGGCACCACCGGCGCGCCGAAGGCGATCGTCCACCGCGCCGGCGGCGTTCTGCTCCAGCATCTGAAGGAGCATCTGCTGCATGGCGATGTTCGTGAAGGCGACGTCATGAGCTGGTACACCAACACCGCCTGGATGATGTATCACTGGCTGATCTCTGGCCTCGCCTGCGGCGCGACCGTGGTGCTCTATGACGGTGCGCCGATCCTGAAGACCGAGAGAGGGCTCGATCCCAGCCCGCTCTGGACAATGGCCGAGCGCGCCGGCGTCACGCATTTCGGCACCAGCCCGAAATATCTGGCCACGCTCGCCGCCGAAGGTTACGCGCCGGGACGTCTGCACGACCTCTCGTCGCTGCGCTCGTTGCTCTCGGCCGGTGCGCCGGTTTCGCCGGCACAGTTCGACTGGGTCTACGAGCATGTGAAGCGCGACATGATCTTCGCCTCCATCTCCGGCGGCACCGAGATCATTGGGTGTTTCCTGCTGGGATCGCCGATACATCCTGTGCGTCGTGGCGAGCTGGCCGTGAAGGGCCTCGGCCTTGCGGTCACCGTGATGGACGAGCGCAACGCGCCGACCGTCGGCCGCCAGGGCGATCTCGTCTGTACCGAGCCGTTCCCGTCGATGCCGCTGACCTTCTGGGGCAAGGATGGCGACGCGCGCTATCACACTACTTACTTCGCGGCGCGCCGCGAGATCTGGACGCATGGCGACGTCGCCGAGATGACCGCTTACGGCTCGGCCGTGATCCATGGTCGCTCAGACACGACGCTGAAACCCGGCGGCGTGCGCATCGGCACGGCCGAAATCTACGCGGCCTGCGAAAACTTCGCCGAGATCGAGGACTGCCTGGTCTTCGGCGCGCCCGTCGAAGGCGACGAGGAAATCGTGCTCTGCGTCAAGCTCAACAACGGTTATGCGCTGACCCCCGAGCTTGCCGCGCAAATCCGCCGCGCTATCCGCGAGGGCGCCTCTCCGCGCCACGTACCGCATCGCATCCACGCCGTGCGGGCTGTGCCCTATACACTGAACGGCAAGCGCGTCGAGGGCGCGGCCCGCACCACGCTCGAAGGCAAGCCGGTCAGGAACATGGCCTCGCTCGCCAATCCGGCATGCCTAGAGGAATACCGCGCGCTTGATCGGAGCAAGGCGGCATGAGCGGGGCCAGGGGAGCGATCGTCGGCATCGGTGAGTTGAAGCCGCAGCGCCTGACCAATGGCGTGACGACGCTGGAGATGATCGCCGAGGTCTCGCGCCTTGCCGTGCTCGATGCCGGGCTGGAGCCGGCGGCAATCGACGGGCTGCTGGTCGGCCCGCAGGTCGGCGAGACCCCGCAGCATGTCCCGGCGACCATCGCCGAATATCTTGGCCTGGCGCCGACCATGGCCAATGTCGTGGACCTCGGCGGCGCGTCCGGCGCCGGCATGGTCTGGCGCGCGGCGGCGGCGATCGAGGCAGGCATGTGCGAGGCGGTGCTGTGCGTGCTCGCCAACAATCGCGAGGAGATGGCTCCCCGCTCGCCCAATCGCAATCCGATCCGCGAGTTCGATGTGCCGTTCGGGGCTTCGGGCGCCAACATCTCCTATGCGCTGCTGATGCAGGCGCATATGGCCGAGCATGGCTCGACCGCGTCGGATTTCGCCATGATCGCCGCCGCGGCGCGCGCCAACGCGCAGCTCAATCCCGATGCGATCTTCTTCGGCAAACCGGCCGATGTGGAAGCGGTGCTGGCCTCGCCGATGATCGCCTCGCCGCTGCATCTTCTCGAAATCGTCATGCCCGTCGCCGGCGGCGAGGCCGTCGTCGTCACCTCGGCGGAACGAGCGCGCTCGCTGGCGAAACGCCCCGTGCATCTGCTCGGCGCCGGGGAGAAGGTAACGCATCGCGCCGTCAGCCAGGCCCCACACCTCACCTCCGGTCCGTTGAAGAGCGCCATGGCGCGCGCCTTCGCGCAATCCGGCGCGCAGGCCGAGGACATGGACCTTCTGTCGCTCTACGATTGCTACACCATCATGGTCGCGACGACGATCGAGGATGCCGGCCTCTGCGCGCCGGGCGCGTTCGGCGCATGGCTGCGCGACCACGACCTTTCCCACAAGGGCGACAAGCCGCTCAACACGCATGGCGGCCAGCTCGGTTTCGGCCAGCCCGACCTTGCCGGCGGCATGACCCATGTCGTCGAGGCGGTGCGCCAGTTGCGTGGCGAGGCGGGCGAACGCCAGATCGCCAAGGCCGGGCTCGCGCTGGTCACCGGCAACGGCGCGACGATGAGCGAAGCGACCGCGCTCGTGCTGGGAGCCGCCTGATGGCGATCGATTTGAACACGCTCAAGACCCCCGGGCCAACGATGACCGCGCTCACCAGGCCTTTCTGGGACGCCGCCGACGAAGGTCGCCTGACCATCCAGCACTGCGAGGACTGCGGCAAGGCCGTCTTCTATCCCCGCCCGATCTGCCCGCATTGCTGGAGCCGGCGCCTGGTCTGGAAAGGCGCATCGGGCAGGGGACGGCTCAAGTCCTTTTCAGAAGTGCACAAGCCCGGCCATCCCGGCTGGCTGCCCGCCGCGCCTTATCTGGTCGGCCTGGTCGAACTGGCCGAAGGCCCAACGATGCTGAGCTTCATCCTGGCCGGCACACGGCCGCTACAGATCGGGGGCATGCTGCGGCTTGCACCGATAGCCATCGGCGGCCGCGTCCTGCCGGCCTTCAAACCAGTCGAACCATGAACAGAGGAGAAGCCGCAATGAGCACCGATACCAAGGACGGTTGGGTTGGCGTGGTGAAGGGCCGTCCGCGGGTCGGCGCCTTTGCCGAGCGCACGCGGCGCACGCGCATCAGTGACATCGAAGCCTTCACCGACATCACCGGTGACCGCAATCCGCTGCACTACGACCGCGCGCTGGCCGAGAAGTCGGTGTTCGGCAAGTTGATTGTCCAGGGCGGCATCACGTCCGGTATCCTGAATGCGCTGGTTGCAGAGGATCTGCCCGGGCCAGGAACCGTGTTCCTCGAGGTGGCCTGGAAGTTCGTCAAGGCGGTCGGCGTCGATGAGGAGATCACCGGACGCGTGGAGGTCAAGGAAGTGCGTCCCGACAAGCCGATCTGCAAGATCGAGACCAGCGTGCGCAACGGCCAGGGCGAGCTTTGCCTCACCGGCACGGCCACTGTGTTCACTGTGCCGCTGCAAACCGCATGAGCGCGGTCAGCGGCAACCCGCCGGGCGTGGCCGCCGATGGCGAACGCTGGCGCGTGCTGTCGCTGCTTTGCCTGGCGGTCGTCCTGTCGCTGACCACCTGGTTCTCGGCGACCGCCATCCTGCCTGAGCTGAAGCAGGAGCTGGCGCTTGGCGCGAGCGCCGAGGCCTGGCTCACCAACGGTGTCCAGCTCGGTTTCGTCATCGGCGCGCTGGCGGCGAGCCTGGTCAACCTGCCTGACTTGGTGAAGCTCAGCCGCCTTATGGCGGTGTCGGCACTTGTCGCCGCCTTGGCCAACGCGACACTGGTGCTTCATCCTGGACCGGGAGCTGTGATTGCCGCGCGTGTCGTCACCGGCGCGGCTCTCGCCGGCGTCTATCCGCCGGCGCTGAAGCTGGTCGCCACCTGGTTCACGCGTGACAGGGGGCTGGCGCTCGGCGCGGTCATCGGCGCGCTGACCGTCGGCTCGGCGCTGCCGCATCTTTTCCGCGCGGTCTCGACCACGCTCGACTGGCGGCCGGTGGTTGCCGCCGCCAGCGTGGCCACGGCCGCCGGCGCGCTGTTGTTCCTGATGTTCGCCAAGGAGGGCCCTTATCCTTTCGGCAAGGCGGTGTTCGAGCCTTCGCGCATCGGCCAGGTGTTTCGCGAGAAGCCGCTGCTGCTCGCCAATCTCGGCTATCTCGGCCATATGTGGGAACTCTACGCGATGTGGGCGTGGCTGCTCGCCTATACCCGCGCCGCCTTCGAAACGCAGGCGATCGGAAACGCGGCGGCCGCCTCGCTCTCGACCTTCCTCGTTGTCGCGTCCGGCATTCTGGGGTGCCTGCTCGGCGGGTTTCTGTCCGACCGTGTCGGGCGCACCGCCACCACCGCCGGCATGATGATCGTCTCGGGGAGCTGTGCGCTGCTGATGGGCTTTCTCTTCACCGGCCCACTCTGGCTGTTCATGCTGGTGGCCGTCGTCTGGGGCATCTCGGTGATCGGCGATTCGGCGCAGTTCTCGGCCGCCGTCACCGAGCTCGCCGACCGCCGCTTCGTCGGCACCGCGCTCTCGGTGCAACTGGGCGCCGGTTTCGCGCTGACGGTGCTCGCCATCTGGCTGACGCCGCGCTTCGCCGACCTCATCGGTGGTTGGCGCTGGGCCTTCCTGCTCTTGGTTCCCGGACCACTTCTGGGGGCAGCTGCCATGCTATGGTTGCGAAACTTGCCGGAGAGCGAGAAAATGGCCGGCGGTCTCCGTTAGGAGCTGCTGCCGCGCCTTGAGTCGCGGCAAACAATCATACCGGGCAGTTTGCCCGCAGCCTGAAGACCGATGATGGAACAAGCAACCAGAATGCGCGGGCGTCCTCGTTATGACCAGGAAGACGCCGAGGCGGCCGAGGCTTTCCGCTCGATTGGCTCCAAGGTCCAGCTCAACCGCGACGAGGCCGCCCCGCTCTGGGTGCAGTTGCGCAACCAGGTCGAGGAGGCGATCAACACCGGCCTGCTCGCCGCCAATTCGCGCATTCCCTCCGAACAGGCGCTTTGCGATTTCTTCGGCGTCTCGCGCCCTGTCGTGCGCGCCGCGATCGGCTCGCTGTCGAACGAAGGCCGTATCATCAAGATGCCGCGCAAGGGCATGTTCGTTGCCGCGCCGCGCGAGCATGTCGACTTCATGACCGCCAATCTCGGCGTGTTCGACGACCTGACCGCCAAGGGTCACAAGGTCTCGACCCGCACACTGGAAATCTACCGCTGCCCGCCGAGCGAGAAGGAGTCCAAGGTCTTCGGCATTCCCGCCAATGGCAGTGTGGTCCGTATCAGCCGCGTCTACATGACCGATGGCTCGCCTATCACCATGACGCGCATCAGCCTGCCTGGGCATCGGGTGCCGGGGCTGGAGAACATCCTGTCGGAAAACCAGTCGATCTTCGGCACCATCCGCGCCGTCTTCGGCCTGACGGTCAAGCGCGCCGACCGCTGGCTGCGTGCCGCGCTTCCCACCAAGGAAGAAGCTGACCAGATGGGCGTCGCGGCCAACACGCCGCTGATCGAGATCGAGTCGATCGCCTATGACGCCGACGGCGCCGCGCTCGAATATTACGAGGCCTTCTACAACTCCTCCGTCGCCCGCATCCACATGGCGGTCGAGCAGCCGTCGGCGACTGTGAACGGCGTCGACCGCACCTGAGTCGAGGTCATCAAAAAAGATTCCGTTTTCTGGTTATAACCAGATTGACGACCCCAGGAAGCTTCTGTAACGTCCCTGTCATGGGGTCGGGAGGAGCCTGACCCGGAGGCATTATCAGGACCAGCCGGCTTGCGGCGCTGCTTCGGCGGCGAGGGCGGAGTTTTGCCTGCGCTAAGCCTGGTCCTGATGGAGGACGTGCATGGATTACCGGTCACAATTCGACCTGACAGGCGAGGTTGCCGTCGTCACCGGCGGCGCCAGCGGCATCGGTCTCGAGGCTGCCAAGGCGTTGGGCGCTTGCGGCGCGCGGATCGTCCTGCTCGACATGAATGCCGATGGCCTGAAGGCCGCGGCCGATGCGCTCGGTGCGGCCGGCGTCGCAAGCGTCGATGGCCGCGTGCTGAACGTCACCGATCCGCAAGCCGTCGAGGCGATGGCCGCTCGGATCGTCGATGACTTCGGCCAGGTCGACATCCTGGTCAACAGCGCCGGCATCGCCCGCCTCAACACCGCGCTCGACACGCCGGACGAGGAATGGCGCCTGGTGATGGATGTCAACGTCAACGGCGTCTACTGGGCCTCGCGGGCGTTCGGTCGCTCGATGGTCGCCCGCAAGAAGGGTTCGATCGTCAATCTCGGCTCGATGTCGGGCCTGATCATCAACCGTCCGCAAACCGCGCCGTCCTACATGGTGAGCAAGGGCGCCGTGCACATGATGACCAAGGCGCTTGCGGTTGAATGGGCAAAATCCGGCGTGCGCGTCAACGCGCTGGCGCCCGGCTATGTCGGCACCGAGATGACGCTGAAGATGCGCGAGCGTCCCGAACTCTTCAACACCTGGATCGACATGACGCCGATGGGCCGGCTCGGCGAGCCGCGGGAGATCGCCTCGGCGATCCTGTTCCTGGCGTCGCCGGCCTCGAGCTACGTCACCGGCGCGATCCTGTCGATCGATGGCGGCTACACGGCCTGGTGACGATTTTGGCCGGGAACGGGCCGGACAAGGATTGGAATATCGCATGACTCTTTCGGACCTAGAAGCGCGCCAGGCAATCATCGATGCCTGTATCCAGATGAACGCGCTGGGCATCAACCAGGGCACGTCGGGCAACATCAGCCTGCGCCATGGCGATGGCATGCTGATCTCGCCGACCAGCACGCCCTATGACACGCTGGAGCCGGCGGATATCGTCTTCATGAGCTGGGATGGCGCGGTCGACGGGCGCCTGCCGCCGTCGAGCGAATGGCGCTTCCACCTCGACATCATGAAGGCGCGGCCCGAGGTCAACGCTGTCGTACACGCGCATCCGACCTACAGCACCACGATCGCCATCATGGGCAGGAAGATACCGGCGATCCATTACATGGTCGCTGTCGCCGGCGGCAGCGACATACGCTGCGCGCCCTACGCCACTTTCGGCACGGCGGAGCTTTCGGCGCATGCCGTGGAGGCCTTGCGCGACCGCAAGGCCTGCCTGCTTGCTCAGCACGGCATGATCGCCGTCGGGTCGAGCCTCGCCCAGGCGATGTGGCTCGCCGTCGAGGTCGAGACGCTGGCGCGCCAGTATCACGGCGCCCTGCAGATCGGCGAGCCGCCTATCCTGTCCGACGAGGAGATCGAAAACGTCATCAAGCGCATGGCGAGCTACGGCCTGCGCGACAAGGAGGTCGTTGCCTGAAGCGACCGGCTCGAAGCCGAGCGAAGGGCTCGCATTTTCAGAAATCCTCCGGGGAAGGCCCGGGGCGATCAACAAGGGAGGAAATCGAAATGACCAGATCCATGAAAGGCTTCGTCAAGGCGCTCGCTTTGGGGTTGGCGGCGGCTTGCAGCCTGGCAGCCATATCCGGCGCCAGCGCCGAGGAATTGTCGCTCAAGGGCAAGCGCATCGGTGTGTCGGCAATAGGCACGGACCACTATTGGGACCTGATGGCGTTCAAAGGCATCCAGGACCGCGTCAAGGAGCTCGGCGGTGAAGTGATCGCGCTCGACGCCGGCCGCAAGGACCAGCAGCAGATCGCGCAGTTGCAGACGCTGATCGCGCAGAAGCCGGACGCCATCATCGAGCAGCTCGGCAATCTCGAAGTGCTGAACCCATGGCTGCAGAAGATCCGCGACGCCGGCATCCCGCTGTTCACGGTCGACACCGCCACGCCGCACGCCATCAACAACACCACCTCCAACAACTACAATATCGGCGCCGAGATCGCGCTGCAGATGGTCGCCGACATGGGCGGCAAGGGCAATGTTCTGGTCTTCAACGGCTTCTACAGCGTGCCGGTCTGCAAGATCCGCTACGACCAGCTGAAATATGTGCTGACCTCGTTCCCGGATGTGAAGATCGTCGAGCCCGAGCTGCGCGACGTCATCCCCAACACCGTGCAGAGCGCCTATTCCAACGTCACCGACATGCTGACCAAGTCACCCGAGAAGGGTTCGATCGGCGCGGTCTGGGCCTGCTGGGACGTGCCGCAGATCGGCGCGACGCAGGCGGTCGAGGCCGCCGGCCGCAACGAGGTCAAGACCTACGGCATCGACGGCAGCCCGGAAGTCATCAAGATGGTGATGGATCCGAAGTCCTCGGCCGGCGCGGTTGCCGCGCAGCAGCCTTATGAGATCGGCCAGACCTCGGTCGACAACGTTGCCAAGTATCTCGCCGGCCAGAAGGTGCCGCCTTTCACCTTCGTTCCCGCGGTGCTGATCAACAAGGAAAATGCCGCCGAAAAAGGAAAGCCGTTCCTCGACGCCGCCGAGAAAGCCGGCGTTAAATAAGGCGGAACGAAACGGCGGGCAGCCATGCCTATGTGGCTGCCCGTCCCATCCAACCAGGATTGACGGCCATGCAGACAGCAAAGCGTGACATTGCTGTATCGATGACGGGCATATCGAAGCGGTTCGGTCCGGTGCGCGCGTTGGAAAACGCGAATCTCGAGATCGCGCGCGGCTCGATCCTCGGTCTTGTCGGCCAGAACGGCGCCGGCAAGTCGACCATCATCAAGGTACTGGCCGGCATCATCAAGCCGGACAGCGGCGCCATTACCATCAATGGCGAGACCGTCACGTCGCTCACGCCGGCCTCGGTCGAAAAGCTCGGCGTGCATTTCATCCACCAGGACAGGCTGCTGGTGCCGACCGCGACCGTCGGCGAGGCGGTCTTCCTTGGCCACGAAATCGGCCTCGGCCCGTTCGTCAGCCGCCGCGCCATGGATCGCCGCGCCGCGGATTTGCTGAAGCGGTTCTTCGGCATGGAACTGCCGGTTGGCACCCTGGTGAAGGACCTGACCACGGCGCAGCAAAAGGTCGTGCAGATCACCCGCGCGCTTGCACAGAAGGCGTCGGTGCTGGTTCTCGACGAGCCGACGGCGGCGCTGGTCAAGCGCGAGGTCGACAGCCTGTTCGACGTGCTGCGCCGGCTGCGCGACGACGGCATCGCCGTGGTCTTCATCTCCCACTACATGCAGGAGATCGAGAAGCTCTGCGACCGCGTCACCGTGATGCGCAACGGCGCCGATGTCGGCACCGTCGATCCGCGCCAGACGTCGATCGACGAGATCATCTCCATGATGATCGCCCGCGATGTCGGCGAGATGTTTCCGAAGCGCGAGGTCACGCTTGGCGCGCCGGTGCTGGAGGTTTCCAACCTGCGGCTCGGAGGCAGTTTCGAAAACATCGGCTTCGACGTGCGCGCCGGCGAGATTGTCGGCCTGACCGGCCTGCTCGGCTCGGGTGCCAAGGAAATCGTCCAGTGCCTGTTCGGCCTCAAGCCGGCCGATGGCGGCCAGGTCAGGGTCGAGGGCAGGGAACTGTCATTGTCGACGCCGGTCAGGGCGGTGCGGGACGGCATCGCCATGCTGCCGGAGGACCGTCGCGCGCATGGCGTGGCGCTTGGCCTGTCGGTGCGCGAGAACATCTCCTTGGCCAGCCTGCGTCGTTATTCCAAAAGCGGGCTGGTCAGCCGCGGCAGCGAGAACCAGGCGGTGGACGGCCTGATCAAGGAACTGTCGATCAAGACGCCGCATCGCGACGCGCTGGTGCGCGAACTCTCCGGCGGCAACCAGCAGAAGGTGGCTATCGCCAAATGGCTGAGCTGCCAGTCGCGCGTCTATGTACTGGACGAGCCGACGGTCGCCGTCGATGTCGGCGCCAAGGTCGAGATCTACAATCTGTTGAACCGCCTCGCGGGCGAGGGCGCGGCGATCCTGCTTCTGTCTTCCGACCTGCTCGAACTGGTCGGCGTCTGCGACCGCGTTCTGGTCGTCTATCGCGGCCGGTTGGCCGGCAGCTTCTCCGGTCCGGCGATGAACAGCGACGCGCTGCTTGCGGCTTCGTCCGGCGCCCGCTCGAACACCGAGGGAGTGGCCGCATGAGCGCGAGCGTTCTCCAAACCCAAGTCGGGGTGTCCGACGAAAGGCAGGCCGCGGCCAGGAGTGCCGGCCGTCGCTTCGGCGCGCTCGTCGTGCGGCTTGGCGCGATCGCCGCCTTTGCCGCGATCATGGCCTATTTCGTCATCTTCGCGCCGGGCTTCACCTCGACCTTCAACCTGATCAATGTCGTCGAGCAATCGGCGATCCTGGGCGTGCTCGCCTATGGGATGACGGCGGTCATCATCGGCGGCGGCTCCGACGTCACCGAGGGCGGCATCGACCTGTCGATCGCCGCCAATATGGGGCTCTGCGCCGCCGTCTACGCGACACTGCTGTCGATGGGCTATGGCGACTTCCTCTCCGTGCTCGCGGCGATCGCCGTCGGCATGGCGGTCGGTGCGCTGAACGCCCTTGCCGTGGTCGGCCTCGGCATCCTGCCGCTGCTCGCGACGCTCGCCGTGCTCAATGTCGCGGCCGGCATGGAACTCACACTCACCCAGAATACGGTCGTCGGCGCATCCTCCCCGCTGCTCGGCGTCCTGGTCTCGGGCAGCTTCCTCGGCGTCTCCGCGCTTGCCTGGGCGCTGATCGTCTTCTCCGCGATCATGATCGTGGTCGTTCACGGCACGTCGTTCGGGCTCAGGCTCTACGCCGTCGGCGGCCATCCCGAGGCGGCCCGCGCGGCCGGCATCAGCGTGCCGTTCTACGTGTCCTTCACCTATGTGCTGAGCGGCTTCTGCGCGGCAGTGGCGAGCATCCTCACCGTATCTCGCCTCTCGGCCAGCACGCCGGGCTCCGGCGAGTTGCTCCTGTCGGTGCTGGCCGCGGCGCTGCTCGGCACCGTCTTTTCGCGTCGCTTCGTGCCGACCATGGGCGGAACGCTGCTCAGCGTGCTGTTCATCGGCCTTCTGGCCAACGGCTTCCAATTGCTCAACGTCTCCAGCTACTGGGTCAACGGCGTGCAGGGCGCGCTGATCCTGCTGGTGGTGGCGATCACATCCTTTGCCCGCGGTTCGGAGGGTTCGCGATGAGCGTCTCGGCCAACGACAACTCAGCCAAGGTGAGCGTGCGCGGCTTTCTCGCCAAATACAGCGTGCTCATCGCCTTCGCGGCCATCGTCATCTTCTTCGCCGTGGCGAGCCCGACCTTCCTGACGCCGGCCAATCTCTTCAACGTGCTGGTCAACAATGTCGTCATGCTGGCCATCGTCGCGCTCGGCCTCACCATCGTCATCTCGTCCGGCGGCATCGACCTTTCGGTCGGCGTCTCGGTCGACATGGCAAGCATGATCTTCGTCATGCTTCTGGCTGCCGGGTACAGCGGCGTGGTCGGCGTCGCCGGCGGGCTCGGCGCGGCTTTGATCGTCGGTATCCTCAACGCCATCCTCATCACCAGGCTGAACATCAGCCCGTTCCTGGCGACGCTCGGCGTGCTGTTCATCGGCCAGAGCACGCAGCAGCTTGCCACCAGTGGCGGCCAGCCGATCTATCTCACGAGTGGTTATGCGGCAGATCAGTTCAACGCCATCGCCCGCACGGCCTTGTTCGGCGTGCCGACGCCGGTGGTCGTGCTGATCGTGCTGGCCATCGCGGTTCATGTCCTGCTGCACCGCTCCGTCTTTGGCCGCTACGTGCAGGCGATGGGCGCGCAGCCGGGCGTGGCCTGGTATTCGGGCATCCGCGTGCCGCGCGAATTGTCGATGGTGCATGTGCTGTGCGCGCTGCTCGCCGGCGTCACCGGCATCCTCTTGTCGGCGACGGTCAAGTCCTACGTGCCGCTCTCCGGCAACGCCTTCCTGCTCGACGCGATCGGCGCCACCTTCATCGGCACGACGCTCAGCCGCGAACGCAAGCCTTCGGTGATCGGCACGCTGCTCGGTGTGCTGCTGCTCGCCATCGTCAAGAACGGGCTGCTGCTCGTCGGCTGGAATTTCTACTGGCAGCAGGTCGGTATCGGCGTGCTGGTCTTCCTGGTGCTGGCCGCGAGCTTCGGCCTGCGCCGCGCCGCTCATTGAGTTTGAAAGGTCTCCCACCATGCCCCAATTCGACGTCAGCTCGATCGGCTTCTACGTGCTCGACATCCTCGGGCGGCCGGTGTCACGCATCCCCGAAGGCGGCCGCGCCGACTATATCGAGGAGATACGCATGACGGTTGCCGGCACCGCCGGCGCGACCGGCATGGACTGCGCCATCCTTGGACTGAGGACGCGGGCCGTCACCACGCTCGGAACCGACGACATGGGCGACTGGTTCCTCGCCAAGCTGAAGAAATACGGGCTGGAGACGAGCCTCGTCCGCCGCGATGGCAGCGTCCAGACCTCGTCCACCATCCTGCCGGTGCGGCCGAACGGCGAGCGCCCTGCACTGCATGTTCCTGGCACCGCGACTTTGTTCGAGGTCGCCGATGCCGATCTCGACGCCGCGCTGGATGCGACCGTCGTCCATGTCGGCGGCACCGGCCTGCTGAAGCGTTTCGATGGCGAGCCGACGGTGCGGTTGCTGAAGCGCGCCAAGGAGCTTGGCCGCGTCACCACCTTCGACCTCATCCAGGCGACGCCGGAGACGTGGAAGCTGGTCGAGCCGTGCCTGCCCTATATCGACTATTTCGTGCCCAGCATCGACGAGGCCGGCGAGATGGCGCATGATCGCGACCCGGCCCGTGTCGCCGCCTTCTTCAAGGCGAAGGGCGTGAAGAACTGCATCCTCACGCTCGGCGCCGACGGCGTCTATGTCTCGCCCGAGCATGGCGAGGATTTCCACCTGCCGGCATTCGAGGTCGAGGTCTTCGACACCACGGGCTGCGGCGACTCCTTCACCGCGGGCATCATCGTCGGCATCGTCAAGGGTTGGGACCTCAAACAGTCAGCACGCTTTGCCAGCGCCGTCGCCGCCAAGGTCGCGATGGGACTCGGCTCCGACGGCAAACTCTTATCATTCGACGACACGATCGCGGCGATGAATTCGCTCCCGGTCAAGACATCAAAGGTGGAAGCAGCATGACCATTCTCCCTGAGGCCAAGGGCAAGACGGCTCTCGTAACCGGCGCCAGTCGCGGCATCGGCAGGGCGCTCGCGAAGGGGCTCGCCGAAGCGGGCTTCGATGTCGCCATCACCGATCTTCCCTCCCAGGCGGCGGAGCTCGACGTGACCAGGGGCGAGATAGAGGCGGCTGGCCGCAAGGCCTATGTCTACACGATGGATGTCAGCAAGAAGAAGGACATCGAGGCGACCGCGCAGGCGCTGCTCAAGGCCGCCGGCAGCATCGACGTCTTGGTCAACAATGCCGGCATCCTGAAGCCCAGCCTGCTCCAGGATCTCGACGAGGCCAATTGGGACGCGCATTTCGATGTCAACGCCAAGGGCGTGCTGATGATGTGCCAGGCGGTGCTGCCGCATATGCGCGCCCGGAAGTCGGGCCGGGTCATCAACATCGCTTCCATCGCCGGCCGCCAGGGCGTGCCGACGCAGGGCCATTACGCCGCGACCAAGGCGGTGGTGATCACGCTGACCCGCGTGCTGGCGCAGGAAGTCGGCATGGACGGCGTCACCGTCAATGCGATCTGCCCCGGCATCATCCTGACCGAGATGGGCAAGAACAATCTGGGCAGCGAGGCGGCGATCCGCCATTGGGAGGAGGTCGCGGCACTGAAGCGCCTCGGCGCGCCGGAGGACATCATCGGACCGGTGCTGTTCTTCGCCTCCGACCTGTCGGCTTTCGTCACCGGGCAAGCGCTCAACGTCGACGGCGGCATCTACTACCACTGACGTCCGAGCATGATCGCGACGGCGATGGGCGCGGCGCTGTAGCGGGCCTCCTGGCCCGCTCTAGAACCGTGGTCCCGCCACCATGCGCGCGACCCGCGCCATGTCGGCGCTCATCTCGCGGTCGTCGTCGAGCGGGGCGACCAGCGCGCGCACGGCTTCGTAGCTGCGCCGTGGTCCTTCGCCCATGCTGTCCAGCACGCCGCGCAGTTCCACGCCGGTCGCCGCGAAGATCAGTTCCATCGCCACCAGATAGCGCAGCCGCTCGATGATCCCCGCCGTCTTGGCCACCACGCGCGGCGCCATCGACGACTGGTCCTCGACGCCGTCCGAAATGGCCAGAGGGCTGAGCGACATCGGATTGGCGAGGTGGCGGATCTCCGCCTCGAGCGCCGCGACCGGCTTTTGCAGTTCCGCATAGCCCTGGCGGCTGCCGCCTCTGGCCGACAGGAAGCGCGGCAGTTCCGCCACCGTCGGCGACATCAGCTTCATCGAACGGTTGGCGGTGCCGACCGCGCAATGCGCCAGCGCTTGGCCGAGGTTTTCCCAGGTCAGCGTGAAAGCGGTGAGGTCGAAATTGCCGTTGGAAACGACCCGCTCGGCCTCCGGCAGGATGACCGGATTGTCGCCGGAATGGCCAAGCTCGATCTCCGTCGCGAGCCTCGCCTGCTCATAGGCATGCAGCAGGCCGCCCCACACTTGCGGCACGCAGCGGAAGCTGAGCGGATCCTGCAACCGCCGCGCGGCGTTGTCCTGCCACAGCCCGCTTCCCGAAAGCTCCGCCCTCAGCCTGGCGCCGATCTCCCGCTGGCCAAAGGCCGGCCGCGCCGCAAGCGCGTCCTCGTCGATAGCCTTGAGCGACGAGCGGAAGGCCTCGTAGTTCAGCGCCACCGCCGCCAGCGACCAGTCGATCAGGCAAGCGACGTCTTCGAGCGCCAGGCACGCCGTTCCGGTCGAAAGGCTGTTGGCGACGATGATGGCGTGACCGTCCTTTTCGCGCAGGTCAAGCGGTTCGAGCCCGGCGAGCCTGAGCGCCTCGGTCGACGGCATGACCCGGCCCTGATACTCCGTCTCGCCGTCGCCGCCCAGCGCCCTTGCCAGATGGCCGAGCGGCGCAAGGTCCGCGGCCCCCACCGAGCCCCAGCTCGGGATCACCGGATGGACCCCGGCGTTGAGCGCCGCGACAAGGCCGAGGACCACGCCTTCCGATGCGCCGGTGCCGCCCGCGGCCATGCCGCAGATGCGCGCGACCATCAGCGCCCGCACGGCCTCGGTGGGCAGCGACGGGCCGGCGCCCATGGAGTGGCTGAGCGGCACGCTGTGCTGGAAGGCGATCAGGTCCGCCTGCGCCAGCGGTGTGTCGACGCAGGCGCCGAGCCCGGTGGTCACGCCGTAGAGCGGTTTGCCGAGCTGGGTCAGGTGCTCGATGAGGGAACGGCTGGCGCGGATGCGGCGCATGGCTTCCTCGCCAAGCACGAGGCGGGCGCCGCGTCGTGCGATCTCGGCGACATCTTCCGCGCCGAGCGGCTTGGCGTCGAGGATTATCGCTCTGGCTGTCATCTGGTGGCTATTCCTCATGCGTGGCGGGGCCGGCTGGTTTGCGGCCGAACGAGAGCAGGATAGCCGCTGTCGGCACCGGCCATTGTAGAAAATCCGCCGTCGCTATTGCCGTTATTCTTCGGCGATCCGGCACGGCGGTCAAAATTTCGATGCCCGCGTCACAACAGGCCGGGCCTCGCTCGTCTTGAGGTCGGAAGCAACGAAAGGAACCGACCATGACTGTCAGACCTGACCCCTTGCCGCCGCCCCTTCGCGGATGAAGGTGCACCGCGCCTCCTTAGCCATCGCCGGCAGTCTCGATACCGGCATTTTGAAGGGTTGCCGTTTGGCGGCGGCACACGGGAACTTTTGCGCCGCTGGCGATTTTGGATATGCTGTGTATCCAAATTTGCCAGAAAGGTTGCCGTTCATGACGAAATATTTTGCGATCGCCGCGCTCGCGCTTGCCGCGGCAGCCACTATGGCGGGCCTGGCTTCCGCCGATCAGCGGTATCGCCGCCCGGTCGTCGAGCATGAGCGTTATGTCCCGGCCAGTGACGACATCATCGAGACGCTGTTCGGCGGTCCTCGCTACTACGACCAGCAGATGTCCACCACGGCGGCGGGCGCCTGCTCGTATCACCGCGTCGGACCGGACGCGAATGCGGTGAACGACATCAACGACCACTATTGCGGGAAGTAGGATCCCGGGGCGGCGTTTCTTGGGGCCAGCTTCGACGAGCCTCTCGACTCTCTTTGGGTTTGTGGTCCCTGCGAACTATCGAAGTCGCTGGGATGGCTGTCGTTCGTCCGACCTGCCCACCTTTGACTACCGATCTCGTTATGTTTTTGCGGGGCTATCGCACACATTAATTCCAAACTTTGTATACAATAACCAAGAAAGATGTTGACAATCCGTCGCGGCCGGTTTCCCTTACGCTATACGCGCAGCCTACGAGCAAAACACAAAGCGCGATAACCAAGGGGAACTGAAGCTATGATCAACCGTCGCTCGACTCTGAAATCCATGGCGCTCGGCGCCGTCTCGACCCTTGCCATTGCGGTCGGCATTTCGTCCGCGCAGGCTGAAAACAAGGAACTGAAGATCGGTTTTGTCGGCGTCACCAGCGGTCCGGCGGCCGCCTGGGGCACTTCCAACGTGCGTTCGATGCAGGCCCGCGCCGCCTGGCTGAACGAGACCGGTGGCGTCAAGATCGGCAACGACACCTACAACATCAACATCGTCACCTTCGACGATCAGAAGGATCCCAAGCGCGCCATCGCCGGCATGGAAAAGATGGCGCAGGAAGGCGTCCACTATGTCGTCGGCCCGAATGTCGATGACGGCGCCGCCGCGGTGCGCCCCGTCGCCGAGGCCAACGGCATCATCTATTTCCCCTACGCTTTCCCCAAGGCGCTCTATCAGAAGCCGGCGTCCAACGCCGTGCTTGGCATGGTCGCCAACTATCAGTCCGGCCCGGCGATCTATAAATATCTCAAGGAAAACAAGGGCGTGAAGAAGATCGCCTTTGTCGCGGCGAATGAGTCGGATCCGCTCAGCCAGCGCGACAGCGGCGTCGAGGCGGCGAAAGCCCTCGGCCTCGACATCGTCGCCCAGAACGACACCTACCAGAACGACACCCGTGACTTTACGCCGGTCCTGACGCCGATCGTCGCGTTGAAGCCTGACCTGTTGGTGTTGTCGGGCGTTGCGCCAGCCAACGCGCCGCTGCTCATCCGCGCCGCCCGTGAGCTCGGCTATGAAGGCCTGATCTCGACGGAAACCGCGCAGGACGCCAAGGTCCTGGAGGAAGGCGCCGGTGAATATGCCAACGGCTTCATCTCCGTAGGCGGCGCCTCGACGCCGGAGATCGCTTCGGACCAGATGAAGGAATTCGTCACCCGCTACACCAAGATGTTCGGCGAATACAATGACGAGTCGAACACCAAGGTCTATGCGCTCGAGTACATCATCGACACGCTGAAGGCCAATCCGGCGGCCATCAACGACGTCGCCGAATTCAAGAAGACCATGGACACCTTCACCGCGCCGAACCCTTTCCTCAAGGGCGACGCCAAGCTGAGCTATGTCGGCACGACGTCGTTCGGGCAGAAGCGTCAGCTTTCGGTGCCGATGGTGGTCAACGAATACAAGGACGGCGCTTTCCAGACCTTGTTCGTCGGCTCCGTCGATTAGCGTTACCTTCGAGCGTTATTTCCTCCAGCTTGCCGCGGGGGCCGGACGACAGGCCGGAACCCGCGGAAGATCGAAGGTGTCCATGGAACAGGTCATCGCCAACGGATTGTATCTCGGTGCCCAATACGCGCTGATCGCGCTGGGCCTGACCCTGATCTTCGCCCTGATGAACGTGCTCAATTTCGCACACGGCCAGATGTACGTCATGGGCGGCTTCATCACCTACACCATCTACGGCCAGCTCGGCCTGCCATTCGTGGTGGCGCTGCTCGCCTCCGGCGCGACACTCGCCGTCATCGGCGCGCTAATGGAGAAATTCCTTTTCCGGACCGTCATCCGCCGAAGTCATCGCGAGGAGAGCACCATGCTGCTCGCTGCCGCGACGGCCTTCTTCTTCGATGCCGTCATCCTGCTTCTGTTCGGCGAAAAGCAGCGCGGCGTTCCCAAGATCGTCAAGGGCGTCTTCAACGATGCCGGCATCATCATGCCCTACGACCGGCTGGTCGTCGGCGCCCTCGCCATCATCTTCATCGCCGCTTTCGTCCTCTACATGCAGTACAGCCGGGTCGGGCGTGCCATGCGGGCGCTCGCCCAGGACCGCGTCGCCGCTCAATTGATGGGCGTCAGGGTCGACCGCTATTCGATGATCGGCTTCGCCATGGGCGCCATGCTGGCCGGCGTCGTCGGTGGGCTGCTGGTCACCATCACCGGCGTCAATTCGGGCATCGGCGGGCCGATCTCCATCAAGGCCTTCCTCATGGTGATGATCGGCGGCGCCGGCGTCGTCGGCGGCGCAATCGCCGGCGGCTTCATCCTCGGCATGATGGAGTCGGTCGGCCTCACCGTGCTGCGCGAATATGGCGACGTCACCTACCTCGTCATCTTCGCTGCCCTGATGGTGTTCCTGTCGATCCGCCCCAACGGGCTGATGGGCAAGCCGTGGGGTTGATGGCGCCATGACAAGCAATCGCAACATGAAAATCGTGTCGGTCGTCGCCTTCCTCGCGATCGTCTTCGTCGCCGTGCCGGCCGCGATCTCGTCGAGTGGCCGCTTCGACCTCTATTACACGCTGACATCGGTGGCGTTGCTCAGCATCGCCAGCGCCGGTGTCTGGCTCACCTTCTACATCGGTCGCATCAACATCGGCCAGGGCGCCTACGCGCTGATGGGCGGTTATGTCTCGGCCATACTGGTGATGAACCATGGTTGGTCGTTCTGGCTGACGCTCCCCGTCGCGGGTCTGTTCTGCGCCGCCGCAAGCGTGCTGATCGGCCTGCCGATCCTGCGTCTGCGCGGCGTCTACTTCGCCATGGTCACGCTGGTGCTGACCGAGGTGGCGCGTCTGCTGGCGCTGGCGCTGCCGATCACCAACGGCGCCAAAGGCATCGTCAGCATCCCGCTGCCCGGCGCGCTCTCGGTCTTCGGCATCACGCTGATCCCCGATTTCGCCACGCTGCAGAATTCGCGGCTCGCCTTCTATCTGCTGGCGGTCACGCTGATGGTGGTTTGCTTCGCGGTCATGTACCGGCTGGTGAACTCGCGCATCGGCAAGCTCTGCCAGTCGCTGCAGCAGAATGAAGAGCTCGCTTCCTCGATCGGCGTCAATATCGCCTATCTGCGCATCATCGCCTATGCCGTCTCGTCCTTCTTCGGTGGCGTTTCCGGCGCCATCTTTGCCGCCATCTCGCAGTCGATCTATCCGTCGAGCTTCACCGTCACCGATTCGGTCAACTTCATGCTGAACTGCTTCCTCGGCGGCCTCGGCTATGTGTTCGGCCCGATGCTCGGCACGCTGGTGCTCTATTTCGGTTGGGACCTTCTGTTCCAGACCGGCCAGTTCCAGTTGCTCATCTATTCCGGCCTGATGATCGTGCTGATGCTGGTGCTGCCCAACGGCTTGCTCAGCCTTGCCGAGATCACCCGGAAGAAGGGTTGAGCGATGGCCGAAATGCTCGAAGTCTCCGGCATTACCAAGCGCTTCGGCGGCCTTGTCGCGGTCAACAACGTCTCCTTCTCGGTGCGCGAGAAGGAGATCCTTTCGGTGATCGGTCCGAACGGCGCCGGCAAATCGACGCTGTTCAAGCTGATCTCGTCGTTCCTCAGGCCCACGACGGGCGAGGTGCGCCTCAAGGGCGAACGCATCTCGGGCCTCGCCCCCCACATCGCGGCCCGCAGGGGTGTGGTGCGCACGTTCCAGGAGACGACGATCTTCAAGAACATGAGCGTGCGCGACAACGTCGTGATCGCGCACCATTTGCGCTCGAAGGCGAGCCTCTTCGGCTTCTTTCTCGGCACCGGCAAGGCGAAGGCGGACGAAGCGGCCTTCGGCCAGTCGGCCGACGAGATCCTGGCGCTGCTCGGCCTCTCCCCGCTCGCCAACGAGACAGCCCGCAACCTGCCGCACGGCCATTTGCGGGCGCTGGGCATCGCCATCGGCCTGGCCACCAATCCTTCGATCCTGCTCCTCGACGAGCCCTTCGCCGGCATGAACCACGATGAGACCATGCGCATGGTGGAAATGGTGCGGCGCCTGCGTGAGCGCGGCCTGACCATTCTTCTTGTCGAGCACGACATGCCGGCGGTCATGAAGATTTCGGACCGGCTCGTCGTGCTCAATTTCGGGCAGAAGATCGCCGAGGGGACACCTTCGGAAATCCAGGCGAACGAGAAGGTGATCGAAGCCTATCTGGGCAGCGAAGACGAGGCGATCGGCCTATGAACCAGATCCTGAACTTCGCCAATGTCGAGCTCTATTACGATCACGTCTATGCGCTGAAAGGCGTCTCGCTCGAGGTCAACGAGGGCGAGACCGTCGCGCTGATCGGCGCAAACGGCGCCGGCAAATCGTCGATCCTTCGCGCCATCACCGGCCTGCGCAAGATCAGGTCCGGCGAAATCCATTATGGCGGCAAGCGCATTGACGGCGCGGCTCCCGACGAGATCGTCAAGATGGGCATCGCCATGGTGCCGGAAGGACGCCGCGTCTTCCCTTTCATGTCGGTCAGGGACAACCTCCTGATGGGTGCCTTCACCCGCACCAGCAAGGCCGAGATAGCGGCGTCGATGGAGATGGTGCTGGGACGCTTTCCCCGGCTCAAGGAACGCTTCTCGCAGGCCGCCGGCACGATGAGCGGCGGCGAACAGCAAATGCTGGTCATTGGTCGCGCGCTGATGGCGAAGCCGAAGCTCCTGTTGCTTGACGAGCCGTCGCTCGGCGTCGCGCCAAAACTGGTGCAGGACATCGCCCGCTCGATCGTTGCCATCAACCGCGACGAGAAGGTCAGCGTCCTGCTGGTCGAGCAGAATTCGCGTATGGCGCTGCGCATTTCACAGCGCGCCTATGCGCTGACCACCGGCAGTGTCGCGTTGAGCGGCAACTCCGCCGAATTGCTGACCGACGATCGGGTCAAGCGTCTTTATCTCGGCGGCGAGATCTGAGGCTGATTTTAATGCGCATTCTCGTCATCAACCCCAACACCACCCAATCGATGACCGCCAAGATCGGCGAGGCGGCGGCAAGCGTTGCTTCCGGCCCGACCCAGATCATCGCCGTCAATCCGGCCGACGGCCCGCCAAGCATCGAAGGTTACTTCGACGAGGTTTTCGCCATTCCAGGCATTATCGCCGAGATGGGCAAGGCGCCGGCGGCTGATGCCTATGTCATCGCTTGTTTCGACGACACTGGGCTCGATGCCGCGCGCTGCGCGACGGAGGCTCCCGTCATCGGCATCGGCGAGGCGGCGTTCCACATGGCGAGCCTTGTCGCCGGCAAATTCAGCGTCGTCACCACGCTTGCCCGTTCGGTTCCGGCGATCGAGCACAATCTCGCGAAATACGGCCTCGCCTCGCGCTGCGCCAAAGTGCGCTCGTCGGAAGTCGCCGTGCTCGAGCTCGAACGTCCGGGTTCGAATGCAAGACACCGGATATCGCAGGAGATCGCGCGCGCCATCCGTGAGGACAAGGCCGAGGCGATCGTGCTCGGTTGCGCCGGCATGGCGGACCTTGCGCACAGTCTGTCCGAGGAGCACGGCGTTCCGGTGCTGGACGGGGTCGTCTGCGCCGTCACGCTGGCCGAGAGCTTGTTCAAGGTCGGCTTGAAGACATCGAAGATCGGCGGCTATGCGGCTCCGCGCGGCAAGCGGTTCGCCGGCATGTTCGCACCGCTGTCGCCCACGCAAACCGAGATCGTCTAGGCGGCTTCATGCCGCCACACGACCGGCCGGTAGCCGGACAGTGGGATTGACCGCCGCGCGAGCGATATTAGATTGGAAGGGCTGCCGGCGATTTGGGGGCAGATAGGGCCGTTTCGGGCCCGCGCATTGAAAGTATGTTGACGGTACTCAGGGAAGAAGATCGAGACGACAAGCCGGCGGCGCGCTGGTCGCCGATCTACTATGGGCTGAGGGACGCCATCGTCAGCCATCGTCTCGCCCCTGGCACCAAGTTGCCGGAAGACGAGTTGGCCTCGATCTATTCGGTGAGCCGCACCATCGTTCGCGCCGCCCTGCAGGCACTCGCGCATGATCGGCTGGCCCGGCTTGAGCCAAATCGCGGCGCCTTCGTCGCGGAGCCATCGAAGATCGAGGCGCGGGAAGTGTTCGAGGCGAGGGCGCTGATCGAGCCCAAAGTGGCTGCGCTTGCCGCAAGGGCCGCGGCGCCATCCGACATCGCGCAATTGCGGGCGCATCTGAAGAAAGAGCACGAGGCGCTGAATGACGGCCGCGACAGCGACGCCATCATGCTGTCGGCGCGCTTCCATGTCGGCATCGCCGAAATCGCGGCGCATTCGGTGTTCACCAATTTCGTGCGCGACCTCGTCTCACATTCCTCGCTGATCATAGCGCTCTATTGGAAACGGCGTGACGCCACTTGCGAGAAACACGCCCACCATGCGCTGGTCGATGCGATCGAGGCCGGCGACAGCGCCGACGCGGCCGCCCTGATGAACAGCCATCTGGTCGACTTGCTGTCGGGGCTGGATCTCACCGACAAGGTGGAAAAGTCCGACAGCCTGGCGGACCTGTTGCGCGCCTGAACCAACATGAAACGTTGAGGCGGTTCAACGGGATGGCCGGACCGCCTCCGAAGCAAGTCAGGCCGCGGCCGACTGCGAATAGTCCATCCGCTCCAGATCGGCGATGAGACCGGGTCCCGTCGGTTGCCAGCCGAGATGTTCGCGCGTCCATGCGCTCGATGCCGGCAAATCGAGGTCGGCAAACATGGCGAGCCATTCGAAATGGCCGGCGGCGTCTTCCTTGGAGAGCGAGACTACCGGCACGTTGAGGCCGGCACCGATCACTTCCGCGATATCGCGCATGGCGACGCCTTCCTCGGCGACGGCGTTGTAGCGCACGCCGGCTTCCTGCTTGTCCAGCGCCAGGCGGTAGAGCTTCGCCACATCCAGCACATGCGCCGCCGACCAACGGTTGCGGCCTTCGCCGATATAGGCCGAGACGCCCTTGGCGCGGGTGAGCGCGACCAGCGGCGTGATGAGGCCCTGCTTCACCGTGTCATGCACCTGCGGCAGCCGTACCACCGATATCTTGACGCCCTTCTCGGCCATCGCCGCGCCGGTCAGCTCCGACAGGATGCGCGGATTGGGATGCTCGATGTCGAACACATCTTCTCTCGCCGGCTGCCCCGGCCCGGCGCTGCCCATGCCGACCCCCGACGTGATGACGAGCAGGCGGTCCGAGCCGGCCAGCGCGCCGCCCAGTGCTTCGATGACGCGTTTGTCCTTCTCGCAATTCGCCACGAAATTCGAGAAATTGTGGTCGAAGGCGGTGTGGATGACCGCATCCGATTTCGCCGCGCCGTCACGCAGGCTGTCGAGGTCTTCGATATCGCCGCGGTGGGGCTCGGCGCCAGCGGCGGCAAGCGACCGCGCGCCAGCGTCGGAGCGGGTCAGGCCAAGCACCTTGTGCCCCGCGGCGAGCAACTCAGGCACGATTCTGGAACCGATGAAACCGGTCGCGCCAGTGAGGAATACACGCATGGGAGGTCTCCTGTGGTTGTTCGAAGACCTTATTTGCGCTATAAATCATCCTGTTAAAGTAGTGACTTTATCATGGTATAATTGTCAACAGGATCGCTATGCCACTCGAGACTGCCAATAAGCAGGCCGCAAACAAGGAGACCGCCAACAAGCTCGGCACCTTTTTGCGCGATCGCCGCATGCGCCTCGATCCAGCAACGTTCGGCTTTGCCACCGGCCGGCGGCGCACGCAGGGTCTGCGCCGCGAGGAGGTGGCGCAGCGCGCCAACATCAGCCCGACCTGGTATACTTGGCTGGAGCAGGGGCGGGGCGGCGCGCCATCGGCCGACGTGCTCAATCGTATCGCCACCGGGCTGATGCTGACGGAGCCCGAACGCGAGCACATGTTCATGCTGGGCCTCGGGCGGCCTCCGGAGGTCCGCTACAGAAACGTCGACAGCGTGACACCGCGCCTGCAGCGCGTGCTCGACGCGCTGGATCCCAGCCCGGCAATCATCAAGACCGCGACATGGGACGTGGTCGCGTGGAACCGCGCCGCGGCCGCGATGCTCACCGACTATTCCAAGCTGCCGCGCGAACAGCGCAACATCCTTCGCCTGATGTTCGGCAATCCCCGCGTGCGCGACGCGCAGGACGATTGGCAGAGTGTCGCGCGCTTCGTGGTCGGCTCGTTCAGGGCCGACGCCGTCCGCGCCGGCGCTGGAGCGGAGGTCACGCAACTGGTGGAGGAGCTTTCCCGGATCAGCCCGGAATTCGAGGCGTTGTGGCGCGACAGCGACGTCGTCGCCGGCCATGGCGAAGGCGTTAAACGTATCCGGCATCCGGAAATAGGGCCGATCGAGCTGGAGTTCTCGGTCTTCGCGGTCGATGGCCGCCCGGAGCTCGGCATGCTCGTCTACAATCCCGTGACGAGCGTGGACGCCGAGCGCATTCGATCGCTGGTCGAGTCCCGACCCGCCTGATGGCGTGCTTCTCAGGCTCTCGTCGCCGCGCGTCTGAGCGCCTGCGGCGGTTGCCCGAAGCTTCTGAGGAAAGCGCGGCGCATGCGCCCGGCATCGCCGAAGCCGGTCTCCTCTGCGATGCGGTCCAGCGGCGCGTTGCCGGTCTCCACGGCCATGCGAGCGGCTTCGAGCCGCAACCGCTCCACCGCCTTGGCCGGCGTGGTGCCGGTCTCCACCGCGAAGGCACGGGCGAAATTCCTCGGACTCATCGCGGCGCGATCGGCAAGCCGCTCGACCGTCAGCGGTTCGCCGAGGCTGGCGCGCATCCACTCGATCAACTCGACGAAGCGGCCCGAGCGTCCGCCGAGCTCGATGAGCGCCGAGAATTGCGACTGTCCGCCCGGCCGGCGTTGGTGGACCACGAGCTGCTGCGCGGTGCGGCGCGCGATCGCCGGCCCGAGATCATCCTCGATCAAGGCCAGCGCCAGGTCGATGCCGGCGGAGATGCCGGCCGACGTCCACACGCTGCCGTCCTGGGTGAAGATCCGCTCGGCGTCCAACTTCACTTTCGGGTAGCGGCGGGCGAAATCGTCGGTGCTCCACCAATGCGTGGTTGCGGACCGGCCGTCGAGGAGGCCTGCCTCCGCCAGCAGATAGGCGCCGGTGCACACGCTTGCCGTCCGGCGCACTTTTGCCAGCCGCAGCCAGGCGACGATCTCCTGGGCCGCCGTCATCGAACGGATGATCTCGCCACCGGAGATGACCGCGGTGTCGAGCGGTTCGGCATCGGACAGCGGCCGTGCCGCAAGCCGCATGCCGGACGAGCTCTCGATCTCGCCGCCGCCAGGCGCCAGCATGTCCAGCCTGTAGCTGCCGGGAGCATAATGTTCCGCCAGCTCGAAGGCCGCCGCGGGCCCGGCCGCGTCGAGCAGCTGGAAGCCCGGATGGATGATGATGCCGATCGTCCGCTGCATGGCAGTTTTTGCCCGATATATGTCATTTCGGACAAAGCCTAACGGAGCTAGCTTCCCGGTCAAGCGTTCAGGATCGGAAGGATTGAGCCATGAGCCTGCGTATCGTGTTGTGGAGCGTCCTCGGCGTCCTCCTGGTTTTCGCCGCGGGCGGCGCCGCCTGGCTGCTGTCGTTGCCTTCCGGGTCGCTTGCCGCGGTACAGCCGGCGATCGATGCCAGCGAGGCCGAGGCAACACTTGCCGCGCTGAAGCCGCGCAAGCGCCTCCGCCCGCTGATCGCCATCATCGGTGTCAACGACGGCACCGAGACCACCGATTATCTGATGCCCTACGGCATCCTGCGCCGCGCCGATGTCGCCGATGTCGTCGCGCTGGCGACGCAACCGGGACCAGTTCAATTGCACCCGGCGTTGCGCGTCGAACCCGATGCGACGACGGCTTCGTTCGATGCCCAGAATCCGGAAGGCGCCGACTACGTCATCGTTCCCGCCATGATGCGCGACGACGATCCGGACGTGTTGAAATGGATCAGGGAGCAGTCGGCCAAGGGCGCCATGGTGATCGGCGTCTGCGTCGGCGCCACGGTGGTCGGCGCCAGCGGATTGCTCGACGACAAGCACGCCACGACGCACTGGTACTCGCTGAACGAACTGCGCCGGAAACATCCGACGATCCGCTATGTCGCCGACCGTCGCTATGTCGTCGACGGGAATGTCGCGACCACCACCGGCATCACCGCGTCGATGCCGATGATGCTGACCCTGATCGAGGCGATTGCCGGCCGCGACAAGGCCGAGGCCGTCGCCCATGATCTCGGCCTGGACCATTGGGACGCGCGGCACGACAGCGGCGCTTTCAAGTTCACCCGGCCTTTCGCGCTGACGGCGATCGGCAACACGCTCGCCTTCTTCAATCACGAGCAGCTCGGCATTCCGCTGACGCCGGGCATGGACGAAGTGTCGCTGGCGCTGGCGGCGGACGCCTGGTCGCGGACCTATCGCTCCGGCGCGGTCACCTTCGCCGCGAAGGACGGTGCCGTCGTCAGCCGCAACGGCATCCGCATCCTGCCCGACCGGGTCGTCGCCGACTGGCCGGCGGATCGGAAGGTGTCGGCCATGGCCGACACCCCGCCGGCCATGGCCTTGGACCGGACGCTCGGGGATATCACGGCACGCTACGGCACGCGCACCATGGATTTCGTCGCCATGCAGCTCGAATATCCGCGGACACGGTCGACACCGTGAAGCGTCAGCTTTGCCGCCGCGTGCCCGGTCGCTCCGGGGAAGGATCAGGGCCGCCCGGCTGCCTGATGTGATCGATGAAGGCGCGCAGCTTCGGCAACACCTGGTGGCGTTCCGGGTAATAGAGAAAAATACCTGGCGTGGTCACCGCGAAACGCCCGAGTAGCGCATGAAGGCGCCCATCGGCGATCGGCGCTTCGGCGATCGGGCTTGGCACCTGCGCCAGCCCGACACCTTGGATCGCCGCGCCAAGCAGCGACGGGTAATCATGCGCGATGAGCGGTCCCGATACGATCGCCTCGACAGCCTTGTTGCCGTCGACGAAGGACCAGGGAGCGACCGAACCGTTCGAGCGGCGCAGGCGCAGGCAGGCATGGTCGCGCAGGTCCTCGATGCGCTCGGGCGTGCCGCGCCGGCGCAGATAATCGGGACTGCCGACGACCACCATCGGGAAGGACGGCGTCAGCCGCACCGCGACCATGTCGGGTGCGATCAACTCGCCCATGCGGATGCCGGCATCGAAACCTTCGGCCGCGAGATCGGCCAGTTCGCCGCTTGCGACGATCTCCAGCTCGATCTCGGGATAGGCTTGGCAGAAGGAGGCGATCATCGGCTCCAGCAGCACCGGCACCACGGCCGGCGGCACCGAAAGGCGCAACAGCCCGGCCGGCCGCTGGCCCATCCCGCGCGCGATCTCGCTTGCGGCGATCAATTCCTCGAAGGCCGGCCGGGCGCGGGCGAAGAAGCGCTCGCCGGCCTCTGTCAGGCCCACGCTGCGGGTCGTGCGGATGAAGAGCGCCGCACCGATGCGCGCCTCGAGCGTCCGTATGGCCTGGCTGATCGCCGACGGGGTCACCGCAAGCTCGACCGCGGCCTTGCGGAAATTCCGGTGCTTGGCCACGCTCAGGAATGCTTCGACGCCATCGAGCGCGCCATGCCTGACTGTGAAGTTCTGCTTCATGGCCCATCGACATTATCGCGGATAGTCGCCGGCAGAAAGCGGTCGTACTTGTGTCGCGGATTGAAAGCCCAAGGGAAGCGACAATGACGGATGAACTCGATCGCGTGCGCGACCATTATCGCGCGACCGGACTGACCGAACGCCTGAAGACCGCGCTGGCGGTATTTGGGCCGGATGAGCAGCATTTGAAACCCGAGCAACTGGCCACGCTCGACCAGTTCCACACCCGCGGGCTGGCCGCGACAGCGGAGCTCGCCAATCTGGCGGTCGTTGACGCCGACATGTCGGTGCTCGACGTTGGATCGGGCGTCGGCGGGCCGGCTCGCTTCCTGGAGGCGACCTATGGCTGCGAGGTGACCGGCGTCGACCTCAGCGAACCCTTCGTCGAGGCCGCGCGCTACCTGACCGCGCGAACCGGGCAGGACGGCAAAGTGTCGTTCGAGACCGGCAGCGCGCTGGCGCTGCCTTTCGAAGAGGGCCGGTTCGGCGCCGCGCTTTTGCAGCACGTGGCCATGAACATCGCCGACCGGCCGCTGCTCTACCGCGAGATCAGGCGCGTGCTGAGGCCGGGCGGAAAATTCGCGACCTTCGATGTCGTGCTGGATGCCGGCGATCCGCACTATCCGGTGCCATGGGCGAAGACGCCGGGCGAGAGCTTCCTGCTGAGCGCGGACGCGACCTGCGAGGCCATCGAGACCGCCGGCTTCGGCACGCTTGTCCGCCGCGACGACACGGCTGCCGCCAAGGCCTGGTTCGCCGAACTCCGCGCCTCCGGCCCGCCGCCTTCGCTCAATCTCGGCGTCGTCATGGGGCAGGGTTTCTCGGAACTCGCCAACAATCTCGGCCGCAATCTCATGGAAGGACGGTTGGGCATCCTGACCGCGGTGTTCCAGGTCGTTCCGGTCAACTGAGCAATTCCAGAGGAAAGTGTTCGGCGGTTGGGCTCGGCGACTTCGCCGTGGCCTTCCGTCCGGAATTGCGGAAACCAGCTTTCAGGGAGGCGACGATGTCACCTGCTATGATCTTCAACATTCACCTTGCGCTCGGCTACGTGCCGTGGCTGCTTTGCTTCGCCGCCTATATCTGGCCAAGGCTGAGGTCGATGGAGCCGATAGAGGCGCAACGCGCCATCGCTACGCTGCACAGCTTCCGCTTCTTCGGGCTCGTTTTCCTCATCCCGGGCGTTACCGGACCGGACCTGCCCGGCGGCTTTGCCAGCTTTGCCGCCTATGGCGACTTCGCGACCGGCCTGCTCGCCATGCTGGCGCTGCTGGCGGTGGCGAGACCACCGATCTTCTGGCCGCTCATCGTCGCCTTCAACGCCGTGGGCGTGGTCGATCTTGTCGGCGACTACTATCACGGCGTCATGCTCGACCTTCCGGGGCAGGCCGGCCAGTTGGGCGCGACCTATGCGATTCCGATCCTCTACGTGCCGCTTTTGATGATCACGCATGTCGCGGCGTTTTATCTGCTGGCGCGTTCCCGGCGCCATCAGCTCGCGGCGACCTAATACATGGGGTTTGCCATGTGCTTGGGCGCCGGCCATTCGGCCGTGATCTCGGGCTGCACTGGACGCTCGAGATAGGTCGACAGCACCACATAGCTGCGCGTCGAGGTGACGCCGGGCGTGTCGTAGAGGCGCGCCAGCAGCCCTTCCAGGGCGCGCGTATCCTCCGTGCGCACCTTGAGCAGCATGCAGGTGTCGCCGGCGACCGTATGGATCTCCTCGACCTCCGGATATTTGGAGACCGCCATCAACTCCGGCGTCTTGCCCCAGCCCCTGGTGTCGATATGCACGAAGGCGAGCAGCGGTTTCTTCACCGCCCTCGGATCGATGATCGCCGAGGTGGCGCGGATGGCGCCGCTGCGCTTCAGCCGCTTGACCCGCTCATGTGCCGCCGGCGGCGATAGGCCGACGCGTTCGCCGAGCTCGGCATAGCTGATGGTCGCGTCGTCAACCAGAACGCCTAATATCTTTCGGTCGATGGGGTCGAGATCACGGGCCGGATGCTTGTTCCGCTGAATGTCATCTGTTTCTGTGTCCATATGGAAATTCTCCATTGATGCGGAATTTAATTCGGCCATTATGATGATATGTCGAACAGTGATCAATCAGCAATTCTGACTGCGGCGCCTCGCGCGCCGATTCCGGCCGCCGCCTATCTGCTCACGGGCTGCATCGCCGTCATCGGCTCCAATTCGCTGGTTCTCGGACCGATCGCGCCCGCCGTCGCGGCCTCGTTCGGCGCCAGCGTGCCGGCGGTGATGACGGCCGCCGCCGCCTTCGGCCTCGGCACGTCGGCCAGCGCGCTCTTCCTTGCCCGCTACATCGACCGGATCGGCGCACGCCGCATGCTGCAGGGCGCGTTGCTGCTGCTGGCCATCGCGCTGGTCGCCAGCGCGTTGGCGCCGACGGTGACGGCGCTGGTCGCCGCCCAGCTCGTCGCCGGCATTGCCGCCGGCATCGCCATGCCGGCGATCTACGCCAGCTCGGCCGCGATCGCGCCGCCCGGCCGCGAGAGCGGCACCATAGGTGTCGTGCTGACCGGCTGGACGCTGTCGATGGTTGCCGGCGTCTCGCTGTCGGCCGTGATCGCCGATCTCATCCATTGGCGCGCCGTCTTCGCCGCCGTGGCGCTGCTTGCGGGAACTGCCGTCGCCGGCCTGGCGATGAGCTCGCTGCACGAGACCCGGAAGAGCGGTCCGGCGCCGTCGCCGCTCGGCGCGCTCGCCGTGCCCGGCATCCTGCCGCTGCTCATTGCCTGCGGCGCGTTCATGACCGCCTTCTACGGCGTCTATGGCTATCTCGGCGATCATCTGCATGAAGCGCTCGGCGAGCCCGTCAGCGCCAACGGCCTCGCGGCCGTCGCCTACGGCCTAGGCTTCGGCGCTGCCGCCTTGCTCGACGGCGTCATCGACCGCCTTGGCGCGCGTCGCGTCATGCCCTTTGCCTATCTTCTGGTCGCCGTCGTGTATGTCGCGATCGCCATGGCGAGCGGTGTCTTCGGTCCGTTGGTTGCCGCGATTGCCGTTTGGGGTCTGGCCAACCATTTCGGACTGAACGTGCTGGTCATGCGGCTCACCGCGCTCGATCCGTCGCGGCGCGGCACCATTATGGGCCTGAACAGCGCTGTCACCTATCTCGCCGTCACCGTAGGCACCGCTGGCTTCGGCCCGCTTTATACCGGCCTCGGCTTTGCCAATTGCGCCCTGATCGCCGCCGGGCTGATGCTGGTGGCGGCGGGCGCCGCGGCGTGGCGATCAGCGGGCTGAGCATTCAGTCTGGGGCCCCGACAACCACCATGCGCGCCGCTCTTAGCAGCCACGGGCATGCATAATAGTCGCTGATCCGAGTGACGGTCCCGCCAGTGGCTTCGATCTGAACCGGGTAGGCTGGTTCCCAGCCCGCTTCGCCTCGGCGGAGCACGAGCAGCATGATCTCGCCATCGACCGCGCCGATCGCCATCCGCCAGTTGTCCTTGCCCTTTTCGTATTCGACGAAATAGATCGATTCCGACAGGGGACCCCTGAAGCAGTCAGACACCCGCAGTTGCGCATCCGCGCTGGTCAATGCCCGTACGCCGTCCCAGTCGCGGCGATTGAAGAGCTCGACATAGCGGTTGAGCAGCCTTGACAGCTCGGGATCCGCTGAAGGTTCCGAACGGACCACGGGTTGGCTCGGCAACGCGGCCAGCTTGGCGCGGCCGCGGCTCAAGGCTGCCTTGACGCCGCCGACCGTCGATCCGACGAGATCGGCTGTCTCTTCCAGCGAATGGTCGAAGACGTCCTTCAGCAAAATACAGGCACGCTCCTTCGGCGGCAGGTGGATCACCAGCCGTTCGATCGCGCGATCGGCGCCCTGGCCCGCCGCTTCGGTCGGCAGAACGATCTCATCCACCACGAAATTGGTTTCAGCGCGCCGCCGTGTTTGCCGGTTGCGCAGGAAATCGATGCAGCGGTTATGCGCCGTGCGAAACAGCCATGAGCGAAGAGCGCCTGGATCGTCGATCTTCTCGATCTTGCGATAGATCTCGAACAGCGTTTCCTGCATGACATCCTCACCGTCGAGGGCCGAGCCCGTCATGCGCGTGCAATAGCGGTGCAGCCGCTCCCGCAGATGCGCAACTGTTTCCAGGAATGCGGCATAGCGAATGTCGAAGAGGCCGGTAGGCTCAAGTCTCGGCTGCATCGTCATGGCAACACGAACACCGTTTTGCATGTTCCACCGGAGCAAGGTTTGCCCATGTTACATCACTCTGATGTCGTCGGGAGCCCGGTCGAAGCGATCATGTCTGCCATCGACATGCATCACCGGCGCCGCCGCCAGTTCTTCCGGGTCGACGCCGTCGAGAGCCGCAAGCGGAATGGCAAAGACGATGCCGCCGAGCGCCGGGATATCGCCGCGCGCCGGCATGCGCACGCCGCAGGTCGCGCAGAAATGATACTGGATGCTGGGTGCCTGCCGGCCCGGCGGGATCCACTGGTATTCGGTCTGCGCCTCGGCGCCGGACGTGAGGCGAAAGTGCTCAGGACCGACGAACCCCACCCAGGAGCGCGTCTTGGTGCATGTCGAACAATTGCATTTGACCGTTCCCCGGCTGAGGTCGATATCGGCCTCGAACCGAACTTTGCCGCAATGGCAGCTTCCGGCATAGGTTTTCAGCATGGCTCACAGTCTCCGCTCTGGCCGGCCGGCATGATTGCCGCCCGACCTCAAGACGTATGGCCCCGAGAAAAGGATACGTGCCGCCCGACGGATTCTCGCGGGGGCATCCGCATGGCCGGCAGCGCGCGCCGAAGTCATCTCAGCAGGCGATAGGTCAGCGTCACGATGCCGCTCTCGAACCGGCGTGTATCCGTGAGTTCCAGCCTGACCAGGGACGGCTCGATATCCTGAAACGCGCGCTTTCCATGACCGACCCGTATCGGCAGGATCGACAGCTGATATTCGTCGACCAGTCCGTTGGCGAGGAGGGTCTGGTCGAGCTGGCTGATGCCGTATTTCAATATGTCGCCGCCGCCTTGCGCCTTGATCGCGGCCAGACCCTCCGCGACGTCGCCTTCGATCAGGGAGGCGTTCCAGCCGACCTCCTTCAGGGTCCGCGACGCGACCAGTTTCTTCAACCCGTTCATGCGGTCCATATACTTGCCCTGGATCTGTGGCCATCGGCTGGAAAACAGCTCGTAGGTCACGCGCCCGAGCAGGAAGTACTCCGCCTCGCCGGCCTTGTCGTAGGAATGTTCCAGCGCATCTCCGGCAAAGAAGGGCGATGCCCAGTTCATCGGCGCTTCGATGACGCCGTCGAGTGAGACGAAGCTGCCGACGATCAATTTCCTCATCGAAGTTCCTCCTGTTGCATGGATGACGCCCCCAGGACGTACGACGCACGCTCCGGGATACGTGGCGTGGGAAATTTTTTCCGGATACTGGCTGGCTTGCCGACACCTTCGCTCCTTCGCTATGCCTTGGACGATACCGGCTGGAGCTGAAACGCGATGATGACGAGCCTTGAAGTGACCGCCGAGCCTTCGCCGCAGGACCTCGCTTTCCTGAGCGGGAGCCTCAGCGGCTTCAACGATGCCGATGTCGGCGCATCAGGCCGGAAGCCGGTGGCAGTCTTCGCGCGCGACGAGCACGGCGTCATCGTAGCCGGCATTTCCGGCTACACCGGCTGGGGCTGGCTTTACGTGCAGTGGCTTTGGGTGGACGAAAAACTGCGCGGCCGCCGCATGGCCGCCCGCATGCTCGACGCCGCCGAACAGGAGGCGATCGCGCGCGGCTGCCACGGCGCCTGGATCGACACCTTCAATCCGATCGCCGAGAAGGTCTATCAGCGCCAGGGCTATAAGCCGTTCGGCGAATTGCCCGACTTCCCGTTCGGCCGCCGCCGCGTCTTCCTGCAGAAGAAGTTGTCTTAACTTGCCAGCCTTCCACCTCGCATCGGCTGCGGTGCACCGGTGGTGCTCGGGAAGCTGATCGGCAGGCCGCGCAGCACCCGCACCGCGAGGAAGGCGAAGCATTCCGCTTCCACCGCGTCGCCTTTCCAGCCGAGCGTCTCGGCCTGAACCACCTCGACGCCGGCGCGGCGCTCGAGCATCGCCATCATCGTCGGGTTGTGGCGGCCGCCGCCGCTGACCGCCAGCCGCTTCGGCCGGCGCGGCAACAGGTCGAGCGCCTTGCCGACAGCCGACACGGTGAAGGCCGTCAGCGTCGCCGCGCCATCCTCGGCGTTCAATCCTTCCGCCATCGCCGCGGTGAAGTCGAAACGGTCGAGCGACTTCGGATAGGGTTTCGTCAGGTAGGGATGCTCGAGCAGCCTGGCGAGCCGTTCCTCGTCGACCTTGCCGGCGGCGGCCAATTTGCCGTCGCGGTCCATCTCGCCAAGGCCCTTCGCCTTGATGAAGTCGTTGACCGGCGCATTGGCCGGGCCGGTGTCGAAGGCGACGATATTGTCCTTGCCGTCCCACCAGGTGATGTTGCCGACGCCTCCGAGATTGAGCACGGCGGTTTCGCCGCTGACGTCCGCCTGCTTGAGCAGCGCCGCATGATAGGCGGCGGCCAGAGGCGCGCCTTGCCCGCCGGCCGCGACATCGGCCGAGCGGAAATCATAGGCGACCTTGGTGCCGAGCAGCGAGGCCATCAGCTCGCCGTCGCCGAGCTGGCGGGTCCTCCCGATCTTGCCCGGCTGCGGCGCGCGGTGCAGCACCGTCTGGCCGTGGAAACCGACGACACCGATCTCGGCCATGCTCATCCCCTGGCTTTCGACCAGATTCTTGACCGCGGCCGATTGCGCGCGCGTCAGCGCCTCCTCGGCTTCGCTGAAGATCTCCGGTTCCGGGCCTTCGAAGTTCCAGACGCGCGCCTGGCGAAGCGTTTCTTCGAGCAGGGCGCGGATCGATTGCGGGTAGGGGGCCAGAGTGTAGGTGCCGGTGTCGGCGATGCGCTCGCCATCCGTCTTGATCAGCGCCACGTCGATGTTGCCGTCGAGCACCGTGCCGGTCATCAGGCCAACGGCCCAGATTGGTTCCATGGTCGTCCCTCGAATCGTCCTTTATCCACGTGTCGGACGGATCGGCCCGGCAGGCAAGTCTTTCGCCATCCAGGCGGCCTTTTGCGCCAAAGGGCGAAAATCGAGCAACCGCGTTCTTGCCTCTTGCCGCGGAAGGCGCGAGCTTGCGCGGACGACATCGACCTATCCAAAGGAGGAATGCCATGGCAGCCAATGTCGCAGTGATCGCGGGCGCGGGCTCCGGGCTTAGCGCTTCGCTGGCGCGGCTTCTCGCCAAACAGGGCTTCCGCGTCGTCCTTGCCGCGCGCAACGTCGACAAGCTGGCCCCCCTGGTCAAGGAAACCGGCGCGCTGGCCGTGGAAACCGATGTGTCGGACGCGACCTCCGTCGGGCGGCTGTTCGAAGCGGCGGATAAGGCAGGCTCGCTGGAAATTGCCGTCTTCAACGCCAGCGGCCGCACGCGCGGACCGATCGCGGAACTCGACCCGGAGGCGGTCAAGCAGGCCCTGCTTGTCGGCGCCTATGGCGGCTTCCTGGTTAGCCAGCAGGCAGCGCGCCGGCTGCTGGCGCGCGGCTCCGGCTCGATCCTGTTCACTGGAGCTACCGCCAGCCTGAAAGGCTTCTCCGGTTCCGCCGGTTTCGCCATGCCGAAATTCGGCCTGCGCGGCCTGGCGCAATCGATGGCGCGCGAGCTTTTCCCGAAGAACATCCACGTCGCGCATTTCATCATCGACGGCCAGATCGAGCCGCCCGGACAGGCGCCCGAGCCCGACCGTCCGGACCGCCGCCTGTCACCAGACGCGATCGCCGAGACATACCTCGCCGTACATCGCCAGCATCGCAGCGCCTGGAGCTTCGAGGTCGAGCTCAGGCCCTGGGTCGAGACGTTCTGACGATCCGTTGGTCGGCGTGCTCCCAGTGATAAAATCTTTGAGAGAATATTCCTCGCGCGTCGTTTGAGAAGAAAAGCGCTACTTTGCCCGACCGGACAGCATTGGTGATGCTGATATCAAGGCTTCGCATACCGCCAGGCCGAAATGATTTCAGGATCGCAAGGAACGCATCATGTCCGAACGCGGCAACGCTTCAAATTCTCTCGTTACGTCAATCACCAGGCGCGCCGGACTTGCCGCGCTTTTGGCCTCGGCCGTTATCGGCCTCGCCGCGCCGTCGGCTTCCTTCGCCGAGGACAAGAAGGCGATCAAGGTCGGTATCATCAGCGGCGAGGATGAGGACGTCTGGCGTGTCGTTACCGCCGAGGCGGCCAAGAAAGGGCTGGCCATCGAAGCCGTCGTCTTCAACGACTACACCCAGCCCAACGAGGCGCTGGAGCGCGGCGAGATCGACGCCAACGCCTTCCAGCACAAGCCCTATCTCGACAACCAGATCAAGACCCAAGGCTACCACATCGTGCCGGTTGGCTACACCGCCGTCTGGCCGATCGGGCTCTATTCGAAGAAGCACGCCAAGGTCGCCGATCTGCCGGAGGGCGCCATCATCGGTCTGCCCAATGATCCCTCCAACGAGGGTCGTGCCCTGCACGTGCTGGAGCATGAGGGCCTGATCAAGCTCAAGGATGGCACCGGCATCCTGGCCACGACCGCCGACATCGCCGACAACCCGAAGAAGGTCGAGATCAAGGAACTGGACGCCGGCATCGTCGGCCGCTCGGTCGACGATCTCGATGCCGCTGTGGTCAACACCGACTGGGCGCTGAAGAGCGGCCTTGGCCCGGAAAACCGCATCGCGCAGGAACCGGTGGCCGACAATCCCTACCGCAACTTCATCGCTGTGAAGGCCGGCAGCGAAAACGAGCCCTGGGTGAAGACGCTGGTCGCCTCCTACCAGAACGAAACGGTCAAGGCCGAGTTCGACAAGGTCTACAAGGGCACCGGGATCAGCGCCTATTGATCGGGGCCTGGCTTTCGGGAGCAGGCGGTCCGCTTTTGGGCGGGCCGCCATTGTATTTCCGCACTGAAACGGAAACAGAGATGAACCAGCATGTCCCTGCCGATCTCGCCGATCCGGTCCGCGTACGGCCGACCGGGTTTGAAGACGTCGTCCGCCTCGTCGGCCTGAAACGCCGCTTCGGCGCGACCGCGGCTCTCGACGGCGTTTCGCTCACGGTGAAGAAGGGCGAGATCCTCGGCATCATCGGCCGCAGTGGCGCCGGCAAGTCGACGCTGATCCGCTGCCTGAATGGCCTGGAGCGGCCGGATTCGGGCCAGGTGTTCATAGAGGGGCGCGAGATCAGCCGCCTGGGCGAGCGCGACCTGCAGCCACTGCGCCGGCGCATCGGCATGGTCTTCCAGCACTTCAACCTCCTGTGGGCCAAGACCGTCGAGGACAATGTCGCCCTGCCGTTGAAAATCGAAGGGCGGCCGCGGGCCGAGCGCCTTGCGCGCGCGGTCGAACTTCTGCAGCTCGTCGGCCTGTCGGAGAAGGCGAAAGCCTATCCGGCCTCGCTGTCGGGCGGGCAGAAGCAGCGTGTCGGCATCGCCCGTGCCCTCGCCGCACGGCCGGCGCTGCTCTTGTCAGACGAGGCGACCTCGGCGCTCGACCCGGAGACGACGCGTTCGATCCTGGCGTTGCTGAAAGACATCAACACCAGGCTCGGCCTCACCATCCTGCTCATCACGCATGAGATGGAGGTGATCCGTTCGATCGCCGACCGGGTGGCGGTGATCGATGCCGGCCGGATCGTCGAGGAGGGCGCCGTCTGGCAGGTCTTCGCCAATCCGAAATCGGAGATCACACGCAGCCTGCTCGGCGCCATCCGGCCGCAACTGCCGCCCGGGATCGCCAGCCGGCTTGCTCCCGGGGCAGGCTTGGAAACCTTCCTCAGGATCGACCTGGCCGGCGAGGCGGCGCGCCAGCCGCTGCTTTCCGAACTGGGCGCCGGCGTGCCCGGTCCTTTTCGCCTCGTGCATGGCGGGATCGATCACGTCCAGGAGCAGCCTGTCGGCACGCTTTTCCTGGCCGTTCCCGGCGCCGACGCCGCGCACCTCGCGCGGATAACGACATTTCTCAAGGACCGCGGCGCGCGGGTGGAGGTGCTCGGTCATGTCGCCGGTCCTGTTTGAACTCCTGCTCCGCTCGATCTGGGAGACCGTCCTGATGACCGGGGCTTCCGGTCTCATCTCGCTGGTCTTCGGCCTGCCGCTAGGGTTGGCTTTGGTGGCGACCGATCGCGGCGGTATTGCCGAGAGCCTTTGGGTCAATCGCATTCTCGGCGCCATCATCAACGGCTTCCGTTCGGTGCCCTTCATCATTTTGCTGGTGGCGTTGATCCCGGTGACGCGGCTGATCGTCGGCACGTCGATCGGCACCTGGGCGGCGATCGTGCCTTTGTCGATCGCGGCGACACCCTATTATGCGCGTATCTCCGAAGTGTCGCTGCGCGAGGTCGATCACGGTCTGATCGAGGCGGCGCGCGCCATGGGCGGCAACCGCTGGACGATCATCCGCGAGGTCCTGGTGCCGGAGGCGCTTCCGGGCATCGTCGCCGGCTTCACGGTGACGCTGGTGACGCTGGTCGGCGCTTCCGCCATGGCCGGCGCCATCGGCGCCGGCGGGCTCGGCGACCTCGCCATCCGCTATGGCTATCAGCGCTTCGAGACGAACGTGATGGTCGCCGTCGTCATTGTGCTGATCGTGCTGGTCTGCGGCATCCAGTGGCTCGGCGACCGACTGGTCGCGCGGCTGGACCATCGCGGGTAGGCGCAGGCTGGAGGGACGAACGCAATTTGCCGCCAAAGCCGGGAATTGAGCGCGAGCTTCCTCCGTTTGCAACGAGATTGGTTGGTGCGTTTCTTCACCCGCAATGACGCTCATGTCATCGTGGGGTGCGGCCGCGAGTCTCGCCAAGAGGAGCCTGTCAATGCCCAGAATAATTCCCGTCCTCGATCTCGACCGCCTTGAGCAGGGCCCGTCGGAACTGCGGACTTTCTTGTTTGATCTGCGAACGGCGGCCCGCGATGTCGGCTTCTTCTATCTCAGCGGCCATGGCATCACGCAATCGGAGATCGATGCGGTGCTGGGCGCAGCGCGCCGCTTCTTCGCCCTGCCGGAAGACGACAAGCTCGCCATCGAGATGGTGAAGTCGCCGCAGTTCCGTGGCTATACGCGCGCCGGTGGCGAACTGACCAGGGGCAAGGCCGACTGGCGCGAGCAGTTGGACATTGGCGTCGAGCGCACGACGATTTCGCAAGGGCCGGGCGTGCCGGCCTGGACGCGGCTGCAGGGCCCGAACCAATGGCCCTTGGCATTTCCCGATCTCAAGCCGGCGCTGCTTGCCTGGCAAGCCAAGGCGACCGACGTGGCGATCCGGCTGCTCAAGGCCTTCGCGCTGTCGCTCGACCAGCCGCAGGACGCTTTCGATCCGATCTATCGCGGCGAGCCCAACCACCGCATGAAGATCGTGCGCTATCCCGGCCGGGATGCGACCGGCGACGACCAAGGCGTCGGCGCGCACAAGGATGGCGGTTTCCTTACGCTTCTTCTGCAGGACGAAAACAAGGGGCTGCAGGTCGAATATGACGGCAGTTGGGTGGATGTCGATCCGATTCCGGGAACGCTGGTGGTCAACATTGGCGAGCTCCTCGAACTCGCCTCCAACGGTTATCTCAGGGCGACCGTGCATCGGGTCGTCACGCCGCCAGCCGGTGTCGAGCGCATCTCGGTTCCGTTCTTCTTCAGCGCGCGGCTCGATGCGACGATCCCGTTGCTCGACCTGCCGGAGGAACTGGCGGCGGAAGCGCGCGGCCCGGCCAGCGATCCCGACAATCCTTTGTTCCGCAATGTCGGGACCAATGTGCTGAAAAGCCGGTTGAGGTCGCACCCCGACGTGGCGCGCAGGCACTATGCCGACCTTCTGGAAAAAACATCGGCCGCCGGCTGACGATTTCGTCAGGTTTACGCGAGAATTTTTCGCGATTTCACTCTTTTTTGGAATTCCGTTCGTGGAAAATACACCGGTCAGGCCCCAAATAAGGATCATCGCTCGGTGTTTTCCTCCCATTGCGCCGGGCGGTGTTCCCCTCTGAAGGTTATGACCTTCATTCTTGGCCGGGCCGCTTTCGCGCCCGGCCTTTTTCTTATCCGTGCTGGGGATGAGCCGATCAGGCGAAGGCGATGCGGATCGCACCAAAAGGGCCGAAATCCGAGACGATCCTGTCGCCATGCCGGCATTCGACCGGACGGATGAAGGAACCCGACAGCACGACCTGGCCGGCCTCGATACGCATGCCGTACTGATGCAGCCGGTTGACGAGCCAGACGATGCCTTTCGCCGGATGATCGAGAACGCCGGCGCCGAGCCCGGTCTCCTCGACTTCGCCGTTGCGCGAGACGATGGCGCCGATCCAGCGCAAGTCCGCCTCGCGCGGCCCAGCCGAACGGCCGCCGACCACGATGCCGGCATTGGCGGCGTTGTCGGAGATCGTGTCGAAGAAGGTGCGTATCTTGCCGGTCTCCTTGTTCATTCGCTCGATGCGGGTGTCGAGGATCTCCAGGGCAGGGGTGACGTAGTCGGTGGCATCGAGCACATCGTCGATCGAGATGTCGTGTCCCGCCAAAGGTGCCTTCATGACGAAGGCGATCTCGGCCTCGATGCGCGGCTGGATGAAACGATCACCCGGCACCGTGCCGCCATCCTCGAAGAACATGTCGTCGAACAGGATACCGGAATCAGGAATGTCGATGCTGAGCGCCGACTGCATCGCCTTCGAGGTGAGGCCGATCTTCCAGCCTTTGATGGTGAGCCCGGACGCGACCTTGCGCTTCACCAGCGCGGCCTGCACGCGATAAGCGTCGTCCATCGTCGCTTGCGGAAAATCGAGGCTGAGCAGCCTGATCTGCCGGCGGTCGCGCTCGGCTTCGAACAGCCTGTGCGCGGCGTCCTCGACTTGGGCTTCCGTCATCATCGGCCGGTTCCTTCGTCGGCGACGCCGTTGCGGAGCAGGCCGATGCCGTCGGCCTCGACCTCGATGACGTCGCCAGGCTTCAGCCAGATCGGCGGGTCGAAGCGAGCGCCGGCTCCGGTCGGCGTACCGGTGACGATAACGTCGCCCGGCACCAGCGTCGTGAAGGTCGAGATGTAGTTGATGATCTTGCGGAAGGAAAAGATCATGCGCCCGGTGCGGTCCTGCTGGCGCACCTCGCCATTGACGCGGGTGGTCAGCGCAATGTCCGCGATCTGCGCCTCGTCGGTGAACGGCACCAGCCACGGACCGATCGAGCCGGTGCGGTCGAAATTCTTGCCTTGCGTGACGTTGAACTTGGCATGCCGCACCCAGTCGCGGATCGTGCCTTCGTTGCAAAGCGAAAGCGCCGCGATGTGGCCGAGCGCATCGGCCTCGGCGATCCGCCGGCCGCCCTTGCCGATGACGATGACGATCTCGCCCTCATAGTCGAGCTGCGGCGATTCCGGCGGCCGCACCAGCGGCGCGCCATGACCTACGAAGGAGCGCGGGAAACGGATGAACAGCGAAGGGTTCGAGGGTGCCGCCTGCCCGTCCTTGTACTCCTCGTTGCGGTCCGGATAGTTGACCCCGACGCAGATGATCTTTTCAGGCGACGGGATCGGGATCTGGTAGGCGATGTCCTCGATCCGGAAATCGGCGGCGAGGCCTACGGCCTCTTCCGCGAGTTTGCCGAGAGCGCCGGCCTCGATCACCTCCCGCAGGGTCGACCATTCGGGATGGCGCGCGGAAAGATCGACGACGCCGTTTTCGGTGATCGCGCCGTAGCGCGTCTTGCCGCCGGCGGTGAAGGTGGCGAGGCGCGCCATGCTCATGCTGAAACTCCGCGGTTGTCGCTGATGGCTAACCGGCGGCGTCGAGTTCTACGGCGCCCCCCTCTGTCCTGCCGGACATCTCCCCCACAAGGGGGGAGATCGGCCGGCCGCGCCGTCGGCGCTCTTCTTGCAACGTTGAAAATTGGCGAAGGCAGAGATGACAGCCAATCTCCCCCCTTGTGGGGGAGATGTCCGGCAGGACAGAGGGGGGCGCGAAGGAACGCTGTCATCGCAAAATATGAACTCAAGGCGCCACGATGGGCGAGGCCGCCAGATCGGGCTTTCGCGGCTCGACACCGGCGAAGACGCTGCCTTCCTCGAACCAGCTCTTTGGCGCTGGCGCGCCCCACAGCGTCTGGCGCTGCGGGTCCTTCAGATCCCATTTGATCGGCTCGAGATCCGGATCGACCGTCTGGTAGTCCGAGCAATAGATCTCGATGCGATGGTTGTCCGGATCGCGGATGTAGAGGAAGAAGGCGTTGGAGATGCCGTGCCGTCCCGGGCCGCGCTCGATATTGCCGACATAGCCGGTGGTCGCCATCAGATCGAGCAGGTCGATGATGTTGAGCGGCGTCGGCACCCAGAAGGCGACATGATGCAGGCGGGGCCCGAGGCCATTGGTGAAGGCGATGTCGTGCACGCCGCCCTTGCGGTGCGTCCAGGCCGCCCATAGCTTTCCGGTCTCTTCGTCTTGCGTGTATTCGGTCACGCGGAAGCCGAGCTCGTTGTAGAAGGCCACCGACTGATCGACATTCGGCGAAAAGCAGTTGAAGTGGTCGATGCGTAGCGGCTTCACGCCCTTATAGAGCGCGTATTTCTGGTGGATCGGCGGCAGCCGCTCCATCTTCGAATAGAATTCGAGCGGAATGCCATGCGGGTCGCGGGTGCGGAAGGTACGCGACTGGTATGGCCGCTCGACCCATTCCACGGGCAGGCCCTTGGCCGTGAAGAAATGCTCCGCCTTGTCGAGGTCCTCGTCGGAGAACACCTTGAAGCCGAGCTCGCGCGCTTCCGGCGTCGTCGCCTTGCGCAGCACGATGCAGTGATGGCCGCGCTCCTCCATGGCGCGCAGATAGATGGCGCCGCTGGTCTCGTCGGTCACCTGAAGGCCGAGCGTGTCGACATAGAAGGCGCGCGACTTGGCCAGGTCGGTGACGGCGAGCTCGACATGGCTGAGCCGCACGATGTTGAAGGCGGGGTAGAGGTTGGGCGAGGGCAGGGCCATTGATGTCTCCGGTCAGCCGCCGAGTTTCTGGATCGAATGCGGCGCCGTGGCGAACGCGATGTTCTTGGTTTCCATGTAGAAGTCGAACGACCAGTCGCCGCCGTCGCGGCCGATGCCCGAGCTCTTCACGCCGCCGAACGGCGTCGGCAGATGCCGCACATTCTCCGAGTTCACCCAGATCATGCCGGCGTCGAGCGCGTCGGTGAAGCGCAGCGCACGGGTGACGTCCGAAGTCCACAGATAGCCGGTGAGGCCGTATTGCGTATCGTTGGCCAACGCTAACGCCTCGGCCTCGTCCTTGAACGGGATCGCGGTCAGCACCGGCCCGAAGATCTCTTCCTGGGCGATGCGCATCTTGTTGGTGGCGCCGACGAACAGTGTCGGGCTGACATAGCAGCCGCCGCCAGGCCCCGCGAACTTGCCGCCGCCGGCCGCGACCACCGCGCCCTCCGATTTGCCGATCTCGATATAGGAGAGCACTTTTTCTTCGTGCACCGGATGGATCAGCGGGCCGACCACGGTCTCCGGATCGAGCGGGTGGCCGATCCTGATGCGTTTGGCCTTCTGCGCCACCAGATCGGTGAACTTGTCATGGACCGAGGCTTCGACCAGCAGGCGCGACGACGAGGTGCAGCGCTCGCCGTTCAGCGAATAGATCATGAAGACGGCGGCGTCCGCGGCACGCTCCAGGTCGGCGTCGGCGAAGACGATGACCGGGTTCTTGCCGCCGAGCTCGAAATGCACGCGCTTCAGCGTCTCGGCGCCCTGTTTCATGATCATCGAGCCGGTGCGGCTTTCGCCGACGAAGCCGATCGCCTTGATGTCGGGATGCTCGGTCAGCGCGCGCCCGGCATCTTCGCCAAAGCCGTTGACGAGGTTCCAGACGCCCTTGGGCAGACCGGCTTCCTCGGCGATCTCGACCAGCAGCCGGGCGGTCAGCGGCGACAATTCCGCCGGCTTGTGGACGACCGTGCAGCCGGCGGCCAGCGCGGGCGCGATCTTCCAGGTCGACAGCATGAAGGGCGTGTTCCACGGCGTGATGACACCGACCGGGCCGATCGGCACCCGCGTCGTCATGTTCAACTGGCCCGGCGCCCTCAGCGAGCGGCCGTCACGCGCCTCCGGCGCGCGGTCGGCGTAGAAGCGGAAATTCTCAGCACCCCGCAGCGCCGCCTTTGCCATGAACTTCAGCGACTGGCCGGTGTCCATGCATTCGACAAAGGCGATCTCCTCGGCGCGCGCCACGATGGCGTCCGCGATTTTATGCATGAGCTTTTTGCGCGCGTCGCCGGAGACCGCAGCCCAATCCTTGAAGGCGGCCTTCGCCGCTTTTGCCGCGCGGTCGATATCGGCGGCCTTGCCGCGCGCGACCTTGGCGATCGGCTTGAGGTCGACGGGCGAAAGCGTCTCGAAGGTCGAGCCGTCCGCGGCGGCCACAGCTTCGCCGCCGATCTGGTTGAGCACGCCGTCCTTGCGGAAGCGCTCGAGATAGGCCTCGGCTTTCTTCAGATTGTCGTCCAGTGCCGCCATGGGGTTTCTTTCCTGTTGCTTGCCGCGCTTGGTCGCAAGGCTCACTTGCCACGCAGGCGCGGATGGATGGCGTTCTTCTTCCAGCTCAGCTCGGCGTCGATCTCGCGGATTTCCAGCGACAGCGCGAAATGCGGGGTGGCGAACAGCGATGACAGATGGCCGGTGACGGCCGCGAAGATCGCTTCGCCGGCGCTCTTCTTCTCTTCGGCGCCGCGGCCCTTGCCGATGCGGAAATTCATGTCGATGAAGCCGTTCTCAGGCAGAAGGTCGGCAATCGCATAGGCTTCGGCGCGGAAGGCGCGCACGCGCACCGCGCCCGGCTCGAACAGACCGGTCTCGAGGATGGTGCGCGAGACCAGCGCGCAGAGTTCGCCCATATCGACCTTCGCGTCGAGATTGGCAGAGTATTCGATCGCCATATGGGGCAAGGGGGTTCCTCCACCTTGTAATTAACATGTGAATTACATCTTGACGAGGGAATGTCAAGCGTCGTTCTCTGTGCGCCGTGGCGGCAGGGCCCCGGGATTGCCGGCCCCGGCAAAATCGCGGATATAGCTCGATAGCCGTCGAATTTTGTGCCGAGTCGCAAGCGAAAATTGCAATTGGAGACCTGACCTTGCTACCGCCCAGCACTCGCCGCTCGCTGCCGATGGCCCTGCTTCGCGCCCGCGAAGTGATCATGGCGCATTTCCGGCCGATGCTGGCCCGCCACGACATCACCGAACAGCAATGGCGCGTGCTGCGCGTGCTGGCCGAGACTGGGCCGCTGGAGGCGACCGAGCTCGCCAACCGCGCCTCGATCCTGCCGCCGAGCCTCACACGCATCATCAAGGCGCTGGAAGAAAGGCAATTCATCTCCCGCAACAAGGTGAAGGACGACGGCCGCCGTGCGCTGCTCGCCATCAGCCCGTCCGGTGTGGCGCTGATCGAGGAACTGGCGCCCGAGCGCACCGCCATCTACGACGCGATCGAGAAGCGCTATGGCGCCGAAGAGCATGAGCGCCTGCTCGACATGCTGGAAGGCCTGATCCAGTCGCAATCGACGGAGAGCTGAGGGCCTTCCCTTCTCCCACAAGAGGAGAGGGTAGGCACCTCACCCGCCAAAACTCCCCAGCGCGCTCGGCTGCATGTAATTCCGCCCGACATAGAGCAGCGCCGCCTCGTCGCTGCCGTGGCGGATGTCGACGACGCGGCCGAACATCACATTGTGCGTGCCGACCTTGTTCACCGCGCCGATCTCGCAATCGAAGCTGACGATGGCGTCGAGCAGTGCAGGCATGCCGGACGGCATGGTCTGCCAGCGCGCGGCTTGATAGCGCTCGGCCATGTTGCGGATCGCGCCAGCGAATTTCGCCGCCAGATGCATGTGCGACTGCGTCAGCACGTTGACGCAGAAGCGCTGGTTGGCGAGGAACATGCCGGTCTGCGCCGAGCGCTCGTTCATACAGACAAGCAGTGTCGGCGGGTCGTCGGAGACGCTGCACATGGCGGTCGCGGTGAAGCCGCCGCGCCCGGCTGGACCGTCGGTGGTGACGATGTTGACAGGCGCGCAGACCCGCGCCATCGCCTCGCGGAATTCCAGCCTCGCGACTTGCGCCTCCATGCCGGCCTCCGTCAGTTGGCCTGGGCGGCAAGCGGCGGCAGCCAGGTGTCGCCGGTCCAGCCCTTCTCATCGTAGTCGGCCATGCACTGGTCGACCAACTCCTCCATCTGCTTCAGCCGTCCGCCGCGCTCCGCACCCTTCAGCACCTGCAGCCGCACCTCTTCCGGCGCGCCGGCATAGTTGAGCTCGTAGAGCGCGTGACGACCGCCGAACTCGGTGCCGGTCGCATCCCACAACAGCTTCATGATCTTGATGCGTTCGACATGGCCCATGTCGTTGGAGCCGCGCACATATTGCGCGAGGTAACGATCGATCTCTGGATTGTCGAAGTCGCGCGCCGAGGACGGCAGATAGATCAGGCCCGACGCGATAACGCGGCGCACCGTGTCGATGACGCGCGGATAGGCTTCCGACATGAAGGTGCGGTAGGCGAGCGCGGCCTCGAGATTGGGCAGCACGGCGCCATTCGCCCACGGGATCGGGTTGTGCGCCATCGCATTGGAAAAACTCCAGAACATGTGGCGCAGCGCAATCACCTCGCCGAGCGCCGCCTGGTTGCCACGGAAGGCGTCGCCGCCAGTGGCCCTCAACGCCTTGGCGAGCAGGCCTGCAAGGAAGTCGAGCTTGACGGCGAAGCGGGTGCAGCCCTGGAAGCAGTAACCATGCATGAAGCCCGATGCCGGGTGGAAGGACAGGATCTTCTGGGCGTCGCGCAGCACCAGCACGTCCTCCCAGGGGATGAAGACGTTGTCCAGCACCAGGATCGCGTCGTTCTCGTCGAAGCGCGACGACAGCGGATAGTCGAAGGGATGGCCGACGCTGTTGGCCGTCTGCTCGTAGGAGACGCGGCAGAACATCTTTATGCCCGGCGCGTTCATCGGCACGATGAACATCACCGACAGCGACGGGTCTTCGGTGACGGTCGCCGAGCTCTGCGCCAGGAAATTATAGTGGGTCAGCGCCGAGGACGTCGCCACCACCTTGGCGCCCGACACCCAGATGCCGGCGTCGTTCTCCTTGGTGATGTGCACGAACACGTCCTTGACCTGCTCGGCCGGCTTGTGGCGGTCGATTGGCGGATTGACGATGGCGTGGTTCATGAACAGGACGGCTTCTTGAGCGCGTTTGTGCCAGGCGCGCGCATTGTCCTTGAACGGCCCGTACCATTCGGCATTGGCGCCGAGCGTGTTCATCAGCGCCGCCTTGTAGTCGGCGGTCCGGCCCATCCAGCCATAGGTCATGCGCGCCCAATGTGCGATCGCGCTTTGCTGCGCGGCAAGATCGGCGGGCGAATGCGCAACGCGGAAATATTTGTGCGTGTAGCCGCCCGAGCCGGTATCGGTCGGCGAGGTCAGCACCGGCTGCTGGTTGGGATCGTGCAGCGCGTCGTAGAGCCGGGCGAGCGAGCGCACCGAATTGCGCATCGCCGGATGGCTGGTGACGTCGGCCACCCGCTCGCCATTGATATAGACCTCGCGTCCGTCACGCAGGCTCGCCAGATATTCGGCGCCCGTGAACGGCCGCGACGTGTCGGCCCGGAAATCTTCCGATCGCATCATGATCCTCCCTTGATTGCTGGAGAGTAGCGGCAGGCGCCGCATTGGGTTATGGATGAAAGTGTAAAACCGCTTGGACTTTTTCGGGCGCCCGATGAGCCAGACCGCTATTCCGGAATTCTTCGTCTATGGCGAGCCGGCGCGGGCTCTCGACGTAGGATTCCTGCACGTCGAGACCGTTTTGGCCCGCGCTTCGGTGCATAGCGGTAGGGTTCTCGCACACAAGCATCTGCAAATGGCGCAGGTCACATTCTGGACAGGTGGGCGAGGTGTTTACCGGATCGAGGATGAAACCTGGAGTTTTTCGACGCCGACGGTCAGCTTCATGCCGAGCGGCGTGGTGCATGGCTTCGACATCGAACCGGGCACGGACGCCATCGTCGTCTCGATCGCAGATGCGGCGCTGGCTATGATTGCGGAGCATTCCGCGCTGCCGCTCGACCAGCCCGTTTTCGTGACCGGGCGAGGCGAGGAGGTGCTCTGGCAGAGGCTCGGCGTCACGGTCAGGATGATCCAGGCAGAGTATGCCGAGGCTCAAGCCGGTATGGAAAAAATCCTGCCGCCCCTGGTCGCGGTCGCGCTGTCATGCATCGCGCGCCTCGACGCGCAATCCCAGGCGGTCATGGTGCCCGCGGTCGTCACGCTGGGCGGCCGGTTGAGACGCCTGATCGACCGGCACTTCCGCGACGACTGGCCGGTGGAGCGCTATGTCGAGGAACTCGGCACCACGCGCCATCTGCTCGACAAGGCGGCGCATCGGGTGCTGGGCTCGGGCGTGAGGCAGGCGATCGGCGAACGGCGGCTGGTGGAGGCCAAGCGCCTGTTGCTCTTCACCATCCGCACGGTCGAGGACATCGCCTACGAGACCGGCTTCAACGACCCGGCCTATTTTTCGCGTTTCTTCCGCGGGGCGGTTGGCATGGCGCCGGCGGCGTGGCGGAAAGGGAAACTAGGCAGTAGGCAGTAGGCAGTAGGTGCGCATTGCCTACTGCCCAAGCCCTGTAGCCTACTGCCTACCGGCAGCGGCCAGCCCCGCATCCAACCCCTCCGCGATCTTCGCCACATCGGCGGCGGTGATGACCAGCGGCGGCGACAGGATGATGTTGTTGCCGGAAACGCGCAGCATGACGCCGGCGCCATAGGCGCCGTCGGCGACCGTCGCCATGGTTTTCTTGTCCGCCGGCTTCTTGGCCGCGCGGTCCGAGACCAGCTCAAGCGCGGCCATCAAGCCCTGGTAACGGACATCGCCGACCAACTGGTGTTTCGCCTTCAGCGCTTCCAACGCCTTGCCGAGTTCGACGCCGCGGGCAGAGGCGTTCTCGTTGACGGCCAGCCGCTTCGTCTCGGCGAGCGCGGCAAGGCCGGCGGCGCAGCCGACAGGATGCCCTGAATAGGTATATCCATGGCCGATCGAGCCGAAGCTGGTCTTGTCGGCCTCGAAGACGTCGGCGACCTTGGCGCTGATCAGCGTCGCGCCGAGGGGGAAATAGCCTGATGTGATCGCCTTGGCGATGGTCATGAAATCCGGCTTCGTGTTCGAGAGCCGCGAGCCCGCCCAGGCGCCGGTGCGGCCGAAGCCGGTCACCACCTCGTCGGCGATCAACAGGATGTCGTGGCGGTCGCAGATCGCCCGAACCATCGGCATGAAGCTTTCATGCGGGACGACCACGCCGCCAGCACCGAGCACCGGCTCCATGATGAATGCGGCTATGGTGTCGGCGCCCTGGAAGGCGATCTCCTCCTCGATCGCCCGCGCGCAAAGCTTCGCCAGCTTCGCCGGATCGGTCTCGTCGAACGGGTTGCGGTAGGTCATCGGCGCCGGCGTGTGGAAGACGCCGGGCAGCAGCGGCTCGTAGTTGCGGCGGAAATTGGCGTTGCCGTTGACCGAGGCGCCGCCGAAATGCGTGCCGTGATAGCCCTTCTTCAGCGCCAGGAATTTCGTGCGGTCGCCCTGGCCGCGGATCTTCCAATACTGCCGGGCAAGACGCAGCGCCGTCTCGACCGAGTCCGAGCCGCCGGAGGTGAAGAAAGTCCGCACCATGCCCTCGGGCGCAAACCATTCGCCGAGCTCATAGGCAAGCTCGATCGACGGTCCGGTCGATGTGCCGCGAAAGCCGGAGTAGTAGGGCAGGGCATCGAGCTGCGCGGTCATTGCCTTCTTGATCGGATCGCAGCTGTAGCCGAGATTGACGTTCCACAACCCGCCGACGGCGTCGAGCACGGTGCGGCCGTCGACATCGGTGACCGAAACGCCTTCACCCTTCATGATGATCTTCGGCGGGCTCGCCCGCATTTCGGCCGGATGCGCCATCGGATGCCAGATCGGCTTGGCGTTGTTTTCGGTGAGGAAGTTGATGTCACGCATCGGGAGGGACTCCGGTTTTCCAATCAGGAGAGCGTCAGGCCGAAACGGCCAAGCGCCTCGGCATAGCTTTGTGTCGGCTGGGCGACGTCGAAATGAACGGTCGGCATGCCGGCGGCAATCGCGCCGTCGACATTGCGCTTCTGGTCGTCGACGAAGACGCAGGCCGAGAGCGGCAACTCCAACGCCTCGCCGACCATCGCATAGGCGCGGGGATCTGGCTTGAGGACCTTGGTATAGGTCGCGTCGACGATCGTCTCGAACAGCGAAAGCAGCGGCAGGCGCTGGCGAAAACCGGCGCCATAGAACAGGTCGAGCTCGTTCGACAGGATGGCGAGGCGGACGCCGGCGGCATGCGCCGTGCGGATGGCTTTGTCAGCCTCCGGCCGCACCACCTTTTCCGGCTCCGCTCCGCGCGCCCGTTGCACGAAGGTCTGCATCGATGTCCATTTTTCGCCGACGAGCGCGCCGACTTCGCGCGTCCGCTCGGTCCAATAGTCGCGCTCGCTGATTTCATCGCGTTGCATCAGCCTCCACAGCGGATCGCTGCCGGGGTCGAAGGGGCCTTTCCAGCGCAGCTTGCCGGCAGGCAGCCCGAGCGCCTGCTCGGTTAGCGCATGCGTCTCGAACAGCGTGCGCGTGACGACGCCGCCGAAGTCGAGCACCAATGCCTGCGGCTTCGCCGTGTTCATGCCACGCGCCTGCCAGTCGAAACGCCGGGCGGAACGATGCCTTCGGCCACCCAGCGATCGAAAATCTCCAGCGCCTTGGCGCTGAAGGCGGTATCGTTGATGTGACCGTCGATCTCATGCAGTTCGGCATTGGCGGGCACGTTCGCCCGCATCTCTTCGATAAAGGCCGACAGCGCATCCGGCTCGTAGAGCGGCTCTCCCTCCTGGTCCCATTGCTGGATGCCGCCGGCTGGCAGGATGAAGGCCGTCGGACCGGTCGCCGCGGCAAGTTTCTCGCCGATGGCGCGCGCGATCTCCTGGCGCGTCGCCCCGTCGGAGGTCACCGAGGCAAGCAGGCGGTTATGCGCGTGATAGGGCCGCTCGGTGAAGCGCGACGGCACGGCCTGCCAGGTAGGGAAATCCACCATGTCGACGGCGCCCGGCGCGACGATCTGCGGGATGCCCTGGCGGCCGGCATTCTCCAGCCGGTCGGCGCCTGAATTCACCACCGAGCCGGTGAGTTGGTTGGCGAGTTCCTGCAAGCTGAAATCCATGACCGCGACGAAACCCTTTTGCGCCGCGATCGCCTCCAATGCCCGGCCACCCATGCCGGTGGTGTGGAAGACGATGACCTCATAGCCTCGCCTTTCGAGCTCGGGCTTCAGCCTCACCATATATTGCAGGCAGCTTTTGCCAAGCGAACTCATGCCGATCCGCGGCCTGGACTCGTCCGGCTTGACGACGGCGCGCGCGGCGCCCACCACCGCGCCGCTGGCCTGCGATAGAACCGCCTTGCAGGCGCTGTTCAAGCCATAGAGACCACCCGCCCACAGGATCATCATCAGGTCGGTGGCAATCCGCTCGGGCGGCAGGAGATGCGAATAGGCGATCGTCGAGACGACGAATTTCGGCACGCCGAGCGGCAGCGCCAGCGCCACATCGAGCGCAAGGTCGGTGCCCATCGAGCCGCCCAGCGCAATGAAGCCGTCGATATCGCCCCTGTCGTAAAGCGATCGCGCAAGCCGCGACGCCCCGAGCGCCATCAGCGTCATCGCCGAATTCTCGTCGCCGCTGGCGATGATCGCCTCGATCGTCGTGTCGGCGGCTTTGGCCACGGCATGCCGGTCGTGTTCCGGCTTATAGGGCGGATCGCCAAGCACGCTGACGTCCATCATCACGGCGACGCCGCCGACGGCCTCGATGCGCTCGCGCATGAACAGAAGCTCGTCGGCCTTGGTGTCGCCGGTGCCGATAACCAGGATTCGGCGTTTCTCCTCCACGTCAATCTCCCTGCGGTTTCTTGTTGGTTTCAGGCCCGCTTCTCGCCGGGCAGCCGGCCGAACAGCCGCTCGCCAATCTCGCGGCCCGCGGCGGTCACGCCAACGCCAAGCCGCTCGATGTCGCTCTTTTGCATACGCACCCTTGGCGCTGCCACCGCGATGGCGCCGATAGCGTAGCCGTCAGTGCCGAGGATGGGCGCCGCGACGCTCATCACGCCTTCCTCGAAACCCTGCGACCCGGTCGAATGGCCGCGCATGCGCGCCGCCGCTACATGCTCGGCCAGCATTCCCGCATCGCTGATCGTGAACGGCGTGAAGGCGGGCATCGGCCCGGCCAGGATGGCTCTGCGGATATGCTCCTCCGTGAAAGCCAGGAAAGCGATGCCGGAGGCTGTCGCGTGCATCGGCAGTACCTCGCCGGGCGGCACGCTGACTCGATTGGCTTTGGGCGATTCGATCACATGGACGGTGATCAGGCCGCGCCTGGAATATTCCGACAGGTGCACCGTCTCGCCTGTTTCCGCCGCAAGCGCCTCGACCACCGGCACCGCCATGCGCAGGAACGGGAACTGCGCTTCGCGCATCAGCGCCAGCCGCGTCAGGCCGGCGCCAAGCCGGTAGAAGCGCGTCGTGTCGTCCTGCTCGACCAGCCCTTGCGCAATGAGCGAAACCAGGAGCCGCCGCGTCGTCGCCTTGTCGAAGCCTGCGGCCTTGGCGATATCGGCAAGCGCCGCCTCGGGCGCGCCTCTGCCCAGCACTTCCAGCAGCGAAATGGCCTTGGCCACGGTGCTCATCTCGTCTCCGCTCCTCCGTCAGATACTTAACGTGCGAATTAACTTGACAGCAAGTCGATTCCTTTGCAAGTCTAATATCGAAATGCCGTTGTAAATAATGAAATGCACATCTGGCCCGCAAGAAGGCCCCCGGCATCTCAGGGACACTTGGTTTCCGCAGCGCGGAATGGAGGGAAAAATGACGACAGTTGAAGCCGGCGAAGTGAACCGGCTGAGGAAGAACAGCCTTGGCGTCGGCGCCATCACCTTCATGGTGATCTCGGCCGCCGCGCCGTTGACGGCGGTTGCCGGCGGCACGCCGCTCGGCATGCTGATGGGCAATGGCGCCGGCTTTGCCGGCACCTATCTGATCGTGACGCTTTTGCTGCTCCTCTTCGCGGTCGGCTATGTCGCCATGTCGCGCCATATCGGCAATGCCGGCGCCTTCTACGCCTATGCCGCGCGTGGGCTGGGCGGGCTTGCCGGCGGCGCCGTCGCGCTGATCGCGATCCTTTCCTACAACGCCATGCAGATCGGCGTCATGGGCCTGCTCGGCGCGGCCACTTCCGGCCTGTTCGCCGGCTGGGGCATCAACCTGCCCTGGTGGGTGTGGAGCTTCCTCGCCATCGCCATCGTCGCCGTGCTCGGCTATCGCCAGGTCGACCTGTCGGCCAAGATCCTGACGGTGCTGGTGCTCGCCGAATATGTCGTCGTGCTGATCCTCGACCTCACGATCCTGAAGACAGGCGGCGACAGCGGCCTGTCGGCAGCGCCCTTCAGCTGGAGCCAGATCACCAGCGGCGCGCCGGCGATCGCCATCCTGTTCTGCTTCGCCGCCTTTATCGGCTTCGAGGCGACGACGATCTATGCCGAGGAAGCGCGCGACCCGAAGGTGACCATTCCGCGCGCGACTTATTTCTCCGTCATCCTGATCGGCCTGTTCTACATGATCACCGCCTGGCTGATGGCGGTCGGCGCCGGCGTCGACAAGCTGGTGCCCTCGCTGCAGGCGCTGCAGGATCCGACCACTTTCCTGTTCGGCCTTTCCGACCGCTACGCCGGAACCATGCTCACCCACGCCATGAGCGTCCTCTTCGTGTCGAGCCTGTTTGCCGGCGTGCTGGCCTTCCACAATGCGGTGGCGCGCTACATCTACGTGGCAGGTCGCGAAAGACTGCTGCCGCAGTCGATCGGCGTCACGCATTCAGCGCATCAGAGCCCGCATGTCGCCTCGGTCATTCAGACCGTGCTCGCGGCAGTCGTCGTCGGCCTGTTCGCGGTGCTCGGCCTCGACCCGGTGCTGGCGCTGTTTTCGTGGCTCACCAACGTCGCCACGCTCGGCGTCATCGTCATGATGGCAGTCGCCTCGCTCGCCGTCGTGATGTATTTCCGCGCCAATCCGTCCGCTCAGGAGAACGGGCTGAAGACGACGATCCTGCCGGCGCTGACCTTCATCGCCTTCGTCATCATCATCTACCTGATCGTCATCAATTTCGGCAGCCTGTCCGGCGCGGGCGGCTTCCTCGGCGTGTTCCTGCCGGCGCTGGTGCTGATCGCCGCCGTGGTCGGCCTGCTGCTGGCTGGGGCTTTGAGGGGCCGGGATCCGACCGCCTTCGAACGGCTCGGCCAGCCGCTCAAGGATTGATGGGCGGGTGATTGACGGAAAAAGGGGCGGCGCGAGCGCCGCCCCTTTGAAGCAGCGGGAGCAGCGGCATGAGCTTTGCTGACGATATCACGGTCGAGGCGCTGGAAGCAGATCCCTATCCGATCTATGCGGAACTGAGGCGCAGCGCCCCGGTCGCCTTCGTGCCGGCGGTCAACCTGTGGTTCGTCACCCGCTGGAAGGATGTCGAGACCGTCGCCAAATCGCCCGACATTTTCTCGGCTGTTGTCGGCACCTCGCCGGTCGAACGCTCCTTCGGCAAGCCGACCATCCTGACCACCGATGGTGAAACGCATAGGCAACTGCGCCAGGGCGTCGATCCGAAATACCGGCCGCGCACCGTCGCCGGCTACGCCGCCGACCTCGTGAGCGCGATCGCCGAACCCTATCTCGACCAGATCGCCGGGCGGGGCTCGGCGGAACTGATGGCCGACTATTTCGAGCCGGTGTCGACGCTGAGCCTGGCGCGTTCGCTCGGCCTCGCCGATGTCGACATGCCGACCTTGCGGCGATGGTTCTACGGCCTTGCCCAGGGCGCCATCAATTTCGAAAACGATCCGAAGCGGCAGGAAATCGCCGATGCCATAAGCGCCGAGGTCGGCGCCGCCGTCCGGCCGGCGCTGGAGCGGCTGGTCCGCGAGCCGGACGACTCGGCGCTGTCCCATATGCTGCATGACGGCATGCCGGAAGGCGCGACGCGCCCGATCGATTTCCTGATGCCGACCATCAAGGTCATCCTGCTTGGCGGCATGCAGGAGCCCGGTCATGGCGCCGGCTCCATCCTTGTCGGCCTGCTTTCCCATCGCGAGCAACTGCGGCAGGTGCTCGACAACCCCGACACGTTCGTGCCGAAGGCAGTCGATGAAGGTCTGCGCTGGGTGGCGCCGATCGGCACGCAGACGCGCCAGACGACGCGTGATGTCGAGCTTGGAGGCACAACGATCCCCGCCGGCGCTCCGGTCGCGGCGCTCGTCTCCTCGGCCAGCCGCGACGAAAGCCGCTTCACCGATCCCGACAGATTCGATATCAGCCGCGACGAGGGCAACCATGCCGCCTTCGGCTTCGGCCATCATTTCTGCTCGGGCCGCTTCTTTGCGCGCGAGCAGATGTGCCTTGCGGTAAGATTGCTGCTGGAGCGTTTTCCGGATCTGCGGCTGGTGCCGGGCAAGGAGCCGGTCTTCCGCGGCTGGGAGTTCCGCGCGCCGGCGGCACTTCATGTGGAATTTGGAGCAAACTGAGAATGATCAACCAGGACACCATCGACACGCTGCGTAAGACGGAGGTCGGCGCGCGGCGTCTGTTCATCGATGGAACCCCGGTGGACGCGCAGAGCGGCGCCAGCCTGCAGGTGATCTCGCCGATCGACGGCCGTCCCTTCGCCAGCATCGCCGATGGCGGCGCAGCCGATGTCGACCGCGCCGTGGCCTCGGCGCGCAAGGCGTTCGCCAAGGGCTCCTGGTCGCGCGCCGCGCCCGCTTTCCGCAAGAAGGTGCTGACGAAATTCGCCGAGTTGGTCGAAAAGCACGCGATGGAGCTCGCCGTGCTCGGCGTGCGCGACAACGGTACCGAGATCGGCATGGCCTACAAGGCCGAGCCGCTCTCGGCCGCCGGCACCATCCGCTACTACGCCGAGGCGATCGACAAGGTCTATGGCGAGATCGCGCCGACGGCCGACAACGTGCTCGGCCTGATCCACAAGGAACCCCTCGGCGTCGTCGGCGTCATCGTGCCGTGGAATTTCCCGCTGATGATCGGCGCCTGGAAGATCGCGCCGGCCTTGGCCGCCGGCAACGCCATCGTCGTCAAGCCACCGGAGATCGCCTCGCTCACCTTGCTTCGCCTGGCGGAGCTTGCCGCCGAGGCCGGCTTGCCGGAAGGCATCTTCAACGTCGTCACCGGGCGCGGCTCGGTAGCAGGCGAGGCGCTCGGCCTGCACATGGATGTCGACGCCATCGCCTTCACCGGCTCCGGCCCGGTCGGCCGCCGCCTGCTCGAATATTCGGCGCGCTCCAATTTGAAGCGCGTCTTCCTCGAGCTTGGCGGCAAGTCGCCCAACATCGTCTTTGCCGATGCGCCGGATCTGAAGCAGGCGGCGGTCGTCTCGGCCAACGGCATCTTCCGCAATTCCGGACAGGTTTGCGTTGCCGGTTCGCGCCTGCTGGTCCAGGCCTCGGTCTATGACCGCTTCATGGAGGAGCTTCTGAAGGCAACCACGAAGCTGAAGGTCGGCGACCCGCTCGATCTCGGCTCCGATGTCGGCGCGGTCTCGAGCGCCGAGCAATTGATCAAGAATCTTGGCTTCGTCGCGAAAGCCTCGGAGGAGGGCGCCCGCCTCGTCACCGGCGGCGAGCGAATCCTCGTCGAGACCGGCGGCAGCTACATGGCGCCGACGATCTTCGAGAACGTGACCGAGAAGATGCAGCTTGCCCGCGAGGAGGTCTTCGGCCCGGTGCTCGGCGTCATGCGCTTCGAGACCGAGGAAGAGGCGGTGCGGCTCGCCAATGCGACCGTCTATGGTCTTGCGTCCGCCGTGTGGACCTCGAACCTGTCGACCGCGCATCGCATGGTGCGCGCCATCAACGCGGGCGTCGTCCATGTCAACACCTATGGCGGTGCCGACATCACCGTGCCGCTCGGCGGCTTCAAGCAGTCCGGCTTCGGCCGCGACAAGTCGCTCCACGCCATCGAGAAATACACCGACCTCAAGACCGCGTGGATTTCGCTTTGAGCGGAGGCGGGTTGCCCGGGACCGGCTCCAACAAACGCCATGATCGTGTCCATGCTACGGGCAGCATGATCGATCACGCAGGCGAAATCCTTATCCTGACCGGCGCACCGGGTTCGGGAAAAACCACTGTGGCCGAAGTTATGGCGCGGCAGCCTGGGTCGCCGAAGGTGCATCTTCACTCCGACGATTTCTGGCACTTCATCAAGAACGGCGCGATCGCGCCTTATCTTCCGGAAGCCCACCGCCAGAACGAAGTGGTGATGGACGTGCTGGCCAATGCCGCGGACGGCTATGCCCGAGGCGGCTATTTCGTCATCGTCGACGGCATCATCGGACCTTGGTTCCTGCCGCCGTTCAGGGCGCTCACCACCATCTTGCATTACGTCGTCCTGCGCCCACCCGTCGACATCGCCGTCGAGCGCTGCCGGCGCCGGGGCGGCGACACGCTGACCGATCCCGTGCCGATCAGAGCCCTGCATGGGCGATTCGCGGCCTTGGGCGAGCTCGATCGGCATGCGCTCGCGACAGACGGTCTCGATCCCATGGAAACGCAGGAAGCGGTCGTCGCGGCGCTGGAGAGCGGAGAGTTCCGGCTGGCGGGTTGATTTTTCCCTGGAAACACACCGGCGTCGCATCGGCTGTTTCGGCTGCGAAGCCGCAATCATTGGGTGCGCATCGACGTGGAGTCGCGGCCGACCGCGATTATCCGCTTGGCAAGCGGTGCCGGTTCGGGACAAACTGGTCAATCTGCGCGCCAGCCTCAAGGAGAATCCGAGAATGACCGCCAATGTCTTTTCCGGCTGCATGCCGGCGCTGATGACGCCTTGTACCGATGACCGCCGCCCCGATTTCGACGCGCTGGTGCGCAAGGGCCGCGAATTGATCGCCGCCGGCATGTCGGCCGTCGTCTATTGCGGCTCCATGGGCGATTGGCCGCTGCTCACCGACGAGCAGCGCATGGAGGGCGTCGAGCGCCTGGTGAAGGCCGGCGTCCCCGTGATCGTCGGCACCGGCGCGGTCAACACCGCCAGCGCCGTGGCGCATGCCGCGCATGCCCAGAAGGTCGGCGCGCGCGGTCTGATGGTGATTCCGCGCGTGCTCTCGCGCGGTCCCTCCGTCACGGCGCAGCGCCATCACTTCAAGGCGATCCTTGCGGCCGCCCCCGATCTGCCGGCGGTGATCTACAACAGCCCCTATTACGGCTTCGCCACCCGCGCAGACCTGTTCTTCGCGCTGCGCGCCGAGCATCCGAACCTTGTCGGCTTCAAGGAGTTCGGCGGGCTGGCGGATCTGCGCTACGCGGCCGAAAACATCACCAGCCGCGACGACGAGGTCGCGCTGATGATCGGCGTCGACACTGCCGTCGTCCACGGCTTCGTCAATTGCGGCGCATCCGGCGCCATCACCGGCATCGGCAACGTGCTGCCCAGGGAGGTGCTGCATCTGGTGAGCCTCAGCCAGGCGGCGGCTAAAGGCGATGCCGAAGCCCGCCGGCTGGCGCAGGAGCTGGACGCCGCGCTCGCCGTGCTGTCCTCCTTCGATGAGGGTCCAGACCTTGTGCTTTACTTCAAGCACATGATGGTGCTGAAAGGCGACCAGGAATACAGGCTGCACTTCAACGAGACCGATGCGCTGAGCGACAGCCAGCGCGGCTACGCCGAGGCGCAGTTGAAACTCTTCGACGCTTGGTACGCCCAATGGTCAAGGCAGCCCGCAATGGCGCGATACGCGGCCTGAATTCGCTAACACCTTGTTGACGACATCGGCTTCTGCGATCGCTACCGATGCTTGGGCGACGGGATCGGGGTAAGAGCCATCGGCTCATACTGAGCCAGTCGTTGCAGACCAGCGAGATCGGTCAAATCGATGCGGCGCGAGGTGCTGGTGATGAGCTGTTCGGCGCGCAGTTGCTGAATGACGCGATTGAGATGGGGCACGCTCAGCCCCAGCGCATCCGCCATGACTTCCTGCGAAAACGGCAAATCGAAACTCGTTTCGCCCGCCAGCCCAACCTCCAGCAGGCGCGCGTGTATTTCGAGCAAAAGATGCGCCAGCCTTTCTATCGGCGTGCGCCGTCCCAGATTGACGATGTGTTCCGAGCAGGTAGCCGCCTCCTGGGCGACGAGCCAGCTTAAAACCAGCCCGAATTGCGGCTGCTCATAGCAAAGGCGAACGTAGGAATCGAATGGGCAGACAGCGTATGTCAGCTCGCTCACGGCTACGACCGCGCAGCTCGACCGGTCGAAAAAGCTGACGGGAACCCCGATGACGTCACCCGGCAGGATAAGCTTCAGGATTTGCCGCTTGCCGCTGCGCAGCAACCTGTAGCGGATCGCGTAGCCGTCCTTGACGAAGCACAGGTTTCGGAACTCCGAGCCGTGAACGATGAGTTCCTCCCGCTTCCGGAAGGAAAGGTCGCGCTCGAAGATGGCCGCAAGGCTTTCGATATCGGCCGCATTCAGCTTCATCGCACGTGTCAGTCTGATCACGATCGGGTGGCCAGTCAGCGGCATGCCAGTTTTCCAGGGTTCATGATCCGGGACGGAACTTTCGTACGCTTATTAATCCAGATCAATCAATAGGATCATCAAACGAAAGTTGTATTGACTAGCTTGCCCACGCCGCTGCGAATGCCGATGCAAACCGGCGCATTTTTTCCGCCGTCCGTTTGGAAAAAGCCGGGTTCGGAATCTGGGAACAACAACGAGAGCCATCAGATGGCTCCGGTCCAAGGAGGAACAGCTGATGTCACTCGACGATCGAAAAATTGCCAATATATCCCGCCGCACAGTACTGCACGCCGGTGCAGGTTTGCTGGGCACCGCCATTCTACCCTATTCCGGTCTTGTGGCCTTTGCCGCCGACGACAAGCCCGCCATCGGCACCTGGCCGGCCGGATCGGCGGGCGACACTGTCTACATCGGGGCCGCGGTGCCTCTCACGGGCGCCTATGCGCTGCAGGGGGCCGACGAGCTCAAGGGCTGGCAGCTCGCCGTGGAGCACATCAACAACGGCCACGACCTGATGAAGGCGCTGGCGCCGAAGGTCGACAAAGGGCTGCTCGGCAAGAAGGTGGAGCTGTTGTCCGCCGACAGCGCGGCCAAGCCGAATCAGGCCGTCGAGGTCGAGCAGAATTACATCAACCAGAACAAGATTATCCTGATGACCGGTTCGACGTCGTCGGCGGTCGCCGTCGCGCTCAACAAATTCGCGCAGCGCGAGAAGGTCCTCTACGTCGCGGGGATTTCCGGCTCGAACGACACCACCGGCAAGGACTGCGTCCGCTACGGTTTCCGCCAGAATCTCTTCGGACAGACCGCCGCCGCCGCGATCGGCCCGGTGCTGCTGAAGCAGTTCGGTAAGAATAAGAAAGCGGCGTTCATGACGCCGGACTACACTTATGGCCACACCGTCACCAAGTCGGTGAACGACTACCTGACCTCGGAGGGCGGCTGGGAGATGGTGACCAACCAGGTATCCCCGCTTGGTACCCAGGACTTCAGCCAATATCTTACCAACATCGCCAACTCCGGCGCCGAGTTCCTCATCAACGTCAACTGGGGCCGCGACGCGGTGCTGTCGACGCAGCAGGCGAAGCAGTTCGGCCTCCTGCCCAACATGAAGCTCGTCATTCCCTACCAGATACCGTTCCTGGCCAAGGAAGTGGGGGCGGAGATCACCGAGGGTGTCTTCGCGGCGACCGATTTCTGGTGGACGCAGGAGGATCAGTATCCGCTGGCAAAGCAGTTCGTGGAGTCTTTCCGGACCAAGTTTGGCTATCGGCCGGAGTGGGGCGCCGAGAACAGCTATGTCAGCTTTGCGCACTGGGCGCGGATGGTTTCGGAAGCGGGCAGCTTCTATCCGCCGGATGTGATCAAGCAGTACGAGAAGGGCGAGACCATTCCCTCGCTTCTTGGCGATGTGCACTACCGGCCCGAGGACCATCAGTGCATCCGTCCTGTCGTCATCGTCCGTGGCAAGGCCAAGAAGGACATGAAGAACGATGAGGACTTCTGGGAGGTGCTCGAAGTCGTCCCGGGTGAAGGCCTGATGCAGAAGCCGGATGCCTTCGGCTGCCAACTCGGCGATTACACCTGATCGCGACCCGCGCCTTCTCCGTCCTCAGGGCGGAGAAGGCTTTTTCCTGTGATCGGAAAGCCGTTCCGAAGCGGATGATGCCCGCGCCATGGCGATCGGCTGTCGAAAGTACGCCGATTTGCTGTCATGATGGCGGTGACGGGCGCCACGGCTTTACCTCAACCTCAATGCGGGCGGCAGCGTGATCAACTGGGCCAACTTCATTTCGCAATGTTTCAACGGCTTGGTGCTCGGCGCATTGCTGGCGCTGATCTCATCGGGCCTGACGATCATATATGGCACGCTGGGCGTGCTGAACCTGGCCCATGGCGCGATGTTCATGCTCGGTGGCTATGCCGGCTGGCTCGCATACAGCTACACCGGTTCATATCTGGCGGCGGTCGTCGCCGGCTCGCTGTTTGTGATGGTGGTCGGCCTGGTCATGGAGCGGCTGATCATCCGGCATTTCTACACACGGCCGCATGAGGACCAGCTTCTCGTCACCTTCGGCCTCGGTATCGTCTTCGTCGAGGCGGTGCGCTTTTTCTTCGGCAGCATGTCGCAGACCGTGCCGCCGCCGGGACCGCTGGTCGGCATCACCAATCTCGGCTTCATGATCTACCCGACCTATCGGCTGGCCCTGCTCGGCATCGTCGCGGTGGCGCTGTTGGTCCTCTATTTCGTTCTCTACCGCACCCGCATCGGCATGATCGTGCGGGCGGGCATCGAAGATTCGGTGATGGTCGATTCGCTGGGCATCGACGTCTACAAGATCTTCATGCTCGTGTTCGGCATCGGAGCCATGGCGGCCGGCTTCGCGGGCATCGTCAACGCCCCGGTGGTATCGATCGCTCCCGATGTCGGCGAGGCGATCCTCGTCCAGACCTTCGTGGTCGTCGTCATCGGGGGTGTCGGCTCTTTCCCCGGCGCGATCATCGGCGGCCTCATCGCCGGCGAGATCATATCGATCACCTCGATGTTCAACCCGGGCTATTCCTACATCATGCTGTTCGTGGCCATGACGCTTGTGCTGGTGCTGCGTCCGCACGGGCTGCTCGGCCAGGCCGGTCGCGAGTAGGGGCGTCCTTCATGCAGATCAAAAGCCCCTATCTGGTCGAGTTGATCAGCGCCCTGGCGCTGATACTTGCGCCATTCGTTCTGCCCTATCTCGGCTTCTCGCCCAGCACCATCAATCGTATCCTGATCTGGGGCCTGTTCGGCATCGGCTTCGATATCCTGTTCGGCTATACCGGGCTGCTGTCGTTCGGCCAGTCGGCCTTCTACGGCACGGGCGGCATGTTCGCCGCTTACCTGCTGACCCAGACCAGCTTTTCCCACGTGATGACCGCCATCATCATCGGCGCGGCGGTGGCGGGGGCCGTCGGCTATGTGATCGGCCTGATAGCGCTTCGGCGCACCGGCATCTATTTCGCCATGATCACCGTGGCGATCGCCGAGGTCTTCTACTTTGTGGAGTTCAATCCGCTGTCGGCGTTCACGGGCGGCGAGAACGGGTTGCCCGGGGTGCCGACGCCGACCTTCAATCTCGGCTTCACAGTCCTGAAGTTCGACAGCGACTGGACGATGTATACCTTCCTGGCGTTCTGGTATTTCGTCGGCATCGTGATTGCGCTGCGCATCGTGCGCTCGCCCGTCGGCGCGATCCTGTCCGCGATCCGCGACAATCCGCAGCGCGCGGCGGCACTTGGCCACAACATCCACGGCTACAAGCTGACGGCCTTCGTCGTGGCGGCGATCTATGCCGGCTTTGCCGGCGGCCTGTTGGGCGTCATGCAGGGCTTCATGCCGCCCGACGCCTTCATGTTCGACACCTCCGGCCAGGTCGTCATGCAGACGGCGATTGGTGGCGCGGGCACCTTGGTCGGACCGTTGCTCGGCGCGACGGTGTGGCTGTATCTCAGCGACTTCTTCCAGAACACGCTGCATCTGGGCGCAACATGGAAGTTGGTGCTGGGCATCGTTTTCGTGCTTCTGGTCTGCTTCCTGCGGCGCGGCATCGCCGGCGCGATCGTCGACCTCTATGGGTTCGCAACCGACCGCAGGAATACCGAACCAACCGAAGCCGCGGCGACGAGCGCGCCGTTCGACCCGGCGTCCATCGAGCCGATGCCGGCGCGCCAGCGGAGTGAGGTGGGCGCGCAGGGGCCGATCCTGCGGGCACAGGGCCTCAGCAAGCGCTACGGCGGCATCGTGGCCAACAGCGACATCGGCTTCACGGTCGACCATGGCGAGATACGCGGCATCATCGGGCCGAATGGCGCGGGCAAGAGCACTTTCTTCAAGATGCTGACCTGCGAGATCGCGCCCACTTCCGGCCAGATCGTGTTCGAGGGCCGCGACATAACGGGCATGGGCGTGTCCGACGTTTGCCAGTTGGGGCTCACCAAGAGCTACCAGATCAACCAGTTGTTCGACCGCCTGACGGTCCGGCGCAATCTGACGATCGCAGCCCTCGGCGAGGCGCGCGGCAAGTTCAGGCTCGATCTGTTCAAGAGCCTCCACGGCGTTCCGGGTCTCGATGAGCAGGTCGAGCGGACAGCGGCTCTGGTGAACCTGACGGCGCGGCTCGACCGGCCGGTTTCGGAACTGGCTTATGGCGAGAAGCGCCGGCTGGAAATCGGACTGGCGCTGGCGACATCGCCAAGCCTGCTGCTGCTCGACGAGCCACTGGCCGGCATGAGCCCGCGCGAACGCGTCGAGACCGTGGCGCTGCTCAAGTCGATCGCGCGCGGTCGCACGATGATCATCATCGATCACGACATGGATTCGCTTTTCGAACTGGTTGGGAAAGTGACGGTGCTGCAGGAAGGCCGGGTGCTGGTCGAAGGCACGCCCGGCGAGATCAAGACCAATGCGAAGGTTCAGGAAGCCTATCTCGGCGGGGTGCACGGAGAGATGGCATGAGCCTGCTCGAGGTCAGCGGACTGAACAGCTATTACGGCGACAGCCACATCCTGTTCGACGTCGGGCTGAAGGTCGAAAAAAACGAAGTCGTGGCGCTGCTTGGGCGCAATGGCGCCGGCAAGTCGACGACGCTGAAGAGCTTGATGGGCGTGGTGACGCCGCGCACCGGTTCGGTCACGCTCGACGGCGTGGAGCTGGCGGGCCGCAAGGCGCACAGCATAGCGCGCCAGGGTATGCAGCTCGTGCATGAGAACCGGCGCATCTTCGGCAGCCTGAACGTCGAGGAAAACATCATCCTGGCCGGATTGACCGCCGCCAACCGCTGGCCGCTGGATCGCATCTACACGATGTTCCCGCGGCTGAAGGAACGCCGCGCCAGCCGGGGCACCGACCTTTCGGGCGGCGAGCAGCAGATGCTCGCCATAGCCCGCGCCCTGGTGCGCGACCCGAAGATCATCCTGCTCGATGAGCCCTTCGAAGGGCTTGCCCCCGTCATCGTGCACGATCTGGTGCGCGCCTGCCGCGAGCTGGCGCAGGCAGGGCAGACGATCGTGCTGGTGGAGCAGAACCTCGCCGCGACGCTGGCGCTCGCAAGCCGTGTCTACATCATCAACAACGGCCATATCGTCCATGAGGGAGCGGCCACCGAGCTGAAGGCGCAGCCGGAACTGCTGCAGCACTATCTCGGCGTTTAATGCATGCCGCCCAAAAGTGCGCAGCGGTTTTGGGAGAACGACATGCATCAAGACAAAGACTTAAAGCGCGTCGCCTGAATCCATTTCGACGCGATGCGCTTCTAGCCCGGCGCGTCGATCAAAGCCGTGTCGGCGAATGGTTCTAGAAACCCGCCGGGGAAAAGCTCAATAGACCGTGGCGGAGCCGGGCAGGGCCTGCAGCCGCTCGATGTCCTGACGGGGCGGGGCGCCGAACAGGCGCCGATATTCGCGGCTGAACTGGGAGGCGCTGTCATAGCCAACCGCGAACCCGGCCGTGCCTGCATTGGCCCCGTCGGCCAGCATCAGCCTGCGCGCTTCCTGCAGGCGCAACTGTTTTTGATATTCAAGCGGGGTCATGCGTGTGATCGCCTTGAAGTGAGCGTGCAGCGACGACGCGCTCATGCCTGATGCGGCGGCAATCTCGTCGATCCGCAACTGTCCTTGAAAACCTTTGCGGATCGCCGCGATGGCGCGGCTGACCTGGTTCAGATGGCTGTCCACGAACGCCATCTGGCGAAGCAGGCCGCCATGCGGGCCGGTGACCAGACGATAGAGGATTTCGCGTTCGATCAGCGGCGCCAGAACACGGATGCTTTCCGGGCGATCGAGCAGCCGGACCAGCCTGCAGGCGGCATCGATCAACTCGGGATCGCCCGGATAGACGGCGAGCACGGGCAAGTCCGGCCTGGGCAAGGTTCGCGCCTCCGCCGCAAGCAGGTCCACCAGCGCGGCAGGATCGAAGTCGATCTTGCAGCAGAGATAGGGCACGGAAGGGCTCGCCTCCAGCACATGGCCGACCAGCGGCAGGTCGATCGAGACGAGAAGATAGCTCGACGCATCATAGATGACGCTCTGGTCCGCCAGCCAAACTTGCTTCGATCCCTGGGCGATTATGCAAAGCGAGGCTTCATAGACCGCCGGTACCGGTGCGCTCGGTTGATTGGCGCGAATGAGCGTCAGTCGCGTGACGGCAGTGCCGGACATGCCTGAACCCGGCGCATGCCGCGCAATCAGCGCGGCCAGTTCAGTGATTTTGTCCATGCTGCATAGATCTACATGGCGCGAAATCATGCAAGGCCCACCACGCTCATTTGGAGGATCGTGCAAGTTCTTCGGACGATCGCGCTACCGCCTTTCGCCGATGCGGCACCATTTTGCGGCCCGTCACCTCAAGCCAAAAGGAACGATCATGACGGGACTGAAAGACAAAGTAGTACTCATCACCGGCGCTTCGAGCGGCATTGGCGAGGCGACGGTTCGCGAACTCGCCAAGGCGGGCGCCAGGCTCTTCATCGGCGCCCGGCGCGCCGAGCGCCTGAAGGCGCTGGCAGGGGAAATCGGCAAGAGCATCGCCTGGCGCGAGCTCGATGTGACGGACGCCGCGAGCTTCGATGCGTTCGCCGATGCCGCCCATGCCGAATTCGGCCAGATCGATGCGCTGGTCAACAACGCCGGCGTCATGCCGTTGTCGCCGCTTGCCGCGCTGAAGCGCGATGAGTGGTCGCGCATGATCGACGTCAATATCGGCGGTGTGCTGAACGGGATCGCTTCGGTGCTGCCGCGCTTCATCGCGCAGAAGAACGGGCACATCGTCAATGTCGCTTCGGTCGGCGCGCATATCGTGCTGCCGACGGCCGCGGTCTATTGCGGCACGAAATACGCGGTTTGGGCGATCACGGAAGGCCTGCGCCAGGAGCATGACGACATCCGCGCCACGATCATCTCGCCCGGCGTCACCGCGACGGAACTCGGCGACGACATCACGGATCCCCAAGTGGCCGCGGCTCTGAAAGAGTGGCGGCAAAAGTCGCTGACCCCGGACGCCATAGCCCGCGCCATCCGCTTCGCCCTCGATCAACCCGACGGCGTCGACGTCAACGAAGTGATCGTGCGGCCGACGGCCGCCAATATGTAACGGGGTGATCCGGCAGCCAAAGAAACGGGCCGGCGTTTCGCGCCGGCCCTGTTTCGCTTGCTCGGATCAAGCGGCCTTGATCTTCACCTCTTCCTCGCCGCGCACCATCCTGGCCACGCCGGCGAAGTCGAGTTTGCCGGAGCCGAGCACCGGCACCTTCGGCACGACGCGCACTTCGGCCGGCACCATCAGGTCCATGGCCCCATTCGCCTTGGCGAAGGCCAGGAATTCCGCGCGGGTGGCGTTGGGCGCTTCGGTGATCAGGATCAGCTTCTCGCCCTTGCGCGCGTCGGGCAGCGTGGCGACGGCCGACAGCGAACCTTTCCATAGTTCGCCGGCCAGCGCCTCGACCGCCGCCAGCGAGACCATCTCGCCGCCGATCTTGGCGAAACGCTTGGCGCGGCCGCGGATCGAGATGAAGCCGGCGTCGTCGACGGTGACGACATCGCCGGTGTCGTGCCAACCGTCCTTCAGCGGCTCGATCACGCCGGGATTTTCGGCGCGCAGATAGCCGGCCATGACGTTCGGGCCGCGCACGAAGAGCCTGCCGCCTTCCTCTACGCCGGACACCGGCTCCAGCCGGTATTCCATGCCGGGCATGATCTTACCGACGCTGCCTGATTTGTTGTACATCGGCGTGTTGATGGCTATCACCGGCGCGGTTTCGGTCACGCCATAGCCTTCCAGGATGCGCAGGCCGAACTTCTCCATGTAGGTCGTGCGCGTCGCGGCCTTGACCGGCTCGGCGCCGGCGAAGCAGTAGCGCACCGAACGGAAGTCATAAGGATGCGCCGTGCGGGCGTAGCCGGCAAGGAAGGTATCGGTGCCGAAGATGATCGTCGCGTTCGAGGCATAGATCAGTTCCGGCACGATGCGGTAGTGCAGCGGCGAGGGGTAGAAATAGACCGGCACGCCCGAGATCAGCGGCAGCACCGTGCCCGCCGTCATGCCGAAGGAATGGAAGATCGGCAGCACGTTGAACACCTTGTCGCCAGAATGGAAATCGATGCGCGAGGCGGCCTGGGCGGCGTTGGCCAGGATGTTGCGGTGGGTCAGCACGACGCCCTTGGGCGTGCCTTCCGAGCCCGACGTGAACAGGATCGCCGCCGGATCGTCCGCCTTGCGCGCCACGCGCGGCGTCGCCTTGCGCACGAGGCCGAGCAGCTTGTCCTTGAGGCCGATCGTGGCGCGCAGGTCGTCGAGCCAGACGATGTCGACCGACTTGCCGATCTCCTCGACCACCGGCCCGAGCTTCGCCTGCTCGACGAAGGCGCGGGAAGTCAGCACGGTCCGCACCTCGGCCGCCTTGCAGGCCGACAGGATGTTGGCCGCGCCCGCGGTGAAGTTGATCATCGCCGGCACCTTGCCGGCCGACATCACGCCGAGCAGCGTCGCGCAGGAGCCGTTGGCGTTGGGCAGCATGATGCCGAGCGTCCGCTGTCCGGCGTAGAGGTGCTCGAACTTCTCGCCGAGCACTGCGGCGGCGGTGAGCAGCTTGCCGTAGCTCAGCGAGCCGGTGACCGGATCCTCCACGGCGAGCTCTTTCATGCCGCGCTCGGTGGCCGTCTCGATGATCTTCTGAAGCACCGTCTTGTCGATGTCCTGGGTGCGGAAGACGAGGTCCGACATCACCTGGTAGAGCGCCGAGCCCGCCGCGGCGCGGCGCTGGCGACCCTTGAGCTCAGGCGCGACTTCGAGCTTCACCGGTTCCAGGATGGTCACCTTGACCTTCGGGAACAGGCGGCGGCGCACATGCTGTGAGGACAGCCGCGAGAAATAGCTCTTCTCCAACCCCTCGATGCGCACCGGGACCACCATAGAGCCGGTCTTGTCGGCAACCATGGCGGCGCCGTCATAGACCTTCATCAGGCCGCCGGTGACGGTGATGCGGCCTTCCGGGAAGATCACCAGCGGATCGCCGCCCTGCACGATCTTGATCAGCGTGCGGGTCGACATCGGCTTGGCCGGATTGAGCGGCAAGGCGCGGGCAAGCTTCATGAAAGGCTTCATCCACCAGGCCTGGGCGATCGTGTAGTCGATGGCGAAGACCGGCTCCTCGTCGGTCAGCGTCAGCGCCAGCGGGCCGTCGAGGAAGCTGACATGGTTGAGCGCCAGGATCGGCGCCTTGCCGGCTGCCTTGAGGTTGTCGAGCCCCTCGACCTCCAGGCGCAGGAAGGCGCGGAACAGGATCGAGACGAAGTCGCGGAACGGATTGGTCGGCAGGAATTTGAGCATCAGCCATGCAGCGACCACATTGGCCGCGACGAGGCCGAACAGGATGCCCGCTATGGAGACGCCCGCCGCCTGGATGGCCGCGACGAGGATGCCGCCGACAGTCATGAAGCCGGCATTGACGATGCTCACCGCGGCAACGACGCGGGCGCGGCGCGCCTCTGGCGACCAGGCTTGCACGGCGGCAAAAGTCGGCACCACCAGGAAGGCGGCGGAAATCGCCATGCCGGCGAGGTCGATGGCGACACGGATGGTATTCGGACCGGCAAAGAAAGCGGCAAGGCCAGGGGCTGTCGGCGACGGCTGCATGCTCCAGATGGTCCAGGCGAGATGCAGACCGAACAGCGCCATCAGCACGGTGCCGACGGGCGCCGGCAGCAGCACCATGCGCCCCTGCGACATCCACGCCGCGATCGCCGAGCCGATGGCGATGGAGACTGCGAAGACGGCGAGATAGGCGGTGACGGCGATCTCGTTGCCGCCGAGCGAATCCTTGATCATCGCCGGCAAGATCGAAAGCACGATCGCGCCGACCAGCCAGAACCACGAGGTCATCAGGCCGGCGCGCCAGATGCGCATGTCGGTGCGCAACTCGGTGACCTGCCGCCAGGTCGAGCGGAAGATGTTCTTGTCGATGACGAGGTTGGGCGCGGCCGAACCGGTGGCGGGGATGTAGCGGCTGGCGAACCAGCAGCCGACGGCCAAGGCCATCATGATCGGCCCGAACACCGTAACGCCTATGCCGTCGGCTGAAACGACGCCGCCTGCGATGGTGCCGCCGAGGATCGCCGCGAAGGTCGCCGACTCGATCCAGGCATTGGCCTTGGGCAGTTCCTTGCGCTCGAGGTGATCCGGCAGGATGCCGTATTTGATCGGCCCGAACAGCGCCGAGATGATGCCGAACATCAGCAGCGCCGTCATCAGCACCGGGATCGAGGAGAGCGCTATGCCGGCGACCGAGACGGCCGCAACGGCGATCTCGGTGAATTTCAAGCGGCGCGCGATCAGCGCCTTGTCGAAGCGGTCGGCGATTTCGCCGCCCAGCGCCGAAAGCAGCAGGAAGGGGGCCATGAAAATGGCGCCGGCCAGCGTCACCAGCGACGCGGCCTGATCCTTCGCCAGCGTGAAGAGAATGAGGAACACCAGCGTGTTCTTCAGGAAATTGTCGTTGAAGGCCGAGAGGAATTGCGTCCAGAAGAGAGGCGCGAAGCGCCGCGACATCATCAGATGGGTGTTCATGGCAATTTCCATTGGGCAAGTCCGACTGGCAATCCGATTGGACTGAGCGGACACTTGCACGGTTTGAGCCCTGTTTATCGGGAAGCGGTTAAGCTTCGTTACTGTGGTTGAGGCCAATCCATTTGTTTCTTGCCCTTGGCGCTCCGTATCTGTCGTCCGCGACCGGTCTCCAGGCTTTGCAGAGGCTTGAATGCTTGCGGGCGTGGCTGTCGGTGATCATCGATATGATCCTTTCGTTTCAGGGTTGGTGTGGCTCGGCGCAGGCTTGTTTCAGGCCGGATACAATCGGCCGGCCCGGCTTCCTTCCTTGCCAGAGGCTCCGGTGTGGGCCCGTTATTCGTCTGTGAACGCTGTTCATGAGCGCACGATACCATGTTTTGAACGGCGTTCAAGAAGAAAATGAACGTTGTTCAAAAAATGGATGCGCAGTTGAAAACGGCCAAAAGCACGCCGCGGGCAGCTTCGGCGCGCCGGCAGAGCGCCTCAGGCCTCGCCGGTCAGTCGCGCCGAGATCTGCCTTGCCGCTCGCACCGCCGCCTCGCCCTGACTGGCCGCGACCGTGTCGTTGATGCGCGAAACCGGCGAGGCTACCGCCAGCGTGCCGATCGGCTGGCCGTCGGCGCCGAGGATCGCGGCGCCGATGCTATGCACGCCTTCCTCATACCCCTGGGCGCTGCGCGAATAGCCGCGCGAGGCGGCAAGCGCGATGGCTTTCACCAGATCGTCGGGCCGAGTCATCGTGAACGAAGTGAAAGCCTGCAGCGGCTTTTCGAGATAGGCGCCGACCGCTTCGAGGCGCGAGGCGGCGAGGAAGGCGATGCCTGAGGCGGTGCCGTGCAGCGGTAGTACCTGGCCGACATCGACATTGACGCGGTTGGCCTTGGCTGACAGCTCGACATGCAGCGTCAGCAGCGCGTCGGCGCTGTATTCCGACAGATGCACCGTCTCGCCGGTTTCCAGGGACAGCTCGCGGATCACCGGAGCGGCAACGCGCACGAAGGGAAAATGCGCGTCGCGGATGCGGCCGAGCCGAGACAGGCCGGCGCCCAGCCGGTAGCGGCGGCTCCGCGGCTCCTGCTCGATCAGCCGGTGCGCGGCAAGCGCCATCAAAAGCCGCCTGGCGGTCGCCTTGTCGAGCCCGGCTTGGCGGGCGAGGTCGGAGAGCCCGATCTCCGGCTCGTGAAGCGTGAACAGCTCCAGCAGCGACATCGCCTTGCCCACCGTGCTCATTACGCATTCTCCAAGATACTTCGCGTGTGAATTAACTTGACAGGCGTCATGCCTGCCTTCAGTGTGCCTATAACATACAAAACGATGGTTCAAATAATGAACCAGATAGGGAACGGTTAGGCGCGCCGGAATTTTCGCGCCAGGGAGAGTTCAGCGCCGTGACGGCCGCCAGCAAGACTGCTTTGCAACCCACAACGATCGAAGACCTGCTTGACCGCGAGCAGGCGCGGTTCCTCGACACGCATCCGCGTTCGGCGGCGGCCTGGGAGGAAGGCAAGACACGTTTCCTCTATGGCGGACCGTCGCATTGGATGCGCCGCTGGGCCGGAGGCTTCCCGGTCTACGCCGCTTCCGCGCGCGGCGCGCACATACGCGACATCGACGGCCACGACTATGTCGACTTTGCGCTCGGTGACACCGGCGGCATGTGCGGCCACGCGCCGGAGGCGGTGACGCGCGCCGCGCTCCGCCAGTTGCAGAACGGCACCACCATGATGCTGCCCACCGAGGACAGCCTGTGGGTCGGCGCCGAGCTTACCCGTCGCTTCGGCCTGCCTTACTGGACGCTGACCACCTCGGCCACCGATGCCAACCGCGGTGCCATCCGTATCGCGCGCATGATCACCGGCCGCCCCAAGGTGCTGGTCTTTTCCGGCTGCTATCATGGCGGCGTCGAGGAGGCGCATGTCGAGATCCGCGACGGCCGCGTCGGCCTGCGCAATATGATACATCCCAATGGCGTCGATCATTCGGCGGTCTCCCGGGTGGTCGAGTTCAACGATGTTCCGGCGCTGGAGGAAGCGCTCTCGCATGGCGATGTCGCCTGCGTTCTGACCGAACCGCTGATGACCAATTTCGGCATGATCCCGGTCGCCGAAGGCTTCCATACGGCCCTGCGCGAGATCACGCGTCGCACCGGCACGGTGCTGATCATCGACGAGACGCACACCATCTCCAGCGGCCCGGGCGGCTATGCCGCCCTGCACGGCCTGGAGCCGGATATTCTCGTCGCCGGCAAGGCGATCGCCGGCGGCATTCCGGCCGGCATCTTCGGCGTGTCGCGGGAAATAGCCGAAAGGCTGTGGAAGATCGTGCCGATGGTCAACCCGCGCGTGCGCCAGTCTGCGCATCTCGGCATCGGCGGCACGCTGGCCGGCAACGCGCTCACCGTCGCCACCATGCGCGCGGTGCTGGAAGAGGTGCTGACGCCCACGAACTTCGAACTGATGATCGCCAACGCCACGCATCTTGCGGAGGCTGCCTGGGGCGTCATTCGAGGCAACGATTTACCCTGGCATGTTACGCAGGTTGGCGCCCGCGCCGAGATCATGTTCATGCCCAGGCCGCCGCGCAGCGGCGCCGATGTGATCGCCGGCCGGCGTGGCGATCTAGAGACCTTGTTGCACGCCTTCTACATGAACGAAGGCATATTGGTGACGCCCTTCCACACCATGTTCCTGATGTGCCCGGCGACATCGCCGGCCGATGTCGATCGCCACACGGAAGTCTTTTCCCGCTTCGTCGATCTCGTCCGTGGCGCGGGCATCGTCTAGGGCGATGGCGAACCCGTTCGATCTCGCGGGCAAGGTGGCGCTGGTGACCGGCGGCGGGCGTGGCATTGGGGCTGCCATCGTCACCCGCTTTGCCGAGGCGGGTGCTTCGGTCGTCATCGCAAACCGCACGCTCGACGTCGCGGAAGCGCTCGGCGCCGACCTCTCGGCGCGCGGCCTGTCCGCGCGCGCCGTTGCGCTAGCCGGTCTCGACCGCGCCGCGCTGCACGCGCTGGTCGGCGATGTCGCGCGCGAAGCTAACCGGCTCGACATCGTCATCCACAATGCCGGCGGCTGCCCCTGGGCTTCGGTCGAGGAGCTGGACGAGGAAAAGCTCGAAGAGGCGCTGGCGGTGAACCTGAAAGCCTGCTTCTGGCTGGCGCAGGCGGCAGCCCCGGCGATGCGCGCCAACGGCTTCGGCCGCGTCCTCGTTACTTCCTCGGTTTCCGCGCGGGTCGCCATGGCCGGCGGCGCGCACTATTCGGCGGCCAAGGCCGGCGTCAATGCCTTCATCCGCGGCGCTGCCTTCGAGTTCGCGCGCTACGGCATCACCGTCAACGGCGTCGAGCCCGGCTTCATCGCCAAGCCAGGGCGCGGCACGATGAGCAAGCCCGAGGTAGCCGGCAGATTGAGCCAGTTCATCCCCGCCGGCCGTCTCGGCGAGGCCGACGACATCGCCTACGCCATGCTCTATCTCGCCTCCGAACAGGCAAAATACACCACCGGCCAGACCATCGTCGTCGACGGTGGCGCGACCCTGCCGGAGACTGGCTACGCCGTGGAACGGCATTGGGGGCTCTCATGAGCCGCCGGCTCGAAGGCCGCGCGGCGCTGGTCACGGGCGCTGCGACCGGCATGGGCCGGGCCACTGCCGAATTGTTCGGTCGTCATGGCGCCAAGGTCGTCGCCTTCGGCCATGGCGGGGAGGTGTTGGACGAGGCGGCGAAGGCAAGCGGCGGCATTGCCGTGCGCGGCGACATCACCGATGCCGGCGACATCGCCCGGGCCATCGAAGCCTGCGGCGGCCGCCTCGACATCGTTGTCAACGCCGCGGGCGTCATGATCCTCGACGAGCCTGAAACGCTGAGCGACGAGACCTGGGCCAAGAGCTTTGCCGTCAACGTCACCGGCGCGATGATGGTCTGTCGCGCTGCGTTGCCGCTGCTCAAGGCGCGTGGCGGCGCGATCGTCAACATCGCCTCGGTAGGCGCCTTCAACGCCAGCAGCCAGAACGCCGCCTATTCGGCGAGCAAGGCCGCCCTTGTTTCCTACACGCGCTCGCTCGCCTTCGCTCATGGCCCCGACGGCATCCGAGCCAATGCGGTGGCGCCCGGCTGGGTGCGCACGCCGATGAGCGTCTACGAAATGGAGGTGGCGGCGGCCGCCAACGGCTCGACGCCAGAGAAAGAATTCGCCGCGCTCACCGGCCGCATCGCGTTGCGCCGCGTCGCCGAGCCGGAAGAGATCGCATCCTGCTGCCTGTTCCTTGCATCGGATGAGGCGTCCTTCGTCACCGGCGCGGTGCTGGTGGCGGATGGCGGTGGCCGCGCGCCGACACAGAACAGGGCGGTGTGACGTGACCTGAAATTGACCCGTTCGGCCGGCGTGGAGGCGCCGACGGATGGGAGAGGAGGAGAGAGAATGCCCGACAGAAGTGCCGACCTGGTTTTCACCAATGGCCGCATCTACACGCTCGACCGCAACCGGCCCTGGGCCTCGGCCGTCGCCGTCAAGGGCGGCCGCATCGTCGCCGTCGGCGAGGGCGCTGACGTAGCCGCGCTGACAGGTGCCGCCACCCGCGTCGTCGACCTCAAGGGCGCGATGATGATGCCAGGTATCGTCGATGTGCATGCGCATCTGATGATGGGCGGCCAGGCCGAGCTTTTCGAGCTGCGCTTCCCTCCCACCGCGAGCTTCGAGACGCTGATCGCGCGCGTCGGCGAGGCCGCCGCCAAAGCCCCGGAAGGGGCATGGATCATCGGCGGCCAATGGGGTAGCGATCTCTTGCCGAAGCTCAACCGCCTGGAGGCGCTGGCTGCGCTCGATCGGGTCAGCCGGGGCCGGCCGGTGATGCTGCGCGACGACACCTACCACAACCGTTGGGTCAATTCGCAGGCACTCACGCTCGCCGGCCTTTCCGCCACCTCGGCGGATCCAGAGAAGGGCTCGATCGGCCGCGATCCGGCGACCGGCGCGCTGACCGGCATGATGATCGAATCCGCCGCCGGCATCGTCGAGCGCACCATCGCGCAATCGGGCCATTACACCGAGGAGATGGACCGCGCCGCGATGGCGCGCTCGATCGCCACGCTCAACTCCTACGGCGTGACCGCTTTCCTCGACGCCGCCGCCATGCAGCCGATCCTGGCGGCGCTGAAGGGCCTCGACGATCGCGGCGAGCTGACCGCCTGGTCGGTCTCGGCGATGCCGGCCGTCGAACCCTCCTTCATGTTCGGCATTGCCGGCGACGAGCTGATCGCGCTGCGCGAGCAGTATCGGGGCGTCCACGCCAAGCCGGATTTCGTCAAGATCTTCCTCGACGGCGTTCCCGGCGCCCGCACCGCCGCCTTCCACGAGCCCTACATCAAGGACCCGGCGCTCGGCTGCTGCTTCCGCGGCTCGACCATCGTCACAGTGCCGGAACTGATCCGCTGGGTCGGCAAATGCGAGAAGCTCGGCCTCGGCGTGAAGATCCATTGCGCCGGCGATGCCGCGGTCAGCCAGGCGCTCGACGCCATCGACGTCGTGCGCTCCTTCAACGGGCCGACGAAGCTCAAGCATCACATCGCGCATGCGAGCTACATCGCGCCCGACGACATTGCCCGCTTCGCCGAGCTTGGCGTCGTCGCCGATCTCTCGCCCTTCCTGTGGTATCCGACGAGCTTCCTCGAAGGCCACAAGCAGACCATGGGCGAGGCGCGCGCGCTGCGCTTCTGGCCGAACAAGGACCTGCTTGCGGCCGGCGCGCTGCTGGCCGGCGGCTCCGACTGGCCGGTCATGCCCAACCCCGATCCGTGGGACGGCATCGAGGGGCTGGTGACGCGCCGCAACCCGAGTGGCGAATTTCCCGGCGCGTCGCTATGGCCGGAGCAGGCGATCGATGTCGCCACCGCGCTCGAAATCTTCACCATCAATTCGGCTCGCGCCATCGGCTTGGCCGACACCGTCGGCTCGATCGAGATCGGCAAGTCGGCCGATCTCATCGTGCTCGACCGCAACGTGCTGGAGACGGCGGCCGACGATCTCGCCGACACCAAGGTGCTGACGACGTATTTCGAGGGGAGGGTGGTCTATGAGCGCGCCTGATCCCTCAAGCGATGCAAGGATCCCGGTCACGGTGCTCACCGGCTTCCTCGGTAGCGGCAAGACGACCGTGCTCAACCGCCTGCTGCGCCGGCCCTCGCTTGCGGGTGCTGCCGTGATCGTCAACGAGTTCGGCGCGGTTGGGCTCGACCATCTGCTGATCGAGGTCAGCGAAGAGCAGTTCACGCTGCTGGACAATGGCTGCGTCTGCTGCACGGTGCGCGGTGACCTTGTCGCCACGCTGAAGGAGCTTGACCGCAGGAGCTGTGCCGCTGAAACGCCACCGCTTTCCCAGGTGATCATCGAGACGACCGGGCTCGCCGATCCGGCGCCGATCCTGCACACGCTGATGGCCGAAGCTGAGCTCATGACTCGCTTTCGTATCGGCGGTGTCGTTACCACGGTCGACGCGGTGAATGGCGCGGCGACGCTTCGCCGTCACTCCGAAGCCGCCAAGCAGGTCGCCGTCGCGGACCGGCTGCTGATCACCAAGACCGACCTGGTTTCGGAGCAGGCGCTGGGTGAGTTGCGGCATCGGCTTGCGCATTTGGCGCCGACCGTCGAGCAAACCGTTGCGCGCAACGGCGACGTCGAGCTCGATCTGCTGGCAGGCTTGCCCGGTGACGCGGTGGATATAGTTCGCATCGCCGCCCGACTTGAAGCGGCTGGCCATCATGGTCACGACTGCGGGCCGGACTGCCATGAGCACCGCCACGACGCCGCCCATCACGGCATCCAGTCCTTCAGCTTCGTCATCGACAGGCCGGTCGAGTGGGACGCTCTCGCCCGCTGGCTGGATTATGTCGCGGTGCTGAAGGGCGAGGATCTGCTGCGCTTCAAGGGCATCGTGCACACAGCGGATGATCCCGAACGGCCGCTGGTGCTGCATGGCGTGCAGCACGTCTTTCATCCGCCGGCGCGGCTCGATCGCTGGCGGTCGGCGGACCGCCGAACCCGGCTGGTGTTCATCGTCCGCGACATCGAGCGCGAGACCATGGCCCGCACGCTGGTGAAATTCGCCGCGATCGATGCCGCCAGCATCGCGCCGCCGGCGCTCGCCGCCGCCTGAAACCGAATGACGCATGACAAAAATGGGAGAGTGAACATGCATTGGAAATCGAGACTGCTCGCAGCTGCACTTGTCGCCGTCGGACTTGCCGCCACGGCCGGCACGGCATCGGCCGCCGGCCCGACCTGCAAGGGTGGCGCCATCAAGGTCGGCGCCGTGTCGACCGTCACCGGTCCGGCCGACTTCTCGGAAGTGCCGAAGGCCACCCAGGCCGCCTTCGATGCGGTCAACGCCGCCGGCGGCATCAACGGGTGCAAGATCGACTACACGATCGCCGACGACAAGGCCGACCCGGCGGTCGCCGCGCAAGCGGCGCGCGACCTGATCGACAACAAGGAAGCCGTGGCGCTCGTCGGCTCGGCGAGCCTCCTCGACTGCGCTGTCAACTCCGCCACCTACAGCCGCAAGAAGATCCTTTCGGTGCAGGGCCTCGGCGTTGATGCGGCCTGCTTCTCGTCGCCCAATGTCGCGCCGGTCAATGTCGGGCCTTACACGCTGTCGACGGCGATGGCCTACTATGCGACCAACGAGTTGAAGGCCAAGAAGCTCTGCGCCTTCTTCATCATCATCGGCGGCACCCAGGAAGCGTACAAGAAATCGATCGCCAACTGGGAAAAGATCACTGGCCAGAAGATCCACCTCATCGACCTGACACTGCCGTTCCAGGGCGATCTGACGCCCTACGTCATCAAGGCGCGCGACGCCGGCTGCGACGCGGTCCTGACCAACCAGGTCGAGCCGCAGGTGGTGCAGCTGATCAAGACGGTGGATGCCCAGAAGATCACCGGCATCAACTGGCTGTTCCTGGCGCCCGGCTACACCGAGCAGGTTGCCAAGGCGTTGGCCGACACCAAGCAGCCGATCTATGTCGGCACCGAATGGGAGCCCTATACCGAGAAGAACTCGGCCGCGAACGCGCAGTGGATTGCCGACATGCAGAAGGCGAACCGGCCGCTCACCGCCTTCTCGCAGGGCGGCTACCTCGCCGCCGAACTGTTCCTCAAGGTGGTCGCCTCGATCGACGGCGAGGTCACGCGCGAAAGCGTGGGCAAGGCGCTGCACGACATGCAGCCGCTCACCAATCCGCTCGCCGGCTCGCCTTATGTGTTCGGCAAGGCCAAGACGCATTCGCCGATGCAGGCCACCAAGGTGATGAAGCTCGAGGCCGGCGCCTGGAAGGTCGAGACGCCGGACTGGGTCGTGCTGCCGCAGGCCAAGTAAGATCCTCCCGGGCGTTGGCGCCGCCTCTCGCTGCTGGCTTCTCTCTGCGGAGAGAAATGCCCGGCAGGACGACGAGGGGCGGCGCCGACCTCGACAGGTTGTTTTCAAATTGGGAAGCCGATGAACGCATTGCTCACATCCGCCGTGGCGGGCCTGACGGCCGGAGGCACCTATGCCTTGCTCGGTGTCTGCGCCGTCTTCACCTACCGGCTCGTCGCCGTGGTGAATTTCACCGGGGCCGCGATCGGCACAGCCGGCACCTTCGTGCTGATCGCGCTCTTCGAGGCCGGCTTCCCGATCTGGCCCTCGGTGCTGGCGGGAATCGCGGCCGGCACGGCGACCGGCGTAGCGATCGGCTACATCATGACACGGTGGTTCGGCGAGGCGAGCGCTTCGACCAAGGCCGCGGTGACGGTGGCGCTGCTCGTCGGGCTGATTGCGGTCGGGCTGCGCCTTACCGGCGGCCAGCATCCGCACAACATGCCGGAGCTGTTCCCTGGCTCGGCGTTCCGCCTCGCCGGCGTCGAGGTGACCATCGCCTCGGTGCTCACCATCGGGCTGGCGGTGCTGTTCACCATCCTTTCCGACCTCTTCCTCAACAGGACCAAGGTCGGCCTCAATCTTCGCGCCCTGGCCGACCGGCCGATGGCAGCCGAGCTGCTCGGCGTGCGCGTACAGCTCCTCTCGCTGCTGGTCTGGGGTATGACCGGCGCCTTCACCACTTTCGCGTTGATGATCATCGCGCCGCAGCGCTCGCCGAATTTCATGACGCTCAGCCTGCTTGTGGTGCCGGCGCTCGCCGCCGCGCTCATCGGTGTCTTCCGCAGCTTCTGGTGGACGCTGGCCGGCGGCATCGCGCTCGGCATCGTCGAGGGCCTGGCAAGCTCGATCGACAGCGTCAGCCAATATCGCAGCGCCATACCCTTCCTGGTGGTGCTTGCCGTTCTCCTCTGGTCGCAGCGGGAGGCCCGCTGGGATGAAGCGCGCTAGTCTTCGGGCTTCGTTGACCCTCATCGCCGTGGCGCTCGTCGCCGGCGGCGTCGCCTATGCCGGCTTGCTACCCTCCTACTGGGTGTTCCTTGCAACTTCGGTGCTGATCACAGGCGTCGCCTTGCAGAGCCTCGGTCTCGTCGCCGGCCGAACCGGCATGATCGCACTCTGCCAGATGTCCTTCGCCGGTGTCGGCGCCTGGACGGTCGGCTATCTCAACCTGGCCGAGACGCCTGGCGGCCTGCCGCTCTGGATCCTGATCGGCGGCCTTGCGGCCGTGCCGTTCGGCGTTGCCATCGGCCTGCCGGCGCTGCGGCTGCGCGGCATCAACCTCGCCATCGTCACGCTCTCCTTCGCCACCGCCTTCGACACCATCCTGGCCACCATGACCTATCCCGGCCAGACCGACTTCCTGCAGGTGCCGAGACCGGAACTGTTCGACAGCGACGAAGGCTATTTCGTCTTCGTGCTGCTGTTCTATGTGACGATCGCCGTGGCGCTTGAGTTCATCAGCCGGTCACGGCTCGGCGCGTCCTGGCTGGCCGTGCGCCACTCCGAGCGCGCCGCCGCCGCCCACGGCGTCAGCATCGCAACCGCCAAGCTCTCGGCCTTCGCGCTGAGCGCCTTCGTCGCCGGCATTTCCGGCGGCTTGCTCGCCGGTTATCTCGGCACGCTGGTCGCCGAGAATTTCAGCATGATGCAGTCGCTCTCGCTCTACGCGGTGTCGGTCATGACCGGCGCGCATTTCGCCGAGGGGGCGATCATCGGCGGCCTGCTCGTCGTCATGTTCCCGGAAATCCTGCGCCGGCTCGACTGGCCGCAGGACATCGGCAATGTGCTCTTCGCCATCGGCGCCACCCAGGCGCTGTCGACCGGCGAGACGATGAGCGAGACCTTCCGGCGCCAGTTCCGCAAGCTGCTGCCCGCTCGTGTTCCGAAGACATCTGCCGCGCCCGTCTCGCAATTGCCGGCGGCGCTCGAACGTGCCGCCGGACCGGCGCTCACCATCGAGAGCTTGACGGTCCGCTACGGCAGCGTCGTCGCATTGAACAACGTCAGCATCACGGTTGCGGCCGGCACGGTGGCCGGCCTGATTGGCCCGAACGGCGCCGGCAAGTCGACCTTCATCGATGCCGTCGCCGGTTTCCTGTCGTCCTATCAGGGCAGCGTCAGTTTGGGCGGCCGACCGCTCGAAGGCGTGCCGGCGCATCAGCGAGCCCGCGCCGGCGTTCGTCGCACCTGGCAGACCAACCGCATCGCGCCGGAACTCACCGTCGGCGGATATCTCGCGCTCGCCTCCAAGGGATTGACGGCAAGCCAGACCAAAGCGGTGCTCGATTGGCTGGATTGCCCGCACCCCGACACGCTGGTGGCATCGGTCGATGCCGGTACCAGGCGGCTGCTCGATGTCGCCGGCGTCGTGGCTGCCCGCCCGGCCGTCCTGCTGCTCGACGAGCCGGCTGCCGGCCAGTCGCATGAGGAGACGCTCCGCCTTGGCCAGCGTATCGCCGAGATCCCGAAACTGTTCGGCTCGGCGGTGCTACTGGTCGAGCACGACATGGATCTGGTCCGCGCGGCCTGCTCTGAGATCACCGTGCTCGACTTCGGCCAGGTCATCGCTTCCGGCCCGCCAGCCAGGGTCTTGAGTGAGCGCGCGGTGAAGAAAGCCTATCTCGGCATCGAGGAAGAGAGCGTCGCGGCATGAGCAGGCTCGTCGTTTCCAACCTGTCGATCAACCGCGCCGAATTGCCGGTCGTGTCCTCGCTCGACCTTGTCGCCGAAAGCGGCGCGATCAGCGTCGTGCTCGGCGCCAACGGCGCCGGCAAGACGACGCTGCTCGAGGGACTGTCCGGCATCATCCCGGTTGCTGGGGGCACCATCGCCATCGATGGCCGCGAGCTGCAGAAGGCGCGTCCGGGCGCCCGCTCACGCGAAGGCCTTGCCCATGTCGAGCAGGGTCGCACCGTATTCCGCCAACTGACGACGGAAGAGAATTTGCGCGTCAGCCTGCATCCGGGCGCCGACATCGCGGAGGCCTATGCGCTGTTTCCCGAGCTGGTGCAGCGACGTACTGTGAAGGCGAGTCTGCTATCCGGCGGCGAACAGCAGATGCTGGTCATTGCACGCGCGCTCCTCACGCGCCCGAAGGTCCTTCTGATCGACGAGATGTCGGCCGGCCTCGCGCCCGTCATCGTCACGCGGTTGATGACGGCCGTGCGCAAGCTCGCCGACGACGGGCTGGCCGTCGTTCTCGTCGAGCAGTTCGCTGCCCTTGCGCTGTCGATCGGCAACCGCGCCTACGTGATGCGCCGCGGCCGCGTCGTCCATGACGGCGACTGCATGAAGCTGCGGCAATCGCCGGACGAACTGCACCGGCTCTATCTCGGCGGCGACGAGATGACCGGTGCATCCTGACCGGTTCAAGACGACCTTTCGCCGATCACATCGAAGCGCTCGACCGTGCAATGCTCGCCGACCACGGCAAGCACGTCCGTCGAGGGCCGGTCCGCGTCCGGTTGCTTCCACTGGACCTTGAAGGAAAACACGAAGAGGTCGCGATCGGCGTCATGCTCCATGCCGACGAAGCGCGCGTCGTAACCGAGCGCCCGCACCATGCCCTGAAGGTCGGGTGGCGAGCTTTTCGGCCCTGAGACCGACAGGATCGCCGTGTGGTCGCGCGGAATCTTGAGGTCGACCCACTTCAAGCCCTGCAAAACCACCAGCGTCAGTATCGTCGCGATCATGCCGAGGCCATACTGGCCGCCGCCGAAGGCGAGCCCGATCATGGTCATGAGCCACATCGTGGCGGCCGTGGTGACGCCGGTGACGAGATCGCCACGCCGCAATATGGCGCCACCGCCGATGAAGCCGACGCCGGTGAGGACGCCAAGCGGAAAACGAAGCAGGTCCATCACCGCGAAGGAGCCTGGCTCCTTGCCGGTGATGTCGAGCAGCATATTGGCCTGAATCATCGAGATCGCCGCCGCCAAGCCGACCAGTATCGTTGTCCGCAGCCCCGCGGAATGGCCGCGCGCCTCGCGGTTCAGGCCGATCACGAAACCCGCCACCAGGGTAAGCAGCAACCGCCCGACTATATCCAGCCAGGTCGGATGAAGCGGCATGTCGCAGCAAAGCGGCTCGAACATCGGTCGTCAGCGCGACGTGGTCTGCCGCGCCTCGATTGCATCTGGCACGTTCAACTAAACTCGGCCCGGGATGGTTCCTTGGCCGACGCGTCTGTCACACTCGTTGCGGGCGCCTTCAACGAGCAGCGAGGCTGACCAGCAGCGCCAGCACCACGATGCCGACTAGCCCAGCGATGAAGATGATGCGCTGCATGCGACTGTGCAGGATGATCTCACCCTGCCTGGCGTCCCGGCCGGAAATCACCAGTCGTTCCTTGTCGGGGTTCTTGCTCATGGTTTGCTCCTTCCCGGTGGGCGAGCACGGCGCCAAAGGCGTCAGAGCAGAAACCATTTTGCGCGCACCAATGTTCCACGATGCTTGGCAAGCAATCCCGGAAAAGTGCGGATGGAGCGGTTCGCCATGCCGATGGAACGGTGAACCGCTCTGGGCCGCGGGAGCGGCGAGCGCTCCCGCAATCGACCGGCCGTGGGTTTGCCGGGTCGTATCGATCGGTTCACCCAAATTTCGGGTCGAGGCCGCCCGACTTGTAGCGCTTGGCCATGTCCGCCAGCGGGATCGGCTTGATCTTCGGCGCATTGCCGGCGGTGCCGAACTGCTCGAAGCGCTCCTTGCAAAGCTTCTTCATCGCCGCCATCGCCGGCGTCAGGTATTTGCGCGGATCGAACTCCGACGGGTTCTCGGTCAGCACCTTGCGGATCGCGCCGGTCAGCGCCATGCGGTTGTCGGTGTCGATGTTGATCTTGCGCACGCCATGCTTGATGCCGCGCTGGATCTCTTCCACCGGCACGCCCCAGGTCGGCTTCATCTGGCCGCCATATTTGTTGATGATCTCCTGCAGCTCCTCCGGCACCGAGGAAGAGCCGTGCATGACCAGATGCATGTTGGGCAGGCGACGATGGATCTCCTCGATGACGTTCATCGCCAGCACCGCACCGTCCGGCTTGCGCGAGAATTTATAAGCGCCGTGGCTGGTGCCCATGGCGACCGCGAGTGCATCGACATGCGTGTCGCGCACGAACTGCTCGGCCTGCACCGGGTCGGTCAGCAACTGGTCGTGGCTGATGGCGCCTTCGACGCCGTGGCCGTCTTCCTGCTCGCCGCCGCCGCTCTCCAGTGAGCCGAGCACGCCGATCTCGCCTTCCACCGAAACGCCGCCCCAGTGCGCCATGTCGACGACGCGCCGCGTGATGCCGGAATTATAGGCGTAGTCGGCTGGCGACTTGCCGTCCTCCTTCAGCGAGCCGTCCATCATCACCGAGGTGAAACCGTACTGGATCGCGGTGACGCAGGTGGCTTCGTTGTTGCCGTGGTCGAGATGCATGCAGACCGGGATGTCGGGATGGATCTCGACCAGCGCGTCGATCAGCTTGGCCAGCACCACGTCATTGGCGTAGGCGCGCGCGCCGCGGCTGGCTTGCAGGATGACCGGCGACTTGGTCTCCTCGGCCGCCTCCATGATGGCGAGCCCCTGTTCCATATTGTTCATGTTGAAGGCAGGCACGCCATAGCCATGTTCGGCGGCATGGTCGAGCAATTGTCTCAGTGTGATGCGAGCCAACGACTAGTCTCCCGTATCTGGTTTCGAGCCTTGTTCAAAAAAGGCCGCCCGAGCGCCGGGCGGCTCGTTGCTTCTGGCCGGAATCCCGCAGGATCGCAACAGCCCGCGGAACTGCGCGGCGCAATTCTTGTTACAGCCTGTAGGAGGCGCGCCGGCGCTATTTGCGGCTGCCCTGTCTTGTCGCGAGCGAAAGCCGCACGTCTTCCTCCGCTCCGTCCAGTAGGGCGATAAGGGCGTTGCTGGTGGCCGCCGGATCGCGCTTCTCGATGTACTCGGCGATTTCCTGGTGCAGCCTCAGCGAATGGCTCTGTCCGGCCGGATTGTCGTCCGAAAGCCGGAAGCTGATGAACAGCGCCGTCTCGATCAAGGCCGCTAGCGAGCCGATCAGCTCGTTTCCGGACATATGCAGGATGGACTGGTGGAAGGCGAGGTCGGGGACGGCGAAGCGTTCGCCGTCGTCGCCGGCCTTTTCCATCTCGTCCAGGATTGCCCACAGTTCGGCTATCTGCTCAGGCGTGGCGCGTTCGGCCGCCAGCGCCCCGGCCATCGGCTCGATCGCGCGGCGCAGCTCGAACAGGGAACGCGCATCCTCGGCCGTCGCCCGAGGTCCGAACCGCCACATCAGCACGTCCGGATCGAGGAAATTCCAGTCCCGGCGTGGGCGCACCCGCGTTCCCGTGCGCGGGCGCATCTCCACCATGCCCTTGCCGGCCAGAACCTTGATGACTTCGCGCAGACCCGTTCGGCTGGCGCCGTAGGAGGCGCTCCAGTCATCGCCGTTCGGCAACTGGTCTCCGGGTGTGAATTCGCCGCTGACGATGCTTTGGCCGATCTCGTTGAGCAGCCTGCCATGCAAGCCGGTATGCGACGAGCCGGCCATGAATGGCGTCATCCGGAGCATCCGGGGGCGGCTGGCGTTAATCTTCATACTATTCCCATTATTCATATGATTGTCACGTGTGGCCCCTAGTAAGCACACCGTTGAACAAGCAGCCAGAGCCGATCGACAAAATACCGCGCAACCGCACCTGAAGAACCACAAAAATCTGGGCTTCTGACATCGCCGGCGTCGCCTCCCGCCGCCGCTCGATGTCGCGCGCGCAATTTTGTCGACGAGCCATACAACAGGAACGCGACAGAATGTCTTCCTCGATGATTATCCGCGCCAGCCATGCCGCCGCGAAGCGAACGGCAATGGCTTGCATCCCCAAGATCACCACTGCCTGTCTTCTTGTGCCGGGGGCTCTCGCCATGGCATCGGTGCCGGCCTTTGCCGTGGAGCCCTGGATCATGGTCGAGAAGACGACCTTCTCGGGCGATGCGATCGTCTCCAAGCAGCAGGGCGTGACGACGGACGGGACGAACTGGTATTTCTCCGGCACCAACGTGCTGGAGCGCACCGACAAGAACTATAACCCCAGCCTGCAGGTTTCACCGGCGATCCCGGATGTCCTCAAGCTGCCCTCCCAGTATTCCGATATCGGGCTCAACCATATCGGCGACATCGATTACGCCGACGGCTATCTCTACATCTCGCTCGACTCCAGCAACCGCGATCCGGTCACCGGCGGCAAATACGAGAACCCGGTCTTCGCGGTCTATCGCGCCAGCGATCTGAGCTTCACCGGCCAGGCCTTTGCACTGACCACGCCCCACGGCATCCATGACATCGCCAGCTGGGTGGCCGTCGATGCCAAGAACGGCCTCGGCTACGGCATGGCCTATGAGAACGCCACCGAAATAGCTGTCTACAACCTCGCTGACTGGAGCTTCAAGGAATACATCCCGCTGTCGCAGACCATCGACCAGGCGCAGGGCGGCAAGCTGCTCGACGGCTGGATGTATTTCTCCACCGACAATGACGACAAGATCATCTACCGGGCGAACCTGAAGACCGGCGAAGTCGAGAACCTGGGCAATCTGAAGATCGACGGCGAGCAGGAGGTCGAAGGTCTGTCCTTCAACATGACCAAGGACGGCTGGTCGATGTACATCCTCAACCGGGAAGCGCTGGAGGGCAATCCGGACGAGGAGGCCGTCGGCTTCTATCGCTACCTGCGCCCTTACGGCAATGCGCTTTCCGGCGAAGTCCATGCCGACATCATGGGCGCGCTTGTCGACGACAGCCGCTTCGCGCGGGATTCGGCGAACCGCCGGCTCCGTTCGGCCTTCGATGCGGACGACGTGTCCCTGACCACCGCGGCAATCGACGCCACGGGGCTGCATGCGGCGCCCGGCACGGCCGACGGCATCGTGATCTGGAGCGAGGCGCTGGCCATGACCGGCAAGGCGCGCGGCTCGGGCGATGCCGCCGGCTTCGACCGCACGACCGCGGGCTTCGTCGGCGGCGCCGACATTCCGCTCGCAAGCTGGCGGCTGGGCGTGCTTGCCGGCTACAGCCGCACCAGTTTCGACGTCAACGACCGCGCCTCCTCCGGCTCCAGCGACAATTACGATCTCGGCCTCTATGCCGGCACGCAATGGGGGGCTCTCGGCTTCCGGGCCGGCGCGATCTATGGCTGGCACGACATCGACGTCCGCCGCAATGTCGTTTTCCCGGCCTTCAGCGAACGCTTGTCGGCCGGCTACAGGGCCGAGACGGCGCAGGCCTTCGGCGAGCTCGCCTACAAGCTTGACACGAGCCTGGGCGCGTTCGAACCCTTCGCCAATCTGGCCTATGTCCATCTGGACACCGATGGTTTTGCCGAAACCGGCGGCGCCACCTCGGCTTTGACCAGTCAGGGCGCCTCGAGCGAAAACACCTTCTCGACACTGGGCCTGCGCGCCTCGACGCGCTTCGGAACCGGCATGGCCGCTTTGCATGGCATGCTCGGCTGGCAGCACGCCTATGGCGATGTCCAACCGGCGACGACGCTTACCTTCAACACGGGGGCGTCCTTCGCCAGCGCCGGCGCTCCGATCGCCAGGGACGCATTGGCGCTGGAAGCCGGCTTCGACGTGTTCCTGTCGCCCAAGGCAACGTTAGGCGCGTCCTATTCCGGCCAGATTGCCAAGGAAACCCAGGGACACACCTTCAAGATCAATTTCGACCTGAAGCTGTAGCAGGGCCGAAGGGTGCCGGGCGGGTTTCCCCGCCCGGCGGCTCCTTTCAGGCAGCGATCTTTGCGCGCGCCGCCAGGATCTCGACGCAGGCTTTCGCCGCTTCCTTGCCCTTCACCACAAAATGGTCGTGGAAGAAGCGGTGATGTTCTGCGCTCTCATGGTAGTTGTGCGGCGTGAGCACGGCCGACAGCACCGGCACGCCGGTCGCGAGCTGCACGTTCATCATGCCGTCGAGGACGGCGCTGGCCACGAAGTCGTGGCGGTAGATGCCGCCATTGACGACCAAGGCGGTGCCGAGGATCGCCGCGTAGCGGCCGGTCTCGGCGAGCGTCTTGGCGTGCAGCGGGATCTCGTAGGCTCCCGGCACGTCGAAGATCTCGACCGCAAAGCTGCCGAGCGCGGCAATCTCCGCCTCGAACGACGTCACGCATTGGTCGACGATGTCGGCATGCCAGCGCGCCCGGATGACGGCGACACGGCGGAGTGTGTGGTCTTTGGGGAAATGCTGATTCATGGGTCCTTCCTTCCGTTTCGAACCAGAATCAGGACGCACGACGCAAAAACGCGGCCCGCGCGAGCGGACCGTCTTCTGCGATCGTTCTCTTCCATCCGGACTGTAACCGTCGGCTCCGGAATTGCACCGGATCTGCTGACCCTCCCGTTGCCGGGAGGCGCTCGCGGGCTTGGGTCCCGCGCATGACCCCGAAAACCGGAACCCGGTTTTCGGAAAGGAACCATGCGCAACCAGGAGTCCTTACCGCCGGTGGGGACTTTCACCCCGCCCTGAGAACATTAACGCGGGTTTTATGGAAGAGGAGGGTAACAGTGTCAATTGGCGATGACATCGCGGTCGTCGTCCTAGGGCGGCAGGGAGCGAAGCGACGCGCGCAGACCCTAGGATCCATGCCTTGACGCTAAGGCATTGCAACGATTGCGGAATCTGCTCCGTTACATCTTATGACGGAGGTCGCGGCATGGATCCTCGGGTCAAGCCCGAGGATGACGAAGTGCCGAGGAGATCAGCCGATCACCCCCGCTCGGGGAACATCGCCTTCAGCCCGTCGCGCGAGGCCTTCGCCACGCCGCGCTCGGTGATCAGGCCTGTCACCAGCCGCGCCGGCGTCACGTCGAAGGCAGGATTGGCCGCGGGTGTCGCGTCGGGCGAGACGCGCACCTGCGCGATCTTGCCGTCCGCCGTCTTTCCCCACACCAGCGAAACCTCGTCGCCGGAGCGTTCCTCGATCGGGATTTCGGCGAGCCCATCGGCCACCGTCCAGTCGATGGTGGGCGAGGGCAGCGCGACATAGAAAGGCACGTCATTGTCGGCGGCTGCGAGCGCCTTGAGATAGGTGCCGATCTTGTTGCAGACGTCGCCATTGGCGGTCGTGCGGTCGGTGCCGACGATCACCATGTCGATGTCGCCATGCTGCATCAGATGGCCGCCGGCATTGTCGACGATCAGCGTGTGCGGGACGCCGTGTCCGGCCATCTCCCAGGCGGTCAGCTGGGCGCCCTGGTTGCGCGGTCTCGTCTCGTCGACATAGACATGCACCGGAATGCCTGCCTCTGTCGCAAGGTAGATCGGTGCGGTCGCGGTGCCGTAGTCGACGGTCGCCAGCCAGCCGGCATTGCAATGGGTGAGGATGTTGACCGTTTCGCCGGGCTTCTTGCGCGCCGCGATCTCCTTGATGATGGCAAGCCCGTTCTCGCCGATGGCGCGGTTCAGCCCTACATCTTCGTCGGCGATCTCGGCGGCGCGCCGGTAGGCGGCCTCCGCGCGCTGCCCAGGCGCGAGCGGTTTCAGGAAACGTCGCATCTCGTCCAGGGCCCAGCGCAGGTTGATCGCCGTCGGCCGCGTCTTGTTGAGCGTCTCCCACACAGCGTCGAGCGCCGCGTCCGACGGATCATCCTTCATCTGGATGGCGACGCCATAGGCCGCCGTGACGCCGATCAGCGGCGCGCCGCGCACCCACATGTCGCGGATCGCGATGGCGATGCCGGCGACCGTGCCGATCCTCTCGATGCGGAACTCATGCGGCAGCCAGCGCTGGTCGATGATCTCGACCGAACGCTTGTCGTCGCTGAGCCAGATGGTGCGATAATGGCGTTCGCCGACGTTCAAAGGCTCTTCTCCTGTTCGATCAGCGCGGCCAGCTTGTTGACCTCGTCGATGCTGTGGATCTGGCGCCGGTTGACGGCGATGTGGCGGCCGAAGCGCAAAGCCTTGGCCTCACATCTGGCGCGCAGGTCTTGATCGGCAATGGTCTCGAAATCGGCATTGTGGGCGAGGCCGAGGATGCGCCGATGCACCTCGATGCCGGCAAAGCCGAGCAGGTCGGTCCAGATGCCCGACATCACATGGTCGAGCGCCTGCTCGGAGCCGAGCAGGTCGCCCTGATCCTCGAACAGGCTCTTCTGGTAGAGGATGCCGTTGCGCTCGGTGCGCCACAGATGCGAGAACTCGGCGCGGAAGACAGCCCAGGTCTCGGCCGTCACCTCGAGCAGGTAGGCGCGCATCGAATCCCGGATGCCTTTCTCCTCATGGCCGCGCTGCGAGAAGAAGGCCATCCAGAAATTGGCGAGCAGCATGCCGACATCGAAGGCGATCGGGCCGTAGAAGGCGAACTCCGGATCGATCATCCGCGTCTCGGTGTCGGTCACCATGATCGACCCCGAATGCAGGTCGCCATGCAGCAGCGTCTCGGCATTGGCGGCGAAGAGATGCTTCAGCCGCTGCGCCTCGACCTTGAGGTCGCGGTCGGCGCGCAGTTCGGCGACCAGCCTGTCGAGCTGCGGGCTGGTATGCCGGTTCATCCTGGCGTCGAAATAGGGGTCGGAGAATACCAGGTTCTCGGTGATGTCGCAGAGTTCGACATTGTCGGCGAACAGCGCCAGATCGGCCTTGCGCTCTTTCGTCACCATCGCGAGGTCCGAGCCGCGGAACAGCGTGCGGGCCATGAACAGGCCGATGTCGCGCGCGATGTTGGGCAATTCGCGGCCGTCGATCAAGGCGCGGCGCAGGATGATGTGCGGCGGCGCCAGGTACTCCATGACGATCAGCGCCTGGCCTTCGTCGAAATGGTAGATCGCCGGCACCGAGCCGGGCGCCCGGCGCTCCTGCCTTGTCAGCGCATGATATTCGAAGAAGGAGCGCTTGAGCGGCAGCGGCCAGCTGTCGCCGACCAGCCGCACATAGGGCAGCGCCTGCTTCACCACCGCCGCGCCCTTGTCGCCCTCCACGATGAAGACGAGGTTGAGATTGCCGTCGCCGACCTCGCGCACCGTCCAGCGGCTGGCATCCCTGCCGATGCGCTCGGTCAGCGCCGTGGTCTCGCCCAGGCGCTTCGGCAGCGTCTCCACCGACAATGCTTCGAACGGCTTGTTCCCGGTCATTCTTTCCCCTCCTGCGCGTGGCTTCCGACGATAGCGGAGCCACGGCGGCGGGGCCAAGCTAGGAAGCGCTCTGGCAAATGTCAATCGTGTTGACAATTGCCGAATGAGCCCATAGCGTCATGGACCAGGGAGGAACGAATGGGCGCGGATGCCGTGTTCCGAGTGGAGGGCCTGAGGAAATCCTTCGGCCAGAACGAGGTGCTTGGCGGCATCTCGCTCGACCTGTTTGCGGGTGAGGTCACGGTGCTGATGGGCGCCAACGGCGCCGGCAAATCCACCCTGGTCAAGATCGTCAGCGGGGTCTATTCGCGCGGCGCAGGCTCCATGCAGCTCGCAGGCAAGCGTTTCGACCCGCAGACCCCCGCCGAAGCCATCCGCGCCGGCGTCGTCACCGTGCATCAGAACATCAATGACGGCGTGGTCGCCGATCTCGACGTCGCCACCAATCTCACGCTCGACCGGTTGAGCGGCAAGGGCGCGTCGCTGCTGTTCAAGCCGCGCAATGTCCGCGCCGAGGCGAAGGCCGTCGCGGATCGCATGGGGCTGACCATCGATCTCAAGGCGCGCGTGGCCGACCTTGCGCTTGCCGACCGGCAGATGGTGGCGATTGCGCGGGCCATGGCGCACCAGCCCAAGGTTCTCATCCTCGACGAGCCGACCTCTTCGCTGTCCAGCGCCGAGGCCGACCGACTTTTTGTGCTGATCGACCGGCTGCGCGGGCAGGGCGTCGCGATCCTCTATATCTCGCACCGCATGTCCGACATCAGGCGGCTCGCCTACCGCATCGTCTCGATGCGCGACGGTGTCATTTCGGGCGTCTTCGACAAGGCGCCGCTCGACTATGAGGGCGCGGTCAACGCCATGCTTGGCCGCAAGATCCATCTCGACCGCGTCGTCGCCAGAAGCTCGGCCAGCGCTGTCTTCACCGCCGAGGGCCTGCGGATCGCGCAAGGATCGAAGCCGATCTCGATGACGCTCGGCGCCGGCGAGGTGGTGGCGATCACCGGTCTGGTCGGCGTCGGCAAGACGGCTTTGGCCGAAACATTGTTCGGCGTGCGCAGGCCGCTCGCCGGCACAATGCATATGGACGGCAAGCCTTATGCGCCGGGCTCGGCGCGCGAGGCGATCGCCGCCGGCGTCTTCCTCGTCGCCAAGGATCGCGCCCAGAGCGGCATCGTCGGCGGCTTCAACATCGAGCGCAACATCAGCCTGCCGTTCCTCAAGCGCATGTCGGGCCTTGGCGTCATGAAGCACCGTGCCGAGCGCGCTGTCGCGCGCCGCCAGATCGACGAGCTCGGCATCGTCTGCCGTTCCGAGAAGGACGAGCTTTCGGCGCTGTCGGGCGGCAACCAGCAGAAGGTGATGGTGGCGCGCTGGATGTCGCAGGCCTCGCGCCTGTTCATCCTTGATGAGCCGTTCCAGGGCGTCGACATCTCGGCGCGGCGCGATATCGCCGGCAAGCTGAGGGCCAGCGCCGATGGGCGCGCGACGCTGATCTTCGTCACCGAGATCGACGAGGCGCTGGAGACTGCCGACCGCATCCTGGTGATGTCCGAGCACACGATCGTCGGCGAGCACCGCAACGCCGATATCGATCTCGACCGGCTATTGGCGGAAGTGGCCGGCGGGCCGCTCGACAGCGCGGCGTGAGGCCGGGAAAATTCGCATGGAGTGGAATGGAATGAGTTTGGGTTGGAAAGCCGCGCGGCGGGGCGCTGAGTGATGCTGCGCGACTACGCCATCCGCTACGGCTTCATCGTCCTGCTGGTCGGGCTGATCGCCTATTTCGCGATCGCCGCCGAAGGGTTCGCGTCGCCGCAGAGCGCCGTCTTCATCTTCCAGTCGGTGGCGATCACCGGCGTTCTGGCGCTGGGCGTCACCGCGACACTGGTCGTCGGCGGCTTCGATCTGTCGATCGGCTCGGTCGCCACCAGCGCCATGATGGCGGCTTCCTACGCCATGGTGGTGCTGGAGCAGAACGCCATCGTCGCCGTCATCGCCTGCCTGGTCATCGGCGTCATCGTCGGCCTCATCAATGGCTGGCTGATCGTCTATATGCGCGTGCCCGACCTGCTGGCGACGCTGGGCATGATGTTCCTGCTGCTCGGCCTGCAGCGTATCCCGACTGAAGGGCGCTCGATCGCCACCGGCATGACCATGCCCGACGGCTCGGTCGCCAACGGCAAGTTCTCGGAAGCCTTCCTGGCGCTTGGCCGCCACCGCATCGACTTCTTCATCCCGAACCTGATCCCGGTCTCGGTGGTGGTGCTGGTCGTGCTCGCGGTGCTGATCTGGTTCTTCCTCGAATACACCCGCTTCGGCCGCATGATGTATGCGGTCGGCAGCAATGAGCGCGCCGCCGAACTCGCCGGCGCGCCTGTCAAGGCATACAAGATCTGGGCCTATGTCATTTCGGGAGTTTTTGCCTCGATCGGCGGGATTCTGCTCGCCGCCCGGCTTGGACGCGGCGACATCGCCTCGGGTAATAATCTCTTGCTCGACGCGGTCGCGGCGGCGCTCATCGGCTACGCGGTGCTCGGCGCCGCCAAGCCCAACGCCTTCGGCACGGCCGTCGGCGCGGTGTTCGTCGGCGTCCTGCTGCAGGGCCTGACGATGATGAACGCCCCTTACTACACGCAGGATTTCGTCAAGGGCGCGGTGCTCGTCGTCGCCCTTGTCTTCACCTTCGCCCTTTCCGGCAGGGGCAAGAGATAGTTTCGACCGGGGTATTGAGACAAAACGGAGGAAAACGAAGTGAGCATCACAAGAAGATTTTTGGGGAAGGCGGCGCTCGGCCTCGCCGGCGCGGCGCTGCTGATGCAGGGGACGGCATTGGCGGCGGACAAGCCGGCGCCGTTCGACAAGCCCGGCGTCAAGATCGCGCTGGTGCGCTATCTGTCGACCGGTGACTTCTTCCAGGCCTATCTTTCCGGCGTCGAGGCGCAGGCCAAGGCGCTCGGCGTCGACCTGCGCGTGCTGGACAGCCGCCAGGACGCGGCTCTCCAGGCCGACATGGTCGACCAGGCGATCGCGCTCGGCGTGCAGGGTATCATTATCCAGCACGGTCTGACGGAATCGATGAAGGACGCCGCCCAGCGCGCGGTGGATGCCGGCATCAAGGTCGTCGCCTTCGACGTCAATGTCGAGAACCCGAAGATCCCGCAGATCGAGCAGTCGGACAAGGACCTCGCCAAGCTCGCGCTCGAGCAGGCCGTCAAGGACAATGGCGAGAGCTGGAAGGCCGGCTACGTCTATGTCGCCGGCATCGCCCCGCTCGACCGCCGCAACGAGACCTGGGTTGACGTGAAGAAGAAGAACGCGGGCATCAGCGAGGTCGCCCAGTTCGGCACGCTCGACAACCCGATCGCCAATTCCGTCGCCAACCAGGCGCGCTCGGTGCTGCAGGCGCATCCCGACATCAATGTGATGTTCGCGCCCTATGACGAGTTCGCCAAGGGCGTGAAGATCGCCGTCGACGAGGCCGGCCTGAACAAGAAGATCAAGATCTATTCAGCCGACATCTCGACCTCGGACATCGCCGCCATGCGCGAGCCCGACAGCGCCTGGGCCGCCACCGCCGCCACCAACCCGGCAGTCGTCGGCCAGGTCTCGGTGCGCGCGCTGGCGCAGTTGCTCGCCGGCGAGGACCCCGGCCACAACGTCATCGTGCCGCCGACGCTGATCACCCAGAAGGAACTCATCGACAAGGACATCAAGAACATGGAGGACCTGTCGGCCAAGCTGCCGCAGTTCGCCCATGCCGATGTCGCGATGCCGGCCTGGATGCCGAACCCCAACGCCAAGTAAGGGTTCCGCCCGTTGCAAATGACGAGAGAGCGGCCCCAATGGGCTGCTCTCTTTATTTTTGGCCGCCGCCGGGGCAGCCTCATCTCTGCCAGAAGGGCAGTTTGGCGATCTCCGCCTCGACCTCTTCCTTCGTCATCCCGATATCATCGATCAGGTGCGGACTGTCCGTCGCCATGCGCTTGAGATCGAAGCGGAAGCGGGCCTGTTTGCGTCGCGTCGCAAGCAGACCGCGCAAGGCCGCCAGGCTGTAGCGCCGAGGCTCCTTGGGCATCGCCGGCCGCGCTGCCAGCTCCGCGCAGGAGACAAGCATATCGTTCATGGCAACCTCCATGCAGTTAGGGTTTGAAACCCTCCATCCGATTGAGGTTGAACTCTGCCAAAGGCGGACGGCGCCGTAATTAAGCCCGTCCAAATAGTTCTCAAAACTTCCAAATCGGCTATAGATCGCCGCATGCAGGGATCGCGCTTTGCCTTTGGACCGTTCGTGTTTGATCCTGGCGCGGGGACGCTGCTTCGGGGGGATGTTCCCGTCGCCGCGGGGCACCGCGGGCTGAAACTGCTGGAGGCCCTCGTCGCGCGCCCCGGCGAAATCCTGGCCAAGGCAGAGCTGATGGACGCGGCCTGGCCGGGCACGGCTGTCGAGGACGGCAATCTCACTGTCCAGATCGCGCAGCTCAGGAAGCTGCTCGGCCCGGCGACCCACGGCGGCGAATGGATCGCCACGGTGCCGCGCGTCGGCTACCGCTTCACCGGCGCCATCGAACAGCTCGACACCAGGCGCAAACCCATGCCGCTGCCCGACAAGCCGTCGATCGCCGTTCTGCCTTTCGTCAATCTGAGCAGCGATCCGGAGCAGGACTCTTTCGCCGACGGCTTGACCGAAGACCTGATCACCGATCTTTCCAGGATGCCCGGTCTCTTCGTCATCGCGCGCAACTCGGTCTTTGCCTACAAGGACAAGGCCATGGACGTGCGCGCCATCGCCGGGGAACTCGGCGTGCGTTACCTGCTGGAAGGCAGCGCCCGGCGTGCCGCCGGACGCGTGCGCATCAATGCGCAGCTGATCGATGCGCTGAGCGGCGAACACCTATGGGCGGAGCGTTTCGATCGCGGCCTGGAGGATATTTTCGCCGTTCAGGACGAGGCGACGGCCAAGATCGTCGAGGCGCTGCTCGGGCGGCTGCGCGCGCTGCCTCAGCGCAACCGGCCGAAGAACCTCGAAGCCTACGATCTCGTCGTGCGGGCGCGCAAAATGTTCGACGAATCGCCGCAGATGGCGCGCGAAGCGCATCTGATGCTGACGCGGGCGATCTCGCTCGATCCCGACTATGCCGAGGCCTATCGCTGGCTTGCGATGAACCACTGGATGGGGTGGGTGCATTGGGGCGAGCCATTCGAGCCCGCCCGCGGCACGTCATTGCAACTGGCGCGCAAGGCCGTGGCGATCGATGCCAACGATGCCGGTTGCCGCTGGGTTCTGGCGAACCTTCTTGCCTATGAGCGCGATTTCGAGCAGTCCGATGCGGAATTCGCCAAGGCGATCGAGCTCGACCCGAATGAAGCCGATATCTGGGCGACATTGTCCGACATAGAGGTTCTGGCGGGGAAGGTCGGGGAGGGCCTGGAGCACATCCGCAAGGCGTTCCGGCTGAACCCGTTCCCGCCGAGTTGGTATTATCTGACGCTCGGCCAGGCGCAGTATGCGGCCCGCGATTACGAGGCGGCCGTCGAGACGCTCCGCCGCGACGAGACCTACCGCACCAGCTCACGCCGCTTCCTGGCGGCAGCCCTTGCCCAACTCGGCCGCGTCGACGAGGCGCGCACCGAAGTCGCGCTGTTCCTCGTCGGCAATCCGCACTTCTCCGCTCGCCGCTGGGTCGAGACGGAACCGTTCCGCGACGCGGCGACCCGGGAGCATTTCGTCGACGGGTTCAGCAAGGCAGGCCTGCCGGAGTGATGCGGCCGGCGTGGCCGGTCCCGGGTTCACTCCTCAGGCCTTGGCCTCAGCGGCCGGCGCGAGCAAGGCCATGCGCGACAAGCCGGTCGATGACCTCTGGGTAGCTCACGCCGCTTGCCGCCATCGCCTTGGCGTACATGCTGATATTGGTGAAGCCGGGAATGGTGTTGAGCTCGTTGACCAGGAATTGCATGTCCGGCATCAGGAAGAAGTCGACGCGCGCCATGCCGTCGCAGCCGAGCGCCCTGAAGGCTCTTGCGGCCATGTCGCGCATAGCCTCCTCGACCTCCGGCGGCAGTTCCGCCGGCACGATCAGGGCCGCGCCATTCTCGTCGACGTACTTGGCGTTGTAGTTGTAGAAGCCGTGACTCTCCGCGGGCACGATCTCGCCCGGCCGTGAGACGAAGAGCTCGCCTTCGGGGCTCTCCAGCACGCTGAATTCAATTTCGCGGCCCCGAACGAATTCCTCCGCCAGGAGCTTGCGATCATGCTGGAAGGCTTCCGACAACGCTCGATCGAATTCCTGGCTGCCATTGACCTTCGCGACGCCGACCGACGAGCCCTGCCGCGCCGGCTTGATGAACAGCGGCAGGCCGAGCTTCTCTTCCAGATCGGCAAGCGACGGCGTCGCGTCTTCATCGATCGTCAACGAGCGCGCGACGGGCACCCCCGCCGCTTTCAGCAGCCGCTTGGCGACGTCCTTGTCGAGAGCCGTGGCGGAGCCGAGGATGCCGCAGCCGGCGAGAGGCACTTGCGCCACCTCGGCCAGCCCCTGCGCGGCGCCGTCCTCGCCGTGAAGGCCGTGCAGGACCGGAAACAGGATATCGAGGGCAGGGAGTTCACGCGGCGGCCCGTCGGCCGGAACCGCCAGCATCCGTCCATGTCCGCCCGGCAACAGGCAGATCTCAGTGCCGCTTGACGGTGCCGCCAGCGCGCCGTCACTGGAACTGCTCAGCAGCCATTGCCCCTCGCGGGTGACGAAGATCGGAACGGCGTCGTATTTCGCCGGATCCAGCGCTTGCATGACATTGGCCGCCGAAAGCAGCGACACCTCATGTTCGGCGGAGCGACCGCCGAACAGCACGCCGATACGCAGTCTTCTGGCAGTCACGGGCCTCTCCGGGAATGATCAGGATTGGAAATCGACAGCGATGCCGCGATTGGCGAAGAAACGATCGAAGGTCGCCAGCGGCAGCGTTGCGTTCACCTGGCTCTGCCGGTCATGGCCCGACGGATTGTGGAACCGGATTTCGCGCGGCGAGGCCGCCGTCACCAGCACCAGATGCCCGCCCTTCGACGCCGGCTCGCGCTCGGGCCAACGGATACCAGGATGCACCGAAGCGATGAAGAATCTGCGCTGCGAAAGAAGCCCTGGCACCATGGCAATATCGACGTTGGTCATCGTCTCGGCGGACAAGCCGAAACGATCGCGGACGAACCGGACGAAAGGCTCGTAGATCAGCCCCTTGATCGAGCCATCCACCTCGTTGACGACATAGCCGCCATAGGCCGTGCAGGCGCGGGCAAGCACGAGTGTCGGATGGATTTCGCCGCGCACGGCAAGGATCATCTTCAGGCAGGCCATGCCGCAGACATTGACGGCCCAGCGCGCATAGTCCTCAACCGTCTCGGCCCCGGAGTGGCGCCATAGCGGGTCGCGGTGGAGTGCCGAGGGACCTTCCGCCACAAGCGGCAAAGTCATGTCGGGCGATTCCCATTGGCTGAAATAAGGCACTTCGCTGGATTGCATATCGACTCCGCCTTGCGTCCGAACGCCGGACGCAAGCCACCCCCTAAGCTGCGCCAACAATAGACGGAGCATTGGAGCGGGAATTTGGTCGGTTGGAGCAGTTTTCCAGCAGAAATGGCGAGACGGCCCCCTGCCGTCGGGATCACCCCGCGACGAAGAGACGGTGCGGTTCATCATTGTGAGACACGATGAACCGCAGCGGGGAAGGTCGTCAGCGCAGCGCCGCCGCGATGTTGCCGCCGTCCACGGTCGTCACGTCGGCGGTCGTACGCTCGGCCATCGCCTGATGCAGGAAGGCCTGCGCAACGTCATCGGCCGTCACTTCCTGGCCGAGCAGGTTGCCGGACATGTATTCCTTCTCCGATACGCCGCGCGCGCCGGAGCGGCTGGCGATCATGGTGTCGGTCAAAAGGCCCGAGCGGATGCGGTCGGCGTTCACCGCGTTCGAGCGGATGCCATAGGCGCCGTAGTCCAGCGCGTACTGCCGCGACAGGAACAGTGTCGCCGCCTTCGGGATGCCATAGGCGCCGAACTTCGGCCCTGGATTGATCGCCTGCTTGGAGGTGTTGAAGAGCAGCACGCCGCCCGTACCCTGTTCCAGCATGATGCGCACCGCGTTCTGCGCCGCCGACTGATGGGCGAAGAAGTTGAGCTCGAAGCTCTTGCGCAAAGTGGCGTCGTCGAGCTCGCCGATCCGGCCTTCCCAGGCGGCACCCGCATTCGAGACCAGGATGTCGACGCCGCCATAGACGGCGACTGCCTTGTCGAAGGCGGCGCGCATCTCGGCCGGATTGGTGATGTCGGCGCCGACGCCGATCGAGTTGTTGCCTGCCGCCTTCGCCGCCTCAGCGGCCTTGGCGGCGTCCAGGTCGACGATCACCGCATGCGCGCCATTGGCGGCGAACAGCTTGGCCGTTGCGGCGCCGATCGCGCCGGCGCCGCCGGTGATCAGCACCACCTGGCCGGTCAGCGGCTTCGGCTTGTTGGAGGCGAGCTTGGCCTGCTCCAGCGACCAGTATTCGAGCGGGAAGAGGTCGGCCTTGGAGAGCGGATGGAAATTGCCGACGGCCTCGGCGCCGCGCACCGCCTCGATCCACATCTCGCCGACGTCGGAAGCGATCTTCGCGTCCTTCAGCGTGCGGCCATGGCCGAACATGCCGAGGCCGGGAACCAGCGTCAGGCGCGGCATCGGATCGAGCATGGTCCGCTTGACGTCGTCCAGCGCGTCGTTGGTCTCGAAATAGGCGGTGTAGTCCTTGACGAAGGCATCGACATGACCGCGCAGGACGCCCTTGTAGTCGCCGAGCTTGTCGGCGTCGGGCGCCGGCACAGCCATAGGCCCAGTCTTGATGCGGATCGACAGGTCCGGCGTCGATACGCCGCGACCGGCATAGTCGGCGATCTTTACCGAATTGATGAAGTCGACGATCGCGTCCGACGTGCGGAAGTCGCTGATCATGCGGTCGAAACGGCCTTCGCCGCGCGCCACGGCCACCGCCCCGCGCAGCATCGGCGAAACGTCACTGGCCTTGGCGAGCTTTGCCGGCAGCGCCGCCTTGGCCGCCGGCGGCCTGCCGTTCCTCGCGACATAGTCCTCGGCCACGTTCACATAGTGGATCATGCGGTCATAGGCTTGCTTGGCATCGTCGCCGAAGGTGAAGATGCCGTGCTTGTCGAGGATGAGGCCTTCGACGCTCGGGTCGGCGTCGAACACTTCCGCCGCCACCTTGGCGAGGTCGAAGCCCGGCTTGATGTAGGGCACGTAACCCATCTTGTCGCCGAACACGGTCTTGATGAGCGGTTTGCTGTCTTCCTGGTCGACGATGGCGAGGATCGCCGTCGAATGCGTGTGGTCGACGAAACGGTGCGGCAGGAAGGCATGCAGCAGCGTTTCGACGGACGGATTTGGCGAGGACGGATCGATGAGGTTGGAGCGCTGCAGCGCCACCATGTCCTCGTCGGCGAGCGTTTCCAGGCCGCGCGCCTTGAGCAGCGCGCCCATCTTCACCGCCGGCAGGCCTTGCGGCTCGATGACGGCCATGTCCCAGCCGCTGCCCTTGACGCAGAGCACGTCCCATTCGTCGCCGACCAGATCGGTGGCCTTGGTCTTGCAGGAGGTGTTGCCGCCGCCATGCAGCACCAGCCGCGGCTCGCCGCCGAGCAGGCGGGTCGTGTAGACGCGCAGCGCAAGGTCGCGGCCGACGCCCTTTTTCGCATAGTCGGCAACCATCTTTTCCGCGTCGGCGTCGTTCCAAAGGTTCTGCATGTCGTTCCGTCCGATTCCGTCTTTTGCTAGCTCATGAACAGGAAGCCGCGACGTCTTGATGACAGAAGCGGCGAGGGGGTTTCTACGAAGCCATTTTGGTTGCGGCGCCGGCATGCTGGAGCAGGCGTTCGGCCATATGCGCGCCGATCACCAGATGCGTGCAGAGGCTGCCGGCGATTGCCGAAAGCAACGGCTCGAACTTCGTGTCTTCCTGCACCACCATCAGCCGTTTCCCGATGGCACGCAGCGAGGCGAGCTCGGCGGAGATGACGCGCCTGTTGTAGCTGCAGTCGAGCACTTCGCCCTTGGCGTCGATGATTTGCCCGGCGATGACGCCGGCGGCCCCCTGGCTCCGCAGCGCTTCCATCTCGCCCGGCGACAGCGCGCCGCATTTCACCAGATGGCTGTCGGCGTCGACCGCGCCGACGGAATAGAGCGCGAGATCACAGTCGGCGATGCCGGCGAGCTGGTCGCGGATCACCGGTTCGGCGCGCAACCCTTGCGCCAGCGCTTCGGTCGACAGCACCAGGGGCGCGTAGAAGTTCAGGCCCTTGGCGTTGAGCCGACGCGCGATCTCCATCGTGCACTGGTCGGGGCGGTACGAATAGGGCGCGCCGAGATTGCCGCAGAGCTGCACCACGGTCACGTCCTGCAGGTCGGCGTAGGACATGATGTCGGCGATGGTGTAGACGGTGCGGCCCCAGGCGACGCCGATGCGGTCGCCCTTCCTGACGAGCTCCAGGAAGACGCTTGCCGCCAGCACCGCGATGTCGGTCGAGGGATCGGCGAGATAGGCGTTCTCCGGCGCGATCCAGACGGCGTCGAGCTTGAAGGCGTCTTCCAGCCGGCGCGCCATGACGTCGTCGGTGAAGAGCTGCGTCGAGGTCGAGATGTTGACGATGCCGGTCTCGCGCGCCTTGCGCAGATACATGGCGACCGATGCGCGGGAAATGTTGAGCTGGCTCGCCACTTCGTCCTGGCGCAGGCCATGGGCGTAGTAGAGCCAGGCGGCCTTGTGGATGAGCTGTTCTGCCGGTCTGATCGCCATGCCGCCTCCTCGGCTGACATTAGTCACGGCTCTCGACAAAAGTCAAACTTGTACATCCGCGCCGTAATCGTCTCGCGGCGCGGCTCAATCCGGATCGCCATTCTACCAAGCCGGCGCAGCATAGCATTTTCAGTCGCGGGAGGGGGATAGCGTGACGGCATGCTCGACGTTAGAAAGTTCGAAAAGAACTTTGGGGAGAACGGGATGGCCAATCCCTACGAACAGGATCTCGACAGGAACGCCGCCAACCACCAGCCGCTGACGCCGCTCACCTATCTCGAGCGCGCGGCCAAGACCTATCCCGACCATGTCGCCATCATCCATGGCAGCCAGCGCATCACCTATCGCGATTTCTGGCGGCGTTCGCTGAAGCTCGCCTCGGCGTTGTCGAAGCGCGGCATCGGCAAGGGCGATACGGTGACGGTGATGCTGTCCAACACGCCGCCGATGCTGGAAGCGCATTTCGGCGTGCCGATGGTGAAGGCGGTGCTGCATTCGCTCAACACCCGCCTCGACGCCGCAGTCATCGCCTTCCAGCTCGATCATGCCGACAGCAAGGTGCTGATCGTCGACCGCGAATTCTCGGACGTCGTCAGGCAAGCGCTGGCATTGGCCAAGGCCAAGCCATTGGTGATCGACTATGACGATCCGGACTATGCCGCCGATGCTCCTTATCCGAAGGGCGATCGGATAGGCACGCTCGATTATGAAGAGTTTCTCGCCGGCGGCGACGAGACTTTCGCTTGGTCGATGCCGGACGATGAGTGGGACGCCATCTCGCTCAACTACACGTCTGGCACGACCGGCAATCCGAAGGGCGTCGTCTACCACCATCGCGGCGCCGCGCTGATGGCCTACACCAACACCATCCATGCCGGCATGGCCAAGCACGCGGTCTATCTCTGGACGTTGCCGATGTTCCACTGCAACGGCTGGTGCTTCCCCTGGACGTTGGCCGTCCAGGCCGGCACCCATGTCTGCCTGCGCTGGGTGCGGCCGAAGCCGATGTACGATGCCATTGCCGACCATGGCGTCACGCATCTCTGTGGCGCGCCGATCGTCATGTCGGTGCTGATCAACGCGAAGGACGAGGACAAGCGCCAGTTCCCTCAGACCGTCACCTTCAACACCGCCGCGGCACCTCCGCCGGAAGCCGTGCTGTCCGGCATGGCCGATGCCGGCTTTGCCGTCACCCATCTCTACGGCCTGACCGAGACCTACGGCCCGGCCGTCGTCAACGAATGGCACAATGAGTGGGACGGGCTGGAGAAGGGGCCGAGGACGGCGAAGAAAGCGCGCCAGGGCGTGCGCTACGCTTCGCTCGAGGGCCTCACCGTGATGCACCCCGAGACGATGGTGGAGACGCCGGCCGACGGCGAGACCATCGGCGAGGTCATGTTCCGCGGCAACATCGTCATGAAGGGCTATCTGAAGAACCGCAGGGCGACGGACGAGGCCTTCGCCGGCGGCTGGTTCCACTCCGGCGATCTCGGCGTCATGCACCCCGACGGCTACATCCAGCTCAAGGATCGCTCCAAGGACATCATCATCTCGGGCGGCGAGAACATCTCCTCCATCGAGGTCGAGGACGCACTTTACAAGCATCCGTCGGTTGCCTCGTGCGGCGTGGTGGCGCGCGCGGACGAAAAATGGGGCGAGGTGCCGGTCGCCTATGTCGAGCTGAAGCCCGGCAAGACCGCGACCGAGGCCGAGATCATCGAGCATTGCCGTGGGCTGCTGGCGCGCTTCAAGGTGCCGAAGGCGGTGGTGTTCGCCGAGATCCCGAAGACTTCGACGGGGAAGATCCAGAAATTCCGGCTGCGGGAGATGGCGAAGGGGGCATGAGCGGCCTTCTCGCCATGGCCGGGACGTCGACAGTTTGCGCCAGCATCCGCGGGGAGCAGTCGCGAAGCGACGTCGCGGATGCCGGCACGAGTTTAATACTCGCCGAAGGCCTCGACGATGGGGTAGCCGCGATTTGCAAATAAGAAAAGCCCCGGACAATGCCGGGGTTGGAGGCTGCCATTAAGGCAGATCAGAACTTATAGCTGACACCGACGCGCACTGCGTGGTCCCGGACTTTCATGGTTTCGCTCACGAACGGAAAGGACGGCGCCAGATTTCCGCTTGCGGTCCCGAAGTCGGTGTAACGATACTCAACGCGCGCGCTCCATTTATCCGCGAACGCGTATTCCACACCGGCACCGATGGTCCAGCCGGTCTTCGTCTTTGTCCAAGACTGCAAAGTTGCCGGGTCCGGGCCGCCCTCAAAGCGGAAGTTACCAAAGGCTACGCCACCAGTAACGTACGGCAGGAAGCGATCAAAGGCGTACCCAACCCTGGCGCGCACGGAGCCCTGCCAGCGCAAATCGGCGCTCCCGGCGCTCGATCCGCCAAAGGGGTTGTTAAAACTATCTTTTACATCGGCGTATTCGATATCGCCTTCCACGCCAACGACAAGCGGCGTGTCCAACTGATAATTGTATCCAACGTATACGCCACCCACAAATCCGCTCGGCGTGAAACTTCCGTTTGGTACACCGTTGCTGAAAGTGTAGCTCGTCCTCGCCCACTCATAACCAGCCTGAGCGCCCAGATAGAGCCCGGTCCAGTTATATGTAGAAGCGACCGGTTCCTGGGTCACAACATCAGCAGCGAAAGCACCGCCAGTAGCAGCAATGAGAGTCGCGGTCGCGAGCAGAAACGATTTCATGGCAAGCCCCTTGCTAGTGGCATGAGAATAATAGGGATGCCCGAATTGGAAAATCCATGAGGGCGTGCCTTTGAGCGATTTCAATCCGTTGTGTCGGCCGAGCAACAGGTTCCGTCACCCTGGCCGGTGTTGTGGCGCGCGGACGAGAAATGCGGCGAGGTGCCGGTCGCCTATGTCGAATTGAAGCCCGGCAAGAGCGCGACCGAGGCCGAGATCATCGAGCATTGCCGTGGGCTGCTGGCGCGCTTCAAGGTGCCGAAGGCGGTAGTGTTCGCCGAGATCCCGAAGACTTCGACGGGAAAAATTCAGAAGTTTCGGCTGCGGGAGATGGCGAAGGGAGTGTAATTCGCTCCTCCGAAATGACCGCGACGTCGACAGTTTACGCCAGCATCCGCGACGTCGTCATCCAGGGTGGAGCAGTCGCGAAGCGACGTCGCGGAAACCCTAGGATCCATGCCGTTACCTGCGACCGCGCTTCGGCGGTTGAGAAAAGCCGGCAGCGCATGTTTCGTATAATCTATTGATATCATTTCATTCTTTGATAAATGTCACGGCATGGCAACTGTGTTCATGCGAATGCGGTTTTGTCGCGAATAATGGCATTGAGAACGACCAGGAGCTTCCTTGCTACGGCGATGATTGCGAGTTTTTTGGAGCCGGAGCGGGCGGCAAGG